>OFLQ01000015.1_pt1 | contig 217440 bp, 204 predicted proteins | sample 1540881 | NCBI WGS metagenome assembly OFLQ01 (sample SAMEA4413047, study PRJEB24355) | metagenome | biome: human; feature: gut; material: faeces | place: United Kingdom | collected 2010
ATATAAGCTCACATCCTTTCTTTAGGACTTTGACACTTTTATTGTAAAGCATGTGAGCCTTATATGCTTATTTTTTTTGCAAAAAAATAATGTTGGAAGTGACACCGTAGTGGTGTCACCCCAACATTTATTATAGAGCCACAAATGTGATAGCCCTCTATTACTATTTTGTATATATTATCGCAAATGGCCTATAATACGTTTCCCCATCACAGCAGCTACAGCACATAAAAATACGTCAGGCCCAACAGGAATCAAGAAACAAGACCAGATAACAGCCCACCAACCAATAGGTGTCCCTAAATATACATTCATTATCATATATAAATAAATCATGCCAAAACCATATACAATAAGCAGATTGATAATAGCACCAATGAGCAATGTTTTAACAGAATGTGTTGGTGAAAGCTCACTGAAGCGCCCCACCACATAAGCGCCAACCATAAATCCAATCAAATAGCCGAATGTAGGTTGCAATACATAGCCTGGCCCGCCGCCAGATGTAAACACAGGTACACCGATAAGTCCCAATATAATATAGATCCCTACACTAATGGCACCGAGGCGGCTGCCTAATATAATACCAGCCAGTGTAGTAAATAAAATCTGTAGTGTAAATGGACAGTTTGGAAGTGGCACACGAATAAATGCACCGGCTGTAATTAATGTTACAAATAAGGCTGTCATTGTCAACTCTCTTGTGCTGAGACGTCGATTGGAAATGGAACTCATGGTATACCTCCATTAATAGAATAAAAGAAACCTATCTAAACAAACTACATATCTATTCAAGGTTATTAAACCATTCTATTTTATTTATGTCAACCATATATACTTATATTAAGTTTACATTATGCAAAATATACAAATAAAAAAAAGGATATACATAATGTATGTCGAATATATTATGTATATACCTAAAAATAAGTATATAGTTTTAGTTTTAGTTTTCATTTTATATTCATTTTGTGATATTAAATTATGTATAAGTAGATTGAGTAAAATCTACTTGCACAATTGCTTTTGAGCAAAATCCTTTTATGGAGGTAATTAACATGAAAAAAGTAAATAATTTATCTAAAGTATTATGTGCTCTTGGCGTAAGTACTGTATTGATTGCAGGCGTAGCATCTGCAGCGTCTACTTACCCAGCTCCTAGTTCCTGGAATGGTGTTGGTAGCGTAGCATCTCCAATGCAAAGTAGCGAAATCGACTACGTAGGCGCTGTTACTACATTACATCGCTACTATCCAGATGCAATGGTAACTTCTATCTCCTATGATGCAAAACATCATCCAACTTACGAAGTAGAAGCATATACTAAGACACAAAAAGTGGAAATGAAAATCGATGAAGCAACAGGTCAAGTTGTTTCCAATCAAGCAAAATCCATTAGTGCATGGAACAAATTAAAGAAATCTCACAGCTTTAATCCACAAAACTCCATCACACCAGAATCTGCTGAAACAAGAGCTATCGAACGCGTAGGCAGCGATTTCCAAACAATGGAATGGGAATTGGAAATGGACGGCAACAAACTTGTCTACAAACTAGACATGACTAACGGCGGCGACAAAAAAGCAGACGTTAAGATCGATGCTATTTCCGGTAAAGTTCTCAGTGCTAAAGTAAAAACTACAAAATACTAAGCATAACCCATATATTATATAGATACACCTAACCACTATATAATATATCTCTCCAATTTCTTAACACACTCATAAAACTAAACACTCATAAAAACTATACACACATAAAACAAACCCTTTTAAACACACATATACACATATTAAAAGACCTTGAATCGTTGAATTCAAGGTCTTTTTCTTTGGGTTATAGGACAAAAAGGCTGTACCAAATTATGTCACGACATCTTGGTACAGCCTCTTATTACAAGGTTTTCTTTTTATGTTCTATAGGTTTTTGGAGTTATGCTTTAAGGAGTTTAGAAGTTAAGATTAAGCTTTATCCAATGCTTGAGAAAGATCATCGATAATATCATCAATATTTTCAAGACCAACAGACAAGCGGATCATATCTGGTGTTACGCCAGCAGATTTTTGTTGTTCTTCGTTAAGTTGTGCATGTGTTGTGGATGCAGGGTGAATAACAAGAGATTTAGCATCCGCCACATTAGCAAGGTTAGAGAAGATTTGCAATGCATCAACCAATTTAATGCCTGCCTCTTTGCCGCCTTTTACGCCGAATGTGAATACTGCACCAACTCCTTTAGGGAAGTATTTATCAGCTAATGGTTTATATTTACTATCTGCAAGTTCTGGATAGTTAACCCAAGCAACTTTAGGATGTTTGCTCAAGAAATCAACTACTTTACGAGCATTTTCTACGTGACGTTCTACACGCAAGGACAATGTTTCGATACCTTGCAAGATTTGCCATGCTGCTAAAGGCGTAATGCATGCGCCTGTATCGCGAAGCAATTGAGCACGAATTTTTACGGTGAAAGGAATTGGTAAGTCACCATATACTAGACCGTTGTAGTGTTCGTCCCCTTCAGCAAAGCTAGGATATTTACCAGATGCTTTATAGTCGAATTTGCCAGATTCTACAACTACACCAGCCAATGTTGTACCATGACCACCAAGATATTTAGTAGCAGAGTGAACGACTACGTCTGCACCATGTTCTAATGGACGGAACAAGTATGGGGATGCGAATGTATTATCTACGATTAAGATAATATTATGTTTATGTGCAATATCAGCTACTGCTTGAACATCGATAAGGTTAATGCCAGGGTTACCGATAGTTTCGATATATACAGCTTTTGTGTTGTCATCAATAGCTGCTTCAAACTCTTCCAAATTGTCAGGATTAACGAATTTAGTTTCGATACCCAAACGAGGCAATGTAGCAGTGAATAAGTTATATGTACCACCATACAATGTAGATGCAGCAACAATATTATCACCTGCGCTTGCTACATTCAAAATGGAGTATGTAATCGCTGCAGAACCAGATGCTACAGCAATACCACCAGCACCACCTTCAAGTTGAGCTACACGAGCATCCAATACGTCAGTAGTAGGATTGCCAAGACGAGAATAAATACCACCAGGATTAGTCAAAGCAAAACGGCCAGCTGCTTCCTCTGCATCTTTAAATACGAAAGATGTCGTTTGGTAAATAGGTATTGCACGAGAACCTGTTGGATCCACGGTATGACCTGCATGTAATTGTAATGTTTCAAATTTATATTGTTTGCTCATTAAATTCAACTCCCATTCATCTAAAGGAATAAACTTCATTTCTTATGCCTATTATATTACTATGTATTAAAAAATATGTCTACCACTTTTTATAATACATTCTCCATAACTATAAGCTATGGCCAAAATTTTGGCGTATCTTAAAACAAATGGATATAGAAAGAACCGAATGAGTTTCCAAAGGCGACTTTGGCTTCCCAAAATTTGGGTGCCTTCAACTTAAAGTTCGAGATGAGAAGAACCTACCAGTTCTCAAAACGACTTCGGGCTCTACCAAAATTTTGGCGTACCTTAAAACAAATGGATATGGAAAGAACCGAATGCGTTCCCAAAGACGACTTTGGCCCTGCGTAGGCCGTAGGCCGGAGTCAGACCCGGCCGGTGGAGTCTTTGGGAACACATTCGGTTCACTTACATACTCTGTATTTAAATATAAGCACCAAAATTTTTATCTCGTTCAAACTTCATTTTCTGAATTTGTTCAATAATATATGGTGTTTCTTGGTATACGTAATAGTTCAACCAATTCGTAAATAGCAATGTGCTTACGGAACGCCATCTTACGATTGGTTTTTGTTTTGGATCATCATCAGGGAAATAGTTTTCTGGTACCGCAATGTCTTCACCTTTAGCAAGGTCTCGTACATATTCGCGATTGAGTGTATCCCAATCGTACTCGGAGTGACCAAAAACAAAGATGTGTTTGTTATCTAAGCTTCGTACAATGGCAGCTCCAGTTGGTTCAGAACCAGCTAACAATTCTAATTCCCTATGTGCTTTAATTTGCTCTAATGAAACTGTAGTATGGCGGGAGTGCGGCATCCAGAACTTTTCATCAAAACCTCGTAAGAGAACCGGTTGGTCGTTATAGATATCATGTTCATAAACGCCGAACAATTTAGTATCCATAATTTGTTTATTAATGCCGAAATGATGGTACAGGCCAGCCTGTGCGCCCCAACAAATATAGAACGTGGAGCATACGTGTTCTTCACTCCAATCCATAATTTCTACAAGCTCATCCCAATAGTCAACCTCTTCAAAAGGCATCAGTTCTACAGGAGCACCGGTAATAATCAAGCCATCAAAACACTCATCTTTAACTTCGTCAAAGGTACGGTAAAAAGTCTCTAAATATTCTTCATCTACATTCTTAGATTTTCGAGATGCTGTATGCAATAAAGTTAAGTTTACTTGCAATGGGCTATTACTAAGAGCGCGAAGGATTTGTGTTTCCGTAACCTCTTTTGTAGGCATCAAATTGATAAGCAAAATATGAAGCGGACGAATTTGTTGTGTTTCCGCTCGTTCCGTATCCATTACAAAGATATTCTCTTGTGCTAACTTTGTTATAGCCGGTAAATTCTTAATAACTTTAATCGGCATTGTGAAACCTCCTAAAACCCTTTAGCAACATAAGCGCGACGCAATGCCTCTAAACCTTCTGTCAATATTGCACGAGGGCAGGCAACATTGATGCGTTCAAACTTTTCACCATCTTTACCAAACATGGAGCCACTATCCAGCCATAGCTTTGCATCATTAAGTAGCCACCGTTCACGTTCTTCTGGTGTCAATGGCAGTTCAGAGCAATCAAACCACATGAGATACGTACCCTCAGGTCGATACATGTGAAGCTTTGGCAAATGTTCCTTAAAATAATCAAGGGTATATTGAATATTCCCTTGAATGTATTCCTTTAATTCATCAAGCCATGGTCCACCCACTTCATAAGCGCCTTGGCAACCTACAAGTCCCATCGTGTTCAATTGACTATAGCCTGCACGGTCGATTTCTTTGACAAATCTACGACGCAAGGAATCATTAGGGATGAAAATATTAGATACTTGTAAGCCTGCAATATTAAAGGACTTACTAGGGGCTGTACAAACGATGCAATGCTCTGCATAGCTTTCACCAAGATCAGCAAAAACAGTATGCTTGTGACCATCCCATACGAAATCTGCGTGAATTTCATCGCTAATAATAATAACATTATGTTTAATACAAATATCACCAAGACGTTTTAACTCATCTTCGGTCCACACGCGGCCCACAGGATTATGCGGATTACAAAGCAAGAATAATGTTACATTATGCTCAACAATAGCGCGTTCTACGCCTTCAAAATCGATTGTATATGTATCTGCCCCTTGAATTAAAGGAACGTTAATCAAATTACGATCATTATCATCGATGACCATGCTGAATGGATAGTATACAGGTTGATTAATGAGTACGCCTTCCCCTTCCTTTGTGAAAGCACGCACTGCCATAGCAAGAGCAAATACAACGCCCGGAGTTTTTACAAGCCATTTTTTATCTATATTCCAATTAAAACGGCTAGCGAACCATTCTTTTAGTACATTGAAATATGCATCATCAGATTCCGTATATCCGAAAATACCATGATTAACGCGATCTAACAAGACTTGCTTTAATTCACTAGGAATTTCAAAGTCCATATCCGCTACCCAAAATGGTAATACATCAGCAGGTTTACCACGTTGTACAGCAAAATCATATTTTAGAGACTTTGTATGTTTGCGATCTACGATTTTATCAAAATTATATCGGCCCATAATAGCCTCCTTTTATTTATTGAAAGCTTGTGCTAAATCAGCAATCAAATCATCTGTGTCTTCAATGCCAACAGACAAGCGCAACAAGCGACGTGTAATCCCTTTGCGTTCCGCATCTTCAGGTTTTAAATCTGGATGTGTTTGTGTAACAGGATATGTCAACAAGGATTCGGTGCCGCCTAAACTTTCAGCAAATTGAATCAATTGAATACCTTCTAACACTTGTTTAGCAGTCTCTTCACTATCTACTTCAAAGGACAACATACCGCCAAAGCCAGTAGTTTGAGATTTGTTCACTTCATAGCCTGGATGTTCTGGAAGTCCAGGGAATAATACCTTTGTTACCTTCGGTTCTTGCTTCAACCATTCTGCGAGAGCGATGGCATTCTTTTGATGCTGTTCCATACGGAGCGCCAAAGTTTTGATGCCACGAATGACAAGCCAGCTATCAAAGGCAGATAAACACGCGCCTACTGTCTTATAAATAAGGCGCAATTGAGCTGCCAATTCATCATCTTTTACAATGGTAAATCCAGAAATTACATCATGATGACCACCAATAAATTTAGTACCACTATGGACAACAATATCTGCACCAAGATGTAATGGTTTTTGGAAATAAGGGCTTAAAAATGTATTATCTACAATAACAAGTGCATTACGATCATGTGCCATTTTACTCAACGCACGTACATCGGTAATTTCCATCATCGGATTTGTAGGCGTTTCAATGTACACAGCTTTAGTGTTTGGTTTAAAAGCCGCTTGCACTGCATCAAGATCAGATGTACCTACATAGGTAAATTCGACACCATTCTTTTCGTAGATATTAGTAAATAATCGAATGGATCCACCATACAAATCATCCCCTAAAATAACATGATCTCCAGGGGAAAACAAATGGAATACTGCATCAACAGCAGCCATCCCCGAAGAAAAAGCGATTGTATCAGTACCTTCTTCAAGTCCTGCAATTAATGTTTCAAGGCGATCACGAGTTGGGTTAGACTCACGTGTATATTGAAATCCTGTTGTTTCACCCAAACCAGGATGTGTAAATGTACTGGACATATAAATGGCTGGAGAGATGGCCCCTGTACTATCTGGTTTGCCACTACCGTGAACACATTTTGTATTAAACTTCATCGTAACATCTCCTTGTATATGGTAAGGTATATCATTTTATAGAACATACTATAAAGCCACTCTAATTTCCTACTATTAGCTAGGAATTAATATACCCACTATCAAACTATAGTATAGTAATATAACTATTATAAAAAGGTCTTTATACTTAGTCAATTAAAAGAGCTTCACACAAAGCGTAATAAGACCTTTTAAGTCATATGTATTTTGAATGAGTAGCCATAACTTTTAGTTTACATACAATAAAGGTCTGTGAAAATGCAATTTTGCTCATTTTCACAGACCTTCTATTTTAATCCTGATGCTCTATACATATATTCAATTTGCTAACATCCAATCCACTAGTAACCATAGTACAACTAACACCACTATAAGTACTATAGTCAATGGTGTAGATGGGGTCGCATCAATAAATCCATATTTATGTGCCATTTGCTTTGTAATGACTTCTACCCCTGTTGGATTTCCAAACCGGTTAGCCGCGGTCTTTCCAGGCAAGGCCATTAATATTAATACTGCCGGAATCCCGACAAAAGGAATGAGTCCCAATAGAACAGGCCACCCAGACCAACCAAGATCATGTAAACGTCGAACAGCAACGGCTACACCTGGTATGATAAATCCAATGGACAAAATAAAAAGGACTACCAAACCTAGTCCAACGCCCGTTGTCCCCGATACAGGTGTTACACAACTAATAGCAGCACATATAAATAATATAATGGCTATAATTAATTGGTACACAAGCATAAAATGCCAGTATTCACTGCGACTAGCACGGCCCTCAAAATCCGCATATTTATGAACCACACAGTGTTTAAAATTTTCTATAAAACCCAATTCATAGGCATCAAGTGGTAATGGAATATTTTTCATATGCCCACAATACGGGCAATAACGCTCTGAACTAGGTATTCTTTGTCCACATTTTGGACAAGCACGCATGCCGAACCTCTTTCTACAATATGATTTACATACATTATTATCTAATTCGAATTATTTAGTTTCATCTATTATTCATTTTACAATATTTTTCAATATAGTCAATAAATCCACATTTAAACTTTCATAAAATTTTCATGTAAAAAGAACCTCGTCTTACCAAATGGTAAAACGAGGTTTGACTAGAACATGCCTCTAGCATTAAAGGATACCCATGCACTTTCAACAAACTGCTGGGTAAAAATCCAAACGTATAAAATAATAGCCACCGCACCCATCAAAATATCTTCTCTTACAGTAGGCGTATGCTCTAGGCCTAACTGTTGCTCCATAACAGGTGTAACACAGGTATACCCTGTTTTTCCCCCATACACATTCATGGATACGTCACCTTTTTTCACAAGATTAGATAAGAGCACAAAGATACCAACAATAGGAATAAATACTAAAAGAAATGTTAATCCGCTCTTTCCAACATCATGCAATCGACGACAGGTAATAGCAAGACTGGGTAGAAAAAATACGAGCTGTAATATGACGAGCAGCACCATTGCATAATCACTAGCAGCCGATGTATTGCCGAGCACCATATCTACGATAAGACCGAAACCAGCTAGCCCGTCTAAAATAATTTCTCGGCACACCATAAAGCGCCAAAATTCACTGCGGCTAGCACGGCCAGAGAAGGCGACATATTGCTTGAATCCACGTTTAAGGGCATCCATATAACTTACATCATATATCATATTCTGATTCATAGGCCCTCCTTATCGCTCTTCATATTTTTGATCGTACGGCACAATCGACTCAATACGCCACGTATCATGCTCATATATCATCTTGACAAACATTTGATTAGGATAGGCTTTATCTGTGAAAGTCAGCTCAAAGGAAATATGATCTACATCGTCATCATCTCTCAACACAGCTTGTAAACGGAGCGAAGACATTTGACGATTATGAGTAGCTTTAACAGATTTAACCCATTGATCATAGGTGCCATATTTTTCACGTTCTCGATGAGCCAATAAACGATATGCCTCTTGATATTGTTCCTTATTAAGATATGTATAATAATTTATTACAACCTGTTTAGCAGATTCAACAGCTGTACTACTACCTAATGTCTTTTGTGCCATAATCATAAACGCACCAGGTTGCATCTGTAAATACGCATCGATTTCCTTATCTGCAGCAGAGGAAAAACTATATATCCCAATCCCCCAACTAACAATAGTAAGAAAAACAGCAGCAATAATACTTATTTTCCCATATGATGTATGAGATGCATTGCTTAATATACCTAGGTTTTGTGGATTATCCACCGCGTTATCGCTAAATAAATCTATTTCTTCAAAGGATTCAACTGAGCTTTCAATAATAGGATGTTTCTTTGTACCTCGCAGCAATAATACGATAACGATTAGAATGCCTATATAGGGAATAAACCCTAATAGCAATAGCCATTCGCTATTATTTGTATCATGTAAGCGACGTACCATAGCACCCAAATTAGGCAATGTAAGGGCCATAATCGAAATAAACCACAGCGCAAAAACTATGCCTATTGTATATATAAATAGGGCACTATACAGGGACAGTAAACCTAGCACGGCGAAGCAAACACCAACAATCAAATGTTCAACAAGCATAAATCGCCAAAATGCGCCCCGAGAAATGGTGCCAGAAAAATCACAATACCGATCTATAATATTATCTTTTATTGTATCAATTACTAATTGTCGTATCATTAAACATCCTTTTTCTCAAACGATATATCTGAATTCATGATACCAAATATCATATGTATTCTACAATGAGCAAAAAATCTCACATAAAAATAAGACCTATCAACAGAGCTTTACTCTACTATATTATATCAACTTAGATGTAATATGGTAAATTCGCCCTAGATAGGTCTTATTTCTATATTGCCTATATATTATATAACAACTATATTATGCACCAGCCTTTAAAACGGCTTGTTTCATAGATTGTACGTAATCAAACAATGCTTGATCTGCATTTTCCCCATGTTCAGCAATGATTTTAACAATAGCGGAACCTACGATAGCACCATCGGATACACGCGCCATAGCTTCTGCTTGTTCAGGTTTGGAAATACCGAAGCCAACGGCTACAGGAATATCTGTGTATTTACGAATGGTTTCAACGATGGATTTAATATCCGTCTTGATTTCGCTACGCATACCGGTAACGCCCAAGGACGATACACAATACACGAAACCTTCCGCTTCTTTTGCGATCATTTCGATGCGATTTTCAGATGTTGGGGCAATCAAGGATACTACTTCAACACCATGCTTATGAGCAATTGTTCCAAGTTCACCTTTTTCTTCAAATGGCATATCCGGCACAATAACTCCAGAAATGCCAACCTCTTCACAGAGGGTAAAGAATTTTTCACGACCGAATACATAGATAGGATTCAAATAGGTCATGAATACGAGTGGCACTGTCACCGCATCATCACCAGTACGCAAACGGCGTACCATATCGAAGATATCGTGGATTTTTACACCTGTAGACAATGCACGCGTGCTTGCCTCTTGGATAACTGGGCCTTCCGCTGTCGGGTCTGAGAACGGAATACCAATTTCCACCATATCAGCGCCAGCTTTCACCATGATGCGAATATACCGTTCCGTATTCTCAATACCATGGTCACCAGCACTAATAAATGGGATGAATGCCTTGCCCTTTGTGAAAGCGTCTTTAATTTTACTCATGAAGATCCACCCCTCTGTATTTCGCCATAGCCGCAACGTCCTTATCGCCACGACCAGATAAACAAATAATAATAATATCGTCCTTACTCATGGTAGGAGCAATTTTACGTGCATGTGCCACCGCATGAGCACTTTCAATAGCAGGAATAATTCCTTCTAAGCGGGATAGATATTCAAACGCATCTACTGCTTCATCATCTGTAACAGGTACGTATTCAGCACGACCACTGTCGCGCAAGTACGCATGTTCAGGTCCGATGCCAGGATAATCAAGGCCTGCAGAAATGGAATATACCGGTGCGATTTGACCGTCTTCATCTTGGCAGAAGTAGGATTTCATGCCATGGAAGATACCTACTGTACCATTTGCCATCGTAGCAGCATTCATATCTGTATCTACGCCATGGCCAGCTGCTTCACAACCAATGAGGCGTACACCTTCATCAGGAATGAAGTTATAGAACATCCCCATCGCATTGGAGCCGCCACCAACACAGGCCATAACAGCTGTTGGCAACTTACCTTCCGCTTCGAGAATTTGTTCACGCGCTTCACGGCTGATGATAGATTGGAAATCGCGAACAATCATCGGGAATGGATGCGCGCCCATAACGGAGCCCAACACATAGTGTGTATCGGACATACGGTTTGTCCATTCGCGCATCGCTTCGGATACAGCATCTTTCAATGTGCTAGTACCTGTTGTTACAGGATGTACCTTTGCGCCCAACAATTCCATGCGATATACGTTGAGCGCTTGGCGTTCACAGTCCTCAGCACCCATGAATACTTCACATTCCATGCCCATCAATGCGGCTACCGTAGCTGTTGCTACACCGTGTTGACCAGCCCCAGTTTCAGCGATTACGCGTGTTTTACCCATTCGTTTTGCCAATAGCATTTGGCCAATTACGTTATTCAATTTGTGAGAACCAGTATGGTTTAAATCTTCACGTTTCAGATAAATTTTAGCACCGCCAAGATCTTTTGTCATGCGGTCTGCATAATACAAAAGGGATGGACGACCTGTATATTTTTTATGTAAATCCTCAAGTTCGCGCACGAACTCTGGATCATCTTTGTACTTATTGTACGCTTCTTCCAATTCGATGACTGCATTCATCAATGTCTCTGGCATAAATTGACCACCGAAGGCGCCAAAATAGCCATGTCTTTGTTCACTCATATAACTTACCTTCCTATACTCTTCACAATCTTGGTGAAAGCTGTAATCTTCTTATCATCCTTCATACCATTTGTTTCAATGCCACTGCTAATATCAATACCATATGGGCGAACCGTCCGAATAGCACGAGCTACATTTGTACTGTCGATACCTCCAGCTAGCATGAATGGACGTTCAAACGCATCTAAAGAGGACCAGTCGAATACTTCTCCTGTACCGCCCCTCTCATCTTTATGATATGCATCAAAGAGAAGCATCTCTGCACTGCTATCAATCCATTTTTCTGTATCTGCAGCAGTGCGGATTTGAATCGCTTTCCAAACCTCTACATTAGTACGTTCTTTTAAGGATTGGATGAAAGCTTCATCTTCATCGCCATGCAATTGCACAGCATCAAGATTCGCTGTATCGGCAATACGAACAAGATTATCTAATGTTTCATTAACAAAAACGCCTACTGTTTTAACTACCTTTATGTCATAGTGATTTATACATTGCTTATGTAGTTCTTCAATCAATATTTTAGCTTGCTCCACTGTGACTTGTCGTTTGCTCGGTGCAAATACAAGGCCCATGTAGTCTGGCTTTGCGTCTACAATAGCCGGAATTGTTTCTACTTTAGAGATGCCACACATCTTAACCTTTGGTGTGTAATAGGTTGGGCCATAAAGGTAAGCCAATTTTTCCACCTTGTTAGGAGAACGCATAAAGGTTTCCCCCATCAAGGCTACACCGATATTGTTATCCCGCAATACTTGGATATCCTCTGGCGTTTCTAGACCGCTTTCAGATACAAAGATCACATCGTCTTGAACGAGATTACGCAAGCGCACACTGTTTTGTACGTCTACAGTAAAGTCTTTCAAATTGCGGTTGTTAACGCCAATAATGCGTGCCCCACAATCGATAGCCATTTGTACTTCGTTTTCGTCATGAGCCTCAACCAAGGAGGATAAGCCAAGAGAGTCCGCTAACTCACGGAACTTGGTCAACGTAGGCACATCTAAACATGCACAGATTAGGAGAATCGCACTAGCGCCCCACACTTTTGCTTGGTAGATTTGGTACTCATCGATGATGAAGTCCTTACGAAGTACAGGGATTTTGACAGTGCTTGCAATTTCTTGCAAATATTTTTTATCACCTTTAAAGAAGTCTGGCTCCGTCAAAACAGAGATAGCCGCAGCACCAGCCACTTCATATTCTTTGGCAATGTCTAAATAGGGAAAGTGCTCAGCAATAATTCCCTTAGACGGAGATGCCTTCTTTACTTCGCAAATGAAGTTAAAGTCTTGCTGACGAAGGGCTGCTTCAAAAGGAAATCCTGTATCAGATGGTAACGCCAACGCCGCTGCTTTTACAGCCTCAGGTGATTCCACCTGTTTTTCTTTGGCTACCCGAATTTTGGTAGCCTCTACAATTGTATCTAAAATCAATGGTTATACCTCTTGTGTTGCTTTCACAAATTGTTCCATTGTAGCAAGAGCCTTGCCAGAATCGATCATATATTTTGCCTCTTTAATACCCTCTGCTAAAGTAATGCCATCTTTTGCAAGATAAATCGCCATACCAGCGTTGAGAAGAACTGCCGTGCGTTTGCCGCCTTGCTCACCACCGAGAACGCGGCGAGTAATCTCAGCATTTACTGTTGCGTCGCCACCTTCAAGCTCAGTTTTATCAGTGTATTCGAAGCCATAGTCCTTAGGATCGAATTCGTAGCTTGTGAAAGTACCATTATTAATTTCGCATACGTACGTTTTGTTGGTAGCCGTAATTTCATCAAGGCCATCAAAGCCGTGTACCACCGCACCGCGTTTCACACCGAGGTTAGCCAATACGCGAGCCAATGGTTCTACCAAGGATTTATCGTAAACGCCCATCAACTCCACAGTAGCGCCTGCTGGGTTCGCCAACGGTCCAAGGATGTTGAATACCGTACGAACGCCTAACGCTTTACGTACAGGGCCTGCATATTTCATAGCTTGGTGATATACAGGAGCAAACATGAAGCACATATTGGCTTTATTGAGAACTGCCTCGTTTTGTTCACCATTAAGCTCTAATTTAGCGCCTAATGCTTCGATCAAATCAGCAGCACCACATTTACTGGATACACTGCGGTTACCATGTTTTGCTACAGGAATACCTGCGGCAGAAATGATAAAGCCAGATGTAGTAGAAATGTTGAATGTATTCGCTTCATCGCCACCAGTACCTACAATTTCAACTACTGTTTGCTCGTGCGGAACAGAACCAGCCTTTTCACGCATAACCTCAGCAAAAGCTGTAACCTCATCTACAGTAGGGCCTTTCGCTGCTAGAGCACATAAGAAACCAGCCATAGGGACTTCGGCTACATCTCCGCTCATAATTTTGTTCATTGTATCTTTTGCAAGGTCATAAGATAAATCTTGACCATGGGTTACTTTATATAATGCTTCTTGGATCATTTATAACTCCTTACTTGTTGTTCATTTTGCTTCTGTTCAACGGTAATAGGGCATAGACTCTCATTCATATCGCTTGTGGATTCACAGGGACCTATTCCCTCCAACGGCCGGGTCTGACTTCGGCCTGCGGCCTTCGCAGGGCCAAAGTCGGGACTAGACCCCTGTGAATCCACAATAACACTACGACATTTAGTCCTCTATATGCCCTACTACCTGCTAGAACCGCTATCAAAATGAACAACAATTAAATATTTAAAAATGTTTCTGCGGCGCTGGGAAGGAAAACGGCGATGCCGTTTTCTTACTTTTGCATTTAAGGAAACAAATGATTCGCAATTTTTATTAAAAGTGGTCATGGGACCGGATTTGGATTTAAATAAAGATGAAGTCGAGATGGTGGTCCTAAAACGACTTTGGCCCTGTCCCGCAGGGACAGATCTGGCCGGTGGAGGCTTTAGGGCCTCCATCTCGACTACAAATGTATATAAGACAATACCGGTCCTGGTACTACTTAGATAAGAAATTGCGAATCATTTGTTCCCCATTTGGTGTCATGATTGATTCCGGATGGAATTGCACGCCGTAGATTGGGTAGTCTTTGTGTTCTACACTCATTACTTCACCGTCATCTGTAATGGATGTAACGATGAGTTCACTTGGCATGGTTTCGTCAATGATCGCCAAGGAGTGGTAGCGTGCTACTTCAAATTGTTCAGGTATGCCTTTAAGGATTTTGGATGGGTGTACTTGTTTGGCTACGCTTTGTTTGCCGTGCATAACTTGTTTTGCGTAAGATACGGTGCCACCAAATACTTCGCCGATGGCTTGGTGACCGAGGCATACGCCGAGGATTGGGAATTCACCTTTGCATTCGCGCAATAGGTCTTCATATACGCCCGCATCAGCCGGTCTGCCAGGTCCTGGTGAAAGTATCACATAGTCTGGTTTCAACGCGCGGATTTCTTCAACTGTTAATTCATCACTGCGGATGACTTTAATATCTGGATCGATAGAGCCTACTAATTGGTATAAATTGAAGGAGAAGCTATCATAATTATCTATAAGGAGTACCATTATTCTACCTCCTGTGCATCTGTAATTGCGGAAATCATGGATTGGCCTTTGATCAAGGTTTCGTTATATTCACTAGCAGGAACACTATCGCGAACGATACCAGCGCCAGCTCGAACGTAAACCTTGCCACCTTTATTCATGGCCATGCGGATACCGATACATACGTCCATGTTACCGGAAAAATCGATGTAACCTACAGCACCGCCGTATACGCCACGCGGGCTTTTTTCTAGTTCGTGTAAGATTTCGATAGCACGAATTTTAGGAGCCCCGGACAAAGTACCTGCTGGCAATGTAGCACCGATAGCATCGAGAGCATCTTTACCATCTTGAATGTCGCCGCTTACAGTAGATGTAATGTGAATAACATGGGAGAAACGTTGCAACATATGTAACGCCTCTACTTGTACGGAACCGAATTTAGCAATTTTACCTAAATCATTACGACCAAGATCAACAAGCATGTTATGTTCAGCCAATTCTTTTTCGTCGTTAATGAGTTTTTCTTCAATAGCGAGGTCCTCTGCTTCGGTTTTACCGCGGCGCATAGTACCTGCAATTGGGAAGGTATACATTTTGCCGTCTGTCAATTTTACCAATGTTTCTGGAGAAGCACCTGTAAGCTCTACATCGCCACCAGATAGGTAGAACATGTATGGAGATGGGTTCAAGGTACGCAATACGCGGTATGCATTTAACAAGCTGCCATCGAACTCAGCTTCACGGCGATTAGATACAACACATTGGAAGATATCCCCTTCCTTGATGTAGTGCTGTGTCTTTTTAACAACTGCTTCAAACTCGTCCTTTGTAAATTCAGAAGTGAACTCTGTTTTAAGGATGCCTTTTGGAATGTCCGCCTCTTTGCCGTTTACTACGAGATCAGCTAATGCTTTAAGTTCAAGCTCAGCCTTGTTGTAGTTACGTTCTAAATCGTTTGTGCTGATGTTAGCAATCAAGTAGATTTTATTTTTATAATGGTCAAAGGCGATTACCTTATCAAAGAGCATAAGGTCTACATCGTTTACCATAGCAGAGTCATCATCTGGTGTTGGGAAATCAAGGGTTGGCTCGATATAGCGGATATATTCACAAGCGAAGTAACCTACAAAGCCACCTGTAAAGGTTGGTAATTCTTCTAAGCGAGGGCTTTTATATTGGCTCAAAATATTGCGAATTTCTGCAGCTGGATCAGAGCATTCAAAGGTACGCGTTGTACCGTCTTTGATAGTCATTTTATGGTTTTTACAAAAGAGCTCAATCTTAGGATCATAGCCCAAGAAGGAGTAACGGCCCCAATGATTACTATTATCCGCACTTTCAAGCAAGTACGTATGACTGCTCACTTGTTTTAACGCTTTCAACACGCTAATCGGTGTGCGTACGTCGGATAAAATTTCCATATATACAGGCACGATATCGTAGCCCGGTGCGATAGCTTTCACACGGTCTAAACTAGGAAAAATCATGAGAACCTCCATCTGGCGTTTGCCAATAAAAAAACTCGCCCATGACAATATAACGTCAAGGACGAGTCTATAGTTCTATTTTTACAAGAGTATTAGAAAATACTTGTATTATGCTATAAATCGCGGTACCACCTTGTTTGAATGCAGCGCACTCCTCTTTCGCAGGATACTAACATATCCCTCACGACTAACGCTCGTGTGACGTCGCACCATACTAGGAATGAAATTCATTCTGTTCCATGCGCCCTCGGTGGTCCATTTAATAAGCTGCGTACTACGGGTTCTCAGCTAATCCCGCTCTCTGTGAGTGCATTTCCTATTTTTATCTCCACCTCATCGGTTTCTTTTAGGCGAGTATAAAATTATAATCTGATTATAATGTTTCTATAGAATGAAAGTCAAGAAAAATCTCAACTTTCACCTTATCCTTACATTCATTCATTATCTAATATCCATATATAATCCAATTACTGATTTCCCTAGTCCCCTCCAAATTCAGAATATTTATATTGTGTTCCTCTAAACACTAATAGTATACTGAAATTACATATGTTGTCAGCTTCTACTGATTATTATGCGGAGGAGAGAGAATGAGTTTTTATTTTACTGATCAAATACAGCAGTCTTTCAATAAAATATTCCATCAATGTAATAAAGATATTGCTTGGGCGGGCAAGGCTGAGCTTGATGCCCTTGTGAAATTGGACGAGGAAGGTCAAAAGATTCCAGGTATCGGCGATGTGTACGCTATTTTGGCGCGCGTCTATTCTGGACCTCAGTTCACGTGGATTGAAGCAGGCTTCCCTGAGGATGACACAAAGGCGTATAGTTATTTACATACGGCTATTCGCAAAGGCAGTGCCATCGCTATTTTACAAGCTATGCGTACCTCTGGTGCCCTTACACCAACTATTGAAAAAGAGTTGCCTATGACGAAGGACCAAGCATTCCAGCGCGTCTATGAGGGCGCCCAAAAGGGTTGTTCCTACTGTGCCTACGCCATTGCCAATGTATACCAATGGGGGGATTACCACATCTTACCATCGGCTCGAAAGGTGGCTAACGAAGGTGAACCATCTACCTTTGTCCGTTTCTTAAAAAGCTTATTTGTACAAGCAGATCAACGTAGATCGACCAATAAAATAAATGCTATTGCTCAACAATGGTTGCGTAAATCTGCCGATGCAGGCCTTGTTATTGCATACCGAAACTTGCGCATTACCTATGTAGAGCAAGATAATAGGGCAATGGAAGAACAAGTCATTTTTGAAGGTGCCAAAGCAGGTTTGCCACTCATGATGTATTTAGCAGGCGATATTTGTAAATCTCGCGGGGAGCATGAACGAGCGCTCGAATATTTTGAGCGTGGCGTAACCATGAATAATGGCATGTGCTTGCGTGAAGCTGCCGAGTACTATGCAAAACCATGCGAGTCTAACAAAAGAATTCCTCAGAATATTCAAAAGGCCCTCAAATACTACGAGCGTGCTGCTATAAGCCCAGATTATTTAGACTTTAATGACCACGCTTATGTTACAATGCAAGCCATTATTCTTCGCACATTAAATATCGATGGTCAGTCTCAAGACTGGTCTCGCATCGCTCACTTATTACAACAACCAGCGATTTACACTCTTGATACTATTTGGCCGTATCTCGCCTATGTATTTACTTTCAAAAAAGGTAATACCCATGCCATAAGAACCGCCATAGAGTGCGTTAATAAGGCTAGCAAATGTTACGATAGATACGGTAGTTATGACTATGCGGACCATCTATGGCAACTGGCCGCCGGCTATTGCTACGAAATTGGTGCCTTTACAAAAGAACCTGATTTAGATCAAGCCGTTACGTTCTACGAGCATGCTTGTGAAAGCATCAATCGTCTCAACACAAGAAACGATAATTGGTTCGGTACTGGTGAGCCGTTGGTAATTCCTGACGAAGCATCTGAACGATTAGAAGCCTTTGAACTCGTTAATGGACACTATCAGTACAAAGAAGGCATACAACAATCTTCTACAACATGTAATCCTATGCCCCCTGCATGGCCTCAAAACTCTGTTGATGTATTAGAAATCTTTGAGGACTCTACTACAGGTTGGCGCACGAATAGATATGACTGGGATTTCATCGAGCGTGAGTGGGATACACAAAAATATCTTAGCTTTATCATCTATGATAATCGCCAATCCATAGAAAACGTAATTTACGATGTATACAGTATCGTTATGTTCCACAATGAAGATAAGAACACTTGTAATATCTATTTATACGGCTACAGCGAGGATCCTGCGGAATGTGATGAAACCTTGGAGCCTACGATATATGAAATAAGAGACTTTAAGGAGATGTCTATTTCTGAAGGTCTCCGTTTAATTAAAGAATTCTATGATCATGCTACATTGCCTGTGATTGATGAAAGCTGGGAGAAACAGTACAAAAATACTACGCCACCTCGAGAATATGTATTAACTTGCGACAACGATATTTTCTACCTCAATCAATATGAACTTTCCAATCAAATGATTAAGGATGCCTTAGAAGGCGTAGCGAATGGCAAGTATAATATTATTGAGGTTCGCCCTTCTAGCCTTGATGATCAATGTATTAGCTATTACATCGAGCGCGCAAAAGGTAAAAACTTACGCATTCGACTCTATGCCACTGTAGATGAGGACAACGAATATGGCTTTGAACGAGAGTCTTGCAACTTAACCTCCATCAACTACTGGATTCAGGAATCTCTAACTAGCAATAAGCTTCCTGACTTAAGCGATTGGGATGAAATTAAAAAGAAATAAGGATATTATTTTATTAAGAACATACTAAAACTAAGAAAGGCGGGATACTTTGGAAACATGGAAACGAACGGTGTACATTTGCGCATTCTGCATATTCTTCATGTCCCTCGGGATTAGTCAGGTAAGCCCTATTCTCCCTCTATACTTCCATGAAATGGGCTTAAGCGATACAGGATCGATAGCACAATGGTCCGGTGCCTCCATGGGCATCACCTTCCTCATTGTCTGCTTAGCAGCTCCCTTCTGGGGCCGATTAGCAGACCGTAAGGGACGTAAGATTACCCTCATACGCTCTAGTCTTGGTATGGCTATATGTAGTATATTATTGGGCTTTCAGACTACACCAGAAGGTGTGTTCCTCGTTCGTACATTGCAAGGGTTAGTAAGCGGTTTTTACCCCGCATCGGTAACACTTATCGCGTCAGAAACACCGCAAAACCATACAGGTTGGGCTCTAGGGATTATAGGATCCTTTAGCCTTGCAGGCTCACTAGCCGGTCCGCTTGTAGGAGGGTATCTCAGTGATGTAGTAGGTATTCGAAATGACTTCTTTATCATCGGGGCCCTTATGCTTATCTCTTTTGGCTTGACGGCAATGCTGGTACATGAAAACTATGTTCCAAAGCCACTTGTTGAGAAGCAAACCTTTAGAAATCTAAAAACTCACTTACCTGAGTTTTCTAGTTTAGTCGCTTTATCTGCAACCTCCTTCCTGTATGCCATTTCGGTTACCGCCATCTCCCCCATTATGACGGTTTACATTAAAGGAATGCTACCAAGCAATACGGAAAATATAGCCTTTATTTCTGGTGCTGTGTTCTCTGCCATGGGTATCGCCCAATTCTTTAGTAGCTCTCCACTCGGGAAATTAGTAGACCGTATAGGCCCTAGAAAGGTGCTCATCTACTCGATGATCTATGTAGGTCTACTCAATATACCGCAAGCCTATGTGGACTCTGTGTATGTACTTGGGTTTATCCGTTTCTTGCAAGGTTTTGGGCTAGGTGGTATGTTACCTGCGCTCAATACCTATTTAGCATCAAAAACACCTAAGGAATATACGGGACAAATATTCTCGTACAATCAGTCTTGTTTGTCTATGGGTTACTTTCTAGGCTCCTTTGGTGGTTCCATTGTAGCCGCTCAATTTGGCTTCACAACCCTTTTCTGGGCATGTAGCCTTACCTTTATCGGCGCTGCCCTATGGGTTGCGTTAAAACTAAAGTAACGCCGTAATACAACGAAAATAGTGCAAATGCATTAAAGAAACTATATAAACAAATAAAAAGAGCTGTTCTCAGAACTCAGATGTGTGTGTACTGATTCCGAAACAGCTCTTTTATTATGTTGTTTGTAAAAGTATAGAAACTTTCACTATCTAGGGGATGATCATTCTATATGTATAGAATAACTATTGTCTCTAGTTAGGTATTATAGGATACCAAGAATTTCCCACCATGCGTAGCCCACTGTAAGGTTTACGATGAAGCACATGATAGCGAAGATACCACCGATAATCCACCAGCTTTTAACTGTGTTGTAACCAGCACCGAATACGATTGGAGCCGCTGCACCGCCGTAGTGAGTCAACGCACCACCGTAGGAGTTTGTAGCAGCTAGTAACAAGGACAACGCCATTGGGTTTACACCCGCTACTTTACCTACAGTAAGGAATACTGGAAGCATGGCTACAACGTACGCACTACCAGAGGCGAACAAGTAACGAACAGCGATACTGATAGCGCCAATGATAATAAGAGCCAACATCGGGTTGTCACCGAAGTTGAAGTGTGTACCCATAAAGTCAGCTAGCCATTCAAAGAATTTAACCTTGGACAACGCACTAGACATACCGATGATACCACCGAACCAGATCAATGTGTTCCAAGCACCTTTGGATTCAAGCATATCTTCCCATTTGATTACGCCTGTTACAAGGGCTGCTACCATGGCTACGATAGCTACTGCTGTTGCATCAAGGGAGAATTTAATGCCAAAGCCTTGCGTCAAGATGGAAGGCAACGCCCAGCCAACTAAGGCAAGAATAAAGATAGCAATAAGAGATTTCTCGCGACCAGACATAGGTCCAAGTTCTTTCAAACCTTCATCAGCAATCGCATGAGAGTCGATGTGTTGAATAGATGGTTTGTCTAAGTAGTATACCAAAGCAGGTGTAATGAGAAGCATTACAAGACCTGGTACTACGAGTGCTAATGCCCAAAGGCCCCAGTTGATATCTACGCCGAGGATTTTGTTCATGTAGTCAGCAGCCAATAAGTTTGGTGCCATTGCTGTAGCGAACATCAAGCTTGTTACCTTAGTTACCATGTATGTGTTAACCATGAGGTAAGAACCAGCTTTTTTAGCGCTTTCACCAGGCTCAGAACCTAACGCTTTTGCTACAGAGTTCATGATTGGGAACACGATACCGCCTCAACGTGCTGTATTGGAAGGTGTTACTGGGGAAATAATAAGATCTAATAAAGCAGTTACATAGCCAAGACGCAATGTAGTGTGACCTAAGGATTTAATCAATAGGTACGCAATACGACGGCCAAGGCCTGTTTTTACGAACGCCACACTGAGGGAGAACGCAGAGAATACTAACCATACTGTGGTAGATGCATAACCAGACAATACGTTTTTCGTAGCATTCAAGAAAATTGCAGAACCTGCAATAGATAATAACAAGATAATTGGTGCTGGCCAAGGTTTAACAACAAGACCAACGATAGCCATTAAATAGAAACCTAGCAGTCGCCAAGCTCCAACGCTCAAACCTTCTGGCGGTGTAATGAACCACATTGCCAGAGGAATGGCAAACATAATTGCAATTTTAAGTAGCTTATTCATTCTTACTCTCCTTTAACATAAGCTATGCCTTTCATAATCGGTCGTGCCGTTCTAGCGACGCCCGCCTTCTCCACATGCCAACCCTTATCTTTGGTTAGGCATATTTCGAAATCAAATTTCCCTGATGGATGCGCTAAAGTAACTTGATTCGTTTCTTTAGCACGTTCGCTCACTACTTCGTTCGCCACAGTCCCCGTAATAAGCGCTGCCGTAGCTGTACAAATACCACCTGTAACAGCATACGCTTTATGCATTACAGCGAGTGCCTTTGTACGAGCCACGATGTCTATACTATTCCCCTTGATAGTTCGACCATCGCTTGCCACGTAGGTTTGTGGTGCGGACACCATGCATACCTTTGGAACTGCAGGACTAGCAGCCTCTTTAGATGGAGCAAGTCCCATCATTACAGCTGCAGTAGTGCGAATATCTTCAAGTGTATTGAGTAATACACCGCCATCCGTTTCTGTGAAAGCCGGTAACTCCGTGCCTTCATAACCAAGGTCTGTAGCCTTTACAAATACAGCTGGATTAGCTGCATCTACGAGACTAACTTGGATTGTGCGACCATCAGCCAATGTAATTGTATCTTGTACATTGCCTGTTGGTAGTAGCTTACCCGTCTTAGAACCGCCAGGCTCCAAGAAATATAACGTAATACGAGCACCTGTACCAGGCACGCCATCGATAGCAAAATCACCGTCAATAACAGGTTTACCATCTCGTACTGGCACATGTGCTTCAATAACCTTATTTGTATTTGTGTTAAAGATACGAACCACTGTTTCTGGTTCTACGGCTTTTACAAAGCCTTCCATAATAGCAAATACCCCTGCACCAGCAGAAATATTGCCACAGTTACCTTCGTAATCTACCACCGCATCAGCGATACCGACATAACCAAAGGTGTAGTCGATATCCGCATCATCGCGGTCAGAAGGATTTACGATAGCTACCTTGCTCGTCAATGGATCGGCACCACCGATACCATTAATTTGACGCGCATCGGGAGAGCCATATAAATCTAAAATCATACGATCCCGATCAGCTGGGTCAGTTGGAAGCGTATCTTTTAACAGATACGCCCCTTTACTAGTACCGCCGCGCATATAAGTAACAGGAATTTCTTTATACCCGTTCATAACTTACTCCTTTATGTTCACCACTTACGCTTTGCCATTTGCATAGTAGTTGATGAGACAACCTGCTGCGATAATATCTTTTTCTTCATCGCTGAGGTGACCTAAGTGCAATGTGATTTCTGCTTTCTTCACGCCACCGCTGATAACATATGCTTTGTAATCATCGGAGTCAGAGAATAATTGGTCACGCACATTTGGTACATATACATAATCACCTACTGCCATAGTTTTGGAGTCTTCTTCGCTAGTTAGGAACGGTAGCATGCCCCAGTTAATAACATTGCTGCGATAACGTTTTGTAGCATATTCAATAGCAATATTAGCACCGCCACCCAATACGCGTTGGCAGGATGCTGCTTGCTCACGAGCGGAGCCATCGCCAGGGCGATTTGCATATACCATGCTAGAAACGGCTGTAGACTTAGCCATATCTTCTACAGATTCTGTAAGATCAAGCGCTTGTTTTACCTCTTCATATGCAGTTACTAAATCTGCTGCGCTTTCACCTTCTTGACGAGATTTTTCCCAATCGCGAACGGCTTTAGCACGACCTACATATTCAGGAACCTTACGGCTCAAGGCAAATTCAGACAATGCATATGGGTCAGAGCGGTAGGAAGATGTTTCGCCAGACGGAATCAACTCATCTGTAGTTGTTACAGGATCGTCGATATAAGCTGCTACTTTGAGCAATACATTTGGCGTCAATTCTTCGATAGAAGGCCATGGTTTAATGGATGGGCCATACACAAGTTCAGTATCTTTATTAGGTTCGTTAAAGCCACTATATACCTTGCTTTCATAAGGTTTATCATCATAGTGGTAAGCTGGCACCACATCATCATATTCGATATCAGTAGCCGCCGTCAATGCACCACCGTTAATAGCCGTAGCTGCTACAGAACGGGAGTCAAGAAGTGCAACGGAAGAAATCTGACCATTCCCTGGTTTAGAACCTTCACGATTCGGGAAGTTACGTGTCGCATGACGACCACTGAGGCCCGTATTATTAGGTGTATCGCCTGCGCCGAAGCAAGGGCCACAGAAGGCTGTACGCACGATGGCACCAGCGCTCATAAGGTCTACGAGAGCACCATTTTTCATAAGTTCTAAGTAAATTGGCTGGCTAGAAGGATATACGCTGAACGCAAAACGCCCGGAGCCTACACTCTTACCGCGTACGATATTTGCGGCTTGCATAATATTTTCATACAAACCACCAGAACAACCTACGATGATACCTTGATCTAAGTGTAATTTGCCATCGAAGTGTTTTTCAGGCAATTGCAAGGACAAGGATTTGTTATCTAATTGTTCAACAGCTTGGCGTTCGATTTCTGCGAGTAAATCGCGACCGCCTTCGTTGATTTCTTTAATAGTATATACATTACTTGGGTGGAATGGCATAGCAATCATGCTTTCCACTTCATCAAGATTAACCTTTACAAGCCCATCATAGTAAGCCACATCGCCAGGGTTAAGCTCTTTGTACGCATCACCGCGACCATGAAGTGTTAAGAACTCTTTCGTATTGCTATCTGTTCTCCAGATTGTTGTAAGGCATGTAGTCTCTGTAGTCATTACATCGATGCCGTTACGGAAGTCCATGGATAAGTGCTCAATACCAGGGCCTACGAATTCCATTACTTTATTTTTTACAAAGCCATTTTTAAATACAGCTTTTTCAATAGCAAGAGCCACGTCTTGTGGACCTACGCCGTGTTTAGGTTTACCATCGAGGTAAATCGCGATAACCTCTGGACGTTGTACATCATAGGTGCGACCGAGCAATTGTTTTACAAGCTCTGGACCGCCTTCACCAATCGCCATCGTACCAAGCGCACCATAACGAGTATGGCTGTCGGAGCCGAGGATCATTTTGCCGCAACCTGCCATTGTTTCACGCATATATTGGTGAATAACTGCAAGATGAGGAGGTACATAGACGCCGCCGAAGCGTTGTACTGCAGATAAGCCAAATACATGGTCGTCTTCGTTAATTGTGCCCCCTACAGCGGCTAAACTGTTATGGCAGTTTGTCAAAATGTAAGGGATTGGGAATTTATCTAGACCACTGGCAATAGCTGTTTGAATAATACCAACATAGGTGATATCGTGAGATGTTAAAGCATCAAATTTGATGCGTAAATCTTGATCGCCTTCATGTTGTTGGTGGTCCATTAAAATACGGTACGCCATCGTTTCCTTATAGGCGCGCTCTTTATTAAAAACTTCTTGCTGATCAAGGGCTGCACTAGAATCTGCAGGAACGATATCCGTACCGTGATATAAAAATACACCATTTGAAATTAACTCAACCATGACTTGCTCCTTTATTACTTTCAGGCATGTGTAAACCTTTACAAACACTATACTTTCACCATGTGTATTGGTGAAAGTTCCCTTCCTCTTACTAGTACCTAGTCTTTAATAATTTGTATTCATCTAGTATCCCTAATCTGAACCTAGTCTTTAGTCATATCTAATCTGTATAGAACTAGCAGCCCCTCATCTGTACCAACTCTATGGGATAGAGTACAATAATACATATGTAAAGGAGAGTTTATGGACACGAAAGATTGTACAATTTTAAAAACCTTAGCAGAGGAAAATAATATTACTTATGCGGCGCGTCGTCTATTTATGACACAACCCGCATTGAGTGAACGGATAAAAAAATTAGAAAAGGAATTTAACTGTCCCATCATCAACCGACAAGCTCGTGGTGTAGAGTTTACCTACCAAGGTCAGCGCCTTGTACGCTATGCCGAAGATTTGCTCAATTCCTACACTTCGGTGCGCCAAGAGCTATTAGCGATGGGCAGTGAACCACGCGGTACATTAAACCTAGGATGCTCAAATGTATTCGCTAAGTATCATATTCCCCATATCTTATCGACCTTTAAAGAGGCGTATCCGCACATTGATATCATCATGTATACGGGCCTCAGCTATAAGCTATACCATGACTTCCTTGAAGGCCGTCTACATGCTGCCATCATCCGCGGTGCTCACACTTGGACAGAGTCGAAAGAACATATTTGGTCAGAACCATTCTGCTTCTTTAACAAAACTCCTTGTTCCGTAGAAGATTTACCTCGTCTGCCATATATTCACTATCAAACAGATCCAAATTTACAGCAAACTATAGATGATTGGTGGTATTCTCACTACTCACAACCACCGATGCGCACCATCGAGGTAAATGATATCGATACCTGCATGAAGCTCGTTAACCAAGGACTTGGTTTTACCATCCTCACCCAAAGCTGTGGCAACGATTACCCTAAGCTATTTAAGGAAACCTTAAAGGATCTTGATGGTCACATCATGACTCGTGATACGTGGATGTACACCCGCCATAGTGCACTTGAGTCCAAACCAGTTCAAGCATTTTATAATTTTATGAAAACCTGGTCCAACACCAAAGCATAGCATCTATTCCTTTAATACATATAATATATTATGAAAGTGCAATAAAAACAAATTGCTCTTTTCTTTAGTATCCATAAATTTTGCTTATATCTTATATCTTAATATATGCAAAAAAAGAACCCGTCATGACTTAAGAATCATGACGGGTTTTCTTTTATATAACTACTTTAATCATAGTAATTATTAGGCTTTTACTAAGCCACCCCATATAGAACTATAGTAACAATAGCATAATCACTACTGTAGCAATAATACATGGTACAGCATTGCGTTTTGCCATTTCCATAGGGTTAATACCTGCAAGACCGGCAATGATGATACCTGCACCTGCTACGGGACTCATGCTACGACCGATGCCAGCACCTAATTGGGCCATAGAGCCGAGTTGCATAATGCCATAGCCAAAGTCTGCCGCATGCGGTGTAACAGCTCCGTTAAAGGCAAGGGCTGCTGCATTACCAGAACCAGAGATAACAGCTAATAAGAATGGACCAAAGGCAGCACCAATTTGAGCGATTTGTTGAGAGTTCTTCATACCATCAATGAGTGCACTTGTAAGGCCGATATATTGCATACCAGCTGTAAAGGCTGCCGCCGCAGCCATAAGACCGACTACATCACACATGCCATCGCCAGTACCGCGGAAGAATTTCTTAACTGCTTCCGTTACATTAGGACGTACAGCAATAATACCAATAGCTGTACCAATGAGCATAGATACAGGAACAGAAATTTCAGGAATCACTGCTACTTGTTTACTACCAAGTACGAGTAATACAAGCGGAATGATTGGGATGATAGCATATAAATAATTTACTTTAAATTCTTTACCTTCTTCTTCGTTAGCATCTTTCAATACATATCCTGTATGCTCTTTCTTAACGATAGCTACGATATTGAGCAAGATAGCTGCTACGACAATGCCAATAATGGCTTGCATAGAGAAGCTAGCGATAACGGTCATTACATCTTCACCGGCAAGTTGTGCTACTTGAGGGTTAAACATAAGACCAGGACTCAATGCACTACCCCAAGTTCCTAAGAAAATAGCAGAGCCTGCCATCGCTGGATGCACACCGGAGCGAATAAGTGCAGGAATTAATAGAGCACCTACTGCAGCTGCACAGCCTGCCGCTGTAGGCAACGCAATGTTGATCAAGAACGTAATAATAACAGCACCAGGGATGATGATTTTAGTCATCTTTTTAAGGCCTGCAGAGATGAAATATACCATGTGCTCTGTACATTTTGTATATTCCATAACATAACTAAAACCAAGTACTGTACAAATGGTTGGTACAAGCCCTGGATTTGTAAGTTCTTTTACAAAGGCTGTCGTACCAGCACTAAGTTGCCCACCAATAAAGCACATTAACAAGCCCGACAACAATAAAACGAGCCGTGTTTCAAACTGCTTAATAATGGCAATAAACGTTGCCACTACGATAACAATACCAGCAATAACCATAATCTCTCCAATCCGGGTATTCCCTACCAATAGCAAGTATTCTCTGCCATTCTATTACGGAATACATCCTTCTAACCACGTAAAATATGATATCTTAGGTAGTTAACACAAATCTAACTAAATTATATCTACATCAAATATTACACCGCACTCAACCTAGTTAAGTTTAGTACTTTCTAAGCTAAGCTTTCTTAGCACCGTGTCTAATATCTTAGCTCCCGTAACGATGTCATCCATATCTGCAAATTCAGCCGGATTATGGCTAATACCTTCGCGGCATGGTATAAAAATCATTCCTGTAGGAACATCATCAGCCCAATGCATGGCATCATGACCAGCACCGCTTGGCATAGTCATATAGTCTACGCCTACAGACTGAACAGCCTCTTCAATTTCGCGAATCATTGCTGAATGCATCGCCACCGGATAATCTTGTGCAACAGGCTCAATCGTATAGGATAAGCCTCGTTTCTCTGCAATAACATCAATAAATTCCTTAATGAGGGTAACTACAGAATCTCGGGCCACCTTAGAAATACTGCGAATATCTACGCCCAGTTTAACGGCCCCAGGAATAACGTTCATCGCTCCTGGCACAACCTCTACTACACCGACTGTACCCACTACTGGAGGCTCTTCTTGCATGGATGCAATCTCCTCAATACCGAGAATGATTTTAGAAGCCCCACAGAGTGCATCATGACGCAAGTTCATTGGTGTGGCCCCACTATGATCCGCATTACCACGAATGGTTACATAGAACCGTTCTGGTGCAGCAATCCCCGTTACAATACCGATAGGCTTAGCTTCGTACTCTAACACTTTACCTTGTTCAATATGAATTTCTGTGAAAGACTTTACAGGTCTCTTATATTCCATATGCTCAATAGCATCTGGATTTAAATTACGCTCTTTTAATGCGTCATACAAGGAAATGCCTTGTTTATCTACTAAGCGATGTAAATCTTGCAATGTCAATTCACCGCGCATAGCTTTACTACCCAATGTAGCTGCTCCAAAGCGGCTAGACTCTTCACACATAAAGTCTACTACTGCAATGGTATGATCATGTTCAAAACCATCATCAGTCATACTGCGAACCGCTTCGATAGCAGATAATACACCTACAACACCATCATAATTGCCCCCATTAGGTACGCTATCCGTATGAGAACCAACCATGACAACCGGTAAATCAGGATTCTTACCTACCTTATAGCCAATGACATTCCCAAAACCGTCTGTTTCTACAGTTAAGCCTGCGTCAACCATGCGTTTTATAATATATTGGCGGCCTGCCCAGTCTGCATCGGTGAAAGCAATCCGATTAATGCCTTCACCAGGTGCAGTTAACTGTGCCATAGCCTCAAAATCACTAGCTAATCGCTCTCGTTGAATCATATAACACCTCACAATCTAATACCTATATTACAACACATAATATATAGGTCCACTATACATATTCTTGATGCATACATCTATATAGTTATACATCTATAATGTAATGTATACATCATAATCAATATAGTCTATTTTAAATAGTGAGTAGCAATTGTCCCTAATGCAATAATACCATTTAGCATGTCTTCTTCATCAATATCGAATAATGGATTATGATGAGGTGCTTTAATAGCAGAGCCTAATACCATATATGTTGCTCGTCCACCACGATCAATAACACGGTTTAGGAAATAGGCACAGTCTTCACTGCCACCGCCACTATAATCAAATGGTACTTTTTTGAAAATGCCTAGTGGTTCAACGATAGATTGTACTTCACGTGCTAAATCATCACTAATACGACCTGCCGGTGTTTCACCTTGTTTTGTAATCTCAAAGGTACAATCATGCATTTCTGCAGCACCTTTAATAATCGTTTTAGTGCGTTCAATCATATAATCATTGATGTCTGTAGTAGCACCGCGAGTCTCTAGTTTAAGAACAGCTATATCAGGTGTAACATTACGACCTGTACCACTTTCAAAAACACCTACATTCATACGGGAAGCCCCTTGGCTATGGCGAGCAATGGCTTGTAAGTTAAGAACCGCTGTACAGCCTGCTAGCATTGCATTTTGTGCTTTCTCCGGAGAGCCACCTGCATGAGCTGAATAGCCATGGAATACAGCATCAAGTTTTGTAGTCGCTAAAAAGCCATGATCGCTACAAGCAAAGCAATTAGATAACTGTTCATTAAATCCGATATGCATGCCGAACATCAAGTCTACATCATCTACTACGCCAGCCTCTACCATCGCTTTAGCACCACGTACGCCTTCCTCTGCTGGTTGGAAGATCAGTTTAATAGTACCCTTCAAGCCATCCTTATGTGTAGCAATATATTCAGCAAGACCAAGCCCCATTGTCATATGTGTATCATGACCACACGCATGCATAGCCTTCTCATGGCGGGAACGGAAACCATTCTTAGCAGGAATATGGTTAGATGCTTTAGATTCGATTACATCATTGGAATCCATATCTGCACGGAACGCTACTACAGGACCAACATCACTAAACTTCATAGTTGCCTCAATAGCTGTTTTACCATAGCCCATCTTTTCTACTAGTTCAGGATCAGCACCTTCATCGATGGCACGATCCATAGCGGCTTTCATCACTTCATCACTAGGTAATCCCATACGAGAGTTTAAATCGAGCACTTCTGAGCCCAATGCCACATCATAGCCCAATGAAATGAGTTTATCTGCAACCTTGGCTGCAGAGCGGTACTCAAGCCACGCTGGCTCTGGATACATATGAAAATCGCGGCGCATAGCTATAAACGCATCACGACGCTGTTGTACAAATTCCTTAATGTCCATAATTATCTCCTTAATAAAGCTAAATCTATCTACTTCTACTATATGAATAGATGTAGGAATAGTCAACAAACGGAACTATGTATACAGTATAAATCGAATACCACCTTACATAAAATAACAAAAACCTATATTACTATGACAAAATATGATAATCATAGCTATATAGGTTTTAAAAGTAATCTATTTATGTTTAAGATTCATTGAATCTACGCAATTTCTTCTTTATTAAGTTTTTCCAATACGTCTCGTTTAAGTTGTCGTTGGCGATCCCAGGCAATAATAAATACGGTTGCGATGATGCAGAACATCCCGAATATACCAACCAATGTAAATTCATTACCTAACAAAGCCCAGCCAAACAAGGCGGCTGAAATCGGCTCTAAAGAAGACAAGATTGAACCTTGAATAGCACCAATACGACGCACACCTTCAATATAGGCATTAAAGGATACTACAGTCCCTAGGATAATAATCGTAAACAATCCAACCAAAGTCATGCCATCCCAAATGGCTTCTGATGCCACTTGACGGAATACGATACACACCAAAATGCCAGATATAAACATCCCAAAGCCAACGATGGATGATGTACTGTATTTTTTTAATAGTTCAACAGGTTCCAATGTGTAAACACAAATACTCGCCGCAGAAATGAGGCCCCAAAACAAAGCATCCCCATTAAATGCAGATAGATTTAGCCCCTTTTGCATGATAATACACACCGTACCAATCATAGCGAGGGCCACACAGTATAATTCTGGTAAGGATGGCTTTTTAAAATATCGTATAAACAGATAAATAATCAACATCGTAGGAGCCACATATTGAAGAACAGTAGCCACACCTACACCCGAAATAGCGATAGCTTTAAAGTACGAGTACTGTGCTAACGCAATGCCCAATAAACCGAATATGAGGAGTTTACCAAAGTCTTTTGGATTTTTAAATATATCAAAAATTCGTATCCCATCCTGTATATAGGAGAGTAGAATTGTTAATAAACCTGCTAAAAGTAACCGCACTTCTAACAGCCACTCTACATTTAAATGCTTTGCATTTTCGAGGAATTGCACCGATGTACCTGAAAGCCCCCAAAATAGTGCCCCCATAATGGCAAGGCCCATGCCTATCCACTGTTTTTCTTCCATACAACCTCCGCATAAGGATTGATTACTATTACAAAAAGTTTATCATTAAGATGATTGACCTCGTTTTTCTAAGGCAATGATGATAACTGTAGCAATAATCATGGCCATCCCTAAGATACCAACCCAGTTAAATTGATTACCTAACAAAGCCCATCCAAAGAAGGCTGCTGAAATCGGCTCAATCGATGACAAAATCGATCCTGGAACCGCACCAATGCGTTTAACCCCTTCAAGGTACGCATTAAAGGACACGATGGTGCCAAGAAAAACTACATTAAAACAGCCTACCACAGTCCATACATCCCACGTCGCATACGAATGAGGTTGCTGGAAAAGCGCCGCTGCCACAAGACCACTGAGGAGCATACCAAAGCCTACAATAGGAATTGTCCCATAGGTAGCTAATAATCGTACTGGGGAAACACTATATACGGCTACGCCCACGGCAGATAATAAGCCCCAGAATAATACATCACTGCGGAAGCTTTCAAAAGAAAAACCATTATTGCCCATCAAGCAAATAGTACCTACTAAAGCAAGGATAACTGAAATGATTTCTCCTGTAGAAGGCCGTTTGCCATAACGCATCAGCAAATAGATGATAATCATAGACGGCGCCAAATATTGCAGCACCGTCGCAATGCCCGCACCGGCGATGACGATGGAACGGAAATAGGTATATTGGCACAGGGCCATACCAAATACGCCGAATATGACGAGTCCTAATGTATCTCGCCAATTACGGAATACATTAAAAACAGCATTGCCTTGACGAATCCATCCATATAGAACGGTTAACAGTCCTGCCGTAATAAGACGCATCGTCAATAGCCATTCCAGGTTCATATTACGAAAATTGCCTACGAATTGGACAGATGTGCCTGACACGCCCCATAAGGTGGCGCCTAATAATGTTAATATAATACCGATAATTTCATATCGTTTCATCATGTTACTCACCTAATAGAGACACATGCACCTTTACAACAACCTTACGAATTTTTATAGGCTTATCGTCAACCGCTAAAAGAGGTCGATGAATATCCGATGGGAAAAATACCGTATAATACCCTTCTGGACAGTGGATTTGCCCTTCATCTATAGATTCATTAGGATAGAAATAACAATCTCGTTCAGGATAAGATTCAATCGGTTTTACGCGACCACGATCTACAAAAAAGCCCATGTTCTCTTGGCCTTTCACCATAAACTGAATATCTACATAGTTTTTGTGTGATTCAGGTTTCGTAGTTTCAAATAATTTTGTTTCCACATCATCCACATTGGCGTACATCATATCGCCTTCGATGGCATGACGACCACCAGGTAATGCTTGTAAATCGGTATTTTTTAAGAAATCAAGAGCGCGAACGATGGCCGCAGGATACCCCATCTTTGTATAATCTGCATGTATACTGGAGAAAAACATAACTATATCCTTTCTATAGGAACCATACTGCATAGACATACTATACTAAAATACAATATTAATACGATCTATATACCTCTATCGTAGCACATAAAAAGCTTAGCTTCCACATAGGATTACATAAATATAAACCCTCCATACGCTACATATATGGAGGGTCCGTAAAATACTATTCAGTTTTATGACTTACGTCAAGACTGTTATACATATGAAGTTGTCTATGAAATTGTATATGTAGTTGTTACTTACATGTTAATTCATATTAGAATTAACTACGTGGACAATTTTATATTACTCTTTTTCCTTAAAAGCAGCGATAATCTCATCGGCTTGCTTATGAGGAACCTCTTCATAACTATAGAACTGACGATTAAATACGCCTTGTCCTTGTGTCATAGAGCGCAAAACAGTAACATAATCTGACATTTCTGCCAACGGTACTTGCGCTTTAACAACAGATATACCAGTTCTTTCACTTTGTTCCATGCCTAATACACGACCTCGACGACTATTTAAATCGCCCATGATGTCACCCATGAAAGCATCTGGTGCAAACACGTTAACTTCATAGATTGGTTCTAATAGGACTGGTTTCGCCTTTGGAATTACATCCTTGATAGCCTGTGACGTAGCTACTTTAAATGCTAACTCTGAGGAGTCTACACTGTGGTAAGATCCATCCAAGAGTGTCACTTGCACGCCAATCATAGGATATCCCGCAATTAAGCCTTTATCTAGGGTTTCTTTGGCACCCTTTTCCACTGCTGGTATATATTGTCTTGGTACAGCACCACCAAAAATCTTGTCTACAAAGGCAAATTCTTGACCATCATATAATGGATCAACTTGAATTTTAACATGTCCATACTGACCATGACCGCCACTTTGTTTTTTATATTTCGATTCTGTTTCTGCAGATCCTTTAATTGTTTCACGGTATGGAATATATGGTGTTACAAGTTTCGCTTGTACGCCGTATTTACGGTCCATCTTGTTAAGGATATGTTCTAAGTGCACTTCGCCCATGCAGTCAATTTGCAATTGGCGAGCTTCCGGATTTTTCACAACTACACAAGTTGGATCTTCTTCGGCTACTTTTAACACAGCACTAGCTAATTTTTCCTCTTCACCTTTTTTCACAGCTTCCATAGCTACGGTATATAAAGGTTGAGGGAAACGAATTGCATCGTACTTCACCTTAAAATCAGGAGCTGTTAAGGTATCGCCTGTTTTTGCATTAGCTAATTTCGGTATCACTACGATATCACCAGCTTTTGCGGCAGTCACTGGAATTTGTTGCTTCCCGATAAGGGTAACCATCTTATTCCATTTTTCCTCAGTTCCCTGATTAACGTTGAACAGCTTATCACCTTCTTTGAGTTCACCAGAGAAGATGCGTACAAAGCTTTGTTTGCCTGCGAATGGGTCAAGCAAGGTTTTAAACACGAATGCGGTTAGGGGTTTATCCACATGCACTACAACTGGTTCACCAGTGTCTGCTGATTCAGCAGTCATCACTTTTTTAGCTGCATCTGGCATATACCGAATCATTCTGTCTAATACTTGATCTAAGCCAATACGGGATGTGGCACTGCCACACATGATTGGACACACACGGCCTGTAATCATCCCTTCGCGTAGACCTTGACGAATTTCTTCTAATGAAAGTTCTTCGCCTTCTAAATATTTTTCCAACAATTCATCGCTACCTTCAGCCGCGGCCTCTACGGTCATTTCCCGTATTTCTTGGGCCTTTTCGATAAGATGAGCCGGTACAGCAATCTCTGTTGGTTGGCCGTCTTTGTAAGTAAACGCAGTCATTTTGGCTACGTCTATCACGCCTTCAAAATTGGCACCTTCGCCAATTGGAATTTGGAGTGGCATAATTGCCTTACCAAATAGTTCACGCATACGTTCAATAGTACCGAAGAAATCAGCACTATCAACGTCCATTTTATTGATAAATGCCATACGTGGCATTTGTAATTCAACAGCATAATCCCAAGCGCGCACCGTATCTGTTTCAACGCCAGTTGTAGCAGATAATACCATGAGCATACCATCACAAGCACGCAATGCGGCACGAACTTCACCATGGAATTCATTGTAGCCCGGTGTATCAATAAAGTTAACCTTATGGTCATGCCATTCACAAGGGGCCATACCCAATTGAATCGTTACATTCCGTTTAATCTCTTCTGGCTCAAAGTCCATAATATGTTTGTTATCTTGACCACGGCCAACAAAATCAACAGCACCAGAGGTTAATAACAAGGATTCTACTAAAGCAGTTTTCCCTGCCCCATCATGGGACACCACAGCTACATTACGAATCTGATCACTACTATATTCTTTCATCGGAATCGCCTCCTTATGTGAAACTTTGAGTTCTTGATATATGATTTCGACGTAATAATATAAAAATCCTCTTTTTCCGAAAAAATATTTATCGAAAAAAGAGGATTTTTTATAATAATGAAATTATCGCCCCACTAATGATGCACAGCCACCAAGAAGAGCCATGAAAATAAGAGAGATAACGATGAAGATAACAGATGTTACGATGCCGGCAATGAATACTTTCATCTTAGTCAGCATAGTTTGTCTTGCCATCAATTCTAAGCCAACCCAAATAGATAAAACAAAAATTACTAGAGAGCCTAAACTAGAAATAAGATTGGATAATGTAGAACTGCCGAACAAACCACCGAAGAGAGCCATTAAAATGAAAACAATTGTATACACACAGGTACATAATAATACTTCATAACCTTGTAGATACCATTGAACCTTCATAACAGACTGTACATCGTCAGTACCGCCCATTTTTACAGCCACCCAGTTAAATACATAGGAGCCGACAGCCACCATGACAAAGGACCAAATAATACAAGCAATATAGGCTAAAATGAAGAAGAAACCTACGCCAGCCCCGACGAGCATACCTACCATAGTAAACTCATTTCTAGGAAGCAATGGGAGTAACAAGGCCCCAAATAAGCCTATCAAGATGTAAGGAATAGCCCATAAGAGTGCTGTACCCAAGAAGCCCTTTTTCAATGTACCATACTGTACGACTTGATCGATACCACCCTTAAATGGTTGGATTAGTAGATTCCAAAAATCGGAATACCATTTTGTTTCCATAAAATCACCTCATATAATAAAACAAAATAAACTATGTTCTTATTATATATGGATTTTATTTATCTTTCTACATAAATATAACAATTATAAACAATTTAATCGATAATCTATGTCAGTGTGATTAAAACGACCCTGTCCGTTTACCGTAATGCTTGGAATCCCCATTTTGCTTCCACCCAACAGTATCGCCGATGGACATAACGCGACGCGTCAAGCAGTCTTTACATTTATCGGCATTATCATCCACGCATGGTTTATTATCATATAGTAAATATTTAGCACGGTGTTCAGGGATGGTAATGATAGGCATCAAAATATTAGCCCCTGCAGCAAGACCTTTTTCTCGGCCCAATGGATCCAATGCTTGTAACGCTGTAGTAGCTGCTATATTTACGTCTTTTAAGAATAGACGCGTTAAGGCAATCATCTTGAGCCCCAATTGAATGCGGCGCAATTTACCAGCTTCGTCATCGATGCCCATGGCTAACGCCTCTTGACCTAACGGTGTATCATGATGTACCACATACGGTCCCATGCCAATCATGTCGATATCCATATCACGGTAGAACAAGATATCGTTTACAAGGTCTTCCTCTGTTTGACCAGGCAAACCAATCATAACACCTGTACCCACTTGGAAGCCTACGCGGCGCAAACGGCGTAAACATTCAACGCGAGTTTCAAAGGAATGTAGTTCATCGCGAGGATGGATTTTGTGATATAGCTCTTTATTCGTCGTTTCAATGCGCAATAGATAGCGGCTAGCACCCGCTTCACGCATACGACGGTACGCCTCTTCACTTTGCTCCCCTACGCACATCGTAATGCCTAGAGAACCATCGCCGATGGCTTTGATGTCGCGGATAAGATCGACTACATAATCGACGAATACATCATCACAGCGTTCCCCAGATTGGAGCGTAATAGAACCATATTCATGGTCATAGGCCCACTGCGCCATCTTGATGATATCTTCACGATTCATATCAAAGCGTTCCGTCTTATCATTTTCGCGGCGAATACCGCAGTAATTACAGTTTTTAATACATCGGTTCGAGAACTCGATGAGGCCACGATAGTATGCCACAGGCTGTACATATTTCGCCTTCACTTCGTAAGCCTTTTTATAGATTAACTGCAACTGTTCTTCATCAGTTACAGACATGAGAAATCTTAGCTCATCCTCTGTCAGCCATTCATCGCCAACGAGGTCTTTTGCAAGAATGTCTTGCACTTGCAAACAATCACTTCCTTTCATAACGAACCGTCATCGATTCGCTTGGTATGGTAATGGACTCAATATCTGTAGAGCAGATAAATCCATTAATTTCACGCGGCAAATCACGCACATGCCTCACTTGTTTCGTTAAACATGCATGAGCCATCATGCCACGACTCATTTTAGAGGACGTACTCATCTGTTTATATGTGTCGCCTCGTAATTCCCAAAATTCAATGGTTACCACCTTTGGATGATTCACCATTTTCGCATATTCTTTAGACGCTAGGTTTAGAATCCAATCTTCCTTGTGAAAGTATGCATCCACCGCTTCACGCCAAGTTTCATATAGATTCATGCCCACCTTATCGACCATATCTAATCGATAATCTCTAACGCCCATCGTAGGCTCTACAACGCCGTATAACGCAGACATTATAACCAAGTGATTTTTGCCAAAGTTCTTAGCCTCATCAGATAGTCCTGTCCAATCCAAGTATTTAAAGGCAATACCATCGTAGCTTTCACAAGCAAAACCTACAGGATGAGACTCAAACTCTTGATAGAAATCAAAGAGCACCTGCGCCTTATCTTCCTTTAGTTTTAAAGCCTTGCCAAGTGCTGCTACGTCGAGAGATTGTACATGTTTTACAATCTCTTGAGTAATATGAGGCTGGAATTGACCATCACAGACCGCAATTGCAGTATCAGGAATCGTTTTGGTCTTACTAGGAGAGAGGACGATTTTCATGGGATAATTCCGCCTTGATGCTTTCCTCTGTCAAATTGTCGATAAGATCTGGGTTCCACAACATGAGAGGGACTGCCACAACGTGACTTGCTTTCATTTCTTTACATAATTTAACGCATTCTGCCAAATAAGGTGATTCATTATCGTGAATATCGCAGATGATAACTACATGGCGGCCTTTTAGATTAACCCCTTCGTAATCGATGCTTTCACCAGATACCGTAAGCAAACCGGTTTCCAAACGGCCTTCACTCATATCATTTACGCGAGACATTAAAATATGCTCAAGCATAGTGGATACAGGTGTTACAACAGGACCTGTACCAACGAGAGCCTCTGGTTGGGCATGAACGATAACAGTTTTCTTGCGTTTGTCCGTTCTAAACTCCATGAGTGCATGTTCTAATGCAGAGAAAAATACGAATAATTGCCAAGGATCTAATGATCCTGTTTGGAACATATCGATAATAGCGCCATCCTCTTCGATATTAAGGCGTGCCAATAATTCTTCTGCAATGTCGCGAACGACCTCTTTATAATCAGATTGTAAAGGTGCATTTAATTCATTCATTTCTTTTTCTGTTGCCATGAAATCCTCCCGAAAACATATATAAACTGCTATACTAGCAAATTAAATTCTATTCTTTATTGTACCATATTTCACAGTCTTATATGTTACTACAACTACATTTCTTCAATCTATTTTGTCTATATTCCATAAAAATAAAACACCGCCTATTTCTGTGAAAGCTTTCACAAAAACAAGCGGTATATATCAGCCTATAACCAATAAGTAAATATTCATCAATGTTACGATAATACCAATGCCCCAAAGGACAACCCCTGTAAATCGACGATTCGTATAAGCGCCCATCACACGACGGCTACTCGTCATATATAATTGTAAGAATATGGTAATCGGCAATTGTAAGCTCAAAAACATTTGCGAAACGAGCAATGCTTGAAAGGAATCCGTAATAAACAGGATCAATAATAGTGCTGGAATATATGTTAACCCCAATCCCAAGCGACTATGAAAGTCCTTCATATCATAGGACTCGCCAAACATACCGGCAAATATGCTCGCCCCAGCCATACCAGCCGTCGCCGATGATGCAAGTCCTGCAAATAGCAAGGCCAACGCAAAGATGGTACCTGCAGCAGGTCCAATTAAAGGTCTCAACAATTCCTCTGCCTGTTCTAATTCGGTAACAGCAATGCCATGACTAAAAAATACGGCCGCTGCCAATAGAATCATAGCGGAGTTAATCATCCAACCAATGCCCATAGACAACAATGTATCTACGAATTCATATCGCAATTGTCGATGCATAATCTCCTTATCTTGTCGATTAAACTGACGACTTTGGATGACCTCAGAGTGCAAAAACAAATTATGAGGCATAACGACGGCTCCTAAAATACTCAAGATAACGAGCATCGATTCATTAGGTATGCTCGGATTGACCCAGCCAATACCCGCTGCAGCCCAATTGATATCGACCATATTGACCTCCACAAGGTAGGCCAATGCAATAAGGGATACGAAACCAGCTATAATACGTTCTAACTTACTATATGAGTTTGTAATCAGCATAATGGTACATACGATAGCCGTTAATACACTCCCAATGACAAGTGGGATACCGAACAGCATCTTTAAGGCAATAGCAGCACCAATAAATTCCGCCAGTGCCGTAGCTACGGCTGCAATCCCCGCCGTACTCAATACCGTACGAGATAACCATTTCGGTAAAAATTCATAGGCACATTCAGCTAAGCACTGCCCTCTAACAATGCCCAAATGGGCCACATTATGCTGCAATAAGATGAGCATAAGTGTAGATAATGTTACAACCCATAGTAATTCATAACCATAGCTAGCACCTGCTGCTAAGTTGGCAGCCCAGTTGCCAGGATCGATAAATCCGACGGTTACAATAATACCCGGTCCGATATACTTAAATACTTCACTAACATGTTGTTTACCATTCTGATGGACCGTAAACAACTTGTTTCTAAAAAAATTAATCATCTTTTTCCCTTATAGGGATTATAGAGTGAACGTCATTTCTGTTTGAACACGCGCATCTGCTTTAGATTTACCATTCTTGGAACCTGTATAGCGAATACGAACATCACCGTTAGTCTTTACACGAGAATCATCAATCTTGAATTTCTTCATTTTTTCCTTGATTTGTTCATCTGTTAACGCCCGTTCTTTTGGCTTAGCTACTTCATCAGTGGCCGCATCAAGAGACTCTTGTTGTGCTTCAGATACTTTAACAGCTTTACCAGATTTCTTAACTCGTTTTTCATCTAATTTTTGACGGCGTTCTTCAGTGATTTTCTTATCTCGTTCAATGCGATAATCCATGACATCACGCATGTTTTCTTGGTAGATACGCAATGCAAATTGACGATCATTGTCGTTCATTTGCTCCCGTTTTTCCACGATTTCGTCAAGTAAAGGCATCAATTCATCCTTTGTATAGCTAGTGCTATCATCGAATGTAAATCCATGTGTGTCCGTAATGGCCCCATGTTTTACCAAAGTCTTTAACGCTTTATAGGTCCAATCATTTGGTGTAATAAGATTGGCATTGCCAGGATGTGCAGCAGATACTACTTTAACATCATCAGTACTCATACCATCTACCACGGGACGGGCACTAGGAATTGTAAAGTCTTCTGCATGGGCCACACCAAAGGATGCCACCAAACAAAGGGTTCCAATACTAAGGACGCGACGAATCATCGATAAACGACGTGTATATTGTATATTCATAAAAGTCTCCTTAAATTAAATTTTATACAATTCATTATAAGCAATCAGATATGAATACGTCAACTCTATCCCCATTCCTTACACTGTATGGTTAATAAAAAAGACCTCACATCAGACGATGTGAGGTCTCAGCATGGCGGAGGATTAGGGATTCGAACCCTAGCGACGGTAACCCGCCCTAACGATTTAGCAAACCGTCCTCTTCAGCCTCTTGAGTAATCCTCCATGCTTTACTGGGTAATCATATCATACCCAGTAAGGCGTTGTCAATTGAATTATTTCAACATAGATTCAATGAACCAAATTTGTTTTACATAATATTCAATGTGATCTTCCATCATGTTGGAAAGCAAGAAATTATCTTCTTCACCAGCTGCTTCACGAATAGCAGCCGCTTGATCCTTCATATATTTGAAGTCATGAAGTAAAATTTCGATAACTTTATGTTGAGGAATATCTTCTTGACCTAGTTCACCGATTTTTGCTAATTTTGCATATTCAACAGAATTTACCAATGGGAATTCACCTTGCATTTTTACATGTTCAGCTACTGCATCAAAATATTCAAATGCTTCATCATAAATGGATTCCAAGTATTCATGGATAGATTTGAATTGTGGACCAGTTACATTGAAATGAAGGTTGTGTAATTTTACATTCCATACGGAAAGATCTGCTAAATATTGATTTACTTGTTGTACGTTTTTCATAATAATTACTCCTTTTTCATTTAATTCTCAATTACAATTTATCCTAACATAGGACAAATCTAGTTGGCTTTTATGCCTGTTATTTATCTCTGTAATTTGTAATCAATATTGATTACATTATCATATTAACAATAATGATTTTCCTTGTCAATAACTTTATCGATTTTCTTCAATGAATTTTTTATGAAGCAAAAAACCTCTTACCATCAGATATGCATCTAACAGCAAGAGGTCTAAGCCAGTCTATTTATATATAGTATTCTATGTAATTTTCAGGATATGGGCTATCATTAGATGATCCATTTTTATTCTTTCTTCTAGGTTTCCGAACGTACATATTTTCTGGATCTGTTTCAAAGATAACCATATCTTTCGGAATATCGTGTTTTATAACTAGATTACAACCGATTTTAGTGCGCGCTCCAATCGTAATATCCCCTAAAATTTTTGTACCTGTACCAATGAGTACATCATCTTCAATGGTGGGATGACGTTTTGTTTTCTTAGAAGACATCCCCCCCAATGTTACTTGGTGGAACAATGTCACATTATCTCCTACGATGGCCGTTTCACCGATAACAACGCCCATGCCATGGTCGATAAACAAACCACGACCAATGGTAGCACCTGGATGAATCTCAATGCCTGTAACATGACGAGAATGAAGTGCTATACGGCGTGCCAATGTAGGCCACCCCGCCTTATAGAGGCGATGCGCAAAGAAATGCCAAAACAAGGCCGTAATATGAGGATACGTCCATATAACCATCCACACATTAGTGGCAGCCGGGTCAGAATCCATGACACGTTTAATATTGTATTGAATTTTGCCCCATAATTCGCGCAAACCTTGCATCATAAGTACTCCATATCTACGTTCATTACACGAACAGTGTGTCTATCAAAAATATAACGCCCTTGGATACTCCCAAGGGCGTAAGTCACGGTTTTAACGATAACCAAACTATACACTGGGTATAATCATTTGTACACTCTATAAATATATTCCTACTCTAACACCTAGGAATATATCTGTCAAGAATTTTGAGGCTCTTTAAAGTCCGCAGTTTATAGGAAATAACTGAGTTTATCGTATCTTACTAAGTGTGTTAATTACCGAATCCCACGTAATAGGCACAGTCACAATGGCAACGGCAATTCCTATCCATAAAAGACTACCCACGATAACTATAAGCCTAGAGAGCACAAACTGGAACGCCCTACTATTGCCATGTAGGATGATGTTCTTTCGTTCATGCAATACAATATGACCCCATAAGAAACCAGCCAAGGTATACGTTACAATATGTGGATCTAATATCAAATAAGAAACCACATCTGGCATATGCTCTTTTCTAGATATAATTGGTGAAAGCAAGCCATTCACTTCAACGGCCCATAGCTTATACCAGAATAACATCAATATGGCAGGCCACATAGAACGCCATGTCATCCATAAGACATAACAATAATTTACCAATGCCCCTGCTACTTGACCAGGATGCTGTTGTAAATATCGTTCCATCCAAGAGTTCGAACTGTAACCTTGCTCAACTTGCCAATAGTGAAACTGTACATTTCGTTCCCCATGTGTAAAATCTACGAATCCCAATGTTTGTAGTAGGACGAGAGCGAATATAACAATGGTGACAAGCTGAAACCATTCACTAAACATCCAGCTAGACGGCACCATACTGTCTGTTACAGTAATGTCGATGCGCAATACTAATAGTATCAACGCTACGTAAGCACTCCACCGTGTCCATCGGCTGTATGTATGTAGGGAACTATGATTACCAACAACGAGCGCTGTGGGATGCAATGATAATAATAAGCCGAATACAAAGCAAAATATGAATGCTGAGACGACCGCTATAAATTCGTAATTCATCTTAACGGTACGCTACGCGTTCAGGCTGCATATCGTGGAAATGAAGGCGCTCTTTTGCCGTCTTTTCCCAGTCTGTACCAGGCTTGCCATAGTTTGCGTATGGATCGATGGACAAACCACCGCGCGGCGTAAACTTGCCCCATACTTCGATGTACTTAGGGTCCATCAACTTGATGAGGTCTTTCATAATGATATTAATGCAGTCCTCGTGAAAGTCCCCATGATTGCGGAAACTAAATAGATATAATTTCAAAGATTTGGACTCAACCATTTTCTTATCTGGTACATAAGAAATGTAGATTGTCGCAAAGTCTGGTTGCCCTGTCATAGGACACAAGCTAGTGAACTCAGGACAGTTAAATTTAACGAAGTAATCGTTGTCAGGATGTTTGTTATCAAACGCCTCTAACACCTGTGGGGCGTAATCAGTAGGGTAATCGGTCTTGTGACCTAACATCGTTACGCCTTGTAACTCTTTTTCAGATCTGCCGGATGCCATAAGGAACCTCTTTCTATAAAATAATATAATATATGGAGCAATTCATGCGATACTTAATTATATCATAGGGGGTTCAACCTCATTATATTTACGCTTCTATATACGTAATTAATTGTTTAAGATGTTCTAAAATAATGATTATATTGATCTCCAAAGATTAATACCACCAATAGTAAACGCGATTAGTTTTATCAATATACCACTTTCAACTTGTATGCCCCAACCAATAAAACAAATACCTATAATTATACTTGATATACGGGTAAAATAACTTGTTTTACTATATTTCAATAAACGCACAGCCTTTTTTATACCTTCCACAAACCGGCCTTCCTTTATATATCTATAAATGACTTTTATTTCCCCAATATTTAAATATATAAATATCGCATTAATAGCTCCAAAACAGGCTATAGCATCTATCTTACGATACGGTCCATCTCCTGACTGAAGTAGTGAGTATACAAGAGCTACATCCAATAAAAAAAGAACAACAAACATATATATAGCTTTAAAAAAATTTTTATTGTTAGCAGACATGACTACTTCTCTCTTGACTCTAATCTTCACCCTATATGCACTAGTAATTTTATATACATCATTAGGATAACATAGTTGATTTTTTTGGCAAAGTATATGTCTATGACTCCTACAAAACAAACTATTAACTTATTCTATCTCAATTTAAATTGCATAAAATTAAAGTTTATAATAAAATATTCATATACATTTGGTAATATTACTATATTCAAAACGATATAACACCTTATGGAGGCCCCTTATGAAACTAAAACAGCTTATTTTATCTAGCATCGCTCTAGGTGCGTTAGCTTTCACAGTAGGCATGGCACAACCAGTACATGCGGCAATCGGCATGGAAACACCAGCACCAGCTCAAAATTTAGAAAAACCTGCATCTGTAACGACACAACATCACATCAATGTAGATGGCAAGGTATTAGAGCCGGTGAAAGATCATCAAAATGTGGCCTATGTAGACGGCCAACCGCTCGTAGCATTACGCCAAGTATCGGAAGCGTTAGGCTATAAGGTAGCTTGGGACGCACCAACAAAAACTGCATTGGTAGACATGAGCATCGCTACACTAGCCATCCAACCAGATCAAGCGCAAATCGTAAGAAAAGGCAAATTGCAAATTATCAACCTTGATACATCTGAATCTATGCTTCCTACACCGCGCATGATAGATGGTCAATTATTCGTAAGTCCTAGCGCATTCAAATTACTATTGAATGACGTAAAAATTACGAAGGATGAAATTTTCATCGCTCCACAACGGGCGCAACTAGCATCCACAACCAATACGAACGGGCCTCACAAAAATGAAATCAGTACATTCTTGCCACCATCAGATAATACGTCTGCCAAGGTAGAAACGAGTTCTAAAGTGGAATCCAACACAAAATCCGCTGCAAAGGACGAACCTCTTATCAAGGTTAAACATACACAAACAACTGACAAAAACACAAAATAATAATACAAACAGTAAAGCCCTTCGGACGCAACCGAAGGGCTTTTGTATATGCAACAACGGCGGTTCCAATAAGGACCGCCGTTTTGTTATCCCCTATTATTTAAATAGAGTGTTAAACAAGTTTTGCAACAAGGAAAGCAAAGAGCTAAGAATATCTTGTGCTGTTTTATCTGTATTATTTGTAGTATTAGCTGTTGTTACAGAACCAGCCGCTTTAGTAGGCTCTACTGTTGTTGTAGTTTTAGCAGCAGGAGCTGGTGTAACTGTAGTGGCTACAGGTTCCACAGGTGCTCTACCAGTAGATGGTGTAGGTGTCAAAACTGGTGGACGAATGGAATCAGTATATTTATAGCCATAAGATGCGTTAGCTGGTTGTGCTGTAAATGCTATAACGCCTAAAGCCATAACAGACGCCATAAGTGTTAAAGATAATTTTTTAGCTTTTCTCATAAGAAACCTCCTAATAAAACACATATATAATCCACTATGTTATCAAATGTTTTGATAACATTTCGCATTTTATACTTAGGAGATAAGCTGAACATGAAAATTTTCAAACTTCATCGAATCTTAATCGATTTCAAGCTATCGGAAAATCCTTTGATTGCTTCTTTGGCATCATCTAAAACGCCTTTTGCATCACTTGATGGCTTTATACCTTCTTGATTCATCGATTGACTATTACCTTGAGCGCGTTTCATATTCTGATTTGCCTGCGCCATGTCACTTTTTATACCATCCATCGTACGCCCAAGCTCGCCAAAGGTACTTTCATCATAAATGGCAAAATTACTACCCCCATTGGATGTAATATTCAATGGTCCCAATGTTAATTCGCCATTATCGATATGCAATGCATCCGTTGAGATAGTTGTTACCGATGTATGTACTTTCACATCAAAGAACGATAAATGACGTCCTTGATTGTGAAAGCGCCCCGTAATAGATTGTATAGGTATGAGTATGTAACGACCTGTACCAGATGTAAAATCGCCCCACACCACCATATCTTTAGGCTGTCCCTTACTTGAAAAATTAAGGTTCGCCGATACAGGAACAGCAAAATCCGGTGTTTTTAAGGCCATGCTACTATCTAGATCCGTAGCGACCCCCGTTAATTCATAGGCCCGCGTATCTAGATTATATACACCTTTAGCCTTTAACTTACCGCCAAATACATTCGCATATACCTCTTTAAAATCCAGTATGCCATCTTGATAGGTCACATCGCCTACCACATTTTCAAAGGTTAGTGCAGGGATTCTAAGAATTGGCATGGTAACACGTCCCGATGCAAAGGGCCGATTAATATCCCCCGTCACTGCTGTCAGCAAGGTCATCTTATCGTGAATACTATCACCAAATCCTAAGGATGCCGGATCTACACCATAAATATTTAGATTCATATTCAGCGTAGGCATACGATGCTTAAGCACATCTTTTAGATCGATACGGCCTTCCAATGTGAGGCCATCCCCAATGGCGGTGCCTCCGAATTTACCAGTTGTTAGATTCATGCGAATGGCACGATTCGTATCAATATCAAATCGAGCATTCACATTCTTCATCACATAATGTCGATTCTTTTGGAATATTTCCAATTGGCAGTCTGAAAGCTTCACAATCGCATCGATATGTTGACCATTCCAATTAAAGTTACGCACCTTTTTCCCTAGCTCTTCTTGACGTTCTAGGGTCGTTTTTTTAGGTGCTTTAGGTCGCTGTTCTACTTCAGATAAGGGTTTATTAATATCAGGAGAAGCCGGCACAAAATCGACCCGATTATCGTCATCTAAATCTACTACAATGACCGCATCATTTAATTCTATGCCTCGTATGGCAGACGCTTTAAAATTACGAGTAATCACATCCCACATATTAACGCGTATCTTACCGGAAGGTACGGTCATCAACTGATGTCCATCGTCATCAGCCCATTGCAAATCCTCAAAGGATATGGTCCCCCATGGGGTGGCGCTCAGGCTAGCGACGGTAATAGTCCCTCGCATCATGGTCTGACGTGCTATTACCTCATTAAAAATAACACCCATGCCTCTACTCGCAATAGTAGCTAAGATGGAGATAATGACTACCGTAATTCCAATAAATGCAATAATGCCTAGTATACCTCGCTTATATAGTTGTATATATTTGCTCCAATACGAGCGTAATCGTCTAGTCATACAATTATTATAGCATTAAATTTTACAAAACCAATCACCCACAAATGTATAAACACAAAGAGCTGCTACACACCAAGGTATGTAGCAGCTCGCGTATTACATATATGATTAATTAAGCTTCATCATCAGTAACGGCCTTCGTACCGCGCGTACCGGTTCTAATCCGCATAGAATCTTCTACATCGTACACGAAAATCTTACCGTCTCCTACCTCGCCAGTTTGCAAAGTATCGCGCGCCGTATCCATTACAAGATCAACAGGCACGTCACATACAACGGTTTCAACCTTCACCATTGGTACAAGATTGACCGCATACTCTTGCCCACGATAGACTTCGGTATGCCCTTTTTGCAATCCACAACCAAATACTTGGGAAACCGTCATCCCTTGAATGCCAATGCGATTCAAGGCCTCTTTTAAATCTTCTAATTGCTCTGCCCGAGCAATGATATCTACTTTCTTCATCCGTTTCATAGTATCACCTCATCTACGTTTTCATTACATCTATTGTACCATCTGTGAAAGCTAGCTTTCACAAAAAACAATTTATACCAAGGAATGTTGGTCAGAGGTAATAAAACGTCCACTGCTCTTAAATTCAGATTGATTATACGCACCTTCGCCATGTTCACTAATGTCGATTCCCAAAGATTCGGCACTAATGCTAACGCGCATATCCATAAAGTAGCTAACCACCTTGAAGATGACAACTGTGCCAATAATAGCAAGAGCAATGGCTACGACGAGAGAAATCAATTGAGGAATGAGCAAGTTACCACCATAGAACAATCCATCTGCACCATCAGGATTTACACTGACCGTAGCAAATAAGCCTGTTGCAATAGCACCCCACATACCGCCTACACCATGAATACCAAAGGCATCGAGAGAATCATCATAACCAACCTTGCTCTTTAAAATTGCGACCGCCACATAGCAACAGATGGCGCCGATAAAACCAATTGGAATCGCCGCTACAGGTGTTACAAAACCAGCTGCTGGCGTAATAGCAACAAGGCCCGATACACCACCAGAAACGGCACCTAATACGGTCGGTTTACCACGGTGATATCGTTCTACCAATACCCAACCAACGATGCCGATAGCAGCAGACATTTGCGTCGTCAACACTGCATTTGCAGCCAAGGTGCCTGCCCCTAGAGCAGAACCGGCATTAAAGCCGAACCAACCGAACCATAACATGGCACCACCGAGGACGGTCATTGGCAAGTGATGCGGTAACATAGGCATGCGCCCATAACCGCGACGACGACCTAAGAGCAAACAAAGTACGAGACCTGACACGCCAGACAATACATGGATAACAAGACCGCCTGCAAAGTCGAGTGCCCCTAGATTGGCAAGGAACCCGCCGCCCCATACCCAATGGGCCATAGGATTATAAATGAGTACGGACCAAATCACGGCGAATACTACAAAGGGTGCAAAACGCATACGCCCCGTAATAGAACCGCTCATGATGGCTGGCGTGATAATAGCAAACATGCATTGAAATGCAATAAATGCCATTTCTGGAATATTCGCACCTTCCAAGATGCTATTCTCTGTGCCCATAAGACCAATTTTATTGAGGCTACCAATAATACCATGTACATCGTCACCAAAGATCAATGTGTAGCCTATGAGCATAAATTCTACAGAAATCACACCTATTAGAAAGAAGCTCTGCATGATAGTGCTAAGTACGTTTTTACTCCGTGCCATACCTCCATAAAATAAGGCAAGCCCTGGTGTCATGAAAAACACCATAGCAGCCGCTATGAGTACCCATGCCGTATTACCTGTATCGATACCTATCATAATAGACTCCTTTCATATAAAAAGCGCCTAGTCTCAGAATGTTCTGAAAACTAGGCGCCGTTACCTAACTATTTTATTATAGTAATATATATCACTAATATACATCGTATATTAGATTATGATGTATGTCAACAAATTCTATAGAATTTTATTTTATGGCAACATACGCTTCTACAAAATCCACTAATTATCTAAAAAAAGAGCACTCATTATGAGTGCTCTTTTAAATATTTCGTAAAACAAGCTATTATGCTTTTGCTTCTTTACCGTATTTTACAAGGCTTTCAGCTTCGATTTCAGCTTGTGTACGATAATCTTGAGGAATATTGGACAAGCGAATCCAGCTGCGTACAGCTTCTACCAATACGATAAGAATCATGAGGAACATAGCAGCACTGAATGCTACTAGAATCCATTTACCAGCTGGGATATAGCTGTTAAATACGTTTTCAAAGTCTGCAGCGATAGCAACGATAGCCATGAGGATACAAGGAATACCTGTTACCCATGCATAACGTTTACGACCAAGTCGCATGATAACTGTAGTACCTACAGCCAATGTCATAGTACCTAATAATTGATTAGATACGCCGAATAGAGGCCAGATAATACCGATGTTACCTTGTAGAACTAGATAGCCCCACAAAATACAAATTAAAGCTGCACAACCATAAACGCCAGGAGCCCAATGTTGGTCGTTGAATTTAGGATGGAAATGACCTAATAATTCTTGAAGTAAATAACGACCTACGCGAGTACCAGCATCGATCAAAGTCATGATGAACAATGCTTCGAACATGATACAGAAGTGATACCAGTAACCCATCAAGTGATCCATGTTAGGCAATCTAGAGAAGATATGAGCCATACCTACTGCAAGGGATACGGCGCCACCAGGACGATGCATCAAATCTTCACCAACCATCGCAGACAAAGCTGGCAATTCATGAACTTGAAGACCTAATGCTTTGAAGGATTCAACAGTGGAGTTAATTGCGAAGTAATCATCTGGATGCAATGCAGTAGCTGCGATCAACGCCATCATAGCGATGAAGCCTTCTGTTAACATCGCACCATAACCGATAGGTAAAATTTCTTTTTCATTAGTAAGCATTTTTGGTGTTGTACCAGTTGCGATAACAGTATGGAAACCAGATAACGCACCACATGCAATAGTAATGAAGATGTAAGGGAATACAGAACCTTTCAATACAGGACCGCCGCCCCAGATATAAGGGGTAACAGCTGGCATTTGGATTTCAGGCATTACAATGATAATACCAAGAGCCAATGCGCCGATTGTACCGATTTTAAGGTATGTGGACAAGTAGTCACGAGGAGCAAGCAATAACCATACAGGTAATGCTGCTGCAAAGAAACCATATACTGCAAGCATGATTTCAATGGTTTGCAAATCATATGTAAACCAAGAAGCATATTCGCTAGCTGCTACGTTTGGACCATAGATAATAGCTGCGAAAATCAACGCTACACCGATAATAGTGGCTTCTTGAATTTTACCAGGACGCAACCATTTCAAATAAATACCAATGAAAATAGCGATTGGAATCGTAGCAAATACGGAGAAGAAACCCCAAGGAGAATTATGCAATGCGTTAGCTACTACTACAGCCATACCAGCAAGGGTAATGATCAATAAGAATAATGTAGCAAGCATCGCGCCAAAACCAGCAAATTTACTGATTTCTTCACGGGCAATATCCGCGATGGATTTACCATCATAGCGAACAGATGCGAACAAGATAACCATGTCATGTACGGCACCAGCGAGTACGGAACCAATTAGAATCCATAATGCACCAGGCAAATACCCGAATTGAGCTGCGATAACAGGACCTACGAGAGGGCCTGCACCAGCAATCGCTGCAAAGTGATGACCAAATGTTACCCATTTGTTTGTTGGCACGTAATCGTGACCATCATTGTGGACCATAGCCGGCGTTGGACGATACTGATCAAGTGTCAGCACCTTGGCCGCTATGAAAGCCCCATAAAAGCGGTACGCTAAAATTAGAATACACGCGGAGGCTATAACTAAGTAAATACCATTCATAACCATAAAAACACCTCCAATGTACATGACATCGGAGGTGCCGAATAAATATTTCTAATAAAACTAGGTCTCCAATGCCACTGTAGCTTATAAATTGATGAGTACTTACATACTCATTGTATATCTAAACAAAAATATGTCAATTTACACTTTCTCATTCTAGATATTCATTATTCGTTAAAAGCATATATCGAAGACTATTTTATTTTTTTACTATGATATTTCCAAACGTACGTAACAGATTAAGCCCAACAGATCCGCTTTTTTCAGGGTGAAACTGCATGCCATACACATTCCCCTTCTCAACAATGCCCGGTACTTTAATCCCATAGTCTGCAGTTGTTGTAACATATTGAGAATCGGTATCTATGTAATAAGAGTGCACAAAATATGTATATTTATCAGCTATATCAGAAAAAACGCTATCTTTATGGCATAGTGTATTTTGATTCCACCCCATATGAGGTACACGAAGGCCAAGGTTATTAGGAATAGCTTTCACAGTGCCCGGTATAATACCCAGCCCTGGTGTTGGACCATATTCCTCTGATTCATCAAATAAAAGCTGCATTCCTAAACAAATACCGAGCAATGGTATATTGCGCTCCACCACCTCATGAATGACCTCGATAAGACCGCGCTCACGAAGGACGGAAACAGCCGATGCATAGGCGCCGACGCCTGGTAAAATCACACCATCAGCAGCCAAAATCGTATCTCGATCAGCGGTCAACACCGCATCAAGTCCGATATGTTGTAATGCTTTTTGTACATTAAATGTATTGCCCGCATCATAATCAATTATGGCAATCATAGTGACATCCTTTCTTTTATTGGCGAGCCATATAGTCTTTCAAAATAGAGCGCATAATAGCACCGTCACTAGCAATCGGCAATGTTACGCGCAACCAATTATCCCGTTGTCCTCGGCGCACTTGATAACCCTTAGCGAGCCATGCATCAGCGAGGCCATCCGCATTAGGGACGGACATAAAGATAAAATTAGCACCGCTTTTATAATACGTGCCACCTACTTCATCCAACATTTGTTCCCACAATGCGCGTTCTGCAGCATTCTTTTCTACAGTGCTACGCAAAAATTCACGATCACCAAAGGCAGCCTCAGCAGCCACTTGAGACAAGGTGTTCAAATTATATGGCAAGCGAATGGTTTGAATATAATTAGCTAATTCAGCGCTACTCATCATATAACCAACGCGATAGTTCGCGAGACCATAGGCCTTTGAGAATGTACGCATGATACATACATTAGGAAATTCATCAAGTAACGCTCGTGCCGTTGGCACCTCTACGAAGGTTACGAAATCGATATACGCCTCATCGATGATAACTAAAACATCTTTCGGCAATGTACTGATAAAGTTACGGATATCTTCAACAGATTCATAGGTTCCTGTTGGGTTGTTAGGATTACAAATCCATACAAGGCGCGTTGTATCATCTACAGCTTGACGCATCGCCTTAAAATCGTATTGCCCTGTTGCCTCAATACACGGAACTTCACGAATAACAGCACCTTCTACAAGGCCATTAAGACCATATTCAGAGAATGCGGGTACGCTGATAACGATAGAATCACCGGCATTGATAAATGTTTTATTTACCATGGAAATCACTTCATCAAGGCCTACGCCAATAACAAGTTGATTGTCCGCTACCTTCCAGTAGTCCGCTAAGATACTTCGCAAGGATGATGCGTTGCCATCCGGATATAGATTGGCATCATTGTTCGTCACATAGTCTAGTACTGCATCGCGCACCTTTGGCGATGTGCCATAAGGGTTTTCATTAGCTGACAATCGCACAAGGCGCTCCACACCGAGGCGAGCTTTGACGGACTCTGCCGGTTCCTCTGGCACATAAGGCTTTAATTGGCCAATAATTTTCTTCATACTCTACTCCTTACAAATCTGTAATCGCTTTGCGTTCCTGTGTTTTGCTGATGACGCCTTCACGGCTTGCCAACTCTTCTAAGATGGCTTCGTAAGAAACGCCCTTTTCTACCAATAACACGAGTAAATGGTAGAGTACGTCTGCTGTTTCATACACTAGTTCTCGGGGATCTTCGTTCTTAGCGGCGATGACAACCTCTGTTGCTTCTTCGCCTACCTTTTTCAAGATTTTATCGAGTCCCTTATCGAACAAGTAATTCGTATAGGATCCTTCCTTTGGTGTTTCCTTGCGCCCCTTAATAATGGCGTATAATTCTTCTAATGTTTGTTGATTGGCCATTGTTCTTCTCCTTTGTGAAAGCTAACGCCTACGCGTCATCTCACATTATACTTCATATATGTCTCTACGCTTCTACATCGTTAAAAAAGCAGCTCACAGCTCCCGTATGGCACGCAGGACCTTCTGCATTGACGAGAACCAGTAATGTATCGCCATCGCAATCGAGCTTCATATCCACCACGTGTTGTACATTGCCACTTGTACCACCCTTATGCCATAGTTCTTGGCGCGAGCGAGACCAAAACCAAGTTTCCTTGGTTTCTAGTGTTTTGTGAAAGCTTTCTTCATTCATCCACGCCACCATGAGCACTGCTTTTGTTGTATTATCTTGAACGACCGTCGGTAACAGGCCGCCACCTTTATTAAAGTCTGGTTTCATGTATGCTACAATCTCCTACCCTATCTAACAGCAATGCCCGCTGCTTTCAATTGTGATTTCAAATCGGGAATGCTGATTTCACCAAAGTGGAATATAGATGCTGCTAATGCACCCGTAACACCGGTCTCGGTAAAAACATCGATAAAATGCTGTACCGTACCAGCTCCACCGGAGGCGATAATCGGTACATCTACGACCTCTTCCAAGGCCTTATATAGTTTAATATCAAAGCCGGATTTGGTGCCATCCTTATCCATGCTTGTCACCAATAACTCACCAGCGCCACGGCTCACCGCTTCTTTAGCCCACGCTAGGGCTTCCCAATCGCTACGCTTACGACCGCCATGGGTATACACATACCATTTACCAGTCTCTGGATCAGTTTTTACATCAATAGCTACCACCATACATTGATTACCAAACTTTTGAGCGCCTTCACTGATGAGTTCTGGGCGCGCTAAAGCCGCTGAATTCAACGATACCTTATCGGCGCCAGCTTTTAGCAATGCGCTCATATCGTCCACTGTTTTAATACCACCACCTACGGTGAGGGGCATGAACACATGTTTTGAAATATCTGTAACCACATCGCGCATCGTTGTACGTCGGTCTACTGTAGCCGTAATATCGAGGAATACGAGCTCATCTGCCCCCTGTTCCTCATAGGTAGCTGCAATATCGACGGGACTACCTACATCAACGAGGTTTACAAAGTTAACACCTTTTTTTACGCGACCATTATCTACGTCTAAACAAGGAATAATCCGTTTTGCTAACATGATGCATTCTCCTTATTAAACGCAGCAATTTCTTCTAATGTAATAGTGCCTTCATATAGGGCCTTACCTACAATGCTGTCTACAACACCGCGTTTTTCAAGATTCTTAATATCCTCTAAATGGCGGACACCACCGGATGCAACAATACGGGCCGTAGGGAATTGTTCTTGTAAGGAACCCAATAAGTCCTCGTTTGCTCCTTGCATGGTACCATCTCGGTCCACATCGGTAACGATAAAATACTTCGCACCGGCTGCCACCATAGCACCGATAAGGTCGGTCATAGGCACATCAGATTGGTCGAGCCAACCTTCTGCAGCAACCTTACCATTCTTACCGTCTACGCCGATAACGATGCGTTCTGGACCGTATTCAGCGATAACCTGTTTCGTCAATTCAGGATTTTTAAGGGCTACGGAACCGAGAATAACGCGATTGACGCCCATTTCTAAATATAAGTCTACCGCATCTTTATCACGAATACCGCCACCGATTTCTAACACACCTCTAAATGCAGCGCGCACGCGTTTAACGATATCCACATTGACTGGTTTCCCCGCCTTTGCACCATCTAAGTCGACGAGGTGCAAAGCGCCAACGCCAGAAGCCTCGTACTGAGATGCTTGGTCAACCGGATCTGGATTGATGATGGTTTCCTTTGCAAAATCACCCTTATATAGGCGTACACTGCGACCATCTTGTAAATCTATAGCTGGAAAAATCATAGTATCTCCTCTATTCACGAGCCTTATGTGGCCCTACTTTCACCATTTATAAGGGCTTTATTAAATCATACCCTTTGTAGAATTCACACCTTGAATGTCTGGGTTAATGGTAACCGCCTTACGCAATGCACGGCCCGCAGCCTTAAACATGCTTTCAATAATATGATGCGTATTGCGACCATATTCGTTGCGCACATGTAAATTCATAGCACCACTCACAGCCAAGGCTTGGAAGAAATCCTCTACCAATTCTGTTTCAAAATTACCACCCAATACAGGAGTCGTAAACTCACCATTAAATACGAGGTATGGACGGCCACTAAGGTCGATAACAACCTGTGTCAACGCTTCATCCATAGGCACCCACGCGTCGCCATAACGCTCGATACCCGCCTTGTCACCAAGGGCCTGTGTCAATGCTTGCCCTAAGGTCAATGCAATATCCTCTACCGTATGATGCGCATCCACGTACGTATCGCCTACGGCTTTTACAGCAAGACCAAAACGGCCATGCTTAGCCAACAAATGGAGCATATGATCAAGAAAACCGATGCCTGTATCGACGTGAATGTCCTGATTTCCATCTAGGGTAAGTGTAATTGTAATATCTGTTTCGCCCGTTTTACGAGTTACCGTAGCTGACCGATTTTTTCTCATCATAGTATCCTCTTATCATTAAGGAAGCCCTTTAAGGCGTTCCCATCCATACAATTATTTTTCAAAGCGCACTTCAATAGCACGAGCATGTGCTTCAAGACCTTCTGTACGAGCCAAGGTAGTAATATCCTTCGCAACCTCTTGTAAGCGTTCACGGCTAAATTGAGTAAATGAAATGCGTTTTACGAAATCGTACACACCAAGTGGTGACGAGAATTTTGCAGTACCGCTCGTAGGTAATACGTGATTTGTGCCACCTACATAGTCACCCAATGGTTCAGAGGCATATCTGCCAAGAAATACGGAACCGGCATTTTCTACCATGCTCATGTATTCCATAGGATCTGGCAATTGAATTTCCAAATGTTCTGGTGCTACTTCGTTCATCACGGTAAACATATCTTCTACGCTATCCATAACAGCAATATAGCTATTGTTTTCGATAGCTGGACGAGCAATGCTTTCACGAGGTAATTGTGAAAGTTGACGTTCTACCTCATCAGATACGAGGTTAGCTAGTTTTTCACTATTGGTAACCATGATAGCACGAGCTCGTGGATCATGTTCTGCTTGAGACAATAAGTCCGCAGCAAGATGTACTGGATTAGCACTTTCATCAGCGATGACACCGATTTCACTAGGACCTGCAATCATGTCGATATCAACTTGACCAAATACTTGGCGCTTGGCAGTGGCCACATAAATGTTACCAGGACCTACGATTTTATCTACCTTTGGAATTTGTTCAGTACCATACGCAAGAGCCGCAACACCTTGAGCACCACCCACTTGGTATACCGCATCAACACCAGCAAGTTTTGCAGCGCCTAGCACAGCAGGATTAATGCCATCCTTTTGAGGAGGTGTTACCATGATAATTTCCTTAACACCAGCGATTTTTGCAGGCAATGCAGTCATCATAATGGTAGATGGATATGCCGCTGTGCCACCTGGAACATAGAGACCAACACGAGCCAATGGCGTTACCTTTTGACCACGTGTAATGCCTGGTGTATCCATATCGACAAAGCCTTGTTCAATTTCACGGCTATGGAATTCAGTTATATTTTTCTTCGCTACCAATAAAGCGTGTTTCAAGTCTTCTGGTAAATTGTCCCATGCCGCATCGATGATAGATTGATCCACCTTGAAATCATCAAGCTTTACGCCATCGAATTTTTCAGAATATTCACGGAGTGCTGCATCGCCATTAGCACGCACGTTTTCGATAATATCGTACACGCGGCGTTCAATTTCCATATCTGTTGTTTGTTGTGTATATTGGCGAACAATGCTAAGCATTGCATCAGGAGATTCTTTGTAAATTTTCATTGTATATCCTCATTTCAAACTATGTATATGAATACTTCTATTGTAAACGTTTCTCATCACATCACGATAGAGTATATTACTATTTCTTTCTCGATATAGTATATGTATTTCTTATCAATACAGTACATTTATTTCTTATCGATAGCCGCTTGTAATTGGTCAATTAAAGCAAAAATCGTATTTCTCTTTTGTTTTAATGCCAATGGATTTGCCACAAGGCGCGTAGAGATTGGTTGGAGCCAATCATAAATTTTAAGATTATTTTCTCGAAGGGTTGTGCCTGTTTCTGTAATATCTACGATGGCATCGGCCAGACCTACGAGGGGCGCCAATTCAACGGAACCTTCGATTTTAATGATTTCTACGTCTTGGGATCCGAAATATTGTTTTGTAATGGTTGGATATTTTGTACCAATCCGTTGACGACGGCCTTCCTTCGGATTATACCCTTCTAAGGAGGCCAAGATAAATTGGCATTGGCCCGTTTTCAAATCTAGCATTTCATAAGATGTATTGTCTTGTTCATCCAGTACATCACTACCAACGATGCCTAAATCAACGACACCATTATTCAAATATGTCGTTACATCAGGGCCCTTCGCTAAGATAACCTCTACCGAATCTCCCAATGGAATAATCAACTTGCGCGCTTTGTTGCGTAATGGTTCGCAGTCAATACCACAGGACTCTAAGAGTGGAATAAAATCCTTTTCAACGCGCCCCTTTGTCAAGGCGATTCGCAATTTACCATTCTCTTGAATGTCGCTTTCACCTTGCATAAGCACATCTGTAAGGACATCGATGTTGAAAGCCATACCAACGGATGGCATCGGTGTGCCATCAAATCCAGATAAGAGACCATCATAGCGACCACCGCTGACGATGTATTGAGATACGCCATCTACATAACCTCTAAAGGTAAGGCCTGTGTAATAGGATTGAAGTGGTTCTGTAGACACATCAATGCGAACTTGTTGGCCAGTCGCTTCAATTTGTCCCGCTAGATCCATAAGACTATCTAAAATACGTTGTGCCCCTGCAGGCAAGATGACTTGAGTGAGCTCATTTTTGATGTCATTTACAGTACCGAATAAGCGAGGCCAAATCATAAGGAATGGATACAATGCATTATTTTTAAATTCGCTAATTAATTCGTTATAGCGTGGCAAATATTTTGTAAATAACGCATCGAGCAAATCTGCCCGTTCCCCATCGGTCAAGCCCAATGCATCGGTGATAGCACGGGAGAAACGAGCATCACCAATTTCTAATAATAAGGTATTATTGAGCTGTGATTCATTCACCTCTTTAATGATGGCAAAGCATTCTAGCTCGGCATCAATACCTTCATAGCCGACCATTTCGATACCACCTTGTGTAACTTGGTTAATATCGCCGCGATGCTGTTTGTTTTTCATCAACACATCACCAAGATAGTAGAACTTGCGAGGCAATTCAATATTCGTAGTCGCTAAGAAACGACCGATAGGCATGGTTAAATCAGGACGGATAACCACAGATGCATCAGAACTACCAAAGAATTCGTACATATGTTGACCACGGCCTAATGTATAACCATTAAACACATCTTTGTATTCTACGAGGGGCGTAGAAATTTTTGTATACTGACGATTGCGGCAAAGGCTAAGCAAATACTGACTCACATCATCCTTACGCTCCGCTACAGCCCCTATATCATCACGAAAACCTGTAGGCAACTGTTTCTGTACCATGAGGACCATCCTTTCTATAAACCATGCTAATATTACTATTTAAAATATATAGATTCTTTTTGATTTTATCACTTTATCATGCTAAAGCATGAAATTATAATAATACTTATAGAAAAAAAAGTCAATAAAATATTCATATTTTACTACTTATACTGAAGTATAAATTACTAAAAAGAATGACCTAACACCCCGTAAGGGACATTAGGCCATTTCTCATTTTTCTATTTTTTGGAGATGAGCCTAACGCATTCCACAACGTTAATTGGCTCTTCTTGTCTTTATTATATCATAATCAAATAATATATCTAGTCCCAAACCTTTGCTACATCTGCTACACTATGCGCATCAGATCCTAGCACAAAGGGTACACCAATAATGGCAGCTATCCCTTGAATAAAACGACTCGGATACATTTCACCGCAATCAGGTTTAAAGAATCCACTCATATTATAGTCTAGTTCTCTACCTTGAACGCGCATAATATGTAATATATCGCTCACTAATTGAGCATTTCGTTTATCTAAATGGTGTTCAAAACCGAAATGGTGTTGGTATTTCTTGATTAAATCAAAATGACCAATTCGTTTTGGCGTATAGGCACCCAAATCAGCACGCACCGCTTGGCGAATGATACTAAAGTATTTATAGTACAATTCACTTTGATTAGAAATCCAAGGACCAAAGCCCTTTTCAAATTCCTCTGTATTATAGTCAACACAGTAGTATTTGCCACCTACGCCATCCATAAAGTGAACAGATAGAATATTATCGTCTGTCAATGGACCATAGCGATCAAGAAAGTCTTGAATGTCGCTTTCAAAACCAGGGATATAATCCACCTCAAAGCCAAGGGAAATATCGATATGCGTACCATAGGCACGTTGTAACTCACGTCCCAATTCAAGATAAGAATCCACTTGATTGAGTTTAAGAGACGCCGTATCATAGGCAATCTTATCGCCGCCATACTCAGCCTCAAAGGCCTTTGGTAACGGAGCATGCTCTGTTAAACACACCTTTTCGATGCGCAATTCAATGGCTTTTTCAATCATCAATGCCGTTCTATCACCGCTACCATGTGGACATAATTCAGTATGAAAATGACCATCCACCAATCGGCTACGATACGTACTATTGCCGATGAATTGCCGTTCTGCTTTCATATTTATCATAACTTACTTAACCCCTGTCTATGCGTAACATATAATCCGCAACCCCACGAATATATGAATGATTTAATATCTATTATTATACCAATAATGCGTAAGTTTCGGTATCCTGATATTTTCCATGTTTAAAACCAACTTCAGGGGTAAGCCCACAATAGGTAAAGCCAAATCGATTGTGTAATTTCGTGCTTTCCTCATTGCCTGCCGTAATAACAGATACTACATTATGAATCATCGTATCCGCTTTGGCCATCTCCAAAATACGTTCCATCAGCCGCGTTGCCACACCTTGGCCACGGTAATCTTTGTGAATATATATAGATAATTCTACAGTACTTTTGAAGGCATCCTTTAATCGATATGGTGAAAGCGATGCATAGCCTACCACCACATCATCAATGGTGCCTACAATGATAGGATGATGCTCATCGCTGTGAGCATTATACCACTCATGCCACTCTTCTAGTGTACGCGGTTCAAGGTCTAAGGTGGCTACACCATGTATGACCTCGTAGTTATATATGGCCAAACAAGCAGATATATTATTTTTTGTGATTGATTGAATGACTAATTCACTCATATATTCCTCTAAAACAGTTTATAAAAATAACCTTAGTTGTAACTACCTATAACTATTGGCTCAACAATAAGACAAAAAAATAAGCAAGAAAAAGGACGAGCTGCAACTCGTCCTTTTTTGTTATATTGTAGGTAATTTTGTACGCTTTACTACCTATTTGTAGTATATCATAAATATATAACACTGACTAGTAATAGAAGATAGTCAATTATATCTCTATAATACTCCAAATAGAATAAGCGTAACTACAACTAACGCAACAATAACTATATAGTCTAATAGTTTAAGGCCTACAGACGCGGCAAAGCTATGTGTCTTACCACCAAAGCCTCTAAGTTCCAAGGATAATGCCATTGTTTCAGAACGGCCCAAGGATTTTAAAAGCAAAGGTTGGATAACGGAGCCATAGGATTTCATGCGTTTAAAGATATTGCCTTCTAAAGAAAGACCTCGGCAGGATTGCGCCTCTTGTACAGCCTTGCTTTCACCAATAAAATCAGGTACAAAGCGAAGAGCTGCAGTAAACATAAATGCATATTCATAAGGAATTTTACATTGTGTTACGAGGGCCGCTGTTAAATCTTGTAACTTCGTCGTTGCCAAGAGTGCAATAAATACGAGTGTCATGGCTAACATGCGAAGGCCGGATACAACAGCAGATACAACGTCTCCACTACCTAAGTATTGAACAATGCCTAAGAATATGGCGAATACGATTAAAGCAAATACGGCCTTGTATTGTTTCCATAATAAGCCGGTCAACAAGAGCGCTACTAATTCTACAACAACTAATGCCATCAATGACATCCAGTCTCTTAAGAAAATGGCCCATACGGATACGGCGAGGGTCATCAAAATTTTTGTTAATGGTACTAATCGTTCCATGGTCCCCTCCTATTCTGCCAATTGCGCGATAAGGCGCGTCCGTAATTCATCCATCGATTTGCAGTAGCCTAATCCTGGTACCGCTTGTGAAAGCTCTACACTTGGCGGTTTTGTGAGACCCAGATCATGTAATTCATCGGTAGATTTCGAAAATAATTCTTCTGGTATACCGTCAAAGGATACGGTGCGATGACCCATGATGATGGCACGAGAACATTCAGAAGCCATGATTTCCATGTCATGAGTAATCAATAAAATCGTAATGCCTTCGCCATTCAACTGACGGAGCAAGGCGAGTAATTCTTTTGTTTCCTTCCCATCTTGACCACTTGTAGGTTCATCGAGAATGAGGATTTTAGACTGCATAGCCAACGCAGAGGCAATAGCAACGCGTTGTTTTTCACCGCGACGCAATGTAGGCGGATACTCGTCACGCAAATGACTGATACCACAGCGATCTAACACTTCGTCCACAATATGTGTAACCTCGTCTTTAGAACGGCCCAACGATTCAGGTCCAAACGCTACCTCTGTAGCCACAGTAGGTCTAAACATTTGGCGATCTGGTTGTTGGAACACATAGCCAATAAATTGGCCTCGTTTAGATGGTGGCATGGATGTAATATCCTTGCCATTATAACGAATATAACCTTCAGCAGCCTTTTCAAGGCCTACTAAGAGACGGGTAATCGTCGTTTTACCACAACCATTCTTACCACCCACAGCAATAAATTCGCCCTCACGAATGGTAAAGTTTACATTTCTAAAAATATCTACGGTAGGCACATAGCCAAATCGTAAGTTTTCTACCTTAAGCATGTGCGCCACCTCCTGTACTTTCACCTACACGATTACCATGTTGAACTTGGCTTTCACCATTTACATTTATATGTTCATAACGAGAACGATCGATGGCCTTAGCCATTTCGATGTGATGAAGGCCCTTAATAGCCGATTCGATGCTAAGCCAAGGTTCATCACTATGGTAACCGGCCTTTTCCAATTCCATATACGTTGTAAATACGGATGGCAATGCTTCTACATAAATATTATGATTGTACATGTATTCCAATGTTGTAGCCACATCGCTATCACATACGATTTCACCATCCACCATAAGTGCCATGCGATTAGCATATGGCAATACGGCATGCAAATCATGGTCGATAACTACAACAGTGATACCATGATTGCGATTTAAATCACCAACAAGGCGATATAGTTCGGCTGTCCCATCGGGGTCAAGAGAGCTCGTTGGTTCATCAAGAATGAGGACAGAGGGATTGGTTGCCAACACAGAAGCAATCGCCAAACGTTGACGTTGACCGCCTGACAAACTCGTAATTTTACGATCCTCAAGGCCTTCAATACCAACTTGTTTAAACACCTCTGCACAACGAGCATCGATGGTTGCTCGATCGTAACCACGGTTTTCCATAGCGAAGGCTACTTCTTCGCGAACCGTCATCGTTACGAGTTGTGTATCATAATCGGCAAGAACAACGCCAACATGATTTGCTAACTCAGGAATCGATAATTGCGTTGTAGCCTTACCATCTACGAATACCATACCTTCTAGACGACCACCATAGAATTTTGGCACCGCCCCAACCATGGCCATACAAAGCGTACTTTTACCACAACCAGCAGGACCTGTTACAACGAGGAAATCACCATCATGCACATCGAGGTTGATGTTCTTTAACGTAGGCGCAGTCGCCTTAGGATGGTAATAGTTCATATGCTCAATGGAAATCTTCGCTTCTCGTTCAGGATTGATCACCAAATGACTATGATTACTAGATTCTGCATTACCGGTAGGCAACATACCGCGTTTAGCAAACATCTTTTGAGCTGGAATATATAAAATCGGTGTAATAGCCGCATTAACAGCAGCTACGGCGAGTACGGCTGGCCAAATCACAAAGAGATATACATTGTTAGGCAAGCCTGCAATTTGCCACAAAAGAGTAATAAAAATACCACCAGATACAACAGTACTTAAAAAAGCTGTTACGATTGGCGTAATTTCGAAAGAACCAATTTTGCTAATTTTCATAGTAGCCATAGTACGAGCAATAAGCGTTACCATCAATGCACCAGCAGGTTCTGAAATCAAGTTACCATATGGGAAACCAGATTTTGATGTCAACACCTCAATCAAGGCCGCCACTAAACCAATGCCCAATGCTTGAGATACACTAGGTTTCGTCAACAAGATCGCTACGCAGTACGCTGAAATCATCCAGTTTGGCGTAATCCCTGCAAAACTAGGACTCACCAAGTGTAAAATTGTACCTAACGCAATCATTAAGGTGCTCACCGTTACCCATCTAAACTGTCCACCCTGGTCATGGGTGTACACGAGATCCTTTATCCGTTCCATAATAGCCTCTTTTCTAAAAATGAATATATAATCTATATTTTATCACTCTTTAGAGACTTTTGCACGCATGAGGGTTAAGAGTAATATCTCGACTTGTATAAACTCACTTCAGATCTTTTAATCTTTCAGTGAGAAACGTTTCTACACATTCCTCAAAGCTTAGATCCATGCGTTCCGCAAGGATTGCTAACCACCATACACATTCGCCGATTTTAGATGGTAACAATTCTTTGTCTGCACTAGGCCAACGACCTTGATTATCCATAGTCAATCGACCCACTAAGCCCGCATCAGTTAAGAATGCCAACGCATCTTCTTCTACCGACCAAACAGAACCATGTATCTCTTTTTCTAGTTCAAAATATTTATTTCTTATTTCTTTTGAAAGTAAGTTTACTTCTTTTAAATCCATGATGTCCTCCTAGAAAGATTTCTTAATACCCAAATCAAGTATAACCTGATTCGTCTTAATCTATTATCAATACATGCTAAATCAATTAAATAGCTAAAATCTAGATCTACCTGTTCTCTTGGTGTTAAAAATAGAATAAGAATGGCTTAATACCCAACTAAGAAATATTAAGTCATTCTCATTTTTATTTTCCTGAAGTTTTATCTTCGCTAGTTGTTTCAGCAACTTTCGCTCTAATGTCTTTTGCCGCTCCTGCGGATTTTTCTTTCACGGTATCTGTAATATCCCTAGCTGCATCAGCCGTTATATCTTTCACTTCTCTAGCCTTTTGTTTTAGCTCTTCAGCCTTCACCTTAAGGGTCGCTTCTAGGTCCTTTGCCACATCTGCAGACTTAGCTTTTACTAATTCATTTACATCATGTGCTGCATCAGCCGATTTCGCCTTTACATCCGCCGCCTTTTCCTTAACTAAGCCCTTTACTTCTTGCGCCGCATCAGCGGATTTAGCCTTTACATCTGCCGCCTTTTCTTTAGCCAATACCTTTACTTCTTGCGCTGCGTCAGCAGTTAAATCTTTCACAACACTAGCCTTGGATTTAGCTAATTCTTTTACGTCCTTTACCGCATCTCCCAATTGATCTAGAAATTTCATGTTAGTTCCCTCCAAATAAATTTGTAATGAATGCCTTCTCTCTTTCAATTACAGATTAAGATTAAATAAAATCTTACTTTTATATCATTAAATCACAATGCATTCAAATTATAAAGAGTGTTCACGCATCTTCATGTTACTATTAAAATCATTTTATAGCACCATCTATTAATGATGGTGCCTTTAAAAACTAATGTACTTCATCCAATAGTATTTTAAGATAATCACGTCTACTATTTAATATTCTATCAATATAAATAGTCCGATCTAAATAACGGTAAAAACTTAAATAATTATGACAAAGCAAATATCTATATTCAATTTTACTTCCCATGTTTATCAATAATCGCTGTCCCATTTCTGGAAAAGCTCTTAAAGAATCATTCGTAGTCACTATATCCGAAATAGTTTTCTTAGCTAACTCAATATCCCCGGTTTCTTCTTCTATAAAGGATTTTATTTTAAGCAAATCTTCTCGTGCTTTTGGTGCATAACTAATTTGATGATCCATAGTTAAATCCCCAATTCACTCTTTAGTTGCTCTGATGAAATCCACCCTTGTTCTTCACCAGATTTGCGACCTGTCTCTAAAGCGCCCATAAGTTTTATCGTAGCCATTACACGTTCATAATCTTGAATATCCATAATTGCATATCGGCCTCTACCATTTTTAGTTAAGAATACAGGACTATCTATAGCAACATCACGCAATACTTCAGAATAATTACGTAAATCTGAAATCGGTTTTATATTCGGCATACCATCACCTCAAAAAAACTTTAGTAATATAACACTCATTTTTCAAATATCTTATTATTATTGTAGTTAAATTATCATGTAAATTCAACATCAAATTTTACAGCTTTTCCCAAATTACTATCAACATATATGATACTGCTTTCTTCCTTTTCTTGTTATATACTTGTGATATAATGCGCATAGATACTTATATACGAAGAAATCGACAATAATTTAATAACTAATATAATAAATTCTAATTACATCCATGTAATACATATAATTTATCTTTAATAAAGGAAATCCATCATGGCACAAGCATTAATCGTAATCGACATACAAGAAGGCTTAGTTAAAGAAAATCCTTTCAATACAAAAAATTTTATCATAAATACAAAAGCAATCATTCAACATTTCAGAGATCAAAATATAGAAGTCATTTTTATCAGACACTCTGAAGCTGAAGGTTTATTAGCAACAGGTAGCGATAATTGGCAAGTCTATCACGAATTAAAGCCTCAAGAAAACGAAAAGATTTTCAATAAATATTACAATAGCATCTTCAAGGACACTGAATTAAAGGAATATTTAAACCGAAAAAATATTACCGATTTAACATTTGTAGGAATGCAAGTGGAATTTTGCATTGATACATCTGTGAAAGTAGGCTTTGAATATGGTTATAAAATCACCATCGTCGAAGATGCGATTTCAACCTTTGACAACATCCATCTATCTGCCGATCAAATCTTATCCTTTTACAAAGAAAAAATTTGGAGAAATCGATTTGCGCAACTAAGAACAACAAAAGAAATTCTAGCTATTAATTAAATTGTTATTCTCACTTTCTCGTCATATAGTTGTGATATAATGCATATAAATACTTATGCCTAGGACATAGGAGGTCTACATGTACAAATATATTACAATCTTAGGCGCTGCAGGCCAAATTGCACAACGCTTAACGGCGACGTTATTAACATATACAGATATGCACATTACTTTATATGGACGTCAATTGAGCACACGCATTCATCCGGAAATTTTAGAACACGAACGGATAACCGTTATCGAAGGATCGTTCCAAAACCCTAAAAAATTAGAGGAAGCCGTTAAGAATACAGAAGTCGTATTCCTCAATGCTATGGAAACAGGCAGTGATATGGCAGCTATTGTGAAAGCACTTGCTCGCCAAAACATTCGTCGTATCATCGGCTTATCCATGGCTGGCCTATCTGGTGAATTTCCAACGGCTTTAGAAAAATTCACCTTCGATAATCTACCAATTAGCTATGTACAAGGCGAACGTCAGGCGCGCAACGTATTACGCGAATCCAACTTAAACTACACGATTTTACGTCTACCTTGGCTTTATAATGACATGGAAAATACAAATTATGAATTAATCCCTGAAGGGGCTCCTTTCAATGATGCACAAGTTACACGAGAAGCTGTGGTAAAAGCCGTGTATGATATCCTCCACGTTGAAGACGAAACACCATTCAGCCGCGCTAGCATTGGTGTAGGTGAACCGGGTACACACTACGATAAACCATCGTTTTTATAAACTACCATATATTAGGAGATATCTATGGGAAATTCAAATGATACAATCACCCTAGAAAGTAAAACATATAATAAATTAAAAGCCCAGTTAGAAATATTAACCGCTCTAGTGGAAGGACAAAATGATATCATTCAAGGACGTACAACAACTATAGAGGAAACTTTTAATAGTATTGATAAAATGATACATCAATTAGACTAACCTAATATTAATATCCTTAATGGTTTATAAAACCACCAAATACCTTCGGTATACATTTCTCTCTCAAGAAAATGTATACCGATTTTTTATTCCCATAATTTATGGTTATTTATGTAGATAAACAACGTTATTTACGCTATACTAATAACAGAATTAAGATACACTAATAAACAGGTAAGGAGATATCATGAATCGCATTGTTGTTATAGGTAGTTGCAACATGGATATTGTGGTCCTCGCGGATAAACGTCCCGCAGCAGGCGAAACAATTATGGGCAACGAATTGCACATCGCTCACGGTGGCAAAGGTGCAAACCAAGCGGTTGCTGCCGCTCGCCTAGGCGCAGAGGTTACCATGGTAGGCTGCATCGGTCAAGATGCATATGGACAAATGATTTTGGATAACCTCAAAGAAAATCATATCAATACGGACTATATCGTCACTGTCCCAGATACGACAACAGGTACTGCTCATATCACGTTAGCTGAAGGCGACAATAGCATTATTGTCATCGCTGGTGCTAATGCTAAGGTAGACCAGTCTGTAGTCGATAATGCTTGGCCTGCTATCGAGCAATCAGATCTCGTAATGGTGCAAAATGAGATTCCTATTCCCACCATCGAATACATCGTTCGTCGTTGTCACGAGGCTAATGTGAAAGTCCTCTTAAATCCGGCTCCGGCAGCTGATCTCAATCCTGAATGGTTGGAACTAGCAACCTATATTACACCAAACGAGCACGAATTATCGGCACTCTACCCTAACAAAACTACAGAGGAAACATTATTAGCTAATGAAAACAAGATTATCGTTACTCTTGGCAGTAAAGGTGTAGGCTATGCTGACAACGGCGAAATCCACACCGTATCCGGCTTCAAGGTTAAACCAGTAGATACAACAGGTGCAGGCGATACTTTCAACGGTGCCTTCGCAACAGCTATCGTTAATGGTAAAAGCTTAGCCGACGCATTGCACTACGGCAATGCAGCTGCGGCCCTCTCCATCCAACGTTTGGGCGCCCAAGGTGGCATGCCTACGAAGGATGAGGTCGACGCATTCTTATCAGATAAATAGTAGGGAGCTGACTAGGTCTTTAAAAGCTCCACCGGCCGGGTCTGACTACGGCCTTCGGCCTTCGCAGGGCCAAAGTCGCTTTGAAAGTCCTAGTCAACTTCAACAAACATTTACCTAATAACGAATACTTTCGACCTCTATATAATAAAAGGAACAATGAACGAGGCTTTAGCAGCCTCATTCATTGAAATGAAAGGAATTTATATGCAACGATATGGTATTTTAAACAGTCATATTGCCAAGGTTCTTGCAGATCTTGGTCATACAGATACGATTTGTATTTCTGATTGTGGTCTACCCGTACCTGAAGGTGTTCAAAAGATTGACCTTGCTTTAGAGTTCGGTGTACCAAGTTTTGAGCAGGTTGTATCTCTCATTACAAAACATATGAAGATTGAAGCAATTCATATCGCTAAGGAAATGAAGGATTTTAATCCAAAGGGTCATGCCTTCTTGGAATCCACATTCCCTTGCGCTGATTTCGAATGGATTACAACTAGTCACGATGCTTTCAAAGAAGCATCAAAACAATGCAAGTGCATCATTCGAACTGGTGAAGCATCTCCATATGCAAATATCATCTTGCGTGCCGATTGCATCTTTAGCGACCGTCCGTAAGATAATATGGCATACAAAATATAATACATAAGTAATCGATACTTTCACCAATCATATAGGAGTAATTATGGAAATTGTTATGTCAGGCATTGCAAAGGCATTTGGTACGAACCAAGTACTGCGCGATGTAAGTATTACCCTCAAGGAGGGCGAGGTTCACGCCTTAATGGGAGAAAACGGCGCCGGCAAGTCCACCCTTATGAATATCCTTACGGGCATTCACAAGGCAGATGCTGGTAAAATCACCATCGACGGCGTAGAGCGCACCTTCCCGAACCCGAGAGAAGCCGAGCTAAACGGTGTAGCTTTCATCCACCAAGAGCTCAACATTTGGCCAAATCTAACATTGTTAGAAAATCTATATTTAATGAGACCAAAGCGCAATAAATTCGGTATGCTCGATAAAAAAGCGATGCTCGAAGAAGCACAAAATACGTGCCGCGAACTAGGTATCGAATTGCCGCTCACAACAGAAGCAGGTCTTTGCTCCGTCGGTCACCAACAGATGACGGAAATTCTTCGTATCTTGATGTTAGATGCAAAGGTTGTCATCATGGACGAACCGACAGCAGCCCTAACAGAGCGTGAAACGGCGACATTGTTCAAAATGATGCGCAAAATGAAAGCCCGCGGCGTGGCTATCGTATATATCTCTCACCGTATGGAAGAGGTATTTAGCGAATGCGATACCATCACGGTTATGCGTGATGGTCACACCATCATTACAAAACCAACGGCTGAGATTTCTGTAGACGAAGTAGTACGCCACATGGTAGGTCGTTCTATCGACGAGTTCTATCCTGCTCGTACAACTACACCAGGCGAAGTTGTGATGAGCGTCGATAACCTCAAACCAGAAGGTTTCGACAACGAAATCTCCTTCTCCTTGCGCAAAGGCGAAATCCTCGGCGTCGCAGGCCTTATGGGCGCGGGCCGTACAGAAATTATGCGCGCTATCTTCGGCGTAGATAAACATAATGGCGGTACCGTAACAGTTAACGGTTCCATTCTCAACTGTAAAAAACCAGAAGATGCCATTAAAGCTGGCATTGCTTTCATCACAGAAAATAGAAAGAGCGAAGGCTTGATCCTCGATTTCTCCATCGGTTCCAATATTACATTGCCGAACCTTGGCGACATTTGTCCATCTCATGTGCTGGATAAGGGCAAGCTCAATTCCTTTGCTGACGAATTATCTAAAAAGCTAGGCGTTAAAACACAATCTATTCATGAACCGGCATCGTCCCTATCTGGTGGTAACCAACAAAAAGTGGTTATCGCGAAATGGGTTGGTAAAAAGCCATCCATCATCATCATGGACGAACCGACACGTGGTATCGATATCGGTGCGAAACGTGATATTTATGATTTAATGAACGAATTAACGAACGATGGTGTGTCCATTATCATGGTGTCCTCTGAGTTACCGGAAGTGCTAGGCATGAGCGACCGCGTTATGGTCATTCATGAAGGTCGCGTAGCAGGTATCTTGGACCGCTGCGATGCAACACCAGAATCGATTATGACATTAGCCACAGGAGGACAATAATGGACAGCAAAGCTCTACAATATGTAAAAAAATTAGGCCCCCTCATCGGCCTTATCCTATTATTTATCATTATCTCTGTCATGAACGACAGTTTCCTTGAATTCTCTAACTTGCGTAACTTGTTGCGCCAAGTATCCATCAATGCGATCATCGCCTTTGGTATGACCTTCGTCATCTTAACTGGCGGTATCGACTTATCCGTTGGTTCCATCCTTGCCCTCTCTAGTGCAGTAATGGCCAACCTCATCGTAACTGGTACTGACCCTGTATTAGCTATTGTATTAGCCGCCGGTGCAGGCCTTGTATTGGGCGGTATTAACGGTCTCGTTATTACTTATGGCCGCGTAGCTCCATTTATCGCTACCTTGGCGACCATGACAATCTACCGTGGTGCGACACTAGTATTCACAGACGGTAACCCAATCTCTGGTCTTACACAAGATCCTCTATTCCACGGCTTTGGCCAAGGGGATATTGCAGGCCTTCCAGTTCCAGCTATCACAATGTTCCTTGCTTTCATCATCCTCTGGTTCGTATTGAGCCGCACATCCTTAGGCCGTAAAACATACGCCGTAGGTGGTAGCGAAAAGGTTAGTTACATTGCTGGTATCAAGATTGACCGCATTAAAATCTTCGTGTATGCCTTGACTGGTATGCTCTGTGCTATCGCTGGTGCAATCATCACTTCTCGTCTTAACTCTGCACAACCTACAGCAGGTGCAGGCTACGAACTTGACGCTATCGCAGCAGTAGTTCTTGGCGGCACAAGCCTTGCTGGTGGTCGTGGTCATATCGTTGGCACATTAATTGGTGCCCTAATTATTGGTACCCTCAACAATGGGTTAAATATTCTCGACGTTTCCAGTTTCTATCAACAAGTTGTAAAAGGTATTGTTATTTTACTGGCTGTTCTTGCAGACCGTAAGAAAGCCTAGGAGGTTCCTATGAAAAAACTATTGTTACTGTTGGCGATGGCCGTTATGGTTATCGGTCTTGTAGCAGGCTGTGGTAAAAGCGCTGATAACGGCGGCGACAAAAAATCCGGCACTATCGGCTTCTCTGTTTCCACATTGAACAACCCATTCTTCGTATCTATGAAAGAAGGCGTTGAGGCTCAAGCTAAAGCGCTTGGTCTTAAAGTTAAAATCGTTGATGCTCAAAATGACCCTGCAAAACAAGCAAATGATATTTCCGACTTAATTGAAAGCGGCGTATCCGTATTGATCATCAACCCTGTAGACTCTGCAGCGATCTCTACTTCTGTAGAAGCAGCAAATGCTAAAAACATTCCTGTAATCACTGTTGACCGCTCTGCTGATAAAGGCAAAGTAGTAGCTCACATCGCTTCCGATAACGTAAAAGGCGGCGAAATGGCAGCTCAACTAATCGTTGATAAAGTAGGCAAAGCTGCAAAAGTAGCTGAAATCGAAGGTATCCCTGGTGCTTCCGCAACTCGTGAACGTGGCCAAGGTTTCCATAACGTAGCTGACAAAGACTTAACAGTAGTAGCAAAACAAAGTGCTGACTTCGACCGCACAAAAGGTTTGAACGTAGCAACAAATATCTTGCAAGCTAACCCTGATGTACAAGCGATCTTCGCTCATAACGACGAAATGGCATTGGGCGCTATTCAAGCAGCTAAATCCGCAGGCAAAACAATCTTCATCGTAGGCTTTGACGGTACTGCTGACGCAGACAAAGCTGTTAAAGACGGCACATTGGCTGCAACAATTGCTCAACAACCAGACCAAATGGGTAAAATCGCTATCGATACAGCTCAAAAAGTTATCAAAGGCGAAGCTGTAGAAGCTAAAATCCCTGTAGATCTTAAAGTTGTTACAAAATAATTGTATATAGAAACTGGGTACAAAAAAGAGTCGCACCGTTTGGAGCGACTCTTTTTAATTGCTAAATTATAGAACATTAGGAGATAGGGGCTCGAATACATCCCCTTCTACAAAATAGAACAGGCCTGTTCTATTTTGTAGGAACCCTATATATCCTTTCTGTGAATTAGTACAGGCCTGTTCTATTTTTTTAGTACCCCTATATCCCCTTTCTGAGAATTAGTACAGGCCTGTTCTAATTCTGAAACCACATATATAAGCTACTTTGAAATTGGTACAGGTGTGTACTAATTTATAAAATATATAGCTATTATATGCCTACTTCAATAATTTTTTAAATTTATGCAATATAAACTAAATTTCTTTAGGTTCTCGCTCAAGAAAAACTTTGAAAAACTCAATAAACTTGGGTAAATACGTTTGGTCTAAGCTTTCAATAGTCATCTTACACTCGTAATTATACTCACATATAACAACATTGATGTTAAGACCACCTTTGGAATCTAATGTAAATATAAGTTTATTGCCACCGTTACTCAGATAATGGCGAAAACTCGCTTTTCCTTTACAAGTTTGATTCATGTCGACAAGCTCATTATAACCTCTATGTATCCCCCACCAATCACCGGTATCAATGATAGCTGAGCAACAATGATTCCCTTGTTTGATATAAATACCAAAGGCTCCAAAAGGAGATAGTTGTGTATTCATATCAAATGCTATTGTTAAATTAGATTCATTTACAATTTCATACATTATCATTACTCTCCGTAAACAACTTTATCTGAGTTTATTATAGCATCCAATCTAAAAGCTAATAAACTCAGATAATCTGAGTTGTAACTACATCCATAGAAAGGTTTTTTCTTATGCTATAATGAGCATATATAAAACTCAAAGGAAAGGAGGATTCACATGGAGTATGTATTACTCAACAAGGATACCCCTCTCTTGCAGTTTCGCATCGAGAGGCACGAAGACGTTGTCAACTTAACCACATTGGTTCGCATGGATATTTCTAATTTAACAATCATAGATAATGCGACATTACCAATAAATATGCAACCTACCATAAAAGGACTAAAAAACTGGTTATTACAACGCAAGATTCCAAATAACCGTGCATTTGTTGAAAATTTATTAGATGCCATTGCAGATACAGAGAATCCCTATCGGTATTTAGATGTGACCTATGGTCTATCTCTAAATGATACATTTTGGGTAAAACCAGCGCATGCTACTATTTCATGGTCAGATGTTAATTTATACGACAATCCATTTAGCGAAATTGTGTCAGGCATCGCTTTCACAGGCGAAGATAGTCATATACAAGGGATTGTGACGACCCCAGAATACACAACAAACGGCATGCTCCGCAAGTGTTGGCATCGTGAAAATGATGTCATTTATTTATATAAAGGTTCAACACCTCGCTATGCCAATGGAGGGCTTGAGGCACTCAGTGAGGTATATGCTAGTCAGATTGCAGCAGCTATGGGCTTAGCGCATGTGGAATATAAACTCACTACATTCCACAACCAACTAGTTAGTGCGTGCCCTCTATTCACATCGGAACAGGTCGGATACATGCCTATATCTGGTCTCCTAAAAGAAACGATATCTCGTGACGAACTTATGTTATATGACACACAGCACGATATAGCTAGCTTGTACGGTATTATCCCATTTTCTGATATGATGGTATTCGATGCACTCATTCATAATACTGACCGACACCTCAACAATTTTGGTGTTCTCATCGATAATGAAAGCAATCGTATCCTAGGTCCTGCACCTTTATTTGATCATGGAAATTCATTATTCTACAATATAACTAACGATGAATATACCGATTTAAATGGTGTGAAAGATATCAGTTTTTGGGGACTCTCCTTTGATACATTGGCAAAATTATATCTTCACGATTCACACCGTGCCATGTTAACACCATTATTAGGATTTAAATTTAATCGTATCCCATCAGATATACTAACAGATGCAAAATTAGATATATTAGAATCCTATATCCAACAACGATCTGCTTATTTCATACGTTTACTCGACGAAAAATACATCAATTTTATTCATCCCAATATAGCTCAACAATAGCAAAAGAGGCTGTCAACAATGACAGCCTCTTATTACATTTTGAACAACCCCTACTACAAAATAGAACAGGCCTGTTCTATTTTGTAGTACCCCTATATATCCTTTCTGAGAATTAGTACAGGCCTGTACTAATACTGAAACCACATATATAGGACGTTCTGAGATTAGAACATAAAGTTCACGTCTGTACGCCAGTAATCACCTAATTTATTACCGTCCATGTCTTTATTGCCGAAGCCATAGTAAGCACCGATGGATACATTTTGGAATGGTACGTAGTTTACATTAGCTACAAACCCTTTAAAACCATTACGTACATGAGCAACGCCCTTAGTATCCACATAGTGTTGATTGTAGAAGCTATAGGCCGGTGCAAAGGCACTACTGAAGACAGGTGAGTTAGCTTCTTCATAGTAATATTGACCACGTACGCTATAAGTACGAGCTTTACTAATATTGTAATTACCATAACCTACACTAGCCATCCAAGCTTGGGAATTGGATACACCTGGTGCAGTAAGCCATTCGCCGAATACGTTCCAACGGTTGAAGTTCATGTTCGCGTTAAGGCCCCAAATATTTTTGTACGGGGAATCGATAAAGGATTTAACTTGTTTACCTGTAGCCGCATCAATGTCTTGACCTTGGTATAATTTACCATTATGGAAACGGCCATACATACCACCAAGGGTAATATGTTTGTTAAGTTTACCTTTCACTTCTAGCATAGCTGCAGAGATAGTGTTTTCCTTATTTTGGTACGTACCTGCACCACCCCACCAGTAACCATAGCTAGCGGATACATCTAGCTTACCATGTTTATACATGAGGCGCGCCCCATCGATGAGGTCATCATACATGAGCCCTAGTGCAGGCGTATAGAGTTGGCGACCTACGCGCAATGTTGTGTCTTTACCAAAATGATGATCTACATAGGCAAGATTTACCTGAGCTATATTAGCATTGCTATTGCCGAGCTCACCGGAACCTTGTACACGGACAACGGCATCGGTTTTATCATTGACCTTAGCATTAAAAATCACACGCGCCCGATAATCAAAGGAGGAATGCTTTCCATAAGCATACGCATCATTTTTCAATTGGCTGCCGCGATAACGTAAACGGTAATTACCGGTTACCTTTACATTACCCACTTGATCTTCTAATTTTGCTACACGCACGCCCAATGTATTGAGTTCATTACTAAATTCATCGGCCAAGCGATTGATCATAGCTTGTTGTTCTGCATTAGCGCGGTCTTGATTCGCCATGGCTTTCGCTACCATTTGAGCCATTTCATAGCGTGTAATATCTTTATTGCCTTTGAAAGTCCCATCTGGGTAGCCATTAATAATACCGGCAGATGCCAATTGTTCTACTGATTGATAGGCCCAACTAGAAGGCTCTACATCACTAAATGGATTGGCTGCATAGGCACTAACAGAACCTAATACAAAACAAGAAACTAAACTTGCTACTAATTTTCTATTCATAGAGATAACCCACTCTCATCTATACACAAACAAAATATATGACTCTATATTCTCTACACCGCATCATCATACTATATAACATGCGATACACCTATTAAAGATACCGCCTATTCATGAGGTGTTGTATAGTTAATATCTTGTGCCTTGTAGCTTTCACCATGAGCCAATACATGAACGATGGTTTCCAATGTGGCACGTACAGTTTCAACAGCCATGCTAGGTTGATTTGGTTTATCCACCACTTGAGATGGCAAGTACGGAATGTGCATAAAACCAGCCTTGATATTGCCCTTTTGTGCCGCATAATGGCACACACCATACATCAAATGATTGCATACAAAAGTACCAGCCGTATTAGAAACTTTTGCAGGAATGCTCGCTTGATGCAATGCATTGACGATGTTTTTAATAGGCAATGTAGCAAAGTACGCACTAGGCCCATCAGCTACGATTGGCTCATCCTCTGGTTGATTGCCTGCATTGTCTGGAATGCGGAAGTCATCGCAGTTAATAGCAACACGTTCTACCGTAATATCTGGACGGCCCCCTGCTTGACCTACACATAGAATAAAGTCTGGTTGGCATTTTTCAGCAGCTGCTTTCACAGTATCAACAGAAGTATAACGTACAGTTGGCACCATTTGAGTTACCACCTTGTAATCGCCATCAGTATAACCATCCATCGTTTTTACAGCTTCCCATGCAGGATTAATAGGTTCGCCACCAAATGGATCAAATCCAGTAATTAAAATAGTTTTCATCATAACACCTCATAAGGATATTTCAAAAGATTGTTCATCCACAGAACAAGGTCTTAAATAAAATAGTACATCAATAGGATGTTCAACACGAGCATAATCAATGCAATTGGAAGTTGAGCTTTAATAACACCGTATTGATCACGCATTTCAAGAAGCGCTACCGGTACAATGTTAAAGTTGGCAGCCATAGGTGTCATCAAAGTACCGCAATAGCCAGCAAGCATTGCGATAGCACCAATAGCAGCTGGGTTTGCACCATGAGCTACAACGAGCATTGGAACACCGATAGCACTTGTAATCATCGCAAAGGCTGCAAAAGCGTTACCCATGATCATTGTGAAGATGACCATACCGATGCAGTATGCTACAACTACGAGGAATACATTATCTGCAGGCACCACACTAGCTACAGCACTGGAGATAATTTTACCAACGCCAGCCAAATTAAATAGATAGCCTAGGGCCGCTAATAATTGGGACAAGATAGCAGTCCAACCGATAGCATCGATAAGACGACGACCTTCATGGAAACCTTGGTTAAATGAACCCTTAGTGATGTAAAGAGCAGCACCCATAGCGATGATTGCGGCAATACCAATACCTACAAGAGCGCCTAATTTAGTAAAGAAGCCAATGATAAATGTGATGATACCAACAAGCAACGCTGGTACGAAAATAACATTACCAATACGAACGGCTTCGCCTTTTTTGAATTCAATAGGAGATTCAAAGTAATAACCTTTGCCGAGTTGTTTTACCAAGACGATAGCAGCCATGGCGATAACGAGCCAGCCATTGATTTCCTTAGATAGATAAGAACCAAAGATAAAGGACACGCTGTACAAGAGCCAGAATAAACCTGTACCGATACGATATTTATGTTCTTTATCTAAAAATGATTGAATGGCAAAGATAAATAAGATGATCCCTACAAGAAGATATACATAATCTAAGGGCTGCATTTTATAGATAAGTTCTAACATATTATTCAGCCTCCTTCTTTAATTCTTCTGGTGTAACAAGGATATTAAATTCATTAGGTACTAATTTACCAGCTTTCATATCCTCTTCGTCACGAGCTACAGAGGCTTGAATTGTTTTATCAAAGATAATAAAGCGAATGAAGTTAACGATATAGGCACAAACAGCAGCTGGCAATCCGTATAACACCATATCTGTTAACTCTACAGAATAGCCTAATTGTTCCATAACACCTTTGATAAGCAATAACCCACCAGCAGCAAGGAATAAGTTTTGACCGAAGAAATTGCCTGTATTATCTGCAGAAGCAGCTACACCACGCACCTTATCAAGAGTACGTTGAGATACGGGGCGACCTTGAGCTACTGCAGCTTCACTCATAGGTGCGATCAACGGACGTACCATGGCAACCATACCGGACATGTTAATACCAAAAGCTACAGTTACTTGGCGCACAAATAAGTAAATCATAAAGATACGACCAGCCGTAGCAGCGTTGATCTTGCCAATCAAAATTTCTGCCCGTTCACGTAAGCCATGACGTTCCATAAGACCAATAACAGGTAAAATCAAAATAAATAATGACATATAACGATTTTTAACGAAAGCCTCCCCAATGGCACCAACGATATCGTTGATACTGAGACCACCTGCAAGGCCCGTTACAAAACCTGCGGCTACGACAACTAACAAGGCATTAAAGCGCAGCATCAGACCGATGACCATCACTAAAATACCAGATAAGACTAACATAGTCTCACATCCTTTCAATAAACCATCTACCATTCAAAATGAACGCATAGATATGACATACATGTATATATTATATATCCAAATGTAAAAATCCTGTACTATCTTGTACAAAAAAATACACCTCACGAGGAATATCCTCACGAGGTGCTTGTATTAGTTATATCAAGTCTTTTTTAAACAATACCGTTGTATGTTGTTTTCCTCTAAAATGTACTTGATCATAAGCTTTAAATCCAAAGGATTCATACATCTTAGGCAACCATGGGTGCTCTTTAGCCGTACCCAATGTAACAGCTGGTGTCTTAAATTGAGTTTTTAACAACTCTTCTGCATAACCAAGTGTTTCCCGTGCATAGCCTTTGCCTTTGAAAGCTGGTGCTGTTACGAAATGGGCAATATGTGGAAATTTATCCGGTGTAGAGTATTTAACCCATGGCATGCAGAATGTAATAGAGCTCACTAATTGTCCGTCAATATACAATCCATATACAGGATAGTTTTCAATCCACTCTTTAGATTCTTCTTCGGTAAAATCGATGGCATCAAAGGTAATTGGAAAATCTTTAATAGCTGCATAACCATCAATTAAAACCTTATGGTATTCCGCTGTATCTTCTACTGTTAATTGTCTGAATTCTTTCATTGTCTTGCCCTCATTTTATATCTTTATCAAACTACTATATTTATATTTTATACATATATTTTGTATATTTATTACCACAAATGTAATTATACTACTATATGTATCTAAATGCAATAATTTTACATAAATATTAGATGAGGTTTTATAATCTTTATAATAAACAAAAACAGGATGCATCACGAGGATACATCCTGTTTTGGAGCTTTCACAAGCTCGAGGGGAAGTTATAGTCAATGTATTATTGGCTAATACGGGAACCATATACGTCGCGTTGGTTTTTAGGTTCGTTGTTAACGCGAACACGTTCAGTTTTATGACGGTCATTATCGCCACCAGAAATACGGTCAACACGGTAATGGTTAAGACGAATATTTTGTAATTCAGGTTGGAATTCATCCATAGCACGACGCATGTTATCATCGATAGGTGCACCGTTTTGAAGAGCACGGTACAACATAGTTGCAAATTCGTAACGAGTCATTGTTGCATCGCCTTTGAATGTGCCATCAGGGTAACCAACAAGGATACCATTACCAGCCAATTGGCTAATGTATTGGTAAGCCCAGTGATTGCGAGGAACATCTGGGAATTCAGCAGTTTTACTAGGATCGATTGCATGTGGATTCAATACTTGTAACAAGTTATTGTATTTGTTTTCAATATCTTGAAGACGTGCGTTCAATTCAGCAATTTCACGGCCCATAGCTACACGGGAACGAGATTCAGGTGCACGTTTGCCAAGACGAATAGATACACCTGCATTTAATTGAGGATTACCATTACCTACTGTGCTACCGATGGAGAACATTGTGTCTTCATTAGGACGGTAGAAAGCACCCAATGCAGCAGAGTTAGCATTATGGTAGTGACCATAACCAGCAGCTACTGTCCATTTATCATCTGGGTTAAAGTCTAATGGATGTAACGCAGCCAATGCAGCAGAACCAGCACCTACTTTGTTAACGCGTTGTTCTACGTCGCCTACACGGTTAGTCAAGTTAGTAATGTTATTGTTGATGGCACCTGGGGTAGAGTTGTTAATTTGAGTTTGTAAATCATTTGCTACGGAGTACAATTGGCTACCATTTACAGCGTCTGTGGAGTCAGCGGAAATTTTACCAGCTGCTACATTATGAATTTGACGTACTTCATTTGTATTACCAACAGATACAGAGCCAACAGGATTTGTACCTGCAAAGCCACCAAATGTATGACCTGCTACAACACCATTAGTTACACTAGTTGCTGCACGAGTAGTTGAATCAGCACCTAATGCGATGGAATTTGCAACAGATGCATTCGCTTTATTACCAATAGCAATGCTATAATCTGCGTTTGCAATAGCGTCTGAACCGAATACATTAGAACGCACACCTGTCGCTTGTGCACCTGCACCAAAAGCTTGTGCATGGTTGGCAGTGGCTTGCGCAGAGGAACCAATAGCGGTAGAGTGATTATCTAATGCCCATGCACCAGAGCCAATTGCATTAGATTTGTATCCAACAGCACGACTTTCATAACCAACAGCTACGGCACGATCTGCACCATCTTGACGAGCAGACAATTTACCAGCCAATTGAGCATCTGTAACGACATTAGGATTAGCAACAAAATCACCTGCTTGTGCACGTGTACCAATTGCTATAGTTCCAACGCGATTAGCAGTCGCAGTATTACCAATAGCAGTTGCATTGCTTAATGTTGCTTGAGATTTGCTACCAATAGCAATTGCTGCATCACCACTTACAGTATTAGAATTACCAACAGCTACAGAGTTAGCGCCATAAGAACCCGCTTGGCGCGTAGCACTATCTGGCTCATTATCGCTTGTACGATCTCGGAAAGAATGGTCTGCAATAGATACTGTATTGCCTACACCAAAAGCTGTTGCATTTTCTGTACCACCAGCGATTTTATTTTGTACACCAACAGCAGCAGAACGATTTGCTACAGTAGTTGGATCCACACGATGGGAATCTGTTGGTGATGCTGCTGCTTGGAATTCACCTACAATGTTGTTATAACCATATGCTACTGTTTGATTACCATTTGCTTCATTTGTGTCACCAAATACTTGTGCATAATGGCCAAATGCTGCATTGCCATCACCAAAAGCGTTAGCATCTTGTCCATTTACATAGTTTTGGTTACCAAATGCACTAGTGGAACCAGATGTGCTGCGCACTTCATTTTGTTGGCCTACTGCAATATTACCTGAACCTGTTACTACAGTTGTTGGTACTGCCACATTGCTGGATACTGGTGTATCACTAGTTACAATTAAACCATCAGCAGCTGTAATTGGAGTTGCTGCACTTACAGGAGCAACTGCGGATACGCCTACAGCAGCTGTAGCAGCCAATACTGCAAACGCTAATTTTTTGGAATGTTTGTTTTCTCTCATCTTACACCCTCACTAAATTAAAATCCTTAACAATATACAATACAATTTTTCAGCCTCTCTATTCGCCTCTCTCTTTAGCCTGCTTAAACATATTTTTTCTCTCATAAAGAAATATGTTTAATACAGTTTAAGAAAAATTTATATTGTTAATTACTTGCATAGCATATCAAAATTTTACGATATGTACAAGACTTTTTTCCATATAAAGTTCATTAATAACTCTTTATACACACCAAAAATAGCTTGATTACTATTGTTCTACGGCCTATTAATATACTCATCAATTTTTATGATGAGCTTTAAAATCGGAATATTTTATGTACTTCTCCCCTAATAAGCTACTTTGCTTATAAATAATCAATAATTTAATAAGATACAGAAATCTACAATACATCATTCCCACGCTACCTTCATGAATTTAGCGTGAACCATACATGAATACTAGCTAAACAGTATATTGAATTGTTAATTACTTTTATGTATTTTTATATACCTCACAAAATATACTCACCTTTTCCATCAAACATATATCAGTACATATTTTAAAACTAACCATAAACTACCACTTCTCACTTAGTTTTTATCGGACTCATTAAACATTTAATCCCTAAAACCACATAACAGAATTACTAATTTACATTTATATACATACAGGATATAATCAAGATGAATACTATATATCTTATTTCGTAATATATAAAGGAGAGGGTATTATGGAAAAAGTAAATCAACGCGGAAAGTATTTATTCATTGCTGGTATTATCAGTCTAATCATTGCTATCGTAATCTTATTTATTATTCCAGATCCATCAGCTAATAATGTGGAAATAGCCAAAAAAGCTACAAGCGCAGTGCAAGCAGCACAAGAGATTTCTAAAAACAATCAAAGCAGTATTTTAATGCATACAATTGGCATGGGCCTCTTAGGTTTTGGTATCACTGGGACTGTGGGTGGTTTCATCCTAAAATCTTTTAAGAAAAAACAATAGAATATCTCAAAAAAGGTGTTACTACATCCTCTATTGAAACAGTACTAACGGTTATCAATGCAAAAGAATGTGGTAACACCTTTTTATTGTATATTTAATTTACTACAAATAAGTTCTCAAACCTATTTAACACGTTTCATAATTAGCAATGCCAATATAATACCTAAGGAGGAGGTCACAAGTTGTGGCCAACTAGATACAAATAACATCGCATTTACAATCTTTGGTGGTAGTTGGAACAAAGAAAAGAACAACGAATATCCACCAAATAGCACACCGGCTTTCACCAATGCAGCAACGATAATAAGCAGTATTGTTGATTTATGTTGTAACCAATACGCCACGAGTACATAAGCAGTGGTGCCAAGGCCGGTAATAAAGATAAATGGTGGCAATGGCAACATACCTTGTAAATGTGCTACAACTGGCGCAACCCAGGCAATAACTAAGCCATTTTTCCAACCATAGCGCCATGTGGCTAGCACAAATGTAGCCGATGTGATGGAACCGATAAGGAACATGCTGACTTGGTTTGGAATGAATGGAAACATAAGGCGCAAACTTTGTGCCAACAAGGCAATGGCCAACAAAAGACCTGTGCCAGTAATAGATTTTGTAGACATAAGAACCTCCCCTTATACGATATAAATTTTACAAGAGGTACTTACCTCAAACCAATAGATTAAGCTTTCACAAAGAATAAACGTACCCGGTCATATACCCAGTTATAAGCATATGTATATACCAAGATAATCAAGGTCATTGAAATATCCGTAATAAACGCCATCCATAAGCTGATACTCATCATGTACATAATCATTGGTACCGTAGCCGCCAATAATAGACCTTCAAACAATACAGCATGAATCGTGCGAATTACGAGACCTCGAGCCAACCTATCACCTGGTACTAATTTATCAAAGATCCAGTTAAATATAAAGTTCCATATAACTGCAGTCAGCGAAATTAATATCATCAGCAACAACGGTTGCCCCTCATGGGGAACAAACTCAATGACCAACATCCCTATTAAAATCGCACCCAGTTCAAATATTACTGATTGTATCGTACGTTCAAGAATAGACATATATACCTCGCGTTTATATGCAACCCCTATATGCGCTATTATAACACAATCTAGCATTTCATTTTAGGTTATGAAAGACCCACGAAGCGTTCTGTAAGCGCGACTTTCCTACAGATGTAATGCCAATTTTGGATAGAAAAAGCCCTAATATATCTATCGAGCGACTTGCGAAGAACTGGAGCGCAGAGAGATATATTAGGGCTTTAAAACTAGCCTAAAAGTGGCATTACGAACTCAATCCATGGAATACCCACTACGATAAAGATCACGAGGTAGATAATCCCAAAGATAGCGCCTAATTTCCAGAATTCAGGACCTTTGTTATAGCCACTAGCAAACCAAATTGGGCTGTGACCAGTACCATATGGTGTAAGGATACCCATAATACCCATTGGTACTAACAGAATTAACATAACTTGAGCTGGATCAACACCAGGAATTTGAAGAATTAGAGTAGCAAACAAGCCTACCATAGCTGTTACATAAGCAGTGCCAGAAGCAAAGAAGTAACGAAGTAAGCAGAATGCTAATAACAAGCCAAGAACTGCCATTGTAGGATCTAAAGAAACCAAAGAACCACCAGCAGATTTAGCAAGCCATTCCAAGAAGCCTACATTTTTAAGGCCAGAAGCCATAGGTACGAGTGTAGCAAACCAAGTCAAAACATTCCACGCTGGTTTGTTAGCAAGGAAGTCTTGCCATGTCATAATCTTAGTGAAAATCATCAAGATAATAACGATCAAAGCTGTTGTTGTAGGGTTTACTTTGAATGTAGAAGCACAAATCCACAACACAAGAGCCAACACGGAAATCAAAGCCATGAAGATTTCACTGCGTGTCATGGAACCTAGTTTCTTATACTCATCCTTTGCCCAGGCTGCAATTTCAGGGGAACCTTTCACCTCTGGCTTGCAGAATACATAGGTCAACAATGGTGTGATGATGAACAAGATAAGGCCTACTGGCAAGAATGCGAGGAACCATGTGCCCCAGTTCGCCGCTACGATACCAGATTTAGCAGACAATTCTAGAGCCAATGGGTTTGGCGCTGCACCAGTCAAGAAGATGGAGCTAGATACACATGTAGTTGCCAACGCTACCCAGTTCAAATAGGAACCAATTTTACGAGGGTTCTTATCTGGATAAGAGTCAAACATTGGACAAATACTAGATACGATTGGGTAAATCGTACCACCAGAACGAGCCGCATTACTTGGAATAAATGGAGCCAACACAAGGTCAGTAATAGCGATGGCATAACCAAGACCTAAGGAAGACTTACCAAGCTTTGCTACGAGGAACAAAGCAATCCGACGACCAAGGCCAGAGTTTTCATAACCAATACCAATCATGAAGGCTGCAAAGATCAACCATACGATAGCATTAGAGAAACCACTGAGGCCCCAGCTGATAGCTTGCGCATCAGTAATCGCCTTAGCGACACCGGTTGCTTTATCTACCACAGGGGCAGGACCAACCTTAAACAACATAGATACGGTAACAGCAATGATACCGATAAAAGCTGGTGGCATTGGTTCTAAAATCAAACCTACCACAAGGCCTGCGAAAATACTTACATAAATCCAAGAATTTGCGCTAAGACCTTCAGGAGCACCGATGAGCCATACAAGAATAGCTACTACAAGCGGTGCGAATAATTTCCAATTCAACTTCATTAGAAACTCTCCTTACTACTTCAAAACAAAAATTGCAAAAAAATGCCTATTTAGTATATCAAAAATTTTAATAAGATGATATAAACTTAATCATAATACTTATTAATTGATAATAAACTTTTAGTAATAAATTTCATCCTACTAGATAATTTTAAATTTATGCAATATAATATATATCTAAAATTGTTAATTCACCTAATTTTACTGAAAGGATTTAAATGAAACCATTCATACACTATATAAAACCTTTATGGTTTCCTGTCATCATCGTATCGGTCCTTTCGTTACTCACTGTAGCAGGCACATTATATATACCAACATTGACGGCAACCATCATCAATGATGGTGTCCTTAAAGGCGACCTAGAGATGATTACCACCTCTAGCATGAACATGCTTGTTGTGGCATTACTAACCGTCCTATCCGCTATTCTAGGTGTTGCTATGAGTGCTCATATTTCAGCATCTGTAGGCAAGGTATTGCGTGACGATCTAGTAAAAGCATTACAATACTTTTCACTCCGCGACTTTACACACTTTGGTACTGGCACCATCTTGATGCGCACAAGCCGAGACGTAGAAAAAATTCAATCTGTTCTCGGGGAAGGTTTAAATATGATCCTCCCTATGCCACTCATGATTTGCGTCGGTCTAGGACTTACCTTCTATAAGAGCTGGCAACTAGGTCTCGTCATCCTTGCCGTTATGGCTTGCATGATATTTACCATTATCTTTATTGAAAGTCGCGTCTTACCAATTATCAAAGCTATTCAATTAAAGCTAGATGATATCACCGATATGGTTCGAGATCATATCGTAGGTATGCCTGTTATCAGAGCTTTCAACAGAAAAATCTACGAAAACGACAAGGAAATTGTTATTTTTACAGAATCCGCCCAACTGAACAAAAAACTGCGCCAAACCTTTGCCATCGGGTTACCGACGATACTCATTCTATTTAATATGAGTACCGTTGCTATTCTCTGGCTCGGCGGCTACAACGTCAGCATGGGTTCCCTACAAGTAGGTGACATCATGGCCGTTATCGAGTATGCAAACCTCATCCTATTGAGTATGCTCATGGCCATATTCGTAATCATCGACATCCCGGAAGCTATCGTGTGTTACGCTCGTATTCGTGAGTTGTTAGAACACGAAAATACAGATTCATTCCCTGAACCATATGCTAGTAGTATGACAAATTCAATTTCTCAATCTACTAAGTATTCTACTAGTCAAGGAAGCTACCAAAACTCTACAGAAACAGAAACCTTAACCTTAACCTCAACCTCAACCTCAACCTCAACCTCAACCTCAACCTCAACCGATAATACACCACTTCTGGAATTCCGTAACGTTACCTTCCGTTACGACAATGCTGAGTCCCCTGCGCTGGAAAATATCTCCTTTACGGTATATCATGGCGAGACGTTAGCGATTATGGGCGATATCGGTTCTGGTAAAAGTACAATCACCAATCTTATCCCTCGCCTCTTCTCTATTGAATCTGGAGATATTCTCTTTAAAGGTAAGTCCATTTATGAGTGGAATGTAGATGACTTGCGTGCCCGGATCGGTTATGTACCACAACGAGCTTATTTATTTACTGGTACAGTAGATATGAACGTACGATATGGTGCAGCACCAAATCAGGAAGTTACCGCTCAAGATGTAGAAAATGCATGTCGTCTATCCAAGGCAGATGAATTTATCGACCGTCTTGAAGGTGGTTACCAACATATGGTCGCTCAAGGGGGCACTAATCTATCAGGTGGTCAGCGACAACGCCTTGCTATGGCTAGAGCCTTAGTGCGTAAACCTGATTTATTCATATTCGACGATAGCTTCTCTGCTCTCGATGGTACCACAGAACGTGCTGTTCGCAGTGCATTATACGAAGAATTGCAAAAGGATAATCGCCCTGCTCTCATTTCTGTAGAACAAAAGGTAAGTGCTGCTAAAAAAGCAGACCATATTCTAATCATCAACAGAGGTCAAGTTGCAGGATATGGCACACATGATGAGCTAGCAACTACCTCTACTGTATATCAACAAATTTTAGCATCTCAGGAGGTGACAGCATGAGCCCATTACGTCGTTTCCTAATAGAATCTAAAAGCCAATGGGGTTGGCTCGCACTGCTTATCCTAGCACTTATTACAGCTGCTATGTTTGAGGTATCTGCTCCGGTGTTACTTGGCAAGGTCGTAGATGCTATTGTTAGTGGATTACAAACAGATCAAGATATCAATACTATCTTTGCCTCTATTGATACAATCATCCTCTGGCTCATTGCCATCTATAGTGGACATGCCTTATTCACCTACTTTGGGGAATACATGATGGCCTCTATCGGTTCAAAAACAGTACTCGCTTTACGTACACGCATGAGTACTCATTTATACTCATTGCCTATCGAGTACTTTCACGATCACCAGCGAGGTGATTTACTAAGCCGTCTCACCTCTGACTTAGATACTGTAGCAGAAACAATAGGCCGAGGCGTGCCAGGCCTTGTATCTGCCATTATCGGCATTATTGGTGCTACTGCAATGATGCTGTGGATTAGCCCTATACTAGGCATCTCTATCATCGCTATTATATTCATAGGTATCGTATGTTTAACATGGTTATCTAAACGAGCGCGTCGCATCTATCTCAAAAACCAAAGTGCTCTAGGTGCTTTCAATTGTGGTATAGAGGAAATCGTAGTAGGAAAACCGCTTATCCAAACCTTTGGACTAGAAGAAACCACTACTCATCAAGTAAACATACTTAACGAGAATCTCTTTAAAAGTATGCGAAATGCTGCTTTCACAAGTCAACTAGTAGAACCGCTCGTTAAATTTCTAAATCAAATCACCTATTGCCTCGTTGCCATTCAAGGGGGGCTCATGGTATTACGTGGTTCTATTTCCATTGGTGATATCCAAGCCTTCTTCCTCTATGTCGGTCAAGTTTCGGACCCTCTATCCCGCAGTTCCTATATCCTCACAAAATTCCAAGAAACTGCGGCGGCCTTGGGCCGTATTTACGAGGTTATTGATACACCATCCGAAATCGATACGGGTAAGAAAACGCTAGCTAATACATCAACACATCCAGGCACTATAGATTTTGAACATGTTGATTTTGGCTATACGCCGTCCAATGTATTTATGAAGGATATCAACATCCATATTCCTGGCGGCGCCATGGTAGCTATTGTAGGTCCTACAGGTGCTGGCAAGTCCACATTGGTAAACCTTATTATGCGCTTCTATGACATTATAAATGGCCGCATCACCATCGATGGTGTCGATATTCGCGATGTGTCTCGTGAAAGCTTACACAACACAGTAGGCATGGTATTACAAGATGCTTGGATTTTTACAGGCACTATCGCAGATAATATTGGCTACGGCAAACCAAATGCTAGTCGTGAAGAAATTGAATACGTTGCCAAACTCGCCATGGCAGATCACTTTATCCGAACCTTGCCAGATGGCTATGATACAGTTCTCAAACAAGGTGGTGATGACCTATCTCAAGGTCAACGCCAATTAATCACCATCGCTCGTGCCTTCTTGGCAGACCCTAGTATTCTCATCCTCGACGAAGCAACAGCAAATGTAGATACACGCACCGAGGTGGAGGTTCAAAAAGCTATGAATACCCTCCTCAAAGGACGTACAAGTATCATCATCGCCCATCGCTTGTCTACAATTAAGAATGCGGACTTCCTACTCGTAGTAGAAAACGGTACCATTGTAGAACAAGGGACACATCACGAACTGATTGAACGCGGTGGTCACTATAAAGAACTATACGAAAACTATGTAGCAGGAATAAGTATGTAAAATTCATATAGCAATTAACAATGAATGAAGGAATTATCTATAACTTTTTGTGAAAAATGATATTCCCAACTTTATAAATATATACTTTATCAACCTCTATATTAATCATTTCTTTAATATACTCTGATGTAAATATTAGTACTAAAATAAAGATGTTACCAACCTTTCCAAATCCGGTAATGGAAAGGAGGTGCATTATGCGTAGTACGTTTGTTTCTCTTCTCTTAGCAGTCACGATAAATATAATTTCTTATTATATTTGTAAATGGTTAGACTTGCTATTTTTGTTAATTGGTAACTAGCCTCGGATTGTTTTCCGTAAAAAACAAAAGAACCACCAATAAGCTGCAACTTATTGGTGGTTCTCTTATTTGTGCACATGCATAGCACGTTTCTCTAGTAAAAGTATATCATGAACCTATCTAGAGAACAAGTAGAACATAAGGATACTTTATTTCGATTTAGTATCCCTTCTTATTCACCTTTTGGTACGAACCATAGGCCATTGTTATTTTTTTCCATGTAGTCTTTGAATTCTTGAGAGTGATAAGCTGCTACAATGTCTTTTGCCCATTGTGTATCTTTGTTTTTCTCATTAACTACGAGTTGTAATAACCATTGTGGCAATACGTCTTCATTTGCCAATGCAGATTTAGGATCAATTTTTGCATTATAAATAATAGCGCCTGTAATAACGATATAATCGAAGTCAGTACGTACAGAAGGAATTGTAAGGGATTTCATTTCTGTAAATTTAAGATGTTTAGGATTTTCAATAATATCTGCTTGAGTTACTGTTGCTAAATCTTTGTTAGGATCAAGCTTAATCCAACCGATTTTTTGCAATAACGCATAAGCACGAGCCATGTTGGATGCATCATTAGGTACAGCAATAGTGTCGCCATCCGCCACTTGATCTAAAGATGTTTTAGAACCACTAAAGATACCTGCTGGTACTGTTGGAATTGGTGTTAATGCTACAAGATGACCATTTTGTTTTTCGTTAAAGTTTTTCATGTATGCTGTATGTTGTTCAACGTTAAAGTCAACCTCACCATCACTTAACACTTGGTCAGCTTGTACCAAATCAGACATATCTACGCCTTTAAAGGTATAGCCTTGTTTCTCCAAAATTGGTTTAACGCCCTTTTCAAACAATTCAGAATACGGGCCTTGAGACTTACTGTATGTTAATTCTTTCTTTGCTCCATTATCGCTATTATTAGAACCGCAGCCTGCGATGAAAGCTACGCTGAATACTAATGCCGCACCAAGGGCAAGAAGCTTTTTAAATTTCATAGTATTTTCTCCTATACTTTCACAATCAATATAACTAAAATCTATTTCATCAAATTAGGAACGACGCGCACGACGTGCAAAGTAGTTCCCTATAGTTTGAATAATTTGTACAAAAATAATGAGAATAATAACGGTAAACAACATCAATGGGAAGTTTAACCGTTCATAGCCATAGGTAAGCGCCAAATCACCTACGCCGCCAGCACCAATAGCACCAGCCATAGCAGTAGCACCGATAAGACCAATAGTACCAGTCGTAATCGATAAGATAAGAGATCCTTTTGCCTCAGGCAACAAGAAATGCCAAATCACTTCAAAATGAGAGGCCCCCATCGATTGCGCAGCCTCGATAATGCCTTTATTAACCTCTAAAATAGAGTTTTCAAAGAGTCGAGCAAGATAAGGCGCAATAAATATAACAAGCGGTACGATGGCCGCTGTTGTACCAACACGCGTTCCTACAATCATCTTTGTGAGCGGCAATATAAATACCATTAAGATGATGAACGGCACAGAGCGCACAATATTAACAATAGTATTCGTAATCGTATAGACAATACTGTTTTTCACGATACCATTTGGATTTGTTACCACTAAGGTAACCGCAATAATCAGCCCTAGTACGGTGCCAATGAACAGGGATAAGAACACCATATATAGGGTTTGCTCTGCTGCTAATAATAACTGCGATCCTGGAACACCAAGTTCTTGCATGAAGAAATCCATTATAGTGTCACCTCCTGCCATTCAATACCTTGACCGATAAGATACTCTTTTACCTTACCCATCTCAAGATCATCACCAATAAACTGAACAATAAATATACCAAGTACAGTATGTTCTAACTCTGTTACCGTAGCAAATAATACACTCGTTTCTAAATCAAAGGTTTTATTAATATGATATAGAACATTATCTGTCGTATTATTTCCTAAGAAATGCATCTTAAGAATTGTGTATGGCCTTTTATCACAAGCTAATGTATGTTTCACTGTTGATGGAATTTCATCAGGAATTACAGTCCTAACAAATCGCTTTGTTGTTTCGTGTTTAGGTTTACTAAACACCTCAAGTACAGATCCGCTCTCTATGAGCTTTCCATGCTCCATAACTACAACTCGATTACATATTTTCTGAATTACATCGATCTCATGAGTCACGATGACTACTGTTACTCCTAATTCACGATTAACACGTTCTAGTAATTGTAATATAGATTCTGTTGTATCGGGATCTAGAGCGCTAGTTGCTTCATCACAAAGCAATATGGATGGATCTGTAGCTAATGCACGGGCAATACCAACGCGTTGTTTTTGACCACCAGATAATTCTCCAGGATATGCATTTGCTTTATCGCCCAAATCAACAAAGTCTAATAAGGTTTTAACTTTTTTATCAATGTCGGATTTTGGCACCTTATTAAGAATTAACGGGATAGCCACATTATCATACACAGATTTAGCATTCAACAAATTGAACTGTTGAAAAACCATACCGATGCGCTTACGAACCTTTCTAAGCTCATTAAAACTTAAACCATTGATATTCACACCATCTATTTCAACATGACCAGAGGTAGGTACCTCTAAGGCATTAATCATGCGAAGCAGTGTAGATTTACCAGCTCCACTAAAGCCAATAATGCCAAATATATCGCCTTTTTCTATGGTAAAGTTTACATCAGATAATGCAGTAACCTTTTGCTTATTAACGTCAAACTCTTTCGTTACATTTCGTATAGCAATCACTGTACCACCTCTTTCCCTATATATTAGTAGGAATTAATATTTTTCTAAAACATATCTTTAAAGTATGTTTTAATTGTATACTTAGATTACTACAATTTATAATGACTGTCAAACACAAAAAAAGAACCTCAAAACTAAATGAACTGCACCTCCAAAAATTGTGTCCAAATTTTGGGGTGCAGTTCAAAAAAGGTTGAGGTTCTTTTATTTATCTATATCGATTAAATAAGTACAATGATCCTAGTATAATTGGCGCTCCAATATAGAGTCCCATATTAGGATACTCTCCTAATAAAAAGGCCGCTACTACGGCTGCCACGATTGGCGAAATATACATAAAATTGGTTACATCCGAAACTTTTTCAGCATGTTCAAAGGCATAGCTCCAGAATACGAATCCTAATGCACTGGAAAAGAATGCTAGGTATACCATAGCGAGCTTCGCAGTGATTGGTGCGGCTACAATCATTTCAATAGCATGATCTGCAAAAGGTAGTGCCATAATGGCACCTGTAAACATGGACCACATAGCGATAGTAATAGAGTTATAACCTTTCAGACTAAGCCCGCGATTTAGAATATTATAAACCGCAAACAGTATCATACCAATCAACGTCCATATGGCCCCCATTGGAATGGTCAGAGTGGAATTCCAAAAAATAATAACGGCCACACCTATAAAAGCAGTTATGGTGAAGATCCAACCTATAGGGCGTATTTTATCCTTATAGACTACCAATGCCATCAATGCTGTAGTCATCGGTGTCAAAGCCATAATAATACTAGATGTAGCGGCCGGTATTGTTCGTAATCCTTCATTAAAAACGACTTGGTAAACGAAGTTTCCTGTAGCCCCTAACAGAATATATAGGCCCCACTCACGCCAAGATGTAGGTATATGTAACCCCTTAAATACACCAATAATTAGCATGAGTATAGCACCACCTACAACCCTCGCTACCGAGAGTGTCAATGCATCTACTGATTGCAATGCTACTTTACCAAAAGGAAACGCCGTAGCCCAAACGGCAATGGTGGCAGATGCCCCTAAAATGGCTTTCATACGATTTGTCATTAGCATCTACCTTTCTACATAATTCCATAATCAATACTATCTAAATATTACCATAATAACACCCTACAATTCCAAGAATATCCATCACAATATATCGAATACTTTCCATTTATTGATATAAGTTTTCATTATTTAAAGATAATACAAAAATTAGTTCTTTCAAATATACACATCTAAATAAAGCAAGTTAAGTACTATACTTTCAATATATTTACATAGTGTTTTCAATATTATTAAATTACAAATAACATCTATTCTTACGAAATTTGCATAGTATGTATTGAAAATCCATATCATTTATATATTGTGAGTTTTAGATAAACATTGTACACTAGATATATCAAAATCTATAGTTATATCCATTTATGGAGGTGCAAAATGCAACATACTGCATGGAAAGATTTTAACACAGGTGTGTGGGATAAAGCGATTGACGTACGCGACTTTATCCAAAGAAACTATGTTCCCTATGAAGGGGACGACTCCTTCCTAGTTGGTCCTACAGAACGTACTACAAAATTGTGGGACAAGGTAATGAAACTATACGAAGAAGAACGCGAAAAAGGTGGCATGCTTGATGCCGATACTTCCGTGGCAACACACATCACTGCGCATGCGCCAGGATATATCGACAAAGACCTTGAAACAATTGTTGGTTTACAAACTGATAAACCTCTAAAACGCGCTATGTTCCCTTATGGCGGCCTTCGTACAGCAAAATCTGCTATCGAAGAATATGGCTTTAAAATGGATCCTCAAACAGAGGACTTCTTCAAAAAGCACCGTAAAACGCACAATGACGGCGTATTCGATGTTTACACTCCAGAAATGCGTGCCGCTCGTACAGCACACATCGTAACTGGTTTACCAGATGCATACAGCCGTGGCCGTATCATCGGTGACTATCGTCGTATCGCTCTATATGGTATCGATTACTTAATCGAAGAGAAAAACCAAGAATTCAACATCACTATGGGTGATATGCTTGAGGACATAATCCGAGACCGCGAAGAGATCAAAGATCAAATTCGTTCCTTGAAAGAATTGAAAGAAATGGCTGCATCCTATGGTTACGATATTTCCGAACCAGCTAAAGATGTTAAAGAAGCTATGCAATGGATTTACTTTGGCTACCTTGGCGCTATCAAAGAACAAAATGGTGCCGCTATGTCCATCGGCCGTAACTCTACATTCCTTGATATCTACGCTGAACGCGACCTTCGCAACGGCACATACACTGAAGAACAAATCCAAGAATTCGTAGATCATTTCATCATGAAATTGCGTATGGTTCGCTTTGCACGTATCCACGAATACAACAACTTATTCACAGGCGACCCTGTTTGGACTACGGAATCTATCGGTGGTATGGGTACTGACGGCCGTACATTGGTTTCCAAAATGTCCTTCCGTTACCTACATACATTGACTAACCTTGGTCCTGCTCCAGAACCAAACCTCACTGTATTATGGTCCCCTCGCATGCCTATCGGCTTCCGCCGTTTCTGTGCGAAGTTATCTATCGAAACATCTTCTATCCAATACGAAAACGACGAATTGATGCGTCCTAACTCTGGTGATGACTACGCTATCGCATGTTGCGTATCCCCAATGCGTATTGGTAAAGAAATGCAATTCTTCGGCGCTCGTTCTAACCTAGCAAAATGCTTGCTTTACGCAATTAACGGCGGCGTTGACGAAAAACTTAAGAAACAAATCGGTCCTAAATACCGTCCTATTACATCCGAATACTTAGACTTTGACGAAGTATGGGAAAAATTCGACGACATGATGGAATGGTTGGCAGGCGTATATGTAAACGCATTGAACATCATTCACTACATGCATGATAAATACGCTTATGAAAAACTCGAAATGGCATTGCATGACCGCAAGGTAACTCGTTGGTTCGCAACTGGTATTGCTGGTTTATCCGTAGTAGCTGATTCCTTGTCCGCTATTAAATACGCTAAGGTAAAACCTATTCGTGACGAAAACGGCATCGCTGTTGATTTCGAAATCGAAGGTGAATTCCCTAAATATGGTAACGATGACGATCGTGTAGATAGCTTGGCTTCCATGGTTGTTTCCACATTCATGAACAAGGTGCGTAAACATCCTACATACCGTCAATCCGTTCCTACTATGAGCTTGTTAACAATTACTTCTAACGTAGTGTATGGTACTGCAACAGGTTCCACACCAGATGGCCGTAAAGCTGGTCAAGCTTTCGCTCCTGGTGCTAACCCTATGCATGGTCGTGATTCTCACGGTGCCGTAGCTTCGTTATCTTCCGTTGCAAAAATGCCATGGCGCGATTGCTCTGACGGTATTTCCAATACCTTCTCCATCGTTCCAGACGCATTAGGTAAATCTGGTGAAACATTTGTATCCGTAGGCGATTTTGATATTGAGTTAGACCCTTCTCAATTGCCTAACAGCAATACAAACTTCGCTTGCAGCGAACCAAATGTTACTATAGAGGAAGATAAATAATCTTCCACCGTATTGTATGCTTTCACCGGCATCAATACTCGTATTTTGGTTGAAAGGAGGAATACCCATGAGCAACCAACAACAAGTGGATAACTTGGTAGAATTATTGGATGGCTACTCCCAAAAGGGCGGTCACCATTTGAACGTTAACGTGTTCACTCGTGAAACATTGTTAGACGCTCAAAAACATCCTGAGTTGTACCCTCAATTGACTGTTCGTGTATCTGGTTATGCAGTACACTTCAACAAATTGACGAAACAACAACAAGATGAAGTTATTTCCCGTACATTCCATCAACAAATCTAATCGAGGTTTTCTATGACAGGACGTATTCATTCACTAGAAACGATGGGTACGGTTGATGGTCCAGGCATGCGCATGGTGGTATTCCTTCAAGGATGCCCCATGCGTTGTGCCTATTGCCATAATCCAGATACGTGGAATGAAGAAAGCCAAGAAGCTAAGTTCATGACCGTTGAAGAAATTTGGCAGCAATACGAACGTAACCGTCAGTTCTATACGAACGGTGGCATTACTGTCACAGGTGGGGAAGCATTGATGCAAATTGACTTTGTCATCGAGCTTTTCACATATTTTAGTGAAAGAAACGTCCATACCTGTTTAGATACAAGTGGAATTTGTTTTGATCCCCACCAAGAGGTGGCATACCGTAAGTTACTGAGCGTAACGAGTCTCGTCATTTTGGATATTAAGGACATCGACCCTACTGTCCACAAATGGCTAACCGCACAGCCTTTAGAACCAATCCTTCAATTCGCAAAACTGACAGCTGATGTAAATGTGCCGATTTGGGTGCGTCATGTGGTGGTACCTACCGTTACAGACAATACAGATCGTCACTATAGGCTAGGCTTTTTCTTAGGCTCACTACGCAACTTACAAGCCGTCGACTGTTTACCATATCATGTGATGGGTGTTGCCAAATACAAGGAGTTAGGGATTACCTACCGCCTTGATGGCATCCCGGCCGCTACAAAGGATTTAGCCGCCAAAGCGAGCAAAACCGTTGTAGAAGGCATCAAGGCATATCGTAGACATTGGTGGAGTCCCATCAAAACACAAACTAATCATAATCAAGTTTGAGGATAACTACCTCCCTTGATATATATCATATATATATATTAAAAACTTGATCTATGATACTAGCCCTAAACGAAAATAACCCCTGACCACACAACCGGTCAGGGGTTATTTGTGTATCTATTAAGATACCACATTAATAGGTTCACCTTTCAAAAAGGCTTGTACATTATCTCGAATAATGCCTACCAAGCGTTGACGTGTTTCTAAGCCTTTCCATCCCATATGAGGTGTAATAATAACATTATCAAGTGTATATAAAGGGCTATCCTCTACTGGAGGTTCTACCTCTTGTACATCAAGGCCAGCACCTGCAATGCGTTTAGCCGCTAATGCTTCACAAAGGTCTGCTTCATTAATGAGTGCACCACGACCAGTATTGATGATGACTGCCGATGATTTCATCTTAGCAATTGTATCCTTATTAATCATATGTTTAGTTTGCTCATTCAATGGGCAATGTAAGGTAATATAATCACTATGTTCCAGTAATTCATCAAGGCTTACATAACGAATACCGTCACCATCTGCCTTTGGTGTACGTGTGTGAATCAAGATATTCATACCGAGTGCCTTTGCTACTTTAATCACTTCCATACCGATATGACCAGCGCCAACCACACCTAACGTTTTACCATTCACTTCTGTGTGGCTCACTTGTAGATGTTTTGTAAAATTACTGCGATCACCTTTAGCGAGCATACCGATTTGTTGCTGCATAGTAGATGAAAAATTGAGAAGCATCATAATCACAGTATGTGCCACACGCTCCGTACTATATGCAGGAATATTGCACACCGTAATTCCTTTTGCACGCGCCGCATCAAGGTCGATGTTGTTATATCCAGTACCCGCTTCTACGATGAGTTTCACTGAGTCAGGGAATTGTGAAAGTAAATCCGCTCCTACTGGCAATTCTTTGGTCACTACCACGCCAGCCCCTTGAATACGTTCAATAACTTCTTCATTAGTGCTATCGTCATACACCTGTACATCATTTGATAAAACAGAAAAATCTAGCAAGTGATCATAATTCATCTTACCAGCATTAACCACTACAACTCGTTCGTTCATCATATCCTCCTCACGATTGTTATCATAAGTGAAATCATTTTATATACTAATTATACTACTAAATGCTACATATTATACGTCATATTCATTATCTCCTATGCTGATTTTGACTAATGACTCCTAGAATCTAAGTATAAATGAAATTTCAGCATAAACTTTCACAAAAACTATTGTTTAATTCCCTAAAAGTTATACAATAAAAGTAATGTATTTTAGGAGTGAAATAATCATGAGACCAACATATTTAACGATTGATACAAGCTTGGTTCGCGAGAACCTACGAAAAATAAAAGACAGCCTCCCTGAATGGAGTACATCCACAGCGGTTATCAAGGCCAATGGCTATGGTCACGGCAGCGTTATGATGGGACGTATTGCTGTTGAAGAAGGTTATGAATCCTTAGCCGTTGCCATTCCAGAAGAGTCTGTACCACTTCGCAATGCTGGCATTATGGTACCTATTTATCTATTGGGTCTGACGAGACCACAATCCTTTGAACTTGTAGCGGATACGAATTCCATTCCCGCCGTTTGCGAATCTACCGATTTAGAGGCCCTCAACAAAGTGGCGGACAATCACGATATGATTATCCGCGTTGCCGTAGCCGTTGATACAGGCATGCACCGCATAGGTATTAAACCAGAAAATGCGGTGGAATTCATTAAGCGCGTTGAATCCTATCCAAATCTTGCAGTAGACGGATTCTTTTCACACATGAGTAATGCCGATGCAGCAGATCAAAGCCACGCTCATGGACAGGCTCAAAAATTCCATACAATGGTGGATGAAATTCGTGCCTTTAGACCTGATGCGGACTATCGTTTCTCCCTCGCCAACAGTGCCGGCCTACTATCCGTAAAGGATAGTCTCTTCACAGATGCACGACCAGGTATCATCCAATACGGCATTATGCCATCTCTCGATGTGCCAAATCGATTAGGTCTAAAACCGGTTCTCTCCTTCCACAGTGAAGTCGTTCATGTGCAGCATCTCGAAGCAGGCGAAGGTATTGGTTATGGTTCTACCTATGTCACACCAGAACCGATGACAATCGCTACTATTCCTGTAGGCTACGCCGACGGGTATCCACGCAGCCTATCTAATCGTGGTACTGTTCTCATCCAAGGTACTCGTTGTCCTGTTGTAGGGCGCATTTGTATGGACCAATTCATGGTCGCAATACCTGATACAATTACAGTCAAACCAGGCGACAAGGTAGTACTATTGGGGTCTCAAGGTCATGAAAGCATCTCGGCTCTTGAAATTGCAGCCCTTGCCTCCACCATTCCTTATGAAATCTTCTGTGGCTTCTCTGATCGCGTGCCAAGACAATACATATAACACAAGAGGATGACACAATTTATTCTATTGTCATCCACAAAAGTAAAAGCACCACCGAAATTCGGTGGTGCTTTTATTCTCCTATACCATACACATATGGATTGTGTGTGTTGTGTGTGTATTGTGTGTTGTGAGAGAGATATTTTATATACATCATGTATATACTTATGAATTGGGAGGGAGCCCTTCATAAGGAGGCCCTAAGGAGACAGACGGCATAGGAGAGAGTCAATGTTTGTCTGATCCACCAAAGGGCCCGTATCTGGGTGCACTGGGAGATGTATGCACCCCAACGCGCCGATGGGATGGCGCAATGTATGTGTATTGGTATAGTAGATTATTTATGAGCTTTATCTGCTTTTTCAGCTTTTACAGCTGGAGCAGATTGAGCTTTTTTATTGGATTTTACGACCTTAGTTGTTTTATGGTCTTTTGTATCCGCTTTTACAACCTTTGTTGTTTTTGCATCCTTTTTATCTGCTTTTGCAACTACAGGAGTTGTATCAGCATCCATGGACGCAGCTGCAGGATTAGCCGCAGCAGGAACTACGACAGGTTGTGCAGTTTCATTTACTGCAGGTTTCGCAGCAGGACCTGCCGTAGCTACTGGTACAGTATTAACAACTGGGGCTGTTGTAGCAGGAGTAACTGCTTGTACAGGTGTTGTTGCTTCTTGTTTTACTACTGGTGCAGTTTGTACTGCTTCTTTAACGACCGGCACAGGTTGTACTTGTGGGGCTTCTGCTGCATAAGCAACTACGCTAGTGCCTAATACACCAGCTACTGCCAATGCAAGGCTAGTTCTTACGATAGATTTCTTCATCATGTCCTCCTAAGTTTCAAATAGTTAATCGCATATAGGTTATATTACTTAACCTAGCTACAATCACATCTGTTTACCACCTAGGCCTATGGCGGCTAACTGAGACCATCTTAGCCACCGCGTATGAGATGTAAATTAAGATATCTGAACTACCCAATTTATTGCATGAAATATATATGAATTTTTGGCTAAATTTCTATAGAATTTTTACAAACACGATTCATGAATTATCAATTCATATTATGGCTGATAATTTCTATGAAAGCCCATACTATGCAACCTCTCCCATATTAGTAAATACTAATTTTTTCAATATGATAGATAGCTAGATAATTCATGAGTAAATTTTTAGAAAAAACTCTACACATACAAAAAATCCACATGAACCGACCCCTTAATGTTAGACCAAAAATCTTAACGTTAAGGATGTCGGTTTTTCTAAAAAATTACTTCCATTTTTACTTCCACTAAGTATATATTATCGGAAGTGAATGTTTTCCTATGCCTGAAAAGCATAGACTATTAATGAGAATGAGTGAGTATCTAATACTTTACAAAATTATTGATAAGTTGTAATATAATAAATGACTAAAGAAAGAAATAATTTGCATCGCTTAATGCAAAAGAAAAAGACGGTACTGAGAATACCGTCTTTTTTATATGTGCTAGTTACTTGCTAAGATATCTATCTAGCCACTTGCAGATGTAGTGACAAGTTACACCTGCTACGATAGATACTATTAAAGAAAGAAATAATTCTAGCAACGCTAAACCCCCTTTCTGTTACCAGTCTAGGGAAGTAACACTCATAGTATAGCACAGAAACAAGGGGCTATTTTGTTACAGCCCCTTCATTATTTTGATAACTATTTAATTACATACGAACAGCAAGCATAACTAGGCCTACTAATATACCGACAAAAACTACTGGAACAAGACTTGCTAAAATGCCGATACCAAAAGTTGAAAGACGTCTTTTTTCTATTTGACGCGCCACAAGGGTCAAGCTCACCCAGAACCCCCAAATATAGGCCACCACTTGGAGTATCCAATAAGAGAATCCAATAATATATAAGATAATATCAGGTGCATAAACATCTAAATTAAGGCCATTAACAATAAGAACTAGAATCGCTTGAACAATGGATAAAATAAGGGATATTACCATAGAATATGCACCTTGGTACCAACAAATCTTTAATATAGACTCATAATTAGTATGAGCCCCAAATTTATTAGCTATTTGACTGAAAATAACTGAGTAAATGGCTAATACTGCAAATGCCATTAATGCATAAAAAACTACTGTAAAAATACCTGCTCCAGCCATGACACCTAAAATAACACCTAGCTGTAAAGGTGAATTGCCTAAAAAATAAGACAGTCCAAAGCCCAGACTCCAACTTACCAAAAGGTTAATAACAAGCATCCCTATAGAACAGGCAAAGCCTCTTTGAATAGTGCCAAATTCAACAATCTCCGGAATTCCACGTTTAAAAGGCTCTCTAATAAGAGCCCAAAGATCTAAATACCATTTTCGTTCCATATGTTTCTCTCCTAATACATCTAAATCACATTTATTTTTATTATTGTATCATATCAGCTTTTTTAATTAAATATAAATTTATTATAAATTATACAACTAAATAGATATGTAAAAAATAATAGATACTTGAAAGTTATCTATCAACATTTCAAGAACTAAAAGAGGCTGTAACAAAATAGCCCCTTAAACTAAAAAAGTTATTAGTTGATTTTAGGGTTATAGGACAAAAAAGCAGTACTACTGGGCGCCCGACTCAGAGTGGCAATAGCCAAGCGGTCGGTCAAATGACCAGTAATACTGCTTTTGATACTATAAGTATAAAAAACATATCGAACCATGAATATCTAAGAGTATCAATAGAGTAGGTACTATCTATATTTGTTTAATCTATCCTATTCATTGATACTCACAGAAATTCATAAAATTAGATGGAGCTGATAATAGGATTCGAACCTACGACCTACTCATTACGAATGAGCCGCTCTACCAACTGAGCTATACCAGCATGTGTATAGTAACATCCTACTCCTATTGCAGTAAGATGTCAAATACACCTATTTTACGCCCTTTACAGATACAAGTTCACCTGTGAAAGCGTCTACATGCACTTCAATTTCTTGATGATTAACAGCACCAAATTCTACATCGTATACAAAACGACCTTTTTCATTTTTTACAGACCAGCTATTAAGGCTAGTTGCTTGGCCTTTTGTTTGAGCAAAGGCAAAGTTTACAACTGCGTCTGGCGTTAAAATACGAGTAGGATCAAAGGCCTTTTTCTCTAAACCAACCTTGTATGCGCCTTCTTTTGTTTCACCAATTTGATTTGTATTGTAGTTGTATTTCAACTCATACTTACCTGTTGAATCAAAGCCTTCAATTTCATATTTAATTTGACCATCTTCGCCATCAAATGCAATTTCTGTAATCGCTGCTTTTGGATGTTGTTGAATGAAAGCATTGAGCAATGTATTGGCGCCTACAATGGCTGCATGATTAGCATCAACAACTGCTACTGTCGGTTGTACCGGTACAATACTAGCCGCATCAACAACTGGTGCATTTACCCCAAATACCGCTGCTAGTGCCAATGCAATACCGCCTTTTACGAACATAGATTTCATAAGTTCCTCCTACATAAATAGTATTAGTAAATATTCCATATACTACTATTATACACAATAATTAGTGCTTTCACGAACAAAATCATAATCTAAAATAACACCCACGAATAGATAGCATATGTTACAATTTAATTAGTAAAACAGTAGTTAATAATATATACAAGTGAGTACTATGATTTCTTTATATCCAACCTTTTACCATACATTTCAATGCAAAGCCAATCAATGTCATCATACATGTTGTCAAAAGTGGACTATCGATGTAGATGAGGAGACGGCTAAATTATATCAAACACTGCCTACACCATTAGGCGAAGACCTACGGAAATTTATGACCGTCGATGACGAAGGCTATTATTTCATGTTTAGCGACAAACAGCCTACCTGTCCGTTGCTACGGGAAGATGGATTGTGCCGCGTAGTCTTAGAACTAGGCGAAGATAGTTTATGCGATACCTGCCATATGCATCCGCGGTTCTATAAATATATCGAAGACCTCGAGCTCTGTGGCGTCGGTCTATCCTGCGAAGAATCGGTAGAAAAGTTACTAGCTACCGAAGGCGATCAATTGCTATTCACCATCGAAGATGATGATGGCGAATTTACTGCTGAAGACCGTCCCGTACTCGAAAATATCTTTGACCTCTTAGCATTAGGTATTAATCCTGCTATTTGTCAGTTTACACTCAATCATTCTATTCACTACTGCCAAGAGTTAGTTACTGTATATAAAAAAACGGAGCCTATCGATGAGGAATGGACAAAACAACTAGCCCATTTAGAGGTCATGCTGTCATCGACAACGGCATCAACTACGATGGACTTACTTAAGGCCGACACCATCGATGTATCCGCACTCAACAAGGTATATCAATACATCTTATACCGCCAAATTGATATGCTTGCAGAATACTCGTTAGAAAGCCTTGTGCGATATGCCTTTGACGCCACAGTATTTATCGCATTGCTAACACATCAATTCGGAAATCTGCCAGAACAAATCAGACGATGGTCTGAACAAATCGAATACGATGAAGATAATGTAGCATTCTTATTTAATGAATATGAAAACAACAACCATGACAAATAAGAATTATCGGACAAATCATGCGTAGTTGCTATAGAACGATGAAAAGACACATTCCAAAAAACGGAATGTGTCTTTTTAAAATAGTAGTATGCCTAAAAATTTTATGCCTACCCAGATGATGTACGCACCGCATATAACGAGAAGTCCTTCAAAGGCATTGCCCGAAACGGAGGCCCCCACAATACGTCCTACCACGGTAATTAAGGACATGGTAAGAAGAAGGCAAATAATCGTAAGAAATACGCCCAATAACAACACGAGGACGACAGGAGCTTTAGCGAAAGCAAAGAGTACACCAATGCTCAACATGTAGATACCGATTACCACTTGCGCATATGCAATACAGTGGAATACACCGGTTAAAATAGTCATCGTATAGCAATGACGAGCACGCCATAATGCATAGCCGCTGATAAGTATAGCCATAACTAAAGCTTTCACAATCAGCAATAGCCATCTGCTCACATCCCAAAGAGGTGTCGTCGTACTCAACTTTTGTAACAATCCATTGATTTCAATGATATTAACCATAGGAAGTTGTTCAATTTTCATAAATGTTGTGGGATTCATGATGAAATGTTTCATAGCCTCCGCATATACCGAATCACCTATAGCGGTGAATTGGTAACATATAACGGCTAGCACCATCATCACGACTAATTGAGTTATGCTGGTACGTTGACGATATATGCGTACGCCATCCGTATCGATAGGCCCTACTAATCGATCAAAGAATTCAATCATATGTCCTCTTAATACTTATTAATACAACACAATACAAAGTATGCGTCAATGCACATAAACAGTACATTATTTCATGAAACGCTCATTCATTATAACATAAAAGCAAGGTATAGAATATACCTTGCTTTTAATTTTATTATATTTTTATGTTATAAATAGTTTAATTTTACTCATAAAAAGTTATTGCAAACTTCCTAAGATTTTAGTCAAATTATCATCCATTCGTTCAAGATATGTTTTATCGTCTTCCTTGCTTTCGATAGTATAAATAGTTTCTACCTTAGCGCCTACTTCTTGAGCTAATGTCTTAGATACTTCTGGACTAGCCATTTCTTCTGCGAAGATTGTGGTAATCTTGTTTTCCTTGCAGTATTCGATGAGTTTAGCCAATTGTGCCGCATTTGGTTCACCTTCTGCAAACACATCTTCTACGCTATTTTGTTCTAATCCAAAGTCACGGCATAGATATGCAAAAGCAGCATGACCTGTTACAAAGTTTTTGTGTGGAGCTTTTGCGAATTGACCTTCATATTTTTGAATCATCGCATCTAATTTTGCTACATAATCATTGTAATTCTTTTCGTAATAATCCTTATTCGTAGGATCTACCTTTACCAATGCATCCTTAATATTTTTAACTTCGATCTTAGCATTTTTCAAAGACAACCATGTATGAGGGTCTTCAGCGCCATGCTCTTTAATTTCGTCAGGATCTGTGTTTTTAATAGCCTCTACACCGTCAGATGCTTTCACAGATACAAGTTTGTCGTTTTTAGCCGCATCAATCGCTTGTTGCGCCCAAGGTTCCATGCCGAGTCCGTTATAAACAAATACTTGCGCTGATGCTAATTGTTTCATATTCTCTGGTTTTAATTCAAAGTCATGTGGTTCCGTACCATCTGGAATAATCGTAGATACCTCTACCTTATCGCCACCGATAGCCTTCGCAAATTCAGACATAGCATTAAAACTTGTTACCACTTGGATTTTCTTACCTGCTTGTTCCTTTGGCGCATCATTACCACAGCCTGCAAATAGAGCAGCCATCAGCACGCCAACTACTAACAATACCAGTTTCTTGACCATAGTAGGCCTCCTTTTTCTAAATCCTGAGTGCTCATGCTATTATAGTATATATAGTATTCTTTAATTGCAGTTGCGACTCAGTTGCATTTGTAATATAGTTATAGTATAAACGTAGTAATAATTTTGTCAATCAGAAAAGTGGTTTTTATGTTATCAATTCAACATCTTTATTTTTCATACCAAGGTCAACCGCCCTATGTGCTAAATGATTTAAACGTAGAGGTGCATAGTGGCGATTATATTTCCATCGTAGGCGACAATGGTTCTGGTAAAAGCACCCTCTTGCGCCTCATTCTAGGTTTTCTAACGCCTGTAAAAGGTTCCATCACATGTAACACGAACAATATTCGTTATGTATCACAAAAGAATGATTTCTCCCATGCTGGATTTCCTATTACAGTCTATGAAATTCTAGATTCCTATCGCAAGCTATTGAACATCAAAGATAAGCATGAAGTGAATCGCGTTCTTGAGCTCACACATATGACGGAGTTTAAAGACCGCCTCATCAGCAAATTATCCGGCGGTCAAGCACAGCGCGTTTCTATCGCACGGGCCCTTATCGGTAGCCCAGATCTCATCATTCTCGATGAACCATCAACGGGCATAGACCGCAAGAGCCAAGAAGGTATTTATGCCCTTTTGCGCACACTAAATCAGGAACACCATATTACCATTATTTCTGTAGAGCATAATTTGGAAATGGCTCTTGCAAATTCGACAAATATCTATCACATTGCAAATGGTCAAGGTCATCTCTGTTCCCCTGAACAATATGCTTGTGAAATCATGCATAACACAGGATGCAATTCTGTGGACCATGAAAACTGTTCCTGCTTTACAGATGTGACGGCTCAGGCTCATGATACAACATCTAAGGAGGTGCGCCATGTTTAATTATGATTTCATGCAAAATGCCTTCTTCGTAGCAGTCTGCATTTCTCTATTATGCCCATGCATCGGTATATTTATGGTACTACGCCGGTCCAGTATGATTGGCGACACCATGAGCCACGCATCCCTCGCCGGAATTACCCTCGGTTTATTGACCAATACGAACCCTATATTAGGGGCTTTCATATTCACCGCTATCTGCGGCGCTCTTATAGAGTTCTTGCGAAAATACTTTTCTCATCATCTTGATTTAATTCTTACCATCATCTTATCTCTCAGCATCGGTACAGCCATTACCCTCATCAGTTCGGGCAAGCTGAAAGCTAACGCTAACGTGTTCTTCTTCGGCAGCATCTTAACCGTAAATACTACAGATATGATTAGCATTGCAGTACTCACCATATTATCTGTGTTAACCTTGTATTTCCTCTACAACTCACTGCTCTATATCGCCTACGATGAAGAGGCAGCACGAGTAGCGGGTGTAAAAGTGGATTTGATTAACTATGTATTTGCTATCTTAATGGCGGCAGCTGTATCTATTTCCATCAAAATCGTCGGCGTTCTCGTATTAAGTGCCATGATCGCCTTACCGGTAGCCTCTGCATTACAATTGGAAAAAGGTTTTAGAACAACCTTACTCTGCTCCATTGGATTTAGTTTACTGGCCATGATTATCGGCCTATTCGGATCCTATTATCTTAACGTAGCACCAGGTGGCTTTGTATCACTTACATCGGTATTCATCCTATTGGTAGTACTCATCATCAAGAATATTAAATCCATTATTCGGAGGATGCAATTTAGTAAATAAATAGTATGTGTACAAGAGTACATACAGTTAATAGTTAACCCATAATAGAAAGCGTTATTATGAATACAACACATTGGCCAGAAGGCATAAAAAAGACCAAACAGCGCGAAGCTATTTGGTCCGTATTAAACTCAACGGATAAACCGATTACTGCCATCGAAATTGCTGAACGATTAGGCGATGGCAGCACCACCTGGATGTCTACCATTTACCGCACCCTTGAGTTATTAGAAACAAAAGATATCGTTACACGTACCACCATCATGGGTAGCGACATGGCGTACTACGAAATTACACCCCATACGCACCGTCACTATGCGGTATGTACGAAATGTGGAACTATGATACCTCTACATACCTGCCCCGTCGTAGAAATGCCACAGGAACTTACAGATGCAGGGTTTACAGTAACAGAGCATCACTTAGAAATTGCGGGAATCTGCAAGGACTGTAAAAACAGATAAAACGCCAAAAGGGCCCCTAGTCTAATGTACTAGGGGCCCTTTCATATGGGATATCTAATATTAATCTATATAGTTTTTAATCGCTTCATTGAACAATGTTACCTTATATTCGCGAATCTCATAGGTTGCCAATTGCTCCGCATAATATGCGTCGAATTGTACAGCCTCTTCTAAGTCCTCAACTGTTCCTTGAGCGATAATAAGGCTTTCACCAGAGTTATCTGGTCTTGTGCCAAACATTAAAAATTTTCCTGCATCAAAATATGTTTTATACCAGATATGATGCTTCTCTCTCAATACCTCGAATGCTTCCGGCGGGATGCGATTCATATCTAGCTTGATAGAAATCGTATACATAATAGGCTCCTATATACTCTTGCTTAACCACACTATATATATCCCTCTCTTACTTATAGTATAGCATTTTTCCAATAATGTATCCATTGCACAACAATTAACAGGGCCTAGTCGTATGTGACTAGGCCCTGTGTATTATGCATAGTATAGGATTTTATAAGCTTTCACCAATTACAACATCAATGGAGCAACAACGAAACCAAGTGCTACAGAAATAGCAATGGCAAGTACGCCTGGGATGAAGAAGGGATGGTTAAATACGAGATGACCGATTCGGGTCGAACCTGTATCATCCATTTGTACAGCCCCCAAAAGTGTTGGGTATGTAGGTAGTACAAAGAGTGCAGATACGGCCGCAAAGGATGCGATAATGATATATACAGATCCCGTATTTTCCGGTGTAATACCTAAAGCAAGGATTACTGCCGGTACAAGTGCTTGTGTAGTCGCTGCTTGGCTATACAAAAGCGTACTAGCAAAGAAGAAGGCAACTGCTAACAAGAATGGATATGCCGTTACCATGCTAGAGGCCATGGCTTTAATTTCAGGGATATGACCTTTTACAAAGGTATCGCCTAACCACGCTACGCCGAGAACACAGACGCAAGCAGATAAACCAGATTTGAATGTACTTGTGTTGACAAGTTGTGCTGTATCTAATTTGCAGAAGAATGTAATAGCCGCTGCAATAATCATCATGAATCCGACGATGGCATCGTTTCGGCCGAAGATAACCGGTTTAATAATACCGATATTCTTAGAAATTGCTGTTGCATAGAATACGATACAAATGATACCAATTAAGAAAATCAAAACAGATTTTTTCGCACCTGGTTTTAGATGGAAATCCGTATTCTTTTCGCGAGGTGGTGCCACATGGCCTGCGGCCAAACGTTCTTGGTAAACAGGATCAGAGGACAAATCATTGTTCGTAAAGGTCGACATGATAAAGGCAGTAATCATAACCGCAATAAATGTTGTGGAAATACAAATACCAAGCAATGTTGGATAGCTAACACCGAACGGTTCAAGGAATCCGCTCATAGCAACAACCGCTGCAGATACAGGGCTTGCGGTAATACCGATTTGGCTGGCTACAACGGCAATCGATAATGGTACGGACGGCTTGATGTTCTCGCTCTTTGCAACCTCTACAATTACAGGAATCATAGAAAATGCCGTATGACCTGTACCAGCCAAGATTGTCAAGAAATACGTAACTGTAGGAGCTAAATAGTTGATGTGTTTAGGATTTTTACGCAAGATATTTTCCGCAATGCGTACTAAATAATCTAAACCACCAGCCAACTGCAATGCACAAATCGCTGCAATGGCTGACATAATGATTAAGATAACATCCCAAGGAATTTGCCCTGGAAACATCCCCATACCGAGGCTCAGCAATACGACGCCGAGGCCGCCAGCATAGCCGATGCCCATGCCACCGAGGCGTACGCCCAAGAAGATAGCACCGAACAAAATAATGACTTGCATAATTACATAAATGTCCATACGATGACCTCCTTTGAATATCTATGATACTATACATATATAGTATCATAGATATGCAGAATAATCATCGTATTTTGAGAATGTATAGAATATATTTTACATTATGCAAGTAAAATGCTTTTTATTATAGAATGATTGGCTTCAAATCTTCTAATACGCCCTCTTCTTCTGTGGCACGTTTAATACTTTCACCTACGATGCGAACCATGTCTTCCAATTGTTCCACCGTGGATGCCAATGGTGGCATAAGGATAACCACATCGCCGATTGGACGGCAAATAAGGCCTTGTTCACGAGCTAGAACGGCAACCTTTGCACCTACCGCATCATTTGGGCGATACGCTTCGTGAGTAGCAACGTCCTTTTCAAGTTCAATACCTACAATAAGACCTCGTTGACGTACTTCTTTAACATGTTTTAACTGTTCGATAGGTTTAAGTGCCTTTGTGAAAGCCTCAACCTTCGTAGATAATCCTTCGATAACCTTTTCATCGCGGAATACTTTCAACGAAGCCAATGCAACAGCACATGCCAAGGCATTACCGGTGTAGGAATGGCCATGATAGAATGTTTTCTTTTCTTCAAATGTGCCAAGAAATGCATCGAATACGCGTTTTGTAGTCAATGTAGCGGCCAACGGCAAATAACCACCCGTAATCCCTTTGGATAAGGTCATAAAATCAGGCGATACGCCTTCATGTTCACAAGCAAAGAATTTACCTGTACGGCCAAAGCCTGTTGCCACTTCATCAACGATGAGGAATACATCATGTTTGGCAGTTAACTCACGAACGCGTTTTAAATAGCCGTGAGGCATAACAAGCATACCGGCCGCAGCCTGCACTAATGGTTCCATAACGAGAGCTGTAATTTCGTCGCCTTCTTCATTGAGGATACGTTCCAATTCTGCTAAGGAATCTTCAAATGCTTTATCTCGATCTGCTACATCACGGTATACACCAGGGCTTGGCAAGGTTAAAGGTTTGAACAACAAATTATGGAACACTTGATGGAACAACTGAATCCCACCTACGGATACAGTACCTAATGTATCACCATGATAGCCCGCATTGAGTGCAATAAATTTCGTTTTCTTTGTTTGACCTACTAATTGACGGTATTGGTACGCCATCTTAATAGCGACTTCAATAGCCGTACTACCATCATCGGATAAGAATACCTTTTCCAAACCTTCTGGTGCCAGTTCAACTAATTCTTTACACAACTGCGCTGACGGAGGGCTCACCAATCCGAGCAATGTACTATGCGCAATCTTATCAACTTGATCCTTCAACGCTTGATTAAGCACAGGATGATTATGGCCATGAATATTAACCCACAAGGATGATACACCATCATAATACTTTTTACCCTTGTCATCGATCAAATACACGCCTTCACCGCGTTCGATAACTACAGGTTCTTGTGCTAACCAGTCTTGCATTTGTGTAAATGGATGCCATACAAATTCGTGGTCCCATTGTGCAATTTGTGAAAGTTGTTTCTCTGCCATCATAACACCTCATACTTAAGATTTTATATCTATACTATCTACTTAATTCCAGATTCCTTGTATATAGAGCTTTCACTAAATGCCCCATACAGTTTGCCAAATCTTAGCCGAATCTAAGAACGAACGCCCCCAACCAAGCTTGATATGCGCTTGATTAGGTCCTTGATATGGAGGAAGTACACCGAGTACCGGAATACCTGTATACCGTTCCATATCCTCAATATTCGTCTTTAATAAGAATGGATCCACCACAGTCGTATCATTTACAATGATTCCTTTTACATCAATATGATGCTGTTTTGCATACTCATACGTTAACACAACGCGATTGATAGAACCTAGACGCCCATCAGCAATCAATATGGCAGGATATGCAATATCCGTCATAAGATTTGTAAACGTAATATCCTTAGTAAGAGGCGTTGTAATTCCACCAGCCCCTTCTACAAATGTAATATCGTGTTGATTTACGACCCTTTTCACATGATTTACAATCTCTGGATAATCGATGTCCACACCGGCCAACTCTGCCGCCAAACGCGGTGAATAATCCCCTGCCAATGCAATAGGATTCACCTCGCGACGACGGGACTCAGGAATACCTACAGACTGCATCAAATAGGTAGCATCCTTACTTTCAAGACCCATGCATATTTCATCTTCATCCATCGTTCCGCATTGAGAAAACGGAACCGCACTAGACGACACAGGCTTAACCATACCTACATCAAAACCATCATCCACCGCTAACGCCCCAAGCAAACCTGTGACAAACGTCTTACCTACATCCGTATCTGTACCAATAATAGAAACACCTAACTGTCTCATACGAGCACCTCTTTACCATATCGAATCAGCATTAACAACTATGCATATATAATTAGTTGACAATTTAATTACAGTATAAAACTTACAAATAGAACAGTCAACTATATACAATCTATACAAGTTGACAATTTCAGCTATAACAGGAGCCACCCATACCTTCGCAGCGACATTCCACTCTTAAATATAGAGAGATTCCGCTATATTGAGCGGGTAAGCATAACCCAATGAGACTAGTTTACACGCAAAGTAAATAGAAATAGAGGGTCCCTTTCCACAGCGACTTTGGCCCTGCGAAGGCCGTAGGCCGGAGTCAGACCCGGCCGGTGGAGCGAGGAAAGGGACCCTCTATTTCTATACTCAAATTTGCAATTGTATCAAGCTCATTGGGTTATCAAATTAAACCTCAATATAGCGGAATTCCCCTGTATCAGGATCCATCATCCCCCCGTAGAACCCCATACCTCTTGGGAATAATGGATGGTGACGCAAGAATTTAACTGTATAGCGTACATTTTCTTCAGAAATATGGAAACGGTCCATCCAATCGATAAGACCTGGTTCAATCATGCGAATGGCATCTTCATTAATGCCTTTGGCTTTCATAGATTCCATAAATTGTTCTGCGGAAAAGTCAATCATACCACAGTTTTCGTGACCGATGACGATTACATCTTCGATGCCCATGCCGTATGTAGACACAAGCAAGCTTTGAACGATGTTATCAATCGGTTGCGTTACGCTGTTGCCGGCCGTCTTAATGGTGATAACCTCGCCGCGATCAAATCCTAAGGATTCTTCGAGCATCCCCACTAAACGCGTATCCATACATGTTACAATGGCTAATTTCTTTGTAGGATGACTAGTTAAACCCTTTTGAGCAAGCTCAGGATGTTTAGCTACATATTCTTTGTTTTTTTCAATGATACCATTAATATCAATCATAATGCACCTCGCATATTCTATGAGACATGTTGATGTTCTCTACGTATTTTACTAGAAATCATATTTCATTAAGTATAATTATCCCGTATAAGATTATATAAAACTTTCACCATAAGATACAATACTATAAGCTATGTATACAAGATACTTAATGAGGAATCCCCCTCGATTAATTCCCCCGATTATGTTACTATTAAGTAGTAGTTTATTTATACATCCTGCGCGATACCACAGCGATGTATGTACCAAGTAGGTACAGTTAGGAGGTTTTATGATGGGTATCAATGCAAAAACACTGCCAGGCATATTGCTCTGTGCAATTCTAGCCATTCCATGTTGGCTATTAGGACAGCATTTTCATTTTATCGGCAGTCCAATCTTCGCTATTATCCTCGGTATTATTATTGGTTCTTTATTCACATCTTGGAAACGAGAAAAAACGGGCGCCGGCATTGGATTTACGTCTAAAAAAATCCTACAATGGGCCGTTATCCTTCTCGGCTTTGGTCTTAACATCACCCAAGTATTGCATGTAGGTTGGGTTTCCTTACCAATTATCATCTCAACCATTGCCACATCGCTTATCATTTCTTACATCATATTCAAAGCCACGCATATCGATTCTAACACAGCCGTTTTGATTGGTGTCGGTTCTTCCATCTGTGGTGGTAGTGCCATTGCTGCGGCGGCGCCTGTTGTGAAAGCTAGCGATCAAGATATTGCACAAGCTATTTCCGTTGTATTCTTCTTCAATGTAGTCGCTGCATTCGTATTCCCACCTCTTGGCGATGCTATTGGGTTGTCTAACATGGGCTTTGGCCTCTTTGCGGGCACAGCCGTTAACGATACATCATCTGTAACAGCTACTGCTGCTGTTTGGGATAGCATGAAGGGCACAGGCACGCAAGTTCTTGAATATGCAACCATCGTTAAATTGACACGTACATTGGCAATCATCCCCATCTGTTTAGGTCTTGCTAGTTATCAAGTGTACAAAGCCAAACAAGCGGCTAAGGCAAGCGATAACGCTGAATCTGTTAATATTGCAGCTATCTTCCCTAAGTTCGTTCTTTACTTTGTCATTTGTTCTCTTATTACAACTGTATTGTCCTATGCAAATGTGGACATTCACTTCTTAGACATATTCAAAACTATTTCTAAATACTTTATCACCATGGCCATGGTTGCTATTGGGCTTAATACAAATCTTGTTAAGCTTATCAAATCTGGTGGTAGTGCCCTTGCATTAGGCGCTGCATGCTGGATTTGCATCACCCTCGTCAGCCTAGGGATGCAACATGTTATCGGTTTATGGTAAAATAGAATAAAGCTTCGTTTAATACAGAATAGATTTCTATGTAGTACTTTATAACACTACACAGGGGTCTATTCTTTTATTATACGTACCAAATTTACCTAAACGTATTATCCATCAAGAAAGGAGGATTATCTATGTATTTCCTGCAAGGTTTATTAGTAGGTCTCGCCACGTTTGCACCGATTGGGATGCAAAATCTATTTATCATTAATACGGCCCTCGTCCAACCATTGCCACGTATCCTGTTAACTATCACTATCATTGGTCTATTCGATATGACCTTGAGTACGGCGGCCTTTTACGGCATTGGGGCGCTCCTCGAGGCATGGCCAGTCTTCAACCTGATCATTCTCATTGCAGGCGGCTTGCTCGTAGCCTACCTAGGATACAAAACATTTAAAACTACACCTTCACTCAAAAAGGTTGATACGAACATCCCCATCAAAAATATTCTGTTAATGGCACTTCTCGTTACATGGGGCAATCCGCAAGCAGTCATCGATGCCTCCATGATGCTCGGCGCCTTTCGCGCTAATATTCCTGCTGAAAGCATATATCACTTCTTCTTTGGATTCCTCGCGATGACACCGATTTGGTTTGGATTCCTTGCTGGAACCATGTATGTACTCGCTAAGAAAATTAAGATATCCCATCTCGTATGGATCAATCGCGTATGCGGTACCGTATTAATCATATATGGCATAAAGCTCGTCTATGATGGCATTCTAATGATGCTGTCCATATAAACACAAAACAGGTATCACCTGAAATCACTATACCATAAAGCTGTGTGGTTTTAGGCGATACCTGTTTTATTCATATATATTGTTATTTAAAATTCATCGAGGACTTGTAGGAAAATATCTTTAAATGCCTCTGCATAGGTATTAGGATTTTGTGAACTCACATAGAAATAGTAATCCTTTTCTATAGGTTTACCATTATTTAATATACATTTTCGCTCAATACCTGGAATGGTATCCACTAGATACTTGAATCGGTCTACCAATAATATACCTTGTCCAGCACCAACGAGAAAACGGGCTTCTTCAAGATTTTTAACTTGTAGGAACGATCCCATAAATCCCATCGATTTTCGATAGTTTTCCTCTTCATCTAACCGTTGGTCATCATGACATACAAGAATTAACGGCAAATCTAATAATTCTTTCAGCTCTACAGACCCCTCCGGGGTATACCCCTTGGGCACCTCTGCTATAACGGTGGCCTTACTAATAGAATATGCTACATAATCATTATCCGACTTAATTTGCCAATAATCATTAAAAATAATATCCACCAAATTATCATCGAGCATTTGATTCAATTCAGAATGGCTGCCACTATACATACGCACATCGAGGTCACGATACCGTTTTGTAGTGCGCATTAATGCCTGTTGCAATGCAATGCCACTATAGCGATTTAAATAGCCAATACGCAAATACTTACGCTCATTTTTACCGACACGCACCGTCTCATCTTGTAAATTTTTGACGCGCGTCATCAGCTGTTTACCATTCCGATATAAATATTCACCAGCCGGTGTTAGATGAAAGCTACGCTTTTCACGTATCATCAATGGAACGCCAAGACTAGCCTCCAAGGATTTAATTTGTTGTGAAATAGCCGACTGAGACACATAGTGCTCATAGGCTGCCTGTGTAAAGCTGTTATGCTCTACAACAGAAATAAAATACTCCAATTGTTTTAATAACATGATGAACTCTCTCAATACACATAATCTCAAACAATAAACCTGTCACTATCCAGACATCTAGATACTCTCATGCAACAGGCTACGCCACACAAATATAGCGGCTATAAAAAAGATACTAGCAGTACTCCAAAATACCATGCCGTAACCAAACCAATTAGCGATCATACCACTAATCATAGGGCCCAACACATTGCCCATCATGGCTACACTAGATACAGCACCAAAGACAATACTTCGCCGCTCTTTGGGAACAGCCTTTGAAATCAAAGTATTCGCTATAGGCGTAATAAAACCCATAAAGAATCCTGCAATGGTTCTAAATATACCTAAGCCCCACACATTTGGCATAAGATATTGGAGGATAAAAAATCCGCCTACACCACAGGTGGCCGTCAATAATATATTCGGCATAGACATCCATTTAGTAATGCGACCGATTGAAATCGATGCTAGTGCACTAAACAGACCGGCCCCAAAGATAATAACACCTACAATGGTAGCCACAAAATCATCATTTACTTGCATATAGTGTTTAATGTAGAGTGGCAATATAGGACCTATACCGGTAATACCAAAATTACATAAAAATTGCATAACTACGAGCAATCGTACACGTGGGATAGCAAGAAATGATTTAATTAATGACCATTGGGACTCATTACTATCTACCTTATGCGTATGCTGTAGATTAGGCATGAGTAGGTACACACCTAACAAGCACAAGCCTGATAAGATAGAAAACATAAAGAACGGAGCCCGATAGCCTAATAAATCGGCAGCAAGGCCACCCATAAGAGGGCCAAAAACAAGCCCCATCACCATCGATGCTTGGTACAATCCCATCGCCCATGGTACGCGTTCCTCTGGTGTGATTAATACAATGATACCAAGTCCAATGGGTACAAAACCACCCACTAAGCCTTGTAAGGTACGCAACACTAATAGCTGACTCGGCGTTTGTGCAAACCCGGCAGCCCCTACAGCTAGCATCAGAGTGGCAAGGATGAACATCATCACCCGCCGAGGACCTAGTTCATTGGCTTTCCTGGACCAAAAGGGAGCACTCAAGGCTACCATACAAGGTGTTACACCAGATACAAGACCGGCCCACATAGCAGCCTCACCTTGATTGGTGAGCCCTAGATCTACCAAATATAAAGGTATAAATGATAATACGCCGATAATAGTAATACCCGCACCGACTTGTATAGCGCAAATCAAATAGATGATGCGCTTCCATGAAATATCCATACAACCTTCAAGCAATTAAATAATATACATCATTTAGAATATATTTACCTAAATATATTAAGATAACTTACCTATATATTGTATCGTAAACAAGAAAAAAAGACCATCTCTTATGCACTAATAAGTAAAGATAGGTACGAAAAAAGCTCTCATCTCTTAGTAATAGACGAGAGCTTCTATTTATAAAAAATATATACTACATTCTTAGTATTGCTTTTGTTTGATCATCCAATAGATGTAATAAATAACCAATGCATATGTTAATACATCAAATACAGGTAAGAATGGTACCATTTTGGACAAACGACCAAAACCATGAACATGAATGTTTGCTGCAATGATGGCAATAAGATTTAAACGATGAATCCAAATCGCTTTCTTACGAGATACGGATTTTGCCATATTTCCAATCCAAGGTGTTAAGTATAGTACACCAAAAATAAGAGCAATAAACATGGCTCCAAGGGAGATATAACCGCCCCAAAAACCTAAGAAAGATTTTAGGGCCTTTAAGAAGTATACATACCAGTGAGCACAGACTAAGACAACGCTGACAATACCTACTATACGATGCACTTCAAACATTTCTTTAGGATTATATCGTTTGATAAACCATTTTGGCTTCGTTGCAATGTAGGTTAATACGAGCCATGCAGCATAGGGAATTAAACCTAAATGAACCTTCCAGTTACCAAATGGTCTGCCGCCAGTCACATACCCATATTCTACCATTCCCATTAAGATGAGTGCTAACACAGCAATCCAAATAAGAATATGGTACTTACTCTTAAATTGTTTCTTCACTACTTCTGCCATTATCGAGACTCCTCACAGTTAAATATATATGATGTTAAATAATTCCACATAAGATAATACCAATTTTCATTCTCATAGTAAAGTGAAAATGTATACCAATCTCACATAAAAACATGAATATTACTCATATAGTCAGAATACTAGAATCTTATATAAAAAAATCTAAAATAACAGATAAAATCACAGCAATAATAAAGGCCCTCATAGTCATAAAAGCGCAAACTTTCACAACCATGAGGGCCATTCTAAGTAATAGTATATCGGACATAACCGATACGAACTATCAAGTATTCAATTATACACGATCACGTTTGCGATATACGATGAACGGACGTGCTAAGTAGTTGAGTGGAACACTCAAGCAGTGTACCAAACGGCTGAATGGGAAGATAATAGCTACCACCATCCACGCTAACATGTGGAATTTAAACATGAATGGTACGCCTTCCATCAAGGATGGATCCGGCATAAAGGAGATTAGGCTACGGAACCAAGGGCCGATGGATACGCGGTAATCAAAGAAACCAGATGCATTAAGCAATGTACCAGCCATACCGCTAAAAATAGCTAATGTTAAGAACAAGTATAACCATTTATCAAGACCAGATGTGTTAACTTTCATAGCAGGCACAGTAAAGCGACGTTTCATCAAAAGCAAGAAGCCTACGATGAAGATGATACCCGCTACAGCACCCATGTATAACGCACCTTGATGGTACATATGGTCATTAATACCGATTGCAGCAGTCCAAGTTTTAGGGATTAACACACCTACTACGTGACCACCGATAACACAAAGCAAGCCAAAGTGGAACAATGGATTGGCAATGCGCAATTGTTTTTTCTCTAAAAATTCACTCGATTTTGTAGTCCAGTTTCTTTCAAAGTAGAAGAAACGAACCAAAGTACCTACGATTAAGAAGGTGAAAGCGATGTAAGGCAAAGCGCCCCAAAGGAATAGATTCATCGTGCACCGTCCTCCAATCCATTTGCAACAGACAAGATAATATCAAACAAGAATGCATAAGGCAATTTAGCCTCAATGAAGCGTTCTCTAATGTATTCCAATTTTGGTTTACAATAGTCGTAAATTTCTTTTGCTTTTTCATCATCGATAACGGCACATAATTCAAGAAGTGCTGGAATATAGTCTGGCATTTCTTTTGGCAAATCATAGTCGTTTTCTAGGAAGAACGCTTTAAATTTAACGAGTTCTTCTGCTTGTTCCCCAGTACCTTGCAATTCATAAGTCGATAAATACATCGTTGTATTTTGACTAAAATCAAAGGTACGAACATATTGGTCTTCGAATTCTTTTTTATCGGAGTCCTCTACATAGTCGAAGAATTCTAATAAACCTTGGCGAAGTTGAGGATGCCCAACGGATTGGGCGTCCTCTCTCCATTCAGGTAATTCGTTATACCATTGTTCATCAGGATAGCGTAGAAGAAATGACGCAATAAGAGCGATTTTCTGAGCATCCTTCATTATTGACATCCCCCTGTAGGGCAAGCAAAACCGCGATTTTGTTGCATTTCTAGGCGACCTTCGCGAGATACTTTTACATCAGATGGAATAACAAAGCGATCATTGTATTTGGACAATGCCAACAATTTGTACATACCGTACATTTGATCCTCTGTTAACTCCACATTGTGATCGATAGGACCGTCACCTGTTTCACGACGACGCATGTATTCACGCATGTCGAGAACACGTTGCAATGTACGAGCCAAAATTTCTGTATTACCTGCTGTAAACAAGTTAGCAAGGTATTGTACAGGTACGCGCATTTCATGCGCATCTGGCAAGTATACATCAGATGTTACACGTTGCAAGATTGGGCTGAGTGGTGGTACATACCAAACCATTGGCAATGTGCGATACTCAGGATGCAATGGCAATGCCACGCCCCACTCTTTTACAAGTTTGTATACAGGAGATTTTTGAGCTGCTTTAATCCATGCTTCAGAGATGCCTTCAGCACGAGCCGCTTTGATAACCTCTGGATCATGAGGATCCAAAATCAAATCTAATGTATTTTCGTAAATATCTTGTTCATTTTTTGTAGCTGCCATAGCTTCTACTTTGTCCATATCGTAGAATACAACGCCAACATAGCGCATACGACCTACACAAGTTTCAGCACAGATTTGAGGCAAGCCATTTTCTAAGCGTGGGTAACAGAATACGCATTTTTCAGCTTTATTAGTTTCCCAGTTATAGAAGATTTTTTTGTATGGACAAGATGGAACACAATGTCTCCAACCGCGGCATACGTCTTGAGATACGAGAACCACACCATCTTCGTCGCGTTTATAAATCGCGCCGGATGGACATGCAGCTACACATGCAGGGTTCAAGCAGTGGTTACAAAGACGAGGCAAATAACGCATGAATACTTCTTCGTAGTCAAATACGATATCTTGGCCCATCTTAGTTAAATTCACATCAGAGCGAGCATGTTGACCACCAGCCAAATCGTCATCCCAGTTAGGGCCCCAAGTAACTTCCATTTTTTGTTTAGTCACAAGGGAACGAGGTCGAGCAACTGGTTGGTTGTTTTTACGACCACCATGAATCAATGTTTCATAGTCATATGTCCAAGGTTCGAAATAATCCTTCAACTCTGGTTGTTCAGGATGGAAGAATAATTTCATCAAACGATTTGTTTTAGAACCTGTAGAAAGAGCTAATTTGCCAGAGTTATCTAATGTCCAGCCGCCTTTCCATTTTTCTTGGTCTTCCCAATGACGTGGGTAACCTACGCCTGGGCGAGTTTCCACGTTATTGAAGTACATATATTCCGCGCCTTCGCGGTTCGTCCATGTATTTTTACAAGTGATAGAGCATGTATGACAACCCAAACACTTATCCAAATTTAGGACCATAGATACTTGAGCCTTAATCTTCAAGCCAATCTACCTCCTTCATTTTACGAGCCACAATTGTCATATCACGTTGGTTACCAGTTGGGCCATAGTAGTTAAAGCCATAGCTCAATTGGCCATAACCGCCGATCATGTGTGTCGGTTTCATGTGAATATGAGTTGGTGCATTATGCGTACCACCGCGTTGTTTCTTAACTTTCGCGCCAGGAACGTTAATGTGACGATCTTGGGAATGGTGCATATAGGAAATGCCGCGAGGAATACGTGGGGAAACTACAGCACGAGCTGCAACGATACCGTTTTTATTGAAAGCTTCTACCCAATCATTATCCTTAACGTCGATTTCTGCTGCATCGTCTTCGTTGAGCCAAATAGTTTGACCACCACGGAACAATGTCAACATTTGTTGGCTATCGAAATACATACTATGTGTAGACCACTTGTGATGTGGTGTTAAGTATTTCAATGTGATTTCAGGAACACCTTCTTGTTTGTAGTCACCTTGTACTGGTTTATAGGACAATACCGGTTTGTACAATGCCATAGCTTCACCGTAATCGCGCATCATTTCATGGTCGCAATAGAAGGATTGACGACCTGTTACGGTACGGAATGGTACCTTATCTTCTGTAGATGTAGTAAATGGAGAATAACGACGGTTTTTATCGTTCTTACCAGTACTTGTTACAGAGCTAATGATGAAGCGTGGTTGGCGAACCATGTCATCGAAGGTAATTTTTTCTTGTTCACGACCTTTTGCGTTCTTTTCAAGACCAGAAAGACCTGTTTTTTCTTCCATTGCTTTCCAAGAGCGAACAGCCAATTTACCGTTTGTACAAGAGGACAATGTCAATACGGCGTTACAAGCTTCCTTACATTCGTAAATGCTAGGGCGGCCATGAGAAATGAATTCTGGATTATCGATTGTACCATTTTGATCATATAATGTCTTATATTCATCAGATACATCCCAAGCCATGCCATGAGCACCCATTTTGTTTTCGATGTTAGGTCCCAATGCAATGTATTTTTCAAAGATTTTACTATAATCGCGTTTTACATGAACGAGGTTCGGCATTGTTTTACCAGGAATTGGTTCACATTCGCCTTTGCTCCAGTCGAGAACCTTACCTTCTGGTTGAGCCACTTCACCTGGGCTATCATGACCAAGAGGTAATGCTACGATATCTTCATATTCTGTGAAGCCAGACTCTTTCGCTACGCGAGATACTGTTTCTGCAAGGGTACGGAATGTATCCCAGTCAGATTTAGTTTCCCATGCGCAATCAACAGCCGCTTGGAATACGTGTACATATGGATGCATATCTGTAGAAGACAAGTCTTCTTTTTCATACCATGTAGCCGCTGGGAACACGATATCAGAATACAAACCTGTAGAAGCCATACGGAAGTCGATGTCGATTAAGAGGTCAAGCTTACCAGCTTCATCTGCTTCGCGCCATTTGATCTCTTCTGGTTTTACTGGTGCGTCATCGTCTTCGAGAACACCATGTTTTGTACCAAGTAAATGTTTCAAGAAGTATTCATGGCCTTTAGAGGAAGAACCGATAAGGTTCGCACGCCATACAAACAAGTTGCGTGGGTGGTTTTCTTTAGCCGCTGGATCTTCTACGCAGAATTGTAATTCTTTGTTTTTCAACGCTTGCGCCACATATTGGTTGATTTCTGCTTCTGTACCAGCACCCGCTGCACGAGCGTCATTAATCAATTCTTGGCTGCCTTTATTGAAAGTAGGATACGATGGCAACCAACCTAAACGAGCTGCCAATACATTGTAGTCACCAGGATGACGGTAGCGAGGCTTAGCTAATTTAGATACGCGGTCTGCCAAGTCGATGCAATCAGAACGATATTGTTCTGTAGCAAAGTAGAACCAAGATGTACCATTTTGCAAACGAGGCGCTTTACTCCAGTCGTTAGCTGTCATGATACCGCCCCAACCTTCAACAGGACGAAGTTTTTCTTGACCTACGTAGTGAGCCCAGCCACCACCGTTAACACCTTCTGTACCACAGAACATGATGAGGTTCAAGATTGTACGGTAAATGATATCCGCATGGTACCAGTGGTTGATACCACCGCCCATGATAATCATGGAACGACCTTTAGTTTTTTCTGCATTATCTGCAAATTCACGAGCTGTGGCAATAGCGATATCTGCTTTTACGCCAGTGATTTTTTCTTGCCATGTAGGTGTATATGGAGTGTCATCAGTATAAGATGTTGCCACTTCACCACCGATACCACGGTCGATACCATAATTAGCAAGAATAAGATCATATACAGTAGTTACTTTTACAGGACCGTCTACAGTTTGTACTGTAATAGTTGGAATAGCACGTTCAATAACGCCTTCGTGCTCTTCATCACCAAAGTATGGCAACTTAACAACAGTCACATCTTGGCGTTGGTCAAATACGGATAAGCGAGGGTCAATTTTAGCCCCTGTATTGCGGTTTTCAAGGCGCAAGTTCCATTTTTGTGGATTTGTGTGACGGTCGCCCATTGTACCGTTTGGAACAACGATTTCATTTGTTGTTTCATCAATCAATACAGTTTGGAAATCAGCACCGTCTTCTTTGCTACCTAAATCCTTAGCATTTAAGAAACGACCTGGTTGTACTGCACCGTTGATGTCTTCAACGCGTACAAGGAATGGCATATCGGTAAACTCTTTAGCATACTCTTTGAAGTATGGAGTTTCCTTATCGATGTAGTATTCTTTTAAGATAACATGACCCATTGCCATAGCAAGAGCCGCATCAGTGCCGGCTTTCACATTAAGCCAAGCATCAGAAGAAGTTGTAGATTCCGCATAGTCAGGAGATACGGATACAACCTTAGTACCTTTGTAACGAACCTCTGTCAAGAAGTGAGCATCAGGTGTACGTGTCAACGGTACATTGGAACCCCAAGTCATGATGTAGCCAGCATTATACCAGTCACCAGATTCAGGTGTATCCGTTTGTTCACCCCAAACTTGTGGACTGGATGGTGGTAAATCGGCATACCAGTCATAGAAGGACAATGGTGAACCACCCATTAAGTTAAGGAAACGAGCACCTGCTGCATAGGACAACATGGACATCGCTGGAATTACAGAGAAGCCTGCGTTGCGGTCAGGGCCGTATGTTTTTGCTGTATATAGTAAAGATGCTGCAGTGATTTCTGTCGCTTCGTCCCAAGTGGAGCGCACAAAGCCACCCATACCACGGGCAGATTTATATTTTTTCGCCTTTTCAGGGTCTTCTACGATAGATTTCCATGCTTCGATAGGATTTTTAGCTGTTTTCTTAGCTTCTCTCCAAAGCTCAGCCAATTCGCCGCGTACATATGGATATTTTACGCGCAATGGGCTGTATAAATACCAAGAGAATGTCGCACCACGAGGGCACCCACGTGGTTCATAGTCCGGCATATCATCAGGTGTTTCCGGATAATCTGTAGCTTGGTTTTCCCAGGCTACGACGCCATTTTTAACGTAAATGTTCCAGCTACAAGAACCAGTACAGTTTACGCCATGTGTTGTGCGGACTACTTTATCGTAGGACCAACGGTCACGATAAAAATTTTCCCATTCGCGACCGCCTTCTTCTGTGATTTGGTGACCGCTTGGAGATACGTCCTTCTTGCGAAGAAACTTGAATTTCTGAGACAATAAACTCATCTCGTGTCCTCCTTAAAACTACAAAAAAGCCCTTGCGTTAGCAATGCCAACAACAAGGGCGAATATCCACAATTATTCGATATTACTGATATTAGGGTCGATCGTGTCGCTATCTAAATCGAGTAATCCGATTAATGCATCTAAGTCACAGATTACCAGATGGTGTTTATCATAGGCTACATAGCCTAATTTTCGTAACTCACTGAGCATGCGGTTTAAACTTTCCCGAGATGTGGCAGCAAATTCAGCTAACTCTTGATTTGTTAACGCGATGTCTATATAGATACCGTCATCACGTTGAATACCATAGCTATTAGCTAAACGCAATAGTGTCGAATAGAATGCACCTTTTTTGCCATACAACAACAAATCTCTGTATTTGGCTTGTTGTCGCCGCATATGAAGTGTATAGATTTTCATCATTGCAATGGCCAGTGAATGGTCCTTTGCAATGGCTGGTTCCAAAACATCATAACGGATGGAATATACCGAGCATTTTTCACGTGCAATCGCATTGAACACGTAAGTCCGGGTGTTCGTCTCGTACAAAGGAATTTCACCAAGCACATTATTTGGCCCCACCAACCGATGAGCAAAAATATGACCACTTGCCTCAAATTTCTTAATACTAAGTCGCCCTTCGCGGACAATAAAAAAATGATCTGCTATATCACCTTCGTGAAACAAAAACTCGCCTTTTTCAAGGTGAATTGTTTCTCCTGGCAATGCAAGTAACTGGTTAATTAACTCCTGTTCCATACTATCACCGTGCATCTTTCAGTGTCATTTGTCCATATTGTTTGTGAAAGTAGCTTTCACAAACAGCCATGCACAAAAGGCACATATACTATATACTTTACGTATATTATCCCTATTATAACCGATTAATTCTCATATAAGTGTGTTTTTCGTCACATTCACATTATATTCTGTCCTATATAATAATGGTGTGATTTTAGGCACACTCTCTATTATTATAGTACCACATTTTACAAGGCTTTTAAACGAGATGTGCCACATATTCGTGTGAAAAGATCTACCCTTTATCACATGTGTTTTAGTTAAAGGAGAGCTCTCATGTCAGAACTGAAAATGCCTCAAGTAGGTGCAAGTCGCAAAGAGATTGTTGCGAACTGGCAACCAGAAAATCCAGAATTTTGGGAAAAGTTTGGTAAAAAAATTGCTAAACAAAACTTGGTTATATCCACAATTGCATTAACCCTTTCATTCTGTGTATGGTATTTATGGGCAACCATTGCAGCGCAACTCAACGGCGCAGGCTTTAATTTCACAACCGATCAATTATTTACCTTAGCTGCATTGCCAGGCCTTGTAGGTGCTACATTACGTTTTGTATATACCTACATGCCAGCCTTAATCGGTGGTAAAAACTGGACATTTATTTCCACACTTATTCTATTAGTTCCTGTTGTATGGCTCGGCTTTGCCGTTCAAGATACAACAACTTCTTATACGACATTCATGATCTTAACTGCCCTCATCGGTTTAGCGGGTGGCAACTTCTCGTCCTCCATGGCGTACATTGGCAACTTCTTCCCTAAATCCGAAAAAGGTACTGCTCTTGGTATCAACGGCGGTGTTGGTAACCTTGGTATTTCCGTAATCTACTTCTTGGCTCCATTCGCTATGGGTTCTGCTGCATTAGGTAGCGTATTTGGTGTAACACCAGCTATCATCAAAGGTAACGCAGTATACCTTGCCAATGCGGCTTTCATGTGGATTGTACCACTTGTTGTTATCCTTGCACTTATGACACGTTTCATGGATAACTTACCACTAGAAAAACCAAATCCTAAAAATCTTGTACAAATCTTTGGTAACAAACACACTTGGGCACTTACATTGCTATACACTTGTTCCTTCGGTGCTTTCTCTGGTTATGCGGCAGCACTTGGCTTATTAGTAGGTAAAGAATTCCCTGAAGTTCCATTTGCGTCTATCGCATTTGTTGGTCCTCTTGTATCAGGTGCCCTTCGTCCTGTAGGCGGTTGGTTAGCAGATAAGATCAATAGCGGTACAAAAGTTACCTTTGTAAGCCTTCTCGGTCTATGTGCAACAACAGCGCTAATTGCAGTTGGCGTAGATATGCACAACTTCCCATTCTTCTTTGCTATGTCCGTGTTGACATTCGTATGCTGTGGCTTCGCAACTGGTGCTACATTCCGTATGATTCCTCACGTATTTGGCAATCCATTGCTTTCCTCTTTAATTACAGGTTTCGTTGCTGCCGTAGCTGCATACGGTGCCTTCATTACACCTAAAATCTTCGGTTTTGTATACTCCACATTCGGCAACATTCACCCTGCATTCGCAGTACTACTAGCATTCAACATCGTAACAGTTGCGGTTTGCTTCTGGTTCTATGTGAGAAAAGGGGCAAACATGAACGTATAAATTCATGTTCTACCTTATAGCTACGGAATAGAAAATATAATTTACTATCTAAGCTTGGTAATAAAAGACACCCACAATTATCCTCCAGCTACTTTAACGGTCTGCGGCCTAGGGCCTTGACCTAGTAAAGTCGGATAATTGTGGGTGTTCTTTTATTGAAATTTAGATCTGTATTAGAGCATCACATAGTAAATTATATTTTCTGCCACAGCAATTACGGTTGTCCATGAATTTATGCGTTCTAAATAGACAGAACGGTCTGCGGCCTAGGACCTTGACCTAGTAAAGTCGGATAATTGTGTGTGTTCTTTTATTGGAATTTAGATCTCTATTAGAGCATCACATAGTAAATTATATTTTCTGCCACAGCAATTACGGTTGCCCATGAATTTATGCGTTCGAAACAAACACAACGGCCTGCGGCTAGGCCTTGGCCTAGCAAAGTCGGACTCTCTGAGGGGGTTATTTCATTAGAAATTAGATATGAATTAGATTATCTACATGGTGAATTATATTTTCTATTACAGCAATTACGGTCGTCCATGAATTTATGCGTTCTAAATAGACAGAACGGTCTGCGGGCTAACTGGTATACCTCTTCTAGAAATTAGTACAGGCCTGTACTAATTTCTAGGTGAGCATGTATTGATGCACCAAGGAAGTATGTGAGCCTTATATGCTTATTTTCTTTGTAACCCACGGCAAACGAGTTCAAAGATAACTTTCTGTGCTTCTAACCATTCATCGCTTTGGGACCACTTATATTGTTTATTAACAGCATATAGTCCGTGCACTAAAAATACAAAAACGGATATACCCACGTCAAATGAAGTCCCAAGTGCTTCTGCCATAACAAGCCCTTGCCGATCTTTTTCACTCCCTATAATTCGTTGCAATACATATTCTGAAATTTGGTCATCTAAAAATAAAGGTAAATACTTTTTATGTCGTATAATACGCTGACATAAGGGCAATCTATCAAAAATAGAATCGTATGCTTCTCTCAACGAAACAGAATTAGAAGCAGCCGATAAGGTTTGAGCTATAGTTTGTAAATTATTATTATCTACCATTCCTGGTCGCGAATAAGCGATTGCATCATCTACTAAATCATCAACAATTTCCATTATATTGCTATAGTGTAAATAAAAAGTAGAACGAGTTATACCTGATGCTTTACACAACAATGTTACGGTTAAAGACTCAAAAGAATGGTTTTCTAAACAACTAAGCAACCCTTCTTTTAACAACATTCGCGTCATTTCTTTTCGAGTTATCATATAACCTCCTACATAGACACATTTATACAATGTGTCTATTAACAAACACAGTGTCAATTATTGTTGAGACTAGTATAACAAAACAAGGTACACTAATTCTAGGGATTACAAACAGTAATCTATTTGATTAGATTTTCAAAATACAATTAAGGAGATACCTATGACACAATATACTCACATTAGAAATGCTACAGGAAAATTAACAATAAAAAACACAACATTTCTTATTGATCCATTCTTAGCACCAAAAGATACTTATCCTGGCTTTGAAGGAACATTTAACTATCAACAAAGAATGCCTATGGTTGATTTACCTGTATCAATGGACAATCTATTAAGCAATGTAACTGCAGTAGTAGTTACACACACACATCTCGATCATTGGGATGACACGGCAATTAAATCTATTCCAAAGTCACTTCCTATTTTTGTGCAAAATACAGCGGACAAAGAACTTATTATCTCCCAAGGCTTTAATGATGTACGCATCATTTTTGAAAGTCTTGAGTTTAATGGTATCACATTGAGAAAAACAGGTGGCTCACACGGCACTGTAGAAATGTATGCAAATCCAGTTCTCGCACCATTAGCAGGCGATGCAATGGGCGTTATTTTTGAAGCAGAAGGCGAACCAACTGTGTACCTTGTAGGCGATACAGTATGGACAAGCGATGTAGAGAAGGCCCTTCTTCGCTTCGACCCTAATGTTATTATTATGAATACAGGATATGCTCAAGTTTTGGGCTTTGAAGATAGTATTATTATGGGGACAAAAGATATTGGCCGCATGGTAGTACGCAAACCAGAAGCTAAAATCATCGCTGTTCATATGGATACAGTTAATCATACAGCAACAAGCCGTAAGGATGTGCACAAATTTATCAAAGGAACCCATATCGAAACCCATGTAGCAGTCCCTGAGGATGGAGAAACTATTATACTATAAGTTACTATATACCTATGTTGTTTTTATGTTGTTATTGATGTATACTATAAACATAAAGAGAGTCATTGACGTGTGCAAGCGTTAGGCTCATCTAAAAATTAGTAAAACGAGATGCGCCTAACGTGTAAGTATTACCAGTACTTATTACGTTAGGCGTTTCTTAAGTTTATTTGAATAAACTTAAGATAGATACAACTATGGAAATTACAAAAAGAATTATATAAACCTTCTCGAATTTACTCATAGTATCACCACCTTTCGGTGATGAACCTAACTCACGTCAATGACTCCTGTTATTAGTATAGCAGAGTTATAAATGACGTAATAGATTAAGTTGATGAACTTTTGATTAAAAGAGATAGCGGACAAATTGTCTGCTATCTCTTTTTTCTACTTTCACACATATTTATTAATTAGGCTAAAACGTAGAAAATAAAACTCATCATTTAGATTTACTAATTTAGAGTTTACCTCTAATGAAATAACCCTCTCAGTACGTCCGACTTTGCTCTGTCTTTTCTCCCTATACAAAAAAGACCCTCTTCAGAATCCGACTTTGCCCCTGTTCCGAAGGAACAGATCTGGGCGGTGGAGGATTATGGAGAGGGTCTTTTGTTTATATTATTTTACTTCTGCCCAACCTAAAGCAGCACGTTTTTCATCGATATCTGCCAAGATTTTTTCAGCAACTTTAGCTGGATCTGTATTTACATACATAACAGAGCCTAGGATGTCTTTAGTGTCTTCTTTCAACCATTTTGTAACAGCATCAGAGCCTTGTGTAGGTGGCTCAACGCAGTGGTAGGAGTTGATACCCATCAAGCGGAAACCAAGGGATGCATCGATACCTTTTTCGTTAGACCATTCAGGGCTAGACATAGCAAATGGTAATTGTGGTAAGTTAAGACCTAATTCACCAGCAATACCAGCGAAAATACCGGAAGAACGTGCATTATCTACACATTCGCCAACATGCCATACTGGTGGTTGATCATCGCCCAAGAACTCTTGCAATGCAGGGCTACATTTCTTAATAGCATCTGTATTACAGTAACCAAGTTTCATTAATGGGAAGGACGCACAACCATTTGTTAAGATGATACAGCCATTTTTGATAAGTGTATCAACGATATCTACAGTTGCTTTTTCGTAGATAACGCGAGGATTGGAACAACCTACTACGTTTACGATACCACGAACTTTACCAGATTTTAAAGCCTCTGCCAATGGTTTGAAGGAACCATAATGTTTAACAGTGGATTCTGGAGAGAAACCAACTTCTGCAGTGATTTCATATGGTGGAATAAATACAGGCATCCCTTTACGCAATTCATGAGCTTCAAGAGCGCGATCCAAGATTTTGCGAGCCAATGCTTTTGTTTCAGACAAGTTAGTATGATGGTGATCGTAACCAATGTGTTCTGCACCTGGTAAACGAGCTGCATCAGATGTAGTGATAACCTTTGTGTTGAAGCAACGTGCTACGTCCATAATAGCAGGGTAAACGTCTTGAACGTCGGCTACCCAGCAGTCAAGAGCACCTGTACCAAGTACAAGCTCAGCACCGATAGCATTACACAATGGAATAACATTTTCATAACGGTACATACTGGACAAACCAGAGCAACAAATACCGTAGAATTGGATACCTTTAGCACCGATAGCTTTCGCTTTTTCTAAGTACTCTTCAGAGGCACCAATTGTACAAATTTGGGATACTAATGTTGGCAAGTGACCATGAACAGCGATATTTACATAACCTTTTTTCAAGGCACCGATGTTAACTTTGGATGTACGGCGACCGCCTTGTCCGAACAATGCATCTGTAGCGATATCTGCCGCTACTACGCCAGTGAATGTGAAAGCAAGACCACAACGCAAGAATTGTTTCATATTGCTTTCCCAATCGCCATCTGTACCTACGCATGTACGATGGTATGCATCAAATGCTTCATTGTACGCGGAAATAGGCAAAATATCCAAGTTTTTCCAAACTTCGCGACGTTCAGCAGGAGCCATTGCTGTAATTGTTTTATATTCCCCAGGCAATGCACGGCTCAAATCTTCTAATAGAACGTCTGCTAAATCATTAGCTACTTCTTTCAAGGAACGACCTTCTTCAGGGATGTTGAAAGCCTTACATACAGTACGGATTTTTTCTTCGCCCAAAATTGGAATATCCAATTGATCATTAGCGGCAGCTTTCAAAGAAATCAAAATTTCACGAGCATGCGCACCATGTTGAGTCAAACCACCAGCAGCAGCACGTGTCATGTTACGAGCTACGATAAGGTCAGCATCGGCACCGCAGACGCCACGAGGGCTCTTAGGCGTAATTTTACATGGACCCATGAAACAAATACGACAACATACGCCAGCAATACCGAACGCACATTGAGGTTGTTGTTTATCGAAACGGTCAAATACAGTGTCGCAACCGATTTGTTCCATACGAAGAATCATCTCACGCACGGCAGGGTCAGGAGTTTGCTCGATAACATCTTGCTTAGTAGGCCATGTTTTACGATACTCAGCAACAGCCTTAAGATAATCATTTACGCCATGTTCATGAGGCACGCCTGGTTCATGAGTGTGTGGCACCCATTTATCTGTAGGCAAAGCCTTTGCATGACTATGGTCGTGACCATGTTCATGATCGTGGTCGTGGTCGTGACCATGATGATGATAACCGCCACAATGGTCATGGTCATGATGATGTTCGTCATGACTGTGGTCATGGATGTTTTTGTTTTCCACATCTTTATTCATAATAAACCTCCTAGGGGCCTACATAGGCCAACTGACAATAACAAGAAAACATATTCTACATTTACTTCTAGTTAATTCCACCATAATGATGGGCTTTAAATCCTATCTTCAAAATATGTTTTAATCTATTACAAGTATATTTTTTGAGAGGACAATTGTCAATCTAATTTTATACATATTATAAAAAATATCGTCTCCAATCCCCCATTATAACAATGTTTTTCAATTATAAAACTCATAATAATTTCATGAAACAAACTTATCTTTAATTCCTATTTATTAAAGGAATTAAAAGCACTCATGAGAAATAAACACCTTATAATACTAATTCTATATACACCAACAATTCTCCTGCATCATTTTCACAAAATCTTACTGCTCCATCTAAAATATTTAAAACATTAGCTCCGCTTTAGCGCAGTAGCTTCTCTAACGCAAATGTGCTAAAAACTTTAATGTATAAGCATAAAGGATAAAGTAAAAACAGCCCGTCACAAATGACTTCGGGCTCCGCTTTAGCGCAGTAGCGTGTCATTTGTGACGGGCTGTTTTGTATTTAACTATAGTGTTACATTAAAGTTTTTAGTACATCAAGTACTTCGTGTGGTAATTCATTTTTACCGTCTTTGAGTTTTTCCACGTATTCAGAGCGGAATTCAAAGGCTTGGTGTAGTTGGTGATGGTATTCACGTACATCAAATGGTGGTTCGAATCCTGGCACTTCTACGTAGGATAGGTTTTCATAGGCACCGAATGGTTCGAATTGTAGGTCTCCTTCTACTAGGCGTTCTAATAAATCAAGGGTCACTTCTTTAGGGATTTTCTTTTCAAGGAAGAATCCGGTGTTCATGATATAACAATCTACGCCACATTCTTTGAAGAGTTTTTTGTAGCTTTCATAATCACGAACTAACGGATAGGTACGGAATGGGTTTGCATATGGCTCAATAACGAGTGCATTTGGATCGACGTTGGCATCGAGTTTTTCCGCAGTAGAGCGGCGTGTTGCAAGGGTTGCGCCCATAGTGGAAGCCAACACAGGGTCGTCGATTTTAAGGATTGGTGGCAATGTTTTATCTTTCATTAGCCACACAATGGCATTAACCGGTTCGTCCACATGGTTTACGCGATTATCTGTCCAGAATTGGGATTTAATAGCACGGCCATTATTGTTGCGCACGTCCTCAGCCAATACGACCTTATTACCATTTTCATCGAGGGTTACACCCACGTTTTGTAATGTTAACAAATATTTGTTAGCAGGGTGTTCCACAGGATAATCCTGCATTTTATCAAAGTATGTTGGTTCCATCGCAATGGAGGACAAATCATTTGTATTGATGATATATGCATCATCATGCAAGATAGAAATATCATAGCGACCATTGTGTTTTTCGTGAGTCAATGTAGATTTACCGGAACCGGATAGACCAAATACGCCGATTGTGAAAGACTCACCAGTTTTAAGGTTATAGCGTTTCATACCGCCGTGGCAGGCTACGTAGCCATAACGGTTTGCTAAGGACCAAGCCAATGTCAATGTGCCTTTTTTATGTTCTCCAAAGTAACGCATGCCAAGAATCATAGCGCAGTTATGAGCAGGGTCAAAAATAGCAAGACCACCTGGATGACCTGGCACAACATAATCAGGGTCAGAATAGATGTAAATATCCCCTTCTGGAATATCTTTACTGTTGTTATAGAACTCTTTCACTGCATCGTCAAAGAATTTAAAGTTCATAATCCAAGAATACATGATGGATGCATGATCCTTTGGAATCATAAGATGAGCACGAGCCGTGAATTTTTGATCAAGACCAACCACAACTTGTGTAGAAATCCATTCTTTATTGCGACTATCATACACAGCATCACGAGCGATACCGGCTAATTCGACTTCATCAATACCTTCATCACCAATAATACGGCGAGCCTTCGCATAGCGGCCAGTCGTTTTACCATCATTAGTTACGAGAATTTTAGCATCAGCTGGTAAACCTTGTTCTTCTGGTTTAAATACAGGCATATCAAGAAGAATGACACCTGGTTCTTGCGTTGCCAATGTATACGCTTCTGCTACAGATGTAACAGGTTTTACGTTATTGCCATAAAACGCAGTTTCAATGGTGCTGCGTAATTTAGAAAATAACGGATTTGTCTTGATTTCACTTTGATTCCAAATGCGACGTGTTGCCATTCTAATCCTCACCTTTATCGTATAACTTTATAAAAACCTATCGGTACGTGTATTGAAAATACTTCTAATAATTTCTATTTTACCTGTTTTTAACAAATTTGTATACACGAAAGAGATGAATAAAAGTAAATTGTTGTATGTTTATTTCCAATTAGTGCAACACATTTTGTAATAATAAAAATTGATAACTATTGTAAGCTCTCAGAGAGTTACTTTTTATTTTTATTAATAAATGCGTTGATTATCGCCTACAAAGTCAGTTTTATCCCAAGTCAACAATGTACGGGAGCCTTCTAATTCACGGATATGTGTACAATCTTGCATCATTTCTAGTACGCCTCGGAATTTACCATTTTCATCACGCACGGCCGTGTAGATAACATAGATAAACAAGCCCGGTTTATTGATCCAAAATTCTGCTTGGTTTTGTTCTCCCGAACGGAATTTCTCTACGATTTCTTCTACTACATGAACAGACTTCGCAGGATGGCAATTCTTCACCTCTCGGCCAATAACATTAGCACTACGAGGGAAAATGCGATGTGGTGTATCACTGTAGAACTTAACGAGTTCATTTTCATCTACATAGGATAAATCCACAGGCAGATGACGGAACAACAAATTAATTTGTTCTAAGGTCAATTTGCCAGTGGCCACATCTAGGACAGCATCCTTACTAACGGCTGCACCTCCTACAGGGCCAACATATTTGGATAATAGACCTGCCAAATCATTTAGAAACTCATTAGATACTGCACTATTTTGACTAGCAGCATTTCCATTTAATGAGGCTGCGGAATCGTTAATACCTGGCACAACATATAAACCTGGTGCGTTAATAATAGCATAACCGATTTCATGGTCATTTTTACTCATGCGCACAAACTCTTCATCGCTTAATAATTTAAAGGATGTTGGCAATAAAACCTCTAACTCCTTAGAGTTCAAATCACGTAACTTTGCCAGTGTTTCTGGAACAGATGCTAGGAATTCTTCGTATTTATCTTCACGAAGCAATGCATAGGATGCAGAGATAGCATCGCGCACGCCATCATCAAAGGTCCACATAATACGCGTAGGACGATCAAAACCATGGTTCTCTAACATTGGATATAATTGATTTTGCTTACGAGATAGATGGATACGCCATTCTGCTAAGGAATCAAAAACACCAAGCCAAGGATTTTTAATAAACTTATCTTGTTTTAACAATTCATCCGCTTCAAGAGCTACCTTTTCAACCGCATTAATTTCTTCTAAATAAGCCCACAACGGATGATTCTCTGGGTACTCATTTTCGGCACGCACTAATACACCGTCAAATAAATTCAACAAATCATCCATCTTGTCTAGTATTTCTTCATCCTTATAGACACCTTTCAAACTTTGCTCTGCATAAGCAAATTCGTCAGGCGTACAAGTACCTAACTTTTCTTTTAAAATATGGTTACCCTCTTCCAAGGATAATTTACCGTCTAAATAATCCTCTTTAATAGATACAATAATTCTGTACCGTTCGTTATTAATATCTAGCTTTTGCTGTAATGGATTCATATGCTTATACCTCCAGGAGTCAAAGACTATTAGTATATACAATATATTATTACTATATTAAATATACTTTTATTATATTCATTTTGAAAGTAATTTTCAGTTGCTACAGATACATTTCCCAAGATAATTGAGCCACAAAACACTTTCACCCAATATAATTAAATCCTTAAGTACTTTCACCAGCACATAAAAAGGCACCCATACAATGTATGAGTGCCTTCTATTAATTCCTTAAATTAATATATTCAGTTTTAGATGCCTCTACAGGATTGCCATTACTATCTGTAGCCGGTGTAAATTTCCATGTAGAAATCGTGTTCACAATGGATGCATCCGCATCACTACTACCAGTGGTTCCTTGTAATTCTACATGAGAAACGGATCCATCTGTATTAATAGTAAAGTTTACATTAACAACAGTTGCATCACCGGCATAACCATGTAGCACACCAGAATCAAAGCCTGGTGTAGATACTGCTTTTGGCGCTTCATAAGGTGTGGCCGCCAAAGAAACAGCGGCAGACATGGACATTATTAATGCCGTTAAGGCAACACAACGCAATACATTACTCATCATCTTTCTCCTCATTTAGTCTTATGACTACTCTCATTATTGAGTCCTAGACTGTTTCACTCCTTATTTTGCCTTAGGACCATTCACTTTCGCATTCATATCAGATGCATGATTATCATTAGACTGTGATTTGTCTACCGTCAATTTACCATTGCCGGACTTAGCTGAAGCATTACCCTTTGGCAATGTAATTGTCATGCCTATGATGGATGCATGGGCTTTTTGATCTGTGCCAATAGCCGGCGTAAATTCCCATTGTCTAATAGCAGCTTTCACAGCCTCATCAACAGGACCATAACCAGAGGATTGTTCTACAAAAACATTTTCAACCTTACCTTGTTTGTTAATTAGGAATCGTACACGCATATGATCTGCTACGGTAATTCCATTTGGAATAGCTGGCATCGTAGGTTTAACGATGGATACCTCGCGAGGTGCTTCTGTAAATCTACCCGCAGCCGCATCAGCATGAGCAGGCATCATAGCACCTACCGCAAATGTAAGAACAGCAGCACACGCGAATCGAGTTAATATATTCATGGTTTGTTCCCCCTCGAAATTAATATAATAAATATACATATATAATACTCGATAAAGATGAAGAAAAAAATACTTAACTGCAAAATGTAGTCTATTAGTAAAAAATATATGTATAGAATAATTTTTATTGATAATTTTTCTCATCTATGTTATATTCATATTGACTAAATTGATCGGATTATACATCAAGTTGATGTAACAAAATTACAAAAGGAGGTTCATCATGAGACGTAGAAAGCGTATTCAAATGAAGGTCATGATGGTACTTGGTATCGTTGCCCTCGTTGGGCCTAACCATCTACAATCTCTCATCCACTAAATGATCGTGACCCTAGCAGAAGACTGTATAACTGCCAATAGCCGCTACGTTAGTAGTGGCTATTTTTCCGCTTAAATAAGGGTAGTTAACAAGATAACCAAAGATGTTAAACTCAGTACCTATAAAAGGAGGTTTATTATGAAATTCAATCGAATCTTGCTAATAGTCGTATCATTAGCTCTTATGTTATTCGCATTAGCAGGCTGTGGAAAAGATACAGCACAAGACAACCAGAAGAAATTAAACGTAGTTGCTACAACAACAATGTTAACGGATTTAGTAAAAGAAATCGGCGGTGACCATGTGTCCGTCCAAGGTCTTATGGGGCCTGGCGTAGACCCTCACCTCTACCAAGCGAGCGCCGGCGATGTAACAACTATGTCTAAGGCAGATGTTGTAGTGTACAACGGTGTTCACTTAGAAGGTAAAATGGGATCCATTTTCGACAATTTAACAAAACAAAATAAAGCTACTATCCGCGTATCCGACGCCATTGATCCAGCTACTTTACTCGACTTTGACGAAGAAGACGGCGTAAAGACAAAAGACCCTCATATTTGGTTCGATGTAGCAAATTGGAAACTTGCAGCCAAAGCTGTATACGAAGGACTTTCAAAAGCAGATCCAGCTCACAAAGAGGATTTCAAAAAACGGTATGATGCGTACCTCACTAAATTGGATGACACAGATGCATACATCAAAGCTCAAGCAGAATCTATTCCTAAAGAATCTCGCGTTCTCGTAACAGCACACGACGCCTTCCAATACTTTGCTCGCGCTTATGGCTTTGAAGTAAAAGGTTTACAAGGCGTTAGTACTGCTACAGAAGCAGGCACACAAGATGTGAATGAACTTGTGCAATTCATCGTAGATCACAAAATTAAAGCCATCTTCGTAGAATCTTCTGTACCACATAAAACAATTGAAGCCGTTCAAGAAGCAGCTAAGGCTAAAGGATGGAACGTTGCTATCGGTGGCGAATTATACTCCGACTCCCTCGGTTCTGAAGGCACTGAAGGCGGCACATATATCGGCATGGTAAAAGCCAATATCGATACCATCGCTAAAGCACTTAAATAAACAATGATAAAAGGAGGTCTCTATGGAATGGGCCGTTGAAGTTGAAGATATGACCGTAGCCTATACGACAAAACCCGTATTATGGGACGTAGATATGAAGGTACCCATCGGTTCCTTAGCGGCTATCGTCGGCCCTAATGGGGCCGGTAAATCTACATTATTAAAGGCCATGTTAGGCCTATTAACAGTTATCTCAGGTAGTGTTAAGTTTTATATCGATCACCACCTTGCGATGGACAAAAAAGATTACAAGAAAATCGCCTATGTCCCTCAAAGCGGTAGCGTAGACTGGGACTTTCCTACTACCGTATTAGACGTTGTACTTATGGGCCGCTATGGTCATCTAGGTTGGTTCAAACGACCAAGTAAAAAGGATAAGGAGCTGGCCCTCTCCATGATTGAAAAAATGGGCATGAGCGACTATGTGAATAGGCAAATTCGTCAACTTTCAGGGGGGCAACAACAGCGTGTATTCCTCGCGAGAGCCCTCGTACAAGAGGCAGATATTTACCTCATGGACGAGCCCTTCAAGGGCGTCGATAAAACGACGGAGCACGCCATTATTTCCCTATTACAAGAAATGAAAGCGCGCGGCAAAACAGTGATCGTCGTACATCACGATTTAAATACGGTACCTCAATATTTCGACTGGGTAACGATGGTCAATAAGCAAACTATTGCCTATGGGCCTGTGGCAGAGACCTTTACAGACGAAGCCATCGAGCGCACCTACGGCAAGGGGAGGATTGTATGACCATACTCCAATCCTATACGACACAGATGGTATTGCTCGGCACGGCTCTCTTGGGCCTTGCCAGTGGTATTGCAGGCACCTTCGCTGTACTGCGCAAGGAAAGCCTCATCGGTGACGGCCTCTCCCACGCGGCACTGCCTGGTGTAGTCATCGCATTCTTGCTGACCGGTATAAAAGACATTGAGGTACTCATTATAGGTGCCGCCCTGTCCTCTATCACTGCGGCGTGGCTCATTACCATTACCGTAGAAAACAGTAAAATCAAATTCGATGGCGCTCTGGCTACTATACTATCTGCTTTCTTTGGTCTTGGTATGGTTCTACTCACCTACCTTCAAAGTCTGAACAATGCAGGTCAGGCGGGGCTTTCAAAATTTATATTTGGACAGGCCGCCACCATATTAGCCCGCGATGTGTACATTACATCGGCGGCAGCGCTCATCATTATCGTTTTAACAGCCTTATTTTGGAAAGAGCTAAAGCTCATTTCCTTTGACATAGAATACGCAAAAACATTGCAAATTCCCGTCACCTTTACACTCATTTTATATCGTTCACTATTGATCATGACCATCATCATCGGCATTCAATCAGTAGGTGCTATCTTAATCAGCTCCCTACTCATTGCACCAGCCGTAGGGGCCCGTCAGTGGACGAACAAGCTAGGTACCATGTGTATACTAGCAGGATGTTTCGGCATGGTATCTGCTATTGGCGGTACCCTTTGGAGTACAACAGTACAAAAACTGCCTACAGGTCCTGCGATCATCGTCATTCTGTCGGTTATCGTACTATTGAGCCTTATTTTTGCACCTAATAGAGGCATCTTGTGGCAATTCCGGAAAAGAGGTGCCCCATGACAGTACATACAGAGATTTTACTCATCGCCATCGCGGTATCCATCGCGTGCGCTATCCCTGGTGTATTCCTCGTGCTGCGCCGCATGTCCATGATGGCCGACGCCATTACGCATACCGTATTTCTCGGCATCGTGCTCGCTTTCTTTGTAACGGAAGACTTAAACTCTCCCTTGCTTTTAGTAGGGGCAACCGTAGTCGGCGTAGGAACAGTGTGGCTTACAGAGATGATTCATAACACGGGCCTCGTCAACGAAGACGCATCCATTGGTATCATCTTCCCCCTCCTCTTCTCCATTGCCATCATCCTCGTCAGTCTCTACAGCGGCAACGCACACCTTGACGTAGATACGGCACTTCTAGGGGAAATCGCATTCGCCCCGTTCGACAGATGGATTCTAAACGGTACCGACTTAGGTCCTGTATCACTATGGATTTCCCTGGGGGTAGCGGTCATCAACCTCGTATTAGTTATGCTCTTCTACAAGGAATTGCAGCTATCTACCTTCGATCCACTATTAGCAGGGCTCTTCGGCTTCATGCCTGCCCTCATCCACTACGTGCTGATGACCATGGTATCTCTTACCGTGGTGGCTTCATTCCAAGCAGTAGGCGCCATCCTCGTTATCGGCCTCATGATCGGACCTGCGGTTATCGCTTATTTATGGACGGACTCTGTGAAAGCCATGCTCACTAGCAGTATCATCATCGGCATTATCTGTGCCGTTATCGGTACAGAAGTCGCTTTCACCCTAGACGTATCCATTGCAGGTGCTATCGCAACAACGATTGGTCTCGCCTTATTAATTGCCGTTATTTGCACGCCAAAGACGGGCTATATTGCAACCTATCTTCGCCAACGCCACTTGCGTCGTCACTATCGAGAAACGATGATGCTCTGCCACATCTATACCCATATGAATACACCTGTGGCGGCCATTGAAAATGGTATCGGCACCATTCACGAACACTTGAACTGGAAACCAGACTATACCCACCAAGCCGCAACACACCTTAAGAAACAAGGTTTTTTGTATGTAACAAATGGATACTATATGCTGACCGATAAAGGCGTGTCACAAGTTAAGGAAATTATTTAAATACAATACCAATACTTTTCCCAACAAAAAAGAAGCTGAAATCAATGCTGCACTGCAAAGATTTCAGCTTCTTCTTTTATATCCAATTATATGGCTAGAACACAACACGCATCTGATACCACTTAGCACCGCCGTGATCAGATACAGACTCGCCTTCATTTACAAAGCCAAACTTGGCGTAATAATGAATCTTTTCTTCCTTACATGTTAAAATAACGCCTTTTCGATTTTCTTCTTTGGCCAGTTTTATGAAAGCCTCAATCAACTGCCCCCCTACGCCACGATTGCGATACGCTGGCATTGTATTTAGGCCAAATATCATCTGCCATGCCCCATCAGGATTGTGCATAGATGCATCAGCAAACATCTCATCGGTTAGGATTTCATCATCCGTAACAAAACCATCGATAAAACCGATAGGTGTGTCGCCATCAAAAATAATAAGAAAATGATCTGCATAATGGGCAAGGCGTTCTTTAAACGCTTCACGAGGGGCTGCTTCGGCTAGTGGGAAACAGGTAGATTCTATATTTGCAACAATGTCTAAATCATCAGTAGTGGCTTTTCGTATATTCATCTTGTATCTCCAAACATTTCTTCTATATCTTTATCCCATTTATCAAAATCTTTTGGCATTTTAAATTTACCTTTTGCAATGCCTATACGTTTCGACACATCCACTTTAGACTCTGTTTGCCTATTGTCTTCAGATAGTGTAAGCTGTGCTACAGTCCGTCCATCTTGTTTGATATACACAACAGACTCTTCTCCTGTCTGTAGTTTTTTTACAAGCATAGGAAATTCTGATGTAGCTTGTGTTATTGTTACTTCACACATAGTTTTGCCTCCTCTCTGCAAAATTTTGTTACTCGTTTACATATCATTAAAGCTCTTTGCTCATATAGTTTACTATAACTCTCTCATCTCACGCACGAATGCCTCCGCCTCCTGTAAGTTCTTAGGAAACTCGAAATACATATACCTTTCAGCACCATAAATGGGATTCCTAAAATCATAGCCACTCAACAACAAATACTCTATAATCGTCCACTCTTTATCATTAGATTTTTTAGGAGCTTTAAACTTCTCATTCACAAAGTACATTTTGCCGTTACATATGGGACAGGTTTTATTTGTATTAAATAACTCGTAATTCGTGCCCTCTGACAAGGATATTCTGCAGTTGGTACATACATTTTTATAACCCATAATTATTTTCTCCCATTGGTTTATGTTGAAAGATTTATTTTACAAGCTCTCATCAATTACATATAACATGTCACCTGTAAAGTATATGTTCATTATACAATGTACAGGATTCCCTTCGGTCCATAACCAACCTTGGAGTACAGCCCGACCCCAGTTATAAGTCTCTGTAATAACCTCGAACTCACTTTCACTATAATCCTGCTGATACTGAGGTAACTCAATACTTTTACCTGTGAAAGTATCTAAGATTGTACTATTAAAGACGAGAATTTCTAGATCATCAACATCACATTTCTCAAATACAATCTTAGCCTTATGAGTCTGTTCAACACCGTTCTCATAGGAAAAAATATAATCAAAGGTAAAAATTAAATTATCATCTGCGTATTCTATTTTTTGCACCCTTGCGTCATGGAGCGAATATTTGGAATATTCACCAAAAGATTTTGTTGTTTTCATAGGACCTCTATTTTCAAACAACTGTTTAACCAAAATCTATAACTTAAAATCAGTATACCAATTTTTTTGTATAACATAAAAGGGGCTGTAACAAAACAGCCCTCAATCATTAATATTTAAATGCCTAAAGAAAAACCTCTTTATAAAATGCTATCATGTCTTTTGCATATTTCGCGGCCCGAGGAATGCCCAATCTTTTATAATAGTCAGCTACTATCTCTTGATGATTCTTCAAGAGATCGAACTCAATTATATACAAAGCAATACTCGTTTTAGAATATTTTCCTATTTCAATTGTAGTTGATACATCCTCCTCAGATATTTCCTCTCCTTTTGAAAATTCTCCATCAGGATATTCCTCAATAATATCATCACTATATTTCCAAAACCTCTTACTCCAAAGGATAATATCTTTTCGATATTCTGATATCATTTGCTTGTAAAACTGTACCATTTCTTGTTCTGAAAGCACCTTACAATTAAACCCTTCTAGTAAGAATTGTCTTTGCTTCAGTCGATTTTTTAACTCTTCTATTTCAACACTTTGTAAATCTTGAGTAAAGTTGTCGACACCTAGTTCTTTTATAATATCTAAATATATGTCACTAACTAAAAATTCTTTTATGGTTTCCATACCCTTATTTCCTTAAAGATATCTACTAGCAGCAACAAAATAAATTAGAGCAACTACTACTTTCACAAAAGGCCTCTCACCATAATGATGAAAGGCCTTTGTATATGTATTCTTTAAATACGATGTTGTTCTAATTTTTATTCCCACTCAATTGTTGCAGGTGGTTTAGATGTAATATCGTACACGATACGGTTGATGTGTTGTACTTCGTTTACGATACGACGGGAGATTGTGTCCAATACGTCATAAGGGATCCGTGCCCAGTCAGCAGTCATGAAGTCTGTTGTTGTTACGCCACGCAATGCCAATGTGTAATCGTATGTACGGAAGTCACCCATAACGCCTACAGTACGTGTGGATGTTAATACTGCAAAGTATTGGTTGATGTCGCGATCAAGGCCAGCTTTTGCAATTTCATCACGGAAGATGTAGTCCGCATCACGCAAGATGTCGAGTTTTTCTTTCGTGATTTCGCCCATTACGCGAATAGCAAGACCAGGGCCTGGGAATGGTTGACGCCATACGAGGTAGTCAGCCAAGCCTAATTCAGAACCAAGTTCACGCACTTCGTCTTTGAAGAGGTTGCGCAATGGTTCGATAAGGCCTTTGAAGTCTACAACTGCAGGCAAGCCGCCTACGTTGTGGTGAGATTTGATAACTTCTGCTTCACCAGTACCGGACTCAATAACGTCAGGGTAGATTGTACCTTGCGCCAAGAAGTCAACGGAGCCGATTTTACGACCTTCATCTTCGAATACGCGGATGAATTCTTCGCCGATGGCTTTACGTTTCGCTTCTGGATCTTCAAGACCAGCCAATTTATCTAAGAAACGTTTTTCTGCATCGACGCGGATGAAATGCATGCCGGAATCTTTGAAAGCTGCTTCAACTTCATCGCCTTCGTTTTTACGCATTAAACCATGGTCAACAAAGATACAAGTCAATTGGTCGCCAACAGCTTTAGAAATAAGAGCTGCTGCAACGGAGCTGTCTACACCACCGGACAATGCTAACAATACTTTGCCATCGCCTACAGTGTTACGGATTTCTTCAATAGCAGTTTTTGCATAGTTTGCCATTGTCCATGTGCCTGTGAAACCACATACTTCATACAAGAAGTTGTGAAGCATTTCTTTACCATGTTCAGTGTGCAATACTTCTGCATGATATTGCATAGCGTATAATTTGCGTTCTTTATTTTGCATAGATGCAACAGGGCAGTCTTTTGTATTCGCAATAATTTCGAACCCTTCAGGAACTTTTGCTACATAGTCAACGTGGGACATCCAAACAACTTGGTCTTCATCCAAGCCTTTGAATAATGGAGATGTAGTATCCACTTTAGTAGGTGTTTTACCAAACTCACGGTTGTCTGCAGATTTAACTTCGCCACCCAATGTATGCGCCATAAATTGCATACCATAGCACATGCCAAGAACTGGAATGCCAAGTTCAAAGATTTCCTTTTCAATTTTAGGGGAATTCTCTTCGTACACGCTGTTAGGGCCACCAGTGAAGATGATACCTTGCGGCTTCAATTCCTTAATTTTTTCTAATGCTTTGTTGTATGGATATACTTCGCAGTATACATGATTTTCACGAACGCGGCGTGCAATCAACTGATTATATTGACCGCCGAAATCGACAACAATAACAAATTCCTTGTTTTCCATAGTTCCTCCGTATGCATCTATTTGTGAAAGTATATTCACCAATTTATAATGTCCATACATTCCTGTACTGGGGGTGCGTTTTAACAAGCAAAACGCTAAATTTCATTACATTTCATTATACCATACGAAGTATATGGACTCCATATATTCCGTATGAAAGTTATACATTACTTTTTAACGTTCGGATTTCTAATACATTTCTGATCCTGATAGTTCAAAGTCGCCCTTTCACATGCCTATTTTAAAATAGAACAGGCCTGTTCTATTTTTAAAAGGCCTATTACACACACACGTTTCAGATTAGTACAGGCCTGTTCTATTTTTCAGGAGGCCTATTGCACATACCCATTTCAAATTACTACAGGCCTGTTCTATTTTTCAGGAGGCCTATTGCACATACCCATTTCAGATTACTACAGGCCTGTTCTAATTTTTAGAAGGTCTATTACACACCCATTTTACATTACTACAGGCCTGTTCTATCTTTAAACAGCTTATGCATTTGCACGGCCCCGACAGGACAAATTGAATAGCAATCACCACAACTGATGCAGCCGCTACCAATGATAAATTTTGTAGTTCCTTCAGCAATGCATTGTACAGGGCAATCCTCAGCGCAGGCCCCGCATTTAACACAGGTATCGTCTATATCAAATTTTAGATTGCCCATATTACATCACCTCTCTATCAATCATAAGATATAGTATCTATCCATTATCCGCTTACTATTTCCATTAACCTCTAAGTATTTCTATTAGTAGACTAGTATGTCCCTTAATAGCTTAGTATTTCTATTAGCCACTTAGTATTTCTATTTATTTTCCAATTCACGATTATATGCAATAGCCGAATATAGTGCACGAGCTACGCCATAGTGATTATTATCTGTCGTTTCATAACGGGCGGCAGCTTTCACATTATCTCGTGCATTTCCCATAGCTACGCTAGCGCTGGCAAAGCGAATCATGGATAGATCATTTTCGCTGTCGCCGATGGTCATCACTTCGTCAGTCGTATAGCCCCAATGGTTCGCCAAGGCCTCTACAGCCGTGCCTTTTGTCGTATGAGGGAGTACAAATTCTAAATTGCCCTCGCTAGATTCAAGGACATCGTAAAAGCGTTCGCGCCCTTTGCCATCTATAGTTGCACCTTGAAACTCATCCCGCAAATCAGCTAGGATGCGTTCGCGTATACGTTCATCGCCGTAAAAGATTTGAATTTTCTCCGGTCCCTCTGGTAACGATTCTAAATGGGCTATTAAATCGGGCACCATGGCACGCGTTTTATCAAAGGAAATGTGAACGAGCTCCTTTTGTTCCTCTTTATCCATGACATAGGCGCCATTGGTGCACACAAAGTATCGCAAGCACGGCATGGCATCGATGACATCATCCATCTCATGCCACGCACGGCCCGATGCGATGGCCACGCGGATACCGCTTTCACGAGCGGCACGAACCGCATTGACCACCTCTGAATCTACGGACTTAGCATCATTGACCAATGTGCCATCCACGTCGGATGCGATGAATCGAATCGGTGTATCACCAGTAAGGCCTATATAGTTTTTAATGTCTAATGGTTCAGATGCGGACATAAAACCTCCTTTAATACAATATAAATTTTACTTGATGTACAATATAGATAATCACATAAGATTGTAGAATGACTATTTCAAAGGGTGTGAAATCATATGCGTATAATTATCGATCGAGATGCTGTTTGTGCGGCCGATGATATGAGTCATCATCGCGAAGAATTTACCGTACCAGACGGCATCAACATAGCTAGTTTATTTGAATATCTTGAGTTTAAATACATTCCTGTCATCGCGGGAAATAACGTGGTCTGGGCGCTCCATCACCACGACATTGAGGTGGGCACTTATTTTACCCAAAATCGTAGTTTTATAAATGGCAATGTTCTCTTATCATCTATTATCAGTAATTCTGAAAGAGACAATGAATTCTATCTGCGATATTACAGTTCCCTAGACAGATACAGGAAACATTTTATTTAGCGCTATTCCCATCAGCTAGAAACTATTTAGTAATATTATATGTAGATGAGAATTATTTAGTTGCGTTAAACTCAGCCACAATTTCTTCTAAGACAGTTGGATTTTCTACTAATCGCAACAATGTACCCCCAATGATATTGGCGCCATCTAAAATAGTTTGTTCAATGGTTGGTTCTAGCATAGCGTCCGCAAATTCTTTGGCGTGGCACACCTTATCTGGGCCAGCCAAGCGCAATTTAGGATGGAATGCTGCACATTGATAGCTGACATTACCGATATCGGAACTGCCCCCAATGTCCGCTGGACCTGGTTCAAAATCAAGGCCCATGTCGGTCATCACGTCTTCGATGAGGTGTGTGCCGCGATGGTTTTGGTTCATATCGTCATAAGGATTTCCGTAAAACTCAACATCTACGGTCGTACCGGTACAAAGGGCAGCACCTTCAAAGATTTTTTTAATCTGTTCAGATAAACCGTTCAAATAGTCACGTTCTGTATGACGCACGGTAACCTCTAATTCGCCAGTCGCAGGAATGACGTTGGACGCGGTACCGCCGTTAATGATCCACGTGCCGATGCGCGACTCTGGTCGCACTTGTTGGCGCAGCATATCCATGGCATGGATGGCGAGTTGCACGCCGTTTACCGCATTGATGCCATTCCAAGGCTCACCAGCCGCATGGGCCGGTTTACCGTGGTACTTGGCGCGGAAACAATCAAGGGCCAAGAATTGTGAATTAGGCCGCGTTTCTTCGCCATCAAGATGCACCATAATGGCAAAATCATAATTCTTGAACACGCCAGCGTTGCACATATCCACCTTGCAGCCCATCGCTTCCTCATCAGGGGTTCCAATGATGTCGATATCCATGTTGAAAGCTACGCCTTCTTGCTGCATCTTATGCAATGCAAGAGCTGCTAGTACACTCATAGATCCGCTAGCACAATGGCCACATGCATGTCCCACATCTGGCAACGCATCGTATTCACATAATATAGCTAAACGGCCCTTAGGATTATCTACTTTCACAACAGACGCCTTAAAAGCAGTCGGCAAGTGACAGAACTCATAGTTCACAGGAATACCGTGTTTTTCAAGGACAGCACCGATTGTCTTAACAGACTTAAACTCATGACTAGACAGTTCTGGATTCTTAGCCAATGTATAATTAATGGTAAAAGCCTCTTGAGCGAAGCTTTCACAAGCATTGGAAAATTGTTCAGTAAGAGACATAGGTCCTCCTAAATATGTGTATAAATAATCGACCTTATTTAGTAAAAGGTACATTTCGTGTACTTAATTTGTTTACGTACCTTTAATTATACAATGTTATTGCCTATTGGTTCAAAATTCCGTACAATAGAAACAGATTAATATGTTTGTATCGTGTTTGAGGAGGATACTATGTTTAAATTCAAAAAATTAACAGCCATCGCACTCGTAGCTGTTGCTGCTATGGGTTTATTGGCTGGTTGTGGCAGTGAAAAAAGCAAAATGACACAAGAGGCTGGTGTATTACGTGTAGGTTCTGAAACTACATTCCCACCATTCGAATTCACTGAAGGCGATAAATACGTTGGTTTCGACGTTGATTTGTCCGAAGCAATCGCTAAAAAATTGGGCCTAAAAATGGAATTCAAATCCATGGGCTTTGACGCTTTGATTCCAGCAGTTCAATCTGGCGACATCGACATGATCGCAGCAGGCATCAACGCAACTCCTGAACGTGAAAAAGCATTAGACTTCTCTGATGTATACTTTGACCAAGGCGGTTTCATCACAGTGGTTCGCAAAGACAACTCCACAATCCACAACATGGACGAACTTGCTGGCAAAACTGTAGGCGTTCAAATCGGTACTGTTCCTGCAGACATGGCTAAAAAAATTCCTAACACAACAGTAAAAGAAATGGACTCCAATGCCAATATCTTTATGGAATTGAAAGCTGGTACAATCGATGGTGCAATCATCGATAACGCAGTTGCTATGTACTACCTAAAACAAGGCGCTGATAAAGACCTTAAACTCGTAGGCGAACCTACAAAAGCTCCTGGCACAGTACTTGGTGTTAAAAAAGGCAACACAGAATTACAACAAGCAATCAACAAAGCACTTAAAGAACTTAAAGAAGACGGCACATACCAAAAAATTTACGATAAATGGTTTGGTGACTATAACAAAAAATAATTGATTAATCTGTTTTAGGTTATCAAGAGAACACCCTCTCTGAAAGCCGACACGCTACTGCGCTACGCGGAGCCCGAAGTCGTTTTCAGAGAGGGTGTTCTCTTTCTACGCTATGTACATTAATCAATTATTTTTTGTTGTGAAAGGGCAGGGCCGACGCAGGGTGTGAGCTAACAGAGGAGCATAGCGACGCATGGGAGCCACACATCTCTAATCCAGAGGCGTAAGATTTTCCAAAGGAAAATCCATAGCATCTGGAAAAGTCGGTTTTTGCCAGGTGTCTTTTTTGCATTCTACAACACGTATTAGAAATTATTTTTTATTATATGTCCAAAGAGAGAGAAGCTAAAGTCGTTTTTTCATGGGGTATCTTTTTTCATATGCAATCTAACCTGACTTAGAAATTATTTTTTCGTTATACGGATAAGGGAGAGGCCATAGGCCCTCCTTTCTCTGTCCAACGGCTGGGTTGGCAATAACGGATTTTATCAATTTCACTACTATTATATACCGAATTGACACTAGCCTTAATGCGTGGGGCGGTGGCGTGTTCTGAAACCGACTTTACACTCACTGTGGATTTCGTTTTACGAAATCTTACGTTCGTGACTAAGTGATGTGTGGGCCCCATGCGTCGCCATGCTCCTCTGTTGCCTCACACCCTACTTATGTCCCTGTGAGCCCGCAGGGCGTAGTCAGACCCGGCCGGTGGAGGTTCTCAGGACACGTCGTCACACGGGCCGTAGGCCCTCCTTTCTATCGGTTGGGTTGGCAATAACGGGTTTTATCAATTTCACTACTATTATATTCCGCGTGTCAGCTATGGACCGAGAGATAGAACCGATGGGCCCCAAAATCCGACTTTGGCCCTGTGAGCCCGAAGGGCGAATCAGACCCGGCCGGTGGAGGATTTTTGGGCCCATCGGTTCTTTTCCTCTTCTACCATTTTCTACCGCGGTATATAATAGTAGTGTATTGTATAAAAACGAAAGGAGGGCCTATGGCTCAATATTTCACAGACCGCCTCCAACGGGTCTTCCACTTAATTTTTATGTCTTATGATCCGCAGTCCGCTCAAGAGGGTCTGCGCATGTTAGAGTCGATTGTTAATAATCAATCAAATGTGACAAAGCCGATTCAGCACGAGTTACGCAACACGGCTACATCGCAAGGTAGTACTGGTGAATCGGATGCTGAGGAAGTCTACAAGAAAGCTTTATCTCCTGAGGAGCGCGAATTAGGTGATGCGTATGCCCTATTGGCACGCGTATATGCTGGTCCACGATTTACGTGGGCCGAGTCGGGTTTTCCAGAGGATAATATGCGCACGTATCAATGTTTGCATGATAGTATCCGCCGCAATAGTCCAATTGGTACATTGCAAGCATTGCGCATAGTTGGGTCGATTACGCCTACGGTGAGGCGCGATATGCAGTTGTCCTTTGATGATGCATTCCGCATCATCTATGATTACGCAAAGCAAGACGATGCATACTGCCAATATATTATAGGCAATGTATTCTTCTGGGGCGATTACCACGTTATTAATCAGGCTAAACAATTATTAGGTCCGGAAAAGGCTAGCTTTAGTCAACGATTGCAACAAGCGATGCGCAGCAAGAGTTTACGTGAAGGTATCGCTACCTTGCGCGGCATGGTAGACGAAGAAACGCTACACGCAAAATCCCATGAGCATGCGAAATACTGGTTTAACAAAGCCCTCGATCAAGGGCTAGCCATGTTCCAAGGGAACTTGCGCAATATTTATATCGACGAAGGCGATTATGACAATGCACGCCGTGTGGCACGTAGGGCCGCTGAATTAGGCAACCCCACCATGATGCTTTATACGGGCCTCGACCATCATGAAAAGGGCGAATTTACCGAGGCTTTCACATGGTTTACAAAGGGTGCTGACCTAGGCCAACCAGAATGTATCGCAGAACTTGCGGACTATTACTATCATTTTTACGAGCAACCTGAGTTGCGTGCGGCTATTCCATACGACCCAATCAAGGCTACTGAACTGTATCAACAGGCAGCCACAAAGGACTTTAATGACGCCGGTTATGCAGCGTTGCAAGCTGCATTTAACTATATCTTTCACATTGGAGGGCTCCCGCTCGACTGGGGTCTCATCGCCGATTTGACGCATATGGCGGCGACAAAGGATCGGTTCCTGTTCTCCTTGCCATATATTAGTTACATGCGCATTCACGGCATCGGCGTGACCAAAAACATCCGTTTTGCTATTCAATCCTTGACCCGCGTGTTAGAGGAAGAGAAACGGGCGCTTCAAGAGGAGGACCGCGTGCTCTTCTACGATATCACCCGTGCGCTCACACGCGTTGCCTTGGGCTATGCCTATGAAAAAGGTTATGTAACGGGAACACCTGACCTAGATAGTGCCGTTCATTATTATGAAAGCTCCCATCAGTACATCGTGTCTCATCTCGCCAATCGCAGCGAAGAAATCAAGGATATTCCAGTAGATGATGAAGCATCAGAACGATTAGCAGCCTTCGAAAAGGTAGATGGACATTGGCATTACAAGGAAGGTATAACCGAATCCTCTACGACCGTGCGCCCGGCCCCTACCACATGGCCTCACAATGCAGCCCGACTATCCGTCGATATGAATGGCTTTCAGTGGGATACCACCTTATATAACCTAAAAATCATCGATAAGGCCCTATCTACACAAGATACGGTGGTGCTTAGCTTTTACAATCATTTCCTAACCATTCCGGACAAATTGCGGAATATCTATAAACTGGAGACTAAACGTATGCCACGCAACACCTATCAAGTTCGATTGTACGGCTACGATCCAGCCGAAGGGCATGAGATTATTTATAAATCGCTGCTCAATGTAGAGGATGTCCATAATTTGTGGCATAATCTTTATGAAAGCCACCGTTTACCAGAGCTTTCAGATGCATGGGCCATCGAAACAGATGAAGAAAAACCGACGTGGCATTATGTACTCGACGTCGATCAAGAACCATTCCTACTCGAGGAATATGACGATGCCAACGCCATGATACAAGCATCATTGGAAGGGCTCAAGAGCAATCGCTACGAGCAAATCAACGTTCGTACCCACGATTTCATTGGACCATCCTATTTCATATTCAAGGGCAAGCGGTCCACACCATTTAGGGTGCAACTGTACCTCAAGGAATCGATGCGCCACATCGTCGACGAACACGGCAAACAAAAGGACATTCCCGGTAATACCTACCTATTTGAACAATACTTTGGCAATGAAGTGTCCTTGAACTACTGGATACAACGAACCATTACGACCTTAGATATTCCAGAGCTAGATAACTGGAAACCGCTCAGCGTGCCTAAGGATTTACAATAGTAAACAAAGATACAAAAAGGAGCTAGTACACAGCGTACTAGCTCCTTTGTTATAACTTTGAAATAAGCTACTTTTAGTCTAGAGAATCATGAGGATAATGAACGCGGAAATCTCCATTTAGATTGAGCCCCTGCATATCTTGACGTTCAATCTTATCAAGCATTTTAGAACGAGCAGTTGTCACGCTACTATCACTATGCTTTCCACCAAAGAGAGCGAACTTAGATTTACCAAGGGTATACAATGTTTGTACATAAAACTCTCCGGAGTGACCAAATGGTTTATCATAGCCCATGCCTACCGAGATGTGAGGTGTCACATTTACATTGATACCGGTTTTAATACCATTTTTATAGACCCCATTTACACGGAATCCGATATTATAGTTATATATATCAGGGTTAGACCATTCTATGTCTCTAAGCTCTCCATTCATCCGGTTCCAGTGATAACGGTCGATATAGGCTCGTAAATAACGGGCATTTTTAAAGGTTCGTGCGTATCCGATATCATATCCAGAGGCAACGCGTTTTTCATGACTTTCACCAACAGAAACGTTGATGTCCGGCGTATTGAATGGTGCTGGAATCATTTCATCGCGCTTAAATATACGATAGGATGATGTTCCATTCCCTAGTGATTTATAGAAATTAGCATACAATTCATTTTCACCAGTTACATATTCTACACCTAAACTAGCACGCTTATAATGTTCTTTGAAAGCATAATCATAAAAAGCATTAATACCTACATAGCTATGCTCTCCTTTACTTAGTCGTCGATAGCCGAGTCCTATACTTCCAGTTGTGCCTATAGATTGTGTCGATTGATTAAAGTCATATTCATATACAATTCCGCCCGCATTACGAGTTACATGGTTCGCATATCCATTGGCAATTTGACTTACACCGCCATGAGAGCTAACTTTTCCTTGTACAAATACTACGCTCTTAGAGTTGTTATCATAATGACCTATAGGTTGTAAGGTCTCTATGCCATATATTGGCTTGTGATTGGTTTGAAACTTCGCTGAAATATCAGTTCGATCAGCCCAATCTTGATAACTGCTAGAATTCACTTTCACAGCAGTATTTGTATCAGTACTATCTGCGAAAGCAATAGTCCAGCACATCGTACAAGCTGCTACACAAAGTAGCAGTCGTATATTAAACTTAGTATTAAAATACATGTAATTTTTACCCTTCTCTCACATAGTTATTGTAGCAATATAATAATTGCCATCATCTGAGTAATTTTAATGCGTTACAGATTATAAACCAACATCGACAACGCCGTGGTCATAAGTTTCTTCCTCAACTTCTTGTACAACCATATCACTGCGATGTACCTTATCAAGCATCTTAGAACGAGCCGTTGTAATCGCGTTTTCACTATGTTTACCGCCATGCCAAGCAAACTTGGATGTACCGATAGTATATTTCAAGGTCGCATAAGGACCACTCAAATGATGAGATGCCGTTTGGTAACCCGCATCAAGGGTAAGATGCGGTGTGATATGGAATTCTGCACCCACTTTAAAACCTTTTATGGCATCACGTTTTTTTAATTTATGATACCCTACTCTTACAGCCTCTCTACCACGCCAATTATAATAGTCCGCATAGACACGAGCCCATCGAGCATTTTTGAAGGTCCGTGAGTATCCTACATCAAATCCACTAGCAGCAACCTTTTCTGATAGCATCCAATGATTTTCATAAGAAACCACACCATAATTAAAAAGACCTTGATTAGAATCCAGACCATATGGATACAGTCCTGCAGGATCACCCAATACATTACTACGCCCACGGAGTCCTATATATTTTCTATCATCAGTCCCCAGATTTCGGTACAGATTAGCATGAAATTCATTAAGACCTGCCACATATTCTACACCGCCACTAACGCGCTTATAACCACCTTTAAACACATGGTCATAGAACGCATTAACACCAACATAAGCATGTTCACCTTTGCTAAGACGACGATAGCCAATGCCAATATTAGCATTCATTCCTAATGATTCTTTCTTATCTGTTTGCTTATCATGTGTTATAAACGTCCCTGCAGGTCTGGCTGGAACCCAATAATTATTTAATGCACGAGATGAAATCTTTTCTCCACTGCGCCCAATCCGACCTTGTACAAAGACAACGCTTTTAGCATTTTCATCATAATGGGTTATAGGTTGCAAGGTCTCAATATACAATTTATTGATTTCAGTAGACTTTAAACTTTTCGAAGTTACACTATTTAGAACATCATGTCTCATCGATGATTCACCAACATAATGGTGCTGACTATGCGTCTCTTTCGAATCTTTCATACCAACGCCGACTACCACATCTGTTCGGTCCATCCAGCTAGAACGAACAGCCTCTTTCCTAGCTGTATCGGATGCAATTGTTTGTTGTGCAGAATCTAGTCCATTTACATCTTGAACCTCTGCAGCCATTCCTATTGTATATATGCTGAAAGTCATAGTCCCTAAAACCATGGTTTTCAATAATAATTTACCTGACATTATATATAGTCTCCTCTCATGACAATGATAAAACTAACATTTTCTCCATATTATAAATGATCATCAATTTTATAAGTGATCATTAGGTCTTACATACCAATCTTCTTCATATGTATGGCCTATTGTCATAGGACTACGGTCTACCTTATCTAGCATTCTAGCGCGAGCATTCGTAATGGTATCATCACTATGTTTACCACCATGCCATGCAAACTTGGATGTTCCCAATGTATATTTAACAAATCCATAAGCACCACTAGTATACTTACTATCCGATGTATAGCCTATATCTAGCGATACATGTGGCGTTACTTGCAATGTAGTTCCTACATTCCATCCGTGACTGTTGCCAATTTCAAGCGTTTTCAATAATGCGTTGCTATGATTAGGCACACTAAGACCATTCCAATGATATACGGTCGCATGTACACGGGCCCAGCGAGCATTTTTAAATGTACGAGCATAACTTACATCATATCCAGATAATACCTTTTGAGATGTATGTGGCATATAGTAAGCAGGGCCCCCAGCAAAATTAAATGTGAAGTACGATGGCGGTAAATGTATCATATCAGATTGCGATTTCACACTCCCTAAACCTCTATATACATTAGCACGGACTTCGTTAAGACCTGATACATATTCTAGACCCCCACTTACACGATTAGCATTCTCGGAGAAAGCGCGATCAACGAAGGCATTAACACCAACATAGGCATGCTCATTCTTACTAAGATGGCGATACCCTAAACCTACATTCGCTACAGTGCCTAATGATTTCGTATGTTCATATTTTTCTGCCATATATCGTTGGTCACCTTTACCTGTTACAGGGTTATAAGGATACCAAATCTCATGATATCCGTGATAGTAACTAACAGAATGCTCTTGGCCACCTCGACCAATACCGCCTTGTACAAACAATACGGACTTGGAGTTCTCATCGTAATGAGTTAATGGTTGCAATGTTTCTATAGACACTTGTGTACCCACTTTAGACTGTGTGCCAACCTTAATATCTGTGCGGTCCATCCAATTGGATTGCACGGCATCATGTTTTTCCGTGCCTTGTATATTTTGTTGTGTATTGGTTGCATCTTGTATATGTGTAGACTCTACACCCGCTGCAAATCCAATAGCACTAATAGAACAAGCTATGGCTCCAAGAACCATAGCTTTTACAACTAATATTCTTTTCATGTCTCTCATTCTCCCTCTATATGTAGTTCTAAGATGTATATTCATCTTTATTTCATTTTTATTATATGTATATATTTAGATGTAGTCAACGAAAGCGCCTACATTTAAACCAACAATAAATATCGTTTAAATCTCAAATCTGCATATTATTTCATTCTATTGTAAGTAAAAATATACATAAAGAAAAAACCCTCAAAGCTGAGTATACATACTCAAGCTTTGAGGGTTTATGAGGGTTTTGGGAACTTTATTATTTAAATAAAGGCAATAATGCGTTTACCAAACCAGTAAGAGCAGCCATAACAGCTTTAATGATTGTCACTACCATTGCATATTCCTCCTTCTCATACACTCACTTACTAAACTAACTATAAATATCATAAACGAACTTTTTAATTCTAATATGAAATGAGGAGATTTTTACACATAAGGTTTTCATGAGGAAAATAGGGCGATAACAATTATCATCATATATTTGAGGAGAATGGTAGCATACAATGAATTCATAAATCTAAAAAGTTTTTAATTTTTTTGCTCGTTCTTGTATGAATTGGCTAATCATATGTGCACGATCCATACCAAACTCTGGTTCTACCAGTTGATTATATCTATGTTCTACAATCTCCATACAATGATTCATAATGCCATCCCAATCTACTTTCATAGCAGAGGACACATGTTTCAATTCCAGTGTATGAGTCTTGTTAAAGGCTACGGACACATCAGCATTACGGTTGCGCCTAACAGATGCCGCTTTATACCCCAAGGAGTTTCCGTTATCAAAAACAGGAGCAAGCCCGATGAATTCTAGGCTTTCACTATCACGAAGAGCCCCAAAATTGCCCCAATGACGATCTTCATTAGCAATGAGCGCATCAAGCACAATCATTTGCTCTAACTGACTCGTCACATCAGTAAGACCAAATGAATGCAACTGATTCACATAATGCGCGTATTCACTCACATCATTTGGTTTCGTGTTAGCCGTCAATTGCCATGCAGGAATGTATTCTACATTACGATTCGTAAAACAGTCGCAGACCGATACATTCTCAGCTTCATCCGACATATAATCCAAATAATACGTTATATAAGGCACATCAAAATAGGCTAATATGTCGCTAACAACGGCCTCATTGAATGGTTCCTGTTTAAAGGTCAATTCTCCCGCTTTTGAAAGCAAAATCTCATCCCCACGGTGCAACCAAATCTGACGTAATGTCCCATTATTCGATGTATTCGGCGTCCGACGCCACGGATCATATTGATGTAATGTATCAATAGCGCCTATTAACACTTGATCATCGGGAATTGGATTATCATAAAAATTCACATCAGACCAAGTCACAGAACTATCGCAGGGTTTAACCCAATAATGGTCAGAAATACTCACCATGTACGATCGCATGGACAATTCAAACGCATCTTTTGCCTTATACAAGGCCTTAATAACATCGTAATTAGAACGACTTTGCGGAATAAATCGATGGTCAATAAATTCATTTAAAGCACGCTCCCTATTATGAGGCTGCACAAGCATATTAACAGGTACATGAGCCGCATTCAATACATCAATAATACGGGCCCAATTTCTATCATCGAAAATAGCAAACTGTAAGACAGGTACATCCCTATGCATTAACATAAATTGCATGATATTCCCTCCCTTTACTAGCAGCCAATATTTCCATCATTGTAACACAAAACAAAAACACCAGAAAAGCGCTATAATCCCACAGATTGACTGAAATACAGAAAAATATCCCCTTTAGAAGGCGACTTTTGACCTTTCCCACGTAGAAAGGTTCTATAATAGAGAATGCAGTTTTTAGACTAATAAAAATATCCCCTTCGAGAAGCGACTTTGGCTAGACCGCTAGGTCGTTAAAGCCGGTGGAGCTTATCGGAGGGGATATTTTTTATATAGTGTTAAAATAAGTCGCTATTAGAGAGCTTTCACTACTTCTGCACAACGATGGCATAGTGTAGGGTGTTCGCTATCTTGGCCTACTGTATCTCGATGGATCCAGCAGCGTTCACATTTTTCAAGTTCAGATGGAGCAACTACTGTCGCTACGCCTGTTTCTTCGTCTTTTACAGCCTCTGCTGGCGCAGCACCGTTTACGATGTGAGCTTCAGATACGATAACGAGTTTAGCTAAGCCTTCTTCACCAAGAGCGTTCAATGCGTCGAATGCAGCGCCTTCAGCATATACTGTAACGGATGCATCTAGTGGGTGACCGATTGTTTTGTTTTGACGAGCAAGTTCCAATGCTTTTTGTACAGATGTACGCAAGTCTAACAATTGGCTCCATTTATCAGCCAATTCTTGGTTGAAGTGTTCAGGATAGCCTTGTGGCCAATCTTGAAGCATAACGGATTCAGGCATGCCGTCTTCTTTAGGCATGTACTTCCAAACTTCTTCTGCTGTGAAGGAAAGTACAGGAGATACCATAGCTACCAATGTTTTCAAGATTTCATACATTGCTGTTTGAGCAGAACGACGAGCTACGTTATTTTTGCTTTCAGCGTACATAGTATCTTTCATTACATCAAGGTAGATGGAGCTCAAGTCTACTGTGCAGAAGTTATGAATTGCATGGTACAACATGTGGAATTCATAGTTTTCGTATGCGTCAGTAACCTTTTGACGTACTTCTTCTAAGCGCAACAATGCCCATTTATCGAATTCGGACATATCTGCATAAGCCACTTTGTCAGTATTTGGATTGAAGTCATCCAAGTTACCAAGCAAGAAGCGGAATGTGTTACGGATCTTACGGTATACTTCGGACAATTGTTTTACGATGTCTTTGGACAAACGTACGTCTGCTTGGTAATCCGCAGAGGATACCCACAAACGCATAACGTCAGCGCCGTATACGTCGATGATGTCGCTAGGTGCCACTGTATTACCTACAGATTTAGACATTTTGCGACCTTCGCCGTCCACAACGAAGCCATGAGTCAATACGGAATTATATGGTGCTTTACCAGTTGTTGCTACTGCAGTTAACAAGGAAGAGTTGAACCAACCGCGATGTTGGTCAGAACCTTCAAGGTACATAGCACATGGTACATCTAAGCCGTTAACTTCAAGTACGCCAGACCAAGAGGAACCAGAGTCAAACCATACGTCCATGATGTCTGTTTCTTTTTTGAACTCATCATGACCGCAATGAGGACATTTGAAACCTTCTGGTAACAATTCTTTTGCACTGTGAGCCCACCAAGCATCAGAGCCTTCTACGGCTACTTTTTCTTGTAATGCTTTGATCGTATCATCGTTGATGATGTGCTCGCCGCAGCTTTCACAATAGTAAATAGGAATTGGCACGCCCCAAATACGTTGACGGGAAATTACCCAGTCACCACGATCGCGAACCATGTTGAAGATACGATCATGGCCCCATTTAGGAATCCATTGTACTTGATTGTCGATTGCATCAAGTGCTTGTTGACGATATCCATCTACAGAGGAGAACCATTGTTCTGTAGCACGGTAGATGACAGGGTTTTTACAACGCCAGCAGTGAGCGTATTGGTGACGCAAGCTAGATTTGTGAAGCAATGCATTGTTGTGCGCCAAGATTTTGATTACAGGCACCTCTGCATCGTGGATTTCTACACCAGCCAATGGGAATTCAGTATCACCATAACGGTTGTCATCCACTTGTTTAGTGTAGTTACCAGTTTCATTAACAAGAGATACGATAGGAAGTTCAGTTTTGCCTTCCTTGTTATAACGCATAACGATGTTAAAGTCATCTTCACCGTGTGCAGGAGCTGTATGTACGCAACCAGTACCTGCTTCGAGTGTTACATGGTCACCACACAATACTGTAGCATTCCGTTCAACAAATGGATGTTTGAATTCAGCCAATTCTAAATCTGCACCAGAGAAGCGATTTACGATTTCGTAGTCTTCGATACCGATATCTTTCATAGCCGCATCAACGAGTTCAGTAGCCATCAAGTAGTATTCGTCTCCTACTTTTACCCAACCATATTCAAGCTCTGGGTTAACAGAGATTGCTACGTTGGCAGGCATTGTCCAAGGAGTAGTTGTCCAAATAACGGAGTATGCTTGTTTTGGATCTACGCCAGCTGGCAATGTTACCTTTTTCTCGGATACGTAAGGGAATTTTACGTAAATGGAGAAGGATTTTTTCTCAGCGTATTCGATTTCTGCTTCTGCCAATGCAGTTTCGCAGTGCGTACACCAGTATACAGTTTTAAGGCCTTTATAGATGTGGCCGCGTTTTGCCATTTCACCGAAGATACCAAGTTGTTTAACTTCAAACTCAGGGCGCAATGTCAAATAAGGGCGTTCCCATTCGCCTAATACACCAAAGCGAATGAAGTCTTGTTTTTGGTTTTCTACGCATTCTAATGCATATTCCTTACATTTATTGCGCAAATCAAGAGGCGCCATTTCATGACGGTTAAGACCAGTGTTTTTAATAACCGCATGCTCGATTGGCAAACCGTGCGTATCCCAACCAGGGATGTAGCGAGTATAATGACCAGTCATTGTTTTGTATTTCATGATGATGTCCTTCAACGTTTTGTTGAGGGCATGACCGATGTGCAATTTACCATTTGCGTATGGAGGGCCATCATGCAAGATGAAAGGTTTTGCGTCTTTACGCAATTCCAAACGTTTTTGATAAATTTTGTTGTCTTCCCAGAACTTTAAAATTTCTGGTTCGCGCTTAGGCAAATTGCCGCGCATTGGGAATTCTGTTTCAGGCAAATGTAACGTCTTACCGTAATCCATGATGTGCTCCTTTTACATAAAAAAATCGCCCGCCCCCGAAGGGACGGACGTAATATCCGTGGTACCACCCTACTGACCTTCTATGAAAGCTAGAATATTCCGAGCATACGAAATAACTAGGCTTCATTTTGTGAAAGCCACTTAGACATATAACGGTGTTCACCGGCAGGGTTCCTGCTTGCTCCAAAGTGATCCGCACATCTCTAGATTTCCAAACCTTTCAGCCCATGAGTTTGGTCTCTACTAAATCCGTCTGAGACGTGCCGTCTTTTTCAACGCAATATTCATATAATAGATAATTATAGGGCTCATAAGGGTAGGTTGTCAAATATATTCTACCCGAAATTTATATCATGTTTAACATATACCATTTCACATTATAACTCTTGCGGTACATACGGCTTCTGCACAGAATCTAATAATGCAAAATTCATTGGACTACTTACCATTTCATTATATTGCTCAACCACGGCTTCTTCCGTTTCACTACGAGGATCAGCAATAAAATCCTCAATCGCTTTATCAAGATGTTTCTTTTGCTCTAAACGATTCTGAGCCTCGGCAGCAGTAACCTTTGCCCCAATCCCATCGGCGGCTTCTTTCTGTGCTTTCACCCATTGGAAATCACTATCGGATTTATGCTCCATAATATGATCTACTATATCGCTATAAATAATCATCATTTCCAACATATTAGCACCATTAGTTTGTCCATTATTACGCATGAGCTTAACAAAACGTTCGCCCTCTTGCTTATAATATGTTTTAACAATAGTATCTAATGCATCATATTTTGGTTCAAATACATCCATTAATGATGAAAGTTTCTCCAACTGCGTGTGAGCAAATGCATAATTATCTGATTCATAGCGCTTTTCTTTATAATACGTATCTAGCTCTTTTACAGCCACCACAATGTCGTGCAATACCGGTAATAAAGCATCCGTAGCGGCTTCCAAGTCACTATGCGTATGCCCCGCATCTCGCGCAGCAAGGAGTTCTTGCTCAAGACGTTCATAATCCCGCTCTTTAAACTCAGCTAACGGTATATTTTGTCGTGCTTGCTGCACCGTTTCCATATGTTGATGGCTATATTTTACACTCGTGAAATTAAACTCATTTGTGGCGGCCAAATAAAACTTAAAAATACGCCAGATTTCCTTCTCACTATCACTTTGCGAAGCTTTCACCTGACTGCTATTCCTTAAATTATCCATATTAAACTCACAGCCACTTACAACGCCCACACTCGCTGCAATACACATAACTAAACCTATGCGGCGCCACCAGTTCTGACCACTCATCTATCTCTCCTAAATGCTCTACATTCCCATAAATTAATATTACAGATATTGTATAAAATTAATACATCCAATTCAAGATGAGGAAATAGCTGGACATACAGAAGAATGAAACTACTTCGGAACGGTATGATAAAACTGCAAAAATCATGAAATAATAGTAGATATGTATCAATAAATCATAATAGTTATATTTCTCTTGTTTTTACAAACATTAGTTCTATAATATAGATATAAGAAAACCCCATACTTTGTATGGGGTCAACTGAGACAACCGAGAGACGAACATTCCGTCCTATCTAGGTCTCTAAACGTTATCTTATGTGTTAAGTATAACAAGTGCCCTAACTCATGTCAATTAAAGGAGAGAGAAAATGAGACAGACACATCGCACACTAACCAATGTTCCTATCTTAACATTACCAAATGATTTTACATTTAAAGCAAAGGGAGTTATTGATTTTAACAATGTACTTAGTATATTTGATTGGTCTGCCAAGTCAAAACATATAATTATAGATGCAAGATTTTGCCAAAGTATTGAGTACCAAACACTGACATTACTCATACTCTATATATGGCAATTAAAGAGAAAAAAGATTCATATAAATTTACAATATTCTAAGCATTCTTTATTTGGAAAAATGTGGCAAAGAATGAATGGAACCTCATGCTTTAAAATTCTTAATAACACACAAGACAATTTTCACTACGTTTACAACAAGCCCATCTTCGCCATTAAATACAAAGATCATAATATTACGCAAATGCTAAATACAATTCGTGATTACGCTATGGACTTACCTACAGATTTAATTAGAGGATATGAGGATGCAGTTCGTTATATCATATCCGAACTAACATATAATGCATTAGAACACGGTTTTAATCCTCAGATTCCATCATTATTACAATTTAACTGGTATCGAGATAAAAACCAACTATCATTTATTCTTGCTGATCTTGGTGTAGGTATTAAAACACATTTAGAGCAAACCTATGCACCTTTCACAAACAATACAGATGCCATCGCTATGGCACTAGAGCCTGAAATATCTGGTACATTTGGCGTCAACGTAGGTCCTTACAAGCAACAAAACAATGCAGGCATGGGCCTGTACTTGTCTAGTAATCTTGGCAAAACATTAGAAGCAGATATGTATATCGTATCAGGCGATGGTGTCGCACATATTTCTCCACTAGATGTAACATACACAACGCTAAACAACTCTTGGCCCGGCACATTTATATACATGACCATTGGTTTTGATAGATTAAAAACATATGACCTTCATAAACACCTAGAGGATTTTAGAAAACACGCTACCGAAACTGTAGCTAAACGAAATAATATAGTCCGCGCTCCCGAATTGTACATTGATATGTATAACTATTGCGGAGAACGGTGTGAAGTTAAACTAGAAGCTATTAATCTTAGAGAGCGAAAAATCATACCAGCTATACAAAAAGGAGAAACCGTAATCCTTGATTTCTCTCACGCTATAACAGCTACACACAGCTTTTTAACCGCTTTATTGGCAGATCCAATTAAAATTCTAGGTCTCAAATCATATAAACAAATCAAGATTATAGGGGCTAATGAAACCATTCGGACAATTATAGATTTTGTGTTTGATACATACACAAACTAATTTCCAACTATATAACAAAATACCCCGTATACCATTTATTTTAGGATATACGGGGTATTTTATTTCAAAGTTAAATACTAATTATAATCTCGCTCTAAATCAGGAAATCCAAAAGAAGCAAAATCATACCAAACTATTTTCCACATACCATCTGACAATTGTTTCATTTCTAGAGACAAACTTTTCAAGTTATTATCTTTTGTATCTAAACCAACAATTACAACGCTAATTTGTTCCGAGGACATCTTATATGTTTCTAAAGAAATTAGTTTAAATCTATCAACTTCACGTAACATAAGAATATGCTCAACAAATCTAGCATTTGGAGATTCCCCTTTCATTAGAGAATCTACATCACCACCTGTAAAAATAGTATGTATATCATTATTAAAACGGTCGTTAGCTAATAAAGGCTCTAACTCAGCAAGATTTACCTTTCGATTTTTATAGGGAAATAAAATCTCTGTTTCCTTACCTTCGTTTATTAGTTTTCTATAAAGAGCTAACTTTTTTTCATATCGCCTATTCGCCAAAGTATCAATATCAATAAATTTTTTTAAAGATGCTTCATCATCAGATTGAATGGCCTCATAAATTAACTTCAACGAATATTCTGGTGTAGATTTATAAGTCACCTTATGATAAATTCCATATCCAGCACCGACAAGTATACCAATCACTATTACAATACTCAGTATACCCTTTACAATTCCAAGCTGTTTAAACTTCATTAACATTTCATCGTTCCTTTCAACCACATATATTGCCTACGTTTATCTAATTAATGTACAATATATCATAACTAGCATTTTATAGATAGTTTAAATTTATAGTTTGAAAGAGAGGACTATTATGAGACGACTATGCCTTATGATTTTAAGTCTATGTATGTTAGTGTTATCCGGGTGTGCCACCATCAACTCGGATATACACATCAACCGCGATGGTAGCGGCACTTGGGATGCAACTGTCAAATCACAAGCAGAACCAATCGAAAAGAAAGTTATCACTGAAGTATTAGCTAAATATCCAATGCCTGAATATACTATCAAAGCTATTAATAATGAGGGTAAAGCAATCAAAGTTGACGATAATGACACAGCAGAGTACAATACCTGGTCTATAGCATCTGAATTTAAAAATATAGATGAGTTTACGCTAGTTAGAAATGCTATGACATTGCAAGACAAAAACAAAAACCTAGCACCAGCATTAGAAAAAACAACTTCGGGTACTTATATAGTAGATTTAGGTACTTCGCTTGGAAACACGACAGTCTCTGTATCTGGCACGATTGACAAAGTCAGCGTACAATCAGGCACATTAAAAAATGACAATACTATAACCTTTTCACAAAATGAACGTATACGTTTCATATTCAAGCCCGATCATAGTTGGTTCTTTTATATTGGAATCGGTATTGGCATAGTAGTCGTAGTAAGCGGTGGCTATATCTTCTATTTACGTCGTAAATATTATGGCGATGCTGTATAAGGAGATTTTTATGAAACGAAATATTTTAATCGCACTACTGCTCACTTTTACCATGATGCTAGTAACAGCTTGCGGTAGTAATTCTAGTAATAAAAATGACAATAATAAATTCGAAGGGACTTGGATTGCTTATAATCAAAAGAGCGATCCAAACCAAATTCAAGAATTTACATTTGAAAATGTAGACGACCAATTACTGGTGTCATTATATACATACTCCTATACTCCATTAATGGATTATTTTTCAAGCGGTCTTGATGAAGCAGATAGCACAAAACAAGGAACTGATACTGCGCCGGCCAATGCAGATTATCTATTAACTAAAAAAAGAGACTCTATCCATAATATGCTTCGTACAGCGGTAAATAATAAATTAGATGTAGGACCAAATCCAATTCTCTACAATGAAAAGGATGATACCCTCGTTTACAATAATGTAGTATTCCATAAACAATCTGATGACAACTCGGTTAAAGCATATTTGTCTAAATTAAAAGATGCTATGAAAGATGATGTTATTCAAGGAAGAAAAAAGGATACAGTTGGTAGCTTCCGACCAAAACCAAACATCCAATTTAACTTTTCCTTCGATGATTCTATTCTAGACACCGCACAATAAGGAGACATAGCATATGAAATCTATTATAAAACTAACATGCATCATGATGGCGCTACTTTCTACGCTAGTTATTGCAGGTTGTAGCAATAAACCGGACTATACGGGCACATGGATTGGATACGATGGAGAAAATGCTCTATATCGACTCACAATTCAAGAAAATGGAAAAGAATATATGGTTACAGAAGATACATATTTTTATATTCCAGAAAAAGATTTACCAAAACCAAATCTTTTCGCTCTATTCGTAACAGCCAATGACAACTTACCAAACACCAATAACAAATACGATATTAAGTATATTTTGCATAAAGACTCTAGAGTAACGACTGCAAAAGCAGTCCAACCTGCAAACGGGAAAGCTGACGAGGACCAATATAAAAACCAGCTTAGCTATGACGAAGGACGCACTATGCTTCGTTACATTGAAAAAGATAAGACTTTCCTTCTCAATAACGTTCGATATCAAAAAGAAACTTCTGATCTCACCAATAGCTTTCTACAACAAATGCAAGCAGCTATGCGTCGTGAATTAGAACTAAAATACCATAAATATGGTGAACGAGCTATCGGCTCTAATCATAATAAAGTTATACTTGGCAATATTACATTTGACGATAGTACTTTAACAGAAAATAAATGATAAAAGGTGTACCAACACAAATCAATGTGTTGGTACACCTTTTTTATGTAACCCTACAATGTCTAATAAACCCGTTTTTACACCCAAAATATCAGCTATCTATCGACTTATTCATATCAATGTAATTTATCTAAGCTTATTACATATGTTAACAACGCATCACCAGTTTGCTTAGATAATTGCTGAAATCCACAACGCTCATAAAACTCCATAAGTAATTTACGATTTTCACATTCAACTAAAATCGCTCTTCCTCCAACAATATCTTGTGCTTCATTTATATAATCTACAGCAATATTAATTAAGGAGTCCCCAGAAAATTGTTTAACATAGGGATTTGCATAATTTTTACCTAACTGACCGATAAGATATATAGCAGAATCTGGTTTATTAGAGTACCCAGAAACCAGCTTCCGTAGACGATTAGATACACTCTTATCCAAATTCATCGCTTTAAGGGCAAGAGTAAAATATCCCGCCAAATTTCGATGTTCATCAATGACTAAGTACGTTCGACTAAAGTGTTTCTTCTCAAAATCAATGGATTTTTCTTTTAAAAAATCTTCAATATCTTTATTTTTAGGACATGAAAACGTTTCAAAAATCCCACATAATAAATTTTCATCATCTAAATAGTCGCGGATAGAAACAGTCATATATCTCATGGTCTATTCCTCACAACTTGTTCTAAAACTTTACGGCCAGCTTCTTTATTCAACTTATTGATTGTATAATTTTTATTTCGCTTAATTTTCTCCGTCGTATCAAAGGCTTTAACCCATGCTGCTTCATCTTGTTGCCGCACAACTAAGGGTTTAAAAAAGCTTGATGTAGCCACTATCTTCACCTCCATTACTAGAATTAGTTATAAGATGTTCTGCCTCAATATTCTACAAATCTATTATAACAATTATAATCACTAAAAAGATAGATTAAGGGGGTGACCAATGGTCACCCCCTATTTCATTCCATATTAGGTTACTATCATTTATTCAATGATGGATTTAGGTATGGCCTTGTAAATATACAAGGAAATATATCCATCAACCATACTATGCACAATAGTGCCACCTCCAACGAGGACAAATACAACGTACATTAAGTCGATATTCGGTAATGTAGTAGTTGTATAGAATAGTAAACAGGCAACAACTTCACCAATAGCATGAATGATAGCGCACACAAAGTTAAAAGTCACAAAAGAAAGAGCATTTGATAATACTTCCATGTGATTTTTAAGATACCAAGCACCAAGCAACGCAAAAAAGATATGTGATGCTGCACGCATAACAATAACGAGAGGGAATCCTGCTACAAAGAATCCTAACGTGGATCCAATAACTACACAAGCCGCCGATTTACGTGATAAAAACATAGCCAAAAAGATTGGCACATGACTGGCCAGTGTATAAGAAGCCGGTGGTATGACGACTTTCAATGGCATTACGATAGGGATCATAATTGCTAAAGCCATCAATAACGCAGTAATGGTTAAATTTCGATACATGGAAGAATTCATAAAGCCCTCCTTATTAGCTCTTCTCTCATCTACAATATGATTATGGTAATTATGATATAAGACCAATCTAATTAATGGCTATATTAACAGTCTTATAGATTAGTGACCTACGTTCCCCCACAAGTTAAGGATGACAACACCAACTACAATAAGACCTATCCCCAAAATGGTGTACATATTATAGCCCTCACTAAAGATAAAGACCGAAATGAGTGCTGTCACCACGAGGCCTACGCCAGACCATGTAGCATAGGTAACACTGAGTGGAATATATTTCAGTACATGCGTCAATGTATAGAAAGATCCTACATAGCCACATACGCAGGCAATAGTCTGTAACGGCCGCGTAAAGCCATCAGAGGCTTTCAACATGGTCGTAGCAAATAGCTCAAGCCCTATAGATAAGGCAAGTAAAAAATAAGATAACATAACTCCTCCTACAAAAAAGAGAGGGCCTTACTACCCTCTCTTCAATACATAAGTACGCACTCAATCGCACCTATTATAAGCGTTCGATAACAGCTTGCGCCATTTCTGTGGTACCTACGCGTTTCAAGCCTTCGCGGTAGATATCGCCTGTGCGGTACCCATCAACGAGCACTTGTTCAACAGCTTTTTCAATTGCATCAGCCACTTGAGGTAAATCAAGGGAATGACGGCACATCATAGCTGCAGACAAGATTGTACCCAATGGGTTCGCCAAGTTTTGACCCATAATATCTGGTGCAGAACCGTGGATTGGCTCGTACAACGCTGTGCCAGTCCCCATGGATGCAGATGGTAAAAGCCCGATAGAACCAGAGATGACAGCGCCTTCATCAGACAGGATATCGCCGAACAAGTTTGTTGTAACGATAACGTCAAACTGTGCAGGATTTACAACGAGTTGCATCGCTGTATTATCTACGTAGAAGTAATCTGTTGCGATATCTGGATTAGCTGAAGCTTTTTCTTGAGCGATTTTACGCCACAAACGAGAAGAAGCCAATACATTTGCTTTATCTACAGATACAACCTTTTTATTACGTTTGCGAGCTGTTTCCATAGCAATGTCCATAATGCGCTCTACTTCGTAACGGCTGTATGTTTCTTTATCCCAAGCAAACTCGTTAGCACCTTCACCTTGTGCCTCTTCGCGTTCACCGAAGTAAATCCCACCAGTCAACTCACGAACGATAACGAAATCTACATCTTGTACAAGTTCCTTTTTAAGTGGGGAATACTCTTGCAAAGATGGATAGATTTTTACAGGACGCAAGTTACAGAACAAACCAAGCTCCTTACGAAGGCCAAGAATTGCTTTTTCAGGACGAATAGAAGGATCTACATTATCCCATTTAGGACCGCCTACAGCGCCAAGCAATACAGCGTCAGCCTTTTTACAAGCCTCAATAGTATCCTCAGTCAAAGGCACACCGTATGCATCAATAGACGCACCGCCTGCTTTTTTATCAATCCAATTAACCTTTACACCGGCTTTCTCAAAAGCCACATCACACACAGCCTTCGCTGCAGCAATAATCTCAGTACCAATACCATCACCAGGAATCAATACGATATTTTTTTCGCTCATCTATATATTCCTCTCCGACAATGAAGCCCCGTTGCAAGCCTCCATTGCCTTAACGGGTCGAGGCCATAGGCCTCGCCCTAGCAAAAGTCGTTTGCGACGGGGCTTCATCGTCTACATGTATCCATATGTACATCATTGCGAAAAAAATCGCAATGATAAGCTACGTAGAGCCGAGGTGCATGCTCTGACGCGACTTTAGTAGGTCAAGGCCCTCGGCCGATGACCGTTAAGCTAGCTGGAGTGTCAGAGCATCACCGAGGCTCGGCCACGTACTTACTACTTGCGATGTTTCGCAAAGTTTACAAGACCTCCTGCTGCCGCAATGTCTTGAATGAATTGTGGCAATTCAGTGCCTTGGTATTGTTCGTTTTTAGTCAAGTTATACACGATACCTTTAGATAAATCTACGCCGATTGCATCGCCCGCATCGATATGATTGACTTGTTCGCCGATTTCAATAACTGGTAAACCGATATTGATAGCATTACGGAAGAAGATACGAGCAAAGGAGTGTGCAATGATAACAGGCACGCCTTTTGCTTTGATAACGCCTGGTGCGTGTTCACGGGAGGAACCACAGCCAAAGTTTTTACCAGCTACCATGATTTCGCCAGCTTTCACATTGGGAGCGAAAGTAGTATCAATATCTTCCATCGCATGTTCAGCCAATTCGTTCCAATCAGCAATCGCCAAGTAACGAGCTGGAATGATTACGTCTGTATCTACATCGTCGCCGTAGCGCCAGATTTTTTTGCTTTCAAAATCCATATTAAACCTCCTCAGGGCCTGCAATGCGGCCTAATACAGCACTTGCTGCCGCCACGTAAGGGCTTGCCAAATATACTTCAGAATCAACGTGACCCATACGACCACGGAAGTTACGATTTGTAGTGGAAACGGTTCTTTCACCAGCTGCCATAATACCCATGTAACCACCTAGGCAAGGACCACATGTTGGCGTGGACACTGCGCAGTCAGCTTGAATGAAGATGTCCAATAAACCATCTTTCATAGCTTGATCGTATACATCTTGGGAACCAGGAATTACGATACAACGAACGAATGGAGCTACTTTGCGACCTTTGAAGATTTCTGCAGCTGCCACCAAGTCTTCGTAACGGCCATTTGTACAGGAACCGATGATAACTTGGTCGATTTTAATATCTTTGTCGATCTCGTTGATGTAATGTGTGTTGGATGGCAAATGAGGGAATGCTACAACTGGTTGCAATTTAGACAAATCGATAGTCACAGTTTGAGCATATACTGCATCAGGGTCTGGATTAATTGGTTCTACAGGACGATTTACGCGGCCTTTAATGTATGCTTCAGTAATTTCATCATATGGGAATACGCCACATTTACCACCAGCTTCGATGGCCATGTTACAAATTGTAAGGCGGTCAGCCATAGTCATGTGTTGTACGCCGTCACCAGCGAATTCAAGAGCCATGTAACGAGCGCCGTCTACGCCGATTTTACCGATTAAATCAAGGATTACGTCTTTACCAGTTACCCATTTGTTAGGTTTGCCGATAAGCTCAACCTTAATTGTTTCAGGTACTTTGAACCAAGTTTTACCTTCTGCCATAGCAACGCCCGCATCAGTGGAGCCTACGCCTGTGGAGAATGCATTTACCGCACCATATGTACAAGTATGGGAGTCAGCACCAATCATCATTTCCCCAGGGCCGATAAGACCTTTTTCTGGCAAAATAACGTGCTCGATACCCATTCTACCTACTTCAAAGTAGTTTGTAATGCCATGTTCGCGTACGAAGTCGCGCATGACTTTCGCTTGTGTAGCAGATTGAATATCTTTGTTTGGTGTGAAATGGTCAGGCACCAAGTAGATTTTATGACGGTCAAATACAGGTTTGCCGATTTTTAAGAACTCTTTACGCGCTGGTGGGAATGTGATGTCGTTCATCAAAACAGCGTCCAAATGACATTCGATGATTTGGCCCGGTTTTACAACATCAAGACCCGCGTGGCGAGCCATATTCTTTTCAGTAATGGTCATACCCATATTATTCTTCCTCCTCTTGTTCTAGCTCCATAGCTAGGAATACTGAGTTAACTGCATTAATATATGCGTTCACACTTGATTTAACGATATCGGTGCTGATACCACGACCATGGTATAAGCGACCGTTGTATTCAACCTTAAGGGTTGCTTCCCCAAGGGCATCTTTACCGGCTGTGATGGCGCGGATTTGGTAGTCTTTTAAGCTGATTGGCAAGCCAACCACACGTTCAACTGCTTTAAGGGATGCGTCTACTGGACCGTCACCTACGGCAGCATCTGCTTTCTCGCCTTCTGGGGTCATGAGACGAACATCAGCATAAGCATAGCCTTTTTCACCTAATTTATAGTATTGAGCCACAAGCTCGAATGCTTTTTTGTGATGTAAGTTATCTACTACAAGAGCGATAATGTCATCGTCGTATACTTGTTTTTTACGGTCTGCCAATTCTTTAAATTTAGCGAAGAGGTCGTTGATTTTCTCTTCTGTGAAAGATTGGAAACCAAGTTTTGCCAAATGATCAGCAAAGGCATGACGGCCAGAGTGTTTACCCAATACGAGGTCTGTTTTTTCAGCCCCTACAGACTCAGGGGTCATGATTTCATATGTTTCAGGATTGCTCATCATACCATGTTGATGGATACCAGACTCATGAGCAAAAGCGTTAGAACCTACGATTGGTTTGTTTGGTGGAACTACGACACCTGTCAAACGACTTACTAGTTTAGAAACTTTCGTAAATTGTTTTGTATCGATGTTCACTTGAAGGTCGCCGAAGTAATCATGGCGTGTTTTAAGAGCCATTACAACTTCTTCAATCGCTACATTACCAGCCCGTTCGCCTAGGCCATTAATTGTGCCTTCTACTTGGCGTGCACCTGCTTTAATAGCAGCTAACGTATTTGCATTAGCAAGACCTAAGTCGTCATGGCAGTGAACGGAGATAATTGCATTTTCAATGCCTGGTGTATGTTCTTTAATATAGCGGATTTTATCACCGAACTCATTAGGGTTCATGTAACCTACTGTGTCTGGTACATTAATAATTGTTGCACCACCAGCAATGGCAACACCAAATACTTGGCATGCAAAATCTAAATCAGAGCGTGCCGCATCTTCACCAGAAAACTCGATTTCATCAACCTTACCTTTTGCATATGCCAATACGGATTTAACCTTATCCAATACCTCTTGGCGAGTCATTTTTAATTTATATTCCATATGAAGCTCGGAAATAGCAATGAATACATGTAAACGGCTACGTTCCGCATCTTTCAACGCATCAATCGCTTTTTGTACGTCCTTTTCATTAGCACGAGCCAACGCACAAATTGTTGTACCTTTGACTTCGCGTGCAATCGTTTGTACTGCTTCAAAATCTCCAGGGGATGCTGCTGGGAAGCCAGCCTCGATTACATCGATGCCGAGGCGTACTAGGCCTTTCGCAATTTCAATTTTTTCAGGAGTTTGTAAAGATACACCTGGTGTTTGTTCCCCATCACGAAGGGTTGTATCGAAGAAATATACGCGATTTTGATCCATAATCTTCACCTTTTCTGTACTAATAAAAACATAACACTTTATTATATCTATTCATTGTGAAAGTTTAATCAAACAAAACGTAGAATTAAAGTGCGTGCTCGCAAGCAACTTTAGTAGGTCGAGGCCCTAGGCCGAAGACCGTTACTCTAGCTAATAAGAACTGTTAAATGTCGGTCGCAGCCGACTTTGGCCCTGCGAAGGCCGTAGGCCGAAGTCAGACCCGGCCGGTGGAGGCTCCGACCAACATTTGACAGTATAAAAAAAGCCCCTCAGAACAACTGTCGTTGCTCAAAGGGGCGTTATATACATAACACGGTACCACCCTAATTGGGACTCGTTGCGGGTATAACGGAACCACCGTCGATGACTACTGCTGTATTCGCCATCAAAGCTCACGGGAGAGTGTCAGCGTACAACCTCTATTGCCTCGCACCAACCGGCAACTCTCTGAAAGCAGGATTTGTAAACCTTTATACCCATTCATAGCTTGTTTTTAAGATATAAGGATATTGTACTGTATTCTATAGAGTAATGTCAATTAGGATATGATGAAGTTTTACTGAGTCAATATAGGACAATAAAAATAGCAGGGTGGCCGCCCTGCTATTTTTTTCGTTCATATGAGACTATGTCACATATTGACATCCCTTGTCATATATAGAATAACACTTCACTATAGTATAGTCAATGTGCCCTCTACGCAATCAATCTTAAAAGCTTATCCATTCTAAATTCTCAAAATTATTTAGAATTCGTTTATCCATTTTTACCACTTGATTAGTAAACTCTATTCGACCATGAATAAATGAAATATCTGTATACCAGTTCTTTAAACCCGCATACACTTCATTCTCTAAATCAATAATGATGGTTTCAATGGGATCCCAAGTTTTGCATCTTACAGACTCGACCATAACCATGCTTTTACCTATGAAAGTAACATCCCTACCATAAATCCAAAACGGCAATGCTTTCCCCTTTATAGAAATAGAATAAATAGCATCACCATGAGGCGGCTCCGTTTCATATTGCGCTTTTATATTGTACTTTTCCATTATCTCATTGCTAGCATTTTCTATATATGGCAACGTTGAAATCTTATAATTATCTGCGTTCATATAAGCTCCATTATTTTTAATATAAATCACAACAAAGGTTGCCTATGTAATTATCATAGTTCTGTTATCAGTAGTCACTATCATTGCACTAGTTCAGTAGTACAACGATATACGCCTAACGTATAGAGGAGTGCAGTCCTCTAACACGTTAGGCGTCATCATAATTTTGTTCAGTTTTAGATGAGCCTAACGCCCTAATCACGTTAATGGGCTCTTTTTATATGTATATTATAAGCTAATCAAGCTTAAAAAGATAGTACAGTAATAAACTCAATTAGTACCTACACTGTTAATCATTTCTCTAGCCCGCTCAATAGAAACTGGGGCATTAAATAAGAACACATGATTCTGCCCCGCTTGTTCCCAAGATGCTAAATAAACAGCGTCATCTACCATTCGATAGGTTACCGTCATACCATTCACAATATCCGTCTTCTGAGGCACATAATCCTTATAATCGCCTGCAATATTACCTGATAGAGTCGATACACGATACTTAATATACTTCGGCATATCATCTACACGGTCAAAATATGTTCCTTTTAAAAGCTCATGATAGGCATACACAACTTGTAATACATCGTGATCCACAATGGATACATGTACGGGACGTAATCCCTCTAAACCACTTGGCAACTGTGGTTTAAAGTTCAAATATTGCTTAGCCTCATATACAGTATCAAACACCTCTAGCGATTGACATTTGCGAGTGCTTCTATAATCCTCATCAGTCATAGTGCAACTTCCAAGTCTATCTGGACAAGGAAACTCATTTCGATCACCATAAGGCTGATCATAAATAGAATTGCCATTAAGACGAAACCGTATCAACTCATCTGCGGACACAACATTGATGGAACCTATAAAAGCTAGCGTAGCTAACGCACATACAACCTTTTTCATGATACAATCCCCTGCAAACAAACTATATATAGTAAGTTAATTATATCATCTAAAAAGCTAATATTCTTATATTCATAAGTATTTTTCGTCCAGAAAAAGATAAGTATTATGCTTGCAATTCGCAGTTATAAGATCGCAATTATAAAGCAATTGCATTACAATATAAATAACAGGAGGTGATACTATGGCTAAAACGGCCTCTATCAGTTTGCGTATCGAGCCAGCTGTAAAAGCACAATTAGAAGCACTATATGCTAGCTTTGGCATATCCGTAACTGATGCGATTAACATTTTTCTCCACACATCACTAATGGAAGGCGGATTTCCATTTCAACCTAAACAACCTCGTTATAATGCAGAAATAGAAGCTGCTATTCAAGAAACGAAAGATATATTGGCAGGAAAAGTAAAAGCAAAATCATATGCTAATGTAAAAGAAATGATTGAGGATTTAGGATTGGAGTAATCAGTTATGTTGAGATTAGTGCTTAGCAGTAGATAGTATTATCTTTAACTCGCACGGGTAGCCACCCAGATTTATTCTAACTAAGCTTAAGAGGAATGTGAAAGCATGTCTCTTTTCTATTCCCCAAAAATTTAAACCAGTTATCATAACAAATCTATCACATTTGATTGTATCTATCGCAAATCATTCTACTATTCAAAATTATTGTAGGTGCTATAATGAACTCAACAAAAGGAACAAGTGCTCATATGATACTAAATGCACTATTCCAAAACTATAGTTAGTAATTATATGGAGGAAATAATCATGACACATACACAATTAACACAACTCGTACAAGCATTATTAGATGCACCACAAAGCAACCCTAAAGTAAAAGAGTTCGCTCAGTCTTGGATTGATGCTGAAGGTACTCCTAAGCAAGAAGAGCTTACAAAACAACTCGTATCCGTAGCAGAACAAAATATTGCACTTATCGACGAAACAATCGGCTTTGCAGGCTCTGAACTCGCTACACAAATCCTTGGCAAAGAAGGCGCAGCTAACCTATTACAACACGCTAAAGACATCAAAGCAAAAGGCGCAGAATTCTGTGACTGTGATGCATGTGTAGCATCTAAAAATATAATTGATTTGAAAGCGGAAATTGCATAATTTAATATATAGATATGTTAAATGGCTCCTTACATGAGGAGCCATTTTCTACATCATAATAATTATATTTTTTAGTAAACATTATCTATTTTACCATCAATAAATATTTTTACTTTAGTATCTTCTCTATTTTCCTTAATAATTAAACTTAAACCGTATTTATATTTAAAGTCACAATCTGTACTAGTCAAAAATGCTAACTTTTTTTCATCATATAAGGTATCGTCACTATTCCACCAAGGCTTTATTTCTATAACAGCAAAATTATGCTCATTGCTTCCACGTTCATGAATAATAATATCTGGTCTAATATGGCTCTTTTCCATAATTTTTTTATCATCTTTATTTCGATTATATTCACAATCTACATCATATTCGGTAATAAGTAAGGCCAAGTAATGCCCAAGCTTATGTGAGATAGATAATTCACTAATATGTTTACTATCCTTATGTCGCATAGATTCATGATTTATTAAATACTGATCTTTATAATATAGCGTATCTAATGCAATCGTCAACACGCTCAAGAACTCATCTATATGCTCCATTATATATCCTCCTAACAATATAATCTCCCTAACAACAATTCAACTTATGTTATTTATTATTCTACCCTTTTATATAAACTCCTCTATCAGTACTACTAATTTATTGATATCAACAATTTTATCTTAATCTACTTAAATAAAAAGGCCCCTCATTAAGGAGCCTCTTTATTTAATAGTACATCTGTAAAAACTTTACTTTTACAGTCTACTCAGGCGTTTGTTGTATCCGTTGAAGCATTTTAAAGCTCACAGCGATATTAACGAAAATAATCAAAAGTGTTAGGAACGAATAGGCTAATTGCATATAGTTTGCCGACACCGCATCATATATCTGATATGTGCAATATCCGGCTGTGATAATGCCGCTGAGGACACCCGGGATATACTGTCGCAGAAAAATACTTTGGAATATATGTCCAATTACATGGTATACGTATGCTATGATAATGGTAATATAAAAATCGAAGCTTTCAAAATATATACTTAATCCCAGTATAACCAACAAAAGTATGAATTCCTGACAGACGATGGCATTAAATCTGAAGGGTGTAAAAGTGGCTGCTAAAAATTGTTGTTGCAGTTTAGGATTCCTTCGCATGAATCGTGGAAATAGAAGAATCTCTTCAAGTTCGTGCAATATAAAAATGCTCGGGAATAATAAGAAAAAACCATTCAGATCCATAAGATACCTCGTTCACAAGTAAAACTATTTACCACCTTTTTTTACATATGTATCAAGAACTCTTATTTCCCGTAAATAATCTCGTTCAACAGGACTAATAGTTTGATTCTGGTATTTTTGATATTCAGAAAGGACCTTCGCTTGCATTTGTTGATGAGATATATGTCCCTTATCTTGTAATACAGCTTCGCCTGTAGCTGACAAAATCGCATCTATATGCTTTATCCAATCAGCCATTGTCATAGGGACTTCACGCTGGGCCTGTCTTTCCGCAAAATCCAAGTATCCTGAAACTAATTGATTGAGCCCTTGTAATTCTTTTTCTGTAAGATAATTTTTAGCAATTTGAGCCTCTTTCAATGTAGGTAATTCTCCTTTGAAAGTAGTTAATCCCATAAACTCTTTTTTGCTATCTACACGTTTATAAATAACTTCACTAGCCGTATTATGATGAACAGCAAAATGCATCTTATTTTGTACTGTAGCAAAAAATGATTTTGCTTCTACGGATATCGGATTATAATCAACAGCAGTAGAAAATAAGTCCAGCACTTGACGATAAAAAACCTTTTCACTAGAGCGAATATCTCGAATCCGATCTAATAACTCTTTAAAATAACTGCCACCACCTAATTCTTTCAGTCGCTCATCATCAATAGCAAACCCCTTTATCAAATAATCCTTTAATACGGTTGATGCATATTTTCTGAATTGAATTCCTCGCGGCGATCGAACACGATATCCTATGGCTAAAATCATATCAAGATTATAATAAGCTAACTTTCTTTCAACAGTCCGAGTACCTTCATTTTGAACTGTCAACTTATAGTTGACAGTTCCTTCTTCAGACAATTCAAAATCTTGAAATATAGCTTTAATATGTTTACTAATATTTTGTTTTGTTGTTTGAAATAATTCCGCTATTTCACTCTGACTCAACCAAACAGAACCATTATCTAATATTAGATTAATTTTAGCTTTTCCATCTTCAGTATTATAAATAATAATATTATTCATCTGAAAGCCTCTCTGTCATTACATCCATAGTCATTCAATATCTGTATACAAAAATCTTAAAATTAGCATACATTAAACTAAAACAAGCCCTCTATATTACTATCATTGTAACATAGAAGGCCCAAGAATCTATCTACTATTAAATTTTAAAACTACGCAGATTATGAAAGTTGATTAAAAGAAACATATTAGCATCTCTTCTTATAGCATGTACTCATATATGGTCTTATAAAAGCCCAATATATACATAGTCCAGTCACAATATATTTATTAATTTCTACCGATAACTCAATCCATTCCTTATGTGTATTTGTAGCATCAATAAATAAAATATTAAATCCGAGAAGTCTTTTGATTGGATTAATCAGATCTAATGCTGAGTTATAAACATCAGTTGAAATTAATGTGCCTACATGATTAACAGTAGTTAAAATATAATATATACTTCCCATATAAAAAATACCCAAAATGGTCACTATTATGATTAAACCTAAACTTTGATGAAATAAAAAGTTACTAAAAGTATTTAGCCGCCCCAAATTAACAGAATATGTCTTTTGTAAATGGTACGTAACACGTTCAACAATACCACTAACAATCCAAAAACAAAAGAAAATTCCCAAGATACCATATAGAAATGGCAAAATCCAATACAAGAAAAACTCAAACTTTTGTAATAGTAATTGTATTACTTCTGGTAATAATGGTAGTAAATCTAATATATTCACATAATAATAGTCATACAAATAATTTGTAAAAAGAGTCATGATAAACAAGCTAGAAATAAATTTGGTAACTAAATCAATTCGTTTTACTACTAAATCTACTATTGTTTTTATGTTATTAACCATATATACCTCCAACTTTTATAATCATGTATATTCTGTTGATAAATATAGTACCAAATCATATGTGTATTTTTCTACCCATTATAAAAATTATTGTAAATTATACTCTAAGAATAACCAATCGTTATTGTATACAAATAAACGAAAAACAGCTCCTCATAAAAGGAGCTGTTTATATATATCCCTTACATTCATGCGAGTACTGCACTGTAACCCGCATGCGTTTTAAATTATATTATTGCATATGTGTTTTTTGTGCCACTGTGTTAGTAATAATAGCTTTTGCCATATCGCGATTGACAGGACGTTCAAAATAGATGGAATGGTTTTGACCATCTTTTACCCATGTTGCAAGGTATACCATGTAATTACCGCCTTTGAAAGTCACCTTTGTGCCGTTTACTTTTTCAGTAGCTGTAACTCTATAATTATTGTAATCGCCGCTGATATCACCTTTTGTAGTGCCTACGCGATATACGATACGTTTGCCTGCTGCTTGATTGCGAGTAGAATCTTCGCCAGCTTGGTATACATATACTACTTGTAATACATCTTTTTCAATAGTACTTACAGACTTAACATTATAGCCTACAGGCAATACCTTAGGCAATTGAGGTGTAATATTCATGTATTTAGCAGCTTCATCAATAGTAGCGAATTCATGAATTGGACTTGGCATGCCAACCATTGGCGCTGCCTGTTCTGCAACTACAGGTTTAGCTGGATCTGGTTTTACATCTAAAGTACCTTGTGCACCAGCAACAGTGTAAGAACCTACACAAGCACACGCAACTGCCATTAATACAAATTTTTTAACCATGAGTATAAGCTCCCTTCGCGTAACATAAAAATTATTAAAAACACATTTATTTTGTATGTGATTTTTCCTCAACAATATTACGGATAATAGCCTTCGCTATATCTCGTGTAACGGGGCGATAAAAATCTAAAGAATGATTTTGTCCATCTTTCATCCACGATGCAAGATAAACCATTTTGTCACTGCCTTTGAAAGTAACCTTTGTACCATCTACACTTTCAGTTTCTATAACCTTATGAATTTTATGGTCACCACTGATATCACCAGTTAACTTAGATGAACGATATATAATATATGCGCCTCCATCTTGATTATAACATGGCTCCGCACCAAATTTGTAGACATACACAACTTGTAATATATCTTTCTCTAAAGTGATGATAGATTGAATATTAAAGCCTACAGGTAACAACTTTGGCATCTGTGGTGTAATATTCATATACTCCGCCGCTTCTTTAACTGTGGTGAACACATGTACAGGACTCGGCATAATAAAATTTGGTTCCCTAGGTTCAACTGAGATTCCACCAGTCATAGGCACAGAACGATTCCCAACAGATGGATCGTGAGCACTAGTAATGCTATAGGAACCAATAGCTGCACATGCTAAAGAAGCCACTAGTAATGTCTTTATCTTTGTTGTCATAACGACAATCTCCAAAAACAAATTTTATAAAATTATATTTATTAAAATATACTTAATAAATATATCCTAAATGATGTAGGATTTAAAGTAATAAATGCTACCTATATCATTTTAACAAGTTTAGTATAATAGTCTGTTATTTCTTATGAACCATAAAGCCTGCCGCTTGTTGGTTCGCCATGATGGTCACATCAGAGATTTGCATGCGCTTAGGTTGATTTGTTACATACAATACAACATCTGCCACATCCTCTGGTTGAACGGCTTCAATACCAGCATATACAGATTTTGCGCGTTCCGCATCACCGTGAAAGCGCACTTCACTAAATGGAGTTTCTACAATGCCAGGTTGAATGGTGGTAACCTTAATATCTGTAGCTATAGTATCCATACGAATGCCATCGGCCAACATTTTGACAGCGGCCTTAGTAGCACAGTAAACGGCACCGCCTGGGTATGCGTAAATCCCAGCTGTAGAACCCATATTTACAATATGACCTTCATTTTTATCAATCATGAAAGGTAATACTGCCTTTGTTACATAAAGAAGTCCTAATACATTCGTATTAATCATTGTGACTGCATCTTCTACGGTACTATCTTGAAATGGATCGAGTCCCTGTGCCAGACCTGCATTATTTACAAGTACATCAATGCCACCAAAAGCTTCGATAGCTGGTTTTACCTTAGCATCTACATCTTCACGTTTGCTCACATCAAGTACAAGCGTATCCACACGAATGCCATATTGTTGCTCAAAATCTTCCTTAATCGCCGCCAAGCGGTCTGCACGACGACCAGCAATCAATACATTATCTCCATCTTGAGCGAATGCACGGGCACACTCAAGGCCAATACCAGAAGTAGCACCTGTAACGAAAATTTTGCGGTTCATATGTATTCCTCCTTCTATTTAACAGTGATGACAGGGGCGGAAAAAAGACACGCTATCGCGCAAGCGGGACCCGAAGTCTTTTTTCCGCCCCTATCATCACATACTTTAAATACATCGGTCCTGAATTACATAATGAAACACAAAAATTTTCATTACTAAACAAAGAAAAAGAAAGTAATTCAGGACCTCTATCAGATTGTACCCTCTCTAAGGTAAGGCCAAAGTCGGTTTTGGAAGCCCATCAGGACCTGTTTTAAATACGTTATCCTTATTTCCCGCAAATATTTTCGTTACAGGAATAAAGAAAAAATAGTAATTCAGGACCTTAATTATAATTTATGTTTTGTGGATCCTTCTTTTGGATTTGTATCGATTGTTTTACCAAGTTCGGTTTCATTTATATCTTGGATTTCATAGCCCCAGCGTTTTAGCATGGTTTGTTGTTCTTGTTTTAGGAAATCGAAGAATTGAATGCGATGTTGCTCTGGGCTTTCATAATATCCAATTAAAGCAGTCCGATATTCTACTTCACGAGATTTTGTTATCGTAATTGGGCATAATCCATTCTGAATAAGGTTCCCATTCATCATGAGCAGAGCGGTTCGTTTATTGCCATCGCCAAAGAACTGGTTACGAGCCATCTCGGCATATAATAGAAGCGATTGTTCCAACGGATTATCCTCTAGCTCTTGGCACCTAGCTATTAATTCGTCCCAACATGAATTTAAATCCAAAGGATTAGGCGGTGTGTAACTTGTACCACCTATAGCTACTGGTGCATTGCGAAATCCACCAAATCCTAGGCGGTTCTCACTTTCAGAAACTAACTTAATATATTCGATAGCCACTAACTTATTAATCTGAAATCGTTTTAACCGCAAATCCTCTATCAAGGCTTGCCAGCCACGATTAATATTATCTATCTGTCGAGTTTCACTCACACTGAGCCCCGCCACAGAAGTACCACACACAATCGTCTCAACCTGCGGATACGTCGCCGTGTTTCCCTCCATCTGTGCCATATCAAACACAAACTGAGCCCGCAACTTCTCAGCAATAAACAATGCCAAATCAAAACCTACATAACCATTACTATCAGCAGTCACAACATCACCTCCCTACGTCCATTCAACTATGATATGTATAACACCATTTTACCATATTTCTACTTATATTATTTCAACGAATATGTCGGTGCTAAGTTAAGGGGAAACATAAAAAGATTGGGCCTATGGCTGTATTGACTGTAGAGATAAGAAAGAACCCCTTTCGAAAAACGACTTTACCCTAACTGTGGATTTCCAACGATTATGCTGGCGCTAAAAATAGACTAATGTAGATGGCAAAGAACCGATAGGGTTCTGAAAACGACTTTGGCCCTGTTCCGCAGGAACAGACCCGGCCGGTGGAGGCTTTCAGGTCCCTATCGGTTCTTTCACCTAAATGTTCTATTTTAAATGCGCCAACATATCGTTGAGAACTTCCATACAATCCCCAACAATCCCATAGTTCGCGTGTTGGAATATTTCCGCCTTCGGATCATTGTTAATGGCCACGATTGTATCGGCACCAGAGATGCCGCTTACGTGTTGGATAGCGCCAGAGATACCAAATGCCAAGTATAGTTTAGGGCTTACGGTTTTACCTGTTTGGCCTACTTGGTATGGCAATTCAATCCAGCCTTTTTCAACGAGTGGACGGGTAGCGCCTACAACGCCACCGATAGCATCAGCGAGTTCGTAGAGTTTATCAAAGTTTTCCTTTGAACCCATACCACGACCGCCAGCTACGATGATATCCGCTTCTTGGATATTATAACCAGACTTGCTGAATGGAATAAAATCTAGTCGTTTGGTGCGAATGTCTTCGGACTTGAGGTCAAATTGTTCAAGTTGGATACGGCCCCAACTGTCCGCAATGCGCTCAGGTTTTTTGAATACATTAGGACGAACAGAGCCCATTTGTGGACGATGGTTTGGCGAAATAATTTCCGCCAAGATATTGCCACCTAAAGCAGGACGGGTCCATTCTACAAGGCCTTCTTCTGTATCTACCGTTAGGATAGTGCAATCTGCTACAACGCCATTTTGCATACGACCAGACATGCGCGGTGCTAAGTCACGACCATTGTTGGTAGCACCAATTAAAAGGATATTCGGTTTATGGTCTTCAAAGAAATCCGTCAATACCTTTGTATAGCCATCTGTGGTGTAGTATTTCAAGAGTGGGCTTTCAAAAACGTGAACAATATCGGCGCCATGAGCCACAAGTTCCTCCGCCTCAGCTTGTACATTTTCACCGAGGAGCATCACTTGCACAAGCTGTCCCAATTCCTTAGCAATACGGCGGGCTTGACCGATAAGTTCATACGTAACGGGATGCACGACATCGTCGATGGTGTCAGCTACGACAAACACATCTCTGTATTCATCAAAATTTGTCATTATCGGTCACCTCCTTTGGAAACAGCGTCGGCCTTAGCGGCCTCTGCTGCAAATGTATTTGGATCTACCGCCTTAGGTTCGCTAGGCACCACGCTTTCAACGGACGCAGCCCGCTGTACAGGGTCGTTTACATCGATGCCTTCATCATCTTGAGATTCTACAACCGGTGCATCATTTGGCACCAAGAGATGGGCGAACTTTTCAGGCTTGATATGGTATGCCAATTCGAGCACCTTTTTAGCCCCTTCGTCGATGGATGAAAGCATTTCTACCTTGCCACGAAGAGGTGGTTGGTATACCTTGCGCACCCGTGTTGGGGAACCGGTAAGGCCAATGCGGCTTTCATCAATATGAGGCATATCACGCAAAGTAATATGATTGATGGTATATCGTTTTGCGTAAATAGAGCTCCAAAGGCCTGGTTGACGTGGTTCATTAAGTTCAGCTGTCGTCGTCACAAGCAATGGCAACGGCGCCTCAATCACTTCGTAACCATTCTCATGTTCCCGCTTTACAATCGCCGTTTGAGAGGCTTGGTCTACGGAAAATTCACAAGCATAGGTAGCTTGCGCCATACCGAGTTCCTCTGCAATTTGAGGGCCTACTTGTGCTGTATCGCCATCGATGGCTTGTTTGCCACAGAAAATAATTTGGAACTGACGATTCATGGTCCGTTGAATATGACGGATAGCGGATGCAATCGTATAGCTTGTAGCCAATGTATCGGCACCACCAAAGGCACGGTCCGTTACGAGCACCGCATCATCAGCGCCTAGCGCCAAGCATTGACGCAATGCCTCTTCCGCTTGTGGAGGGCCCATGGTCACAACTGTAACGCGGCTGCCCTCAATTTGGTCTTTCACAGTCAAAGCCGCCTCAAGCGCGTGTATATCGTAAGGGTTTACGATGCTAGGCAGGCCTGTGCGGATGAGATTATTTGTTTCCGGATCTAGTTTAATTTCCGACGTATCCGGCACTTGTTTTATACAGACTAATAATTCCATGCACTCACCCCTGTCTAAACTCTACGCCCTTGGCGTTACGAGGATATTTCCAAGTCTTAACAACACTGTGTCCACATAATACGCGACATGTGCCACATTCGAGACAACCTGCAAAATCAAAAGCAAGCGTGCCGTCCTCTTGCAATGTGTATAAACCTGCAGGACAACCATTCACGAGCTTCATCGCCTCTTCGCGGCTTACGCTTTCACCATCAATAATGATGTGAGGACACGTTTCATCTACATAATATTTATTCGCGCCCAAACGCTCTTCTAATTTCATAGGGAACGCACCCCTTTCCATGCATCACGAATCAATCTGAATAGGCCTACATCCTTGACGCGGCGCAATAATTTTTTCATCAATGGCACCGCACCGTCACCATTTACGGTGAATACATCACGCATAAGATTGTTTACAAATGCAGGATACTCATTAAAAATACGCGGATTAGAGGCCAAGAATTTCGGCATATTTTTATACAATTTCATATCGCGACGCAACCAAGACGCCTTGATTTGTTTTTCGTACAATTTAGTAACGCGATCCATATTTTCGTCGCGTAGCGCCACATTGACCGCCTCAGCTGCGCACATGCCGGACTCGATAGCAAGGTCCATACCACGAATCGTGTACCCCAGATTCATACACATCCGCGCCGCATCACCAACGACGATGTAACCCTTGCCGCCCAATTTTGGCATCGCTTTATAACCGCCTTCAGGCACAAGATGCGCACTGTGTTCCTTTAATTGACCATTTTTCAAAAGTGGTGCAATTCTTGGATGACTGGTGAAAGCCTCCAACATTTCGTCAACTGATTTATCTGCCAAGCCGATGTCCTCAAGGCCTACTACCATGCCTACGGAAAGGCTGTCCTTGTTCGTATATATAAAGCCGCCGCCTAGTAGACCATCTGTCATATCGCCCAACGTGAGCCATGCCATGCCTTCATCACTAGATAACATAAGGCGATTCTCGAGGTCCTCTTTTTTGAATTTATATACCTCTTTCACACCCACAGCCATCGTCTTAGGATCGGTCGGGTCAGTTAAACCAGCCTCTTCTAAGAGCACTGTATTAGCACCTTCTGCGATGATAACGAGTTTTGCATACACCTCGTCATCGTGACAACGTACACCTACAACGCGACGTTTTTTACCTTCCCCTTCGGTGATGAGTTCCGTTACCTGTACATTAGAAACGAGCAAAGCCCCTTTCTTCTCAGCCTCTTCAGCCAGCCATTTATCGAATTTAGCACGCAACACAACATAGGATTCTTCATTTTCTTTCACATCTTGGTAACTATATTCGATGGTCGTCATCTCATTGCCAGCGCCGATGGAAATGCGTTCCTTCGTCACCTTTCTTTCAAGAGGCGCACGATCCCTAAAATCCGGTACCAATTTCTCTAGGGAATGCGTATAAATACGACCGCCCATCATATTCTTAGCACCTGGCGCCATCCCGCGCTCAATGACCAACACCTTCACACGCTGCTCCGCTAAACGTAACGCCGCTGCAGCACCCGCCGGCCCTGCCCCCACGACGATAACGTCAAATCTCTCATTTCGATCTATTGCCATATACTCAGCTCCTTTTTATGAAAGCCTAACTTACATAAGTCTATATATTATATATTCACGATACAGATTGAAAATACCTTTTTAACATACCACATGTACATGAAAATTTTATAAGAAAATAAAAAAGGGGCCTTTCCCCTCTCACACCTAAAGTTTTTGGAGAGGCAATGGGGACTGCCAAAAGCTGACTTTGGCCCTGCGTAGCCCGAAGGGCGAAGTCAGACCCGGCCGGTGGAAGATTTTGGCAGTTCACATTGCCACCCCATAAAAATTTATAAATTCCTGGCCGGTGGAGACTTTTGAAAGCCCGCACCTCCTCCCCCACAAAAATTTATAAATTTTCCTAGCTTTCACATAAAAATTAGCGTATGATAAATGTAAGTAATATTCTCTATACGGAGCAAGACGCGTATATAATACGACCGCATAATGCAAGACCACGGTCAAAGTAAGGCACTCAACATTTTGGTATTTACCTCAAGGAGGCCATATGGATCCGCAAAGAATTCTGAAAGCATTATCCAATCCACATCGGTTAGATATTATATTGTGGCTAAAGCACCCAGAGCAAGAATTCGGTGTTCAAGTACACTTTAAAACTCTCATCGATTTTCCAAACAGCGTTAGCGTTAAGAGTATCCAAAAACGCTGTGGTGTATCGCAATCGTCTGTATCTACATTTATGACTATATTAGAGCGTGCAGGCCTTGTGGAATCGCGAAAAATTGACCAATACACCTATTATAGGCGCAATGAAACAGTTATCCGCGAGTTTGGTGAATGGTACAACAAAGAAGTATCCATCCAAACCGATAATATCGACAAATTGTTGGAAACAGTAACCTTAGACGACACATCCTATCCATCAACAGAGGATAGTTCTATGCTAAATCAACAACAAAGCATAGGCATATCTACTAAGGGACTAGACTATGAAAAAGATAATACCTAAACACAACTCCCTATCATTGCTTTATAGGGAACAATAAAGGAGCTATACTGCTAGAGGCTAACCTCAGCAATATAGCTCCTTTTAAATTTATTTTTCTGCTCCATCGATTCTCTCTCTTACGCGACGAAAAACATCGGTGCCAGAGAATCTAACTTTACTTTCTTTTGCTGCAAAATCAGCCTCGTCTAATGCATACTCAATAGAGTCTGTTAATTCAGCATATAATTCCATATCCATTTTTATTTATCGTTGTGCTTCGTATGCTCTAAATAGTTTAGATAGCAATACAGGCGCTAGTTTTAAAAGATCTGGATTTTCGCAGAAGGATACGCGAAGTTGTGTCTTACCAGGATTGTGTTCCCTATCGACACCACTGTAGAATCCGTTAAGTGGAGCCATGAGCAATGTATAGTCATTGCCATCATCCAAGGTCACACGGCCGTGTTCAGCACACCAAGCAGCAAATTCTACGCCATCAAAGCCAGGTTTTGCTACATTGCGTACATCGATAACGAAATAGATGGACGCTTCTGGATTAGAAATAATGAAATCTGGTTCTACCTCTTTAAATCCCTTGTGAAGTTCAAAGATCATTTCGCGATAGTAATCACGTTGTTGCTCATACCAGTTATGAAGATCAGCGTGGCTTTCATGAGCCAAGGCACCAAAAATATATTGACCAAGCGTATTAGCACTGAGATTCGCCGTATATTCAGCAACGGATTTTTCATAGCACAACGCATTGTCTGTAATGATGGCGCCAATGCGAAGGCCACAAGCATTCCAAACCTTAGAGGCCGTTTCAAGACTGATACGACGGCCTTCGATACCTGGTACATCCTTATTCGTCAATGTCCAAATACTAGATGTTTCCTTGCCTTTTTCGTAGGCCAATTCACGATAGGCTTCGTCGGAAATAATCCATAAATTATATTTTACGCACAAAGATGCATATTCAATCAAAGTTTCTTTGCTGAATAGCTGACCAGTTGGATTGTCGTAAGGAATAATCAACAATGCCCCTGGTTTTGTTTCTATAATGCGTTTTTCCACGGTTTCAATGGATGGCAATTCAAATTCGCCATTCTCGTTCAGGCGTCGTTCTACGGTTACCGTTTTACGACCAATGCGATGACCTACCGCATCGTAGTTCGTGTAGGACGGATTAAACATCAATAGAGGACGTTCCTCTTCACCTGCACCGCCACAAACGCCAAGCATGATGATTTCCATCGCCATGGATGCGCCATCTGTGACAAGTACATTAAGGCCTGTTGTATCGAAACCTTGGCTACGCAAAATATGCAAGAATGCTTCACGACATTCATCAGTCCCCGTTGTTGGTACATATGGCACGATGCCTGTACTGAAAGGACTATTTGGTCCGCCTAGAGTAAATAGTCGGCGCTGCATGGCGGGATGCATAGGACGCATAACATTACCAATAGAACCGTTAACCAAAATAGGTGGGTTCTTTCGTTCTAAAAATTTAATTTGCCCCATGCGGATCCCCGACGGCTTGCGAGCCATCATATACGGGGATAAAACCGGTAGTTCCATACAGAATCCAACTCCTCTAAATAAACGCCTTACACAAAAATAAGGCTGTAATACGCATACATTGATATATATAGATACATTCTATTATAGTGCTTTTACAAGAGAAAATCTATAGTTTTATCATTGTAGCTTACAGCCTTATCAATTTTTATTCTTAACCAGCAAATTAGATAGTAACTTCAATACCTAAGCGGAAGTTGCGACCTTGACCTGGCCACCAATCACCTGCATGGCCATAGCGAACACTAGATTGTTCTGCATAATATGTGTCAAATAAGTTATTAATTCGACCAAATACAGTCACATTTTCACGTACGCGATAGTTAGCACTGATATCAGTAATCCAATACGTTGTACGAGGGAAGATGTTAGCCGCAGGACCTGGACGGTCGATGACACCGCGAATATCCAAATGAGCATCCCATTTAGCATCATTGTAATCGAGACCTGCATTGACTGCATGTTTAGGTACATAACCATCGCGATTTGCTTTACGAGTTGGTGTAGCATCAATATGAGTATAGGTATAACCGAGGCGGGCAGATAAATGTTTCGTTAATTGTTTGCGTACATCTGCATTGATACCATGCGCCTTTTCTGTATCAAAATTGCGGTATTCACCTGAGAACGCTGCAGGGTTTGTCATTACCCAACCAATTTTATCTTTTGTACTGCGACTAAAGAAGCTGAGATTGCTGTTCCAAGTTTTACCGAATTTATGATGAACACCTAAGCTCCATTCATGACCTGTTTCAGGTTTCAAATTGCGGTTGCCATTTGTGCCATCAAAGAGTTGATATGGTGTAGGAGCCAAGAAGTATTCTTTATACGCTGCATATACATTCGTTTTAGCATTCACATCGTAGCCAACGCTAATGGATGGCGATGTATGTGTACCAAATGCAGAGTGATGGTCAACGCGAACACCTGGAATTACAGTCCATTTTGGAGCAACCTTCCACACATCTTGTACGAAGTAAGATGTGTTCGTAAGTTTTACACCACCCATATTAAGCACCTTATCTTGACGCCAATCAATACCGCCAACTACGGTATGATCTTTTGCTTTATACGTCACTTGGTCACCAAACGCACGAGTCTTAATATCTGTTAAATACCCATCATATTTAGTTTTATAATGATTATCTAATACGTACAATTGATGGCTCCAACGTTTATTGATGTTATTATTCCAAACAGCACGGAAGGAATCACTTGCTTCTGTACCGTAACGAATGTGATTAAGGCGCCCCATATGGTCAGAATACATCGCATCACCACGATAGGTATCATAGAATACCTTCACATCATTTTTGTCATTGATTTTGTTGCCTACCATGAAGGAACCCGTATGGCTGTTGCCATGTTGCGGAATGCGTTTACCATGACCATCTTTATAGGAACCAATGATATCTTTTTGGTACCCTACACGCCAGTACCAATCGTTTTTGCTACCTTCGTTCAAGAGAGCGTATTGTTCTAAATCATTGCTGCCCCCCATCATACGAAGCTTAGTTTGAACACCTTCTTCAGGTTTCGCCGTGATTACGTTGACCACACCACCGATGGCACCAGAACCGTATAATGTAGAACCTGCACCACGTTGAACTTCTACGCGGTCAATGCTAGACATATCTTTCAAAATTGTCATCGGTGGATTCACGCCAGCCGCGCCCATATTGATACCGTCCACTAAATATAGTACTTGGTCGGAACCATTAATACGGAACGCATTAGAATTCGTGTAACCTACGCCACCACCATACGTATTAACGTCAACACCAGGAACGACACGTAAAGCTTCGTTCATGTTTGTGGCGTGACGTTCGCGGATATCATCGCCTGTGACTACACCTACGCTAGCTGGTACTTGTGAAAGCTGTTGTTCACTACGCGTTGCAGTAACGACAATGGTATGAGAATCTTGTGCATCAGCAGCTAATACGCTAGGTGCACTAATTGTGCTACCAAATACAAGAGCTAATCCCACATATAGAGATAAACGTTGTTTCTTTGATACTTTCATAAAACCCTCCACACACATCAAACTATAAATTACATACTATAAATATTTTGTGCCATAGATACCATTGCACGGGTCATAAATTGAGAATAACTCATGACCTGCGAGGAATCTACAAGGTACACACGACGATTGGCGATGGCCTTAACGCCCTGCAAAGCAGGATCAGAGTAAAGCTGTTCTGCCGTTGCTGGCGTAGTGCCATCTGATGTATAGGCCACAGAAGGAATAAAAATAATATCAGGGTTAGATTTTATTAAATCCTCTCTCGTCCCATTATCAAAAGGGCCTAACCCTATTTGAGCGGCCGCATTGTTTACCTTCAAGTAGTTACACATATCATCAAAGGTTGAACCCTTGCCGCCTGTTAAGCCAAATTGCGAATAAAATGCCACTAAAGGGCGTTCACTGCTATACTTATTCGCCAGCTCTTCTACAGTTTTTAAATCTGTATCCATGCTAGCTATCATGGATTCATCAGATGCATGTAATAGCCCAGCAATCTCATGAATAGTAGCTTTTGCTTCTTGTACCGTAGTAGGTGTTTTATATACATAAACAGGAATCTGCATATTCCGCATTTCCCCAATCGCATCGGGAGACATCCAATTGGGTACTAATACTAAATCTGGCTGTACTGAGAGCATGGACTCAGCAGATGCTTTCACATGTTTCTCTACCTTAGCCGACGCGTCGGGCACATTATTAGGTACCGTACCAACAGCGGCTACGCGGCTTGGATCAACCAAGGATAGGACTATATCCTCTGTGCTAGCAGCGATAGGAACGATGAGCTTAGGTTCAGTCGGCACCGTAACAACAGTGCCTGTACCATCCGTCACCTGATGTGTGGCGCCCGTAGTTCCCAGCTGTTTAGGACCACAACCGAACACCAGAAGTACCATCATGACTATGGTACATATAATAGATATTCTTTGTTTCATACTAACGACCTTCTATAACACCTTCTATGGAAATATATAAGGACTGCAAATTCTCTAGCATCTTTGGAGATGCATCCCAGTAGCCACGTTGAGCGGCTTCTAACAAAATTTCCGCAATGCGCTGCAAGGCCCACGGATTTACATCACGCATCCAGTCTTGCACCGTTGTATCTAAAGCATACTTGTTAGCATAACCTTCATAGACCCAATCGGGCACTATATCGCTCGTCGCATCCCAGCCAAAGCTATGGGATACTACATTGGACATATCCGATGCACCTTTGTAACCATGATTCATCATGGCTTGAATGAATTTCGGGTTTTGTGTTTCCCCTTGCACAACGCGGCGCAGCTCATCCGACAAGGACCGCATCACAACGCAACTACGGTCGGTGCTATCCCCCACATAGGCGCGAGGCGCACTGCCCTTTGCAGTCCGCACTGCTGCAATGAGACCACCATGATAGCTATAATAATCGTCAGCACTCAAAATATGAGTTTCCCGATTATCTTCATTCTTAATGGTCACATCCATCGTAGTGAGGCGACGTTGGAATAAGCGCATATCTTGTGGAATATCCTGATGCAGGTGAAAGCTACTCCACTTACTGTATACTTGCGCAATATCTTCTACGGATTGCCAATTTTTACCTTCTATCAAGGCGCCTACACCGGTGCCATAGGCCTGTGGCGGGTCACCGAAGATACGGAGTCGCGCCTTTTTAGTAGCCAACAAAGGATCCTCACCTTGCTCCACGAGCCAATCTACATCATCGTGAATATGCTTTTTCACATAGTTATCTTCTAGTGGTTCATCTAAGTCTGCCACCAGTTCAACAGCCTTGTCGAGCCAACTAATGGCAGTAGGCATCATATCTCGAATGAGGCCACTGATGCGACCCATTACGTCGATACGAGGTCGTTGTAATTCTTCTAAAGGAATCACCTCTAGGCCTGAAATGCGACCATTGGACTGCCATTTAGGGCGAACGCCCAACATATAGAGAAACTCACCTAAACACTGACCGTGACTTCTTGAGTTACTACTAGCCCATAGGATAATACCAACCGTTTCAGGATAACGCTGTTCATTCAAGATATAGTCAGCAATGACTTGATCTGCCAAGTCTATCCCTAGCTGATAAGCAATCTTTGTGGGTAGTGCCCGTTCATCGAGGCCATAGAAGTTACGCCCCGTAGGCAATACATCAACTTGACCGCTGGAAGGAGCCCCACCAGGGCCGGGTTCAACATATTTTCCCTGCAAGCCCTGCGAAATGGATGTAATCTCATTCTTTGTTTGCCCTAATTTAGGTATATACTCGCGCACAATGACTGCGGCCAAAGGCGCTAGCCGTTCTGGTACTGTATAATCTGGTGTATTCACCACATACCTTACAAACGCACGCAGTTCGTTCCAAATTTGATCAATGATGTGACTATAACGAATCCCCTCGTCATTTACGTCCCCTGCATGTTGCTCTATATAGGACCAATCATAACCTAATTCTTCGGCTAAGATTTCAAGACCCGATGCAATATCCCCTTGTGGCGTCCGTACAATGGCGGTAATAAATTCTTCTAGCTCTACACCTTCAGGTCCTTGCCCTAAAATGTGCAAGCCATTTCTCATCTGCATATGCTTTAGGTCGCTTAACTTTTCATGGACAGCAGTAATAAGATTGTCCATCTCCATCGTAGCGCCTTGTTCTTCATCGATGAGATGACACGCCATGGCTTTCTCTCGAATCACGTTCTCTATATCCGATACACTCTCAGGATGCTCTTGCTCAAAATGACTATGTTCATCGAGTAAGGCTTCTAGTTCTTCAAACTCATCATATAGACCAGCCGTCGTCATCGGTGGCGACAGATGCCCCACTAAACAAGCGGAGCTGCGCCGCTTAGCTTGGATACCTTCACCAATAATAGTCGTCCAGTACGGGTAAATATTAGGTAACGAGGATATACCAATTTCAGGATAGCAACTAGCACTGAGGCCTGCTCCCTTACCTGGGAGCCATTCTAAGGAACCATGAGTACCTACATGAATGACTGCATCTGCTTCGAAGACGTTCCGAACCCAGTGGTAGAACGCCAAGTATTGATGAGGTGGTGGCAAACAGGGATCGTGGTAAATAGCAGATATATTCTCCCCAAAACCACGCGGTGGCTGCACCGTAATCCATAGATTGCCATTGGAAAATCCAGGGATAATAACCTCATCATCGTAGACGAATACATCTCCAGGTGCCGCGCCCCAAGACTCGATCATAGACTTTTGCGTATCTGCTGGCAGCGTTTCAAAATACGCTTTGTAATCATCACTACTCAAACGCCCTTCTGCAGAAGCTAAGAGCTCATCAGTGAGCATAGACCTGTCATTCGTCATATGAGATGTGACTATATCCATCAACTCTGCACTCGTTTCTGGCACAGTATCTACGGTATAGCCCTCATCTTGCATACGCTGTAATAGTCGTCGTACCGATTCAGGCGTATCAAGTCCTGCAGCGGACCCAATATTAGAGTTTTTAGGCGGATAGTTATGCAGGATAATAGCTACCTTTCGCTCCGATACTGGAATATGTCGTAATTTAGACCATTTAATGGCCCGCTCTACAATAGCAGCAATGCGTTCTTTTACAGGTAGATACACATAGTGACCACGCTCATCAAAGGTTTGACACGCCACGACGCCACCCTGAATGACGCCATCGAGCTCAGGTTGTGATATAGATAAATTCACGTCCAAAGGCGTCACGCCTTGCGGGTCTGCAGCCCAGGTTTTCTCATCCATGTATATGGTATAGCCCTGAATGATAGGCACATCCTGTAACTTTAATTCCTCCAAAGTTTGCGCCCCTAAGGACTGATAGGAGAATTTACACGTATTTATGAGCACATCAAAGGGGAATACATCCTTACCAAAGAGATGATTCATGGACAGCTTCATATTAGGAATACCTACACGAGGATTCGAGCCATACTGTCCATAAAAGATAATCGGGTTGTAACCATGTTTATAAATTTCTTCAAACAAGGCCTGTTGATACTCAATATCCCCCATAATCCATTCGTCGCGATAGAAATACACCGCGATGGACGGCCAATCTGGATTTCCTTCGGCCTCCATGAACTCATCATAGGTTTCGTAGATATTTCCATCGCGGCCCATGATGGCTTGCCACGGAATGTGGTCAGGTTCCTCCCATTCGGAGATCGGTTTTGTACTGAAAGCACCGTTAATAAGGCGCACATAATTCATGACGCCACTGGTGCGGCGATAGCTTTCAAGAAATCTCCGTTGATTTTCGTCTATATTGCGATAGAGAATATCTGTTTTCTTAGGCTCTACCACATCGATCCAATACTTAGGATGATGTGCATACAACCAACGCTCTAGACGTTCTAAAAATGGCGAATCTAAGCCTACCCCCATGTTGGTTACGAGAACGACATCGGCAGCTCGCAGGCGGCTTTCAAAATCCTCATCCCAAAGGGGCTGTTTTTTCATATTACAGATGTCCACCTCACCCTGTATTAATTCAGGATAGGTGGCAACGGCCTTTTCTATATATTGGATTTGTTTTCCTAAATTAGAAATATACATGAGATGACTCATGATCTACCTCCGCGATACTCGTAAAATACCATCCGCCGTAATAGTGTCCATGGCGTAATAACTGCCATTCATTAATTTACATAATTCCTTAGCAAGGCCTAGCTTGATAAAGCCCGTTTCCGTATCGATAACGATACAGTCTACAGGCAAGGTTCCAAGAATACGAGCCCATTGTTTAGCCTCTGCTACGGGATCCTCAGAATCCCCCGACGTAGCTCGACCATCGGTGATACATATAATCTGAATGCGTTCTGCCCGATGGGCACGCAACAATCTATCGCACATGGTGTAGGCCATGCGTAAACCGTGAGCTAATGGCGTTTTACCACCTGTAGGCATAGAGTCTAATAGTCGCTCTGCCCGCTCTACGCTACGCGTGAACGGCAATAACACCTCTGCCGATTCCTTGCGAAAGGCAATGAGTCCTACTGAATCACGATGGATATAGGAATCACGCAAGAGGCTCAAAATAGCGGATTTCGTGGCCTCCATGCGATGCCGTGCCGCCATAGAACCGCTAGCATCCACCACAAAGAGCTGGTATGCGCCAACACGTTTTGCTCGAGCTTTACGGCGATAGTCCTGTGGTTTTATTACTATAGATAATCCCTTAGCTTCTTGCTGTTCTAATGGCAGAGACTGCGTAGATTGTGTTTCTTGTTCCACCTTAACAGCAGCTCGCAACCGTTGGTAGGGTGCTGCCGCTCGCAATGTATCGACTAAGGCCAAGTCCTCAAGAGCATGTTCATCTTGATACGCTCGAATCATGCGCCCTCGAGTATCCTTTGTTTTAGTCATGAGTCGACGACCAGAACCCTTACGATACTGGCGGTCTACCGTCTTATAAGACTGTAATTTCCAATGAAACATCTGGTTAGCTATACAGGCAACAGTATCAGGCAAAGATACAGAAGATAGCCCGTTAGATACATCAGCATCAGTGCTTCTTGAATCAGAACTATCAGGTTCCTTAGGGTTAGCATCATTAGTGTCGCTAGTTTCTTCTTGATTAGCGTTGCCGGATACGTCTTGATTAGATGCTCCATCTTCGGTACCACTTATATCATTATTGGAACTATCTGATTCATTGGGATTGGATTCATCACCATTAGAATCTTCTCCACCCGAATTACTCGAGTTATCTACATCAGAGTCCTCTGCTATTTCAGTATTCTTCTGCAACTGATTTTGGTCGTTTGTACTGCTTCCATTATCCCCTTGTGATGATTGAGATTCTGATGCTTCATCTCGCTTCATACGATGGGGCAAAACATATAAAGCGGCTCGGTCTGCATGGATTGGCTTGCAGTACGAGCTGCCATCAAGAACTGCAAGAGATTTCATAACTTGCAGCAATACGTATTCTGCACCATGGCCTACGGTGCGTGCTTGTAGTGCATAGGATATGGCTAGTGAAAGCATAGCATCCGAAACAGCAATATTCTGAACTCGTTTAATAGCTATGAGAGATAACATATCCTCAGCTGAAATAACATCTATTGAGCTAGTTTCCTCCTCACATAAGGCATCGTCCAAGTCTGATTGATTATCCCCTGCTATAGATGCTTCACCACATTGAATTTCTTCTCGATTGTGTTGCAACACAGCTATACGAGATTCTAGTGTTGGTGCAGCCATAGATACATGCACATCAACGAGTTCCCACTCCGCATCATCTAGTGTTCTATCTTCATGATTGATAGTCATGATGAGCAGTATTTGACGTCGCTTCGCCTCTACTAATAAGGCATGACGAACCTCAGGTGCCAGAACGTGCCCATCATCGACAACCCAACATCGAGTGCTAGTGTCATCTAAAAGACCTGCGGACATAATCATCTGGCCCTGCTCTAGGGATGCTTCAAAATCGATAGTCTCTTGTAATTGTGAATTTTCTACATACACAGGTATCAAACGATAGGGAATATGCCATGCTTCGAGGCACTGGCGAAGAATATAACTTTTACCCACACCAGTACCACCAGAAATAACGAGAGTATGAATCTGATTGTTTACAAGGCCTATTTTGAGGGCCTCTTGTACAGATGTTTCCATAGCTAGTCCTCAAGCACAGCCGTTACCACTGTATCAATGCGGTCTTCATCGTGACCTTGCTCCTCAAATGGCAAACGACGTAAACGATGCTTCAATGCTAATCGTGCTGCTATCTTGAGGTCGCTCTCTGTGATTTGATGGTGACCGTGAAAGGCTGCGTGTGCACGAGCGGTGTGCATCATCGTAATATCTGGACGATGACCATCAACGCCAACACCAATACTAATGCTTGCAATTTTCAACAATACCTCATCGGTGGGAATGATGCTTGGCAATAATTCACGAGCTTGTAATAAGCGTTCGTGTAATGCTCGTTCCGATTCCGCATAAGACGCTACGAAACTTACCGGGTCGTCGCCAAAGGCAAGACGACGCTTGATAACCTCCATCCGTTGTGCTGGATCATGCTCACCATAGACCATGACGGATAAACCGAAACGATCTAGCAGCTGAGGTCTAAGGTCACCCTCTTCGGGATTCATTGTTCCTACGAGGATAAAGCGAGATGGATGAGAGTGGCTCACCCCTTCACGCTCTACCGTATTGACACCCATAGCTGCTACATCAAGTAAAATATCTACAATATGGTCATCTAATAGATTAACCTCATCTACATAGAGAATGTTTTGATGTGCTGCATGCAAAATGCCTGGCTCAAAAGCTTTCACACCGTCCTGTAGTGCTTTTTCTAAATTGATAGACCCTACAACACGGTCCTCTGTAGCATTAATAGGAAGTTCCACAACGGTCATGGCCGTAGCCCCTGTCTCCATAGGGGGTAATAGGTTCGCCAAAGCACGGACAGCCGTAGATTTGGCAGTGCCCTTTTCCCCCTCGATTAACACACCACCAATGGATGGATTAATAGCATTGAGTAACAGGGCTAATTTCATTTCATCTTGGCCCACAATAGCAGTAAATGGATATAACATAAGCCTAACCTCATTTAGGATAGAAACATCTTATCTCAACTCATGATAAAAAATTTTATTTCAACGCAGGATCGATAGACATGTCTGTACTACCACCTGTTTGTTTAAAATCATCAATATTTGTAGTTCCCTTAGGGAATACAAAGATACGTTGTTGTTTAAAGTATGGATCATCGTAGACCGCTGCCGATAGATGGAATGCGTTTCGTAGATTCTCTGCAGTCAGCACTTCACGAGGCGTTCCTACATCGACTATATGACCATCGCTAACCAAGACGAGCTTAGTACAATATTTAGCAGCTAATTCTAAGTCATGAACGACGATTAGAATCGTTTTCCCTTCGTCACATAGTCTACGACCTTCGTGAAAGATATCATCAGCGTACACCAAATCAAGCGCCGCCGTCGGTTCATCTAGTAAGAGTACCTCTGTTTGTTGTGCCAAGGCCTTTGCCAGAAACACCCGTTGACGCTCGCCGCCACTGAGGAATTGTACAGACCGATTACGCAGATGGTACACGCCCACTTCTTTCATGGCCTTTTCTACAATTGCTTTATCCTCTGGTCCCTCTTGTTGCCACCATTTTAGATACGGATAACGCGCTGTCATCACGATATCGATGGCTTCATAATCAAAGGACACATTTACAGATTGCTGCATATATGCCACATGATGAGCGATATCCTTATCGCTCATGGAGGCAATGCTTTTACCATCCCATAAAACCTGACCACCAGATGCAGGATAGAGTCCACGCAAGGTTTTTAACAACGTCGTTTTACCAGAACCATTAGGTCCAATAATGCCGACAAATTCACCGCTATCAATAGAGAAGGACGCATCCTTTAGAATGTGGTTTTCCCCTAATGTAACGGATAGTGATTGAACATCTAATTTCATTAGGCCCCTCCTTTATTGCGCAAGCGGTGAAGCAAATATAAAAAGTATGGTGCCCCTAAGAGAGCCGTCATGATACCTACGCGAATCTCAACTGGTTGTGCTATGATGCGACCTAAGGTATCACAGAATACGAGGAATAATGCACCCCCAACACCGGCCATCGGCAGTAGAATTCGATGATCCGGCCCCACTAATAAACGCACAATGTGAGGAACCACAAGGCCTACAAAGCCAATAGAACCACTGACACATACAGCAGTAGCGGTAACAACGGATGCAAGGAATAAGAATAGCATACGGTACACCATAACAGGTAAGCCCAATGCCCGTGCCTCTGTGTCACCGAGAACGAGTACATTAAGATGACGACCGAGCATCATCAAAATAACGCTGCCTGTCACGATAGGCCCTACAGCTAGTGCCACATGATCCCAACGACGGAAATCAAGGCCACCAACCATCCAGAATAAGAATTCACGCAACCGGTATTCGTTAATCATCGTCAAAATACCCGATGTAAAAGCACCGAGTAACATGCTCACAGCTACACCAGCGAGCAATAAGGTCGTCGTATCGAGCTTATTATTACGCAAGGTTAAAATAATAGTAATGCCAACGGATACAAAGGCGCCAACAAAGGCAAAGGCAGGCATATAAAACATACCAAGAGATGTTACGCCAAGAGCAATGGCGATCACTGCGCCAAGGGATGCCCCTGCGGATACACCCATAATGCCAGGATCCGCTAATGGGTTGGAGAAAACGCCTTGCATAACGGCACCAGCCAAGGCTAATGCACCACCTACAAGGAGACCAATGATGAGACGTGGCATACGGATAAACCACAATACCGCCTCCTGTTCAGCTGTAATCGGAGCTGTAAAATGAACCGGTATCCCCATACCATTTAAAATACTTTGTATGCCACCACCGATAGGAATCATAATCGTTCCTACATGTAGCGCCAATAGGCTTACAATACATAGCAATCCCCCAATTATGGCAATTGCCATGATTTTTTGTTTCTGTTTAGTCATGAGGATTCCTTTCTAACTGAGGATACACAGTATACATAATAGCAAGCATAGCTTCACCAATATGCTGATTCATAGTATATAAGTACGCAGCCGGTAAAGGCTTAACGCGATGTTCTTTTATAGCTGGCAGGTTTTGAAAGGCTGGATTATCAAGATACCGACTAGCTAAATTTTTATCCATGCCTTTATAGGATGGAATAAAAATATAATCTGGGTCCATAGCCAATACACGCTCATCTCCAAAAGGAGTCCGTGGCGGTAAACCGAGAAGATCAGGTGCATTGTAGATGCTCATATACTTGCACATATCATCAAACAGACTGCCTGTTCCGGTGTACCCATCCATGGATGATACGAAGAGTACGCTTTTGCGTTGATTCAATGGAATAGATGTACCAAGCCGTTTCATCGTTTCTAGTTCACGACGGATTTTCTGCTCGTAAAATTGCCCCTTTTCATCTTCCCCTACAATATGAGCTATGTCCGTCACATTCTTAATGACAGATTCTACCGTAGTACCGGTTGGCACTACAACAGTAGGTATACCCATGTGGCGTAAACCTGCAATAACGTCTGCGCTCGTATAATCAGGTGCTATGACAAGATCTGGCTCCAAGGCAATGATTTTTTCTAATGGATAAGAACTCATAGCAGGTTTAACCAGCTTAGCACGCTTCGCCTCTAAAGAATACTCTTCATAGGTAGATAATGTATTAATACCTACCAAGCGGTCTGGTTCTACAAGGCCTAATAAAATCGTATCCGACGCAGAGGATAATGCTAAAATACGTTTCGGATTCTCTGGCACAGCTACACTAACACCATCATAACTTTCAACATAACGGGTATTTGGAAAAGTCCGCGTTTCATCTTGTGGCCCACATCCGGTTACACCTACAAAAAGGAGTACCATCAGACATATAAGATACACAATGCTCTTGTTCATGATGATACTCCTTGTATAGTTCTAATACAGACTTATAGTAATCTAGAATTTTTGAGTGTAGCTAAGCTGATAGTTGAATGGCTCATCCCAGTATTCCCAATCCCCGTTGGAAATAACATTGTGACGATTCAACAAGTTACGCGCATCGAGTCGTATAGAAGAGTTTTCATTGAACTGATACCCTACATACGCATTCCACGCTACAAGATTTGGATTGATGCCGCCATCGCGGTTTTTCAAGCGTTTCGTTACGAAATTAAGGCTTGAACCAGCAGTCCATGTTGGGCTGTTGTAATGAATGCCCCCTGTAAATTGCAACTTAGGATTTGCTTGTTTCCAGTAGGTCTTATCGATTTCCCGTTGTTTAGGATTCATATACGCTGCACCCACAGTTACTTTCAAGCGATCTGTTAATTTACGGCCATATTGCGCCTCAACGCCAACATTTCTAAAACGGCCACCATTAACGCGAATCGTCATTTTACCATTGCTATCCGGTTTCCAAGAGAAGAAATTCTTGAAATCCATATAGAATGCAGCCACCTTCCAACTATCTTTATTGGTAATGTGCTTGTAACCCAATTCATAGTTCCAACCTTCTTCAGGTTTTAGATTACGACCGCTAACCGATTGATATTGTCGGTTTACCGTTTTAAATGTATCGCTTAGATTAGGCATGGTAAAAGCTTTGCCTACATTCATATATACAGAAGATTCTTTATTAATACGGTGATTCAATTGGAATTGTGGTGTCAATACATGTTGATTCTTTACAGGATCCTTGATATCCGTATAACGCAATCCTACAACGGTAGTCCACGTAGGATTGATTTGATAGGAATAACTACCATAAAGAGCTAAGCTATGACGATGAGGATTTGCATAGACGGGACCTGATGTAGTGCGGTACGTTTCACGTTTACCCAATACACCGGCAATTAGATAATCCTTGCCACCTCTAAAATCCCATTCGTGTTGTACATCAAAACCATATTGACGAGCAATATAGTTACTATCATTAGATGTATAGGATGGAAGACTATGTTTACGATTTTTTCCCTTCAAATCTCGATCATTATAGAAGAGTGTGCCCGTCGTATTTCCATCCTTATAAATCAAGGACGCATTGTTCTTAGAATCATCATATGCATATGTTGTAGAGTGGCGATTGCGATTCGTCGCATTGCTTTCAGTACTCAACTGAGCATAGGCCGACTTACCTTCAAAGCGGCTAAAGTTCAATGTTACCTTGTCACTCAATTTGCCGCTCATAAATATACCTAAGGAATTCCCCTTATCCCGTGCTGTATAGTATTCATACCCACGAGGGTGATCCACCGAATCTGTACGAACTGGTGTAGACGGATCTTGTTTACCAAAGAATCCCCGTTCTATACCAATCAAGAAACGCGGCGTGCCGTAGTTGATTTTATAGGTTTGACTACCCATATTGCCTACTCCAATAGTAGCAGAGCCACCTTCTTTAGTAGGTGTTTTAGTAATGACATTAACAACGCCGCTCATCGCATCAGAACCATATAAAGCAGAAGCAGCGCCTTTCAACACTTCGATACGGGCAATAGAACCTGTTGGAATAGAGCTAAGACCACCCTTACCATTAAGGTTCATCGGTACGCCATTGACGAGAATGAGTGAACCTCGTTCTAATCCACGAATATTGACCCGACTATCCATGGCACCATATTCAAGGCCAGATGCACCATAGGAGAAAGATGTAATACCAGGCACCATATTCACCGCATCAAAGGCATTTTTAGCACCGCTATTCATGATATCTTTGTCCGTAATAACATCCATCGCTGCCGGCGTATCTAGGTTTAACAATGCCATCCGATTAGCTGTTACATTAATGACATGACTTTCAGATGCGCCATTTGCTTCAGTAGATGCTACCGTAGTAGGAGTATCTGTGGCAGCCGTTACATCCGCTGCATATGCATGCACAGATAATCCCATCAAAGCCAATCCTATAAGTACAGAAGTCCGTCGTTTCTTAAGAGTGTTCATAACAAATCCCTCGTAATACACACTAATTATTCATAAAAACTACATAATTGTATTATTACACATTTAAAAGGGCTACACAAAACCCATACCCCCTATTAGTACTGGATTTTATATAAATCTCTACAAATAAATATTAGAACTTTTGTGTATAACTCAATTCATATGTGAATGGGTCTCCCCAGTATTCATAATCCCCATTGGTGATAACGTTGTGACGGTCTAACAAATTGCGTGCATCTAGACGAAGTGTTGCATCCTTGTTGAAATGATAACCTACATAAGCGTTCCAAAGGGCAATATTAGGGTTTAAGCCACCATCTCGATTGCGCAATCGTTTTGTAACAAAGCTAAAGGATGTACCAGCTTCCCAGGTTGGGCTTTCATAACGAATGCCGGTTGTAAACTGTAACTTAGGAGCCGCTTGTTTCCAATAAGTTTCATTCATTTCCTTTTGTTTTGGATTAGAATAGGAACCACTCACGTTCCATTTGAGGCGGTCGGATAAACGTCTACCATATTCGGCTTCGATGCCCACGTTGTGGAATTTCCCGCCATTTACTCGCACCAAAGGTCGACCATTTGCATCCGGTTGCCATTGGAAGAAGTTTTTGAAATCCATATAGAACACATCAACCTTCCAATCATCCTTCTTGTTAATCCGCTTGTACCCAATTTCATAGTTCCAACCCTCTTCTGGTTTGAGATTTTTGCTGCTTACCGCTGTATAACGACGGCTAACGCTGCGGAATGTATCGCTCAAACTAGGCATTGTGAAAGCTTTCCCTACGTTCACATACATGGAAGATTGTTTATTGATGGAGTGCAATAATTGGAATTGAGGGGTCAACACATGTTGATCCTTGATTGGATCATCGATTACGGTGTAACGCAAGCCCAAAATGGATGTCCATTTAGGGTTAATTTCATAAGAATAACTACCATACACAGCATAACTATTGCGTTTAGGATGAACGTACACAGGAACAGCCGTTGCATGATAGATTTCTTGTTTACCTGTAACACCTGCGATTAAATAGTCCTTACCATCTCTAAAATCCCATTCATGCTGTACATCAAATCCATATTGACGTGCGCGATAGCTTGTTTCAGTCGCCTTAGCTTGGGACGTATTGTGCGCCCGGCTCGTACCACGCATCGTACGGTCATTATAGAACAAGGTTCCTGTAGTACCCTTGTCCTTATAAATTAAGGAAGCATTATTGCGATCATCCTTATAATGATACGTCGTAGAATGTCTTGCTTGATTAACCGGATTTGTTTCCGTACTGATTAGACCAAAGGACGATTTACTTTCAGCACGATTAAAATTCAATGTTACCTTATCTGAAAGCTTACCACTCATAAAGAGCCCCAACGAATTGCCCTTGTTGCGAGTACTATAGTAATCGTAGTGTTTAGTACCTGCATAGTCGTAGCGAATCGGTGTGGATGGATCCTGTGTACCCCAATATTTTCTATCAATACCAATGATAAACTTTTCTGTACCGTATGACACATCAAAACGTTTAGACCCACGATTACCTACGGCAACTGTAGCAGAGCCACCCTCTGTAGATGGAGTCTTGGTAATAACGTTAATAACACCACCTAATGCCTCTGCACCATACAATGTAGAAGCAGCTCCTTTCACTACTTCGATACGTTTTATGGCACTCGTAGGGATAGAGCCGAGTCCACCTTTGCCATTGAGGTTCATAGGCACGCCATTTACAAGAACAAGGGCACCACGGTCAAGACCTCGAATATTCGTACGGCTATCCATGCCACCAAAATCGGCACCGCCAGCACCATAAGAATTTATTGTTACCCCTGGTACGGTCGCCACCGCATCAAAAGCAGTGGTAGCACCAGTATTTTTTAACTCTTCAGGTGTAATTACATTCATCGCTACAGGTGTGTCCAAATCTAGGAGGGCTGTGCGATTAGCGGTAACATTAATTACATTGGACGACTCTTGATTCTCATTAGTTGTCATATCTACCGCATAACCATTTACACTCATACTAAGTAAGGCCATCATTGTGGCCACATATACACGTTTATTCATTTTATTTATCATCCTCTATGTTTTATTAAAACTATGTTAATTCTGTTAATTTGTAGCCTCCGAACTACAGTGGGAATTTGGTTCTAGGGGATATGAACCTTCTCATATCCCCTATATAAACTGTAATCCATTTAATTCAATTTAGGCTCATTCCAAATATAATCATTATTCAAATTCATATCTTATATAAAAAACATCTGATTTAGGCTCACCAGTTGTATTGGTAGCCCCACCTGACCTAGCTGCAAGGGCAAGGGCATCATTATCAAGAAGGCTAGAGCCGCTACTCCTCTCAATTTCAGCCCTTACATAATTACCTTCGCCATCAAAATAAACCCTAATGGTAACTGTCCCTGTAATTCCTCTACGTACAGCTTGTGCTGGCATGACTTTATTGGCATCTAAACTAGCACGATAACCGGAAACATCAAAGTATCCCGAACCTTCCGTATCACTAGTCCCAGAATTGCCGCTCTGTGTACCAGGGCCGTCATTTGCTTTACCACCATTGCCAACGGGGCCACCACCCGGACCTGTTGTATCACCATCGCCGGGAACACCCACTGGATTATCTGTATTCCCATGTAGATTTACACTAGCCGCTTCATTGCCACCTAGATAAGGGTTAAGATTTTGCAAGCCCGGTGTCGGTTTTCCCGATAAATCCGGTAATACACTACCCGACTTACCGCCCGCAGCATTTTCTTTATCATCAGAGACAATTTTCTCTTGCTGTTTCTTCTCCTGCTCAGGAGGTTCCGGTTGCGCCATGTCAAGATTGATGACCAAATCTTTCTTTGGCGTTTCTGGTGGTTTTATATGACCAAACCAATCGCCTACAACACCCCAGTATGCTAAATTGACCACCAATGCAGCTATAAAAGGAATGCCATATCGTTTACTCACCATATGATCACTTCCGTTCTGTCGCTACGCTGACAAATCGAGCACCACTCATCTTTAGATTATCCAAAATGCTAATAACATCCTTATACGCAATATCTTCAGATGCACGGACGATAAAAGCCTGTTGTGGTTCCTTCGCAACAATAGCTTGAATTTCATTACCCAAATCATCAGGTCTAATTTCACGTTCGTTCAAATACATCTTATGAGTAGCTGTGAGCGAAATCGTAATCGGCTCAATCGTTTTTGCCGTTGATGCAGAGGCCTTTGGCAAATTGAGCGGAATTTGTTCCTCTGTATTCATATATAACGTACTCATCATGAAAAATACGAGCAAGAAAAATACAATATCGATCATAGGTATAATCATGATGGTAGGTTCTTTTTGTATCCCTACTGAACTACGTTTCATCGTTGACTCCTAATATATAAATCCAAGATAGAACCTAAGCGTTGTTCCAATTTTGCAATATCATAATTTACTTTACTTGTGCACCAGCTGTGGATGGCTAATGCTACGATGGCTACTGAAAGCCCTGTAGCAGTCGCAATCAACGCTTCGGATACACCACCAGTAATAACGGTAGGAGCACCGATATCTCCACCAACAGCAGCGAATGAGCGAATCATACCCACTACAGTACCCAATAGACCTAGTAATGGAGCCATAGTAACCATCATGCTGAGCCAGTTAAGACCGCGTTTTAAACGTTCATCCATATACCCTACTACATCATGAAGGCGGTTTTCCAAGCCTTCAAAGTTATATACGGAATCAACAATCGGTGTTACAAATTGACTAAGTGCATCATCATTATTCTTAATCGCTTGTTCTAATGCAATCCAATCATTCGCATTACGACCTGCTTCAATGCTAGACGACAATTGTTGAATTTCACTGTCAATGCGACGATACATACGAATTCGCTAAAATAAAATCGTACATGCTGCCAACATAAATAAAACTAGCGGATACATGACTACGCCACCCGCATTAAAAAGATGAATTGCATACTCCATAATAACCTCCTCAAACTTATAATTATAAATTGGTACTCTACTGCGTATAAAACACAAATGCAATCTGTATTAATCGTTATATTACGATTAACACTAAGTTATTTTATTATTTCATAAACAAATACGTAGCACAATAAACCTATACCCTGTATAGGTATGCTATTTTACTCTATGTATTTTTATAATTACTAATTTCTCTATTGAATACATACATTTGTCTATTATATAAAAACACTAATACTTCTCATGCTAAAAATTATTTATCTGCTCTCAATACATATAAAAAAAAGCAGTCTATAGAAATGTTTTCTATAGACTGCCTATACAGATATTATCTAAATTCTTAGCATACTAAGAGGCTGAACATAACACCTCTATCAAGTACATATTTATTAATTCTATACAATTTTATGAATATTATTCATACCTGCATAACCATTCGTTTAAACTATCCTATGACACCGTTATATCATCATAATAAAACTTATGTATATGCATCCTCTCGCTACGAAATAATGATACTTAAACAGTATCTTACTTATCAATACACTATCTTGCATACACCACTTGAGCTATTGTGTAAATACCTCGTCCAATATGGTAACTCTTGGCCAACAGGGCATCCGTAGGCACGATGGCTACCTTTTTGTTTTTAATAGCTTTCAAATTTGCCAATACAGGGTCATTATAGTAATTGGCATAGATTGCATCGCGATTATAATCCGGTGCATGTATGTCCATCGGTACAATGATAACATCAGGGTCGGCCTTGATAAGGTCTGCCTTTGTACCAAAGTTAGATTGTTTCACTCCGCTCTTAGCAGCTGCATTATCTACGCCCACATAGGTGAGCATATCGGCGATCAAGGTTTTCGGTTTACCATATAATCCGTTTTCATTATACACAGCAACGGTCTGCTTTGGATCGTCGCGGTGCGCAAAACGAAGCGATTCTGTATCGCGGATGTAGTTCATCATCGTCGCTATGAGGCTGTCCGCCTTGCTTTCACGGCCTAGTAATTTACCTACATTGCGCGTCTGGTCCTCTACGTCTTTCACAGTTGCAGGCTCTCTTAATAAGGCTACCTTAACGCCCTTTTCTCGCAACGGACTAACGAGTTCTATGGATTCAGCGCCATCTTCAATGATAACAATATCCGGCTTTAACGCCACAATAGCATTCACATCAGGTGCCACCCGTTGCTTAACGGTATTAGTCACTTGATACGGTGCTGCGGTAGTAGCCACTACGGAATCACCGGCCAGTTCGCTCACCAAATCCGCCACATTAGGCCCTACGGCGACGATACGTTCTGCCTTATGATCTAATGTAACCGTCGTGCTGGTTCCATCCACCATCATATAGTGCCCGTGAGAGCTTAATATGCCAAATAGGCCTCCACTTGTAAAGTTTTGCCAAGAACGGTACATACCAAAAGCTGCTACCACCAGCCCCACAATACAAATAGCCAAAACAATCATCAAACGACGTAATTGCATAAGCTCTCCTCCTATGCTTTCAAAAAAATCTCATCATGCAATACACTGTAAACTAGCAGCAACAATATAAGATCTATATCGTTAATTAGATGGCACACTTTGGTATTTTACATAATTCTTATACGACCAATCGCCATACAACCATTTCGACATCTGTTCCATTTCATAATACATCCACGACGAATAGCTCATGATGTGCATGTCATTAATAGGATACACATAGCCCTTTTTCACAGCTGTTATATTCTGCAAGTCCGGATCATGCATAATAGCATCTATATCCTGCTTATACTCAGGTTGTTTGACCGAATATATGGTAGGCACAAAAATAACATCAGGATTGATGCGAATCAAATCCGCTTTTGTGCCCATGTTTTCTTGCATGTTGAAAGTAGGATAGCTCGCCCGATAGTCCCAAACATCAGATAGAACATTAGGATCCTTACCACGCTCTATGATTTTCAAGTTTCCTGCACCATCGATGCCATGAATCATTTCAATCATATCCCGAAGTACACCTGAACGATACAAACCATGCGTCGGATTATATAACACAATCACCGGTTTCACATCATTTTTATGAGTCTCCACCTGTTTTTTGACATGCATAACAGAACTATTAATCGAAGATTCTGCACTTGTACTGTTAAATAGCTTAGCCACTTGCTTCGTATTAAGGGTTACATCCTTTAAACTATCTTTCAGAGTATAGATAAATACAGGGATACCGGCGGCACGCAACGATGCCACTAATCCCGGCGGCGTCGTTTCCGGTGCGATAACCACATCCGGTTCATAGGCTTTTATAGACTCCACCGTAGGCTGTGCACGGCCCTTTATATCTGTACTAGAGACATAAGGAGACCCATCGGTGGCCACAACATAGGGCTCACCAGCAGCACCAACCAAGTCCACCGTTCCGGTTCCCAAGGTAACGACGCGGCGCACATAATCCGGCACGACCATCTCCGTATGTTGACTATCTTGAATCTTCCGGTGATTCGCAGCATTTATCATCCGGCCTATTACGCCATGCCTCGGTATAACATCGCCTAACAACTCTGGCGCCATCCCAATAACTAAACCAATAGTAATGCAAATGCTCATGACTATATACGGTAGTACAATCCATTTTATCTTCATAAGCGTTCTCTCTCCATTATCACTTACGAGTCATACGATTTCTTTAGTAAACTACAACCAAAAGTATGTCACCATCGTATTATATTCTTATTTAAATGAGATCTTGTTTAATTATTTCTTACTAGCTTTTTTCTTGTTTGTTTTTGCTGCTTGTTTGCCTTTCGCAGGGCCTGCGGCTTTCACAAAGGAATTATTTAAATTAGTAGCAACCATAAGGGCCACATCAGCATTAGGAGTTGTGACAATAGAACGACCTGCCACGGTCACAGTAGGTCCATCATAAGATGCACCACCTGGCTGAATTTGACCATTATGGTACAAGCGCGCCAATTTACCAGCCATGAAATAAGCTCGTTCTTCGCCCGTATAGCGACCGCTATTGGCAGGGCTATAGATATTCATGCCATTCACAAATACCGCGCCATTATCGACCGTAACGTGATTGCCAGAATACGTATACATGCGATCAATATTGTCCTTTACACGGCTGCTCGTCTTAGGGTGATTGTTAGGGCTAAATACTTGGTTCAAACCTTCACGATACAAATCACCATATTTATTACGAAGCACCGCCATAGATGCAGCGGCAGCCCCCACATTATATGGAGACTCACTCAAGATCTTAAAGCCCAATTCGTCAGCCGCCTTTTCTTGGCCCATCGTGAATACTTGGTTCTCCATGTAATTACCAGCAATATTGGACAAAATAGCCGCATTACCGCCACCGCCAGCAGCAAGGCTCACCGCTGTAGATAAACCTACTTGCTTCTTGAGACCATTGACAATGTCCTTATGCTCGCCATGAGAAATTTCATGAGCCATAACATAAGCGAGTTCATCATCATCTAATAGATCCAAAGCGCCCTTGTTAACAGACATCACGCGACCAACCGTAGCGAACGCATTGAAATCATCACTAGGATTTGCGTACACCACATACGAACGCTTGACGCTAGGCGAAGCCTCTAAGGTCTTCATGATACGTTGCACCCGTGCTTGCGCCGCACTATCCTCTAAATAGCCAGTTTGTTTCTTTGCACGAGCTAAGCTTTGTTCTTGGCCTTCCTTAGAATTATCCATTTTATTGAAAGCCGTGGATACATATGCATACGCCACTGCACCACCAATTAACGTTTCTGCAGCCCCTGCAGAAGCAGCCTCTACCGTTGCGGGTACTACAGCAACTGTTGTTAATGAAAGCCCCATTACGGCGGCTAGTACCAAAGATTTAATTTTCTTATTCATATGTAATCCTCTCATTGTCTCTCAAAATAAACGCGTTCTATTCTCTAGTTATCTCTCAAAATAAACGTGTGCTATTCTCTCATTATCTCACAACATAAATGCGCCATAGGAACACAAAGATTTCTAATAATTCCATTCATCGGCGAGTTCAATGGCCACCTTATCATCTTAAACAATAGATTCCTAATTATTGGATTCACCAACAAGCTCAATAGCCACCTTACCATCTTTAGATACAGCGCCACCATGAGTATACCCAACAACATCAAATCCAGCTGCTGCGCATTGGCGAGCTATGCTTTCATAATTATCATTCTTACCACGCGTACAGGTGGAAAGATGAATGGTAGTAACACCATTTTTCTTGAAAGAAGCCAATTTCTTCTCCAAATCGCCACCGCTATGGGTAAAACCAACTAGCTCAGTATCCTCATCTGCATAGCGCTCAAAAGAATCCACTTTATTCATATATGCCTTAAGACAACCACCGCAAGAACAACGTTGCATCGTGTCTTCGTTCACAAGAACTGCAATCTTCTTAGTCATAAACCCTCCTTAGGTAACATACATAATATTATGCATATTATATCATACTAAATTGATAAAAATTATGAATACGGAGAATATAGAATATAAAAAAGACACACCCTAAGGTGTGCCTTTTAGCTTAATCAGCGACTTCCTATCCTCCCAGGCCGTCTCCAGCCAAGTACTTTCGGCGTTTACGAGCTTAACTACTGTGTTCGAGATGGGAACAGGTGGACCCTCGTAGCTATCGCCACTGAATCTGTCAGAGTTTGTACTCTGAAAACCACATAGAAGGTTATATATATTTGTTACACATATTTCTGCTTATTGTTTTAAGTAAAGCCCTCGATCTATTAGTACCAGTCAGCTCCAAACCTCACGGCTCTTCCACACCTGGCCTATCAACCATGTCGTCTACATGGGATCTTACTAGCTTATGCTATGAGAAACCTCATCTCAAGGCTGGTTTCACGCTTAGATGCTTTCAGCGTTTATCCGTCCCGAACGTAGCTACCCAACTGTACCCTTGGCAGGATAATTGGTACACCAGCGGTTCGTCCACTCCGGTCCTCTCGTACTAGGAGCAGCCCCCTTCAAGTTTCTTGCGCCCGCGATGGATAGGGACCGAACTGTCTCACGACGTTCTGAACCCAGCTCACGTACCACTTTAATCGGCGAACAGCCGAACCCTTGGGACCTACTTCAGCCCCAGGATGTGATGAGCCGACATCGAGGTGCCAAACCTCCCCGTCGATATGGACTCTTGGGAGAGATTAGCCTGTTATCCCCAGGGTAGCTTTTATCCGTTGAGCGATGGCCCTTCCACTCGGCACCACCGGATCACTAAGCCCGACTTTCGTCCCTGCTCGACCTGTCCGTCTCGCAGTCAAGCTCCCTTCTGCCTTTACACTCTTCGAGCGATTTCCGTCCGCTCTGAGGGAACCTTTGGGCGCCTCCGTTACTCTTTAGGAGGCGACCGCCCCAGTCAAACTGCCCGCCTAAGACTGTCCAGCCGGTTGTTAATCGGCCTGTTAGAAATCAATTAATCAAAGGGTGGTATCCCAACAACGACTCCTCTAAGACTGGCGCCCTAGATTCTAAGTCTCCCACCTATCCTGTACATTCATTAACTAAGTTCAATCTTAGGTTGCAGTAAAGCTCCATGGGGTCTTTCTGTCCAGTCGCGGGTAACCTGCATCTTCACAGGTACTTCAATTTCACCGGGTCCCTCGTTGAGACAGTGCGCAAGTCGTTACACCTTTCGTGCGGGTCGGAACTTACCCGACAAGGAATTTCGCTACCTTAGGACCGTTATAGTTACGGCCGCCGTTTACTGGGGCTTCAATTCAGAGCTTCGACCAAAGTCTAACCCCTCCTCTTAACCTTCCAGCACCGGGCAGGTGTCAGCACCTATACATCAGCTTTCGCTTTAGCAGGCACCTGTGTTTGTGGTAAACAGTCGCTTGCGCCTCTCTTGTGCCACTCATTCATGCTCCACGCGTTACTGCCCTTCACACTACATGAGTCCTCCTTTTCCCGAAGTTACGGAGGCATTTTGCCGAGTTCCTTAACGAGGGTTTTCCCGCGCACCTTAGGATTCTCTCCCCGCCTACCTGTGTCGGTTTTGGTACGGGCGATGTGTCTCTACCTAGAAGCTTTTCTCGACAGTGTAGGATCAATCACTTCGCTGTAAACAGCTCGTCATCACATCTCAGCTTTTAGAGTTACGGATTTGCCTATAACTCAACCTACATGCTTAAACACGCACTTCCAATCGCGTGCTGACCTACCTTACTGTGTCACTCCTTCGATCAAACGATTCACACCGGTACAGGAATTTCAACCTGTTGTCCATCGCCTACGCTTTTCCGCCTCGGCTTAGGTCCCGACTTACCCTGAGACGACGATCGTTGCTCAGGAACCCTTAGGCTTTCGGTGGAATGGATTCTCACCATTCTTTTCGCTACTCATACCGACATTCTCACTTCTCACCAGTCCACAACTCCTTACGGTACTGCTTCAATCCGATGAGAACGCTCCCCTACCCATATACATTACTGCATATGACACGACTTCGGTTTCATACTTTAGCCCCGGACATTTTCGGCGCAGAGTCTCTCGACCAGTGAGCTATTACGCACTCTTTAAATGGTGGCTGCTTCTAAGCCAACATCCTGGTTGTTTTGGAAATTCCACATCCTTCGCCACTTAGTATGACATTGGGGACCTTAGTCGGTGTTCTGGGCTGTTTCCCTCTTGACAATGGACCTTATCATTCACTGTCTGACTCCCGAGTATAAGTATAGCCATTCGTAGTTTGACTAGGTTCGGTAACCGGTATGGCCCCTAGCCCGATCAGTGCTCTACCGCCTATACTCTCAACCTCGAGGCTAGCCCTAAAGCTATTTCGGGGAGAACCAGCTATCTCCGTGTTCGATTGGCATTTCACCCCTATCCACAACTCATCCCAAAGCTTTTCAACGCTCACGAGTTCGGTCCTCCACACAATTTTACCTGTGCTTCAACCTGGCCATGGATAGATCACTACGGTTTCGGGTCTACTATCACTAACTGAACGCCCTGTTCAGACTCGCTTTCGCTGCGGCTCCATGTTTTCCACTTAACCTCGCTAGCAACAGTAACTCGTCGGTTCATTCTTCAATAGGCACGCCGTCGTCCTGATATATATACAGACTTCGACTGTTTGTAGACATACGGTTTCAGGTTCTCTTTCACTCCCCGCCAGGGGTTCTTTTCACCTTTCCCTCACGGTACTATGCGCTATCGGTCGATATCAGTATTTTGGCTTGGAGGGTGGTCCCCCCTGCTTCCCACAAGGTTTCACGTGTCTCGTGGTACTCTGGATACAGTCCCATGTATGCAAGGTTTCGATTACAGGGCTTTCACCTTCTGCGGCTGAGCTTTCCAACTCGATTCTTCTACCTCATTTACACTTGATGACTGTCCTCAACCCCGGTGCGGTTGCCCGCTCCGGTTTGGCCTCTTTCCCGTTCGCTCGCCGCTACTAAGAAAATCTCGTTTGATTACTCTTCCTCTGGGTAATTAGATGTTTCAGTTCCCCAGGTGCCCTCCTCATACTCAAAGGTATGGGTGACAGTGCATAACCACTGCCGGGTTCCCCCATTCGGAAATCTACGGGTCAAAGGTTGCTTGCACCTCTCCGTAGCTTATCGCAGCTTACCGCGTCCTTCTTCGGCTGATATCGCCAAGGCATCC
>OFLQ01000019.1_pt1 | contig 181515 bp, 160 predicted proteins | sample 1540881 | NCBI WGS metagenome assembly OFLQ01 (sample SAMEA4413047, study PRJEB24355) | metagenome | biome: human; feature: gut; material: faeces | place: United Kingdom | collected 2010
TTGGAGCGGGAAACGAGACTCGAACTCGCGACCCCGACCTTGGCAAGGTCGTGCTCTACCAACTGAGCTATTCCCGCATACTTCTGGCCATATTTCTATGGCGTCGTGATTTGCATTTCTGCTTCGTCACGGGAGGCGCATTATACGAGAATTCGATTTAGCTGCAACCCCCCTGAACGCAATTTTTTTCGTTTTTGGTTTAAGTGACCACTTTATCACCACATCCAGGCCTGGTTTGTCTAAATAAACAGCAAATGCCGCAAAATGACTTTTTCCGGGCTCGCTAAAGGCGCAAAATCGCTCAAGTTTACAGGCGGATATCGCCCGCTGACGGTCAACAACGATGATAACCAGGGAAATAAAATGAAAAAAGCGCTTACCGTCCTGCTGCTGGCCACGCTTGCCACAGGAACAGCATCGGCAACAACGCTACATTTTGGGACAACGACGGCCAATCCGCCGTTTGAAACCGTCAGTGGCAAAAACCAACCCACGGGTTTTGATATCGACCTGGCCAATGCGCTGTGCAAGCAGATGCAGGTTGAATGCAAATTTACTCCCCAGGGGTTCGATACCCTCATCCCGGCGCTGCGCTTTAAGAAATTCGACGCCGTGATTGCCGGTATCGAAGTGATTCCGATGCGGGAAAAACAGGTCGCGTTCAGCCATCCCTATCGTCAGGCGCTGTCCGGCGTAGTGGTCACAGCGAAAGACGCCGCCCATACCTTTGCCGATCTGAAGGATAAAAAACTCGGCGTCGTGAAAGGCACCCTTCATCAGCGCTATCTGCGGGACAAACAAAAAGCCGTGCATGCGGTGCCTTACGACAGCGACGAAAGCGCCCTGCGCGCGCTTAAAGAAGGCGTGATTAGCGGCGTAATGGGCGATCAGGAGACGTTAACGAAATGGCTCCAGAATAACCCCGACTACGCCATGATGGACGAACGCGCCACGGATCCCGGCTACTACGGTAAGCAGTACGCCATTGCGGTACGTAAAGACGATCCTGAGCTGCTGAATAACCTCAATGCCGCTCTGGATGTCGTAAAGGCCTCGCCGGAATTCCAGGCGATGGAACAGAAGTGGTTTAAATAATCAGACGTCATGCCGGGGCGCTTCTGGCCCCGGCATAAACATTAAAGCTTGATGAAGTGCTCGCGGTAGTAAGCCAGTTCTGCGACCGACTCGCGAATATCGTCCATCGCCTGGTGCGTCCCCTGTTTCTTAAAACCGTCAAGAATTTCCGGTTTCCAGCGACGAGCCAGCTCTTTCAGCGTGCTGACGTCGAGGTAACGGTAGTGAAAATAGGCTTCCAGCTCCGGCATATATTTAAACAGGAAGCGGCGATCCTGGCCGATGCTATTGCCGCAGATTGGCGACTTACCCGCCGGTACCCATTTTTTGAGGAATTCGATAGTCGCCAGTTCGGCTTCACGATCGCCCTGGGTGCTCGCCTTCACCCGCTCCACCAGCCCGCTGCCGGTATGGGTACGCACGTTCCACTCGTCCATCAACGCCAGCTGCGCATCTGACTGGTGTACCGCAATCGTCGGCCCTTCCGCCAGAATGTTCAGATTCGCGTCGGTCACCAGGGTGGCGATTTCGATGATGCGATCGCGCTCCGGATCCAGCCCCGTCATTTCAAGATCGATCCAAATCAGGTTGTTTTCATCTGCACTCATGTTATTTTCCACCCTTCTTACGTCACTATATTCATCTAAAATAGCGTGTATCATAGAGGTTTTGCCCGTACAGGGCGACCAGGAGCCAGTTCGATTGAGTAAAAATAAACTCTCCAAAGGCCAACAGCGCCGCGTGAAGGCCAACCACCAGCGCCGCCTGAAAACGACTTCGGAGAAGGCCGATTTTGATGACAACCTGTTCGGTGAGAAATCCGTAGGGACCGTCATTAGCCGCTTTGGCATGCATGCCGATGTCGAATCCGCCGACGGTAGCGTCCACCGTTGCAATATTCGCCGAACTATTCGTTCGCTGGTTACCGGCGATCGCGTGGTCTGGCGCCCGGGCAAAAGCGAAGCTGACGGCGTCAACGTCAAGGGTATCGTCGAGGCCGTACATGAACGAACTTCCGTACTGACGCGTCCGGATTTCTACGACGGCGTCAAACCTATCGCCGCCAATATCAATCAGATTGTTATTGTCTCCGCGATTTTGCCTGAGCTTTCTCCGAATATTATCGACCGCTATCTCGTGGCCTGCGAAGCGCTGAACGTTGAGCCGCTGATCGTACTCAACAAGATCGATCTGCTGGATCAGGAGAGCATGGCCTTCGTCAACGAGCAGATGGACATTTATCGCCATATTGGTTATCGCGTATTGATGGTTTCCAGCCGCACGCAGGATGGCCTGAAGCCGCTTGAAGAGGCGCTCACCGATCGTATCAGTATTTTTGCCGGGCAGTCCGGGGTAGGCAAATCCAGCCTGCTGAACGCGCTGCTGGGCCTGCATGATGACCAAATCCTTACCAATGACGTTTCGGACGTCTCAGGACTGGGGCAACACACCACCACGGCCGCGCGCCTGTACCACTTCCCGCACGGCGGCGATGTGATTGATTCGCCGGGCGTACGCGAGTTCGGTCTGTGGCACCTCGACGCGGAACAAATCACCCACGGCTTTGTCGAATTCCATGATTATTTAGGCCGTTGCAAATACCGCGACTGCAAGCACGACGCTGACCCGGGCTGCGCCATTCGCGAAGCGGTGGAGAAAGGGGAAATCGCCGAAAGCCGATTTGAAAACTACCACCGCATTCTGGAAAGCATGGCGCAGGTACAGGTAAAAACGCGTAAAAGCTTTTCATCATCTGATGACTGACATTTAACCTGAGCATCGTTAGAATCGTCCCCCTTTTTCAGGTCCCGCTGTTGCGCGGGGCCAGGAACGACAAATAATGGCCTGGAGGCTACCTTGTTAAACGATCTTAAACTTTCACTGCAATACATTCTGCCTAAACTGTGGCTCACCCGCCTCGCAGGCTGGGGTGCGCGCAAGCGAGCAGGCTGGCTGACAAAGCTGGTCATCGATCTGTTCGTGAAATATTACAAGGTCGATATGAAAGAGGCGCAAAAGCCTGACACCGCCAGCTACCGCACCTTTAACGATTTCTTCGTTCGCCCGTTGCGCGATGACGTACGTCCGTTAAACACCGACCCGAGCGTGCTGGTGATGCCTGCCGATGGCGTCATCAGCCAGCTCGGCGCCATTGAAGACGACAAAATTTTGCAGGCCAAAGGTCACAACTACAGCCTGGAAGCGCTGCTGGCCGGTAACTACCAGATGGCCGACCTGTTTCGTAACGGCAGCTTCGTCACCACGTATCTGTCACCGCGCGATTACCACCGCGTGCATATGCCGTGCAACGGTATTCTGCGCGAAATGATCTACGTGCCGGGGGACCTGTTCTCCGTGAACCATCTGACCGCGCAAAACGTGCCGAATCTTTTTGCCCGCAACGAGCGCGTCATCTGCCTGTTCGATACTGAATTCGGCCCCATGGCGCAGATCCTCGTCGGCGCCACCATCGTCGGCAGCATCGAAACCGTATGGTCCGGTACCGTGACGCCGCCGCGTGAAGGCGTCATTAAGCGCTGGACCTGGCCCGCCGGCGATAGCGAAGGCTCCGTCGCCCTGCTTAAAGGCCAGGAGATGGGCCGCTTTAAGCTGGGCTCCACGGTGATCAACCTATTTGCGCCAGGCCAGGTGACGTTGGTTGAGCAGTTACACAGCCTGTCGGCCACCAAAATAGGCCAGCCGCTGGCAACCGCGCCTGAAGCCGTAGCGCCTGTCGAGCCCGCTCCGCTGGCAGAGGAAGAAGTCCGCGCTGAACACGCCGCCAGTCCGCTGGTTGACGATAAACAAGATGAAGGTTAATTCCTGAAAAAAAAAGGTTACGCCGTGCGCCTGATATACACTTTCCTGCTGGCCTGGAGCCTCAGTTTTGGGGCGTACGCAGCGACAGCCCCGGATGCTAAACAGATAGCTCAGGAACTGGAACAGGCGAAGGCGGCGAAGCCCGCCCAGCCTGAGACCGTCGAAGTCCTGCAATCTGCCCTCAACGCCCTTGAGGAGCGTAATGCTTCCCTTGAGCGCGTCCGTCAGTACCAGGACGTTATCGATAACTTCCCTAAACTGTCGCAAACCCTGCGCGCACAGCTCAATAATCTGAGCGATGAGCCGCGCCAGGTCTCTACTACCCTCTCCTCTGATGCGCTGAACCAGGAGATTCTCCAGGTCAGCAGCCAGCTGCTGGAAGCCAGCCGTAAAGCTCAGCAGGAGCAGGATCGCGCCCGGGACATCGCCGACTCGCTTAACCAACTGCCGCAGCAGCAGAGCGATGCCCGCCGCCAGCTGAACGAGGTTGAGCGCCGGGTTGGCGCGCAAAATAGCAATACGCCGCTGGCGCAGGCGCAGAATCTTGGTCTGCAGGCGGAGTCCGCGCGGCTGAAAGCGCTGGTCGATGAGCTCGATCTGGCCCAGCTCTCCGCCAATAACCGTCAGGAACTTTCACGGTTGCGCTCCGAGCTGGCGCAGAAAGAGAGCGAACAGCTCGACGCCTGGCTACAGGCGCTGCGTAATCAGCTAAATAATCAACGACAGCGCGAGGCGGAGAAAGCGCTGGAAAGCACCGAACTGCTGGCGGAAAACAGCGAAAACCTGCCGCCGGATATCGTGGCGCAGTTTAAAGTTAACCGCGAGCTGTCGCAGGCGCTCAACCAGCAGGCGCAGCGGATGGATCTGATCGCCTCGCAGCAGCGCCAGGCGACCAATCAAACCCTGCAGGTGCGTCAGGCTTTAAACACCCTGCGCGAACAGTCCCAGTGGCTGGGTTCTTCCAATCTGCTCGGCGAAGCCCTGCGCGCGCAGGTTGCGCGGCTGCCGGAAATCCCGCGACCGCAGCAGCTGGATACCGAAATGGCGCAGCTGCGCGTGCAGCGTTTACGCTATGAAGATCAGCTCGGCAAACAGCCGCAGCTAAGACAAATTCGTCAGGCGGATGGGGAACCGCTCACCAGCGAGCAGAACCGTATTCTGCAGGCTCAGATGCGTACGCAGACTGAGCTGCTCAACTCCCTGCTGCGCGGCGGCGATACGCTTATGCTCGAACTGACCAAGCTAAAAGTCGCTAACGGTCAGCTTGAGGATGCGCTTAAAGAGATCAACGAAGCGACCCACCGCTATCTGTTCTGGACCTCCGACGTCAGCCCAATCGGCTTCTCATGGCCGCTGGAGATCGTTCAGGACCTACGCCGTCTGATCTCGCTCGATACCATGAGCCAGCTCGGCAAAGCCAGCATGATGATGCTCACCAGCAAAGAGACCCTGCTGCCGCTCTTCGTCGCGCTCATTCTGGTGGGGTTCAGCATCAGCTCGCGCCGCCATTTCACCAGCTTCCTTGAGCGTTCCAGCGCGCGCGTCGGCAAGGTTACGCAGGATCACTTCTGGCTCACGCTGCGCACGGTGTTCTGGTCAATACTGGTGGCCTCGCCGCTGCCGGTACTGTGGATGACGCTGGGCTATGGTCTGCAGGCCGCCTGGCCTTTCCCGCTGGCGGTCGCCATTGGCGATAGCGTCACCGCCACGGTGCCGCTGCTGTGGGTGGTGATGATTTGCGCCACGTTCGCCCGCCCGAACGGCCTGTTCGTCGCCCACTTCGGCTGGCCGCGTAGCCGCGTCAGCAAAGCGATGCGCTACTACCTGATGAGCATCGGGCTGATCGTGCCGCTGATTATGGCGCTGATTACCTTCGATAACCTCAACGATCGCGAGTTTTCCGCCTCGCTGGGCCGCCTCTGCTTTATGCTGATTTGCGGCGCGCTGGCGATGGTGACCCTGAGCCTGAAACGCGCCGGAATCCCGCTGTATCTGGATAAAGAAGGCAGCGGCGACAATATGCTGAACCGGCTGCTGTGGAATATGCTGCTCGGCGCGCCGCTGGTGGCGATGCTGGCGGCGGCGATCGGCTATCTCGCCACGGCGCAGGCGCTGCTCGCCAGGCTCGAAACCTCGGTCGCCATCTGGTTCCTGCTGCTGGTGGTCTATCACATCATCCGCCGCTGGATGTTGATCCAGCGGCGCCGCCTGGCGTTCGATCGCGCCAAGCACCGACGGGCGGAGATCCTCGCCCAGCGCGCACGTGGCGAAGAAGAGGCTCAGCATACCAGCAGCCCGGAAGGTTCAATGGAAGCCGAGGTCAGCGAGGTCGATCTGGATGCGATCAGTACCCAGTCGTTGCGTCTGGTGCGCTCCCTGCTGATGCTAATCGCGCTGGTGTCGGTTATCGTGCTGTGGTCAGAAATCCATTCCGCGTTTAGCTTCCTGGAGAATATCTCGCTGTGGGACGTCACCTCTACGGTACAGGGCGTTGAGAGCCTGGAGCCGATTACCCTCGGCGCGGTGCTGATTGCCATCCTGGTGTTGATTATTACCACCCAGCTGGTGCGCAATCTGCCCGCGCTGCTGGAACTGGCGATCCTCCAGCATCTGGAACTGACGCCGGGCACCGGCTACGCCATCACCACCATCACGAAGTATCTGCTGATGCTGATCGGCGGTCTGGTCGGCTTCTCGATGATTGGCATTGAGTGGTCCAAGCTACAGTGGCTCATTGCCGCCCTCGGCGTCGGTCTCGGTTTTGGCTTGCAGGAGATCTTCGCCAACTTTATCTCCGGCCTGATTATCCTGTTTGAGAAACCGATACGGATTGGCGATACGGTCACTATTCGCGATCTCACCGGCAGCGTGACGCGTATTAATACTCGCGCCACGACTATCAGCGACTGGGACCGTAAAGAGATTATCGTGCCGAACAAGGCGTTCATCACCGAACAGTTCATCAACTGGTCGTTGTCGGATTCCGTGACCCGCGTAGTGTTAACGGTGCCTGCGCCGGTGGATGCCAATACCGAAGAGGTGGCGCAGATCCTGTTAAATGCCGCGCACCGCTGTTCGTTGGTTATCGATACCCCGGCGCCGGAAGCGTTCCTCGTTGACCTACAGCAGGGGATCCAGATTTTCGAGCTGCGTATCTACGCCGCCGAAATGGGTCACCGTATGCCGCTGCGCCACGAGATGCATCAGCTGATTCTGGCCGGGTTCCGCGAGCACGGTATCGATATGCCGTTCCCGCCGTTCCAGATGCGCCTGGAGAGCATCGATGGCAGAAAAAGCAGCAGAGCGCTGACCTCGGCAGGGAAAACCAGCCGCACGCCCGGCAGCCTGTAAGAACGGCCTTGCCTGAACACAGGCAAGGCCAGAACGATCGCACTACCGGACAATCAACCATACCGCCGTACATCGGCGGTCATCCCCGTCAATGTCCTGCAGGAAAGTGGAAAGGAAGATCAGGCGCGGTCGACGGTAAACGAGATAACGTCGCCGATGCTTTCTGCGTCCAGCGCCAGCATCACCACCCGGTCAACGCCCAGCGCTACGCCGGAACAATCCGGCAGCCCGGCTTCCAGGGCAGCCAGCAGATGATGATCGATGGGCTGCTGCGGCAGGCCGCGAGCCGCACGCTTGCGATTATCCTGTTCAAAACGCTGCCGCTGTTCGCGGGCGTCGGTGAGCTCATGAAAACCATTAGCCAGCTCAATGCCTTTGTAATAGACCTCGAAACGTTCCGCTACGCGATGATCTTCAGTGCTGATTTGCGCCAGCGACGCCTGGCTGGCCGGGAAATGATAGATAAACGTCGGACGATCTTTACCAATATGCGGCTCGACGCCCATGACAAAAAGTAGCTGAAGCAGCGTGTCCCGATCCTCTTCCGTATCGGCAATATTGCTCAAATCGAGCTTCGCCGCCACTTCGCGCAGCTGCGTTTTATCTGCCGACAGCGGGTCGATTTCCAGATGACGCAGGAAGGCTTGCTGATAAGAGAGGCTTTCGGCCGGCTGGCAGTCGAGTACCTGCTGTAGCAGATCGTCTACTTCGTTGATTAGCCGGTACATGTCATAGCACGGACGATACCACTCCAGCATGGTGAATTCCGGATTATGGTGACGCCCCATCTCCTCATTACGGAAGCTACGGCATAGCTGAAACACTGGGCCGCAGCCGGCCGCCAGCAGGCGCTTCATGTGATATTCCGGGCTGGTCATCAGATACAGGTTCAGCCCCTGAGAGTGGCCAGGACCAACGAAACGCGTCTCAAACGGGACCATATGAATATCCGTCACCGTCGCCTGACTCATGCAGGGCGTCTCCACCTCCAGCACGCCGCGGTCGGTAAAGAAACGGCGAATTTCCGCCATCACCGCTGCACGTTTTAACAGATTTGGAATGGATGCGCTCGGCTGCCAGGTTGCCGTTTCGCTCATGGTACTTTCTCCGATTTGAAACAAGGGCACGAAGTCTACTCGTAACTGGCAGATGAAACAAATTTTGTGCGAATGCGTAAACGCGTTACATACACTTAATTTATTGATAACCCAAAAGCATAAAGCAAGCAGATAAACAACCGCACAGAACGATAAAAAAATCGAACACGTCAATTTTCCCTTATGACCCTACGGCTATACTCCTTACCTATAAAGGAGCAGTGATACGTTTTCGCCAGCCCGGCGGCGAAATAAACAAAAACTGGAGGAATGTCGTGCAAACTTTTCAAGCCGATCTTGCCGTAATAGGCGCAGGCGGAGCAGGTCTTCGCGCCGCAATAGCCGCCGCGCAAGCTAATCCAAATGCTAAAATCGCTCTAATTTCAAAAGTCTATCCTATGCGCAGCCATACCGTTGCTGCTGAAGGGGGTTCCGCTGCCGTCGCGCAGGATCATGATAGCTTTGAGTACCATTTCCACGACACCGTTGCAGGCGGCGACTGGCTGTGTGAGCAGGACGTCGTTGACTACTTCGTTCATCACTGCCCGACGGAAATGACCCAGCTCGAACAGTGGGGATGCCCGTGGAGTCGCCGCCCGGACGGCAGCGTCAACGTCCGGCGATTCGGCGGCATGAAGATCGAGCGAACCTGGTTCGCTGCCGATAAAACCGGCTTTCATATGCTGCACACCCTGTTCCAGACTTCGCTTCAATTCCCGCAAATCCAGCGCTTCGATGAGCATTTTGTTCTGGATATTTTGGTGGATGATGGCCAGGCTCGCGGTCTGGTCGCGATGAATATGATGGAAGGTACGCTGGTGCAAATCCGCGCCAACGCGGTCATTCTGGCGACCGGCGGCGCAGGACGCGTGTATCGCTACAATACCAACGGCGGTATCGTCACCGGCGACGGTATGGGTATGGCGCTCAGCCACGGCGTACCGCTGCGCGATATGGAGTTCGTGCAATATCACCCCACCGGTCTCCCGGGTTCCGGAATTCTGATGACGGAAGGCTGCCGCGGCGAAGGCGGTATTCTGGTCAACAAGAACGGCTACCGCTATCTGCAGGATTACGGCATGGGTCCGGAAACTCCGCTGGGCGAACCGAAAAATAAATATATGGAGCTGGGCCCGCGCGATAAAGTATCCCAGGCTTTCTGGCACGAATGGCGTAAGGGCAACACGATCCCCACGCCGCGAGGCGATGTGGTCTATCTCGATCTGCGCCATTTGGGCGAGAAAAAGCTGCTTGAACGTCTGCCGTTTATCTGCGAACTCTCGAAGGCCTACGTTGGCGTCGATCCGGTGAAAGATCCCATTCCGGTACGTCCGACCGCGCACTACACCATGGGCGGGATCGAAACCGACCAGCAGTGTGAAACCCGCATCAAAGGGCTATTTGCCGTGGGCGAATGTTCTTCGGTCGGCCTGCACGGCGCCAACCGCCTTGGCTCCAACTCCCTGGCGGAGCTGGTGGTGTTTGGCCGTCTGGCCGGAGAACAGGCCATGCAGCGCGCAACCGAAGCGGGCGAAGCCAATAGCGCCGCGCTGGACGCGCAGGTCGTCGATATCGAGAACCGCCTGAAAGATCTGGTTAATCAGGAAGGTAACGAGAACTGGGCCAAGATTCGTGACGAAATGGGCCTGTCAATGGAAGAAGGCTGCGGTATCTACCGTACGCCGGAGCTTATGCAGAAAACGGTTGATAAGCTGGCCGAGCTGCAGGAGCGCTTCAAGCGCGTGCGTATCACCGACACCTCCAGCGTGTTCAATACCGACCTGCTGTACACCATCGAACTGGGCCATGGCCTGAACGTCGCCGAATGTATGGCGCATTCCGCCCTCGCGCGTAAAGAGTCCCGCGGCGCGCATCAGCGTCTGGACGAAGGCTGCACCGAGCGTGACGACGTCAACTTCCTCAAGCATACCCTCGCCTTCCGCGATGCCGACGGTAATACCAGTCTGGAGTACAGTGATGTGAAAATCACCACTCTGCCGCCGGCAAAACGCGTGTACGGTGCGGAAGCGGAAGCAGCCGAGAAGAAGGAGACGACGAATGGCTGAGATGAAAAATATGAAAGTCGAAGTGGTGCGCTACAACCCGGAAGTGGACATCGCACCGCACAGCGCTTTCTATGAAGTTCCCTACGATGAGCAAACCTCACTGCTTGATGCCCTGGGCTACATCAAGGACAACCTCGCGCCAGACCTCAGCTACCGCTGGTCCTGCCGCATGGCGATTTGCGGTTCCTGCGGCATGATGGTGAACAAGGTGCCAAAGCTGGCCTGTAAAACTTTCCTGCGCGAATACACCAAAGGTATTAAAGTCGAGGCGCTGGCCAACTTCCCAATCGAGCGCGATCTGGTGGTCGATATGACCCACTTTATCGAAAGCCTGGAAGCCATTAAGCCGTACATTATTGGCAACCCGCGCACGCCCGATCAGGGCCCGAACACGCAGACGCCGGCGCAAATGGCCAAGTACCACCAGTTCTCCGGCTGCATCAACTGCGGCCTGTGCTATGCGGCCTGTCCGCAGTTTGGTCTTAATCCGGAGTTTATCGGCCCGGCAGCGATCACCCTCGCCCATCGCTACAACGAAGACAGCCGCGACCACGGTAAAAAGGAACGTATGGCGCAGCTCAACGGCCAGAATGGCGTCTGGACATGTACTTTCGTAGGCTACTGCTCCGAAGTCTGCCCGAAACACGTCGACCCGGCGGCCGCGATCCAGCAGGGCAAGGTAGAAAGCTCGAAAGACTTTCTTATCGCCACCCTGAAACCACGCTAAGGAGTGCTGTATGACGACTAAACGCAAACCCTACGTGCGGCCGATGCCGTCCACCTGGTGGAAAAAGCTGCCGTTTTATCGCTTTTATATGCTGCGTGAAGGAACGGCGGTACCCACGGTCTGGTTCAGCATCGTGCTGATTTACGGTCTGTTCGCGCTGAAGCATGGCGCGGAGAGCTGGGCGGGCTATATCGGTTTCCTGCAAAACCCGATTGTCGTGATCCTGAACCTGATCACGCTTGCAGCCGCGCTGCTGCATACCAAAACCTGGTTTGAGCTGGCGCCGAAAGCCGCCAATATTATCCTTAAAGGCGAGAAAATGGGGCCAGAGCCAATTATTAAAGGGCTTTGGGTCGTCACTGCGGTCGTCACCGTGGTGATCCTGTTTGTCGCGCTGTTCTGGTAAGGAGGCTGGAATGATTAATCCCAATCCAAAACGTTCGGATGAGCCGGTATTCTGGGGGCTGTTTGGCGCTGGCGGCATGTGGGGAGCGATTATCGCCCCCGTCATTGTGCTGCTGGTAGGTATTATGCTGCCGCTGGGCCTCGCGCCTGCTGACGCATTCAGCTATGAACGCGTACTGGCTTTTGCCCATAGTTTTATTGGCCGAGCATTCATTTTCCTGATGATTGTTCTGCCGCTATGGTGCGGGCTTCACCGTATTCACCATGCGATGCACGATTTGAAAATTCACGTACCCAACGGTAAGTGGGTCTTCTATGGACTCGCGGCGATTCTGACCGTCGTCACCCTCGTCGGCATATTGTTCATCTAAACGGATAGCCGTACGCGGCTTTTACCTCAGCTGCAATAAGCCCGGTAGCATTCTGTTACCGGGCTCGCTTCTCAAGAAAATTCTGCCGCATTTTTCCTGCCTGACTCTACACTTAGCTTAAAACTGGCAAGGAAAAAATTATGCGTCTGCTACCCGTTATTGCGGTTGTTGCCGCTTCATTTCTGCTTGTAGCCTGTACTACGCCGGCACCGCCTCCTGGCGTAACCGTGGTTAGCCCCTTCGACGCTCAACGCTATCTTGGTACCTGGTATGAGATTGCCCGCTTCGATCACCGTTTTGAAAGCGGCCTGGAAAAAGTCACCGCAACGTATAGCCTGCGCGATGATGGCGGGCTGAACGTGGTAAATAAAGGCTACAACCCCGATCGGGGTATGTGGCAAAAAACCGATGGCGTAGCTTATTTTACCGGGGAACCCACTCGCGCCGCGCTGAAGGTCTCATTTTTCGGCCCCTTCTATGGCGGCTATAACGTGATAGCGCTGGATAAGGATTATCGCTACGCGCTGGTTTGTGGACCCGATCGCGACTATCTCTGGCTACTGGCGCGTACGCCGAAAATCCCGCCGGAAGTGAAGCAGCAGATGCTGGATATCGCTACCCGGCAAGGATTCGACGTGAGCAAACTGCTATGGGTCAATCAGCAGTATTAATGCGCGCTCATTTTCAGGCCAATGATGCCAATCACAATGCACGCCAGGCTGGCAATGCGCATCGGACTGGCGGATTCGCCCAGCAGGATAATACCCGTCACGGCTGCGCCGACCGCGCCTATTCCGGTCCAAACGGCGTAAGCCGTCCCTACGGGCAACGTTTTCATCGCCCATGACAACAGCGCCATGCTGATGACCATGGCGGCAATCGTTATCACGCTTGGCACCAGGCGGCTAAAACCGTGGGTATATTTCAGACCGACTGCCCAGACGACTTCCAGCAGACCAGCGATAAACAGAACTAACCAGGACATATGGCTCCTTTGATGGGGCCGTCCCCAGATGTGAAACGCTTACAGGTCGTCCCGTAAGGCAGATGATATTTCACAGGAATTATACACGACGTGACTAAGGTGAGGAAGAACGGTACGACCAGCGGCCGTACCGCTATGGTCTATTGCTGAGCTTTGGTCGCGGCGCCCGAAATCGCGCTGCCGCCTTCTGAAATATCCTGACCAACACCGCGCGTGGTGTTACAGGCAGTCAGTACAGAGGAAAGAGCCAAAACCGTAAAGAACGCTGCAATCGCTTTTTTTACCATAATGTCATCCTTATTAACCAGTTTTAGTTATCGTGCTCTATAAGCATAGACAAACTGGTCCAGGATGAGGGAAACGCGGCGATTTTTAAGAGAAAAAGAGGTTAAAAGGATTGAGCCAAACGGAGAAACTAATTGTGAATGAGGATTTCCTGATGAAATCAGGTTAACTGGCAGCATGAGAAATGACATGGCCCAGACTTTGGATATCTTCACCGACGCCGCGAGCCGTATTGCATCCGGCCAGAAGAGCGCAGCTTAGTAATAATAGTAGTACCGGAAGTTTTAATTTATGAGCCATCTTCCCTGCCTGCGTCTACGCTCGGTAGAGGGCGCAGCGAAACGCTGCGCCAACCATCTCAGCGCATAAATTACTTCACGCGGGATACGTATTCGCCAGAGCGAGTATCCACTTTGATGACTTCGCCGATCTGTACGAACAGCGGAACCTTAACCACGGCGCCAGTGGAGAGAGTTGCAGGTTTACCGCCGGTACCAGCAGTATCGCCTTTCAGGCCTGGATCGGTTTCAACGATTTCCAGCTCAACAAAGTTCGGCGGCGTAACGGAGATTGGCTGACCGTTCCACAGAGTCACAATACATTCAGCCTGATCCAGCAGCCATTTAGCGTTGTCGCCAACGGCTTTAGCGTCAGCGGCCAGCTGTTCAAAAGTAGAGTTATTCATGAAGTGCCAGAACTCACCGTCGTTGTACAGGTAAGTCAGGTTCATATCGACAACGTCCGCGCCTTCAGCAGAATCCGTAGACTTGAAGGTTTTCTCTACACGGGTACCCGTCAGCAGGCGGCGCAGCTTAACGCGCGCAAAAGCCTGGCCTTTACCTGGTTTAACGAATTCACTGGCTTCAACTGCATAAGGTTCGCCGTCCATCATGATTTTAAGACCGGCACGAAAATCGTTGCTATAGTAAGTCGCCATAAGGCCCTCTGAAACTTTGTTAATTGGTAGCTAAGCCACAAAATGGCGCATATTGTAACCCTAAATACCCCATCCAGAGAAGATTGGTTAACGCAACTTGCCGATGTTGTGACCAGTCCTGATGAACTGCTGCATCTTTTAAATGTAGACGCTGATGCGAATCTATTGGCGGGACGCGATGCCAGGCGCCTGTTCGCACTGCGTGTCCCGCGGGCATTTATTGCCCGTATGGAACCAGGAAACCCCAACGATCCACTTCTCCGTCAGGTACTTACCTCCCGGGAGGAGTTTGTTAATGCTCCGGGATTTACCACCGATCCGCTGGAAGAACAGCACAGCGTTGTGCCTGGTCTACTGCATAAATACAGCAACCGCGCGTTACTGCTGGTTAAAGGCGGCTGTGCGGTTAATTGTCGTTATTGCTTCCGCCGCCACTTTCCCTATGCTGAAAACCAGGGTAATAAGCGCAACTGGCAGATGGCCATGGAGTACATTGCGTCTCATCCAGAGCTGGATGAAATCATTTTTTCCGGCGGTGACCCGCTGATGGCGAAAGACCCAGAACTAGACTGGCTGCTTACGCAACTGGAAGCCATCCCGCATATTAAGCGCCTGCGTATCCACAGTCGGTTGCCCATTGTGATTCCTGCGCGCATTACCGATACGCTGGTTGCGCGTATCTCTGCTTCATCGTTGCAGGTACTGCTGGTGAACCATATCAACCATGCTAACGAAATAGATGCGGCGTTTCGTACCGCGATGAAGAGTCTGCGTATAGCTGGCGTCACTTTACTTAATCAAAGCGTACTACTGCGCGGCGTAAACGATGACGCGCGCACGCTCGCCGATCTAAGCAATGCGTTATTCGATGCCGGAGTCATGCCTTATTACCTTCACGTTCTGGATAGAGTGCAGGGCGCAGCACATTTTATGGTCAGCGACGAAGAGGCGAGGAAGATTATGCGTGAACTGCTCACGATGGTATCTGGTTATTTAGTACCAAAACTTGCACGGGAAATCGGTGGTGAACCGAGCAAAACACCGCTGGATTTGGGCTTAAAACAGCGCTAATCAATATGTCTGCCGGGCCCGGCCTGGCAGACACTATCAGGATGCAGTCACTGACTGACATCAGAACGCAAATGCAACATTACTTCACGTGAAAAAATCAACCCAGCTAAATATTACATATACGTATAAAAGAATAGCCTAAGCACATATTAATTTTATTCATAATATTAAAGAAAGTATATTGGTTGCTATTAAGGCTACCAGTAGCAGCAAAAACCAGCCTGGCAAACTCAAAGCTGGCTGCTTATTATTCTCATTTATATGTAACTCTGGGGACCTTGCGGGGTTATCAAGCACCTTCCTTTCCTCCATGAGAGGAGCAACATTGCTTATTATCGGTATGTTTTCTAAATTTCCTGACTCTTCTTCATCGGTTCTGGACAAAAAATCAACGTGGGAATCTGCTGCCAAAACAAAGCCACGCTGCCGTACAGTAACAATGATATCTTGCGATAATCCAGCTTTTAGTAGTGACTTTCTTAATAGCGAAATATTTTGATAGAACGTATTTTGCGAGACAACAACGCCTCTCGTTTTCCACACTGTATCTAAAAACTCCTCACGAGATATAACTTTTCCATTGCTTTCCAGCAATAGTTGAAGACAACGCGCGGTAGGTGCATTTAGCGCAACGCAATCACCGTGCCCACCTAATGGTTTTAGCTTATTCACATTTGTATCAAAAATAACTTCATTATTAATGATATATTCGTTGAATACCATAATGTTATCCCTTCCTTTATTGGATATGTGAAATCACAACAAATAAAAATAGAGTTCATCGTCAAAGGCCAGAAAATCCTTTTCACAACCGGAGTCAGTTGACTGCAGACAAAAAAACCACGTTATCCGTCCGATATGAACAAGATTAACATGTTATTTTTAGGCAAAGAGACGATGGCGCCATTATTATACTAGCCATCTTAAACCATTACTAAACAGACAACAAAACATGAACTAATGACAATTCAAGTTTTAAATAAATTTTAGATAAAATTCACATGCATTTTGCCCCCCATCCATTTAAATTCGTCGTCGCTCAAGCCTATAAAGCCTGAAGGCTGGCATAAGGACGAGCGAAAGGAAACGATAGGGCTCAGGCGCAGATAAAGGTCAGTCAGTTATTAACTACTAGTTAATTATTAACAATAGTTATATTTGATAACCAAGCCAGGCATCTATTCAGGAATTTTTAAGCTTTTATAAATGGATTAAATAAATGAAAAAAACAATCGTAGCTGTAATGGTCGCTGCATCTGCAGTTCTGAGCGCACAGGCTTTCGCGGCAGGAAACAGTTCTCAACTGACAATCCTCGGCAACGTAACCGACACTGGTGAATCCTGTAACGTCACTCCTGCAGCTCTGATCCAGGGTGGCTCTTTGACTCTGGATGACGTAAAAGCCTCTATCCTGGAAGGCCAGGGCGTCAACTCCCCATATATGGCGCTGGCTAAAGATATCGAGTACAAAATTGAAGACTGCCAGAAAGGCTCTTCTGCGTACACTGGTAACCTGAACGTTACTGTAACTGGTGACTACATCAGCGGCCAGGATGATGTTCTGACTAACACCGCTGTTAGCCCGGCAGCTAATGCCGCTGTTACCGTTGTTAATACCGACGGTTCACGTGTTAGCTTTACTGGCACAACTGCAAAAACTATCGCTTATACCGCGGGCACCCCGTCTTATATGCGTTATAAAGCAGCATATGTTAAAACCGCAAACGGTGTAACTGATGGTGCTGTTAAAGGTGTAGCTACCTTTACTATCACCTACTAATACCCAATGGGGCTTGCCATCTACGGCAAGCCCCATTATTTTTATTCAGGGAATGAATTATGTTTAAGTCATTATTAAAAATAGTGGCCGTTATTTCTCTTTCCGCAAGCTTTGTCGCCCACAGTGGTGTTGTAGTTGACTCAACCCGGCATCTTTATAAAGAAGGTACGCGGGAAATTAGCGCTAACCTGGAAAACAAAGACAATATCCCTTATTTAGTCAAGTCATGGGTTGAACCACGAGAGGGAAGTCGCACTTCATTTTTTATGGTAACGCCACCGTTATTCCGTCTTGAAGCCAAGCAAAAGAATACCGTACGCATCTTCCCTAATGCCGATATCATCAATGCGCCAAAAGACAGAGAGTCTGTATATTACTTTAACGTTATGTCTATCCCACCGACCAATGATGCGGATACAGATAAAAACCGAATCCAGCTGGCGGTACGCCATAGAATGCGTCTTATCTATCGTCCCTTACCCTTGCAAGGGCTTTCGATAAACCAGGAAGCTAAAAAATTGGAATGGCGTAAAGTCAATAACAAAATCACTGTTAAAAATACAACTCCTTTTTTTATCTATTTTAAATCCATCAAAATTAATGGCGTAGAACTGAGCGGTTTTATCAACAATATTGATGCTCTTGCGACGAAAGAATTTTCTTTACCGGCAGGGGCAAATGGATCTGAAGTAGAGTGGAAAATCGCAACGGATAATGGGGGCACAGGTTCTGCCTACTCCGCATCTATTTAATTTCTGTTCTTTTTTTGAAAGGCCAGGGTGAAAAGTATGTCTATTTTAATAAAAAAAAGGGATGATGTTTTTTCTGGTGTGCCCCGCACTTTTTTTGTTCTTGTACCTGCGCTAGCCCTCGGTTTTTGTAACACTACCTTGGCTCGTGATTTTTTTGACCCTGACTTTATCAAATCAGTGGGTCAAAGCGATCCTTCCTCAATACCTGATTTATCACTATACGCAACCAAAGATGCTCAGGCACCGGGTAAGTATCGTATCGACGTTGTTTTAAACAATAATCTACAAGAAACGACAGACATTCGTTTCGTCGAAAAAAAAGACACCATCACTGGGGACTTAAAATTAGTACCATGCTTAAGTATTGCTAAACTGAAGAGCTACGGGTTAAGAGCTGAGGCCTTTCCAACCCTAAAGGAAGATGTTGATGGCTGCACGAATACCAATATTATACCAAATTTCAAGACAGATTTTAATTTCAATACACAACAGTTGTTGGTATCCATACCTCAGGCAGCACTTTCAACTACAGCTCAAGGTTTTGTACCTCCGGAAGAATATGATGACGGAATTAATGCATTGCTGACCAACTATCAGTTCAGTTCAGGGGAGGATTATGAAGCCGATAACGAATACTATAATCTTAACCTGCAGTCTGGGCTGAATATCGGGCCATGGCGACTTCGAAACCTTAGCACCTGGAATAAATCAGCAGGAGCGAAAAGCGATTGGGACTCCGTTTATCTGTATGCTCAGCGCAGCATCATTCCATTAAAGAGCACGCTGGTAATGGGGGAAAGCTCATCCCTGTCGAGCATTTTTGATAGCGTGCCCTTTACAGGGGTTCAGCTGGCGACAGACGAGGACATGATCCCGGAAAGCCTACGCGGTTTCGCGCCAATTGTTCGCGGTATTGCCAGAACTAACGCCCGTGTCGTTATCAAACAGAATGGTTATCAGATTTACCAGGCTTTTGTTGCTCCCGGTGCCTTTGAAATAACCGACCTCTACTCTACCGGTGGTAACGGCGACCTGTATGTTACGGTCGAAGAAGCCGATGGTTCCCGTCAAAACTTCGTCGTGCCATACGCTTCTCTGCCGCTGATGCTCAGAGAAGGCCAGATGGAGTACGAAATTACCAGTGGTCAATATCGTCCCTACGACGACAATGTAGATGAAAAACCCTTTACGCAGGCCACCATCAGCTATGGCGCATTAAGCAATACAACGTTTTATACCGGTATTCAGGCAGCATCTAACTATCAGGCTCTGGCATTGGGCGTTGGGCAAAACCTTGGCGATATCGGCGCACTTTCAGCCGACGTTACCGAAGCGTGGTCTAAGAAGAAAGATGCGGATAAAACGTCCGGCCAGTCCTGGCGCATCCGATATGGTAAAAATATTCTCGAAACCGGTACCAATATTACCGTTGCTGGTTATCGCTATTCCACTTCCGGATTTAATACTCTTACCGATGTTATGAATTCCTATAACAACCGCTACGGTGGTTATACTTCTCACTCGATACGTAACCGCACCAATATTACCGTCAGCCAAAGCCTGGGTTCTGGGTTAGGCAGTCTTTCCGTATCCGGCATATTCGAGGACTATTGGGATAGCAATCGCCGCAACAACTCATTAAACGTTGGCTACAACGGCGGATTCCGACGCTTCAACTATTATGCAGGCTATAGCTATAGCCGTTATTCTTGGGGTAACGATAGCTCAAGCCGTACTGTAGAAGACGATCACGTTATTTCATTTAATATCACCGTACCGCTAAGCGACTGGCTACCGAATACCTATGCAACCTATAACGTTACCAACAGTAGTCCTGGCTCTACCGATCAATATGTTTCGCTGAGCGGTACCGCACTGGAGAGCAATAATCTGGACTGGAACGTACAACAGGGTTATAGCAATCGAGAAGATGCGAGCGGTGGCGTATACGGTAACTATAGAGGATCTATGGGTTCGGTTAACGGTGGTTATAGCTACAGCAAAAATAGCCAACTAATTAACTATGGCATGAGCGGCGGTGTATTAGTTCATGCTGACGGTATTACCTTAGGTCAGGAAATGTCAGAAACCTCAGTACTAGTTAAAGCTCCCGGTCTAAGCCACGTTCGCCTGGAAAATGATGTGACCATTGAAACCGATTATCGTGGTTATGCGATTCTTCCGTACGTAACTCCGTATCATCGCACTAGTGTTACTTTGGACAGCACATCTCTTAGCGATAATATGGAACTGCCGAACACAACCCAGAAAGTTGTGCCAACCCGAGCCGCCATCGCAAGAGCTAATTTCGAAGGCAATATTGGTCGTCGCGCATTCCTGATCTTGAAAAGATCATCAGGAGAAAATGTTCCTTATGGTGCAACGGTAACCTCTACGCTTGATAAAAATGCGCAGGCCAGCATCGTTTCCGATGGAGGCATGGTCTATATGTCCGGGCTAAAAGACAGCGGCGATGTTTATGCACAGTGGGGGACAAAAACAGGCCAACAGTGTAAGGCAAATTATAGCTTAGCCGCTACAACCGAGGGTATTTCGCAGACCACTGCGACTTGCCGTTGATAGGGATAGTCAAAGAAAATGAAAAAAATTATTTTTTTTATTAGCTTATTTTTTATGAATCTACCAGCGATAGCTACGTGCACCTATAGTTCTGGTTCTGAGGCAATTGTAAACCTGCCAATTTCTTCAAAGATATTATCAGACAATACATTACCCGCAGGTTCAGTGTTAGCAGTTAAAACGGTTGGCGGTAATGTTAGCAGCATGCGAACTTTTTCAAATTGTGGAACTAACGATCTTTATGCTGTTATTGCCTCACCTACTGCAATAGAGGTAGCGGGGGTCAATGGCATTCAGGGTGGAAAAGTTTATGAGACCGGAATTCCTGGCATAGGTTATCAAATATCTGATGCAATATCGGGCACAAATTATCGACCAAATCCTGCAACAATGGGAGTGGTCTCCGCATGGAATCTAGTTGCACATCCTGTGTCACAAGTAACTGTTTGGCTTATAAAAACCAAGCAAGATATTGATACTAGTGCAAAAAATTCTTTTAAAGTGAGCGTATCCTATATGGCTGGCTCGGCACAACAGATCCAATCGAATTCGTCCAGTGCTCGTTTGTTAAAAATTAACGTTACCCTTGGCCCGTTTACATATCGCGATACTTCTTGTAATGTCACCCCGCGTAACGGCAGTACTATTACTTTATCTAACATTGAAGCCAGTCAGCTCAGACCTCTAGCTCAAGGCGCAGCAACTGGAAAGCAAAAAGACATTCTTTTAGATATCACATGCCCTGACTCCTCATTGGGAACTAAATACACGTACTGGTTTAACCCAATAACGGAGAACTCACCAACAATTGATGGGGTGTTATTAAATAACATTCCTGAAGCGGCAGGTGGTGCTAAAGATGTTGGTTTCATTATCAAAAAAGACTCATCAGCGATCAAGTTCTATGACTATAAAAGCTACACAATATCAAGTGTTTCAAAGAGTCAATCAATAAAGCTTACAGCTGATTATTATAAGCTATCTCAAACCATAACTCCGGGAGGGGTTCAAGCAATTTTTGAAATCATTTTACAAGAAGAGTAATTTTCTTATTATTTAAATCATTATCTATCAGAAGTTTCAAAAACCGTGATGATTTATATAGTTTATGCAAGTTATCTTTTATTAAAGATAACTTGCAGTTATATTTTTAGTTAAGAAAAAATTATATAATATACAATGATAGATATTTTCGTTCTTACCAGTAAAAGTTGATACATGAACAACTAAATTTAAATATGAATTATAAAAATCAGCTTGAAAAAAAATAGATTTTGCCAAAATCACTGCGGAAAACACATTGATGTAAAAATAACATCTCATGATTTTCTATCTACACAAGGTAAATAATATTTATCATTTATAAACTATTAAGGTGATTATAATGAAAGAATTGACAGCAATTGAAATGAAAGATGTTTCTGGGGCAGGTATTAAGCAAATCCTGGATGGCTCACAAGATATGTTTACCGGATTAGTAGATGCTGCAGTTGGTGCTGCTATCGGATTAATCGGATACGCTTCAGGCGGTGGACTTCAGGGTGGCCTGACTGGTAATGGCTCAGGCGGTGGTTTACTTGGCTTCGGTACTATTTCTATGGGTATTGGCGCCTTGTGGGGCGCAATCCAGGGTGGGATCTTTGGAACTATCATGGGTGCATACAACGGGGCTGACTATGTTAACGGTCAGATAACTCGTCTCATTGATGGAATCCTGGATGGTACCGCAGGTGGATTTAAAGCAAACTAATTATATTAAATAGAGTATTTTATATAATAGATTGCATCTTAGTAGCCTCGAGAGCTTCTCGAGGCATATTCCATCATTAATATTTTATTATACAGAGATTAAAATATCCTAAGGAAATATAATGAAAGAATTAACAGCTATCGAAATGGATACTGTATCCGGTGCAGGAATCAAACAGATTCTTGATGGAACTCAAGGTATAGTTACTGGCCTTGTCGATGCAACCATAGGCGCTGCCATTGGTTTGATTGGATATGCGTCAGGTGGTGGTCTTCAGGGTGGGTTAACGGGTAATGGCGCTGGTGGCGGAGCTATTGGTTTCGGAACTATCTCTATGGGGATAGGCGCTCTTTGGGGAGCGATCCAGGGCGGAATCTTTGGTACTATCATGGGCGCATATAATGGAGCTGACTATGTTAATGGTCAAATCACTCATCTAATTGATGGAATCCTGGATGGTACTGCTGGCGGCTTTAAGGCTAACGGTGGTTTTAGTATAAGCTTTTAATCGTTAATGTATTAACTTTCAATATAATCTATCGCAAATGTAAATCTTAACACTCTTTTTTAGATTGCATGTTACTCAAGGGCTGTAGGTTTATGTTTGATACGATGAAAAATATTTTTCGCATTAATCTGAAAAACATTGATGTACTAAATATCTAAAGGGATAATTTCCAAACAATTAATTGCTATTCTACCAAAAGATTTAAAGTAACTATGTTTTTAATGCTTCTTGATATATATGGTTAGCTTTAACAGCATCCCGATAAAATCAGCACTCCTAAAATATTATTTAGAGTGAGGTGTGTGATATTTTTAGAAATTAATGTTTCACAACAATCGAAAAATAAATGTATTATATTGAGAAGGATTTGTTTCTTGATACGCTAACGATTTTAGCATAACTTTTTTGATTGTTATTCACTTAACGTATACAGATACATTCTGTATACGTTAATCAATACAAATAACAGTAAAAATATACCATAAATAAAAACACTCTCCAAATATAAACTATTTTATCAAGTTTATATTTAAAATTTAAAAGCGATTAAAAATGAAGAATGAACTCTATCGCAAGGAAGCGATTGAATATAAGAGAAATTATTGGAAAGGAAAGGCTCTATTACTGGCAGGAATGCCGTCCTGGCTGATAGGATCGCTATCTTTTTTATTCCTGATATGTTTAATATTAACTTTAATTTTCTGCAACTACACACAGCGAATTGACGTAAAAGGGGAAGTCATAACCCTCCCTCATTCAATCAATGTTTTCGCTCCACAACAAGGTTTTGTAATAAAAAAACACGTAGCTGTCGGAGATATTGTTGAAAAAGGAACACCTCTATATGAAATCGATGTTTCAAGATCAACCATCAACGGGAATGTCAACGAGACAATGACTGCGGTCATTACCGAGAAGATAAAGAATGCCAATGAAATAATAAATAAAATACTAAAGAATAAAACGGAAACGTTGGATGCATTAAATATACAAATCAAACAGTATGAATTAACGCTGCAAGAAACTGATAAAATGTTGAAAAATGCTGGAGATGGCTTGAAAAAAATGAAGGACAACCTATCTAGCTACGATAAATACTTAAAGGAAGGATTAATAACTAAAGATCAATATAACTACCAACATTCGTTATATTTTCAACAGCAAAGTACTTATCAATCTCTAGTTAGTCAAAAAATGCAAATTGCATCCCAACTAACACAGTTAAATAGTGACAAGATTATTAAAGGAGCAGATTTTGACAATCAAATATCTACTCAAAAAAATCAGATAAATGATTATAAAAATCAAAGGGTAGAATCTACTGCTAATGGTAATGTTGTCGTGAAGGCAACCGCTGCAGGTAAAATTGAATCTGTTTCTGTTACAGCTGGACAAATGGTAGATAAAGGTAGTAGTTTAGCACAAATAAAACCAACAGGGAATGTAGAATACTATCTTATACTATGGCTACCTAATAATAGCATCCCTTATATAAATCCGGGTGATACAGTAAACATTCGTTATGATGCCTTCCCTTCCGACAAATTTGGTCAATTTCCCGGGAAAGTAGTATCTATTTCATCGGTACCGGCATCACGACAAGAAATGTCTGAATATACAAATGCAATAACTAATCCTAATCAACAGGAACTTGCTTTATATAAAGCGACAATTAAAATTGAAAAAACTAATTTTATTTATAGAAACAAAGTATTGAAATTATCTAATGGTTTAAAGGCCCAAGCGATAGTTTTTCTCGAAGAACGCCCTCTTTATATGTGGATGTTCACTCCATTTTATAAAATCAATCAAAGCGTGAGCGGCCCTATAAATGAATAAGAATATCTTCAAAACGATTACTGACAGCTTAAATTTTTCTTTAAGAAAAAAGATCCCAGTAATTTTACAATCAGAATCCGCTGAGTGCGGGATTGCTTGTATCACAATGATTTCATGTTATTATGGACTTAATATTGATTTATTTAATTTTCGAAAGCGCTATGGAAGCCCGAGTCAAGGGTTCACTCTATTATCGTTGAGCAATAATGCGGAAAGAGCTGGTTTAAAAAGCCGAGCGCTGTCACTAGACCTGGATGAAATAAATCAGCTAAAGCTTCCCTGTATTATACATTGGGGAATGAATCATTACGTCGTACTGACCAAGGTTCGTAGATCTAGCTTTATTATACATGATCCAGCATTGGGTAATGCGTGTTATTGGCCTACAGGAAATGTCAAACAATTTTACTGGGATTGCGCTTGAGCTTTGGCCTGATCAGAATTTCCAGCAAGAGAAAGCGAAGTCGCGGTTACGCTTACTAGATTTAATGCGAAATATTGTTGGTCTCAAAAGCACACTCATTAAAATATTTGCTTACTCTGTAGTAATTGAAGCTATTGGTCTATTAATTCCAATAGGTACGCAAATGGTTACGGATCATGTAATCATGGCACACGATCAAAGTCTCCTTGCAGTAATATGTATTGGTTTAGTTTCATTTACATTGTTCCGCACATTTATCAGTATGTTACGTGCATGGACGTCTTTAACATTGAATACGCTAACAAATATTCAATGGAAAACTACACTGTTCGATCATTTAACTAGCTTACCACTTTCTTTTTTTGAGAAACGTCATTTGGGTGATATTCAATCTCGTTTTTCATCACTAGATATTATTCGTTCAACCTTTACGAATAGCATTGTCACTGGGATCATAGATACTATAATGACTATTGGTCTTTTGATTATGCTTACCCTATATGGTGGATGGCTTGTTTGGGTTGTAGTTGGATTTACATTATGTTACGCCATAATGCGTTTAGCTACCTATAGATTTTATCGCCGTGTTTCAGAAGAACAAGTTATTAAAGGTGCTCGCTCCAGCTCGCACTTTATGGAGTCACTATATGGTATTGCTACTATTAAGGCATTGAACCTAAAGGAAAGACGTTCACAACACTGGCTAAATCTAAATATTGACGCTTGCAATGCAGGAATTAAGCAAACTCGCTTTGACATGATGTTTAGCGGGATCAATACCTTTATTTCTTCAATAGATCAAGTCGCCGTCTTATGGTTAGGAGCGTTAGCGGTTATTAACAATGATATGACTCTTGGTATGTTTATGGCATTTAATGCTTATAGAGGGCAATTCTCTCAACGAGCATCCAGCCTGATAGACTTGTTTATGCAATTACGCATGTTGTCATTGCATAATGAAAGGCTTTCCGAGATTGCGTTTAGCGAGCCTGAAAAGGATATGCCTACTCGCCGTATATTTGACAAAGATGAAGGCGTAAAACTGGAAGTAAAGAATTTAAGTTATCAATATGATCCTTTTTCACAACCTATCTTTTCAAATCTCAATATTATAATCGAACAAGGTGAATCTGTTGCCCTTATTGGTCCATCAGGTATTGGTAAAACAACACTCTTAAAAGTCATGTGTGGGCTACTTTCGCCCTCTGCCGGTGATGTATTAGTCGATAACCTTAATATCAGTAAAATAGGTTTAAATAATTATCGGCTTAGTACGGCGTGTGTTTTACAAGAAGACCGCTTATTCTCAGGCTCAATTCTGGAAAACATTAGTGGATTCGAAGATAACGTTGATGAAGAGTTTGTAATCGAATGTGCCAGGCACAGTAACATACATGATGAGATTATGAAAATGCCAATGGGATATGAAACACTCATCGGTGAACTTGGTTCAGGAATATCTGGTGGTCAAAAACAACGTTTACTGATAGCCAGAGCACTTTATAGAAAACCTTGTATTTTATTTATGGATGAGGCTACCAGTCATCTTGACTTAAACAATGAAGCAAGTATAAATAATGCCATCTCAAAGCTGAGTATTACGCGCATTATAGTCGCACACAGACCATCGACAATCGCATCTGCGGATCGTGTGATCGATCTTTCTGAGAGCGCATCAAAATAAGCTGAAACTTGCTAGAATAGTATGGAAGAAAAAAATGATACTTAAAGGATTAAATACAGCGCCGATAAAACAGGGCGATCATCTTTTCCTGATGACATTTAAAGTTAATAACCCTGAGAATAAAAATTGTATTTTTTATATGCAACTCACGACATTAGTAGATCTACTAATTATTCTACGCAGCCGTATAACTAAAGTAGGGAAAAACCTTGCAGAGCAAGGTAATATTTATAAAGAGAAAATTAAAGCTGACATTGAGATACTTACAAAGAACATACCTGAGATTAGCCAATCGGAGGTAATGCAACCAAATCCAATGAACCTTGTTACTTCTCTGGCCCCTAAATTTGGCGATGAGAAAACATCCCTAATCTTAGCTTTACAAAATGAAAAAATTATTACCTTAGATATTGATGATACACAAGTAGAATTTTGCATCATTGCTATTCAAAAAGCTATTGAGACTATCAATGATAATGAAACAATGAACATTATTGGATCTTTACTTGATTTTTTACTACTCTTTTCAGTTGATTTAACTAACCTTGATTATTTAAATTACAAAGAAATAAGCCATGAACTCTGGAAACAAAATTTATTTTCAGAGTATTTAGCAGTTATTTATTGTTTTGAAACTGAACGGGGTAAAGAAACTCTCTGCGGAACTATCATTAAAGCTAATACTCAACCTGACACTCAAGAAATGCAAAGTATAATTCACAGAGTCGCTTCACTAACGCCGATGTTAAAATCTTTTCAGGGGAAATACACACTATGCCAGACTTTTTGCCAGAAAATTACCCCAGATTCAAACCAGATTTTAACAAAAGAAGTATGTCTTGCTCAGCTGCATGCATTTTGTCTTAAAATGCAAACCAGGCTTAATTAGTTACTAATTTGGGCATCTACAAGGACGTAGAAAACGGCTCTACCTTTCCAGCCGTTGCCCGGGTTCCCCTCTCCATCAGGAGAGGGATAACCCGCAGTTAAATCAGTTCGGGCACTTATAAACCTGGCCGTTCATTTGGCTATCGGTCGGGACAAAGCTCGACAGCAGATTCTGCGTCGGGCTGCTGACGCCGTAAATCACGTTGCCGCCCATTGCTGCCGCCTGGTTACGCAGGGCGTTTGCCGCACCGCGCATAGAGCCTCCCTCATCCCCATTCTGCCCGGACAGCCAGTTGCTCTGCGTGCCGGTCGCGGTTCCTAACAGCTGGCATTCAGAACCCGGCTTATCTTCAACAAAGAGTACGTTCTGGCCGCCAGAGGTCAATTCGTTGCTGGAGCTGCAACCTGCTAACAACAATGCTGCGCCGACAATCCCTGCTAAATATTTTACCTGCATGTTATTCCCCACGATCAATGAGCTGGACGCACTGGCCCGGATGTACAACCTTATACTAAAAAGACGACAAAAAGAAAAACCCCCGAGCATTTCTGCCCGAGGGTTTCCTTGTTTCTAAGGGGTATAGCGCACGATTACATCATGCCGCCCATGCCACCCATGCCACCCATACCGCCAGCAGCACCTAAATCAGGAGCATCGCCTTTCGGCAGGTCGGTGACCATGCACTCGGTGGTGATCATCAGACCAGCAACGGATGCTGCGTACTGCAGAGCAGAACGAGTCACTTTAGTTGGGTCCAGGATACCGAAGTCGATCATGTTGCCGTATTCTTCGGTAGCGGCGTTGTAACCGTAGTTACCTTCGCCCGCTTTCACGTTGTTAGCAACAACAGACGGCTCTTCACCAGCGTTGGAAACGATCTGACGCAGCGGTGCTTCCATTGCGCGCAGCGCAACTTTGATACCGACGTTCTGATCTTCGTTCTGAGCGGTCAGGCCAGCCAGTTTAGCAGCAACGCGAACCAGCGCTACGCCACCACCAGCAACCACGCCTTCTTCTACCGCAGCACGGGTCGCGTGCAGGGCGTCGTCCACGCGTGCTTTCTTCTCTTTCATTTCAACTTCGGTAGCCGCGCCGACTTTGATTACCGCAACGCCGCCGGCCAGTTTAGCCACGCGCTCCTGCAGTTTTTCACGGTCGTAGTCAGAAGTCGCTTCTTCAATCTGCTTACGGATCTGAGTAACGCGGCCCTGAATCGCAGCTTCTTCACCCACGCCATCGATGATGGTGGTGGTGTCTTTGTTAATAACAACGCGTTTCGCCTGACCCAGGTCTTCCAGAGTCGCTTTTTCCAGCTCCATACCGATCTCTTCAGAGATAACGGTACCGCCGGTCAGCGTTGCGATGTCCTGCAGCATAGCTTTACGACGGTCGCCGAAGCCCGGTGCTTTAACCGCAGCCACTTTAACGATGCCGCGCATGGTGTTCACCACCAGGGTCGCCAGCGCTTCGCCTTCAACGTCTTCAGCGATGATAACCAGCGGTTTGCCAGCTTTCGCTACGGCTTCAAGAACCGGCAGCATTTCGCGGATGTTGGAGATTTTTTTGTCAGCCAGCAGAATGAACGGGCTTTCCAGCTCAACAGCACCGGTTTCCGGCTTGTTGATGAAGTACGGAGACAGGTAGCCGCGGTCAAACTGCATACCTTCAACCACGTCCAGTTCGTCTTCCAGACCGGTACCGTCTTCTACGGTGATCACGCCTTCTTTACCGACTTTATCCATCGCTTCAGCGATCAGTTTACCTACGGTTTCGTCGGAGTTAGCGGAGATGGTGCCAACCTGAGCAATGGCTTTAGAGTCAGAGCACGGTACGGACAGCGTTTTCAGTTCTTCAACAGCGGCTACGACAGCTTTGTCGATACCACGTTTCAGATCCATCGGGTTCATGCCCGCAGCGACGGCTTTCAGGCCTTCAGCGATGATAGCCTGCGCCAGTACGGTTGCGGTGGTAGTACCGTCGCCTGCAGCGTCGTTCGCTTTAGAGGCAACCTCTTTAACCATCTGCGCGCCCATGTTTTCGAACTTGTCTTCCAGCTCGATTTCACGCGCTACGGATACGCCGTCTTTGGTGATGGTCGGCGCACCGAAGGATTTGTCCAGAACCACGTTACGGCCTTTCGGGCCCAGGGTTACTTTAACTGCGTCTGCCAGTACGTTTACGCCGCGCAGCATTTTCACACGAGCGTCGTTACCGAATTTTACGTCTTTAGCTGCCATTTTATCTTTCCCTTAAATTCGTATGTTCAGTGTCGTTCGCGGATTACGCTTCAACAATTGCCAGAATGTCGCTTTCGGACATGATCAACACTTCTTCATTGTCGATCTTCTCGGATTTTACGCCGTAGCCATCGTTGAAAATGACGATGTCACCAACTTTAACGTCCAGAGGCTGCACGGTTCCGTTTTCCAGGATGCGGCCCTTACCGACAGCGATGATTTCGCCACGAGTTGATTTTGCTGCCGCAGAACCGGTCAGAACGATGCCGCCAGCAGACTTCGTTTCAACTTCTTTACGTTTGACGATCACACGATCATGTAACGGACGAATACTCATTTTGATAGCTCTCCTTTGAGAAAGTCATTATCAGTTATGGATGACGCCGGTCCGCACACGGTTTTCCGGCTAGTGCCCTGAGAGATGGGGATGGGGTTTTCCCGCTTCAAGGGGAAAAGCAAAAAAAAATTTGTCCACGTGCTCAGACGCACACTAATTTGCCGCCCTCAGCTGACGTCATAAGCAAAAGCGATTGTGATACCATCCCTTTTTTGCCGGGCGCAAGGTTGAATCATGAGTGGTTTAAAACAGGAGTTGGGGCTTGCTCAAGGAGTGGGGCTACTTTCCACATCATTACTGGGAACCGGCGTTTTCGCGGTTCCGGCGCTGGCGGCATTGGTCGCCGGCGATAACAGCCTGTGGGCCTGGCCCGCACTGATTTTACTGGTGTTTCCCATCGCTATCGTCTTCGCCACGCTGGGCCGCCACTTTCCCAGCGCAGGCGGCGTAGCGCATTTTGTGCATATGGCTTTTGGCCCGCGCCTGGCGCGCGTCACCGGCTGGCTCTTTTTATCGGTGATCCCGGTTGGGTTACCCGCTGCCCTGCATATCGCCACCGGCTTTGGTCAGGCGCTCTTTGGCTGGCACGACAGCCAGCTGCTGCTGGCCGAGCTGGGAACGCTGGCGATTATCTGGTGGGTCGGTTCTCGCGGAGCCAGCTCCAGCGCCAATCTACAAACGCTGGTTGCCGTGCTGATTGTCGCCCTGATTGTCGCCATCTGGTGGCGCGGCGCGATAAACCCAGCACAGATCCCCTTCCCGCCGCCTTCTGATATCGACAGTTCGCAGCTTTTTTCTGCCCTTTCGGTGATGTTCTGGTGTTTTGTCGGTCTTGAGGCCTTCGCGCACCTGGCCTCTGAATTTAAGCAGCCGGAACGCGATTTCCCCCGCGCGCTGATGATCGGCCTGTTACTGGCGGGTTCAGTCTACTGGGCCTGTACCGTGCTGGTCCTGCATTTTCATGCCTTTGGCGAGGAGATGGCCGCCGCCGCGTCGCTACCCAATATCGTTGTACGCCTGTTCGGCGTCCAGGCGCTATGGATTGCCTGCGTTATCGGCTATCTCGCCTGCTTCGCCAGCCTCAATATTTATATTCAGAGCTTTGCCCGCCTGGTCTGGTCGCAGGCGCAGCACAAACCCGATAGCTATTTGTCCCGCCTGTCGCCGCGGCAAATTCCGCGTAACGCGTTGAACGCGGTCCTCGGCTGCTGCGTGATTAGCGCATTGTGCATTTATGCGCTCAATATCAACCTTGATGCGCTGATCGTCTACGCCAACGGCATTTTTATCATGATCTATCTGCTGTGCATGCTGGCGGGCTGTCGTCTGCTTCAGGGACGTTATCGTCTGTTAGCGGCGTTTGGCAGCGTACTGTGCCTGGTGCTGCTGGCGATGGTTGGCTGGAAGAGTCTGTACGCGTTTATCATGCTGGCGGGACTGTGGATATTTTTACCGATGCGAAAAACGATAAATAAACAGCCTGACGTTAATTAACGATAAAAACGGGCGACTGGGCGCCCGTTTTTTCATTCATCGCATTGCATAGAATATAAAAACCATTCACAGCAAGAATAAAAAATAATTCAATCGGGTTTCGCATTAATTATCAAGTAATACTCACCCTATATCACCATTGTGTCTTATAGTCGTCTTTTATCACTTATTTTTCAGAAATTAATATAATCGATAAAAATATAATTTATTCATTGATTATATAAAAGGAGAAACTCATGCCACGCCGATTTATATTTCAACCTGCCGTCATTGCGCTACTGGCGCTTGGCGCCTGTACCTCAGTAGCAAATGCCGCGGAAAAAAATGCACCTGTCGCGGTACAAATAGCAATGGCCGCAGAGAATAATGTCAGTGAAGCCTACATCCGTCTGCTGGCGCGCAATGCCTATTTCTGGGGTTGGCCCATGGCGAATATTTATAACCGCCGACTCATGTTCTCTAAAGTGCCTCAACCCTCTCTACTGGATGGCATAGTTCCGGTTTCCTCATTGAACCGGCTTTCTATGCTGTCAGATTATATTGATCCCATGGAACGCCATGTTGCCTGTCCGAATCAGGACGTTGTCTATGGCGGCGCCGTACTCGCACTGGATAAAGACCCGATTGTGGTCCAGGTACCTGACTTCGGCGATCGCTTTTGGGTTTACCAGGCCGTAGATATTCGGACCGACAGCTTTGCTGAGTTAGGGGCGCAGTATGGCACTAAACCGGGCTTTTATCTGCTAGTTGGCCCTGAGTGGAAGGGTGAGGTACCTGCGGCAATAACCAAAGTCTTCCGCTCCACCTCCAATACAGGAATGTTTATTCCACGTGTATTCCAGAGCGACGCCCCTGATGACAAAAAAATCGCCCGCGCTGTTATTTCTGACATTGATATTTACCCGCTCTCTGAATTCACTGGTAAGATGAAAATGCATGACTGGAGCAAACTGCCCGTCATAAAATCCGCAACCAGTGAAGATCACCAACAAAGCGAAAGTCAGTGGGTCAATTCTGAAAAATTCTTTGATCAACTTCCCATTCTGCTGGCAGATAGCAAACCACTTGCCGGGGAGGAGACCCTCTATCAACAGTTACAATATTTAAGCATGCTGGCAAAAAACGATCCTGAAATGCGCAAGGTAATGATTGATGAAGCGCAGAAGGCAGAGAAGGAACTGATTTCTCCCCTACTACGATTTAGCAGCTTCGGTATAAATCTCCCGCATCACTGGTCGACGATAAATAATGGCGCTGAATTTGGTAAAGATTATTACACGCGTACCGCCGTCGCCAGATCCAATATTCTGGTGAATAAGAATAAAGAAACGAAATATTTCTATCTTGATGCCAGCGATGATGGCAAGGTGCTGCACGGCGATAAACGCTATACCATCACTCTGCCGAAAGGGAAGGTTCCTGTTAACGGCTTCTGGTCTTTGACCCTGTATAACAGCCACCATTTTTTCGCGCCAAACGCCATCAACCGTTACTCCGTAGGCACCAAAACGCCGGGATTTAAGTACAATCAGGATGGTTCGTTAACGTTGTATGTGCAGGCAAATGCTCCAACCAAAGAGCAGATGCAGAACTGGCTGCCATCGCCGAAAGGGGAAAACTTCTCGCTGTATATCCGCGCCTATTGGCCAGCGCAGGAAGTGCTGAACGGCGAATGGGTGCCGCCGGCGGTAATCGCCCAATAAATTAACCTACGCCGGAACCGGCGACGTTGCGCACCGCCGGTTCTTCCGCACTACTTCAGTCTGACGATAGGCGGTGGTTCATAACCGCCATTCATTACCGATTCCCCCGGCCCGTATACTCGCATAATGATATACGGCTCACCATCTGGCGCTGGCAACCAGTTAGACTCCAGCTCTTTTACGGGTGCTTGCTGAGAAATATAGATATCAATGCTGCCATCCATATTGGTTTTTAGCTGCGGGCTACGGCTACCAATCGAGTAACGGTGCAACACATTAGGCACCAGAAAACGCTCTGGCATCGTATAGATGGTTATTGACCAGAAGTAGTCGGCAGGAGGCGTTTCTCCCCTTTTAAAGGTCAGCTTATAGTTCCCGTTAGCAGTATTAATCTGATGACCATCAGTATCTTTGTGCCAGGTAAAATAGGTGGCCTGGGAAGCATAGTTACCGAAAATACCGACATAAACGCCGATCATCCGATCAATGTAGTCAGTTTGCAGATTTTCACGAGTGTTAAACAGCGCGCTTGATCTCACATTTTTCATCTTTGCCGTCATGGTTTCCAGCGCATCATGAATCCCCTCCTGCATCGCTGACCGCGTAGCCGCGCTGAGTGTTGCCGTGTCCCAGGGCTTCCCTGCCGCAATGCCAAGCTTCGCCATCGCTGCCAGCACGGTTTTATCCCGCGCATCCGGTAATGTGTAAGCCAGCATCAGGTTCACATACTTAAACGCTTCCGGCGTTTTCTCATCGCCTTGCACAAAAGGCAGCCACTTTACTGGCGGCGCGAAAGCAGGGGCCGGTTGCTGTAAGTAGCGGTGCAGCGGCATAAGCTGGTAACCCGCCTGAATCGCCTTTACCTGCGTAAGATCGTCCAGCCCATTCGCCCCGGTACGGGTCAACGTGCCAGCAAACAAGGATTCGCTGCGAATCACGCGTTTTACGCCGGCGGGCACCGTACCCAGCCAGTTCGCTGGCGCAATCAGATAAATGCCGCCTTTATCACCATCCATCACAGAACCAGGGCTATCCAGCACAAATCCCCACATATCATCCCACTGCGAGGCATAGTAACGCTCACTATCTACCGGAGGCATCACCAGTATCCAAGGCTCCGCCCGCAGATCGACCCACGCCCAGGAATAAGGCGTGTCGTTATTAGGCGAGACAATATCTTTGTTCTCGGAGGTTGCAAAACCATAATGCCGAAAATGGCCAAAGCCACCAACATACTCCGGCGCATGTTGGTTGATAGCCTGTTTATACATCGTTGCGTAGTTCATGATGAGGGGATAGCTGAATATATAGGCCTGTTGGGTCAGCGTACGCACCTCTTCAGAGGGAAGGTCATTAATGCTAAGATTTTTTGCACTGGCATGGCCGAGCGACAGTAACCCCAGCAGCGTGGCCGCGATAAACGTTCGAACTTTCATAAGCGATTAAACTCCCTGCTTTTTCACCTCCAGGGTGAGAATTCCACAAACCGCGTTCGTGGGCATGGAGCGCATCAATCCACATACGCTCGCGGTAAAATCTTACCGCGAACGCAGGAAAAAAGAGAGCTAGTTTTATCTTTAAAAACAATGAAATAAATACATATCGTCAATATGTATTGACGAATATATAAGCCAGACAGGATCAACGCTTATCTTTATCGTCGTCATCATATTCCAGGCGATCGCGCTGTTCATCTTTACGCTGATATTCGCCTTCAAAGGTATCGCCGCCGCCCGTTCCGGCGCTAAACCCGCCGCCAGGCATCCGGCTAAAACGCAGATGCGGCATCAGCTTCAAGGTCAGATGCTTCTGCACCGGAGGCAGCAGCAGCAGCAGACCCAGGAAATCGGTAAAGAACCCCGGCAGAAGTAACAACAGACCGGCGATAATCAGCGACACGCTTTTGATCATCTCAGCGGCCGGGCTCTCCCCCGCCGCCATCTTCTGCTGCATCAGCATAAGGTTTTTAAAACCCTGGTTTTTCACCAGCGATATCCCCACCACCGAGCTGAAGATCACCAGAATCAGCGTCAGCAGGACGCCAAGCACATGGGCGACCTGGATAAAGATCGAGATTTCAATGTAAACGTATAAAAAAACGGCAATTAACGGAATCCAACGCACCGGCGTCTCCTTCATAAACAGACGCCCGCGTCGGCGCCCGTAGTCATAGATGTGCTATTCGCATCAAAAAGATGTTGGGCCAAAACGTCACTTTTCAATCGTAAAAAAAGCTTATTTTTTTCAACAATAGAAAACCGGTGACCCATTTCACAGATTAATAATTCTTATAAGATTCACTACATAATAAGTGATCAGGGCGGCTGATATTCGCTATCATCAGCATATGATCGTGGGTACCGGGCCGATTAAGGAAATAATCTGCGGCCAGAAAATGCGCTAGATCCGATAAATTCTGCGTATTTGGTGAATTCATAGGCAGCTTGAAAGAGAAGGTTCACATGTTAAACAACATTCGTATCGAAGAAGACCTGTTGGGTACCAGGGAAGTTCCAGCTGACGCTTACTACGGCGTCCATACTCTGAGAGCGATTGAAAACTTCTACATCAGCAACAACAAAATCAGCGATATCCCTGAATTTGTCCGCGGAATGGTGATGGTGAAGAAGGCCGCTGCGCAGGCTAACAAAGAGCTGCAAACTATCCCCAAAAGCGTTGCCAATGCCATTATCGCCGCCTGCGATGAGGTCCTGAATAACGGCAAATGCATGGACCAGTTCCCGGTCGACGTCTTCCAGGGCGGCGCGGGCACTTCCGTAAACATGAACACCAACGAAGTACTGGCCAACATCGGCCTTGAGCTGATGGGCCACCAGAAAGGCGAATATCAGTACCTCAACCCTAACGACCACGTTAATAAATGCCAGTCCACTAACGATGCCTACCCGACCGGTTTCCGCATCGCGGTCTACGCCTCCATCCTCAAGCTGATCGATGCGATTAACCAGCTGAGCGAAGGCTTCCAGCAGAAGGCGGTTGAGTTCCAGGACATTCTGAAAATGGGTCGGACTCAGCTACAGGATGCGGTGCCGATGACCCTCGGTCAGGAGTTCCACGCGTTTAATGTTCTGCTTAACGAAGAGACCAAATGCATTCTGCGCACTGCGGAACTGCTGCTGGAAGTGAACCTTGGCGCGACCGCTATCGGCACCCGCCTGAACACCCCGGATGGTTATCAGCAGTTAGCGGTACAAAAACTGGCGGAAGTCAGCAACCTGCCGGTTGTACCCGCAGAAGATCTGATCGAAGCGACCTCCGACTGCGGCGCCTACGTGATGGTCCACAGTTCCCTGAAGCGCCTGGCGGTAAAACTGTCCAAAATCTGTAACGACCTGCGCCTGCTCTCTTCCGGCCCACGCGCTGGCCTGAACGAAATCAATCTGCCTGAACTGCAGGCGGGCTCTTCCATCATGCCCGCCAAAGTTAACCCGGTGGTCCCGGAAGTCGTCAACCAGGTGTGCTTCAAGGTGATCGGTAACGACACCACCGTCACCATGGCTTCCGAAGCGGGCCAGCTGCAGCTGAACGTGATGGAACCGGTGATTGGCCAGGCGATGTTTGAATCTATTCATATTCTGACCAACGCCTGCTACAACCTGCTGGAAAAATGCGTCAGCGGCATTACCGCCAACAAAGCGGTATGTGAAAGCTACGTCTATAACTCGATTGGCATCGTCACCTACCTCAACCCGTATATCGGCCACCACAATGGCGATATCGTCGGCAAGATTTGCGCCGAAACGGGCAAGAGCGTCAGGGACGTGGTGCTTGAGCGCGGGCTACTGACCGCAGCGGAGCTGGATGACATCTTCTCTGCGCAGAACCTGATGCACCCGGCCTATAAAGCGAAGCGTTACACCGATGAAAGCGAACAATAGGTCTTCAGAGTAGACTTACCACAGGCATGTCAGCGATGACATGCCTTTTTTGTTCTTATTGATTTACTAAATCACAACAACCCAATATCAACTTGTTAATAAAACAAGGAAGGCATATATGTTTGGTGCAGAACTCGTTATTGTCCTGCTGGCTATTTATCTGGGAGCCAGACTGGGGGGCATCGGCATCGGTTTCGCCGGTGGCCTGGGCGTCCTCGTCCTGACTCTCGTTTTTCAAATTAAACCCGGCGCGATCCCCTTCGACGTCATTGAAATCATTATGGCGGTTATCGCCGCTATCGCCGCCATGCAGGTCGCCGGAGGGATGGACTATCTGGTCAGTCTCGCCGAACGAATGCTCCGGCGTCACCCCAAATACATCACCTTTCTCGCCCCGTTGGTCACCTGGTTTATGACCGTACTTGCCGGAACCGGGCATACCGCGTTCTCGACCCTACCGGTGATCACCGAAGTGGCAAAAGAACAGGGCATCCGCCCTTCGCGCCCGCTCTCCATCGCGGTGGTCGCTTCGCAGATTGCGATTACCGCCTCGCCGATTTCGGCAGCGGTGGTCTTTTTTGCCGGCATTCTTGAGCCGCTGGGCGTCAGCTACCTGACCCTGCTGGCGATCTGTATTCCGGTTACCCTGATTGCCGTCATGCTTACCGCCATCGTCTGTAACTTCCTCGGCTGCGAGCTGAAAGACGATCCGATTTATCAGGAGCGACTGGCAAAAGGGGAAGTCAAACTGCGCGGTAGCCAGGTTTTTGAACTGAAGCCGCACGCCAGACGCTCGGTCTTACTGTTTCTGATTGGTATCATCGCGGTGATGTTCTACGCCACCGCCATTAGCGATACCGTAGGCCTGATCCAGAACCCGGTCCTGCCGCGTAACGAAGCGATCGTCGTATTTATGCTGACAATCGCGACGCTGATAAGCATTACCTGCAAAATCGACACTGGTGAAGTCCTCAACGCCAGCACCTTTAAATCCGGCATGAGCGCCTGCGTCTGCGTTCTCGGCGTCGCATGGCTGGGGGATACGTTCGTCAAAGCCCACATCAGCGATATCCAGACCGTGGCGGGCGACCTGCTGCACAACTACCCGTGGCTGCTGGCGGTGGTGCTCTTCTTCGCCGCGACCCTGCTTTATTCCCAGGCTGCGACCACCAAGGCGCTGATGCCCGCCGCGCTGATGCTGGGCGTGAGCCCGCTTACCGCCATCGCCTCGTTTGCCGCCGTCTCCGCCCTTTTCGTTCTGCCGACCTACCCAACCCTGCTGGCGGCGGTCGAAATGGACGACACCGGCTCAACCCGCATCGGCAAATACGTCTTTAACCATGCTTTCCTGATCCCCGGCGTCATCGCCATTACGCTGTGCGTGATCCTCGGGTTTATTTTCGGCGGCATCATGCTGTAAATCTCTTCAAATTCGGGCCAGATCCTGGCCCGTTGCGTTAATCCTCCCCACCTTGCGTGCTATAGTGCCTCTTTTCGCTGATACGAGGTTCACGATGACTACGCCTGATGCTGTTGTTGTACTCTGTACCGCGCCGGATGAAGCGACCGCCCAGGACCTGGCGGCCAAAGCGCTGGCGGAAAAACTCGCCGCCTGCGCCACTCTCCTGCCGGGAGCGACATCGCTCTACTACTGGGAAGGAAAACTGGAGCAGGAGTATGAAGTGCAAATGCTGCTGAAAACCGACCTTGCCCATCAGCAGGCGCTGCTGGACTGCCTGAAGTCCCATCACCCGTATCAAACCCCTGAACTTCTGGTTCTGCCCGTTATTCACGGAGACAACGATTACCTCTCATGGCTCAACGCATCATTACGCTGATCCTGCTGCTTTGCAGCACTTCGGCCATTGCCGGCCTGTTCGACGCCCCTGGCCGTTCGAACTTTGTTCCTGCTGACCAGGCTTTTGCCTTCGATTTTCAGCAGAATCAACACGATCTTAATCTGACCTGGCAAATCAAGGATGGTTACTATCTTTACCGTAAACAGATAAAGCTGACGTCCGCCGATGCGGCGTTTAGCGAACCTTCGCTGCCCGCAGGCGAATGGCATGAGGACGAGTTTTACGGTAAAAGCGAAATTTACCGCCAGCGCCTGACCGTGCCGGTCACTCTGACTCACGCCGCCGCCGGCGCGACCCTGACCGTCACCTGGCAAGGCTGCGCGGATGCCGGTTTTTGCTATCCGCCGGAAACCAAAATCGTGCCGCTCGGCAACGCGCTGGCGCAATCCGGCGATAAAAAACCGATGCTTAATCCGCCCCTGCCGCTGGAAACGCGCCCGGCGCTGCCGGTCGAGTCGCCCGCTGACCTTGCGCCCCCCGCTACGGACGAAAAAAGCGCCGATCTGCCCTTTAGCGCGCTGTGGGCGCTATTGATTGGTATCGGCATCGCGTTTACCCCCTGCGTTCTGCCGATGTATCCGCTCATTTCCGGTATCGTGCTGGGCGGTCAAAAACGCCTCTCCACCGCCCGCGCGCTGCTGCTGGCCTTTATCTACGTTCAGGGTATGGCCTTAACCTACACCGCGCTGGGGCTGGTTGTTGCCGCTGCGGGCCTGCAATTCCAGGCGGCGCTGCAGCACCCTTATGTGCTGATTGGCCTGTCGGTGGTGTTTATCCTGCTGGCGCTGTCGATGTTTGGTCTATTTACGCTCCAGCTGCCTTCGTCGCTGCAAACGCGTCTGACGCTGATGAGCAACAAACGCCAGGGCGGTTCAACCGGCGGCGTATTCGCCATGGGGGCAATTGCCGGATTAATCTGCTCGCCCTGCACCACCGCGCCGCTGAGCGCCATTCTGCTCTATATCGCCCAGAGCGGTAATCTGTGGCTGGGCGGCGGAACGCTGTACCTCTACGCGCTCGGAATGGGGCTGCCGCTGATCCTGGTGACCGTATTCGGTAACCGCCTGCTGCCGAAAAGCGGCCCGTGGATGGCCCACGTCAAAACCGCCTTTGGCTTTGTGATCCTCGCGCTGCCGGTCTTTTTACTGGAGCGTATCGTGGGCGAACCGTGGGGCCTGCGGCTTTGGTCGCTGCTGGGCGTCGCCTTTTTTAGCTGGGCGTTTATCACCTCACTGGGCGGCACGCGCCCCTGGCTGCGTATCGTGCAAATAGCGATGCTCGGCGCCGCGCTGGTCAGCGCCCGTCCACTGCAGGACTGGGCTTTCGATGCGCCGGTCGCCCAACAGCAGGCCCATCTCCAGTTTACCCGCATCCATAACGTCGATGAGCTCAATCAGGCGCTGGCGCAGGCGAAAGGCAAAACGGTGATGCTCGATCTGTACGCCGACTGGTGCGTGGCCTGCAAAGAGTTCGAGAAATACACCTTCAGTTCACCTGACGTTCAACAGGCCCTGAAAGAGACCGTTCTGCTGCAGGTTGATGTCACGAAGAATAGCGAGCAGGACGCGGCGCTGCTGAAGCACCTCCAGGTGCTCGGCTTGCCCACGATTCTGTTTTTCAACGAACGGGGCGAGGAGCAGCCCGCGCAGCGCGTCACCGGGTTTATGGATGCCGCGGCATTCAGCGCCCATTTGCGCGATCGACAACCGTGAGCGACACTGTAGGAGGAAAAATGGAGGAAAAGACCGTGCAACGTGAAGATGTCCTGGGTGAAGCCATCCAAATCCTCGAAATCGAGGGTATCGCTAACACCACGCTGGAAATGGTCGCCGAGCGCGTGGCTTACCCGCTCAATGACCTCAAACGTTTCTGGCCTGACCAGGAGGCGCTGTTATATGACGCGCTTCGCTATCTCAGCCATCAGGTCGATGCCTGGCGCCGCCAGCTTTTGCTGGACGAGTCGCTCAGCGCGGAGCAGAAGCTGCTGGCCCGCTACGCCGCGCTGACCACCTGCGTGAGCAACCATCGTTATCCCGGCTGCCTGTTTATCGCCGCCTGTACTTTTTACCCGGACCCTCAGCATCCGATCCATCAGCTGGCCGAGCAGCAAAAGCAGGCTTCGCTGGCCTATACCCACGAACTGCTTAGCCAGCTCGAAGTTGACGATCCGGCAATGGTCGCGAAGCAGATGGAGCTGATCATCGAAGGCTGCCTGAGCCGACTGCTGATCAAACGCAGCCAGACGGACGTCGATACCGCGCGTCGCCTGGCTGAAGACATTTTGCGTTTTGCCCAGTGCCGTATGGGCGGCGCCCTGACCTGATTCCGATATCTTAACTGATTCATCGCGCATATAATTCCCCTTCATCGATATGCTGACAGGGTTTGATATGCGCTCTCTTCTTTGGCTTGCCGCCATGGGGCTGTGTTCAACACCGCTCCTGGCAGCCTCTCCGCAAGGCTTTTCTTTCGCGCATAAAGACTGGGAGCTCGCCTGCGACAACACCGGGACCTGTCGGGCCGCGGGGTATGGCACCACCGTGGGCGAAGTCAGCGTTCTGCTGACCCGCAATGCGGGCGCGGCGCAGCACGTCATCGCTGTCGCGACCTTCGCGCAAACCGAACGCGATATTCCTCCCGATGCCGCGGTAAACCTGTTTATTGACGATCGGGATCACGGTCCGCTTGAGGTCGCCGACGAGAGCCACTTTCGCTTTGATGATACCCAGACGGCGGCCCTGATTCAGGCCCTTGAGCACAACGGCAAAATTGAGCTGGCGCTTAACGGCGAGCGTAAGACGCTTTCCGACGCAGGCAGCAGCGCCGTATTTTTGAAGATGGATGAGTTCCAGCGGCGCCTGGGCACTGCCGATGCGCTGTTACGCCAGGGCGACGCCGGTGATGACAATATTTTAACGGCAGCGCCCGCGCCGGAAATTATCGCCGCGCCGGCGGTTCACGATGCCGCTACCGCGCCGTTGACGGCAAAGCAGCGGCAGAAACTCCTTCCCCAACTCGTCCCGCTCCTGAACAGCCATTGTGACGACTGGCAAAACGCGGATATCCCGGCGTCTGAGCGCCAGCTCACCGCAACTCCGCTGGATAAAAACCACACGCTGATTCAGGCCCTGTGCTGGCGCGCGGCCTACAACGACGGCTATGCAGTGTGGGTCGTGGACAAAGGGTTCATGACCCCGCCTCAGCTGGTCACCACCGACGCCTCCAGCTATGCCGACGGCGTGCTCACCTTTTTCAATAAAGGCCGCGGTATCGCCGACTGCATCAGCGGCGAAGAACGCGTCTGGGACGGTAAAACGTTTATCCAGAGCCTGAAGTACACCACCGGTGACTGCCGGGAAATCGCCCCCGGAGGCGCGTGGATGCTGCCCACCTTTGTGGGCCAGGTTATCCCAAAGCAGCAGAAAGATGCCGATAACAACGCGCTGAAAGCGTTATACAACGCGGTGTTAAAAGAGCAGAAGGTCAATCCTGAACTGGATCTGAATAAGATCGCCGAGCAGTTTCCCCTCAGCGGCAACGTCAGCCATTTTACGCTGGCCTACGCGGACGACTCTCTGGTCTCGACGACGAAGCCCTCCGCCGATATCAGCGATGATGAGTGGCAGACGTTTCTCCAGTCCGATATCAGCGCCGACTCCGAAAACGGCAAAGTCAGCTTTACGCTGGTTGACCTCGACGGAGACGGTAAACGTGATTTAATCATCGACAGCTACGTCGGCGGTACCGGACTCTTTAGCTATACCGGGATATTAAAACGCAGCGACGACGCTTTTGCAGCGGTCAACAGCGATGATAGCGGCAACGGCGATGATTTTGACGCAGGCGTTCCGGGCGCGCTCTACTCTCTTAACGGCCGCGGCGCCAACCAGTGGAGCCACTGGGTACGCATTAATGGCCAGGTTTATGCGCTCTGGTACAACGGCCAGTTTGGCGAAGATAATCTCTATCTCTTGCGCCCGTTTGGCCCCTCAGGCAGTACGCCAGCAGTGACGATCCGCTATCGCTATACCCTCAACGACATCAGCTCGCCGGAAAAAGGCCAACCCCTGACGCCGGCGCTGAATGACAGGGAAAAATCAGACCTGCTGAAGTCGCTGGAAGTGATGCAGAGCAGCCTGCTCAAGGATAAGCCGCAGAGCGACAATGACGCGCCGATTTGCCCTATTCCTCCTGGCACGTCATCCGACGACGCGGAAAACTACTACAGCGGCGTACCGTCGAACTATATCTACGAAACCGTGGCGTATATCCCGGTCTGGCTCAACGATAAATGTTTTATCGGCACCATCTTTAGCCACCATGGCGCCTATCGCCACGGCGTCGACGCGGAAATCACGCTCAGCTCGCCGCGCGATGACGAAGACATCGTTGGCGACTACGCGATCTCCGGATTGCGCCGCGCTATCTCGGTGACCAGCGGCTGGAAAATCCGCGAAGGCGACAACGGTATGATGTAATTTTCAGCAAAAAAGCGCCTTTGGGCGCAGAATTGCCGCAAAGTTAAGCAACCAGTAGATAAAACGAGAAATTTGATTGACGGGGCGTACGGATTACGGTTTAATGCGCCCCGTTGCCCGGATAGCTCAGTCGGTAGAGCAGGGGATTGAAAATCCCCGTGTCCTTGGTTCGATTCCGAGTCCGGGCACCACTATTCAGAGAACCCAGCCTATGGCTGGGTTTTTGCTTTTCTACGACCGGACACTCCATCAAACGGCGTTCGATTATTCGCCGCACGGCGGCTCACCCCTTCGGGGCCAGCGCGACAAGCGCAGTTCAACGCCTGCGGCGTTAGTCCGAGTCCGGGCACCACTATTTAAAGAACCCGCCTAAAAGCAGCCTAATCGCGGAATAAGCAGACGTTGGTATCCGGGGTGAGTTGAGTGCGTCGAACAATTAAGCTTCATTAAAACTATTTTTTGCGGAGCTCTTTCGAGCTCCGCGGATTAGGCTATTTCAACAATGACTTTACTTTGCGGGCCACACGGCGAACCAGGCTCCTGCCTCTGTTTGCGCCCTGGACATGAATCGCTTCATAAAGAGCATTAAAGCGATCGTGGGCCCAGCCATCTCTTTGCTGAGAAATTAGACCATCAATCTTATTATTTAAAAGCTGTAGTTCATTACTGACAGAATGGCCGCCATTGATGCTGCGCAGTCGGCTCACTTCATTCTCCAGTTCATGAATTTTTTCGAGGTACGAAGGAATCAAGCCCATCGCATAGTTATATTTCACATTTTCATCCATAAATGGACGGAAGCTACGGTAGTTGTTTTTGCTCTTATTCCCGCTTAACAACATTCCGGAGTTTGCTACTCTATACCAAAATAGCGGCTCAGGGACGATTTGCAATTTATAGCCATGTAAGGATATTTTCGCAAAAAACTCCCAATCTTCATGACCTAAACCGTAATCTTCAGTAAAACCGCCGATGTTGTCGAAAGCTTCTTTCCTGATCAGAGCATTAGCATCGCCAAAACAGTTACTAAAGCTGGCGATATTTAAATCAGGGCCTAACGGGAGCCAGCAGTGCGTCATTTTACGGAATGGCGAAGGGAACTCCTCACCAAAAATGAGATCGCTTGGGGTGGTCAACACATCGGCTCCGGAGTTTAATGCTGCCGTGACAAATGTCTCAACCTCAAAAGGTTTAGCGACATTATCATCATCCATAAACATCAGATATTCACCGGAGGCGTGTCGAGCGGCCAAATTTCGTGCCGCGCCCAGGTAGTTATTAGAACTGCGGATGATTTTCCAGCCTCGAGCGTTAAAGTCGTTCTCGATAAGGTTCAAATAACGATGAGATTCTTCTTTTGTGCTTCCATCATCAACTAAGATAACTTCAATATTTTGGTACGTCTGCGTTTTTATTGAGGCAAGTGCCTGCTGGAGCAAATGATGACGGTCGAAATGAGTAATACATACGCTCACTAACGGACGATTAGATTCATCAATTTTCTTGAAGACGCAGTTATCTTTTCTTTCAATGGCGGCAAACCACGCTGCCTGGATATTTTCTTGTGATTCAACCAGTCCGGGTTTGATGTTTATATTTTTTAAGCGATAGTGAATTTTACCGTATAAATCAACCGGCGTTGGGGTAAACAGAACCTCAGCATGATGCTCCTGCGGAATAAGTTCTGGAATCCCTCCAACGTTTGAGGCGAGGAAGTTAACGTTATTAATCAAGCATTCATAAACGGTATATGGGGAGTTTTCAACGAGCGATGGGATGATGACTAATACATTTTTTCTTTTTATATATTCGTTTGCATTGGTACGGTCATAATCGCTGATGATATTGACTGCCAGACCCAGGTTTTTGGTCTGGTTCATGATATAGGTAAATGAATCAATTTTACCCAGCGTGACGTTTTTCCCGAGGAAGGTCACACCAGAGATCGTCTCTTTATCTTCAGCAGAGAGTTTTCTTAATGCGCGCAGGAAGATATCGAGCCCTTTACGGGTTTCAAGTCGGCCGAAAAATACAAGCTCAACGCCTGAAGCGGTTTTTTCATTGGCTTTAACGACAACATCACTTCTCTTTTCAAACCCTTGAAATGGCTCGCAATTTAAAATAACGTGGCGTTCTTCAGGAACATTCCAGTGTTTACTCAACATCCAATCAATTAAATACTGAGACGGACTAACGACTTCATCAGCCATCTCAACCACCATTTTTTCCATATAATAGAGTTCAAGGTGATTCTGATCATATGGGAGCTGGTAGTTACCTTCATCAGCCCATAACGTTGAGCTATGGGTATTGACAATGAATTTGGTATTTTCAAAATCAGTGCCATTCTTTTTACTTAATAAAGCGTAATAAAGATCTGCCTGCCATTCACAAGAAATAATAGTGTCATAGACATTATTCTCTTTCAGCCAGAGCAAAATTGAGTAACTTTTTCTTCTAAAATAGGGGGCATCGATATTAATCTCTTTTACCAGACCGGTACTCAGCAAATTAATACCAAAGGTGCTATAAATACGTGACCAATCGCTAAAAGTTGATGCAGATGACTCTGAATAGTCACCACATGTATACAATACATCGACATCATACCCCTTTTTTGCCAAAGTAGTGGCAAGGGCAGTGAAAGCAGTACCAATGCCGCCGTTACGGACAGGCCCCTCTATGTCCGGCGTCATTATAAGAACTTTCTTCATTGTGATCTTTCCTTAGTAACCTAGACTTTTCTATAATAATGAGTGAGTTGAAGTAATATTAAGATAGCAATCAATAGCTTCTGTTAAACAGGATAAAAAATGACCAGTGCAGAGTTAAAATTTGATTTATTTCTAAAATCCTATCATCCATCTCATCGATTTGTCTATAAGGCAAACCCCGGTAACGCGGGCGATGGCGTGATTGCATCTGCAACGTACGATTTTTTCGAACGAAATGCGCTTACCTATGTTCCTTACAGAGCCGATGAGCGTTACAGCGCTGATACTGATATTTTAATTTTTGGTGGCGGAGGAAACCTCATAGAAGGGTTATATGCTGAAGGCCGCGATTTCATCCAAAATAATATTCATAAATTTCACAAAACGATCATTATGCCTTCGACAATCAGAGGGTATAGCGATTTATTCACTAATAATATCGATAAATTAGTAGTGTTTTGCCGTGAAAATACCACTTTCGATTATATAAAATGTCTCAGCTATGAGCCAAATAAGAACGTATTCATTGCTGATGACATGGCATTTTATCTCGATCTTAGTAAATACCTGTCTCTTAAACCGGCCTATAAACAACAGGCAAACTGTTTCAGAACAGACTCAGAGTCTCTAACAGGAGAACATAAAGAAAACAATCATGATATTTCGCTCACGTGGAATGGCGACTATTGGGATAATGAATTTCTGGCACGAAACTCTACCCGTTGCATGATCAACTTTCTTGAAGAGTATAAAGTTGTAAATACCGATAGACTGCATGTAGCAATTTTAGCATCCCTGCTGGGAAAAGAAGTCAATTTCTACCCTAACTCATACTACAAAAATGAAGCCGTTTATAATTACTCGCTGTTAAATCATTACCCAAAAACGTGCTTTATTACTACCAGCTAAAAAATGCAGCGTATATTAATACGCTGCTAAAAATTCACATCACCTTTACAGCATTATCAATTATTGCCTGCCAGCCTTCACGCGAGTATTCATTTGCCCGGCTATAGTCGGCGAATTTATCGATCGCGCCAATAAAAAGATTATCATTCACTTTCTTGATTTCGCCTACAGCTGCACTTTCCACGTTACTTTTCACGTAAAGTATTTTACTGTTACCGTGCTTCTTAAACTCTTTTGCTAAAGCGAATACTATATCATCAAGATTATTGCCATTGCTTTTTACGACAAAAATTTTATTTTCATCAGCAAGGCTGTTCTTAAATTTATTTATCAAGTAATGAATCTTATCCATTTCCCTGGAATAGATAAGATCATTTTCCTGTTCGGTATAACGCCAGACCCAGCCATCATCTTTATTATCGCTATACATTTCAGTATGAAAACAAATATCATACTATTGATCAAGAATTATATCCTGTCAGGATGCTGTGAGATTTTCATAGATAATATATTCTTTCAGGCCGGGGCGGATAAAGCCACCCGGCGGAAATCCAGGCTCGGTAGCTAAACGCGCCTCAGCCAAACATCTTCCTTCCTAGCTGGCGCCCCGCCTCCAGATGCGCTTCCGCCGTTTGCAGGTCCGGCAATAGCAACATCTGCGAACTGGCGACCGTAGCCCCGCAGTAATCAAAAATGCCGTGGACAATTTGCGCATTAAAAGCATCGGTAAACCCGTGCTTGTCATACGTTTGTTGACTGGCTGCGCCTAATGCCACCAGATGTACCCGCAGGCGTCCCAGCTTCTTCACTACGTTGCCGTCGGCGGTCTCCTCATAGGCCCAGCCGTTTGAAAACACCCGATCAATCCAGCCTTTCAGCAGCCCCGGCATCGACCACCAGTAAATGGGAAACACCAGCACCAGCGCGTCGGCGTTATCGATTCTGGCCTGTTCAGCGATCGCATCGGACGGCGTAGCGCCGGTTTGTCGAAAGGCGGCAATATCCGGTTCGGCAAAAACCGGGCTAAAGCCTTCCCGGGTTAAATCGGCAATTTCAGCGCTGTGATGCGAGCCGGATTCGGCAACCCCCTGCGCAATCGCCGCCGCAACGCTGTGAGTCAGAGAAGTACTAAGAGGATGAGAAACCACGATTAATGCATGCATGACGGATACCCCAGTTGCTATACAACGATATTGGACGTAGTCTTATATACTAACAGTAACCTACCAATAGTAAGTTACCTTTGGTATATAAGCATGTCAACGGGAGAATGCTTCTATGTCTGAACCACTCGTACGGCAGCGTTTAACGCGAGAAGAGCGGCGCAAACAGCTGATTGATGTTGCCTGGCAGATTATTCGGCAAGAAGGGACCGATGCCCTGACGCTGGGCTACCTGGCGACGCAGGCGGGAGTCACTAAACCGGTGGTTTACGATCATTTTGACAGCCGTTCGGGACTTTTCGCGACGCTATACACGGAATACGACCAGCGCCAGACGGCGCGAATGGATGAAATACTGCGCAATACCGAACCGAATGCGGATAAACTGGCCGCGGCGATCGCCAACGCCTATATCGAGTGCGTGCTGCTTCAAGGGCGCGAGATGCCGAGCGTCATGGCCGCGCTCGCCGGGACGCCCGAGCTGGAGAAGATCAAACAAGAGTGCATCGCCACTTTTACCGGGAAATGCCGGGACTATTTTGCGCCGCTTTGCGAAAGTGACAACCTCAGCGAAGCGGCCATTCTCGCCATGCTCGGGTCCGCCGACGGTCTATCGGCCGCGGTCGTGAACGGCGTTATCACGGAGCAGCAGGCTAAAGATGAGCTCTTTCAGGTGATTATGTCGATGCTGCAGCGCTGCTGCCATCGCTAAGCCGCGCCCGCCGCCCGGCGGACGCGTTGATGATTATCAGCCGCCCGCTTTCTTGATCGCCGCATCCAGCGAGGCTTTATCCGCCAGCCCCGGGAACACGGTGATCGTCGCTTCCGTGGCGCCGGTGGTCGGCATCACGATAACTCCAGGCGTCCCGCTCAGGCCAATTTCCTGTGCCAGCTGATTGATGCTTTCCAGCGCCGGTTCAACGTCCGCCGCTTTCCCGGCATCGAAATTGACTTTCTTCGCCTGTTGCTGGATGTCGGCGGCCGTCAGCTTGCCTTCGTTATGCCCGGTGGAATAGATCCCGTTATGGTAGGTCAGATAAGCCTCAGCGCCCTTCTGCTGATAAATCTGCAGGCCGGTTTTCGCTGCCGCAAGCGAGGTTTCCCAGCGGCTGCCAAAAATTGGCCACTCTTTAAAGGCAAAGCGGGTCTGCGGGTTCTCTTTGATCACCTGTTCCATTACCGGCGCCAGACGGCTGCAGTAAACGCATTGATAATCAAAGAATTCAATGACCGTAACTTTGCCCTCTTTCGGGCCGTAGGTTGGCGTATTTTTATCCTGGGTCAGCGCGGCCGCGTTCTTCAGTACCGCCTGGGTCGCGGCGCTGGCCTGCTGCTGTTGCTGAATTTGCTGCAGCTTCTGGCTGGCCTGCAGCAGCACTTCCGGATGCGCAACTAAATAATCCGCGGCGATTTTGCCAATACGGGCCTCTTGTTCAGGCGTAAAGGTCGGTGCGTCAGCAGCGGTCGCCATAACCGGAAACAGGGAGGCGCCAATAAAGGCAAATGTGAGTAAATTCTTGTGGCCGGGCATGTGGTTAGTCCTTGCGATAGGTGAACGGCAGATGTGTTTCTACGAACAAAATATCATCCTTTACCTGCGAATCATTGCCGGACGAGGCAATGATTGGTAACTATATTTTTCAATAACTCGCTGCGTTCGGGTTCTCGGACAGGTGGTCAAGGCGCCCGAACGAGAGTACCCTTCGCCCCTGCGTTTTCCTGTAGGGTCTTTTTTGGTGGTTCGATGAGTTGGCTATGAATGAGTTTTTCAGTCAGTGGGACGTGGCGGTTATTCTGCTGCAAATTATCGCTATCGATCTGTTACTGGGCGGCGACAACGCGGTGGTGATCGCGATGGCCTGCCGTAAGCTGCCGCCGCAGCAGCGTACCAAAGCCATTATTATCGGTACCTTCGGCGCGATTGCGGCACGCGTGCTGCTGCTGGCCGTCGCCATCTATTTACTCTCACTACCGTGGCTTAAAGTGGTCGGCGCGCTGATGCTACTGTGGATTGGCATCAAGCTGGTGACTAATCAGGAAGAAGAAAGCGAGGTCAGCAGTTCCAGCAGCCTGTGGCGCACCGCGGTCACCATTACCGTTGCCGACGTCATTATGTCGCTGGATAACGTACTGGCGGTTGCCGCCGCCGGGAAAGGCCATCTGCTGCTGGTCGCGCTGGGCGTATTAATCAGCATTCCGATTATCGTCCTCGGCAGCAAACTGGTGCTGGCAATCCTCAACCGTTTCCCGTCCGTGGTGATGCTGGGCGGTGCGCTCATCGGCTGGATAGCCGGTTCAATGATGGTGACCGATGTGACCATCGTTCATCTCTTCCCCAACGCGCCCGCCGCACTCCCACTGATGGGCGGAACCATTGGCGCAGCCCTGGTGCTGCTCGAAGGGCTGCGCAGAAACCGCAGGCGCTCCACCGAATAGGGACATTGTCGATCGGCCGCCGTCAATCCCGACGGCGTCAAGTTTGCGCCACTTTTCCGCCCCATCCGCCCTCATTTGCCCTAAGCTTAATAAAGACACCTGATCCAGGGATCTGTAACCGTCATATTGCGCATAAATGAGATAACGCCATGGAATTAAAGGATTATTATGCCATTCTAGGGGTTCAGCCAACGGACGATCTGAAAACCATTAAGACCGCCTATCGCCGTCTGGCACGTAAATATCACCCCGATGTCAGCAAAGAAAACGATGCCGAAGCCAAATTCAAAGATCTCGCCGAAGCCTGGGAAGTGCTTAAAGATGACCAGCGCCGCGCCGAATACGACCAGCTCTGGCAGCACCGCAACGATCCGCAGTTTGGCCGGCAGCAGCAGCATTCCCGCGAGCAGAGCTATAGCCAGCAGGACTTCGACGACATCTTCTCCACCATGTTTGGCCAGCAGGCGCACCATAGCCGCCGCCAGCACGGCGTCCGCGGTCATGACTTAGAGATAGAAGTCGCGGTGTTCCTTGAAGAAACCCTGGCGGAGCAGACGCGCACCATCAGCTATAAGCTGCCGGTTTATAACGTCTTTGGCATGGTCGAAAGCGAAACGCCGAAAACCCTGAACGTGAAAATTCCCGCGGGCGTCGTCGACGGCCAGCGCATCCGTCTGAAAGGCCAGGGTACTCCCGGTGAAAATGGCGGCCCCAATGGCGATCTGTGGCTGGTGATCCATATCGCCCCGCATCCGCTGTTTGATGTCGTCGGCCATAACCTTGAAATCGTCCTGCCGCTGGCGCCGTGGGAAGCCGCATTGGGCGCTAAAGTTACCATCCCGACGCTGAAAGAGAGCATCCTGCTAACCATTCCGCCGGGCAGCCAGGCCGGTCAGCGGCTGCGCGTGAAAGGCAAAGGGCTGACCAGCAAAACCACCACCGGCGACCTGTATGCGGTGATTAAAATCGTCATGCCGCCAAAACCAGATGAGAAGAGCCGCGCGCTCTGGCAGCAGTTGGCGGATGCGCAATCCAGCTTCGAGCCGCGTAAGACATGGGGGAAAGCCTGATGGCTAAGATAACAGTGACGTTCACGATTACCGAGTTTTGTCTCCACACCGGCCTTTCCGAAGAGGAGCTTAACGAGATTGTCGGCCTCGGCATGATTGAGCCGCGCCAGCCGCAGCGGGAAAACTGGCTGTTTGACGATAGCGCGGTGACCATCGTGCACCGCGCCGTACGCCTGCGCAAAGAGCTGGAGCTGGACTGGCCGGGTATCGCTGTCGCCTTAACGCTGCTGGACGAGAACGCGCGCCTGAGCCGCGAAAATCAAATCCTGCAGCAGCGGCTGGCGCGCTTTCTGACGCATAGCTAAGCCCTCGACGCGGCATCGCCCGGTCCTTACCGAGCCTGGGCGGTCCGCGAATAACCTCAGCAGGGCATAAAAAATGCCGCCGGGGGAAGCCCGCGGCGGCATGAGTTACCCGCAAAACGATTTAGTCGTTGATGCGCGGATGCTGCTGCACCAGGCGAGAACGTTTTTCCTGCAGGTCGGCGATTTCCTGATCGATATCTTCGATTTTATGCTCGATATTATCGTAGTGCTCGCCGAGAATTTCTTTCGCTTCCTGAATATCCGAAGCCGCTGGCGTCGCCCCTTTCAGTGGACGATTGGCGGTCTCTTTCATCGACAGGCCGGTAATCAGGCCAATAACCGCAATCACCATCAGATAGTAAGCCGGCATCATCAGGTTCTGCGTGCTCTCTACCAGCCACGCCGCCAGGGTTGGCGTCAGACCGGCAATCAGCACCGAGATGTTAAAGGCGCTGGCCAGAGCGCTAAAGCGGATGTGGGTCGGGAACATCGCCGGCAGCGACGAGGCCATCACCCCGATAAAGCAGTTCAGCACTACCGCCAGCACCAGCAGACCGGCGAAAATCAGGCCAAGGACGTTACTGTTAATCATGATAAAGGCCGGAATCGACAGCGCGAACAGCGCCACGCTACCAATCAGAATGAACGGACGACGGCCAAAACGGTCGCTGAGCATACCGATAACCGGCTGAACGAACAGCATCCCGACCATGATGGCGATGATGATCAGCACCCCGTGGTCTTCAGAATAGTGCAGGTTATGCGACAGGTAGCTCGGCATGTAGGTCAGCAACATGTAGTAGGTCACGTTGGTGGAAATCACCAGACCGATACAGGTCAGCAGGCTACGCCAGTGTTTGGTCGCAATCTCTTTGAAAGAGACTTTCGGTCCATCCTGCAGGCCTTCGCGATCGCCCTGCTCCATTTTATCAACGTGCTGCTGGAACGCCGGCGTCTCTTCCAGCGCATGACGCAGATAAAGACCAATAATCCCTAACGGCAGCGCCAGGAAGAACGGAATACGCCAGCCCCAGTCGAGGAAGTTCTCTTCGCCCACCACGCTGGAAATCAGTACCACCACGCCCGCGCCCATCACAAAACCGGCTATCGAACCGAAGTCCAGCCAGCTGCCCATAAAGCCGCGTTTACGGTCAGGCGAGTATTCCGCCACAAAGATCGATGCGCCGGTATATTCTCCGCCCACCGAAAAACCCTGCGCCATTTTACATAGCAGCAGCAGTATTGGCGCCCAGATGCCAATCGTGGCATACGACGGAATAAGACCGATACAGAATGTACTTATCGACATGATGACAATGGTTATCGCCAGAATCTTTTGTCGACCGTATTTATCGCCCAGCATCCCGAAGAACAGGCCGCCTAATGGACGAATTAAGAAGGGAACCGAGAAGGTACCGAGCGCGGCGATCATCTGCACGCTGGGGTTGGCATCGGGGAAAAAGACTTTACCCAGGGCATACGCAACAAAACCATAAACCCCAAAATCGAACCATTCCATCGCGTTACCCAGCGACGCTGCGGTAATCGCTTTCTTCAGTTTGCTATCATCAATGATGGTCACATCCCGAAGCGTGATGGGTTTTACTTTTTTCCTTTTAAGCATAATTTTCCTCTTTTGCTCTCGCCTTGAGCGCACGAATCTCCGCCGAATGACAAGGTCATTCGCGTCATGCGTTGGGAGCGGCGAATTGCTGTGCTCCACATTTCAAGCGTAGCAGGTTTGCCTGCACTGTCTGCTGACAGTCCGTACAACCGAACCTGTTGACGCCTGCTCTGGCCATAATCAAATAAGCGGTGCCGCTAATAAGTGTAGTGAATTTGCGTTCTCGCCTTTTTACCCTAACAGCGTTTAAATTTGGGATCAACTTCACAAAAATTTACCTACCCTTAAACAGAGTCATCTCAAACCAATAAGTTCAATGAATATTGGAACTTAGCGATACATTTCCGGAAATAACTGGCGGTTTTTAAGGAAATAACCCCGCCTATCCCCACAATATATATTCTCTTTCTCCGCTGGGAAGTGTCATAAAAAAGGCCCGACAAAAGTGCGGGATTGCGCTATAATCAGCATCACTTTCGGCTATCAGCCGCCATTTAAAGGACCAACGTCCTGTTTTACCCAGTAATCGCGAGGAACGTCATGCAACTGCCCCACTGCCCAAAATGCCATTCTGAATACACTTATGAAGACAACGGCATGTTTGTTTGCCCGGAATGCGCCCACGAATGGAACAATGCCGAGCCTGTGGACGATAACGACGCGCTGATTGTCAAAGACGCCAACGGCAATTTACTGGCCGACGGCGATAGCGTCACCGTAGTAAAAGATCTGAAGGTTAAAGGCAGCTCTTCGATGCTAAAAATTGGTACTAAAGTTAAAAATATCCGCCTGGTGGAAGGCGATCATAATATTGACTGTAAAATTGATGGTTTTGGCCCAATGAAGCTAAAATCCGAATTTGTTAAAAAGAACTGATTTTATTCCCCCGACGCCTATCGTCGGGGGAAATATATTTTTTCCGCGCTCTGGCCAGCCTTCCCGCATTCGTACTCACTTTACCCGTCGCTGCCGCCTGGCTTAATTCCGCAATCCCCTTCTACGCTTAATGGAATATTCGTTACCTGAGGTAATGCTTATGCCCTTAAGTCCCTATATCGCTTTTAGCGGCAACTGCGCTGCCGCCATCGCTTTCTACCAGCAGGCGCTGGGCGCTGAGCTGCTCCACAAAATCACCTGGGGTGAAATGCCGCAGAATAGCCAGGACGCCGAAGATGGCTGCCCTTCCGGCCAGCACCTGGCTGCCGACGGTATCGCCCACGCCAGCCTGCGCATCGCGGATGGCATCCTGATGCTCAGCGACAGCCCCTCCAGCAAAATGGAGCGCTACGCCGGGTTTACCATCGTGCTCGACCCAAAAGACGTTATCGAGGGTAAACGCTGGTTTGACGGCCTCGCCGACGGCGGCCAGATAGAGATGGCCTGGCAGGAAACGTTCTGGGCGCACGGCTTCGGTAAAGTCATCGACCGCTTTGGCGTCCCGTGGATGGTCAACGTGGTGAAAGAGCCTTAACGCTTACCTTCCTCCCCTCACCCTCCGGTAGAGAGCCGGGGTGAGGGCATCCGTGCGTTCATTCCCCCTCCCCCAGTCATCCCACCGGCATTAACTCTTCATCCCCCGGTCATCATGAGTTAACCGAAATGTAACAAAAAACCGTCAGGATCGTCCCACGCTCAGAGGGAAACTCCTTCATGTCCATAGTGAGGCTCGATTGACATGTACTTATCCAGACATCCGACCAGTTACCCGACACGATATCAGGAAATTGCCGCCAAACTTGAGCAAGAGCTTCGCCACCACTACCGCTGCGGCGACTATCTTCCCGCCGAGCAGCAGCTGGCGACCCGCTTTGAAGTTAACCGCCATACCCTGCGCCGGGCCATCGATCAGCTCGTCGAACGCGGCTGGGTCCAGCGCCGCCAGGGCGTCGGCGTGCTGGTTCTGATGCGCCCGATCGATTATCCGCTCAACGCCCAGGCCCGCTTTAGCCAGAATCTTCTCGAACAGGGCAGCCATCCGACCAGCGAGAAGCTGCTGTCGGTGTTACGCCCGGCCAGCAGCCACGTTGCCGAAGCCTTTGCCATTAATGAAGGCGATAACGTCATCCACCTGCGCACCCTGCGCCGCGTTAACGGCGTCGCGCTGTGCCTGATAGACCACTACTTTACCGACCTGCGACTGTGGCCGGTTCTGCAAACCTTTACCCACGGCTCTCTCCATGACCTGCTGCGCGACCGGCTTGATATCGAACTGACCCGCGTACGCACCAAAATCAGCGCCCGCCGCGCGCAGGCCAAAGAGAGCACTATTCTCGGCATTCCCAACATGGCGCCGCTGCTGTGCGTGCGCACCCTGAATCATCGCCAGGACGAGCAGAACGCGACGGAGTACTCCGTCAGCCTGACCCGCGCCGACATGATTGAATTCACCATGGAGCACTGAATGCACTTTGATACCGCTATCCGCCAGCGCTGGATGTCCGTGCTGGCCCACAGTGAACCACAAGAACTGGCGGCGCGGATGCAGACCCTGCAGCTCGCGCCGCAGTATGAGCTGATTCGCGCCCCGGAAACCGGACTGGTTCAGCTGCAGGCGCGTATGGGCGGCATCGGCGACCGGTTCTTTGCCGGAGACGCCACCTTAACCCGCGCCGCCATTCGCCTGGCCGACGGAACGCTCGGCTATAGCTGGATTTTGGGCCGCGACCGTCCGCACGCTGAACGCTGCGCGGCTATCGATGCCCTGATGCAGTCGCCACACCATTTTCACACCCTGATGGAAACCCTGATAACCCCGCTGGAAGAACAACGTAGCGTGCGCATTGAAGCCCGACGCGCCGAAGTCAACGCCAGCCGGGTCGACTTCTTTACTCTGGTTCGCGGAGATAACGCATGACACTACAACCCGCCTTTACCCTGGCTGTGCAGGACGCCCAGCACAGTTTCCGCCGCCTGCTGAAAGCGATGAGCGAGCCGGGAGTGATTGTCTCCCTGCAACAGCTTCAGCACGGCTGGCAGCCGCTGAACGTCGCCTCCACCAGCCTGCTGCTGACGCTGGTGGATCACGACACGCCGGTCTGGCTGGCTCCGGCGCTGCATAACGATCTCGTCGGCCAGAATCTGCGCTTTCATACCGGCGCGCCGCTGGTTGAGCAGCCGCAGCAGGCGATCTTCGCCGTCGCCAGCGACACCATCAGCGCCGAGCAGCTTAACGTGCTTTCCGCCGGAACCGTCGTCGCCCCGGAAACCGGCGTCACGCTGGTGGTCCAGCTTGCCAGCCTGAGCGGCGGCCGGATGCTGCGGCTGACCGGCGCGGGGATCGCCGAAGAGCGGATGATCGCCCCGCAGCTGCCGGAATGCATTATTGAAGAATTGACCGAGCGTCCGCATCCGTTCCCGCTGGGCATCGATCTGATCCTCACCTGCGGCGAACGCCTGCTGGCTATCCCGCGCACCACCCATGTCGAGGTCTGCTAATGTACGTAGCCGTCAAAGGCGGCGAGAAGGCGATCGTCGCCGCTCACGCCCTACAGGAACAGAAACGCCGAGGCGATGGACGGCTTCCTGAAATCAGCGTTGACCAGATTAGCCAGCAGCTTAATCTGGCGGTGGACCGGGTGATGACCGAAGGCGGTATCGCCGACCGGGAGCTGGCGGCGCTGGCGCTGAAGCAGGCCAGCGGCGATAGCGTCGAAGCGATTTTTCTGCTGCGCGCTTACCGCACCACGCTGCAAAGGCTGGCGGTCAGCGAGCCCGTCGACACCGCCGGAATGCGCCTTGAGCGCCGTATTTCGGCGGTCTATAAAGATATTCCCGGCGGCCAGCTGCTCGGCCCAACCTACGATTACAGCCACCGCCTGCTCGATTTTACCCTGCTGGCCAACGGCGAAACGCCGCCGCTGGCGACCGATAGCGCGCCGCAGGAAGCCGCGCCGCACGTTTTTAATCTGCTGGTTCAGCAAGAACTGGCGAAAGCCGAACGAGATACCGACGCGCAGCCCGACGATATCACCCGCCATCCGCCGGTCTATCCCTGCTCGCGCTCTTCGCGCCTGCAGCAGCTGGCGCGCGGCGACGAGGGCTATCTGCTGGCGCTGGCCTACTCCACCCAGCGCGGCTACGGGCGCAACCACCCGTTTGCCGGTGAAATTCGCAGCGGCTACGTCGCGGTGGAGATCGCTCCCGAAGAGCTGGGATTCACCGTCAATATCGGTGAACTGTTGATGACCGAATGCGAAATGGTTAACGGCTTTGTCGCCCCTGAGGATGAACCGCCGCACTTTACCCGCGGCTACGGCCTGACGTTCGGCATGAGCGAGCGTAAAGCGATGGCGATGGCGCTGGTGGACCGCGCGCTCCAGGCGCCGGAGTACGGCGAAGAAGTGGCGGGCCCCGCTCAGGATGAAGAGTTTGTGCTGGCGCATGCCGATAACGTCGAGGCGGCCGGTTTCGTTTCGCACCTTAAACTTCCCCACTATGTCGATTTCCAGGCCGAACTGGCGCTGCTTAAACGCCTGCAACGGGAGAATCAACGTGGCTAACGCATTGACCGGCTACAACTTTGCTTATCTCGACGAGCAAACCAAACGCATGATCCGCCGCGCCATCCTGAAAGCGGTGGCCATCCCCGGCTACCAGGTGCCCTTCGGCGGTCGCGAGATGCCGATGCCCTACGGCTGGGGCACCGGCGGTATCCAGCTTACCGCCAGCGTCATCGGCGAAAATGACGTGCTGAAGGTGATTGACCAGGGCGCCGACGACACCACCAACGCGGTGTCGATTCGCCAGTTTTTCCAACGCGTCACCGGCGTCGCGACCACCGAGCGCACCGAAGACGCGACGCTGATCCAGACCCGCCACCGGATCCCGGAAACGCCGCTGACTGAAGATCAGATCCTGATCTTCCAGGTGCCGATCCCGGAGCCGCTGCGTTTTATCGAGCCGCGCGAGACCGAAACCCGCACCATGCACGCGCTGGAGGAGTACGGCGTGATGCAGGTGAAGCTGTACGAAGATATCGCCCGCTTCGGCCATATCGCCACCACCTACGCCTATCCGGTGAAGGTCAACGGCCGCTACGTGATGGACCCGTCGCCAATTCCGAAATTCGATAACCCGAAGATGCATATGATGCCCGCCCTCCAGCTGTTCGGCGCCGGACGTGAAAAACGCATCTACGCAGTGCCGCCGTACACCCCGGTAGAAAGCCTCGATTTCGACGATCATCCGTTTACCGTTCAGGAGTGGGATGAACCCTGCGCCATCTGCGGTTCGCGCCATAGCTATCTTGATGAAGTGGTGCTCGACGACAGCGGCAAACGGATGTTTGTTTGTTCCGATACCGATTATTGCCGCCAGCAGAGCGAGGAGCAGAAAAAATGAGCCATCCGTTACTGGCGGTCAATAATCTGACCCACCTCTACGCGCCGGGCAAAGGCTTCAGCGACGTCTCGTTTGAACTGTGGCCGGGAGAGGTGCTGGGTATCGTCGGCGAGTCCGGCTCCGGGAAAACCACCCTTCTACAGGCGATTTCCGCCCGCCTGACGCCGCAGCAGGGCGACGTGCGCTATCAGAACCGTTCGCTGTACGCGATGAGCGAAGCGGATCGCCGCCGCCTGCTGCGCACCGAATGGGGCGTGGTGCACCAGCATCCGATGGACGGACTGCGCCGCCAGGTGTCGGCGGGGGGGAATATCGGCGAGCGCCTGATGGCGACCGGCGCGCGGCACTACGGTGATATTCGCGCCACCGCCGAGCAGTGGTTGCAGGAGGTGGAGATCCCGCCTTCGCGCATTGACGACCTGCCCACCACCTTTTCCGGCGGTATGCAGCAGCGTCTACAAATCGCCCGCAATCTGGTGACCCAGCCGAAGCTGGTGTTTATGGATGAACCCACCGGCGGGCTGGACGTGTCAGTGCAGGCGCGCCTGCTCGATCTGCTGCGCGGCCTGGTGGTGGAGCTAAACCTGGCGGTGGTGATTGTGACCCATGACCTCGGCGTCGCCCGCCTTCTGGCTAACCGTCTGCTGGTGATGAAACAAGGACAGGTGGTGGAAAGCGGCTTAACCGACCGGGTGCTCGACGATCCCCATCACCCCTACACCCAGCTGCTGGTGTCGTCAGTGTTGCAGAACTGAACATAGGTCCACTCCCCGGTGGCGCTGCGCTTACCGGGGCTACGGGTGCCGGGCCGTCTGCGGGCCGGTAGCCCGGACAGGCGCAATGCGCCGCCTCCGGGAATCCCCGGTCGCGCTTCGTGAGTTAATGCATCAGGTAGCCCGGATAAGGCGTTTACGCCGCGATCCGGGGAAATTCAGGCACGATGAGGCTAAAAATGAACGCCATCCGCGTTGAAAACATCCATAAAACCTTTGTTCTGCACCAGCAGCACGGCGTCCGTCTGCCGGTCCTCGCCGACGCCTCGCTGACCGTGAATGCCGGTGAATGCGTGGTGCTGCACGGCCACTCCGGCAGCGGCAAATCGACCCTGCTGCGCTCGCTGTACGCCAACTATCTTCCCGATAGCGGCCACATTCATATTCGCCACGGCGACGAATGGGTCGACCTGGTTACCGCCACGCCGCGCAAAGTGCTGGAGGTGCGCAAAACTACCATCGGCTGGGTCAGCCAGTTTCTGCGGGTGATCCCGCGTATCTCCGCCCTCGACGTGGTGATGCAACCGCTGCTCGAACTGGGCGCCTCGCGCGAAGAGAGCGCCGCGAAAGCCGCCCGCCTGCTAACGCGCCTGAACGTCCCCGAACGCCTGTGGCACCTCGCCCCCTCAACCTTTTCCGGCGGCGAACAGCAGCGGGTCAACATTGCCCGCGGCTTCGCGGTCGACTACCCGATTTTGCTTCTCGACGAACCCACCGCCTCGCTGGACGCTAACAACAGCGCCGCGGTGGTGGCGTTGATTCACGAAGCCAAAGCCCGCGGCGCGGCGATCGTCGGTATTTTCCACGACGAGGCCACGCGCAACCAGGTCGCCGACCGCCTGCACCCGATGGGGATTTCAGCATGATTATTAATAACGTAAAGCTGGTCCTCGAAGACGAGGTGGTTAACGGTTCGCTGGAAGTTCACGACGGCAGAATCTCAGCCTTTGCCGAAAGCCAGAGCCGGCTGGCGGAGGCGGTTGACGGCGAAGGCGGCTGGCTGCTGCCCGGGCTTATCGAGCTGCATACCGACAACCTGGACAAGTTTTTCACCCCGCGACCCAAGGTGGACTGGCCCGCCCACTCGGCGATGAGCAGCCACGACGCGCTGATGGTCGCCAGCGGCATCACCACCGTGCTCGATGCCGTGGCTATTGGCGATGTGCGCGACGGCGGCGACCGTCTGGAAAACCTGGAAAAAATGATCAACGCCGTCGAAGAGACGCAAAAGCGCGGCCTCAACCGCGCCGAACACCGACTGCATCTGCGCTGCGAACTGCCGCATCACACCACCCTGCCGCTGTTTGAGAAGCTGGTAGGCCGCGAGCCGGTGAGCATGGTCTCTCTGATGGATCACTCCCCCGGCCAGCGCCAGTACGCCGACCTCAGCAAATATCGCGACTACTATCAGGGCAAATACCATCTGACCAACGAACAGATGGACAACTTCGAACAGGAGCAGATGGCGCTGGCGGCAGCCTGGTCGCAGCCCAACCGACAGCGCATCGCCGCTATCTGCCGCGAGCGCAATATCGCGCTGGCCAGCCACGATGACGCCACCTGCGAACATGTGCTCGAATCACGCCAGCTTGGCAGCACCATCGCCGAATTTCCCACCACCCTTGCTGCCGCGGAGGCGTCGCGCCGGCACGGCATGAACGTTCTGATGGGCGCGCCAAATATCGTGCGCGGCGGTTCCCACTCGGGCAACATCGCCGCTCACCAGTTGGCGGCCAGCGGTCTACTGGATATTCTCTCCTCCGACTATTATCCCGCCAGCCTGCTGGATGCCGCTTTCCGCATCGCCGACGACGAGGGCAACGCCTTTACCCTCGCGCAGGCCATTCGCCTGGTAAGCAAAAACCCGGCGCAGGCGCTGGGGCTGCATGACCGCGGGGCGATTGCCGAAGGTAAACGGGCGGATCTGGTGCTGGCGCACCGTCGCGGCGAGCATATCCATATTGATCGCGTCTGGCGGCAAGGCAAGAGGGTCTTCTGATGACAGGAAAACTGATTTGGCTGGTCGGCCCGTCCGGCTCCGGTAAAGACAGCCTGCTGGCGGCGCTGCGCCAGCGGGAACATCCCCAGCTGCTGGTAGCGCACCGCTACATTACCCGCCCGCACAACGCGGGTTGTGAAAACCATATCGCCCTCAGCGAACATGAGTTTTTTACCCGCGCCGAGCAGCATCTGTTTGCCCTTAGCTGGCACGCTAACAATAATTACTACGGCATCGGCATCGAGATTGACCTGTGGCTGCACGCCGGGTTTGACGTGGTCGCTAATGGCTCCCGCGCCCACCTCGCGCAGGCGCAGGCGCGCTATGCCGACGCCCTGCTGCCCATTTGTTTGCAGGTCTCGCCGGAGGTGCTGCGACAGCGCCTGGAGCAGCGTGGAAGGGAGAACGAGACGGAAATCGCCCAGCGGCTGGAACGCGCGGCGCGCTATACGCCGAGCGCGTGTCTGACCCTGAATAACGATGGCCGTCTGAGCCAGTCGGTGGATGCGCTGGTCTCGCTGATTCGCGTTCACGGCAACCGACGCGAGCAGCAAATTGCCTGAGACGAGGAGAAAACATGAGCCTGACGATCCGCTTGACCGGCACCGGCGGCGCGCAGCTGGTGCCGGTTTTCGGCTGCGACTGCCGCGCCTGCCGCCGTGCTCGCGCCGACGACGCGCATCGCCGTCGCCCCTGTAGCGCGGCGGTGAAGTTCAACAACGCGGTGACGCTGCTCGATGCCGGTCTGCCGGATCTGTTGGAGCGGTGGCCCGCCGGCAGCTTTCAGCAGTTTCTGCTCACCCATTATCATATGGATCACGTGCAGGGCCTGTTCCCCCTGCGCTGGGGAGTGAGCGAACCTATTGCGGTTTACGGCCCGCCCGATGAACAGGGCTGCGATGACCTGTTCAGGCATCCGGGCCTGCTTGATTTCAGCCATACCGTTGAGCCGTTCGTGATGTTTGAACTTCAGGGATTGCGCGTTACGCCGCTGCCGCTGAACCACTCAAAGCTCACTTTCGGCTACCTGCTGGAATCGGCCCATAGCCGGGTCGCCTGGCTGTCCGACACCGCCGCCCTGCCGGAAAAAACCCTCAAGTTCCTGCTTAACAACCGACCGCAGCTTATCATCATCGACTGTAGCCACGAGCCGCGCCCGCAGCCCCCGCGCAACCACTGCGATCTCAACACCGTGCGGGCCATTAACCAGGTGATTGGCTGCCCGCGGGTGATCCTTACCCATATCAGCCACCAGTTCGATGCGTGGATGATGGAAAATTCTCTGCCTGCGGGATTTGAAGCGGGATTTGACGGTATGGAGATTGTGCTGGATTAACCGGGCGCGACGAAGGCCGCGGGTCGCGCCGCATCAATAATCATCATCCAGCCTGCGCTGGTCGCTTTCCAGCTGACGGCGGTCCCGGTCCAGCTGGCGCTGGCGCTCATCAAGTTCGCGGCGACGATCTTCCAGCTGTCGCCGTTGATCGTCATACTGCCGCTGGCGATCGGCGTTTTGCTGACGGCTGCCCTGATAGCGTCCATCATCATAATCATCGTCATCGGAACGGCTGCCGTTGGGTTGATAAGCGTCATTAATGGCCTGCTGAATATTGCCGATCGCGTCGTCAATAATATCGGCGTGCGCCAGCTGGCTGGCGAAGGAAAGAGCGCAGAAAAGCAAAGCAGTAGAGTAACGTTTCATAAAGCCAGTCTCATCAGGGGGCTGGCTCTACGTTAATCAAGGGCTATCGCGGCGAGTAGCGGAGGAATCTCAAATCCGCTGCTGTTCAATCGCGCCGATGGCGTCTACCCGGCCCTGATGGCGTCCGCCCTCGAATTCGGCGCTCAGCCAGGCATCAACGATCATTTTCGCCAGTTCAAGGCCGATCACCCTGGCGCCAAAGGCCAGAACGTTGGTGTCATTATGCTGGCGTGAAAGCTGCGCGGAGTAAGGCTCACTGCACACCACCGCGCGAATGCCCGGGTGCTTATTGGCGGCGATGGAGATGCCGACGCCGGTGCCGCAGATCAGAATCCCGCCGTCAACTTCGCCGGCGGCAACCGCCTGCGCGACGGCGCTGGCATAGCGCGGATAATCGGTGCGTTCCGTTGACCATGCGCCTTTATCCACCACCTCCATTCCGCGCTGACGCAGATGCAACACAATATCGTCTTTCAGAATAAACCCGACATGATCGCAGCCAATTGCAATCCTTTTCATACCTAGCCTCGCCTGTTATTCACTTTACGGAAATGCTTTATGTTGTGATTTAAACGGCATTTATCGGCCAAATAAGCGTCAAAAACACCGCAGCCAGGGCCTGTTCTACACGCTGTAATTTCACAAATCAAGCGTCAGTGTTCTTTTACCTCAAACAATCACGCCGTTAAAAACATCAATATAAACCATATAATTTATTGATATTTAACAAATAACAAATCAAAAAAAGAAAAATCCACCCACCCAAAACTTCACAACAGACAATACTTTATAAAAATATAAAATTTGTGAAGTTGATTGTATCTTTTCTGTTTTGCCTGTGGTGATATAGTGACGTCTTCATTTTATGGACAATGAGAAAGCGATGAGTCAGTCAGAATCCAGTTCGCTCCCCAACGGTATCGGCCTTGCCCCCTGGCTTCGCATGAAGCAGGAAGGGATGACCGAAAATGAAAGCCGCATCGTCGAATGGTTGCTTACCCCCGGCAATCTGAGCGATGCGCCGGCCATTAAGGACGTCGCAGAGGCGCTGTCGGTGTCTGAGGCCATGATCGTTAAGGTCTCTAAACTGCTTGGTTTTAGCGGTTTTCGTAATCTGCGCAGCGCGCTGGAAGCCTATTTCTCGCAGTCTGAGCAGGTCCTGCCGACTGAGCTCTCTTTTGATGAAGCGCCGCAGGATGTGGTGAATAAGGTGTTTAACATCACCCTGCGCACCATTATGGAAGGCCAGTCGATCGTTAACGTCGACGAAATTCATCGCGCGGCGCGCTTTTTCGCCCAGGCCAACCAGCGTGACCTGTATGGCGCAGGCGGTTCAAACGCCATCTGCGCGGACGTGCAGCATAAGTTTTTACGCATCGGCGTGCGCTGCCAGGCCTACCCGGACGCGCATATCATGATGATGTCCGCCTCGCTGCTGAAGGAAGGCGATGTGGTACTGGTGGTCTCGCACTCCGGGCGCACCAGCGATATCAAATCGGCGGTGGAGCTGGCGAAAAAGAACGGCGCAAAAATTATTTGTATCACCCATAGCTATCATTCACCGATTGCCAAACTAGCTGATTTTATTATTTGTTCGCCAGCACCAGAGACGCCTTTATTAGGCCGTAACGCCTCAGCGCGTATATTACAACTCACATTATTAGATGCTTTTTTTGTTTCCGTTGCCCAGCTGAATATTGAACAAGCGAATTTAAATATGCAAAAAACCGGCGCGATTGTTAATTTCTTTTCACCCGGCGCGCTTAAATAAAAAACCGATCCCACGTTGGTGGGATCAATATAACTGTATCCTACACTGAGAATACTGCCATGAATAAATATCTGAAAATTTTCAGCGGCACGCTCATGGGCGTAATGTTATCCACCAGCGCCTTTGCCGCCGCCGATTATGCTGTGGTCTTAAAAACCTTATCCAATCCGTTTTGGGTGGATATGAAAAAGGGCATAGAAGACGAAGCCAAAACGTTGGGCGTAAGCGTCGATATTTTTGCCTCCCCTTCCGAAGGCGATTTTCAGTCGCAGCTGCAGCTGTTTGAAGACCTGAGCAACAAAAACTACAAAGGTATCGCCTTTGCGCCCCTCTCCTCGGTAAACCTGGTGATGCCGGTGGCTAAAGCCTGGAAAAAGGGCATCTATCTGGTCAACCTCGATGAAAAAATCGATATGGATAACCTGAAGAAAGCCGGCGGCAACGTCGAGGCTTTCGTCACCACCGATAACGTGGCGGTTGGGGCGAAGGGCGCGGCTTTTATTATCGACAAGCTGGGTGCGGAAGGCGGCGAAGTGGCGATTATCGAAGGTAAAGCCGGTAACGCCTCCGGTGAAGCTCGCCGCAATGGCGCCACCGAAGCCTTCAAAAAAGCGAGCCAGATCAAGCTGGTTGCCAGCCAGCCCGCCGACTGGGACCGTATTAAAGCGCTGGACGTCGCCACGAACGTGCTGCAGCGTAACCCGAATGTTAAAGCGATTTACTGCGCCAACGACACCATGGCGATGGGCGTCGCCCAGGCCGTCGCCAACGCGGGTAAAACCGGCAAGGTGCTGGTGGTCGGTACCGACGGTATTCCGGAAGCGCGCAAAATGGTCGAAGCCGGACAGATGACCGCGACTATCGCGCAGAACCCGGCGGATATCGGCGCGACGGGCCTGAAGCTGATGGTCGATGCCGAGAAGAGCGGCAAGGTGATCCCGCTGGATAAAGCCCCGCAGTTTACGCTGGTGGATTCCATTCTGGTGACGAAGTAAGTCTGTAAATCCCCTTTTCCTTTGGGAGAGGGGAATTCACCCAGAGGTAATGAAGGAAATTTTCTATGCTCACGCCATATATTTCAATGGCGGGGATCGGCAAATCCTTTGGCCCGGTTCACGCATTAAAATCGGTTGATTTAACTATTTACCCGCACGAAATACATGCGTTATTAGGGGAAAATGGTGCCGGTAAATCAACGCTGATGAAAGTATTGTCGGGAATCCATGAACCGACCAAAGGCACCATTACCATTAATAATGTCAACTACGACAAGCTGGACCATAAATTAGCGGCCCAGCTCGGCATCGGCATTATTTATCAGGAGCTCAGCGTCATTGATGAATTAACGGTGCTGGAGAATTTATATATTGGCCGTCATCTGACGAAAAAAGTCTGCGGCGTCAACGTCATCGACTGGCGAGAGATGCGCGTGCGGGCGGCAATGATGCTGCTGCGCGTCGGGCTGAAGATCGATTTAGACGAAAAGGTGGCGAATCTCTCCATCAGCCATAAGCAGATGCTGGAAATAGCCAAAACGCTGATGCTCGACGCCAAAGTGCTGATCATGGATGAGCCGACCTCCTCGCTGACCAACAAAGAGGTGGACTATCTGTTCCTGATCATGAACCAGCTGCGTAAAGAGGGCACCGCCATTGTTTATATCTCGCACAAGCTGGCGGAAATACGCCGCATCTGCGACCGCTACACGGTGATGAAAGACGGCAGCAGCGTCTGCAGCGGAATGGTCAGCGAAGTGAATAACGACGACATCGTACGCCTGATGGTCGGTCGCGAGCTGCAAAACCGCTTTAACGCCATGAAAGAGAGCACCGGCAATATCGTCCGCGAGACGGTATTCGAAGTGAAAAACGTTACCAGCCATGACAAGAAAAAGGTACGCGATATCTCGTTTAGCGTGAATCGCGGCGAAATTCTCGGTTTTGCTGGGCTGGTCGGCTCCGGGCGCACGGAGCTCATGGACTGCCTGTTTGGGGTTGATAAACGTAGCGGCGGTGAAATTTATCTCAACGGCAAAGCGATCTCCCCCCGCTCGCCGCTGGACGCCTTAAAAAAAGGGATGGGCTACATCACCGAAAGCCGCCGGGAAAACGGCTTTTTCCCCAATTTTTCCATCGCTCAGAACATGGCGGTCAGCCAGAGCCTGAAGCGCGGCGGTTACAAAGGGGCCATGGGGCTGTTCCGCGAAGGCGACGAACGCAAAACGGCGGAAGAGCAGCGCAAGCTGCTGGCGCTGAAGTGCCATTCGGTCGATCAGAACATCACCGAGCTTTCCGGCGGCAACCAGCAGAAGGTGCTGATTTCCAAATGGCTGTGCTGCAGCCCCGAAGTGATCATTTTTGACGAGCCGACGCGCGGTATCGACGTCGGCGCGAAAGCCGAAATTTATAAAGTGATGCGCCAGCTGGCCGATGACGGAAAAGTCATCCTGATGGTGTCATCCGAACTACCTGAAATTATCGCCGTCTGCGACCGCATTGCCGTGTTCTGCGAAGGGCGACTGACGCAAATCCTGACCAATCGCGACGACTTGAGCGAAGAGGAGATTATGGCATGGGCACTACCACAAGAGTGAAAGGCGATATGGACGAGAAAAAACCGTTTAACTTCGCGCTATTCTGGGATAAATATGGCACCTTTTTTATCCTCGCCATTATCGTCGCGATCTTCGGCACCCTGTCGTCAGAGTACTTTCTGACGACCAACAACATTACGCAGATCTTCGTCCAAAGTTCGGTCACCGTCCTGATCGGCATGGGCGAATTCTTCGCGATCCTCGTCGCCGGGATCGATCTGTCGGTCGGGGCGATCCTCGCGCTCTCCGGGATGGTCACCGCTAAGCTGATGCTGGCGGGCGTCGATCCGTTCCTCGCGGCGCTGATTGGCGGCGTGCTGGTCGGCGGCGCGCTGGGCGCCATCAACGGTTGCCTGGTCAACTGGACCGGCCTGCACCCGTTCATTATCACCCTCGGCACCAACGCTATCTTTCGCGGTATCACCCTGGTGATTTCCGATGCCAACTCGGTATACGGCTTCTCGTTTGATTTCGTTAACTTCTTCGCCGCCACGCCGCTGGGTATACCGGTTCCGGTGATTTTCTCGCTGATTGTGGCGGTGATCCTCTGGTTCCTGACCACCCGCATGCGCGTGGGCCGCAACATCTACGCGCTGGGCGGTAACAAGAACTCCGCTTTCTACTCCGGTATCGACGTCAAATTCCACATGCTGCTGGTGTTCATTATCTCCGGCGTTTGCGCCGGGCTGGCGGGCGTGGTCTCCACCGCGCGTCTCGGCGCGGCGGAACCGCTGGCGGGGATGGGCTTTGAAACCTACGCCATCGCCAGCGCCATCATCGGCGGCACCAGCTTCTTCGGCGGCAAAGGACGCATCTTCTCGGTGGTCATCGGCGGCCTGATTATCGGCACCATCAATAACGGACTGAACATTCTGCAAGTACAAACCTACTACCAGCTGGTGGTAATGGGCGGATTAATCATCGCGGCTGTCGCCCTCGACCGTCTTATCAGTAAGTAAGGAATTTATAATGAAAATTGCTCCCTCTTTAATGTGTATGGATCTGCTGAAATTCAAAGAACAGATCGAGTTTATCGACCAGCACGCAGACTATTTTCACATCGACATTATGGACGGTCATTTTGTACCGAACCTGACCCTGTCGCCGTTTTTCGTCGGCCAGGTGAAAAAGCTGGCCAGCAAGCCGCTGGACTGCCATCTGATGGTCACCCGCCCGCAGGACTACATTAGCCAGCTGGCGCAGGCGGGGGCGGATTTTATCACCCTGCATCCGGAAACGATTAACGGCCAGGCCTTCCGTCTGATCGAAGAGATCCGCCGCCACGGCATGAAGGTCGGGCTGATCCTCAACCCGGAAACCCCGGTCGAGGCCATGAAGTACTACATTCATAAAGCCGACAAAATCACGGTGATGACCGTCGATCCGGGCTTCGCCGGGCAGCCGTTTATCCCGGAGATGCTGGAAAAAATCGGCGAACTGAAAGCCTGGCGCGAGCGCGAAGGGCTGAACTACGAGATCGAAATCGATGGCTCCTGCAATAAAGCCACCTATCAAAAACTGATGGCGGCGGGCGCGGACGTCTTTATCGTCGGCACTTCAGGCCTCTTTAATCACGCCGAGAAGATTGAAGATGCGTGGCAGATCATGGTCGAGCAGATCCTGGCGGCGAAACACGAGGTACTGCCTCATGCAAAAACAGCGTAACGTTGTTGCGGGCGTGGATATGGGCGCGACCCATATCCGCCTTTGCCTGCAAACCGCGCAGGGCGAAGCGCTGCACTGCGAAAAGCGGCGCACCGTGGACGTGATTAGCGCCGACGGCCTGGTCAATGGCATTAAAAACCTGTTGCAGCAGCAGCTGACCCTGCACGACGCCCGTTGCTGCGGGCTGGTGATGGGGTTCCCGGCGCTGGTGGCAAAAGACAAGCGGACGATTATCTCAACGCCCAATCTACCTCTCGCCGCCGACGACCTCTACAACCTGGCCGACCGGCTGGAAGCGGCGCTATGCTGCCCGGTGGAGTTTTCCCGCGATGTGAATCTGCAGCTCTCTTTTGATGTACAGGAGAATGGCCTGCAGGAGCAGGAGGTGCTGGCGGCCTATCTTGGCACCGGTATGGGCTTCGCGGTCTGGCTGAACGGCGGGCCGTGGACCGGCGCGCACGGCGTGGCGGGCGAGCTGGGGCATATTCCGCTGGGCGATGACGCCCTCACCTGCGCCTGCGGCAACCCCGCCTGTCTGGAAACCGTTTGCTCCGGCATTGCGCTCAAGCGCTGGTATGAACAGCAGCCGCGAGCGTACGAGCTGGGCGAACTGTTCGTCCACGCCGAGCAGGAGCCGTTTGTCCAGACGTTGCTAAACCACGCCGCCCGCGCTATCGCCACCAGCGTCAACCTGTTCGATCCCGACGCGGTAATTCTTGGCGGCGGTGTGATGGATATGCCCGCCTTCCCGCGCGATGCCTTAATCGCGATGGTCAAAACCTACGTTCGCCGTCCGCTGCCGTATCAGGCCGTACGCTTTATCGCCGCGTCATCATCAGCGTTTAACGGCGCCCAGGGCGCGGCGGCGCTGGCACGCAGCCGTTATTTACCCCTTCCTGTTACAGTATGATATTTAACGTCAGGCCAGATGCCGCTCATATCGGTATCTGGCCCATAATATGACCATAAATCATATGCAGTTAAATGCCCCTGATTTTATAAATCATAATTGAATGTAATAACTTCATTAATCACCCTATCGCAATCCGCACAAATACCTCATAAAAAGAGGTGCCCATCTCACATTTCTTATTCTATAAACATAAAAAAACATCTTATTATGGGAAAGAAATAAAACAGCCCTTCTTTTAACTAAATAAATTCACAATACAAATGATAAATGGAGATTTATATGAATAACTTGCAGTTATTCCGTTTGAACAGGACTTTTATTGCCATTGCTGTCGCAACAGGGTTATTAGTTAACACCTCTTTTGCGAGCGAGACCGCCCAGCCAGCCACGCAATATACGCAGCAAATTAACCAGCAATATACCCAGTCGCTACCCTTTAACGACCGTCAGGACTTTGATGATGCGCAGCGGGGATTTATCGCCCCGCTTCTCAATCAAGGTATTCTGAAAAATGCTGATGGGAAAACCTATTATCGGGGGGAGGATTATAAATTCGATATCAATGCGCCAGCCCCCGACACGGTGAACCCCAGCCTGTGGCGGCAGTCGCAAATCAACGGTATTTCCGGCCTGTTTAAAGTCACCGAACGCATGTATCAGGTCCGCGGCCAGGATATTTCCAATATTACCTTTATTGAAGGCGATACGGGTATCATCGTTGTTGATCCCCTTGTCAGCCCGGAGGCCGCAAAATCCAGCCTCGACCTCTATTATCAGCATCGCCCGCAAAAACCTATTGTTGCCGTCATCTATACCCATAGCCACACCGATCACTATGGCGGCGTCAAAGGTATCGTCAGCGAAGAGGATGTTAAAACAGGCAAAGTGCAGGTTATTGCTCCAGCCGGGTTTATGGAAGAAGCCATCAGCGAAAACGTGCTGGCCGGGAATATTATGAACCGCCGGGTTCTCTACTCTTATGGTCTGTTGCTACCCCATAACGCTCAGGGCAATATCGGCAATGGTCTGGGCGTCACCATCAGCGCGGGCAACCCAACGATCATCGCCCCGACCAAATCGATAACCAAAACCGGTGAAAAACTGAATATCGATGGCCTGGAATTTGACTTTTTAATGGCGCCGGGCAGCGAGGCGCCATCAGAAATGCACTTCTATATCCCGGCGCTTAAAGCATTATGTACCGCAGAAAATACCACCCATACGCTGCATAACTTCTACACCCTGCGCGGCGCTAAAACGCGCGATACCAGTAAATGGACCGATTACCTGAATGAAACGCTCGATATGTGGGGCAGTCAGGCTGAAGTGCTGTTTATGCCGCATACCTGGCCGGTCTGGGGTAACCAGCACATTAACGACTATATCGGCAAATATCGCGACACCATCAAGTATATCCATGACCAGACGCTCCATCTGGCTAATCAGGGCTATACGATGAACGAAATCGGCAACATGATTAAGTTGCCCCCAGCGCTGGAGAATAACTGGGCCAGCCGCGGCTACTATGGTTCCGTAAGCCACAACGCCCGCGCGGTTTATAACTTCTATCTCGGTTACTTTGACGGCAACCCGGCCAACCTCAACCCCTACGGCCAGGTCGATATGGGTAAACGCTACGTCGAAGCGCTGGGCGGCGCAAAACAGGCAATTGAGCTGGCGCAAAAAGCTTATGACAAGGGCGACTATCGCTGGACGTCAGAACTGCTCAAGCAGGTGATTGCCGCCGAACCGCAAAACCAGGCGGCAAAAGATCTGCAAGCGAATTCCTTTGAGCAATTGGGTTATCAGGCGGAGTCCGCAACCTGGCGCGGTTTCTACTTAACCGGCGCGAAAGAGCTGCGCGAAGGCGTGCATAAACTCACCCACAATACCTCAAATTCACCCGACACCATCAAGGGTATGACGGTCGAAATGCTGTTTGATTACATGGCAGTCCGTCTGGATAGCGAGAAAGCGGCAGGCAAAAATATCAGCCTGAATTTCAATCTTGATCGAGGCGAAACCCTGAATCTGACGCTGAACAATAGCGTGCTCAACTATCGCCAGGCTTCTCAGCAGAAGCCCGATGCATCCTTCACTATCAGCCGTGCTGACCTGCACGACGTGTTGACCGGCCAGGCCAAAATGGCCGATCTGCTGAAAACAGGGAAAGCCAAAACCACCGGCGATGCGGCAAAGCTGGATGAAATCTTCTCCACGCTCGATCAATTTGAACTGTGGGTGAATATCGTTACGCCTAATTAATCAGGCTCGCTTCCGGAAATCGCTATTCTTTTCCGGAAGTGAATACATCCACCTGGGGAATATAAAAACCCTAAATCAATATAAATACAAATAAGTTATGAATGCGCATGATTAATAAAGATATTTCACTCTCAATTAAAAATGGGGATACTGTGACCTCTTTTTCCTGTTTTACATTCACACGGGATATTTTTCGCAATAGACAGGATGTGTTTCATTATGCAAACGGTTAAATCCAGTATTGTGATGCAGCTAAAAAATATATGCTGGCTCACTCCGGCCGCATTGTTGACGGGATGTACATTATCTCCGGCAATTCCGGTCATTGGCGCCTATTATCCTGGATGGCTCTTCTGCATTATTGCCGGGGTCATCCTTACGCTCATCACGCGGCGGGTTGTTCTGCTCAAATATAAAATGCCAGCGCTTGCAGGCGTTATTTATACCTCCCTTTTTGCTCTCTACTCCATGCTGTTCTGGCTGGTATTTTTCTAACCCCTATTGAGATGCACTCATGGAAAGTTCGTCGAAAAAAATTCCTCGCAATAAATTACCGGCTCTGCTTCTGGTACTACTGGCCGTCGTCGTTTTACTCGTTGTCATCTGGCGACTGGATAGCGCGCCCGCTACTAACGACGCCTACGCTTCAGCGGATACGATTGATGTGGTTCCGGAAGTCAGCGGCCGCATTGTCGAACTGGCGGTTAGCGATAACCAGCAGGTCAAGCAGGGCGATCTGCTGTTTCGCATCGATCCCCGGACCTATGAAATGAACCTGGCGAAGGCCGAAGCTTCTCTTGCCGCGCTGGATAAACAGATTATGCTCACCCAGCGCAGCGTAGACGCGCAAAAATATGGCGCTGACTCCGTTCAGGCGACGGTCGCCAAAGCCCGCGCGGCGGCCAAACAGGCCAGCGATACCCTGCGCCGCACCGAGCCATTGCTCAAGGAAGGTTTTGTTTCCGCAGAGGATGTCGATCGCGCCAGAACGGCGCAGCGCGCCGCCGCAGCCGACCTTAATGCGGTATTGCTCCAGGCGCAACAGGCCGCCAGCGCGGTCAGCGGCATCGATGCGCTGGTTGCCCAGCGAGTCGCCGTTGAAGCAGATATCGCGCTCACTAAACTACATCTTGAAATGGCCACGGTTCGCGCACCGTTCGATGGACGGGTGGTCGCATTAAAAACCTCCATCGGCCAGTTTGCCTCCGCTATGCGTCCGCTCTTTACCCTGATTGATACCCGCCACTGGTACGTCATCACCAACTTCCGCGAAACGGAGTTGAAAAACATCCACACCGGTACACCCGCGACTATTCGTCTGATGAGCGACAGCGGCAAAACCTTCGCCGGTAAAGTCGATTCCGTCGGCTACGGCGTACTGCCTGACGACGGCGGTCTGGTGCTGGGCGGTCTGCCGCGGGTTTCCCGTTCGATTAACTGGGTTCACGTGGCCCAGCGCTTCCCGGTAAAAATCATGGTGGATAAACCCGACGCAGAGATGTTCCGCATCGGCGCATCGGCGGTCGCCACTCTCGAGCCGCAATGATGAACGCGCTTAATTACCTGCCGCTGCCGCTGGTCAAAGCGCTGGCTTTTTTTCGCGAGGAATTAAGCGAAGAGCGCCCCGGCAGAGTGCCGCAAACCATGCAGCTTTGGGTTGGCTGCCTGCTGGTGGTGCTGATCTCAATGACCTTCGAGATCCCCTTTCTGGCGCTTTCGCTGGCGGTGCTGTTTTACGGTATCCAGTCCAACGCCTTCTATACCAAATTCGTGGCGATCCTGTTCGTGGTGGCCACGGCGATGGAAATCGGCAGCTTATTTCTGATCTACAAATGGTCTTATAGCTATCCGCTCGTGCGGCTGATCGTCGCTGGCGTAATTTTGCTGGGCTGTATGTTTATGATGCGCGCCCATCGCCTGGGGCTGGTCTTCTTCGCCGTGGCGATTGTTTCAATCTACGGGCAATCTTTCCCCGGAATGCTGGATTACCCCGAAGTCGTCGTTCGTCTGACGCTATGGTGTATCGTCGTGGGACTCTACCCGACGCTGCTGATGGTACTGATCGGCGTCCTGTGGTTTCCCGCCCGCGCCGCGGATCAGATGCGCGAAGCCCTGTGCGCGCGGCTTGATGACGCCGCCAGTCGCCTGACGCAATCCGCCGAACCGCTACCTGAAAAGCGCATTGAACAGGAAGCGTTAGCGCTGCAAAAACTGAACGTCTTCTGTATGGCCGATGATGCCGACTGGCGGGCAAGAAGCGCATGGTGGCAAACCTGCGTCACGACGGTGACCTACCTTTACGCCACGCTGAACCGCTACGACGCCGCCGCGTTTGCCAAAAATCAGGCAATCGCCCCTCTACGGCAAAAGCTGCAAAGCGAAATCGCCGCCCTGCAAAACGCCATTAGCAACGGGGAAACCTGGCATAGCGAGTGGCAACTGAGCGCTGAAGAGACCGCTGCGGCACGCGAATGCGGGCTGGAGAATGCCTGTCAGATTCTGCGACAGCTGGGTCAAATGGACCCGGACACGCCGCCCGCTCCTGCAACCAAACCACCCTCCATGGCGCCGGATGCTTTCACTAATCCGAACTATATTCGTTACGCCCTGAAAACGCTGCTGGCGTGCATGATCTGCTACGTCTTTTATTCCGGCGTCGATTGGGAAGGGATTCACACCTGCATGCTGACCTGCATCATCGTCGCTAACCCCAATCTCGGCTCGTCGTATCAGAAAATGACCCTGCGCTTCGGCGGCGCATTCTGCGGCGCGGTTCTCGCCCTGCTGATGACCATTTTTGTGATGCCCTGGCTGGATAATATCGTTGAACTGCTGCTGGTGCTGGCGCCGGTTTTTCTCATCGCTTCATGGATCGCCACCGGCTCAGAACGCTCTTCATACATCGGTACGCAAATGGTGGTCACCTTCGCGCTGGCGACGCTGGAAAATGCCTTCGGTCCGATTTACGACCTGGCGGAAATCCGCGATCGCGCCTTCGGTATTATGATTGGCATCGTCGTTTCAGCGGTGCTTTACACCTTTATCTGGCCGGAAAGCGAAGCGAAAACGCTGCCGCAAAAGCTGGCGGGCGCGCTGGGTCTGCTTGGCAAATTGCTCCGCGTTCCGCGCCAGCAGGAAGCCGCCGCTCAGCGAACCTATCTGCAACTGCGCGTCGGCGTTCATGCGGCGTTGAATAGCTGCGAAGAGATCTGCGAGCGGGTGGCGCTGGAGCGCCAGCTTGACGATGACCAGCGTCTGCTGCTGGTGAAACGTAGCCAGGCGGTTATTCAGCAGGGGCGCGAAATCCTCTACGCCTGGGATGCCGCCTGGAATGACGCCCAGGCGCTGGATAATTCGCTATTGCAGGAGCGGGCCGGGCGTTTTGCCGATGCCCTGGAAAAATACGCCGCCGGGCTGGCCGCCGCAGCCAGCACGCCCCCGATCATCGAGCTTATCGACACCGCCATTTCACCCACGCTATATCAACAGGAGCAACGCGTCATGCAGCAAATGGCCCGTTTACCGGACTGGACTCGCCCGGCGCTGACGCCAGCCGAAGAGCAAGTGCAAGGAGCCGCTCAACTATGACCCGTAACCTTTCACGCTTACTACTCTGCGGCCTGCTCGGTAGCGCTACGGCGCTTTCCGGCTGCGCGCTGGTGCGCAAAGATTCCACGCCGCATCAACAGCTGCAGCCAGAGCAGATTAAGCTGGCCAGCGATATCCATCTCGCCAGCCAGGGATGGCCGCAGGCGCAGTGGTGGCGTCAGTTCAATGACCCGCAGCTGGACGCCTTAATTCAGCGCTCGCTTTCCGGGTCACACACGCTTGCCGAAGCGAAACTGCGTGAAGAAAAAGCGCAATCGCAGGCCGATCTGCTGGAAGCCGGTACGCAGCTTCAGGTTGCCGCCATGGGGATGCTCAACCGCCAGCGCGTTTCGACCAATGGTTTCCTTGGCCCGTTCGCCGACCAATCCGACAGTCGGCTCATGCCGATGGACGGCCCCTACTATACCGAGGGCACCGTTGGGCTGCTCGCCGGTCTGGATCTGGATTTATGGGGCGTCCACCGTTCTGCCGTTGCTGCGGCTATCGGCGCGCAAAACGCCGCCGTCGCCGAGACAGCCACCGTAGAGCTGGCGATCTCCACCGGCGTCGCTCAGCTTTACTACAGCATGCAGGCCAGCTATCAGATGCTCGACCTGTTGCAACAAACCCGCGAAGTCATTGAGTATGCGGTAGAAGCGCACCAGAGTAAGGTTGCCCATGGCCTGGAGGCGCAGGTGCCTTATCACGGCGCCCGAGCGCAGGTGCTGGCGGTCGATAAACAGATCGCCGCGGTAAAAGGGCAGATCGTCGAAACTCGTGAAACTCTGCGCGCCCTGATCGGCGCGGGGGCTGGCGATCTCCCTGCGATCAAGCCCGTATCTCTGCCGCGGGTGCAAACCGGTATTCCAGCTACGCTCTCCTACGATTTGCTGGCCCGACGTCCGGATCTACAGGCTATGCGCTGGTATGTCCAGGCTTCGCTGAATCAGGTGAACGCCGCGCGCGCCCTGTTCTACCCGAGCTTTGATATCAAGGCGTTCTTCGGCGTCGATTCCATTCACCTGGATAAACTGTTCGAAAACCGCAGCAAGCAGATCAACTTTATTCCTGGCCTGACGCTGCCGCTGTTTGATGGCGGACGCCTGAATGCGAACCTCGAGAGCACCCGCGCCTCCAGCAACATGCTGATTGAGCGCTATAACCAGTCGGTGCTCGACGCCGTGCGCGATGTCGCTATCAACGGCACGCGCCTGCAAACGCTGAACGATGAGCGCACAATGCAGGCTGAGCGGGTCAGCGCTTTCCGCTACACCCAGGCCGCCGCCGAAGCGGCCTATAAACGCGGGCTTAGCAGCCGTTTGCTGGCGACCGAAGCCAGACTGCCGGTGCTGGCGGAAGAGATGTCGTTACTGATACTCGATTCCCGGCGTGTAGTTCAGAGTATTCAGCTGATCAAAACGCTAGGCGGCGGCTACCAGGCGCCGGTAGCCAAAAAATAACCCTGATGCCGCGTGACGTCCGTCGCGCGGTATTTTCATCGACACGTCAAAACTGACGATAGCCTGCTTTTCGTCATCATTTCGCCCAAAAAAACGACGTATTATCAGTCGATACCCACAATGAAAACATGGCATAGAAGATGCATATTGATGGCGCGATAGCGCGTGTGCGCCAATTGATTAACTGGAGCAAGACCGATGAAAAAAGTCGTCACGGTTTGCCCGTATTGCGCATCAGGTTGCAAAATTAACCTGGTGGTCGATAACGGCAAAATCGTCCGGGCTGAGGCGGCACAGGGGAAAACCAACCAGGGTACCCTGTGTCTGAAAGGCTATTATGGCTGGGACTTTATTAACGATACCCAGATCCTGACCCCGCGCCTAAAAACCCCCATGATCCGTCGCCAGCGTGGCGGCAAACTGGAATCCGTCTCCTGGGATGAGGCGCTCGACTACGTCGCCACTCGTCTCAGCGCCATTAAAGAGAAGTATGGCCCGGACGCGATTCAGACTACCGGTTCGTCCCGTGGGACGGGTAATGAAACCAACTATGTGATGCAAAAATTCGCGCGCGCCGTTATTGGTACCAATAACGTTGACTGCTGCGCTCGCGTCTGACACGGCCCTTCGGTTGCAGGTCTGCACCAATCGGTCGGTAACGGCGCTATGAGTAATGCCATCACCGAGATCGACAACACCGACCTCGTGTTTATCTTCGGGTACAACCCGGCAGATTCACACCCTATTGTGGCGAATCACGTGATTAACGCCAAACGCAATGGGGCGAAAATCATCGTCTGCGATCCGCGTAAAATCGAAACCGCGCGCATCGCCGATATGCACATTGCGCTGAAAAACGGCTCGAACATCGCGCTGCTCAACGCCATCGGGCATGTCATTATCGAAGAGGATCTCTACGATAAATCCTTCGTCGCCAGCCGTTCCGAGGGCTTCGAAGAGTATCGCAAAATCGTCGAAGGCTATACGCCGGAGTCGGTGGAAGAGATTACCGGCGTCAGCGCTCAGGAGATCCGCGCCTGCGCCCGCATGTACGCCAACGCAAAGTCCGCCGCGATCCTGTGGGGGATGGGCGTGACCCAGTTCTATCAGGGCGTGGAGACCGTGCGTTCGCTGACCAGCCTGGCGATCCTGACCGGCAACCTCGGCAAGCCGAGCGTCGGCGTTAACCCGGTACGTGGCCAGAACAACGTTCAGGGCGCCTGCGATATGGGCGCGCTGCCGGATACCTATCCGGGCTATCAGTACGTCAAGTTCCCGGAAAATCGCGAGAAGTTCGCCAAAGCCTGGGGCGTTGAAAGCCTGCCGGAACATACCGGCTATCGCATCAGCGAGCTGCCGCACCGCGCGGCGCACGGCGAAGTGCGGGCAGCGTACATCATGGGGGAAGATCCACTCCAGACCGACGCCGAGCTGTCCGCCGTGCGTAAGGCTTTCGACGATCTGGAACTGGTTATCGTCCAGGATATTTTCATGACCAAAACCGCCTCAGCGGCCGACGTCATCCTGCCGTCCACCTCGTGGGGCGAGCATGAAGGCGTCTATACCGCAGCGGACCGCGGCTTCCAGCGCTTCTTTAAAGCGGTAGAGCCAAAGTGGGACCTGAAAACCGACTGGCAGATCATCAGCGAAATCGCCACCCGTATGGGCTATAAGATGCACTACAACAACACCCAGGAGATCTGGGACGAGTTGCGTCATCTGTGCCCGGATTTCTACGGCGCCACCTACGAGAAAATGGGCGAGCTGGGTTACGTGATGTGGCCATGCCGCGATGAGTCCGACGCTGACCAGGGGACCTCTTATCTGTTTAAAGAGAAGTTTGATACCCCGAACGGTCTGGCGCAGTTCTTCACCTGCGACTGGGTCGCGCCGATTGACAAGCTCACCGACGAGTATCCGATGGTGCTGTCGACGGTGCGTGAAGTCGGCCACTACTCGTGTCGTTCGATGACCGGCAACTGTGCGGCGCTGGCCGCGCTGGCGGATGAACCGGGCTACGCGCAGATCAACACCGCCGATGCCGAGCGTTTAGGCATTGAGGATGAAGCGCTGGTGTGGGTGAACTCGCGTAAAGGCAAAATCATCACCCGCGCGCAGGTCAGCGATCGCCCAAATAAAGGGGCGGTTTATATGACCTACCAGTGGTGGATTGGCGCCTGTAACGAGCTGGTTTCCGAGAACCTGAGCCCGATAACCAAAACCCCGGAGTACAAGTACTGCGCCGTCAACATTGAGCCGATTGCCGACCAGCGGGCCGCCGAGCAGTACGTGATTGACGAGTACAACAAGCTGAAAACCCGTCTGCGCGAAAGCGCGCTGGGCTAATCAGGCCGCCTCCCCGGAGGCGGCGTTTCGCACCTGTCCGGGCTACAGGATCCGTAGCCCGGGTAAGGCGTTTACGCCGCCCCCGGGAAACAGACGGCACGACTCTTCGGGTAAAACATAAGTATTCCCCACAAGTTCCCGTCGTTTTCTTCTCCTTCACCTGCCTTTATACTGCTCGCTATGTCCTCTACCGATAATAAAAAATGAAATACCTCTTTTTACTGCTGGTGATGGCAAGCGTCGCCGCAGGCGCCATGGAACCCGGCAGCCAATACAAACCGCAGGCCGAAGCGGGCGACCCGCGCGCGCAGTATTACCTGGCGGATACCTACGTTAGCTTCGGCGATTTTCCGCAGGCCGAATACTGGGCGCAAAAAGCTGCGGACAACGGCGACGGCGATGCGCTGGCGCTGCTGGCCCAGCTCAAAATCCGTAACCCGCAGCAGGCCGACTATCTCCAGGCGAAAGCGCTGGCGGAAAAATCCATCCAGACGGGTAGCAGGGCGGGAGAAATAGTCCTCGCCCGGGTGCTGGTAAATCAGCAGGCCGGTACGCCGAACTATCCGCACGCCATCTCCCTGTTACAGCATGCCGCCCAGGATCCGGAAAGCGACTCCGCCGTCGATGCCCAGATGCTGCTGGGGCTGATCTACGCCAGCGGCGTTCATCCGCCGGAGGATGACGCAAAAGCGACGCAGTATTTCAAAGAGAGCTCCGCCCTCTCCCGCACCGGCTACGCCGAGTACTGGGCCGGGATGCTTTTCCAGCAGGGAGAAAAAGGCTTTATCGAACCGAACAAGCAAAAAGCGCTGCACTGGCTCAACGTCAGCTGTCAGGAGGGGTTTGATACCGGCTGTGAAGAGTTCGACAGGATCAGTAAACGATAAGAAAAAGCCCGGTGCGATGTCACCGGGCCTGCTATTTTATTGCGCCGTTTTATCAAATTTGCCCAGCACTTCACGCTCATACGCCAGCGCTTTTTTGCGGTCAAATTTATGTTCCCACTTGGCGATAACCAGCACCGCCAGCGCGTTACCCACCACGTTCAGCGCGGTACGCGCCATATCGAGGATCCGGTCAACGCCGGCGATAAAGGCCAGACCTTCCAGCGGAATGCCCACGCTGCCCAGCGTCGCCAGCAGCACCACGAAGGAGACGCCCGGCACGCCGGCAATCCCTTTCGACGTCACCATCAGCGTCAGCACGAGGGTAATTTCCTGCCAGATGGAGAGGTCGATACCGTACAGCTGGGCAATAAAGATCGCCGCAATGCTCTGATACAGCGTTGAGCCATCGAGGTTAAACGAGTAGCCGGTTGGCACCACGAAGCTGGTGATCGACGCCGGCGCGCCATAGGCTTCCATCTTCTCAATAATACGCGGCAGCACGCTCTCGGAACTGGCGGTAGAGTAGGCCAGAATCAGCTCATCCTTCAGAATGCGGATCAGGGTCCAGATGCTCAGTCCGCACACCCGCGCCACGATGCCTAAAACCACCAGCGCGAAGAACAGGATCGCGAAGTAAACCAGAATCACCAGCTTCGCCAGCGGCCACAGCGAAGCGAAGCCGAAGGTCGCCACGGTCACCGAGATCAGCGCGAACACGCCGACTGGCGCATAGCGCATCACCATGTGCGTCACTTTGAACATGGTTTCAGAGATAGAGCGGAACACCGTAACCAGCGGTTCGCGGTGGGTGGCGGGCAGCGAGGAGAGGCCGAGACCAAACAGCACCGAGAAGAAGATGATCGGCAGCATGTCGCCTTTCGCCATCGAGGCCACGATATTGGTCGGTACCAGCGAGAGGATCGTGCCCATCAGGCCATGCGCGTGGCTCTGCACTTCCGCCGTGGTGTTTTGATACTTTGAAATATCCACCGCCGCCAGCTGCGACATATCGATCCCGCTCCCCGGCTGGAAGACGTTGGCCAGGGTAATCCCCAGCACGATAGCCACCGTGGTGATCACTTCAAAATAGATAATGGTTTTCGCGCCGATACGGCCCAGCTGCTTCGCATCGCCCACGCCCGCAATACCGACCACCAGGGTCGAAATAACGATCGGTACGACGATCATTTTAATCAGATGGATAAAGATATCGCCCGCCGGGGTCAGCAGATTCGAGATCAGCCAATCACGGCTTTCGGCGTGGTAATGCAGGTAACTGCCCAGAAGTATGCCCAGCACCAGGGCCAGCAAAATTTGCCAGGCCAGGCTGACTTTTGTTTTTTTCTTCACTACAGACTTCCTCAATGAAAGGCACCATTCCAGGAGGTAATGGCGCCCACTGAAAGGGGTATGAATTGTGTTGCGTTGCTTTATAGGGTTATTTAACGCGCAATATCAGTATCATTTGCACGGCATGCTGCGCAAGTCTTTAAGAACAGCGGTTTACTCTGATTTTATGCATAAACCCGCTAATATCCCCACCTTATGTTGCATAAGTATTTGTTATAAAAAATATTTAATATATTCAATTTCTATAAATCCATTTCTGAAATTATTTCACCTCAAAGTTTCATTTGATTGCTTTTCATTCAATTTATTTATTGCGTGATCTGCCCCCCAAATAGCAAACAAAGCCGCCAAAGCCCCTACTATTAACGTTTATTTGACATATATTTAACAACCTACAGGAGAAAAAAAGCCATGAGCCAAATACATAAACACCCTATTCCCGCTACTATTGCGGAACGTTGCCTGATTAACCCGGAACAGTACCAGGCGCAGTATCAGCAGTCCGTCACCGACCCTGATGCCTTCTGGGGCGAGCAGGGCAAAATCCTTGACTGGATGAAACCCTACACGCGCGTGAAAAACACCTCATTCGCGCCGGGCAATATTTCGATTAAATGGTACGAAGACGGCACGCTGAACCTCGCCGCTAACTGCCTCGATCGCCATCTGGCGGAGCGCGGCGACCAGACGGCCATCGTCTGGGAGGGCGATGACGCCAGCCAGAGCAAAAACATCACTTATCGCGAGCTACACCGCGATGTCTGCCGCTTTGCCAACGTCCTGCTCGATCTCGGCATTAAAAAGGGCGATGTTGTCGCTATCTATATGCCGATGGTGCCGGAAGCGGCGGTGGCCATGCTGGCCTGCGCCCGCATCGGCGCTATCCATTCGGTGATTTTCGGCGGCTTCTCGCCGGAAGCGGTCGCCGGACGTATTATCGATTCAAACTCCCGCCTGGTGATCACCGCTGATGAAGGGCTGCGCGCCGGTCGCGCGATCCCGCTGAAGAAGAACGTCGATGACGCGCTGAAGAATCCGAACGTCAAAAGTATCGAAAATGTGGTGGTGCTCAAGCGTACCGGCGGCAAAATCGACTGGCAGGAAGGGCGCGACCTGTGGTGGAGCGATCTGATTGAGAAAGCCAGCGCGGAACACCAGCCTGAAGAGATGAACGCCGAAGATCCGCTGTTCATCCTGTATACCTCCGGTTCCACCGGTAAGCCAAAAGGCGTGCTGCACACCACTGGCGGCTACCTGGTCTATGCGGCCTCAACTTTTAAATACGTGTTCGACTACCATCCGGGCGACATCTACTGGTGTACCGCCGACGTCGGCTGGGTCACCGGTCACAGCTACCTGCTGTATGGCCCGCTGGCCTGCGGCGCGACGACGCTGATGTTCGAAGGCGTACCGAACTGGCCGACCCCGGCGCGCATGTGCCAGGTGGTGGATAAGCATCAGGTCAACATTCTTTATACCGCCCCTACGGCGATCCGCGCGCTGATGGCGGAAGGCGATAAGGCTATCGAAGGTACCGACCGCTCTTCCCTGCGCATACTCGGCTCCGTCGGCGAACCGATTAACCCGGAAGCCTGGGAGTGGTACTGGAAGAAAATCGGCAACGAGAAGTGCCCGGTGATGGATACCTGGTGGCAGACCGAAACCGGCGGCTTTATGATCACCCCGCTGGCCGGCGCCATCGAGCTAAAAGCCGGCTCCGCCACGCGTCCCTTCTTCGGCGTCCAGCCGGTGCTGGTAGATAATGAAGGCACGCCGCTGGAAGGTGCGACCGAGGGCAACCTGGCGATCGCGGACTCCTGGCCGGGTCAAGCGCGCACGCTTTTTGGCGACCACGAACGCTTCGAGCAGACCTATTTTTCCACTTTTAAAAATATGTACTTCAGCGGCGACGGCGCGCGCCGTGACGAAGATGGCTACTACTGGATCACCGGTCGCGTCGATGACGTGCTGAACGTTTCCGGCCACCGTCTGGGTACCGCCGAAATTGAATCGGCGCTGGTGTCGCATCCGAAAATCGCCGAAGCGGCGGTGGTCGGCATTCCGCATAACATTAAGGGCCAGGCCATCTATGCCTACGTGACCCTCAACCATGGCGAAGAACCGACGCCGGAGCTCTACGCCGAGGTACGCAACTGGGTACGTAAAGAGATCGGACCGCTGGCGACGCCGGACGTGCTGCACTGGACCGATGCCTTACCGAAAACCCGTTCGGGCAAAATTATGCGCCGTATTCTGCGCAAAATTGCCGCGGGCGATACCAGTAATCTCGGCGATACCTCAACGCTTGCCGATCCGGGCGTGGTGGAAAAACTGCTCGAAGAGAAGCAGGCCATCGCGATGCCATCGTAAACCAACCGATCCCCTACACCCTCTCCCCTTCGGGGGAGAGGACATAAATACATACTCCCGAAGGATTTCAGGTAGCAGGAATGCGGTAAACAGGCTGATTCCCGACAGTTAGCTGCCGGGCGGATGAGTGTTGCCGACGACCGGCGCGTGAATGACAAAAGGGAACCTCTGGAGACGCTACGATGAACGATCAGATTTGTCAGCGGATAGAAAATAGTGCGCATTTTAAGGAGCTTGTTGCAGCCCGGCAAAGGTTTGCCGCCATCCTGTCACTGATTATGCTGGTGATATATGTGGGCTTTATTCTGCTTATCGCCTTCGCCCCTGGCTGGCTGGGCACACCGCTGCATGCGGGCACCAGCGTCACCCGGGGTATTCCGATTGGTATCGGCGTGATCGTTATCTCTTTCGTATTAACCGGAATATACGTCTGGCGGGCAAATGGTGAATTTGATCGGCTGACGAAGAGCATTCTCAGCGAGGTTAAAGCATCATGAAGAAAGTCCTGACGGCGCTCGCCGCCACGCTCCCTTTTACCGCCAATGCCGCGGATGCTATCACCGGCGCGGTACAGCGCCAGCCGACCAACTGGCAGGCGATTATCATGTTCCTGATATTCGTCGCCCTGACGCTCTATATCACTTACTGGGCGTCAAAACGCGTACGTTCGCGCAGCGATTACTACACCGCGGGCGGCAATATCACCGGTTTCCAGAACGGGCTGGCGATTGCCGGCGACTTTATGTCAGCGGCCTCGTTCCTCGGCATTTCCGCGCTGGTTTACACCTCCGGCTACGACGGGCTGATCTACTCGCTCGGTTTCCTCGTCGGCTGGCCGATCATTTTATTCCTGATCGCCGAACGCCTGCGTAACCTCGGGCGCTATACGTTTGCCGACGTGGCGTCCTATCGTCTTAAACAGGGGCCGATTCGCACCCTCTCCGCCTGCGGTTCGCTGGTGGTGGTGGCGCTCTATCTGATCGCCCAGATGGTCGGCGCGGGTAAGCTTATCCAGCTGCTGTTCGGCCTCAACTACCACATTGCGGTCGTCCTGGTCGGCGTGCTGATGGTGCTCTACGTGCTCTTTGGCGGCATGCTCGCCACCACCTGGGTGCAGATTATCAAAGCGGTCCTGCTGCTTTTCGGCGCCAGCTTTATGGCCTTTATGGTGATGAAGCACGTCGGCTTCAGCTTCAATAATCTGTTCAGCGAAGCGATGGCGGTCCACCCGAAAGGCGCAGCGATTATGAGCCCAGGGGGACTGGTGAAAGACCCGATATCGGCGCTGTCGCTCGGCCTCGGGCTGATGTTCGGTACCGCGGGCCTGCCGCATATTCTGATGCGTTTCTTCACCGTAAGCGACGCTAAAGAAGCGCGTAAGAGCGTGTTTTACGCCACCGGTTTTATGGGTTACTTCTATATTCTGACCTTTATCATCGGCTTCGGCGCGATCATGCTGGTGGGGGCGAATCCAGCGTTCAAAGATGCGGCCGGTCAGCTTATTGGCGGCAACAACATGGCGGCGGTGCATCTGGCGGACGCGGTCGGCGGCAATCTGTTCCTCGGCTTTATCTCGGCCGTCGCCTTCGCTACCATTCTGGCGGTGGTGGCCGGTTTAACGCTGGCGGGCGCTTCGGCGGTCTCTCACGACCTGTACGCGAACGTGTTCCGTAAAGGCGCGACCGAACGTCAGGAGCTGAAGGTCTCGAAGATTACCGTGCTGATCCTTGGCGTAGTGGCGATTCTGCTGGGCATTCTGTTCGAGAATCAGAACATCGCCTTTATGGTCGGCCTGGCGTTCTCCATCGCCGCCAGCTGTAACTTCCCGATTATCCTCCTGTCGATGTACTGGTCGAAGCTGACCACCCGCGGGGCGATGATTGGCGGCTGGCTGGGTCTGCTGACCGCGGTGATACTGATGGTCCTCGGCCCAACAATCTGGGTACAGATCCTCGGTCACGAGAAGGCGATATTCCCGTATGAATATCCGGCACTGTTCTCTATCGCCGTTGCCTTCATCGGTATCTGGTTCTTCTCCGCCACCGATAATTCCGCGGAAGGATCGCGCGAGCGCGAGCTGTTCCGCGCCCAGTTTATCCGTTCGCAGACCGGGATTGGTATCGAGAAAGGTCAGGCGCATTAATCACACCGGTTCCCCGGCCCGATGGTCGGGGAACGCTTTACTCTAATTATAGCTAAAGGTTATCGTTCCGCTGGCATTGGCCGTTCCCGGTGTTATTTCAGAGCCGGTTTTATAATAGTTAGTCGAAAATACCAGCTGGTTCGATGCCGCAGCTCCACCGGTGTTAGCAGGATCGGCGAATATCGTATAACCAGCCTCTGCGCCGGGATTCGTCACCGTCGTTCTGTTGACGGCATCGAAGACCCTGTATGTAGAATTGTTTACGGATAGCGGCGCGCCGTTGATATTCAACTGCACCCCCACGCCGGTCGCGACATTGTCGCCAGGCGTTAACGCAATCACGGTATGATCAGGGTTATCACCTTCCGCTTCTGTCGCCGTAATACGCATCGTCACGTTGGTTCCTGGCTCGCAGCTCAGGGTAAGCGTTTGCTGAGCAAAACCGGCTTTAGCAGAGAGATTGAACGCGTTCGAGTTAACTGAGCCCATCGGAAAATTCAGCGCGGTTGTGCTCGCTGTACAGCCCATCGGCGTCAGCTGGATTTTTGTCGTACCGCTCACGTGCAGTTGGGAAATAACCATCAACTTATTGTCATCTCTAATCGAAACCGATGAGACGGGATCCTTCAATGTCAGGGCGCTATTGCTGGCTATCGCTCCGCCAGTAGCAACCAGCTGCAGCTGATATTTTGGCGTATAATTTGTGCTGGCCCAACTATCAAGAAATCCAGTTGGTTTTCCCAAATACATATCTGCATCACCGATATAATGTTGGCTATAATCGGCATTAAAATCATCAGAATCGCCATTATATTCCCCGGTAATATTTAACCACACTTTTACCCGCAGACCGATACCTGGTACGTTAGTCGAATATATTCCATCGCTAACAGATGAGACGATATTCCCGGAAGACCATGCAAATTGAGCGTATATATTCCCTTGACAGTTAAGCACGCTGGTTTGCGAACGCGTTATTTGCCCTGAATCATAAAGAATCGTTCCTGCCGAGTAGCTTCCCGCATTAATCAATATTTTTTCAGGTAGATTCGTCATCGACACATCGCCATAATTAGTGCCCGTATCGCATGACCAGCCATAAATAGGGAAGCCTAACGCCAGTAGTAATAAAATAGTCTTAAACATATCTTTCCCTGCACGTTATGCATTATTTGTAAGACACATTAAATGTCGCGGCATAAATTACGTCCCCGGCAGTTATCTGGCCATAGGGGGTATACATTCTGGCAATCATGTCAAAAGTGTGACCGCCCTCGCCGTCACTGAATGTGTAGATATATTGATCACCTGGCCCCAGAGACTTTGAATCCTTGAGGCTAAATAGCTGTAAACCAACGCCTTTCGCTCCGCTACTATCGGTCTGGGCATTTTTATATATCATTGAATAAGTACTATCATACCCCGAGCCGCTGAAGGTAATAGTGACCGAGGCTGTACCTTGAGCGCAATTTTCAAACTGAAGATAAACAGGGACGTTTTCGCTATTAGCGCCCGCTTTTCCGGTCATATGTTGATAAGATACCGTACCTAAGTCGATATTTTCAGACGGTTTTATCGACACCTCACAGGAGGGTTCTTCTATCGTGCCGGTAACATTAAAATTCACGGTGCTATTGGCATCATAGGCCCAGGCCGCAGCGCTCACGAAGAGCTGAATAGTACAGCATAATACCAAAAGAGCGATATTCCTCGCCCGTGAAGCGTACTTCATTCCCGCCGTTAAAATAGGGTGTCTATTCATAGATTACTCATCGACAGTTCGCCTGATAAAAAATAATATCGTCGGTTGATTTATTGCCTGAAAAATCATAATTAAAACGGCATTGGGAATTCTGTTCATCGCCCCATTTCACCAACATGCGGCCTTTTTCTGGTAGACCCGTCAGATAGACCTGCCCGGCATCACCCACAATAGCGCTTCTGCTCTCTTTAGCATCCTGGCTTTCATCACTCAGTGAAACGATCGCGCCAAAAGGCACTTCTTTGTTACCAAAGCGCAGGGTCATCATTGCCTTATAGCCAATCCAGGTATCATATTTAACCTTGACGATAGCGTTACGCGTCGGTACCACCGTTCTGACGATGTTATCAATTTCCGCTCCTGAGACCTGCTGCTCATCAAGGGAGAGACTATTTTCGTGATAGGGCCGGACAAAAGGCACGACAGCGTATCCGGCGGAATCGGTCATGACGTTGGTCTGGCCGCGTACCGCCACATCGCTGACGCCGGGGGCTTCAATCAGCGCCACGCTCTCTCCAAGATAACGGGATAGCGTTATTCCACCGGAGTGCGCGAGCATCCCGCCGCGCAGCGAGTAATTATAGTGAGAGCTATAGCTGTCATAGCCATATCCGGCGGCCACCTCGCCTTTAGACCCCTGGTAGTTCAGGTTGACGTTGCCTGAGGTGCTCTTGTCGCTGGCGTTGTACCCTTCCTGCACATTCCAGTTCAGAGATCGGTCCGCAAAAGCCGCGCCGCTCAAACCAAGGCTGTGGGTAGTGTCCCCCATCCGGCTGCTGTTCATGTTGTAGTTGGCTGAGGTATTCGCGCCAAACGGTACGCTCACCGTGAGCGAGATAATATTATCGCTGGATGGCGAACTGTCGCTGTTCTGGCTGGAGCTTTGCACATTTCGGTTATAGGAGTAGTTGATGAAATATGACACCTGCCCAAGGGTATTGCTGTAACTGACACCCAGTGACTCCATACGTGAATCATCCCAGTAAGACTCGCTTACCAGCGACAGGGAGAGTGAACCAAAGCCTGAGAGAATCTGCGAGGCCGAGGCGTCAAAACGATTTTTCGTCCGCCCGTTTGATGAACAACAGCTGCTATTAGCTGTCGCGTTATCGATGAAATTCTGCAAAGAGTAATAACCATGCGTTGAATAGCGATACCCTGCGACGGAAAAGTTGGTTCCCGTTAATGGAAAGTCTTTACTAAACCGCACGCGGTAAGACTGCCCCTCGCTGGAAGAGGTTTTATCCGCTTCCGGGTTTTCTTTTATCTCAGCCCAGGACTGGGAAGCATCAAATGAGAGCGCGCCGACAGAACCCAGATTAAACCCGGCCCCCAGCAGCGCATTGCTATATTTATCTTCCAGCTGCTGAAAACCACCGTACAGCGTGACGTTGCTCAATGCCCCCCAGGCGACGGTAGACTGCAGGAAATTGAATTCTTTTCCGCCTGAGCTTCCGGAGCGAGTTTTCCCGCTGCTGAAAGCATATTCTACCTGCCCCTCTCGCTGCAGAATCGCCAGCGAGGCAAAAGGCACAACAAAGCTCTGTTCACTACCATCAGATTCTTTCACCTTAACAAAGAGATCGCCCGCGCTCCCGGTGGGGTAAAGGTCGTTTATCTCGAATGCTCCAGGAGAGACCGTGGTTTTATAGATGCTGTATCCGTTCTGATAGACCGTAACGTCCGCCGTAGTACGGGCGATCCCTTTTATCACGGGAGCAAAACCATTCATGCTGTCCGGCAGCATCTCTTTATCAGAGTTCAACTGCAAACCGCTGAAGCTAATGCTGTCAAAGATGCCTGATGAAGTATAAGTCTGCCCTAATATCAGTTGGCCTTTCAGGGCATGGATATCGCGAGAAATATAGCTATAGACGGAGTCCCACTGGTTGCCGTCCTCATTATGATTAAGGGTACTGTAATTGCGTAAACGCCACGGCCCTACGTTCAGCCCCGGCTGCAAGCTGACAAACTGGCTGGATGTCGATTCACCACCGTGCCGCGGATCGGTTTTTTGCCCGGAAATGTTGTAATTTAGCAGCCCGGCAGTGATACCCTGCTGCCACAGGCTTTCCGGGACGTAACCCTGCGGACGGTGCCGCAGGGCGACCTGCGGTAATGTAAAATCGATTCGCTGGCGTGGAAGCAAGACCGAGGTCTCCCATCCCGGGATCGCAGACAATTTTGCGCATTCAGAGCCCGCCACCGTGAGCGCAGGGTAGTCTTCAACTTTAATCGACCAATCTTTCAGGTGCGCTACGCTGATACAAGGCTGAGCAGAAGCGCCATCACCTTCATTTTGCGGCTTAAAAACGATAGATTCAGAGGTAATAAATTTTTCGTTAATATAGACATCGAGGTTATATTTACCGGGAGGCACGCTTGCCTGGGAAATATAGGATAAATCTACGACTGATGCGCCGGTTTCATTGACTTCAAGTAAGTGGGGATTAAAATATTCCCCAGCGGAAGTCGATAACGGAAATGCGCCAAGACAGCAGAGGATGGCGACATAGCTGCTTTTCAAGAAAAATGCATGATTCCATCTTACGTTATTGGATGATGGCGGTATATTTCGGCCCTGACATACCATAATCATTGATCACACTCCATGTGACTTCTCTTTTCCCAGACGAAGTTGCACTTGCTACCGGTATTTTTATTGTTGAATAAGGAGCGACAAACCACGCCTCAGGTAGCGCCTTGCCATTAATATAAATTGCGGAGAAATTCATATATAATGGAGAGTTATTTTTCACCTTGATTTCTCTTCCTTCACTGGACCACTGCAGTTTTTCAGAGAAATTTTCCGGAATCGCGTTTTTTAGGGCTGCGGGCCGATAAATAAGCTTAATCCGGGAATTAATTGCAAATTGCACCATGTTTTTGTCTGGTTCGTTGTCCATAGCAGGAATCCCTTTAACGTTGAGCCAAAACATAGATTCCCGATCTTCCGGCAGGGGTTTACCCGAGCGGAGAATGCGAACAAACCCCTGCTCGCCCGCTTTCAATCTGAACAGAGGGGGGGTAGTAATAAATGAATCTTTCGCAGGTGAGGTATCATCAACGATAGAGATCCAGGATTGCACTATATTTGTTACATTATCTTTATTTTGAACAGATACCGTCGTGGTCTTTTTTGTTCCATCGAAAATAACTCGCGTACCGCCAACGACCACGCTCGCCTGCGATACTGAAATGCAGAAAAAAAATAAGACAAAGCATAATAATCTGTTCATAACCGTGTCCAAACAGGGAAAGCAGTTGCTTTCCCTTTATGTATTTATCACTTAATCAATAATAGGTGACGTTATAAGTTACTGTTGTACTTACCGGACCTTTAGTTGGGTCGGCGGCGCCAGACTTAGCCATTTTTACGGTAAACGGAACGGTGGCTTCGCCAGTGGAAATATCCACATCAGAACCTTCGGTATTGTTCTTCTGTAAATTTCCGGCGTTATCAAAAATAGCGACAGCAACATTGGTAGCTGGAGACACTGAAGCCTGGTTTTTAAAATAATCACTATTGTAAGAATCTGCTTCACCACCAAAGGTAATTTTGGCTTTAGTCAGTGCACCAGCATCCGTAGGGCAGCCGGTCAAAGTAAAAGAGAAACTCTTTGCTGCGCTATAGGTGTTAGCTTTTAAATCTGCTACCGAAACAGTGCCCATTTCAATAGCTGTAACGCCATTATCGATAGTAGCGGTACAAGTCGTATCGGCAACGGTTCCGGTGAACTTTATGGTGTTATCCGCATGAGACATTGCAACCAGAGAGCATCCTGCAGATAAGGCCAAGATTTTAGCTAACGTTTTCACATTGGTTTTCATTTGTATTCCCCTATTTATCCAGATGAACAATCAATCCATCAATTGTTTATGGGCATATATTAGCGAATGAGATTGGATACCAACTTAACTACCGCCGGTATATTTTAGGGGAATGAATCGCTTGCATTATATTCACTAAAATACAAGAGCTTTACTTCCACATGAATCCATTCATTAATAAAAGCTCACAGCCCAAATATAACTCAACGCAGGGAAATCCTCAAGAATGAGATAAGGTGTCCTTCAGGATCATAAATAGTTCACATTAATAACCATTAAATATAATTTAAAAATAATCAAATAAAATCAGGTGATTATAAATCTCACATATTCACATAAAAAATATCACAATTAATATAAATTCAAATAACAAATAAATGCCTTCAAAAATGACACATTTAGTTACAAATAAAACGTAAAGTCATTAAGAATATTCGTGAACACATTTAAGAATAAAACACCAGCGCATCCAAATGCTATCATCCACGCAACTGATTGAATTATTACCGCTAAAAGAAAAATAACGCATAGTGCTAAACTTCGTCATTAGAAGCATTCAAAAAATCACCCCTCATCAGGCTCATCTGCCAAAAAGAGCTCAATGATGTCAGAACAGCGCCCAGCGTACCAACGGCGCCGCCAGCACCATGACTACCCCGGAAAGCATCATCACCAGGCTGGCGATGACGCCCTCCTGCGGCCCCAGTTCATAAGAACGCGCGGTACCAGCGCCGTGCGATGCCGCGCCAAACCCTGCCCCTTTGGCCATCCCCTCGCGGATAGAAAGACGCAGAAACAGCACATCGCCCACCGCCATGCCAAATACCCCGGTAACCACGACAAACAGAGCGACTAAATCAGGCTGGCCGCCCAGCGGTTTGGCTGCCGCCAGCGCGAAGGGCGTGGTAACCGAACGTACCGCCAGGCTGCGCTGGATCTCATCGGGCAAGGTAAACAGTCGCGCCAGCCACACCGAACTGGTGACCGCGACAACCGATGCGGTCGTCACTCCGGCAGTCAGCGACATCCAGTGGCGCTTAATGATCGCCAGATTGTCATACACCGGTACGGCAAAAGCGATCGTCGCCGGCCCCAGAAGCCACAGCAGCCAGTGGGCCTCTCCCATATAGCATTGATAAGAGATATGACCGAAAATCAGCAATATGACCAGCAGAATCGGGGTAAAAACTAGCGGCATCAAGGGCAGTTTATGGAAGCGACGATAAAGCCGCTTGTTGGAAAAATAGAGGCCCAGCGTGACCAGAAGACACAGGACGCTTAGCTGAAAATCACTCATGTTTCATCCTGCTCACTTCATAGCGATATACTTTATCAACCACCCACGCCGTTGCGCCCAGCACCATCATGGTACTTAAGCCAATCACCAGAAAGATGCGCCAGCCATCAACCATCAGCAACTGCGCGTAGTTAACGACCGCCACCACCGCCGGCACGAAAAACAGCAGCATCTCCGCCAACAGCCAGCGGGCGCCGGCCCGTACCCAGTTTAGGGGGATAATGCGGCAAACAATCAGCGCCAGCAGCATCAGCATGCCGACCAGATTCGCCGGAAGCGGCAGATGCAGCCAGTTAACTAAATATTCAGCGCAGACAAACAGTCCGGCGTAGATCAGGACCTGAACCGGTACCTGCAGGCGTTGCATAATACAAGGCGTCACGCGAGCCAGCGCAAAGGCCATGAGCGGCATTCCATAAAAAGAAGACAGGCGGGCAGTATAGAGAGCCGCCAGCCCCGGCAGAAATGAATTAAAATCATCACAGGTATAGTCTCAGGGAATAATTATGGATATTCGAACGCTGCGCTATTTTGTCGAGGTCGTTCGCCAGCAAAGCTTTACCCGCGCGGCGGAAAAACTATTCGTCACGCAACCCACCATCAGCAAAATGCTAAAAAATCTGGAAGATGAGCTGAGCTGCACCCTGCTGATCCGCGACGGGCGCAGGCTGCTGCTGACCGATACCGGAAGGGTGGTTTTCGAGCGCGGGCAGGCTATTCTTGGCGAATTTCATCAGCTGGAGTCGGAGCTAAGCGATATAAATCATCTGCATAAAGGCGTGCTGCGCCTCGGCATCCCACCGATGGTCGGGATGCTGATGGCTGAACCAATTAGCCGCTTTCGCCAGCGCTATGCGGGCGTCGAGCTGAAAATCGCCGAATTTGGCGGGCTGACCGTGCAGCAAGCGGTAAGCAACGGCGAGCTGGATTTAGCCATGACGGCGCTCCCCGTTGACGAGGCCAGCGGCCTGACCACGCTATCTCTGTTCAGCCATCCGCTCTGCGTGCTGACGCCGAGGACGGCGCAGTGGGAAAGCATTGCGTCATTGTCGCCAGAAGCGCTCGCCGCGTATCCGCTGGTGATTTACAACGAGGATTTCGCCCTCAGCCAGCAGCTGATGCGGCTATTTGCTCAACATGACGTCAAGCCGCGCATCGCCGTGCGCAGCGGACAGTGGGATTTTCTGGCCGCCATGGTGCAGACAGGGATTGGCGTTGCGATTTTGCCGGAACCGATTTGCCAGCGTCTCGACCCGCGGAGCTTTTGCTGGATCCCATTACAGAGCGAGCTGCGCTGGGAGCTGGGAATGATTTGGCGGGAAGGCGTGTATATGTCGCACAGCGCGCGGGCGTGGCTGGAATGTAGTAAGGCATTTTGGTTGAGCGACGATATCGCTGGATAGATCTTGTGGGAAGCATACCTTTCGCCAAAAGCTCGGCAGGTATGCTGCGCTAGCCTGCCTTTATCCGATTCGAATAACGGGTTTAATGGTTTTCCCACACTCGCTATCGTGAGCAGCCTGGTTAATCTCCTCGAAGGGATAAAAACGTATCAGCTTATCAATGGGGAAACGCCCTTGCACATACAGCTCAACCAGCTGCGGGATAAATATATCCGGGATGCTGTCGCCCTCAACGATGCCGCGCAATACCTTGCAGTTTTGCATCACATCATTCATATCCAGCGCGAACGTGGTCCCGGTTTTTGAGGCGCCGACAATACCGCACATACCACGTGGGCGTAGCGCCTCAACGGCGGCGCGGACAATCTCAGGCCGCCCGGTAGACTCCAGGCTAAAGTCAACGCCATCGCCAGTGATATGCCGGATAGCTTCAACGGGATCTTCTTTCTTACTGTTAATCACATGCGTTGCACCCAGCTCACGCGCTAATGCCAGGCGCTCCTCAACCACGTCAATGACGATGATAGTTGTTGCCCCGGCGACGTAGGCAGCCATGACGCCGCTTAATCCCACCGTTCCGCCGCCAAAGGCGGCAAAAGAGCTTCCGGCTGCTACTTTTAATGTATTCAACACCGCTCCGGCGCCGGTCTGGATACCGCAACCCAACGGCCCAAGCAGCTCCAGCGGCGCATCCGGGCGAACCTTAACAAGATTACGCTGATCGACCACGGAGAACGCGGCGAAAGATGACTGGCCGAAAAAGCGATCGTGCAGCGTTTGGTTGCCATGGTGGCATAGCGCATGGCTGCCATCACTACGCTGGCCGGAAAAATTCAGGGCATTAAAGTTTTGACAACTGGCCGGCACGCCCTCAAGACAAGGACGGCAAGCGCCGCAGGATAAAAACGTCAGTACGACATGATCGCCGGGGACCACTTTTTGTACTTCCGCCCCGACGGCCTCCACCACTCCTGCCCCTTCATGGCCCAGCACGATAGGCTGCGGGATCGGATAGAGCCGATCGCGGGCAACCATATCGGTATGGCACATCCCCGTCGCCACGATACGAACAACGACCTCATGAGGCTGAAGCGAATTTAACTGGACGGTTTCCAGTTCAAAAGGGCCGCCCGGCTGACGGACAACGGCAGCCTTAAACGATCCCGGTAAAGCGCAATGCTCGGTCATACAATCTCCTTAATTAACCTTCCCCAAAGCCAGAAGAGAACGCGTCGTCATCTCTGGCATACCACCGCCAGCAACAAGGCGGCGGCCGCCAGTCAGGTATTATTTCCGGAGAATGACGTCAACCAGCACCGAACGCTTCTGAGTACGAATAATATTGACGGCTTCCTCCAGGGTATCGAGTAAGTCCTCAGCGCGATCTACCTTCATCGCGGCCGCGCGGCTTGATGCAGCGATAGCTGCCAGATCGGGCGATAACGTAAATGATGTCGCCGGAACCTTATCCATTTTCGCCGCATAGCCGTCCGGATATAGCGCCAGCGTTCCACCGGCCACCGCGCCCCATCCAGCGTTATTGCCAACGACAACCAGCACGGGAAGCTTCATTACCTCGGCAATGTGATGGCATACCGCGGGATTGGAAAACAGATAAGAACCATCGCCAACGGCGGCGATCACTAATTCATCGCGATTGGCTAGCTGTAATCCCAGGGCGATAGGGAATGCTTCACCCAGTCCGCCGGAGAGCGCTTCCTGATAATAGCTTTCCGGCTGAATGAAGTTGGCGAACTGCGGTAATGTGGTTAATTCAGATGTGATTTTACCGTTGTATTTATTAGCCAGCGCTCCCAGACAATAGCTTAACCATGGCTTGCCGATAGGCCCTGCGTTTGCGGAATCAACAACGTTATCTCTTGTGGTTCTTTCTTTTTTATTATGCGCAGCGACATGGGAATAGCGCTCCTCGACGCTCGCGCTTTTCTCCGCCAGATAAGGTTTTAATGCATTATCCAGTAATTTGAATATCGTATCCGTTTCACCAGCCAGGTTAACATCAGATTGATACCCGCGAACCGGGTAGCGTGAGAAGAGCGGGTCGGGACCAATTTGAATAACCTTGCAGTCCGGATTAACGTTCATACTCTCAATCATCCAGGGCGCCTGCGAGTCAATGACGATGACCACATCCGCTTTTGACAACCAGTAAGCTGGCTCATTGCCGGCATACATCGGATGGGCAGCGGAAATGGTCACCTCGGTCCCCCAATATTCCACCACCGGAATCGCCCACTGTTCGACGAAGGTGCTAATCAGGTCGAAGGCTTGCCGGGTCCTTGCGCCTCTTTGCGAGAAGATAACCGGGTGCCTGGCGTTGGCAATCAGCGTGGCAGCCATTGACAGCGAGTCCGGAGCCGGGGAAAAACTTATCGGCTGCTGGGAGGGCCGGCAGTTCAGGGCGGCCGAGTCGGTGGCAAAAGTTTCGCACAAAGGCTCGCGTGGCAAGCTTAAATAAACCGGTCCTTTGGGCAAAGAGTTCGCAATCGCCCAGGCGCGATCGACATGTTCCCCGGCCTGATCGGCATAACGCAATTCAAAATCCCATTTAACCGATTCACGAACCAGCGCGGCCTGATCGCGCATTTCCTGGCCATAGCCGATAGGCGTATTCCGACAGCCGAAATGAGAATGTTCACTGATGGGCGTGCGCCCGCCAAAAATGATTACCGGTATATTACTATTGGCAAGATTAATAATCCCGCATGCGGCATTAGCCAACCCGACATTCGTATGCACCATCACAGCTTGCACTTTACCGGTTGCCAGATAGTATCCATGGGCCATGCCAATCGCGGCGTTTTCATGCGGGCAAACAACAAATTCAGGAACCAAACACCCTTCGCTTTTTAAGCGAGAGTAGGCCTCAACCATCGGCGGATAATCCGTTCCTGAATTGATAAAGATGAATTCAACGCCAAGCGCCTGCAAACGATATAATATCATTTCCGCGGCAGATATATTAATTAATTGCATATTCTCACCTGATTATTCTATCTGCATAATTAAAAGGTTAACAGGATGAATCCACCCATGGTCAGGATCGAGGCAATAATACTCAACGCCATGGTCGAGGCCATTTCTTGTTCACCCGTTTTATATTGCATTGCAATAATGATAGCAATCGATCCCACTGGAATAGCCATCGTCAATACGACTTCTTTAATTTGCTCCATTGAGAAACCGAGGCCGACCAGCGCGAAATAACACAGTCCGGGAACGATAATATTTCTGGCTATAACGGTAATAATAGTAGGCAGCGTAATCACTACACTACGCGCATAGAGCACAATACCCGCCGAGAACAGCGCCAGTCCCCCGGTTGCTTTACCCAATAATCCTAACGACATGGCCACGGTCTCGGGAATATGGATATCCATTATCACGAGAATAAGAGCCAGAACCGGCGACCAGACTACCGGCTGTTTAATAGCATTAATCACGCTAGAGATAAACGATGTATTATTTTTGTCGCCGGAAGCATACGACATTAATATCATAACCAGCGGAAGTTGAAAAACGTTTTGCGTAATGCTTGATACCGTAATCAGCGATGCGCTTACCGTGCCAAATAAAAAAGCCAGCACCGATGTCCCAATAAAAGGAACGGCAGGAGAACCAATCGCCAGCGCCTGCAGCGTGCTTAAAGAGAGATCCCGCCTGCAGATATAACGCGCAACAAGCAATGGAATTAAAAAACTTACAATTAGCGCAACGATAATCGCGGCGGCAACAGGCCCCATATTCATAACAATACTACGCGGGGTCATCACCATATTACTAAAAATACTAAGGGGGAGAGCATAGAGCATGACGAGTTTATTTATCGCGCCAGCCTGCTCCCAAGCAAAATCTTTTCTCTTACCGCTGATGTAACCAAGCAAAACGGTTACTATTACAGGCAAGATGGCACCAAGAATTAAGAGAATACTGTTATTTGTCATAGTGTCATTTCTCTTCAGAACCGATTTTCAGGTATATGTGATTTAAAACCGAACAGATTAAAACTCTTACTAAGGACTCCTTCCCGCTATCGCCATGATACTTCCCTCGCAGGCACACATTGTATTCTTACGCGTCAGGCATGAATATAAGATTACAATGAGCAATTAATTAGTTTAATGAATAATTACCCATCACTTTCAGGAAAATTTATTTTCTTGATGCTGTCTACATAATTTTCATTGATAGTAATATAGAATAAAATTGATATACAATGCGAAAACGTACCGTTTAATGAGTATTTGACATGTCTATAAAAATGAAGCAAATACAGGCATTTATCATGGTATCCTCAGAGGGTAACCTCACTCTTGCGGCAAGCAAACTTGGAATAACGCAATCTGGCCTGAGCCGACTGTTATCCGGCCTTGAGTCAGATTTGAATGCCACGCTATTTGAACGGCATAAGCATGGGGTCTCACTGAGCGAGCTGGGCACGGCCTTTTTACCTCATGCCATTACCTTAATGAACACCGAGCGAAAAGCGCGCCAGGAACTGGATCTTATTAATGGTTCAGGGAAAGGAATAGTCAGAGCCGGCTGCGTATCCAGTTTTCTATCCAGCCATTTTATCGAGAAAGTAAACAACTTCCATCAGGCCTTTCCTGATATTTATATTAAGATCCAGGATCGCATAGATTCAGAGCTTTTTAAATCATTATTAACTCATGACATCGATATCGCCATATGCGGCCCGTTGCCGCATAATGATAAAATCATCGAGCGTGGAAAAATAAACTTCACGGATAGCATACAGATTATTTCGCGTAGCAACCATCCGTTACAGGGCAAAAAAAACTTGAAATTACAGGATACTGAAGAATATTCGTGGATTATGCCGCCAAACGATAGTACCCCTATGCAGATATTAACCGAAGTCTATCATGATAATAACATGACGCCGCCAAAACCGATTATCGAATGCTCTTCATCATCCGCGATAAAATCCCTCATATGCAACAGTGATTTATTAACCTCGATGCCAGCCCCGATATATCACCTCGAACTTACCGCCGGCCTAATTAAACCGCTAGCAATTGAAAATACCATTTTCATAAGAGATTTCTTTATTTATACTCATTTTGGCATTCTTTCTGAAACCTCTAAAAAATTCATCCAGTTTCTAAAAAGATAACGCCTTTATTTTATTCACTACTCTGCAATTACGCAGATCTTCTAATCTGCCAGGCACTCCCTTTCTTCGCACCGGCAAATAAAATCCGTGATGATAGCGTACATAATGTTGCGGGCTCATCGGCTAGCGCATCGTGAAATCCCGGTTCCCCGAGCGGCGAAGGCCATCGGGGAACCGGGAAAAGTTTAGCGATCTTCGATTAACAGGGCTTCCAGCAGGTCGAGGTCGTGCAGCAGCTTCTGCAGCGTCTCGTTACTGATCTGCCGGGTAGCGCGCAGGTGGTACAGCTCCCCGCGTTCTGAGCGCAGCGCCGCCAGACGGAACCGGCGTTCGAGGCTCTCTTCCAGCATCGAGGTTTCAACATCGTTGCGCCCATCGGCGCGACGACGCAGGTTACCAATGACCCTGGAACTGACCTCGGTCAGCAGCTGATTATCGATATTCTCTTTGGTATCCGCAGCCAGGCGCTCTTCCATTTTCTGAATCGCGACAATCGCCACATCCGCGGTTGCCGCCCGCGCCAGACGCTCCTCTTTGCGCTGCTGGACATGATCGCTCGACTCGATATGCCGCAGCAGAATCGGCAGCACAATCACGCCGACGAACAGCGAGAACAGAATCACCCCGGCGGCGAGGAACACCAGCTCATAGCGCGCCGGGAAGACGTTGCCGTCCGGCAGCAGCAGGGGAATCGACAGCACGCCGGCAAGGGTAATCGCCCCGCGGACGCCGGCGACGGAGGAGATCAGCAGCTCGCGCGTGGTCCAGGAGCCGAACTCCATCGGTTTCTTTTTCAGGAAACGCTGGCTGAGTTTGCGCATCGTCCACAGCCAGCCAAAACGCACCAGCATCAGGGCGGCATAAATCAGGATGATATCGGTAAACAGCATCCAGGTTTCGACGTTGGGATCCGCTTCCGCGGCCACCAGCGAAGTGGAGAGAATATCCGGCAGCTGCAGGCCCAACAGCAGGAAGACCATGCCGTTAAACACGAACTCCAGCATCGCCCAGGTGCTGTTGGCGCGCAGGCGCATCGCCAGCGGCGCGCTGCGCATCACCCCGGAACGCGTGATGGTCATCCCCGCCGCGACCGCCGCCAGGATTCCGGAAAAGCCGATATGCTCGGCGATCAGGTAAGAAGCGAACGGCAGCAGGAACAGCAGCACAATTTGCGTCGCCGGTTCATCGCCGCCCCAGCGGCTGAGGAAGCGCATCGAGCGCCCGTACAGCCAGCTGACCACGAAGCCCGCGAGAATACCGCCGACAGCCACCTTGAAAAACTCCACCGTCGCGCCGCCGACGGTAAAGACCATCGTGCCCATCGCCACCGCAACGGCAAACTTCAAGGAGACCAGGCCGGAGGCATCGTTCATCAGCGCCTCGCCCTGCAAAATCCCCATAATTTTTTTCGGGATGCGCCCTTCGCCGACAATCCCGGACAGCGCCACGGCATCCGTTGGCGACAGTACCGCCGCCAGAGCAAAAGCCGGAATCAGCGGAATACCCGGAACGATCCAGTAGATGAGGTAGCCAATACCGACCACCGTCACCACCACCAGCGCTAGCGCCAGACCGAAAATTTCTCGCCCATGCTCAATGAACTCGCGGGTCGGCGTCTTCCAGCCGTCGGCAAAAAGCAGCGGCGGAATGAACAGAACCAGAAAGAGTTCAGGGTCGAATTCGACATGCAATCCGAAGGTAGGCCAGGCCAACAGCGCGCCGATGCCGATTTGGATTAAGGGGAGTGGAACCTGAAAGGGCAGTACGCGTGTAACCACCCCGGAGAGAGAGACCACGAGGGTCATGATGAGTATGGTAAAGAATATTTCCATGTGTTCCCTGTTTGCTGCGTTTCTTTTTTTACATCTGAGGCGTCATGTCTCGGCATAATACGCTACTCAGATTAACGCAAAAGGAAACAGGATGTGGCTTAAAAATTAAGCGGGCGGCCAAAGCCGCCCGTTGTTAGCAGGAAAAGTTAAATCGCCCAACCGCCAGCGTAGAAGATAACCAACGCCGCGGCGATGATCACCGTACCCAGGTTTAGCTTACGCCATTCGCCGGACACCAGTCGTCCAATCACCAGCGCCGCAAAGCCGATCATGATACCGGTCACGATGTTGCAGGTCAGCACGATAAAGACCGCGGTAATCAGGCCCGCCATCGCGTCGACGAAGTCGTTGAAATCGATTTTCGCCACATTGCTCAGCATCAGCAGGCCGACGTACATCAGCGCCGGAGCGGTGGCATATGCCGGAACCAGATAGGAGAGCGGCGAGAGGAACAGGATCAGCAGGAACAGCACGCCAACGGTCACTGCCGTCAGGCCGGTTTTGCCGCCCGCCGCCGTACCGGCAGCCGATTCGATATACACCGCCGCCGGCGCCGCGCCCACCAGGCCGGAGAAAACGCTGCTCAGGGAGTCGGTGGTCAGCGCTTTGCCGCCGTTAATAATTTGCCCGTCTTTATCCAGCAGGTTCGCCTGACCGGCCACCGCGCGGATAGTACCGGTGGCGTCAAACACCGCGGTCATCACCAGCGCAAGCACGCTTGGCAGCACGACCGGGTTCAGCGCGCCCACGATATCCAGGCTACCGATCAGCGAGTTGCCTTTATCGTCGCTCAGCGACGGCATGGCGAAAATCCCGGTGAAGTGGACGTTAGGATCGAAGATCAGGCCGATAATCGAGACGCCGATAATCGTCAGCAGGATACCGCCCGGTACTTTCAGTTTTTCAAGGCCGATAATCACCGCCAGCCCGATCAGCGACATAATCACCGGGAAGCTGTCAAAATGACCCAGCGCCACCGGCAGACCATCCAGCGGGTTTTTGATAACCAGGCCCACGCCGTTGGCGGCAATCAGCAGCAGGAACAGGCCGATACCAATCCCGGTGCCGTGCGCCACGCCCTGCGGCAGGTTACGCAGGATCCAGCTACGAATACCGGTTGCGGAAATCACCGTAAACAGCACGCCCATCAGAAAGACCGCGCCCAGCGCGACCGGAATGCTGATCTGCTGACCCAGCACCAGGCTGAAGGCGGTAAACGCGGTCAGCGAGATGGCGCAGCCAATCGCCAGCGGCAGGTTCGCCCACAGGCCCATCACCAGCGAGCCGACGCCGGCAACCAGACAGGTGGAGACAAATACCGCTGCCGGCGGGAAACCCGCTTTACCGAGCATACCCGGCACCACAATGACGGAATAGACCATCGCCAGAAAGGTGGTAAGACCGGCAACGATTTCCTGACGCACGGTGCTGCCGCGAGCAGAAATTTTAAACCAGGCGTCCAATGAACCGCCGGTACGCGCAGAAGGCGTAGACATAGAAAACTTCCCCTGAGAATTTTTATCGTTCGTCTGGATGCGTGGTGGACCATCCACTGCCAGTTAAACGCGATCTCCTTGTGCTACATCGCAGCGCCAGGGGCTGTGAAAAGCAAACGTTTAACTCCGCGCATCCAATACGGTGTGAAGAATGACTTTGCTCCCCCCTGTTAGCAGAGGAAATGATGAGCAAAATAAAAAGGCAAACGATTATCCAGCCTTTAGACGGGCCTTTTCAACTGAAGTTTGTCGTATTTCGCTAAATTTCGCTTATGACGTTCAGGAAATAACCAGCCGATGCGCAAACGTTATCGTCCATGCGCAATCCGGTAACATTTTTGTATTGCGCTGATAGCAATTTTCGTCGGTCATCGGCTTTAGTAATAGTTTACTCGCCGGGTAAGGTAAACGGCCCCCCGCGCTCAATCGCCTTCTGCCAGGCCGGGCGCTGCTCTACGCGCTGAACCCACTGCGTCAGATGCGGTAAATCATCCACGCCGCCGCGCGCCAGCAGCGCCATCGCCGGAAAGCTCATCTGAATATCGGCCATACTTAGCTCCGCGCCGGCAAACCAGCGCTGGCGGGAAAGGTGCGCCTCAATAAAGCGGGCATGGGTTTCCAGCTGACGGTTAAGCCACGCCTTTTGCACCCCTTTGCCCAACGCATTGCCCAACGTGCGCATGCCAAACGGCACCGGGGGTTTACCCAGGCTGGCAAATACCAGCTTCATCAGCAGCAGGGGCATTAGCGAACCCTCGGCGTAGTGCAGCCAAAAACGATATTGCAGCTTATCTTCCACCGACTCGGGCTTTAAGCGCCGGGCGCTATCATAGGTTTCCTGTAAATACTCCAGAATGGCGCCGGATTCCGCCAGAATATGGCCGTTATCCTCGACAACCGGCGATTTGCCCAGCGGATGAACGCTTTTTAATTCCGCCGGGGCGAGCATATCCTTTCCCCGCTGATAAGAGACAACCTGATAAGGCAGCTGCAGCTCTTCCAGCGCCCATAATACGCGCTGCGATCGTGACTGATTGAGATGATGTACCGTTAACATGGGCCTCTCCCGCTGTTTGTTCAAATTAACTATAGGAACAGGCGGCGAATGACGGGAATTTTTCGGCAAACGGAAGAGGCAAATTCAGAGAAAAGAGCCACACTTAAAGTGTCGGCGCAAACCGGAACCTCCATCAAAGATTGCGCAATACTGAGGTGAGCCGACGTCGGGGGAAACCCTCCTGCGTACCAGCGGGATAGAGCGAAAGACCAAGACCGGAAAACAACTAAAGCGCCCTGTTGTGGCGCTTTAGTTTTTTTAGTCATCTTCCAACAATCGCGCGCCGGTCCCCTCTTCGCCCAGCTTATCGCCCGGGTTGCGTAACGGACAGTCGCGGCGCGACAGACAGCCGCAGCCGATGCAGCCGTCGAGCTGATCGCGCAGCGCGGTCAGGGTATGGATGCGCCGGTCCAGCTCTTCCCGCCACTGGGACGACAGCATCTTCCACTCTTTAGCGCTGAGGTTATGCCCTTCCGGCAGTACGCCGAACGCGTCGCCGATGGTTGCCAGCGGGATACCAATACGTTGCGCAATCTTAATGATCGCCACAGCGCGCAGGACGTCGCGCCGGTAGCGCCGCTGATTGCCCGCGTTGCGCTGGCTGTGGATCAGCCCTTTGCTTTCATAAAAGTGCAGCGCGGAGACGGCCACGCCGGTTCGTTTTGCCACTTCGCCGGGCGTCAGCAGCATTTTGATGCGGGGTGATTTCTTTTCCATAAAGCGCTTTACCTCAAGTTAACTTGAGGAATTATACTCGCCCGCAGACAAAACGACGAATCGAGAATTGAGAGAGGCCGCTTTATGTCCCATCAGGATATTATCCAAACGCTTATTGAATGGATTGATGAACATATCGATCAACCACTTAACATTGATATAGTCGCCAGAAAATCGGGATACTCGAAATGGTATCTACAGCGGATGTTCCGCGCCGTGATGCATCAAACGCTGGGAGATTACATTCGCCAGCGCCGCCTGCTGCTCGCCGCGGAAGCGCTAAGAACCACCCAACGTCCTATTTTTGATATCGCGATGGATCTCGGCTACGTGTCGCAGCAGACCTTCTCGCGGGTGTTCCGCCGCGAATTTGACCGTACGCCTACCGCCTATCGCCATCAAATTTCTGCCTGATAAGGCTGCTGATAAGGGCAGAGGCTGATGCGGTCATTCGCCAGCCACTGCATGAACTCCTGCGGCGGCATCGCTTTCGCAAAGTGCCATCCCTGGCAGTATTGCACGCCGCGCTTTTGGAGCCATGCGACCTGCTCTGCCGTTTCGACGCCTTCAGCCACGATTTTTAAGCGCAGGCTGTTCGCCATCTGGATAATATGCTCGGCAATCATGTGGCTGGTGGTGTTGCTCGTCAGCATGTCGACAAAAGATTTATCAATCTTAAGGACATCGACGTTGAGCGCATGGAGGTTGTTCAGGTTGGAGTACCCGGTACCGAAATCATCAATAGCGATTTCATATCCCGCCTCGCGGAACGCCTGAATCACCGGCGTCGTTTTCGCCACGTCGATAAACCCGCGTTCGGTCACTTCAATTTTAATTTGCTCCGCCTTGACCGCGTAGCGGCGGATCTTCTCGTTGATGTTCTCAATCAGGCGCGCAGAATGGAAATCGGAAGCGGAAAGGTTAATCGCCACGTACAGATGCGGCTGCCGTGCCAGAAACTCGCCAAGATCGGCAAAAACCTCTTCTATCACATAGTCGGTGACCTGCGCGATCATCCCTTCGTTTTCCGCCAGCGGAATAAACTCCGCCGGGCTCATCACCGGGCCATCAAAACCCGGCCAGCGCAATAATGCTTCGGTACCGACGCAGCGGTGATTTTTAATATCGATAACCGGCTGATAGTGCAGGCACAGCTGGCGACGGCTCAACGCCCGCTGCAGCATCTTACGCGGAGAGTGGTACTGCTGCCGGGTGCGCGACCACACCAGTAAAAGCAATACGCTGCAAATCAGCCCCAGCGGTAACGTCAACGTGACCTGGTTATAAAAATTCTGATAATAGCTGACGCGCGAGGTCGACATAATGACGGCTATCGGGCGAACGCTGGAATGGGCGATGGTATAAACGCGGCCATCCTGATGAAATAAAGCCTCTTCAGCGCGAATCAGACGATGCAGCTCAGCGGGGTCGGCATTCTTGCTGACGGAAAAAAACTGCCGGGTTTTGGTGTCAAAAACGCCCCAGGCGAGGTTGCGGTCGCTGGTTATCAACGCGCTGTATGAGAGCGGATTCACCACCACCACATAGTTGCCGCGCTGCATATAGTTCATCGCGTAGTCTGGGTAGAAAGGCGTTTCGCGGTAGTAGTAAATCGCGATATCCGGCTTTTTGGTATAGGTTGCGGCCGGAATTCGCCACCCCGTCGGGCGGCGTACCGTGGTGGAGCAGAAAAAATGGGTGCCGTTGGCGTAGATTAAATCGTCGATATAGAGCAGGCCGCGAACAATCCCGAGCAGATATTGCTGATGCTGCGGCGAACATATCTCTCCCTGATACAAACGGGCTTTATCCCGCGCTTCGTCGGCCTCACGAATCACCAACTCCGTTTTTTGCAGCGCCAGCCGAGAAAACAACCGCAGCTGATCGCCGGTTTCCGCTTTGGCGCGTATCTGCGCAAACCACAACGCCAGCAGCACCGGTAGCAGAATGACTAACACGATGCCAAATATTCTCAACGCCTTACGTGGCGCGCTATGATTCATTTCCGCTTCTTATCCATGCGATACGCCTTAATCAAGGTGAGCTACCCCGATGACTCTGCTTACTTTGATATGAATCAGGGCATCTCAGCAACCCATGCTTTGACGTAAAAACCTCATGACGATGAATTATGAATAATACTGGCTTATAGAAGTCTGGAGAAACATTCTCAACAGAATGAGATTAGCTCCACTATGTTATTCGGTTTATCCGTATAATTAGCCGGAATAAGTAACAAAATCCGTAGAACATAAACCTATATAAAAAAGAAAAGTCGCCGGGAATCCCTTATAATCGGCCTTCACGCTGAAAGAAGAATCCTACCCCTCCCTATTAACCATGCTATTTGAATGGTTAATAGGCGCCATAAAAGACCTTTTTTGGGCTGGTCAATAAAAGAACAAGTGTGATATAGTTCACATTAGTTGATGAAACAAAAACGTTGTTTCATTACGATCTTGTTTGCCTGAAGATAGCCAGAGCACCGTACCATCGTCAGTCTCACCCGGTTGTCACAGGCTCCCAAATTTCGTTGAGGATAGGTTGATGGCTTCCATTACTACCAGTGTCGTACTTTTGCGCTGGCCGCTCGTGAGCGCAGTGCTGATGTTTCTGGCCAGCTCGTTAAACATTCAGCTACGTAAAAGCGATTATGCCGGTTTAGCGGTGATTTGTAGCTGTATGGGCCTGGCCGCGGCCTGCTGGTTCGCCACCGGTCTGTTAGGCATCACGCTGCTGGACGTGGCGAAAATCTGGGGCAATATCAAGGACGTGATGATTGAAGTCATGAGCCAGACTCCGCCTGAATGGCCGATGATGATGACCTGATGTCCGCCCGCCCAGGCCGGGCGCCGGTGTACCTGTCCGGGCAGTAACGCCCTGGCCCGGACAGGTGCGCAGCAATTCCCTCCTCTGCGACAGCTAAATACATCACCAGCATAAACCGTAGCGATGGCAAGGTAGCCGCCAGGTTTTAACGCATCCGCTGGCCCAGATCGCGCTGCCCCGACGGCAGCCCCGGTACTGCGCGTGGAAAGTCGTTCGGGCAGCGTTTTATGGCACAGAGCGCCTGGTAACGGCAGGAGTCTGCCGTCGTGGCGGTAGAATGATAAGGGCAGGAAGGCCGCTCCCGCAGCTTCTCCCACTGCGCCTCATCGTATCGCGTGATGTTATAAACTTTTACCGCGTGATATTGCTCGTTGATTAACACACTCGATGAGTAGAGTTTTATCGACTCGCCCGGCAGTAATAAAATGTCGGCCTCATACCAAAGAATAAACTTTAAAAACCGTAGGCCGGAAATTGAGGAAAAAGCCACCCCGGAATGTGGGCAGACAAGAGTATTATGAATAGTCCATTTCATTTTCTATCCTTGCGTGCATTGCTGATTAATGACTCTATTATTGATAGCATTCATCATAGCTAACCGCAAGGCGATCGATTAATAATGTGATATCAGACAATACTCAAAGTGCTTTATACTCACTAAGATGTAGCGTGAATATTGCATTATAACAATGAATGGTTAGTCATAATAATCAACGGCAGCGCCAGTCATGAGCATACATAAATAAGAATATATTGACAATAAATTACAGGCTACCAACAGCAGTAGCCTGTAATATTACACTGGGAATGAATCAAAAATAACTAAGCTATTGTGCGCATATTAAACGCCGGTATCACCATGTTTTACCAATATTAAACTGGAACTGTTCAGCTTTATCCCCATCGTATTTTTTAAACGGCTCGGCCCATGAGAATACCAGCGGGCCTAATGGCGACATCCACTGCACCGCAATCCCGGCGGACATCCGGATATGCGACGGATCGCCATAGTCAGGGATCCCGGCCGCCAGCGTCTGGGCGGTATTTTGCCAGGAGGTGCTCCATACCGTACCGGCATCGAGGAACAGCGACGTCCGCAGGCTGTCAGCGTATTTGTCATTCACAAACGGCGTCGGCACAATAAACTCGCTGTTCAGCACCGCCATCGCGTTACCGCCAACCGCATCGGAAGACGAGTCCAGCGGACAGGCGCTGTAGCTGCTTTCAGAACCATTACAACGATAATAAGCCGCTTTTGGGCCAATCGTATTCGACGAAAAACCGCGAACCGACGACGATCCGCCAGCATAAAAATTATCATAAAACGGTACCGATTTGCCGTTCAGCCCATCGGCATAGCCCGCGCGCAGGTGCTCCATCCACACCCAGCTTTTGCTCTCGGTCAGCGGCATATATTGGGTGGTATCGAAAGTGACTTTGTAATAGCTGTTATCCGAACCGGGCACGGTAACCTTGGCGGTCAGGCTGCTTTTATTCCCCGCGCGCGGGAAGAAGCCGCGATCGAGGTTGTTATAGCTCCAGCCAACGCTGGCAAAATAGTCATTGGCGCTATAGGTGGCGCCGCTGTCGCCATCTTTGGTGACGACGTCAGGATAGATACCCCGCGAGTTAAGATAGCGCCAGGTGGTGAGCTCCGGGTCCATATTGGTCAGGCGGTTATGGACATAGTCCAGGCCCAGGTTAAGAGCGTTATTCTCGCTAATCGGGAACCCCAGCGTACTGCCAACGCCGTAGCTTTGCTGGTTGTAGCTGCCGGAATCGGCATCAGAAGCATCGTAACTGTTATAGAAGATTTTGCCGCCGAGGCTGATGCCATCCACGGTGAAGTAAGGATTCGTCGCCCCCAGCTCAATATAGGACTGGTAGCTGTTGCGCGTGCCGTTGAAGCTGACGCTATTGCCGCTCCCCAGCCAGTTATCCTGCGTGACGCCGAGCTGGTAGCTCACGCCGCTGTCGGTACCGAAGCCCAGACCCACGTTAAAGGAGCCGGTATTGCGCTCCTTCACCTTATAGACCACGTCCACCTGATCCTGACTACCGCTAACCGGAACGATCTGCTTGTCGACGGTTTCGAAAAATCCGCTACGATCCAGCCGCGTTTTTCCCTGCTCGACCTTTTCGTCATTCAGCCACGCGCCTTCCATCTGGCGCATTTCGCGACGCAGCACTGCATCGCGGGAAGTATCGTTACCCTCAAAGCGAATCTGACGCACCGAATAACGACGGCCGGCATCCACGTTAATATGCAAAACGACGTTTTTTTTCGCCTCATCAATATCCGGCGCGGTGTTCACCTGCGGCCAGGCATAGCCGTATTTTCCCAGTAGCGTCTTAATGCTGTTCTCAGACGCCGTAATTTCCGCGCCGCTGTACCATTTCCCCGCTAAAGGCTTCACCAGCGCTTCAATTTCCTGGCTATGCTGCGCCATGTCGCCGGTCACGACCGTACTGGTCACTTTATAACGATCGCCTTCGCTAAGATTGATCGTGATATACAGCGATTTTTTATCCGGGGTAATACTGACCTGACTCGAATTAATGGTAAAACGCGCATAGCCGCGATCGAGATAATAGCTACGAATGGTCTCCAGATCCGCCGCCATCTTTTGCTTTTGGTATTTCTTATCGCCAATCACGTTCCACCACGGAACGCTGTCGCGTAGCTGCAGCTGGTCCAGCAACGTTTCTGTGCTAAAAGCCTGGTTGCCAATAATATTAATTTGCGCGATTTTTGCCGATACCCCTTCCTGAAATACAAAGGTTAAATCAACGCGATTACGCGGCAGCGGCGTGACGACAGCGTGAACCTGAGCGCTATATTTCCCGACGCTGTAATAAAAATCCTGGAGCCCTTTTTCTATTTCCGTGAGCGCATTGCGATCCAACGCGCTGCCCTCTTCAATACCTGTGGCGGCCAGATTCTCTTTGAGGGCATCATCCTTAACGGATTTATTCCCGGAAAAGCTGATTTTAGCGATGCTTGGCCGCTCTGTAACCTGCACCACCAGCGTGCTGCCATCGCGCAGGATCTGCACGTTCTCAAAGTTGCCGCTGGCATAGAGGGCGCGGACCGAATCGCTGATATCCTCATTAGAAACCTCTTCTCCCGTATGAACAGGCATGCTCAGTAGCGCAGCGCCAACGGTAACGCGCTGTAGCCCCTCGAAACGAATGTCATCTACCGTATAGGCGGTTGATGCGTAAAGCGTTAAAGGGGAAATCAATAGACCGGCGATGAGACTCGTTTTTTTTAGCATGGAGGTGTCGTCTAAAAGATATTTGGCAATAGCAGATATCCTGCTGGGAATAATGCAGTTCAGTGCGCCAGACAAATTCTGACGCAGTTTTAAATAACCTGAACGAGGCGCAGAATTGCACGTAATTATGACGAGAAAATGGAGAAAAAATGGATGTGTGAGAATGTTGAAAAAATTATTTTTTAATGGAACTTTCTTTCCCCCACCCAGTCAGATAAGCATTTCCAGGCAACATTAAAATTCTACACCGCCTGTTTTTTAATTAAAAAAATAAAAAGCCCCCTTTCGCATTGGTTGAAAGGGGGAAAAAGATCTTGTTAGGAATGATGCTCTCTGGGATAAACCAGGAACAGCCACAAACTAACCTATAACCCCGTAGATAAAATGAAGAGATAGTGAATAAATTATGCAGCCAGATTGCCATCATAATGAAATGAGTCGATATCATGCCACGAAATGAAATTCAGCGTTCAGTGCTGAGCGAGCTGGTGCGCTGGATAAAAAACAACCTTGAGAAGAAGCTCACCATGCGGGCGCTAAGCCTCTTTTCCGGCTATTCCGAATGGCACCTATTTCGCCTCTTTCGTCACTATTTTAATATGTCGCCAATGGCCTATATCCGCCAGCAGCGGATGCAATTAGCTCTTGATTTATTAAAGGTTAAACCGGCTTTTCGCATCGTTGATATTTGTATTCTGGCGGGCTATGAAGATATCAGCGCCTTTAACCGCACCTTTAAAAGGTACTATATGATGACGCCAGCCCAGCTGCGCAAAATCCTGAATATATGATGATAGAGGCTCCCCCTCCTCCGCATTGCTGCGGTTGGGAATGGAAGGGGGAAGAGGAACAACTTTAGAATGGAAATGGCAGGATGCCACCGTTAATCGTTTCTGGGATCAGGCAGACCCGATCAACAGGAAGCAGTGTAAGCTGCTATGTTGAATTAATTGTGTAGAGGCCATGGAGATTTTGTCATAATTTATATCCGAACCCAATGTCCTTGACGCTAAAATAAAAAAACCGGAATAGTTCATTATTCCGGCGGATGATTGGGTGGTTGATCAGAAATGCGTATTCACGCTGATATAAAACGTCCGTCCCGATTCATTATAGGTCTCCGCCCCTGCGCCATACAGATAAGCGCCGGTCGTCGAATTCCCCGTTGTCTGCGCATTACCGGCACGGTAGTGACGAATATCGAACAGATTATCCACTCCGCTGGTCAGGCTCAGGTTTTTATTCACATCCCAGGTCGCGCTGAGCCCGACAATGCTGTACGGGCTCACTTCATTTAATTCGCTGCCGGATACCGCCTCGCCTTTATAGTTGAAACGTTTAGGTTTCTGACGGCCGTACCAGGTGAAAGTGCTCTGCAACGAAAGATCGTCGCGTACCTGCCAGCTGACGGTCGAGTTCAGCGTAAACTGCGGGATCACCGACAGGCGATCGCCGGTGGTCTTGTTCTTACTCTGCAGCATCCACGTCAGGTTGTTGCTCCAGTTGACCGTTTCACTTACCGGGAGATTCAGCGAACCTTCCAGCCCTTCAACCAGCGCCTTCGGTACGTTTTCCCATTGGTAAATATTGGTGGTGCCATTGCTGGCCGTCCCCACCGCCGAGTAGCCCGACTCAATCTTGTTATGGTAGTCGTTACGGAACCAGGTCAGCCCCGCCTGATAGCCGTTGTGCTTATACTCAAGGCCAATCTCTTTATTGACGCTGGTTTCCGCCTTCAGATCGCTGTTCCCCATCAGGTAACAGGCTGAGCTGCTGGCATAACAGCCCTGGCCGTTGCTGTAGAGAATATAGTTCGGGTTGAGCTGGTAAAGGTTCGGCGCTTTATACGCGCGGGCGATGCCAAGCTTCAGCGTCCAGTCATCCGACAGCCCCTGCGAGAGATTCAGCGAGGGGCTCCAGTTATTGCCGACGATGCTGTGATGGTCGAAGCGCAGGGCCGGCGTCAGCATAGTGCTCTCGGTCAGCGCGATATTGTCTTCGGTAAACAGCGAGAAAATCTCGGCGCTGGAATAGGGGCTGCGTCCGGTTGCCGACATACCGTCAATGGAGCCATAAGAGAGCGACTGGGTGGTCGACACGCCATCTTTCATCCGCTGCTGGTTCCACTCGGTACCCAGCGTCAGATTCTGTTCGAATCCCAGGGTAAACGGAATATTCACCTCGCTGTGCAGCAGCACATCCGACAGGTCGATATCGGAGAATTCGCTGCTGGAGAAGATCCCTTCCGTTCCGCCCGCCAGTCCCTCGTTCATACGCGAGTTACGGGTGTGCTCATACTGCGCCCAGGTATTGCTGGTCACGCCGTTATCCCAGCCGCCGGTCCACGTGACGCCATACGTCTGGCGATAGAGGCGGTTGGTCTCTTTCCCGTACAGACTTTTCACCAGCGTGCTGGTGTTGGTATTCTGCGTGTCGCCTGCATACAGATTGCCCTGGCGACTGTAGCCGGTTTCAAACTCCAGCGCCTGCATCGGCGCAAATTCCCAGCGCAGCTTACCGTGGATATCTTTATTCACCACGCCTTCGCGCCCTGCAGGATACGATCCCGCATAGCTACCGGTTCGGGCCGCTTCGTGGCCAGCGTTGATATCCTGGGCATCGGCCTGCGTTTTGCTCAGGTTTCCCCATAAATTAAAGCTGACCTCATCCGATAGCGGACCATTGAGGCTGAAGTTTGTCCGCTTCGTCGCGCCCTCTTTACGATGCTGAGGTGCGTTCATATAGGTATTCCAGGACCCATGCCACTCGCTGGTGGCCGGTTTTGTGACGATATTCACCACCCCGCCCATCGCGCCGTTACCGTAGCGGGCCGCCGCAGGGCCGCGAATCACGTCGATATGATCGATCATTTCCGCCGGTACCCAGCTGGTATCACCGCGCGTATCGCGGTCGCCGCGCCAGCCATAGCGCACGGAATTACGACTGGTCACCGGTTTACCATCCACCAGAATCAGGGTGTTCTCCGGTCCCATGCCGCGAATATCGACCTGGCGGTTATTACCGCGCTGGCCGCTGGTGGAGTTACCGGTGAGGTTGACGCCGGGCTGGGTACGAATCAGCTCGGAGACATCACGCGCGGGCGGATGTTTACGGATCTCCTCAGCGGTGATGGTCGATACGCCGGGGGCTTGCAGCGTCTGCGCCGCCGCGGTGACCACCATCGTTTCATCGTCATTTACCGCAGCCGTTTCAGATTTCTTCGTATCGTCTGGCATGCTGCCATCAGCGGCCTGAACCGGCAGCGTCCCTCCCCAGATGACCATCGGGATCAGCACGGCCAGCGAGTAGTGTGAATCGTATTTCATGGAATATGCCCTGTTTTTCTTTTTAGCTGTCGGGGCACGTCTTCTTCATCAGTCAGGTAAACAACGGTAATGACTTTTATGCAAGCACAGTATCTCTGCTTTTGGCGTAGCCGGGCCCTCCCGCTTAAATAGCGGAATAGCAATAAATAATGAGCAGCCAAAATAGATTTATTACTCTGGCAAAAATGAAGAAATAAACGCACCGTGCTATTCTTTGACAGCATTCGCCGAACAGCAGTAATAGGAGTCTTGTGCCACACAACGTTATTAGAAATGAGATTTATTATCAAGTGGATAATTATCCACCGCACGGATAATTTTTAACAAATCAATAAAAACAAAAAGATAAGAGAGCTAAAGTCGTTTTTTATTTTTAGAACAGTTAAATAACTGAAGTATATCCACATTAAAAAAACACAATTCAGACATATTATCTCCATAATTAATTAGGGCGTGTGGGTTTATTATTTCACGATAAATATCGTCATTGTAAATTAATAGAATAATTAAAATAGCGGATTAGCCGACTCGCATACGCGATCGCCGGACATGCTAACGGCCAGAAATTGACTAAAATAAGACCATCCCACTGCGGAGCACCGCGCCATGAACACTTCGTCGTTCTATCGATACCTTGTCGGCGGGCTCGCATGCTTTGCCGCCCTGCTATGCTTCACCTCCGTTTACGCCGCCGCTGAGAACAAACTGTCAGAGCCAGAGGAACGAGAGGCCCTGAAGGTCGACGTTGACGATATGCTACAGCCCTGGAAGGGAGATTTACCCGGAATGCTCGACCGGCGAACTATTCGCGTATTAACCACCTTCAGCAAAACCTTTTTCTTTATTAACAAAGGCACTCAGCGTGGCGCCACTCACGATATTTTTATGGAGTTTGAACGTAGCCTTAACCAAAGCCTGGCGAAGGAGAAAAAGCTTAAACATCGTCATCTTAAGGTCCGTATCATCTTTGTGCCAGTTGCCCGCGACCAGCTCATCAGCGCGCTTAACGCCGGTAAAGGGGATATTATCGCCGCCAACCTGACGATTACCCCCGCTCGCCAGCAGGAGATGACCTTTACCGCGCCGATATACTCTCACGTTCAGGAGCTGCTCCTTTCCGGCCCAGGTTCCCCCAAAGTGGAAAATCTGCAGCAGCTTTCCGGTAAAACGGTCTTTGTGCGTACCTCATCGAGCTATTACGAGAGCCTGGTCGCGCTCAACGCGCGCTTTGCGCAGCAATCTTTGCCCCCCATCACCATCACATCGGCGCCCGAAGCGCTGGAGGATGAAGATCTGATAGAGATGCTCAGCGCGGGCCTGATTCCCTTGACCGTCGTCGACCGCCACAAGGCACTGTTCTGGAAGCAGGTCTTCCCCAGCATTCAGGTTCATCAAAACATCATTCTGCGCAACGAAGGCAATATCGGCTGGGCGGTACGCAACAACAGCCCGCAGCTGCTGGCCTTGCTTAATGAATTCATCAACAAAAATCGTCAGGGCAGCAAGCTGGGTAATACGATTCTGCTGCGCTACCTGAAGGATGCCCGATATGTTAAAAACGCGGCAGCGCAAAAAGAGCGGCGTAAATTTCTGACCATGGTGGAGATCTTCCGCAAATATGGCGATCGCTACGACGTTGACTGGCTGCTGATGGCGGCGCAGGGCTATCAGGAGTCGCGGCTTAATCAGTCTGTACGTAGCCACGTCGGCGCGATTGGCGTTATGCAGGTAATGCCAGGCACCGGTAGGGAGCTGAACGTCGGCGATATTAAACTGCTCGACCCCAATATTCACGCCGGGGTGAAATATATGCGCTGGATGATAGACCGCTACTATGGCGATGAACCGATGACCCAGCTTGATAAGGCGCTTTTCTCGTTCGCCTCCTATAACGCGGGCCCCGCGCGCATTGCCCGGCTACGGGCGGATACCAAAAAACGCGGTTTTGATCCAAACGTCTGGTTTGGCAACGTGGAGTATCTGGCCGCCGAGAAGATCGGTTCCGAGACCGTAAGCTATGTCAGCAATATCTATAAATATTACATCGCTTACCGGCTGATTGTGGATGAAATGGCGCGCAAGCAGCTGGCGACAGCTACGCCAGCCGCTGCGGCCACGCCCGCTTCACGGTGAAATAGCGCTGAAAAACCGCGTTTCAAAATAGAAAAAGCCCCGGGCTGGGGCTTTTTCAGAACTGACTTCACAACGGTTAATCGCGATTAGAACGGGATATCGTCGTCAAAGTCCATCGGCGGCTCATTGGAAGGGGCTGCCGGAGCCTGCTGCTGCGGACGAGACTGCGCGCCGCCGCTGAACTGGTTTCCGCCCTGCGGCTGCTGAGGCTGACCCCAACCGCCCTGCTGCTGACCGCCGCCTGCCGGGGCGCCTGCGCCCTGCTGACGACCGCCGAGCATTTGCATCGTGCCGCCAACGTTAACCACAACTTCGGTGGTGTATTTTTCCTGACCGGATTGGTCAGTCCATTTACGCGTACGCAGCTGGCCTTCAATGTAGACCTGAGAACCTTTACGCAGATACTCGCCGGCCACTTCCGCCAGTTTGCCGAACAGCACAACGCGGTGCCATTCGGTCTGCTCTTTCATCTCACCGGTCGCTTTATCACGCCAGGATTCGGAAGTAGCCAGCGTAATGTTGGCAACTGCGCCACCACTCGGCATGTAGCGTACTTCCGGGTCCTGGCCCAGATTACCGACGAGAATCACCTTGTTTACGCCTCTGCTGGCCATGTTTGTGTCTCCTGAATGCGTTTCTTAATAGTGTAAACGCGCGAGTGTACCATTTCCAGGTGCTATGTTGATAGCTGGGAAGTAGGTTCCAGATAACTCTCGCGGTGCGACATTTTTACACATCCCGCCGGAAAATGCATTCCAACACTGTATATTCAAACAGGTTAAATTGTGTCATAATTAGCCGTTTCTGCCGTTTGTCCTTCTAACAAACCAGGCAATCCGCGTATCTACCGGGAAAGGTGAATGGATAAGATCGAAGTTCGGGGCGCCCGCACCCACAATCTCAAAAATATCAACCTCGTCATCCCGCGCGACAAACTCATTGTCGTCACCGGGCTTTCGGGTTCAGGCAAATCCTCATTGGCTTTCGACACGTTGTATGCCGAAGGGCAGCGTCGCTACGTTGAGTCGCTCTCCGCCTACGCGCGGCAGTTCCTGTCGCTGATGGAGAAACCCGATGTCGACCATATTGAAGGGCTGTCGCCGGCGATTTCCATTGAACAGAAATCAACGTCCCACAACCCCCGTTCAACGGTAGGCACCATTACCGAAATTCACGACTACCTGCGCCTGCTGTACGCTCGCGTCGGCGAGCCGCGTTGCCCGGATCACGACGTCCCGCTGGCGGCGCAGACCGTGAGCCAGATGGTCGATAACGTGCTCTCCCAGCCTGAAGGCCAGCGCCTGATGCTGCTGGCGCCAATCATTAAAGAGCGCAAAGGCGAACATAACAAAACCCTGGAAAACCTTGCCGGGCAGGGCTACATCCGCGCGAGGATCGACGGCGAGGTCTGCGATCTCTCCGATCCGCCAAAGCTGGAGCTGCAGAAGAAACACACTATTGAAGTGGTGATTGACCGCTTTAAGGTGCGCGACGATCTCAGCACGCGCCTGGCCGAGTCTTTTGAAACCGCGCTGGAGCTGTCGGGCGGCACCGCCATCGTCGCCAATATGGACGATCCGAAAGCTGAAGAGCTGCTGTTTTCCGCCAACTTCGCCTGCCCGATTTGCGGCTACAGCATGCGCGAACTGGAACCGCGCCTGTTCTCCTTCAACAACCCGGCGGGCGCTTGCCCGACCTGCGACGGCCTCGGCGTGCAGCAGTATTTTGACCCGGAACGCGTGATTCAGAACCCTGAGCTGTCGCTGGCGGGCGGGGCGATTCGCGGCTGGGATCGGCGCAATTTTTACTACTTCCAGATGCTGAAGTCGCTGGCGGAACATTATGAATTCGATGTTGAAGCCCCCTGGGGCACGCTGAATAGCAGCGTACAAAAAGTGGTCCTGTACGGCTCAGGCAAAGAGAATATTGAATTCAAATATATGAACGATCGCGGCGATACCTCGGTGCGCCGCCATCCGTTCGAAGGCGTGCTGCATAACATGGAACGCCGTTATAAAGAGACGGAATCCAGCGCGGTACGTGAAGAGTTAGCGAAATTCATCAGCAACCGTCCCTGCACCAGCTGTGAAGGGACCCGCCTGAAGCGCGAAGCGCGGCACGTGTTCGTGGAAAATACCCCGCTGCCGACCATCTCGGACATGAGCATCGGCCACGCGATGGACTTCTTCAACAACCTGAAGCTCTCCGGCCAGCGTGCGCAAATTGCTGAAAAAGTTCTGAAAGAGATTGGCGATCGCCTGAAGTTCCTCGTCAACGTCGGTCTGAACTACCTGACGCTCTCCCGTTCGGCGGAAACCCTCTCCGGCGGCGAAGCGCAGCGTATCCGCCTCGCCAGCCAGATCGGCGCGGGCCTGGTCGGCGTGATGTACGTACTGGATGAGCCCTCTATCGGCCTGCACCAGCGCGATAACGAACGCCTGCTTGGCACCCTGATCCATCTGCGAAATCTCGGCAACACCGTGATCGTCGTTGAGCACGATGAAGACGCTATTCGCGCCGCCGACCACGTTATCGATATCGGCCCGGGCGCCGGGGTACACGGCGGTCAGGTCGTGGCCGAAGGCAAGCTGGAAGATATTATGGCGGTGCCGGAATCGCTGACCGGCCAGTTCATGAGCGGCAAGCGTAAAATCGAAGTGCCGAAACAGCGCGTGCCCGCCAATCCGGAGAAAGTGCTGAAGCTGTCCGGCGCGCGCGGCAATAACCTGAAAGACGTGACCCTGACGCTGCCGGTAGGCCTCTTCACCTGCATTACCGGCGTTTCCGGGTCGGGTAAATCCACGCTGATCAACGACACGCTGTTCCCGATTGCCCAGCGTCAGCTCAACGGCGCCACTATCGCCGAACCGGCGCCGTACCGCGACGTGCAGGGGCTGGAACATTTCGACAAAGTCATTGATATCGACCAGAGCCCCATCGGTCGTACGCCGCGTTCTAACCCGGCAACCTACACCGGCGTCTTTACGCCGGTCCGTGAACTGTTTGCCGGCGTACCTGAATCGCGTTCGCGCGGCTACACGCCGGGCCGCTTCAGCTTTAACGTGCGCGGCGGTCGCTGTGAAGCCTGCCAGGGTGACGGCGTGATCAAAGTCGAGATGCACTTCCTGCCGGATATCTACGTGCCGTGCGACCAGTGCAAAGGCAAGCGCTATAACCGCGAAACGCTGGAGATAAAGTACAAAGGCAAAACGATTCATGAAGTGCTGGATATGACCATCGAAGAAGCGCGTGAGTTCTTCGATGCGGTACCGGCGCTGGCGCGTAAGCTGCAAACGCTGATGGACGTCGGCCTGACCTATATTCGTCTGGGCCAGTCAGCGACTACCCTCTCCGGCGGCGAAGCACAGCGCGTCAAGCTGGCGCGCGAGCTGTCCAAACGCGGTACCGGGCAAACGCTGTATATCCTTGATGAACCGACCACCGGTCTGCACTTTGCCGATATTCAGCAGCTGCTGGAAGTTCTGCACCAGCTGCGCGACCAGGGCAATACCATCGTGGTGATTGAACACAACCTGGACGTCATCAAGACGGCTGACTGGATCGTTGACCTTGGGCCGGAGGGCGGAAGCGGCGGCGGGGAGATCCTCGTTTCCGGTACCCCGGAAACGGTCGCCGAGTGCGAGGCCTCCTATACGGCTCGCTTCCTCAAGCCCATGCTGAAGTAATCTCATCTGCCTCTTCCCGTCCCGGGAAGAGGCATCATTTCCTCTCATTTTTTCCCGCTGATATTTTGTGATTTGCGGCCGGACGGCATCTGTTATCAGATAGCACCACAGCCATAAATTGCAGGATGCATCATGTATTTACAGCCTGGAGTTTATCGCCTGCCCCTCGCCGCGGCGCTGTTTTTGATGACCGCCTGCAGTTGGGTTGATAGCTACAGCAGCACGGCATATCAGCAGCTGCTGGTGCTGGTGCTGGAAGAACTTATCTGCAGTTCATCAGCGATGCAGCGGCCGCGCCGGTCGACCGACAATGACTCAGGCAAGAAGATCGCCAGATTAGTCAGCAAGTTAGCCTGGCGTTAAGCGATAGCGATGCGCTATGACAGAATAATCTACGCGTGCAGGAGAAAACGCGCGGCTGGTTAACCCATGACGACCTGGCTCTGCTTCTGCAAGGGCAGCGCGATATTGCCCGCATTCGCGCCAACAACGCGCATATCGCCATGCAGACGCATCTTCAGTCGACGCTGCTTCGTCTGATCGATATGGCGCTGCTGGGTTGAATATCGCTTTATGACAACAGCTTACGCTTGTTCTCAGTAAGAGAATCAAGCGCCTGCTGATATGACGCATCCACCAGATAGTAAATTTGTGAATCAGGCAAGGAGCCATCAAGAAACACCGTGCTCCAGTGGGCTTTATTGAGATGTTTGCTGGGGCGCACATCGCGATGCTGCTGCCTCAGCAGCTCTGCGAGCTCGGGGCTGGTTTTTAACGAGACCGCGGGCCGGTTGTCCTCCACCTCTTTTATCATCGCAAACAGTACGTCAGCCGCTTTGATTTGCGTCGCTTTCCAGTCGCTATGTACGCTTTGTTCCGCGCCCGGCTTAGCCATGCAGTACTGCAATAAATCCGAAATTGTCATTTTTATTCCCCCATCAGCGTCGCGATGATATGGCGCGATCCGCCATGAATACGATGCTCCCCGAGCCAGATACCCTGCCAGGTCCCCAGCCTGACGCGCCCATCCCCAACGGGCAGCATCAGCGATACGCCCAACATCGACGACTTAATGTGCGAAGGCATATCATCAGGACCTTCATAATCGTGTTCATACGGCGCGTTATCCGGTACGGCAGTAAGAAAATGCTGCTCCATATCGTAACGGACGGTCGGATCGCAGTTTTCATTAAGCGTCAGGGAAGCAGATGTATGCTGGAGCAGCAAATGCAGCAGGCCCGTTTTCACCCGCGACAGTTCACGGATTTGACCGAGAATTTCATCAGTGACCAGATGGAAGCCCCGTGATTTTGGGCCTAACGTCAGGGTTTGCTGATGCCACATAGGCGACTCCTTCTACTAATGAACCTTCCTAAGTGTGCAGCAATAAGCGAAAAGGTAAAACCTTTGGCACGCTATTTTGCACAAAAAAACGGCAGCTCGCTGGCTGCCGTTTTAGCAATACATAATTAAGCCGTCGTCAGCTTAATATTCTGAATTCACAATCACCTCTTCTCCCTGAGCGCCCGCCATCGGCAGCGGCTTATAGGAAGAGTTGGATGCCCGCAGGACGCGGATCCCGCGTGCGCCAACCTCACGGGCGGCAGAAATATCGTTATCCGAATCGCCGTAGAAAACTTTAATGCCCTTCTCCTGCAGCCACTGCGTTTTGGTGTTCTGACCAGGCTTATCGCCGGCAAAAATAACCGGATTCATGTTCGCTGCCGGGATGAGAAAATCGTCTTGCAGGGTTTTTGATACCGTTTCGGTTTTGGTCTGGCTGCGTCCGGTGACAAAATAGATGCTATCGCCGCGCTTCACATGCATCGCAATCAGCTGGCGCGCCACCTCTTTCGGCATGCTGAATTCATCCCAGCCGTTGTTCATTTTTTCCCAGAACTGCGGATTTTTCAGGTAGTCATCGCTGCCGGGTGAATAGGTTTTCTGCCCGCGCCAGAAGCCCGGACTGGAGAACAGGACGGTATCATCAATATCAAAGCCGACCGCCATCGGTTGGCGTCCCAGCAGGCTATTTTCAATCTGAGCCACGGAAACCCAATGTATTGGCGCCTGTTCGGCGAGTTTCGCCATATTGGTGCCCGTCCACAGCGGCTGCGGTGTGGAGGCGCGAGCAACGACAGAGCTATTTAGCGTGAACAGTAAGCAGATGGCCCCAAAGGCCAGGGTGATCTTGCGCATATTTTTCCCTAAATAATCGAATCGTTATAGTTTTCAATAATGTGTACGCTTATTAATGCACCAAGACCTTACCCCCCGCTGAGGCGGATAGGAAGGTTTTTCTGCTCAGATGTCATATAAAAAGAGAATGATCACACTTCAGGGAGGGAATTACCCTCACCAAAATATTGGCGAGGGTAAAAGCGGTCAGTAAGGATTTATATTACCGCGGCAAAGGCCTGCGCCACGCGCTGTACGTTGCGTGAATTCAGCCCCGCGACGCACATGCGGCCGCTGGCAATCAGGTAGACGCCAAACTCATCGCGCAGGCGGTCGACCTGGGCCAGGCTGAACCCGGTATAGCTAAACATTCCGCGCTGCTTCAGCAGATAGTCAAAATTACCGCCCGGCACCGTCTCTTTAAGCACATTAACCAGCTCCTGACGCATGGCCAGAATACGGGTACGCATCCCTTCCACTTCCGCCAGCCATGAGGCTTTCAGCTCGCTGTCGCTCAGCACCGCAGCAACCACCTGCGCGCCAAAGTTCGGTGGGCTGGAGTAGTTGCGACGTACGGTCGCTTTTAATTGCCCCAGCACGCGAATCGCGGTTTCAGCGTCTTCACAGACGATCGACAGCCCGCCAACGCGCTCGCCGTACAGGGAGAAGATTTTTGAGAACGAGTTGCTGACCAGCATTGGCATGCCGGCGTTCGCAATGGCGCGAATAGCGTAAGCATCCTCTTCCATTCCGGCGCCAAAGCCCTGATAGGCGATATCGAGGAAAGGAATCAAATTACGCGCTTTCAGTACCTCAACCACCTGATCCCACTGGGCGTTGCTGAGATCGGCTCCCGTTGGGTTATGGCAGCACGGATGCAGCAGCACGATATCGCGCTCCGCTAGCGAATTGAGTTTTTCCAGGAACGCCGCGAAACGCACGCCATTGGTCTTCTCATCAAACCAAGGGTAAGTACTTACTTCGAATCCTGCCCCTTCAAATATAGCGATGTGGTTTTCCCACGTCGGGTCGCTCACCCATACGCGCGAGCCCGGGAAGTAGCGTTTCAGGAAATCAGCGCCCACCTTCAGGGCGCCGGAACCGCCCAGCGTTTGAATGGAGGCCACGCGATTTTGCGCCAGCACCTGATGATCGGCGCCGAACAGCAGCGGCGCGATAGCGTGACGATAGGTGTTCAGCCCTTCCATCGGTAAATAGACCGAGGCGCCGTGCGGCTGGGCATTGAGGCGCGCCTCCGCTGCGGCAACCGACTGCAGCTGCGGAATAATCCCGTCCTCGTTGTAATAAAGACCGATGCTGAGATTTACTTTGTCACTACGCGGATCGTCTTTGAAACGCTCCATCAGGGAGAGAATGGGGTCGCCAGCGTAGGCGTCAACTTTCTGAAACACGGGATGTTTCTCCAGGTTTACATGGGCTCGTCATAACACAATAAACCGGATGTGAAAGAAGGTCGAGAGGATGTTGGCGTATGGCTGGGTTTGATCGCCCATCCCGGATGGCGGCTTAAAACGCCTTATCCTGGCTACCGGCCCGCAGCCGGTAGCGAACCCGTAGCCCCGGTAAGGCGTCAGCCGCCACCGGGGGAAAGAGCGCTGGCTGAAATCAATCCACGTACTTCATTGATACCCGCGAAGTCAGGCGGGTAATAAGTTCGTAAGCACTTACTTTTGTGATTGCGGCAATACGCTCGACGGGCAGGCCTTCGCCCCACAGCACGACCGGGTCGCCCGATTTATCCTGCGCTTCGGGCCCGAGATCGACGCAAATCATATCCATCGCCACGCGTCCGACAATCGGCACTTCGCGGCCGTTGACCAGCACCGGAGTTCCGGACGGCGCGGCGCGCGGATAACCATCGCCGTAGCCCATCGCCACCACCCCTAAACGCGTATCACGCTCGCTGATCCAGGTTCCGCCGTAGCCCACCGGCTCCCCGGCTTTATGCTCGCGCACCGCGATCAGGCTCGAGGTCAGAGACATCACCGGCTGGCAGCCAAAGTCCGCGCCGGTAGAGCCACCGTCGAGCGGCGACACGCCGTAGAGAATGATCCCCGGACGCGCCCAGTCGAAATGCGACTGCGGCCACAGCAATATACCGCCGGATGCGGCGATAGAGCGCAGCCCCGGTTTCCCTTCCGTGAAGGTGGTAAAGATATCCAGCTGACGTTCGGTCGCGCCGCACTCGGGCTCATCCGCACGGGCAAAATGGCTGACCACGTTGACCGGCTGGCGGACGTTCTTACACTGGCTGAGACGCTGATAAAACGCTTCGGCCTGTTCGGGCAGAACGCCTAATCGATGCATCCCGGTATCCAGCTTCATCCATACGGTGACCGGCTCGGGTAAATCTGCCTCCTCCAGCGCCGCCAGCTGTTCCGGGCTGTGTACCGCCGTGTGCAGGCGCTGGGTGGAAATCACCGGCAGGTCGGCGGCCTCAAAGAACCCCTCCAGCAGGAGAATCGGCTGGGCGATACCGCCCGCGCGCAGGCGTAGGGCTTCTTCAAGACGGGCGACGCCAAAAGCATCGGCGTCAGGGAGCGTTCGCGCGGTCTCAAGAAGACCGTGTCCGTAGGCGTTCGCTTTCACCACCGCAACCAGTTTGCTGGCGGGCGCCAGTTCACGCAGACGTTGCAGGTTGTGTCGCAGAGCGCGGCGGTTAATGACTACAGTTGCCGCTTGCATTTGAATTCCTTAATAAAAGAATCTCCTGAATCCTTCGTGTTGCAGGAAGGCGACAAGCCTGAGAATCCCCGGGAGCTTAGTAAACTAAGTGACCGGGGTGAACAGGCGTAGTCAACGCATCTGCGGCATGAAGGATGACGGAGATTTATTCGTCGTCGTATTGTGGCCCAGCATAATTATCAAAACGCGACCACTGACCGTTAAACGTCAGGCGCACCGTCCCGATAGGGCCGTTACGCTGTTTACCAATAATAATTTCGGCGATGCCTTTTAAATCACTGTTCTCGTGATAAACCTCGTCACGGTAGATAAACATGATTAAGTCGGCGTCCTGCTCAATGGAGCCGGATTCACGCAGGTCGGAGTTCACCGGACGCTTATCCGCACGCTGTTCCAGCGAGCGGTTAAGCTGCGACAGCGCCACCACCGGCACCTGCAGCTCCTTCGCCAGCGCCTTGAGCGAGCGCGAAATTTCGGCGATTTCCAGCGTACGGTTATCGGAGAGCGACGGCACGCGCATCAGCTGCAAGTAGTCGATCATGATAAGTCCGATCCCCCCGTGCTCGCGGGCAATACGCCGCGCGCGGGAGCGCACTTCCGTCGGCGTCAGGCCGGAGGAGTCATCGATATAAATATTGCGCTTTTCCAGGAGGATCCCCATGGTGCCGGAAATACGCGCCCAGTCTTCGTCATCCAGCTGGCCGGTACGAATGCGGGTCTGGTCAACGCGCGACAGCGAGGCCAGAGAACGCATCATAATCTGCTCCGAGGGCATCTCGAGACTGAAGATGAGTACCGGCTTATCCTGCAGCATCGCAGCGTTTTCCACGAGGTTCATCGCAAAGGTCGTTTTACCCATCGACGGACGCGCAGCGACGATAATCAGGTCTGACGGCTGAAGACCGGCGGTCTTTTTATTGAGATCGTCATAGCCGGTATTGACCCCGGTGACGCCGTCATGTGGTTGCTGGAACAACTGCTCAATACGCGCCACGGTGGCGTCCAGCACCTCGGCGATATTCTTCGGCCCTTCGTCTTTATTCGCGCGGCTTTCGGCAATTTTAAACACCCGGGATTCGGCGAGGTCGAGCAGATCTTCGCTGGTGCGGCCCTGGGGGTCGAAACCGGCTTCGGCGATTTCATTCGCCACGGAGATCATTTCGCGTACGACCGCGCGTTCACGAACGATATCGGCATAGGCGCTGATATTCGCCGCGCTTGGCGTATTTTTCGATAGTTCGGCCAGATAGGCGAAGCCGCCGACGCTGTCCAGCTGACCCTGGCGCTCCAGCGATTCCGCGAGCGTAATCAGGTCAATCGGGCTGCCAGACTCCTGCAGACGCGCCATTTCGGTGAAAATATGGCGATGCGGACGGGTATAAAAATCTTCCGAAACAACGCGCTCGGCAACGTCGTCCCAGCGTTCGTTATCCAGCATTAAACCGCCCAACACCGACTGTTCCGCTTCAATCGAGTGCGGCGGGACCTTCAACCCATCGAGCGGATAGTCTCGCACGCGGGGTTCAGTCTGTGGTTTGTTGAAGGGTTTATTTCCTGCCATAGTGAATGGAGTTACCGAGATAGTGAATGGGTCGAAAGATTACCACATTTATGGGGGAAGCATGGCAACACGAATTGAATTTCACCAGCACGGAGGGCCTGAAGTTCTGCAAGCGGTAGAGTTCACGCCGAAAGATCCCGCAGAGCACGAAATTCAGGTAGAGAATAAGGCCATTGGCATCAACTACATTGATACCTATATCCGCAGCGGCCTCTACCCGCCGCCATCATTGCCGAGCGGTCTGGGCACCGAAGCCGCTGGCGTGGTGAGCAAAGTTGGCAGCGGCGTGAAGCATATTAAAGCCGGCGATCGGGTGGTCTACGCGCAATCGGCGCTGGGGGCCTATAGCGCCGTGCACAACGTCCCCGCCGATAAGGCCGCTATTTTGCCGGACGCAATCTCTTTCGAGCAGGCGGCGGCCTCATTCCTGAAAGGGCTCACGGTCTATTACCTGCTGCGTAAAACCTACGAAATCAAAGCGGGCGAGCCGTTCCTGTTTCATGCGGCGGCCGGCGGCGTCGGGCTCATCGCCTGCCAGTGGGCAAAAGCGCTGGGGGCTAAACTGATCGGTACCGTCGGCAGCGCGCAAAAAGCAGAACGCGCTAAACAGGCCGGCGCCTGGCAGATCATTAACTATCGCGAAGAGAATATCGTCGAGCGCCTGAAAGAGATCACCGACGGTAAGAAAGTCCGCGTGGTGTATGATTCCGTCGGTAAAGATACCTGGGAAGCCTCACTTGACTGCCTGCAGCGTCGGGGGCTGATGGTGAGCTTCGGCAACTCTTCCGGCCCGGTGACCGGCGTCAACCTCGGGATCCTCAATCAAAAGGGTTCGCTGTACGTCACCCGCCCTTCTCTGCAGGGCTATATCACTACGCGTGAAGAGCTGACGGAAGCCAGCAACGAGCTGTTCTCGCTGATCGCCAGCGGCGTGATAAAAGTGGATGTCGCGGAGAGTCAAAAATATGCGTTAACCGACGCCAGACGCGCGCATGAGGTGCTGGAAAGCCGGGCGACGCAGGGTTCGAGCTTGCTCTTGCCGTAATGGCCGGAGCACAAAAGTTTAGGGCTTCCCATGTGGAAGCCCTTACTTTTTTTGTTCGGCTGTATGTAGGGTACAGCGCGATGAATTCGTTAACGCGCTAATAGTGACAGATTTAATAAGCAAAGCCTACGCTGTTTTATGCAAAAATCTTCAGGTTGTGACATACCGCTCAATACCTTAGTAACGCCAGCGATTATTACCGCGATAGCGGTTCGCGGCTGGCGATTTTATCGCCCGAATCACCCAAACCACGACAATGGCCAGCAGCAGCCACGGCAGCAGTTTAATCATTAACGCAAACAGACCGCCGACGAACATCAGCGCGGTCGCGACCACAATAGCGGCAATAATGCCCAGCAGCGACACGCCGGTGACCAACAGCATGACAAAAAAGCCAATTACAAATAAGAGTTCCAGCATCGTCTTTCCCCTAAAGAAATTTTATCTACCTTGCCGGATATTACAAAAATCGTGCCAAATATAACTTATTGAATAAAAACAAAAACGCCCAACACGATACGTGCAGGGCGTGGTGAATTTGACCAGGTTTTAGCGAAAAACTAACGCTTATCGGCAACCAGCTTTAGCGCCTGTTCCAGCACGTTGATATCCGCCCCGGCTTTATGCGCATTTTCGCTCAGATAGCGACGCCACTGGCGCGCGCCGGGGATCCCCTGAAACAGCCCCAGCATATGGCGCGTCACATGTCCCAGATAAGTCCCGTTGCTAAGCTCGCGCTCGATGTAGGGATACATCGCCCGGACCACGGAGACCGGATCGGCATCGACGCCGTCCACGCCGAAAATTTCCCGATCCACCGCGGCCAGAATGCCCGGATTCTGATAAGCCTCACGACCGACCATCACGCCGTCCATACGCTCAAGATGCAGCTTTGCCTCTTCCAGCGACTTAATGCCGCCGTTAATCGCCATGGTCAGATGCGGGAAATCACGTTTAAGCTGGTAGACGCGCGGATAATCCAGCGGCGGGATCTCGCGGTTTTCCTTGGGGCTCAGACCTGAAAGCCAGGCTTTGCGCGCGTGGATGATAAACATCTCGCATTCGCCTTTTCCGGATACCGTTTCGATAAAATCACACAGAAACGCGTAGCTGTCCTGGTCATCAATGCCAATACGGGTTTTCACCGTGACCGGGATCGACACGACGTCGCGCATCGCTTTAATGCAGTCGGCAACCAGCTGCGCGTTCCCCATCAGGCAGGCGCCAAACATACCGTTCTGCACGCGATCGGACGGGCAGCCGACGTTCAGGTTAATTTCATCATAGCCGCGCGCCTGCGCCAGCTTCGCGCAGTGCGCCAGCGCAGCCGGATCGCTGCCGCCGAGCTGCAGGGCGACCGGATGCTCTTCTTCGCTGTAGGCCAGATAGTCGCCCTTGCCGTGAATAATCGCACCGGTTGTCACCATTTCGGTATACAGCAGCGTATGGCGCGACAGCTGACGCAGAAAATAACGGCAGTGTCTGTCGGTCCAGTCGAGCATCGGCGCGATGGAAAAACGGTGAGCGGCGAAAGCAGTAGGCGTTGATTCTGACATCATGGCGAATAAATAAGCATCCGGGTAAAAAGGGGCGCTACTATAGCACAAAGATAAACCACTGACGCATAGCGTCAGCGCTCACCTTTTTTATCCCGCCATAAACCCTATATTTTCCGCGGCTTCCCGTCGTGAGGGCCAAAAAACTGCGGCGGATGGTCAACCCAGCGATCCTGACGCGTGGCGGCATAGCCGGGGTTCAGCGGGTAGTAGATGCGATTGAATTTCTTATTTGCCTCACCAACGACTAACAGGCGCACCTCCTGCTCGGTGTTATTGAGGAAGGTGTGGCAAATGCCGGTTCCGGCAGGAAAACCGACGCTATCCCCCGGCTCCAGCTTCCAGAGGTAGCCGTTAATCCACACCTCAGGATAGCCGTCCAGCACGTAGATGAACTCTTCTTCATCGCTTTCCGCATGCGGGTAAGAGGTACGACGCCCGGGCGGCAGACGTTCATGGTGGATCCCCAGACGATTCAGCCGCAGGCCGCGCGCCAGCGGCGCGCCGATGGAGAAAAGCTCAGTACTGTCGGGATAGGTGGAATCATCCGCACCTTCCAGTTCACGCCAGTGTCGTATGCAATCAGGTCGTTTCATCGTTTTCTCCCGAAAATGAGATGCTTCAGGTATAGCATAAGGCGGCAAGATAGCGCGCCCCAGAAGCGCATGACCGGGGCGACCAACGCACATGTCACACGAAGTGTGACGGCTATATCCCGCCGGGTCTCGGCGTTTTACCGGTATCGTGATAAAGTAACAGTTTCAGATTCACGCGACCAGAGGACGCTCATGGATAAGACCACTTCGCAACAAATGTTAGCGCATGCTGAAAAGCTGTGCGCGCAGCGTGGCGTGCGCCTGACCCCGCAGCGCCTCGAAGTATTGCGTTTGATGAGCCTGCAGCAAGGGGCAATCAGCGCCTATGACCTGCTCGATCTCCTTCGTGAAAAAGAACCTCAGGCGAAACCGCCGACGGTATACCGGGCGCTGGAGTTTTTACTGGAGCAAGGGTTCGTACATAAGGTGGAATCCACCAATAGCTACGTGCTGTGTCACCTTTTCGATCAGCCAACCCACAGCTCGGCGATGTTTATCTGCGACCGCTGCGGCGGCGTCAAAGAAGAGTGTGCGGAAGGCGTCGAAGATATTATGCATACGCTGGCGGCAAGAATGGGGTTCGCTCTGCGCCACAACGTCATTGAGGCTCATGGCCTGTGCGCCGCCTGCGTTGAAGTGGAAGCCTGCAGTACGCCGGGCCACTGCCACCACGACCATACCATCCAGATCAAAAAGAAAGCCCGCTGAGGCGTTAGCCGCAGCGGGAAACAAGGGTAACGGCACCTCCATGTACCGATCGTGCAGGCAATAACAGTGGGTTAAAACACGGCGTTTTCGCTACCAGCGATAGTCGTTTTTGGTTTCCCAGTCGGTCACTTCTTTCTCTGCCTGGTCTTTGGCGTAACCGTAACGTTCCTGAATTCTGCCCACCAGCTGGTCGCGTTTGCCTTCAATGACGGTCATATCATCGTCGGTCAGCTTGCCCCATTTTTCTTTCGCTTTACCTTTGAACTGTTTCCAGTTACCGCCGATTTCGTCTTTATTCATCATGCATTCCTCATCGTTCGGTTATCGTTCGGTGAATGAACAGCCCGCTGTGTACCGGACATGACTTAACTATAGATGAGTATTCTGAGTAAGATTTATTATTCGGAATCTTTAACCATCAGATGAACTAAATGCACTATGAAAACCAGGTTCCACGCTGCCAGTGCCGCCGCCAGATAACCGCCAGGGAAGCGCCGCGCAGGGCGAGAAATACCGCCAGCGCCAGCCACAGCCCGTGGTTACCGAGCGCCGGTACAGTTAACAGCGTCAGGGCAAACCCTGCCGCCGCGACCGCCATGCTGTTGCGCATCTCCGCGCCGCGCGTCGCGCCGATAAACATACCGTCCAGCAGGTAACACCAGACGCCGATGACCGGCAGGATCATCTGCCAGACCAGATAGCGATCGGCCAACTGCTGTAGCGAAGGCAGCGAGGTCAGCAACGCGATAATTTGTTCACCGGCAAGGCCGTAAATAAGCGCAAACGCCAGCGCCACCAACCCTGACTGGCGGCAGGCCGCATGCCAGACCGCAAGCAGTTGGCTGTCATCACGCGCGCCGTAGGCCTGCCCGGAGTGCGCCTCAACGGCATAGGCAAAGCCGTCCAGCGCATAGGCGGTAAAGGTCAGCATCGTCATGAGGACCGCATTGACCGCGACGATATCGGCGCCGAGGCGGGCGCCAAATACCGTCACCGCCCCGAAGCAGAGCTGTAGCAGCAGCGAGCGCAGCATGATGTCGCGATTCAGCGCCAGCAGACGGCGTATATCGCCGCGCCAGGCGTTTTTCAGCATCGACAGGGATACGCCGCGCAGCGCCAGTACGCGCCGCGCCATAAGCAGTCCGATAAAGAAAGTGGCGTATTCTGCCATGACCGTCGCCAGCGCCGCCCCCTGCACGTTCATATGCAGGCCCATCACCAGCCATAAATCGAGCACAATGTTGAGGACGTTGCCGACCACCAGCAGAATCACCGGCGCTCTGGCGTACTGTACGCCCAGCAGCCAACCCAGCAGAACCAGATTCGCCAGCGAGGCCGGCGCGCTTAGCCAGCGAATCTCAAGGAAGCGTCGGGCCTGTTCAAGCACCGCTTCGCTACCGCCGACAATATGCAGCGCCAGGTTTATCAACGGGATCCTGAAAAGCACAATCGCCAGCCCGGCGGCCAGCGCCAGGCCCAGCGGCTGCACCAGCGCGCGCGCCAGCCGCTGCGGATCCCTGGCGCCAAACGCCTGCGCCGTCAGCCCGGTGGTGCTCATACGCAGAAAAAGGAGCAGCATAAAGAGGAAGCTGGTCGCCGTTGCGCCAACCGCCACGCCGCCCAGATAAATCGGGCTGTCGAGATGACCAATAACGGCGGTATCCACCAGCCCCAGCAGCGGAACGGTGATATTGGAGAAGATCATGGGCAGCGCTAAGCGCCACAGGGCTTTGTCGGCGGCGTTAAAAAGCATGGAGAAAGCGCCTAAATGAGGAAAAACGACGCAGCATCATGCTTCAGATGATGCTGCGAGATGAAGAGATTATTGCCAGTTGCCGTTGCGGATAACGCCGACGGCCAGGCCTTCAATAGTAAAGCTTTGTTCGCGAAGGTCGACCACGATCGGCGAGAATTCGCTGTTTTCCGGCAGCAATTCCACGACGTTACCCTGTTTTTTCAGACGCTTCACGGTCACTTCTTCGTCGATACGCGCCACAACCACCTGACCATTGCGCACATCCTGCGTTTTATGGACAGCCAGCAGGTCGCCATCGAGAATACCGATATCCTTCATCGACATACCGCTAACGCGCAGCAGAAAATCGGCGTTCGGCTTAAACATGGCCGGGTCCACCTGGTAGTGGCCTTCAATGTGCTGCTGCGCTAGCAGCGGCTCACCTGCCGCGACGCGGCCAATAAGCGGCAGACCGGTTTCTTCTTCCGTCAGCAGACGAATACCGCGGGAGGCGCCGGAAACGATCTCGATTGCGCCTTTACGCGCCAGCGCTTTCAGATGCTCTTCCGCCGCGTTTGGGGAGCGAAACCCCAAGCGCTGAGCAATCTCCGCACGCGTCGGCGGCATGCCCGTCTGGCTGATATGATCCCGAATGAGATCAAACACCTCTTGCTGCCTGGTCGTTAACGCTTTCATTCCGCCCCCTGGGTGTATATACAGTTATGCTGTGAGTATATACAGCTAACGGTGATTTTGGAACCACATTTCACACAAAAATCAGGAGTTTCTTTCCGTTTTGCGAGCAGCTACGACAAGACTTAGCGGTAGTTCGCCCACAGCAGCGTTCCCCACGCGATCAGCGCGATGATAATCGCCAGCAGTACCGCCGCCGATCCCATATCTTTCGCTCGCCCCGAAAGCTCATGATGCTCGGGACCGATACGGTCAACCACCGCCTCAATCGCGCTATTGATAATTTCAACTATCATCACTAACAGGACCGAGCTAATGAGCAGCACCCGCGTGATGGCATCGACGTCCAACCAGCAGGCGATCGCCACGGCAATAACGGCCGCGATGCCTTCCTGACGAAATGCGGCCTCATTGACCCACGCCGCACGGAATCCTTTCCAGGAATACCCGGCCGCTTTAATAATTCGGGTTAACCCAGTGGTATTATTGGCCATCAAACAAACCTTTTTATGTAAATGACGTCAATGAGTGTACGCGTTTGCCGCGTTACAACGGAAATTTTGCGCACTTTCTGTTATTCTTGCGGCGCATTTGCATGATTAACCAGAGGCTTCACATCGTCTATGTCTGGCTGGCAACGAATTTACTATAAATTACTGAATTTACCATTAAGGGCGCTGGTAAAAAGCAAGTCGATTCCGGCGCAACCTGCGCAGGAATTAGGCCTGGATACCTCGCGTCCCATTATGTACGTCCTGCCCTACAATTCGAAGGCGGACCTGCTGACGCTGCGCGCGCAATGTCTGGAACATGAGTTACCGGACCCGCTGGAGCCGCTCGAGATCGACGGCGCCCTGCTTCCGCGCTACGTATTTATCCACGGCGGGCCGCGCGTGTTCACCTATTACACGCCGAAAGAAGAGTCTATCAAGCTCTTTCACGACTATCTGGATTTACACCGCAATCATCCCGATCTTGACGTGCAGATGGTGCCGGTTTCGGTGATGTTCGGTCGCGCGCCGGGGCGTGAAAAAGGCGAGGTTAACCCGCCGCTGCGTATGCTCAACGGCATTCAAAAATTCTTCGCCGTTCTGTGGCTGGGCCGCGATAGCTTCGTCCGTTTCTCGCCTTCGGTCTCGCTGCGCAAGATGGCGGACGAGCACGGTACCGATAAAACTATCGCTCAGAAGCTGGCCCGCGTGGCGCGCATGCACTTCGCCCGCCAGCGCCTGGCGGCGGTTGGCCCGCGCCTGCCTGCGCGCCAGGATCTGTTTAATAAACTGCTGGCATCAAAAGCCATTGCCCGCGCGGTAGAAGACGAAGCGCGCAGCAAGAAAATTTCCCATGAGAAGGCTCAGCAAAACGCTATCGCCCTGATGGAAGAGATCGCCGCGAACTTCTCCTATGAGATGATTCGCTTGACCGACCGCGTGCTGGGCTTTACCTGGAACCGGCTGTATCAGGGTATCAACGTCCATAACGCCGAGCGTGTCCGCCAGCTGGCGCACGAAGGCCACGAGATAGTCTACGTCCCGTGCCACCGCAGCCATATGGACTATCTGCTGCTCTCTTACGTCATTTATCATCAGGGCCTGGTGCCGCCGCATATCGCTGCCGGCATCAACCTGAACTTCTGGCCCGCCGGGCCGATTTTCCGTCGCGGCGGCGCGTTCTTTATTCGCCGCACGTTCAAGGGCAATAAGCTCTACTCAACCGTATTCCGCGAATATCTTGGCGAGCTGTTTAGCCGCGGCTATTCGGTGGAGTACTTCGTTGAGGGCGGTCGTTCACGTACCGGTCGTCTGCTGGATCCGAAAACCGGCACCCTGTCGATGACCATCCAGGCGATGCTGCGCGGCGGTAACCGCCCTATCACCCTGGTGCCGATTTACATCGGCTACGAGCACGTGATGGAGGTCGGCACCTACGCCAAAGAGCTGCGCGGCGCGACGAAAGAGAAAGAGAGTCTGCCGCAGATGCTGCGCGGCTTGAGCAAGCTGCGCAATCTCGGCCAGGGCTACGTTAACTTCGGCGAACCGCTGCCGCTGATGGCCTATCTGAACCAGCACGTGCCGGACTGGCGCGAATCTATCGACCCTATCGAAGCGGTCCGTCCTTCCTGGCTGACGCCGACGGTGAATAACATCGCCTCGGATCTGATGGTACGCATCAATAATGCCGGCGCGGCAAACGCCATGAACCTGTGCTGTACCGCGCTGCTGGCGTCGCGTCAGCGTTCGCTGACCCGCGAGCAGCTCACCGAGCAGTTGGAGTGCTATCTCGCCCTGCTGCGCAACGTGCCATATTCAGCGGATGCGACCACGCCTGCGGCCTCAGCCAGCGAGCTTATCGACCACGCGCTGCAGATGAACAAGTTCGAAGTCGAGAAAGATACGATTGGCGATATCATCATTCTGCCGCGCGAGCAGGCCGTCCTGATGACCTATTACCGCAACAACATCGCCCATATGCTGGTGATGCCGTCGCTGTTAGCCGCCATCGTCACTCAGCATCGTCGTATTACCCGCGCCGAAATTCTGCGTCACGTCGAGATGTTCTATCCGTTCCTCAAGGCCGAGCTGTTCCTGCGTTGGGAAAAAGCGGAGCTGGCGGGCGTCGTCGATGCGCTGATCGCCGAGATGCAGCGTCAGGGTCTGATCGCCCTGAACGACGATGAGGTGAGCGTTAATCCGTCTCACGCCCGTTCTCTGCAGCTGCTGGCCGCAGGCGCGCGCGAAACGCTGCAGCGCTACGCCATCACCTTCTGGCTGCTGAGCGCCAACCCGTCAATCAACCGCAGTTCGCTGGAGAAAGAGAGCCGCACCGTGGCGCAGCGCCTGTCCGTTCTGCACGGCATCAATGCGCCGGAGTTCTTCGATAAAGCGGTGTTCAGCACGCTGGTGCTGACCCTGCGCGACGAAGGCTATATCAGCGATACCGGCGACGCCGAGCCGGAAGAGACGTTGAAGATCTACCGCATGCTGGCGGATCTGATTACTTCTGATGTGCGGTTAACGATTGAAAGCGTTACCCAGGATGAAGCGTAACGTTTAACAAGATATCCCGGCCTGCGCCGGGCTACCGGACCATGCGGTTTTGTAGCCCGGCTTTGGCGTTTACGCCGCAAGCCGGGAAACCCACAGCGCTACTGCATATATCCCATCGCCAGGCCAAGAAACAGCACCAGCCCAACGTAGTTATTGTTCATAAACGCCTTAAAGCAGGCATCGCGTTCGCGTTTAAATATTAGCTTCTGCTGCCAGGCGAACAGCGCCGCGGCGATAAACAACGACCAGTAATACTCCCAGCCCAGCCCGCTCAGCCAGCCCACCGCGGCCATCAGGCCCAGTACCGCCACCTGTAAGATACCAATGATTAAGCGATCGTTGTCGCCAAACAGGATCGCCGTCGATTTGATACCGATTTTGACGTCATCATCGCGATCGACCATCGCATACTGGGTGTCGTAGGCCACCGCCCACAGGATATTGGCGAGGAACATCAGCCAGCAGCTCAGCGGCAGCGACTCGCTCACCGCCGAAAACGCCATCGGGATCGACCAGCCGAACGCCGCGCCCAGTACGACCTGCGGCAGGTGGGTGTAGCGTTTCATAAACGGATACACCCACGCCAGGGCCAGCGCCGCTATCGACAGCAGAATGGTCATGGTGTTCAGGGTCAACACCAGCAGGAATGAAAGCAGCACCAGCACGACAAACAGCGTTCGCGCCTCTTTTTCGCTCACATCGCCGCTCGGCAGCGGGCGGCGGGCCGTACGTTTGACGTGACCGTCAAACTTGCGATCGGCATAGTCGTTGACCACGCAGCCTGCGGCGCGCATCAGCCAGACGCCGGCGACGAAAACGGCGAGGATCCATAGCGGCGGTATCCCCGGCGTCGCCACCCATAGCGCCCACAGCGTCGGCCACAGCAGCAGCAGCGCGCCGATCGGTTTGTCAGTACGCATCAGGCGATGAAACGCCAGCAGCTTGTTCTGCGTCAGACTCCACTCCATTTCATTTTCCTCTCAATACAACGGCGATGCAGGCAAAAACAGTTCCGTCAGCAGCAGCGGTTTGCCGCTCAACCGGAGGCGGGAACGGCGCCCCCACAGCTCTGCATGACGACCAATTTCAATAAAATCGCGGGTTAGCGTCGATGACGTGAAGAGATAGCGGCCCAACGGCGTTTGTCCCAGCTGTTGTAGCGCCAGTTCAGGGCCGCTCAGCGTTGATTCCGGCACGATGGTGCGACCGGCCAGCCAGGGTTCACCGTTGGCGCAAAGAATGATTTCCCGCAGCCAGTAGCGGGGTTCGCTCGGTAACAGGGACTCCTCACCGGCCAGCGCCTCGCATCCAACAAAGCCTTCGTTAACCATGATGACGCTGACTTTCTTCCCCTGCTGCTCAAAGCGTTTGGTCATTGAGTCTTCCAGCAATAGCCAGTCGCGCAGATGCGCATCCAGCGGGGGTATCTCGGCAAAATAACGCAGCGCACGCAGTTGCGTAAGCGCGGAATGTGGCATGCCTGAATCTCCGGTACATAACGTAAAGGTATTGTATCGCAGAATGGAGGATGGGGGGCGGGCAAACGTCAATATACGATCATCCGCGCAACAGCCGTGCAACAGAGGCCGCCGCGCGCTAAAAAAAAGTGCGCCCGAACGGACGCACCTAAAGGCTGTGCCTAAACATCAGCATTGCGGGGAGACGGTCACCCCTTGCCTTTTACACTGCTGATAAAGGTGGAACGAGCAGATTTCGAGCCAAGACGTTCAGCTTCGTTCATCAATTTCAGGGCCTTGTCGATATCGCCTTTCGCAACCGCCTGCTTGATACCGTTGTTGAAGTAGGTTTCGGTATCGTCGAGCATCGGTTCGCTTTTCGCCGCTGGAGCCGGGGCCGGAGCGGCGACCGGCGCGCTATAGGCAGGAGCAGCGGTATTACCGACGGTAACAGGCCCCGGACCTGACGAACCGAACAACGGGCCAACCAGTACGCTGGAGGCGGTAGAGGTTTTCACCTTCAGACTAATGGTACCGTTTGTAACGTGTTTCGCGATGGGATCCGGAATATCCGGCACCGCATTGCCGGTACCTTTGGCGTAAGCCTTCGCCGGATCGATTAATTTAGTGGTCTGCTGCAAATCCTGCGGCGTGGTAAAAACCAGCACATAAATTTTCTGCTGTCCCAGCGCCGGAGTCAGGCGCATTACGCCTTCCAGACGATCTGAACTCATCACTCCCGGTTCAAGATAGGTAAAGTAGCTGCTGGGGAAGAACGCGGATGGCGTCATATTTTGGTCAAGAATCAGCACGTTCGGCGCATATACCGCAGTTTGTTTTTCCACTTCGCTGGTTAACGTAATATTGAGCTCGCCAATATTCGCCGGAACGCTGTATGCGGCGACCGGGCCACTGATACCGGGGACATTGAGCGTCTGTCCGGCCACGGCGAGCTTTGTCGTCTGCGTTTTGGATTGATCGACCGGAGTCCAGGTTAGCTGCTGCAACGCAGAGGCCGGAATCGACGGCGCGGCAGAGGTGTTCTGCGGCACGAAATTAACATCAGCAAAACTGACTGCGGGTACGCAGGCCATCAGGCCGACGGACAGGCAGAGGGCAACGAGACTTTTCTTCATTTTCATTGTTATCACCTCAATTCCGATGGCCGAGCGGTAGCCAGGCAATAGCGCGCTGGGCCTAAGATAGAGGGGCTTACGCCCCTCTTTTAGTTACGAACGGTTAGATTCGATTACCACCAGATTTCCATCTGGGCACCGAAGGTCCACTCGTCGTTATCGCCACGGCTAAAGGTTTTAGCGCTGGTGTCGTTGTACGCTACGCCGCTATCGTTATAGCCCCATTTCTCATCCCATTTGGCGTACGTTGCGAATACGCGGATTGCCGGACGGGACCAGATGCTGTCCCCAGCCTGCCACTGTTGTGCCAGAGTTACTTTATACTGGCTGTTACGATCGCTGGTGCGTTGAGATTTGACGTTGTCGTAGCCGATTTCCATCAGGGTGCTCATGATAGGCGTCCACTTGTACATTGGACGAACGCCGACGGTCCACCACTGGGTACCATTGTTGTTGTCGCGGTCGATATCCTGGTACATACCGACGTACATCAGATCCCAGCTATCGCCGAGAGAGATCGCACCGTGGTCCAACACGCGCCACATAGATCCATCGTTATTAATGCTGCCGCCCTGCGGAACACCTTTACCGCTGGAGGTCATAGAGTCAGTCGCATACTGCAGAACAAATTTGTTAAAGCCTTTCAACATGCTCTGAGTATGCTCAGCGGTGAGCATCCAGCCGTCTTTGGAAGCGCCCGGCTGCAGTGAGTAATCATCAGGGATGTTTGTGTGGCCGTAGTCAACGCCCAGTTCCAGCGTGCCGCCCGGGTTAGTTTCCAGACCGGCTAAACGCACGTCGAATACATCATTCGGCACGATATTGTCATAGACGCGATTACCGAACTTGTCGCGATCGGCGAAGGTGCCGGAGCCGCCGGATTCAGAAGAACGCGTTGCTGCCAGAGAGAGTTTACCGAAGCCCAGATCGATGTTTTCAATACCCGCACCAGGACCAGAAATATCCCAGTAGTAGAAGTCGATCATATGAACGTCATGACGCTGGTAGAAGCGCTTACCGGCCCAGATGGTGGAGCCTGGCAACCATTCGATCAGGTTTTTACCCTGCACGTTAGCTTCACGGAATGCCGGACTGGTGGATTCCCAGTCGTTCTGCTGTGACACAGAGTAAGCGACGTTGGTATCGAAGTAGAAGCTCTTATCACCTTCTTTCCATACTTCCTGGCCCAGCTTCAGTTCCGCATAGGTTTCACATTCGTTACCCAGACGGTATTTACTTTGAGCGCCGGTTGCCTGGAAGCACTGTTGTTCACCGCCGCTGCCGGTCCAGCCGATACCAGAACGAGCATAGCCGTGGAAATCAACGGCCAGCGCCTGAGCAGACATAACGCCTGCCGCAACGGCGACCGCCAGTGGAAGTTTGCGCAGAGTAATCATCATTCTATCTCCTGAGATCATTGCTTTTCTTTGAACGCTTCGCCTGTTGTTGCGCCTGTTTTTCGACGCTGCAGGGTGCACGTTTTTTTTAATGGGAAGCCTTACACGCCCGGCTCTTTATGCAGCCGACGACAAGCGGTGCCATCCTCACGGAATAAATGGCAGCGCTCCGGCGGCAAACCGATGGCGAATGTGGCTCCCTCTTCTACCAGCACCACGTCATTCTGGCGGTAAACCAGGTTTTGACGGATGGATGGGATCTGGATATGAATTTGCGTTTCGTGGCCGAGCTGTTCGACCACCTGAACTTCACCTTCAAGGGTGACGTCGGCGATATCGCTGGGCAGCAGATGTTCCGGGCGAATACCTAAGGACATGTTGGCGCCGACCTGAACACGGGCGCTGTCCACCGGCAGCCAGACCTGCTGACGGTTCGGCAGCTCCACCTGCACCTGCTCAATGGCGGTAGCGGTGACCTTAACCGGCAGGAAGTTCATCTTCGGCGAGCCGATAAAGCCCGCGACGAAGCGATCCGCCGGGTAGTGATAGAGTTCGAGAGGCTTGCCGACCTGCGCGACGCGACCGGCGTCGAGCACCACAATTTTGTCGGCGAGGGTCATCGCTTCGACCTGGTCGTGGGTCACGTAAATCATCGTGCGGCCAAGACGCTTATGCAGACGGGAAATCTCAATGCGCATCTGTACGCGCAGCGCGGCATCAAGGTTAGAGAGCGGTTCATCCAGCAGGAAAACGCGCGGTTCAGCCACCAGGGTACGACCAATCGCCACGCGCTGACGCTGACCGCCGGAAAGCGCTTTCGGTTTACGCTCCAGCAGGTGAGCCAGCTGCAGCACTTCCGCCACCTGGGTCACGCGCTGGTTAATCAGCTCTTTTTTGGCGCCGGCCAGCTTCAGGCCAAAAGACATGTTTTCCGCGACGGAAAGATGGGGGTAAAGCGCATAAGACTGAAACACCATCCCGATACCGCGCTCGGCGGGCGGGACATCATTCATTCGGGTATCGCCAATCAGCAGATCGCCGCTGGTCACCGTTTCCAGCCCGGCAATCATACGCAGCAGGGTGGATTTGCCGCAGCCTGATGGCCCAACAAACACGACGAACTCCCCATCCTGGATCTCGAGATTGATATCTTTTGATACCACCACGTCACCCCAGGCTTTCGTTACATTTCGCAGCTGTACGCTCGCCATGCCCTTCTCCCTTCGTTACAACCTGTCACTTAACGACACATTCAAGATGGGGTGACTATGCGGCATTCATTAGTCTGGTAAATCCTCCACCCCCCGGCTTTTTCATGGGGGAGGAGACGGGAGGATGAGAGATGACGTCTCGCCGCCGGGGGGGACGGGTCGATACCGATTTCGTGATGCAGCCTGCAAAATTGGCCGCCTTTTTATGTGCTCCAGGACTCATAACCGGCATTTCTGCTATGGAGATCACACAATCGGGGGATGGGGCGTAGACATGGGGAGGATGGAAAGAGGTTGTTAAAAAAGGAAACTCATCACCGTTAAGCCACTCAAGTGTATCCACGAGCACATCACCAAATAGGACGGGTATATGAAAATCAAAACTGGCGCTCGCATCCTCGCGCTGTCTGCATTGACCACGATGATGTTTTCCGCCTCTGCCCTCGCAAAAATCGAAGAAGGTAAGCTGGTTATCTGGATTAACGGCGACAAAGGCTACAACGGCCTCGCTGAAGTGGGTAAAAAGTTTGAAAAAGACACCGGCATTAAAGTATCCGTAGAACATCCGGATAAGCTGGAAGAGAAATTCCCGCAGGTTGCCGCGACCGGCGACGGCCCTGACATCATTTTCTGGGCCCACGACCGTTTTGGCGGCTACGCCCAGTCTGGCCTGCTGGCGGAAATCTCCCCGGACAAAGCTTTCCAGGACAAACTCTATCCGTTCACCTGGGACGCGGTTCGCTATAACGGCAAGCTGATTGCCTACCCGGTTGCCGTCGAAGCGCTGTCGCTGATCTATAACAAAGACCTGGTGCCAAATCCGCCGAAAACCTGGGAAGAGATCCCGGCTCTGGATAAAGAACTGAAGGCGAAAGGTAAGAGCGCGCTGATGTTCAACCTGCAAGAACCGTACTTCACCTGGCCGCTGATTGCTGCCGACGGCGGCTATGCATTCAAGTTTGAAAACGGCAAGTACGACGTGAAAAACGTGGGCGTGGATAGCGCTGGCGCGAAAGCTGGCCTGACATTCCTGGTCGACCTTATCAAGAACAAGCATATGAACGCCGACACCGACTACTCCATCGCGGAAGCGGCATTCAACAAAGGCGAAACCGCGATGACCATCAACGGTCCGTGGGCGTGGTCTAACATCGATAAGAGCAAGGTTAACTACGGCGTTACCCTGCTGCCGACCTTCAAAGGCAACGCGTCTAAACCGTTCGTTGGCGTACTGAGCGCCGGTATTAACGCCGCCAGCCCGAACAAAGAACTGGCGAAAGAGTTCCTCGAAAACTACCTGATGACCGACCAGGGTCTGGATGAAGTGAACAAGGACAAACCGCTGGGCGCGGTCGCGCTGAAATCCTTCCAGGAGAAACTGGAAAAAGATCCGCGTATCGCCGCCACCATGGCGAACGCCCAGAAAGGCGAAATCATGCCGAACATCCCGCAGATGTCCGCCTTCTGGTATGCCGTTCGTACCGCAGTGATCAACGCAGCTAGCGGTCGCCAGACCGTCGAAGCGGCGCTGAAAGACGCACAGTCTCGTATCACCAAGTAATACGGTTTCCCTTATTTCTTAGGGAATAAGGTTTGTTGAATACGTTGTTACACGAAATCATTCGCGCTACATCGAGGCGGCAAGGATGCAAGTCCCCAGGCGCTTACATCAGTAAGTGACTGGGGTGCGCATCCGCAGCCAACAAAGAGGTAGCGCGAAGGATAAAGTGTAAAGAGGATGATCCCCATGGATGTCGTGAAAAAGAAGCACTGGTGGCAAAGCCCGCAGCTCACATGGTCTGTGATCGGCTTGCTGTGCCTGCTGGTGGGTTACCTTGTTGTTTTGATGTACGCCCAGGGGGAGTACCTGTTTGCCATCATGACGCTGATTTTAAGCTCGGTTGGCCTGTATATTTTTTCCAATCGCAAGGCCTACGCCTGGCGCTATGTTTATCCGGGTCTCGCCGGGATGGGGCTGTTCGTCCTGTTCCCGCTGATCTGCACGATCGCAATCGCTTTCACCAACTACAGCAGCACTAACCAGCTGACCTTCGAACGCGCCCAACAGGTACTGATGGACCGCTCCTTCCAGGCGGGCAAATCCTACAACTTCGCGCTCTATCCGGCGGGAGATGAGTGGAAGCTGGCGCTGACCGACGGCGAAAGCGGCAAAAACTATCTTTCCGACGCCTTTAAATTCGGCGGCGAGCAGAAACTGGCCTTAAAAGAGGCTGACGCCCTGCCGGAAGGCGATCGCGCCACGCTGCGCGTGATTACGCAAAACCGTACCGCCCTGAACCAGCTGACCGCCGTGCTGCCGGATGAAAGCAAAGTCATTATGAGCTCTCTGCGTCAGTTCTCCGGTACTCAGCCGCTGTACGCGCTGGCCAATGACGGTACGCTGACCAACAACCAGAGCGGCGTGAAATATCGTCCCAACGCCGAGGTCGGTTTCTATCAGGCGATCAACGCCGACGGCAGCTGGGGCAGCGAAAAGCTCAGCCCGGGCTACACCGTAACCATCGGCTGGGATAACTTCACCCGCGTGTTCCAGGATGAAGGGATCCAGAAACCGTTCTTCGCGATTTTCGTCTGGACGGTGGTGTTCTCCGTTCTGACCGTGATTCTTACCGTTGCGGTCGGCATGGTGCTCGCCTGTCTGGTCCAGTGGGAAGCCCTGAAGGGCAAAGCGATTTACCGCGTACTGCTGATTCTGCCATATGCCGTACCGTCGTTTATCTCGATTCTGATTTTCAAAGGCCTGTTCAACCAGAGTTTTGGCGAGATCAACATGATGCTCAGCGCGCTGTTCGGCATCAAGCCGGCCTGGTTTAGCGACCCGACCACCGCGCGCACGATGATTATCATCGTCAACACCTGGCTGGGCTATCCGTACATGATGATCCTGTGCATGGGCCTGCTGAAAGCGATTCCTGACGATTTATATGAAGCCTCGGCAATGGATGGCGCTACGCCGTTCCAGAACTTCTTCAAAATTACGCTGCCGCTGCTGATCAAGCCGCTGACGCCGCTGATGATCGCCAGCTTCGCCTTTAACTTTAACAACTTCGTGCTGATTCAGCTGTTGACCAACGGCGGGCCGGACCGGCTCGGCACCACCACGCCAGCGGGCTACACCGACCTGCTGGTGAGCTATACCTACCGCATCGCCTTTGAAGGCGGCGGCGGTCAGGACTTCGGCCTCGCGGCGGCTATCGCCACGCTGATCTTCCTGCTGGTAGGCCTGCTTGCGATTGTTAACCTGAAAGCCACACGTATGAAGTTTGATTAAGGGAGATAACGATTATGGCTATGGTTCAACCCAAATCTCAGAAGCTGCGCCTGTTTACCACGCATCTCCTGCTGCTGGTTTTTATCGCGGCGATTATGTTCCCGCTGCTGATGGTCATCGCTATCTCTCTGCGCGAAGGGAACTTCGCCACCGGTAGCCTGATCCCTGAAAGTATCTCCTGGGAGCACTGGCGGCTGGCGTTAGGCTTCAGCGTTGAACACGCTGACGGTCGCGTCACGCCGCCCCCCTTCCCGGTCCTGCTGTGGCTGTGGAACTCCATCAAGGTGGCCGGCATTACCGCCATTGGCATCGTCGCGCTCTCTACTACCTGCGCTTACGCTTTTGCCCGTATGCGCTTCCCGGGTAAAGCCACGCTGCTGAAAGGGATGCTGATTTTCCAGATGTTCCCCGCGGTTCTGTCGCTGGTCGCGCTGTATGCCCTGTTTGACCGTCTCGGCCAGTACGTGCCGTTCGTCGGCCTGAATACCCACGGCGGCGTCATCTTCGCCTATATGGGCGGTATCGCGCTGCACGTCTGGACGATTAAAGGTTACTTCGAAACCATCGACGGCTCGCTGGAGGAAGCGGCGGCGCTGGACGGCGCCACCCCGTGGCAGGCTTTCCGCCTGGTGCTGCTCCCGCTGTCGGTACCGATTCTGGCGGTGGTGTTTATTCTGTCGTTCATCGCCGCGATTACCGAAGTACCGGTGGCCTCCCTGCTGCTGCGCGATGTGAACAGCTATACCCTGGCGGTCGGAATGCAACAGTATCTCAACCCGCAGAACTATCTGTGGGGCGACTTTGCCGCTGCAGCGGTGCTCTCCGCTATTCCGATTACCGTAGTGTTCCTGCTGGCCCAGCGCTGGTTGGTCAATGGCCTGACGGCAGGCGGAGTGAAAGGTTAATTTTTTTGTAACACCCGCCCCAAATTTCAGATGAGGGCCGGCGGTTTAGCGGCAATGCGCGTCCCCAACCGGGCATTGCCGCCGCCGCCCTCAGCTGAAAAAGTAAGGCAAATGCCACTGCTATCCTCAACTGGACCCTACATAAATTCTATTTGTGACTGTTGGTCAGCGGCCCTGGAGGCCGCTTTTTTTTATTCGCGTTTCAGGCGGTTGGAATTACACAGCCAAAGCGTAATCACCAGAATCAGGATCGCAGCGGAGTAAATCAGCACCGCCATAGGCGACTCATGATCGATAATGATCAGGCGGACGATGGCGGTGATGCCGATATAGACAAAGTAGCGCAGCGGGAAGTGAAATCCGGACTCAAAATACTTCACTATCAGCGCGATAAACTCGAAATAGAGGAAGTAGACGACCAGCCCCTCCACCAGCTTGTACTTGCTGACAGGCTCCGGCGTAAACAGGACGTGCGCCAGATGCAACGTCTCCTTGCCCAGAAATACGATCAGAATGACCCCCAGGCACAGCAGGCCAAGATTCAAAACGGTTTGCATTGCGGTTGCAATAAAACTCACCAACGGACGATAAACCGGCGGCATAGATACACCTCATAATCATCATTATTTGTGACCTGTATAACGCAAAAGTGTGATCCAGATCGACATTATTCGTTAACTTTTTGCCACCGGCGGCGTAAATGTAACAATCACTTGCCACACTGACAGGTTAAAAAGGAAACAACCATGTTCAAAATTCGTATTGCAGGGCCAGAAGATGCAGCCTTGCTCAACGAAATGGCCAATGCCAGCTATCGCCACCACTTTGCCCATCTCTGGCACAACGCCGATGAACTGGAGCACTACCTGCAGCAAGAATATTCCATGGCCGCGCTGGCGCCCAGCCTGGCCGATCCGCAGTGCTGTTGGTTGATTGCGGAAGCCGCGCGTCCTGTCGGCTTTGCTAAATACGCCTGTGGTCAGAATATTCATCCCGAGGGTCCCTCCGGCACGCTGCTGCATAAGCTTTATCTGCTGCCCGACGCCACCGGACATCGCTACGGCGAGCAGATTTTCCGCGCCGTCGAGACGCGAGCAAAAGAGAAGGGTGAACGCTGGCTATGGCTGGAAGTGCTCGCCGCGAATACCAGCGCCCGCCGTTTTTATGAACGCCAAGGGATGCAGCACGTGAAGGATGTGGCATTTCATTCTGCAACCCAGGAAAGCACACTCCATATTCTGGCTAAACCAATCTGAGAGGCAGCATGCATACCCTTCGTGAAACCGCCATTCGCAACGTCGCCAGCGGCGAAAACGTGGTGATTTACCAGCCCGCCAACCTCTACGACTGCACGCTTGGCGATAACGTCTTCGTCGGGCCATTTGTGGAGATTCAGGGCCATACCCGCATCGGCAACGACAGCAAAATTCAGTCCCACACCTTTATCTGCGAGTACGTGACCATCGGCGAGCGCTGTTTTATCGGCCACGGCGTGATGTTCGCCAACGATATGTTCCGCGAGGGAAAACCCAACGCCGACCGCGAGAGCTGGGGAAGAATTGTGATTGGCAACGATGTGTCTATCGGCAGCGGCGCAACCATTCTGGCGGTCAGCATCTGCGATGGGGTCGTGATTGGCGCGGGCAGCGTGGTGACCAAATCCATTACTGAGAAAGGCGTGTGGGCCGGGAACCCGGCAAAGCTGCTGCGCCGGCTATAACAAAAATGCCGGCCACATGGGCCGGCATTGCGAACGTTTTAGCGATTATGCGCGCCAGGATTTATAGCGGTTAATCAGGCCGTTAGTGGAGCTGTCGTGGCTGCTCACTTCGGAACCATCTTTCAGCTCCGGCAGGATGCGGTTAGCCAGCTGTTTGCCCAGCTCCACGCCCCACTGGTCGAAGGTGAAGATGTTCATAATCACGCCCTGGGTGAAGATTTTGTGCTCATACAGGGCAATCAGCGCGCCCAGGCTGAACGGCGTAATTTCACGCAGCAGGATGGAGTTGGTCGGGCGGTTGCCTTCAAACACTTTGAACGGCACCACGTGTTCCAGGGTCGCCGGATCTTTACCCTGATCGCGATATTCCTGCTCAACCACTTCGCGGGATTTACCAAACGCCAGCGCTTCGGTCTGGGCAAAGAAGTTAGACAGCAGCTTCGGATGGTGGTCGGACAGCGGGTTGTGGGTAATCGCCGGGGCGATAAAGTCGCAAGGCACCATTTTGGTCCCCTGGTGAATCAGCTGGTAGAACGCGTGCTGACCGTTGGTACCCGGCTCGCCCCAGATGATTGGGCCCGTCTGGTAATCCACGGCGTTGCCGTTACGGTCAACGTATTTACCGTTGGATTCCATGTTGCCCTGCTGGAAGTAGGCGGCAAAGCGGTGCATATACTGGTCGTACGGCAGAATCGCTTCGGTTTCAGCACCGAAGAAGTTGTTGTACCAGATACCGATCAGCGCCAGCAGTACCGGCAGGTTTTTCTCAGGCGCGGTCGTGGAGAAGTGTTTATCCATCGCGTGCGCGCCGGAGAGCAGCTCAACAAAGTTGTCGAAGCCGACGGACAGGATGATGGACAGGCCGATGGCTGACCACAGAGAGTAACGGCCGCCAACCCAGTCCCAGAATTCAAACATATTGGCGGTATCAATACCGAACTCGCCAACCGCTTTACCGTTGGTCGAGAGCGCGGCGAAGTGTTTCGCTACGTGCTTCTCATCGCCGGCGGTCGCCAGGAACCAGTCGCGCGCGCTGTGAGCGTTGGTCATGGTTTCCTGAGTGGTAAAGGTTTTCGACGCGACCAGGAACAGCGTGGTTTCCGGGTTCACCGTTTTCAGCACTTCGGCGATGTGGGTCCCATCGACGTTGGAAACAAAGTGCATGTTCAGGTGGTTTTTGTACGGGCGCAGCGCTTCGGTCACCATGAACGGGCCGAGGTCGGAGCCGCCGATACCGATGTTCACGACGTCGGTAATCGCTTTACCGGTGTAGCCTTTCCAGTTGCCGGAGATAATGGCTTCGGAGAAGGTTTTCATCTTCTCAAGCACGGCGTTCACTTCCGGCATCACGTCTTTGCCATCAACCAGAATCGGAGTATTGCTGCGGTTACGCAGCGCAACGTGCAGCACCGCGCGGTCTTCCGTGCGGTTAATCTTCTCGCCGGAGAACATGGATTTAATGGCGTCTGCCAGGAAGGTCTCTTTGGCCAGGTCCTGCAGCTTAGCCAGCGTCTCTTCGGTGATGCGGTTTTTGGAAAAATCCACCAGCATCAGATCGTCGAACGTGGCGGAGAATTTAGAAAAACGATCGCTATCCTTCGCGAACAGATCCGCGATGGTAACGTCTTTCATTTCATCAAAGTGTTTCTGTAATGCCTGCCAGGCAGAGGTCTGCGTTGGGTTGATGTTTTTCATTAGCAATACTCTTCTGATTTGAGAATTGTGACTGCGGTCGATTGTAGCGCCGGTGACGAAAAATTGTGATGATTTTTATGTTATGCCGATGATACGCGTCAGAAATTGGACCGATTTGGCGCAAAACGCCCCTGATAGTATAGACATCATAAGGCTTTTTTCTGTCAGCGACCCGCCCATGAAAAATCCGCATAACCCTGACGTTGACATACTTCGCCTGAAGCCTTTATATAACGGCAGTATTTACGTATACGTAGGTATGTATGGATCGCGCATTTCACGCTACAGCGAAAGGGTATTGCAGGGGGGTATAATGTCCCGCGTCCTCCTGGCAAAGTGAAAGACGTCGGTAATTGCCAGAAGAGGTGCGTTGCCCAGGTAACCGTATTGGAGGAGCCAGTCCGGGGAAAATACGTGAGGGGGAGCAACGCCGAGGTGAATAAGCGTCTGGTTACGCTCATCACCGGCCACAGGGGCTGAATCCCCTGGGTTGTCACCAGAAACGTTCGCAGTCGGGCGTTTCATACTCGCCAGCTGATACAAAGCATCGGCAAGCGGGTCTACAAGGTGGAGCACTTCTGGGTGACATCGTAGTTTGTTTATCGCTCTGCGCCCACCCTGTTTTTCGCTCTTCCCTTGTGCCATGGCTGAATAATTTGGCCTGGCTTATTAAGACATTTTATTGCAATCCGGTTGCGTCCAGCCCCGCCAGGATTGGTTTTCTGGAATCGTTTTAATAAGTCAGGCCCCCTGACACGAGGTTGTTATGACAGATTTAGTTGTAGCCAAGTTCGGCGGCACCAGCGTTGCCGATTTTGATGCCATGAACCGCAGCGTAGACGTCGCGCTGTTGGATGCCAATACCCGCGTGGTGGTGCTTTCCGCCTCAGCGGGCGTGACCAACCTGCTGGTCGCATTAGCGGAAGGGCTGGAACCCGGCGAACGTTTCGCGAAACTCGATGCCATGCGTCAAATCCAGTTCAATATTCTGGAGCGTCTGCGCTATCCGAACGTGATCCGCGATGAAATAGAGCGCCTGCTGGAAAACATCACCACCCTGGCGGAAGCCGCCTCCCTGGCCAGTTCAACCGCGTTAACCGACGAGCTGGTCAGCCACGGCGAACTGATGTCTACCCTGCTGTTTGTCGAGATCCTGCGCGAGCGCGGTATCGCCGCCCAGTGGTTCGACGTACGCAAAATTATGCGCACCAACGACCGCTTTGGCCGCGCGGAACCGGATATCGCCGCCTTATCTGAATTAACCCAGCAGCAGCTGACCCCGCGCCTTGCGGAAGGGCTGGTGATCACCCAGGGCTTTATCGGCAGCGAAGCCAAAGGCCGTACCACCACCCTGGGCCGCGGCGGCAGCGACTATACCGCCGCGCTGCTCGGCGAAGCGCTAAACGCCACCCGCGTCGATATCTGGACCGATGTTCCGGGTATCTACACCACCGACCCGCGCGTCGCGCCGGCAGCCAAACGCATTGACGTTATCGCTTTTGAAGAAGCGGCGGAAATGGCGACCTTTGGCGCGAAGGTCCTGCATCCGGCCACCCTGCTCCCCGCCGTGCGCAGCGATATTCCGGTATTCGTCGGCTCCAGCAAAGAGCCGAAGGCCGGCGGCACGCTGGTGTGCAAAAACACCAAAAACCCGCCGCTGTTCCGCGCGCTGGCGCTGCGCCGCAAGCAGACGCTGCTAACCCTGCACAGCCTGAATATGCTGCACTCGCGTGGTTTTCTGGCCGAAGTGTTTAGTATTCTGGCGCGTCACAGCATCTCCGTCGATCTGATCACCACGTCGGAAGTGAGCGTGGCGCTAACCATGGATACCACCGGTTCAACGTCAGCTGGCGATACCCTGCTCACCCAAGGGCTGTTGACCGAACTTTCCTCTCTGTGCCGGGTTGAGGTCGAGCAGGATCTGGCGCTGGTCGCCATCATTGGTAATGAGCTGTCGAAAGCGTGCGGCGTCGGTAAAGAGGTGTTTGGCGTACTGGATCCGTTCAACATTCGAATGATTTGCTATGGCGCATCCAGCCACAACCTGTGCTTCCTGGTGCCGGGAGCGGATGCCGAAAAAGTGGTGCAGAAGCTGCATCATAATCTGTTCGAGTAATGGCGAAAAAATGGCCCGTCATTTCTGCCGGGCCATTTTTAGTTCCCCATCACCGTGGTCATCAGCAATCTGTCCAACTCCCTAATATCCCCTGTCCGGCTATCCGGCAGCGCGGGAGGGATCGCGCCTCTGAGCAGCTCGGACTGAATAAACGCATGCAGTAATGGTCGCCGCGGGCCGTACTCCGCCTCTCCCGCACGTTGTTTACGTTCCAGCAGCGCGTTTATTTCCTCACGCAGCCCCGTTTCCAGCTCGCTTCCCGCCAGCAGTTGATCAAAGCGCATCGGCGGTACGCCTTTTCCCGCCTCAACCCAGCGGACGGCCAGCAGCGGGCGCAGCACGTAGAAGTACTTTTTCAGCCGCACGTGTTCGCCTTGCAGATAGCCGCGAAAATTTTTCCTGGCCATCGAGTAGTAATGCCAGCGGGCGCGTACCGGAGAAAACCAATGCGGGATGAGTTTTTTAAGCGCCTTAACCGTCGCGTCATCCTGCCGATACACCACTGGCGAATCCAGCCACTCGATCAGCGTCGGGTTCGCCCCTTTCAGCAGGCCCAGCGCCTTGCGCCACTCCCAGCCGCAGACGTCCAGCTCATCGTCAATGGGCAGCTCGATAACATCGCGCGGCGCGTCCACCCGCAGATACCACTCCAGCGGATGAACGTAGAGAAACCGCACATCATAATCGCTGTCCGGCGAGGCAAAGCCCCAGCCTCGGCTACCGGATTCACAGGCGTAGAGCACTCTGACGCCGTAGCGCCGCTCCACGTCCGTTAACTGCCGTTGCACCTTATGGCGCATAGCGGCATTCACACCGTGATACGTCATTTTCATTATCCTTTTAGATTCACCAGGCCATGCAGCACCTGGTCCAGACCGCCAAAGACCGAGATTTTATCGATACGTTCCGCCACTCTTTCTAGCGTTTCCAGCTCTTTTAAGCGCAGCGCGACAGGATTATTTTCCATCACCTTCGCGGTGTTGAGCAGCGAACGGGTCGCCGCGGTCTCTTCACGGCGGCGGATCACATTCGCCTGCGCCGATTTCTCCGCTTCCACCAGCTGCGACAGAATGGCTTTCATGTCGCCGGGCAGCACAATATCCTTCACGCCCAGCGAGGCGACGTCGATGCCAAATGCCGCCATGCGCTCGGTAACCTGCGCGTTCACCACCTCATCGATGATTTTCTTATCTTCCAGCAGCTCGTCCAGCGTTCGCGTCCCGACGGCTTCACGCAGCGCAAACTGCAGCTCGCGATACAGATGATCCAGCGGCTTCGTCAGCTGTCCGAACGCCCGCAGCACATCGTCATAGCGCCAGTTCGCCGCCAGATTTAAACGCAGGTTCACTTTATCTTTGGTCAGAATCTCCTGACCGCCAACCTCCAGCACCTGCAGGCGGGTATCGACCACTTCCGCTTCCACCAGGTGATTGACCTTCCAGTACGCGCTTAATCCCGGCTGCAGCAGCGCTTGCGTCTCACCGTCGACTTTCAACACCCCAACGTGCCACGCCGGCACCGATACGGTGAGGATCGCTTCGCGGCCTTTTACCGCCCCGTGACGTCGCGGCTGCAGCACCGCATTCATGATGTCAGCCGGAACCTCAACCTGGCGGGTATCGATACGTAGCAGCCGCATCTCGTCACCGGCGGACCAGTACAGCCGGCGCGTCGAAGGCGGTAAAATGTCCTGCAGCACACCGTTGGCATACAGCGCCCCGGTTTCGATATCCGTCAAATCCACCGCCAGGCAGTAGCGTTCAACCCATTGAGGCTGAAAGCGCCGTAAATACTCCGCCAGCGCTTCCGGCACCTCGCTGCCGTCCCGGTTTACGATCAGCACGTCAGGAACGTTGAACCACGGCAGGCGGTGCTCGCCTGCTTCCAGAACCTGATAGTAGTCACCCTGGCGGGATAAAAGGCCAAGCTGACCTTTACGTACCGTAATTTTTTTCGTCATTTTTTATTCCTTAACAGTTAATCAGGCGCGGGTGCAGGGGCGGAGCCGCAGGGGAACTCCCTTTTGCCTGCGGCACGGCGCCTTTACCGGTGGCCTGCTTTGGGGAGTGCCGACTGCGCACAACCCCGTTGTGTTTTTATGATTAACAACCAGTTTTCATTGGAGATGAAATCGGGAATCGAACCCATTGGTGGTCATCGGCTGACGGAACGCGCCCGAAAAACGGTCTGTACCGTTCCTGGCGTGCCGGCGGGGTTTAATCCCCTGCGTCTTCAGCATCGTGACGAAAGGACTATTGCCAGATGCGTGCCAAAAACAAAAATGGCGAAAGTTATTTTTTAACTAATTAATTAGTAAAGTTTTTATTTTTAAAGCACACCGTGACGCTTGCTCACGCCAGCAGGTTTTTTTATCTTTAAATATCAATACTTATCTTTTTGGATAAACATGAAAAAGCGGCGAGTGGTGATAGGCGTCCTCGGAACGGTACTGGATAAACGCGGCAAGCGAGCGAACCGCTTTAAAAAATGGCGGCCCACCGTGGGGCTATGCCAGCAGGCCGATTTTCCCATCGACCGGCTGGAGCTCCTCCACCAGCCGCGTGATGAAAGCATGGCGCAAAAGCTGATTGACGATATCGCCCAGCTTTCGCCGCATACCGAAGTGCGCCCGCATACGGTTGAGATAAACGATCCCTGGGATTTTGAAGAGGTCTACGCGGCGTTTCTCGACTTTGCCAACCACTATCGCTTTGATACCGAAAACGAAGAGTATCTGGTGCATATCACCACCGGGACCCACGTGGCGCAGATCTGCTGGTTCCTGCTGACCGAAGCGCGCTACCTCCCCGCCAGCCTGCTGCAGACCAGCCCTGCGCCGAAAAGCGCAGCGGATGAAGCCGTCGCCGCCGGTATTTACTCGGTGATCGATCTGGACTTAAGCCGCTATACGGCGCTCACCAGCCGCTTTCAGCGCGAGCAGCAGCAGTCCGTCTCCTTCCTGAAGGCAGGCATCGAGACGCGGAACGCGACGTTCAACGCGCTTATCGATCGTATTGAGCGCGTGGCGATCCGATCGACCGATCCGATCCTGCTTACCGGCCCAACGGGCGCTGGTAAATCCGTCCTCGCCAAACGTATTTTTCAGCTTCGTCAGTCGCGGCATCGGGTGGCGGGAAAATTCATGGCGGTGAACTGCGCCACGCTGCGCGGCGATAACGCCATGTCCACGCTGTTTGGCCATGTCAAAGGCGCGTTTACCGGCGCGGTGACGCCTCGCGCCGGGCTATTACGCGAAGCCGACGGCGGCGTGCTGTTTCTCGATGAAATCGCCGAGCTGGGGCTGGATGAGCAGGCCATGCTGCTGAAGGCCATCGAAGAAAAAACCTTTTTTCCGTTTGGCTCGGATAAAGAGGTGCACAGCGACTTCCAGCTGATCGCCGGCACGCATCGCGATATGCAGCAGTGGGTGGCAGAGGGGCGCTTTCGCGAAGATCTTTATGCGCGCATCAATATGTGGCGCTTTGCCCTCCCCGGCCTGGCGCAGCGGCGGGAAGATATTGCGCCGAACGTGGAGTATGAATTACGCCGACTGGCCAACGAGCGGCAGACGCAGATCCGCTTCGATAAAGACGCCCGCGAGCGCTATCTGGCCTTTGCCTGCTCGCCGCAGGCGCAATGGCGCGGCAATTTCCGCGAACTTAGTTCGTCCGTGACGCGCATGGCGACCCTGGCCGAGCAGGGGCGCATTACGCTGGCCGTTGCGGAAGAGGAGATAATGCTGCTGAAAGCGAGCTGGCAGCTCACGACATCTTCTGCTGATATTGCGATGGAAATCGATCTGTTCGATCGCCGCCAGCTGGAAACGGTGCTGGCGGTCTGCCAACGCAGCGCTTCGCTCTCCGAAGCCGGACGCGAGCTGTTCGCCGTCTCCCGGCAGAAAAAGGCCAATCCCAACGATGCCGACCGTCTGCGCAAGTATTTAGCGCGCTTCGGACTCAGTTGGGAGATCGTCCGCAGCGGAACATGAGCATAATTTGTTTGAATAATATGTCTTAGCACGATAAACAATAGCGATGGCCGGGCTCGATCCCGGCCGGTCTATAACAAGCAAACACAACTTACGTGCAAGGAAAACAACATGCTCGCCACGCTTACGCGGCTGTTCCCATTATGGGCGCTGCTGCTCTCGGTTATCGCCTATTACACGCCATCCACTTTCACTCCCGTTGGCCCGTGGGTCCCGACGCTGCTGATGCTGATTATGTTCGGTATGGGCGTGCACCTGAAAGTCGACGATTTTAAGCGCGTGCTTTCCCGCCCCGCGCCGGTCGCCGCAGGCATTTTTCTCCACTACCTGGTGATGCCCCTCGCCGCCTGGCTGCTGGCGCTGATTTTTCATATGCCGCCGGAGCTCTCCGCCGGGATGGTGCTGGTCGGCAGCGTCGCCAGCGGTACGGCATCCAACGTGATGATCTTTCTGGCAAAAGGCGATGTCGCGCTTTCGGTCACCATCTCGTCGGTTTCCACGCTGGTCGGTGTGGTCGCCACGCCGTTGCTGACGCGTCTGTACGTAGATGCGCATATTCAGGTGGACGTGATGGGGATGCTGCTCAGCATTCTGCAAATCGTGGTGATCCCGATTGCGCTGGGGCTGGTCGTGCATCATCTGCTGCCGAAAGTGGTCAAGGCGGTTGAGCCGTTCCTGCCGGCCTTTTCGATGGTCTGCATTCTGGCGATTATCTGCGCCGTGGTGGCCGGTTCCGCGTCGCATATCGCTTCCGTAGGCTTTGTGGTGATTATCGCCGTCATCCTGCATAACACCATCGGCCTGCTCGGCGGCTACTGGGGCGGACGGCTGTTTGGCTTTGACGAGTCCACCTGCCGCACGCTGGCGATCGAGGTGGGAATGCAGAACTCCGGCCTTGCTGCCGCGCTGGGGAAAATCTACTTTGGCCCGCTGGCCGCGCTGCCCGGCGCGCTGTTCTCGGTCTGGCACAACCTGTCCGGCTCGCTGCTGGCCGGTTACTGGTCAGGAAAGCCTATTGTTGATAAATCGCGTAAAACGGTAAAAGAGAGCTAACAACCCGTAATTTTCCCGGCTTGCGCTGCGCTTAGCCGGGCTACGGTCCGTGCAGCTTGCGGGTTTTGTAGCCCGGACAGGTGCGCAGCACCGCCTCCGGGATTTTCTGCGAGGCACAATAATTTACCGTGAGACGTCAGCCCCAATACCGTACACTGAAGCCATAGGCTAACTGAGGGCACGACTATGGCACTCCCCCGCATCACCCAAAAAGAGATGACCGAGCGCGAACAGCGAGAACTGAAAACCCTGCTCGACCGCGCGCGCATCGCCCACGGCCGTCCGCTGACTAACGCGGAAACCAATAGCGTGAAAAAAGAGTACATCGATAAGCTGATGCTCCAGCGGGAAACCGAGGCGAAAAAAGCCCGCCAGCTGAAGAAAAAGCAGGCATACAAACCGGATGCAGAGGCCTCGTTTTCCTGGTCGGCCAATACGCCGACCCGCGGCAGACGTTAACGCCCTTTCTTTCTGCGCCCCGGCGCGGTAAAGCGTTTGCCGTTCGACGCCGGGCGGGAAGATTTCTCGCCGCTTTTTTCAATCGCCACCACCGGGCGCTTGATGCCGGCCGTTTTCGGCTTTGCTTTTGCCTTCGGTTTCGCTTCTGAAGACGAGCTCTCAATCAGTTTAAAGAGATCGATCAGCTCATCATCGGTCAGATCGCGCCACTCTCCCAGCGGGATCCCCGTCAGGCTGACGTTCATGATCCGCGTCCGTTCAAGCTTCGTCACTTCATAGCCAAAGTGTTCGCACATCCGGCGAATCTGGCGATTCAGCCCCTGCACCAGGGTGATACGAAATACAAACGGCGCTTCTTTTTTCACTTTGCACTTCTTCGTCACCGTGCCGAGAATCGGTACCCCCGCGCCCATACCGCGGATAAACTCATCGGTTATTAGCTTATCAACGGTGACCAGATACTCTTTTTCGTGATCGTTACCAGCGCGCAGGATCTTATTCACCAGATCGCCATGGTTGGTCAGAAAGATCAGCCCCTGGGAGTCTTTATCCAGACGACCGATTGGGAAAATGCGTTTACTGTGGTTAACGAAATCCACAATATTGTCGCGCTCGCCGTCTTCGGTGGTGCTGACGATGCCAACCGGTTTATTCAGCGCAATCAGGACCAGATCGTCCGCTTCGCGCGGCTCAATCAACCGGCCATTGACCTTTACCACGTCGCCAGCTTTAACCTGGTCGCCAATGGTGGCGCGCTTGCCGTTGATAAAAACGTTGCCTTGTTCAATAAAGCGATCGGCTTCACGGCGCGAGCAAATTCCGCTCTCGCTGATGTATTTATTAAGTCGGGTTGATGAGTCGGGCAGCATAAAATCTCCTGTAAAAGCGAAATATACCCTACCTTGCGGGCGATAAAAAAGAATCGCGCGCGCGTCGCCTGGCGCTAAGTGTGATCTGCCCCGCCTTTCAACACAAAAGTGTACTCTTGAGATCCCGGCAACTTTACTCAGCGAAATAACGCAGAATCAGGCTGTTAGCATGCCTGGCACAAACGTGCCGTCGACCTCATGCCAGCAAAGCAAATGTGCAACACAAACGGTCAGAACACCCTCTTGAAATAGAGGAAAATTTCTTTGAAGCGGGCCGCTGATGGGGTTATATCAGATCATGACAGCCATTCTCTCATTTGCACAAATGTGCAGGAGCCGACAGTGACGATGGAAAACAGCGACGATATTCGTCTGATCGTGAAAATCGCCCAGCTCTATTACGAGCAGGATATGACCCAGGCGCAGATAGCCCGCGAACTGGGGATATATCGCACCACCATCAGCCGCCTGTTGAAACGCGGCCGCGAGCAGGGCATCGTCACTATCGCCATCAACTATGACTACAACGAAAATCTGTGGCTTGAGCAGCAGCTAAAACAAAAATTTGCCCTCAAAGAGGTGGTGGTGGCGGCCAGCGACGCTCTACAGGAGGAGGATCAGCTCAATCTCATCGGCCAGCATGGCGCGCAATTGGTTGATAGGCTGCTGGAGCCGGGCGATATCATCGGCTTCTCCTGGGGGCGGGCGGTGCGCGCGCTGGTGGAGAATCTGCCACAGGCCGGTCAGTCCCGCCAGGTTATCTGCGTGCCGATTATCGGCGGCCCCTCCGGCAAACTGGAAAGCCGCTACCACGTGAATACGCTGACCTACGGCGCAGCGGCGAAGCTGAAAGCGGAATCTCATCTCGCCGACTTTCCGGCACTTCTCGATAATAAATTGATTCGCAACGGTATTATGCAGTCACAGCACTTTAAAACGATTGCCTCCTACTGGGATAACCTGGACGTCGCGCTGGTGGGGATTGGTTCCCCGGCGATCCGCGACGGCGCAAACTGGCACGCGTTTTACGGCAGTGAAGAGAGCGACGATCTCAACGCCCGCCAGGTTGCCGGAGATATCTGCTCACGCTTTTATAATATTGATGGCCTGATGGTAGAGACCGCCATGAGTGAGAAAACGCTCTCTATTGAGATGGCGAAACTCAGACAGGCGCGCTATTCGGTAGGCATCGCGATGGGCGCGGAAAAATACTCCGGCATTCTTGGTGCCTTAAACGGTCATTACATTAACTGTCTGGTGACGAATCGAGAAACCGCTGAGTCATTACTGAAGTAAATTTCAGGAATATGTTTTCACGCAGCGCTGCTGCGGGGGATCCCTTTATCTAAAGAAACAGGAGTCGATAATGAATACATGGTTAAATTTAAAAGAAAAAATAATTATCGTGACCGGCGGCGCATCAGGAATTGGCCTGGCGATTGTCGATGAGTTATTAGCCCAGGGCGCGAACGTGCAGATGATCGATATTCACGGTGGCGATAAGCATCAGAGTAGCGGTAATTATAACTTCTGGCCTACCGATATATCCAGCGCCAGCGAAGTACATAAAACCGTCGACCATATTATTCAACGTTTTGGCCGCATCGATGGTTTAGTCAATAACGCTGGCGTTAACTTCCCGCGCTTATTAGTCGATGAGAAAGCACCGTCCGGTCGCTATGAATTAAATGAAGCGGCATTCGAAAAAATGGTCAATATCAACCAGAAAGGCGTGTTCCTGATGTCGCAGGCGGTGGCGCGCCAGATGGTTAAACAGCGCAGCGGCGTGATTGTTAACGTCTCGTCGGAAAGCGGCCTCGAAGGCTCGGAAGGCCAGAGCTGCTATGCCGCGACCAAGGCCGCGCTGAACAGCTTTACCCGCTCCTGGTCGAAAGAGCTGGGCAAGCACGGTATCCGCGTGGTGGGCGTCGCGCCGGGCATTCTGGAAAAAACCGGCCTGCGTACCCCGGAGTATGAAGAAGCGTTGGCCTGGACCCGTAATATTACCGTCGAACAGCTGCGCGAAGGCTATAGCAAAAATTCTATTCCTCTTGGCCGCTCCGGTCGACTCACTGAAGTGGCTGATTTTGTTTGCTATCTACTCTCAGAACGCGCCAGCTACATGACCGGAGTAACCACTAACATCGCCGGCGGAAAAACGCGCGGCTAAGGGGGGGAAATGGTTAACGTCATCTTCTGCGCCCACGGCCAGCTAGCCTGCGCCATGCTCGACTCGGTGCGCATGGTCTACGGCGATGTCAACGTTAGCGCCGTGGAATTTGTACCGGGAGAAAACGCGGGCGATATCGCCGATAAGCTTGAAAAGTTGGTAAGTACTCACAAAGAGGAGGAGTGGCTTATCGCCGTCGATCTCCAGTGCGGCAGCCCGTGGAACGCCGCCGCCGGGCTGGCGATGCGCAACCCGCGGCTCCGGGTCATCAGCGGCCTGTCGCTACCGCTGGCTCTGGAGCTGGTGGATAACCAGCAAACGATGCATGCGGAAGAACTGTGCCAACATCTTGAGACCATCGCCAGCCAGTGCTGCGTCACCTGGCGGCAGCCGGAAACCGTTGAGGAGGATTTCTGATGAACATTACGCTCGCGCGCATTGACGACCGCCTGATTCACGGCCAGGTCACCACCGTTTGGTCAAAAGTGGCTAACGCCCAGCGCATTATTATCTGTAATGACGACGTTTATAATGACGACGTTCGCCGCACGCTGCTTCGCCAGGCCGCGCCTCCGGGCATGAAGGTCAACGTGGTGAATCTTGAGAAAGCCGTCGCCGTTTATCACAACCCGCAATATCAGGACGAAACCGTTTTTTATTTATTCACCAACCCGCAGGACGTACTAACCATGGTGCAGCAGGGCGTCAACATAGCCACCCTGAATATTGGCGGCATGGCCTGGCGTCCGGGTAAAAAACAATTAACCAAAGCAGTCTCATTAGACGAAGCGGATATTAATGCCTTTCAGCAGTTAGATAAGTTGGGTGTTAATCTTGATTTACGCGTCGTAGCCTCGGATCCGTCAGTTAATATTCTCGATAAAATAGCAGAGCAGTCCGTAACAGAATAATAAAAGGCTCCTGTTTTATTACACACTGTCATTCTGGATGCATCGCGGCGACAAATGAGCGAGTCACCAGCAGCATAGATAACTATGTGACTGGGGCAAGAAAGTGTCGTCAACAAAGAGGCAGCCTGAAGGACAGCGTGTAAATGCCGTAACAGGCAGGGATTTCTATACCCTCAAGGTGAAAAATTATGGAAATAAGTACCCTACAAATCATCGCCATATTTATTTTTTCCTGTATTGCCGGGATGGGCAGCGTGCTGGATGAATTCCAGACTCATCGCCCATTAATCGCCTGTACCGTGATTGGCTTAATTCTCGGCGATTTAAAAACCGGGATTATGCTCGGCGGCACGCTGGAGCTGATCGCGCTCGGCTGGATGAACGTCAGCGCGGCGCAGTCTCCGGATTCGGCGTTAGCCAGCATTATCTCCGCCATCCTGGTGATCGTGGGCCAGCAAAGTATCGCTACTGGAATAGCGATTGCGCTGCCGGTCGCCGCGGCGGGCCAGGTGCTCACCGTGTTCGCCCGTACCCTTACCGTGGTGTTTCAGCACGCGGCGGATAAGGCAGCAGAAGAAGCGCGCTTCGGGACAATCGATCTGCTGCACGTATCGGCGCTGGGCGTTCAGGCGCTGCGCGTCGCCATTCCCGCACTCATCGTTTCTCTGTTTGTCAGCGCGGATATGGTCAGCAATATGCTCAACGCCATCCCGGAATTCGTTACCCGCGGTCTGCAAATCGCCGGCGGTTTTATCGTGGTGGTCGGCTACGCCATGGTGCTGCGCATGATGGGCGTGAAGTATCTGATGCCCTTCTTCTTCCTCGGCTTCCTTGCGGGCGGCTATCTCGATTTCAGCCTGCTGGCCTTCGGCGGCGTAGGGGTCATCATCGCGCTGATTTATATCCAGCTCAATCCACAGTGGCGCAAACCCGAACCGCAGGCTGCCGCCACCTCTTCCACCGCCCTTGACCAGCTTGACGACTGATGGAGCCCAACATGGAACAGAGAAAAATTACCCAAGGCGACCTGGTGAGCATGTTTCTGCGCTCCAACCTGCAGCAGGCGTCATTCAACTTCGAGCGTATTCACGGGCTTGGCTTTTGCTACGACATGATCCCGGCCATCAAGCGCCTCTATCCGCTGAAGGAGGATCAGGTCGCCGCGCTGAAGCGCCATCTGGTGTTCTTTAACACCACCCCGGCGGTGTGCGGGCCGGTGATTGGCGTGACCGTCGCGATGGAGGAAGCGCGGGCCAACGGCGCCGCTATCGACGATGGCGCCATCAACGGGATCAAAGTCGGCCTGATGGGGCCGCTGGCCGGGGTGGGTGACCCGCTGGTGTGGGGCACGCTGCGGCCGATTACCGCCGCCCTCGGCGCTTCGCTGGCGCTCTCCGGAAACCTGGTTGGCCCGCTGCTGTTCTTCTTTATTTTCAATGCGGTGCGTCTGGCTATGAAGTGGTACGGGCTGCAGCTTGGCTTCCGTAAAGGGGTCAATATCGTCAGCGAGATGGGCGGTAACCTGCTGCAAAAACTGACCGAAGGCGCCTCCATTCTTGGCCTGTTTGTGATGGGCGTGCTGGTCACCAAGTGGACCACTATCAACGTACCGCTAGTGGTCTCGCAAACGCCGGGCGCCGATGGCTCGACCGTCACCATGACCGTACAGAACATCCTCGATCAGCTCTGCCCCGGCCTGCTGGCCCTGGGCCTGACCCTGCTGATGGTGCGTCTGCTCAATAAGAAAGTGAACCCGGTATGGCTGATTTTCGCCCTGTTCGGTTTGGGGATACTCGGTAACGCGCTGGGCTTCCTGTCCTGATTATTCCGCCCCGACGATGCCGGGGCTACTTCAACAAGTTAGCCCCAACAGATTTCGCAGTACGGCAAGGCGGCAACCGAACGTACCCGTAATGTGAAAGATGAAGGGGATGAGGTGGTAAATATGCAAACAACAGCCCTGCGCCTGTACGGCAAACGCGACCTGCGCCTGGAAACCTTCGAACTCCCGGCGATGCAGGATGATGAAATCCTCGCCCGGGTGGTCACCGACAGCCTGTGCCTCTCCTCATGGAAAGAGGCGAACCAGGGCGAGGACCACAAAAAGGTGCCGGACGATGTGGCGACCAACCCGATCATCATCGGCCATGAGTTCTGCGGGGAAATTATCGCCGTCGGCAAAAAGTGGCAGCACAAGTTTCGCGCTGGTCAACGCTATGTTATTCAGGCCAACCTGCAGCTGCCGGATCGCCCGGACTGCCCCGGCTATTCCTTCCCGTGGATCGGCGGCGAAGCCACCCACGTGGTGATCCCCAACGAGGTGATGGAACAGGATTGTTTGCTTTCCTGGGAAGGCGATACCTGGTTTGAAGGCTCGCTGGTGGAACCGCTTTCCTGCGTGATCGGCGCGTTCAACGCCAACTATCATCTGCAGGAAGGCAGCTATAACCATGTGATGGGCATTCGCCCACAGGGGCGCACGCTGATCCTCGGCGGCACCGGCCCGATGGGGCTGCTGGCTATCGACTACGCGCTGCATGGCCCGATCAATCCGGCGCTGCTGGTGGTCACCGACACCAATAAGCCCAAGCTCAGCTATGCGCGCCAGCACTATCCCTCCGAGCCGCAAACGTTGATTCACTATCTTGATGGGCGTGACGCCAGCCGCGAAACGCTGATGGCGCTCTCCGGCGGCCACGGTTTTGACGATATCTTCGTCTTCGTCCCAAATGAACAGCTCATCACCCTGGCTTCCTCGCTGCTGGCCGCAGACGGCTGCCTGAACTTCTTCGCCGGTCCGCAGGATAAGCAGTTCAGCGCGCCGATCAATTTTTACGATGTGCATTACGCCTTTACCCACTACGTTGGCACCTCCGGGGGCAATACCGACGATATGCGCGCCGCCGTCGCGCTGATGCAGGCGAAAAAAGTCCAGGCCGCGAAGGTGGTGACACATATTCTGGGGCTGAACGCGGCGGGCGAGACGACCCTGGATTTACCGGCGGTTGGCGGCGGTAAAAAGCTGGTCTATACCGGGAAAAATATCCCGCTGACGCCGCTGGGAGAAATCCGCGATCCGCAGCTGGCGGCGATCATGGAGCGCCATCACGGTATCTGGTCAAAAGAGGCGGAGGAGTATCTGCTGGCCCACGCGGAGGATATTGCTCATGATTAATCGCGATACGCAGCTGTGCATGTCGCTGGCCGGTCGCCCGGGCAACTTCGGCACCCGCTTTCATAACTATCTGTATGAAAAGCTCGGGCTGAATTATATCTATAAAGCCTTTACCACCCAGGACATTGCCGCGGCGGTAAACGGCGTGCGCGCATTAGGCGTTCGCGGCTGCGCGGTCTCGATGCCGTTTAAAGAGAGCTGTATACCGTTTCTCGACGCGCTTGACCCTTCGGCAAAGGTGATTGATTCGGTCAACACCATCGTCAACGACGACGGCAGGCTGACCGGGCTGAATACTGACTATATCGCGGTAAAAAGCCTGATTGACAGCCATCGGCTCGACGCCTCCGCCAAAGTGATGATCCAGGGCAGCGGCGGGATGGGCAAAGCGGTCATCGCCGCCTTCCGCGATGCCGGTTTCCGCGATGTGATTATCGCCGCCCGCCATCGCGAGCGCGGCCTGGCGCTGGCGAAGCAGTACGGTTTTCAGTGGCAGCCCAGGCCGGAGGGAATGGCGGCGGATATTCTGGTTAACGTCACCCCGCTCGGTATGGCGGGCGGTGCGGAAAGCGAAACCCTGGCCTTTAGCCAGACAATGGTGGAACGGGCCGCCGTGGTATTTGACGTGGTCGCGCTACCGCCGGAAACCCCGCTTATCAGGCTGGCGCAGAGGCTGGACAAGCGCGTTATCAGCGGCGCGGAGGTGATTGCCCTGCAGGTGGTGGAGCAGTTTGCGCTCTACACCGGCGTGCGTCCGGACGCGGCGCTTGTCGCTGAAGCCGCGGCCTTTGCCAGAGGGTAGGGGCAAAACGGTGAGCGCCAGGGAGGGCGCTCTAATAACCGTTGATCAGAAAGTCGATTGCATCGCGCAGCGCAGCCCTGTCCGCCGTCAAATCAGCAACGCACTTGCCCAGTTCTTTTTGCTGCAAACCCGCCATCATATGCGTCATCACAATATAAGTTTGACCGGCAATCGTAATCACGGGGCAAATTTTGGTCGGAGGCTGGGTATCAGGTAGTTGGTTTTGTTCTATCACAGGGGCAACCAGGATATGCTTCAGGACATTCGCGACCGGATGCTGCAGGTTGATTAAATAAGGGAAAACCTTTTTACCGCTTCCCGTATTCTCATAAGCGCAATATTGTTCCATCAGAACGGCCTTTGAAAATCACTAAACGAACCGTTTTCTTCTACCCATTGGTTAATCGTATCGATCGATTTCTTATTGTCTCGTAACCACTCTTCACGTTTGTGCTCACGAAATTTCTCAAGTAAAGCTTCCGTTAAAACCGCCGAAATGTTGATTTTAAGTTTACGCGCCTCTTCCAGGATTTCAGGCGAAAGCGAGACATTGACTGATTTTTTAACGTTCGACGTAGTGCGCATGATAGCCCCCATGGTAATGCGCATGACATGCCTCAGATTAGCGTAATAAACGAGCATTTTCTATTCCTTTGCCTGTGAATCATCAACGTAAAACTAAGCGGTTCCCGCTAACCTGTCACGCCCGGTAGAGTCAGTCTGCGAGGCGCTTTCCAGATTAATTCAGAGAGTCGCTGCGCCAATAATCGCCGTTCCGCTATGCTCAGCGCGTCTCAGCGTGAGCCACGTCAGCAAGCGGTAAGATATCCTGTGATAACATCCCTGCCCGAATAATCATCTGGCCAAATGGAGAAATGATGGAACTGCTGCTATTGAGTAACTCAACGCTGCCGGGCAAAGCCTGGCTGGAACATGCGCTGCCGACCATTGCCGGGCAGCTAAACGGCCGCCGTTCTGCGGTATTTATTCCTTTCGCCGGGGTAACGCAAACCTGGGACGATTACACCGCGAAAACCGCCGCCGTCTTCAGCCCAATGGGCGTCACGGTCACCGGTATTCACAGCGTCGCGGACCCGGTGTCGGCGATTGCGAATGCGGAGATAGTTATCGTCGGCGGCGGCAACACCTTTCAGCTGCTGAAAGAGTGCCGCGAACGCGGCCTGCTGGCGCCGATGGTGGATGTGGTGAAGCGCGGAGCGCTGTATATCGGCTGGAGCGCGGGCGCTAACCTGGCCTGTCCGACGATTCGCACCACTAACGATATGCCGATTGTCGACCCTAACGGTTTTGCTGCGCTGGGGTTGTTCCCGCTGCAAATTAACCCGCATTTCACCAACGCGCTGCCGGAAGGCCATAAAGGCGAGACCCGCGAGCAGCGGATCCGCGAGCTGCTGGTGGTTGCGCCAGAGCTGACGATTATCGGTCTGCCGGAAGGCAACTGGATTCAGGTGACGCAGGGCCACGCCACCCTCGGCGGCCCGAATCCGACGCTGGTGTTCAGAGCCGGAGAAGAAGCAGTAACCCTCAACGCTGGTCATCGTTTCTGATCCCTGCTTGCTCTTGTCCCGGAGGCGGCGCGTTGCGCCTGTCCGGGCTTGTATGATTAACCCGTCAGAAAGAACCGGCCAGTTCTCTCTGATGGCGGTCCGGATGCCGTGTCCGGGCTTAGGCTTTCGCGCCTGTTCCGTAGATCCTTTGCACCGGACCGCCGTTCTTTCTCATGTGATAAACCGGACAGTATCATGGACCGGCTTTCACCGGTAACCCGTATTCGCAAGGTTGGTTTCACTATGGAAAATGAACTCCACTTCATCGGTATTGATGTCGCCAAAGCTAAACTGGATGTCGATATTCTTCGCCCTGATGGCCGGCATCGTTGTAAAAAATTTGACAATACCCTCTCCGGGCACGAAGCGCTGGTCCGCTGGCTTCGCGGCCATGATGTGAACCGTGCCCATGTCTGCATGGAATCCACCAGCACCTACATGGAAGACGCGGCCGCGCATCTGAGTGATGCCGGGTATACCGTGTCCGTCATCAACCCCGCCCTCAGTAAAGCTTTCGCACAGAGTGAGGGGTTGCGCAGTAAAACCGACAAAGTGGACGCCCGTATGCTGGCTCACTTCTGCCGGGAAAAACGCCCGCCAGCCTGGGAGGCCCCCCATCCGACAGAGCGGGCACTGAAAGCCCTGGTGTTACGCCATCAGGCGCTGACAGAGATGCAGACACAGGAGAAAAACCGGCGGGAAACCGCGCCGGAAGTTCAGCTGACCAGCATTGATATCCTGTTGGGGTGTCTGAGCGCGGAGCTGGCGCGTATCGAAAAACAGATAAAAGACCTGACGGATAATGACCCGGATATGAAACAACGGCGGAAGCTGCTGAACAGTATCCCGGGCATCGGAGAGAAAACGGCGGCGGTTCTGCTGGCGTATACGGGCCTGAAGCTGAAGTTCGGTACAGGGCGGCAGTTCGCGGCGTATGCAGGACTGACGCCGGTGCAGCATGAGTCAGGCAGCAGCGTGATGCGGGCGAGCCGGATGAGCAAGGCGGGACCGGTTCATCTGCGCAAAGCGCTATACATGCCAGCGTTATCGGCGCTGTACCATACGGCGTGGGGAAAAGCGTTCAGGAAAAGGCTGGAGGGGAATGGTAAGCGTGCGAAAGTCATCACAGGGGCGATGATGCGAAAGCTGGCGCAGGTGGCGTACGGTGTACTGAAGTCAGGAAAGGCGTTCGATGCGTCACAGCATGAGCTGTTGATAGCGTAAGAAAGCGTGCCGGATGAAACGACAGCGCGGGATGTCGCTGTCGTTGTTGTGCCTGTCATCCGGGAGCCGGAGAAGATGACAGTGGTGAAAAGAGTTGCAGGCGTTCACAGTATCTACCGTTCCGCAGATGTCCGTGGGCCAGCGCATTCCCCGGGTTGCGGCGTAAACGCCTTACCCGGGCTACCGGCCCGCAGACGGCGGTAATCCTGTAGCCCGGCTAAGCGCAGCGCGAACCGGGGATGTCAGGCGGCTCATCAGCGCTTAATAATCATCGCGCTCATCGTCCTCATCCGGCTGCTCCATCACGCTATAGGCTACTGAGCAGAACAGCGAGTTAAGACGTTTCATATCGCCCAGCAGCGCGAGGTGCAGCGTACTGGTTTCAATACTCTGCACGTTTTGCTGATGCAGACGGTCAACGTGCGCGTGTGAGTAGCGGCGGTTCATAATGCGAAAACGATGCTTGCTGCGTCGCAGGCGGCGGGCGCTCGGCACGTCGCCGGAGAAGAAGACCGACATCGCCAGCTGCAGATTGCTGAGCAGCTGATCGTAGAGCGCGTCCAGCTCTTTCAGCCCCTCCATAGAGAATGCGCGGCGCGCGGCCAGCGATTTATCGGCGATTTCGCTCCCCATCCTTTCGACAATATCCGAAGCCTGCTCGAGGTTGAGCGCCATTTCGATAATTTCCGCCCAGCGGCGGGACTCCTCATCCGCCAGCTCCTCTTTCGGCATCCGCGCCAGATAGAGCTTAATCGCGGTGTAAAGCACGTTGATATCATCCGCCATCCGCCGTAGCTCTTTCTCCTCACGCGGCTCGCCGTGCATCACTTTACGCAGGCTTTCCAGCATCTGCTCCATGGCATCGCCGATACGCAGGGTTTCACGGGCGGCATTGGCCAGCGCCAGCGCGGGCGTATCCAGCGCCGAAGTATCCAGGTGCTTCGGCTTCAGTCGCGCATCCAGCTCCGGCTCATCGCGAATCAGACGCTTACAGAGATTCGCCATCGGCCCGGCGAACGGCACCATGGCGATACAGCGGATCAGGTTGTAGAAGACGTGGAAATAGATGACCAGCTCGGATTTTTGCAGCGGGAGTTCATCCATGACGTTTGCCAACAGATGCACAAACGGCAGGATAATCAGGCTGCCCACCAGCTTAAACAGCAGGCTGCCGAGCGCAACGCGGCGCGCGGCGGCATTGGCGCCGCTGTTGTTTAACATGGCCAGCAGTCCGGAGCCGAGGTTGGCGCCGATCACCAGGCACAGCGCCACCGGAAACGAAATCACGCCGGTGGCGGTTAACGTCGCGGTCAGCAGCACCGCCGCCAGACTGGAATAGCTGATGATGGCAAACACCGCGCCGATCAGCGCATCCAGCATAATATCGCCGGTCAAAGAGGCGAAAATCACCTGTACCCCGTTGGCCTGGGTGATGGGATGCACCGCCTGGACGATCAGCTCCAGCGCCAGCAGAATCAAGCCCAGACCAATCCCCACGCGCCCAAGCTGGCCCGCGCGCGTTTGTTTGCGGCCAAGGAAAAAAATCACGCCGATAAAAATCAGCAGCGGCGAAAGCCACGACAGGTCGAAGGTCAGCACCCTCGCCATCAGCGCGGTACCGACGTCAGCGCCCAGCACCATCACTAGCGCAGGGGCCAGCGCCACCAGATCCTGGGCGACAAAAGAGGTGACCAGCATAGTGGTGGCGTTGCTGCTCTGGACCAGCGCGGTAACGCCGATCCCCGCGCAGAAGGCGAGCGGTTTTTTCTCTACGCTGCTGCTGAGCACGCTGCGCAGGCGAGCGCCGTAGACGCGCATCACGCCAGTACGGACGATATGGGTGCCCCACACCAGTAGAGCGACGGCGGACAACAGGTGTAGCAGAGTTAACACGGAATCAGCTTCTCCTTATATTTATTCGTTCCCGAACTCATAAACCGTTACAGGCCGGATGGCGCTTCGCTTATCCGCTCCACAACGATCTCAAGCTCTTAAGTATAAGGGTTTACGCTCAATAAAGAGACAGGGCGCTCATTGAGCGCCCTGTTAGTTGTAAGAAAAGGTGACCACTTTACAAATTAATCAGCGTCATACCCCAGATTAGGCGCCAGCCAGCGCTCCACTTCCGCCACGCTCATTCCTTTTCGTAACGCGTAGTCTTCCACCTGATCGCGCTGAATTTGCGCCACCGCGAAGTACTTGCTGTCAGGATGGCTGAAGTACCAGCCGGAAACCGACGCGCCGGGCCACATGGCAAAGGACTCCGTCAGCTTCATGCCGGTGTGTTTTTCCACCTCCAGCAGCGCCCAGATCGTCGCCTTTTCAGTGTGCTCCGGGCAGGCCGGATAGCCCGGCGCCGGGCGAATCCCCTGGTAGTTCTCGCGGATCAGCTCTTCGTTGCTGAGGTTCTCGTTCGCCGCATAGCCCCAGTAGACCTTGCGCACCCGCTCATGCAGATATTCGGCAAAGGCTTCCGCCAGGCGGTCGGCAATCGCCTTCACCATAATCTTGTTGTAATCATCGTGCTGCGCTTCGTAGGCGTCGGCCAGCGCGTCTTCCTCAAGGCCGCCGGTCACCGCAAAGGCGCCGATATAATCCGCTTTTCCTGACAGTTTCGGGGCGACAAAATCCGCCAGGCAGTAGTTGGCAAAACCAACTTTTTCGGTCTGCTGGCGTAAATGATGCCCCACCGTCAGCACGTGCGTGCGAGTTTCATCGCGATAGATTTCGACATCGTCGCCGACGCGGTTAGCCGGGAACAGCCCCACGACGCCTCGCGGATTCAGGGTCTTCTCGGCGCTGAGCTTATCCAGCAGCTCATTGGCATCGCTGAACAGGCGCTTCGCCTCTTCGCCCACCACTTCATCTTCCAGAATGCGCGGATATTTCCCGGCCAGCGACCAGGTCATAAAGAACGGCGTCCAGTCGATATAGTTACGCAGGGTTTCGATACTGGCTTCCACTTCCTGCACGCCCAGGCGATGGGCCACCGGCGGCGTATAGCTTTCCCAGTCAAAGGCCAGATCGTTATCGCGCGCGGCTTCCAGCGTGACCGGCGGGGTGCGCGGCTTTTTACGCCCGTGCTGAATACGTACCGTTTCGTACTCTTTGCGGGTTCGGGCGACAAAATCATCACGCTGGGTCGCGGACAGCAGCGCAGCGACCACGCCGACGGTACGCGAGGCGTTCTGTACGTAGACCGTCGGGCCGCTGTAGTTCTGCTCGATTTTCACCGCCGTATGCGCTTTCGAGGTAGTGGCGCCGCCGATCAGCAGCGGAATAGTAAAGCCCTGACGCTCCATCTCCTTCGCCACGTTGACCATCTCATCCAGCGACGGCGTAATCAGCCCGGAGAGGCCAATCAGATCGGCGTTCACTTCACGGGCGGTTTTCAGGATTTTATCCGCAGGCACCATCACGCCAAGATCGACGATTTCGTAGTTATTACACTGCAGCACCACGCCGACAATGTTCTTACCGATGTCGTGAACGTCGCCTTTCACGGTGGCGATCACCATCTTGCCGTTGCTGGAGCCTTTCTCTTTGCTGGCTTCGATATAGGGTTCAAGGTAGGCCACCGCCTGCTTCATTACGCGGGCGGATTTCACCACCTGCGGCAGGAACATTTTCCCCTCGCCGAACAGATCGCCGACCACGTTCATGCCGTCCATCAGCGGCCCTTCGATAACCTCAATCGGACGCGCGGCCTGTTGGCGAGCTTCTTCGGTATCCAGTTCGATAAATTCGGTAATGCCCTTCACCAGCGAGTATTCGAGGCGTTTTTTGACGTCCCAGCTGCGCCACTCCGCCTGCTGGGCGTTGGCAGTGTCATCCGTTTTGCTGCCGCGATATTTTTCCGCCAGATCGAGCAGGCGTTCGGTGCCGTCATCGCGGCGGTTCAGAATCACATCTTCAACCGCGTCGCGCAGCTCGGCGGGCAGATCGTCGTAAATCGCCAGTTGGCCGGCGTTGACGATACCCATATCCATACCGTTGCGGATGGCGTAGTAAAGGAATACCGCGTGAATCGCCTCGCGCACAGGGTCGTTGCCGCGGAAGGAGAACGACACGTTAGAAACGCCGCCGGAAATGAGCGCGTGCGGCAGTTCGCGTTTGATATCTTCGCAGGCGCCGATAAAGTCCTGGGCGTAGTTGTTGTGCTCTTCAATTCCGGTCGCCACGGCGAAAATATTCGGGTCAAAGATGATATCTTCCGGCGGGAAACCCACCTCTTCGGTGAGAATTTTGTACGCCCGGCGGCAAATTTCAATTTTCCGCTCGCGGGTATCGGCCTGGCCCACTTCATCAAAGGCCATCACCACCACGGCGGCCCCGTAGCGGCGCACCTTTTTCGCGTGCTGGATAAACGGCTCAACGCCCTCTTTCATCGAGATGGAGTTAACGATGCCTTTACCCTGAATACACTTCAGGCCTTTTTCGATAACTTCCCATTTGGAAGAGTCGATCATAATCGGCACGCGGGCGATATCCGGCTCACCGGCGATCAGGTTGAGGAAACGCGTCATCGCCGCTTCGGCGTCGAGCATCCCCTCATCCATATTGATATCGATAATCTGCGCGCCGCTTTCGACCTGCTGGCGCGCTACATCCAGCGCTTCGTTATATTTTTCTTCTTTAATCAGGCGTTTAAATTTCGCCGAGCCGGTGACGTTGGTGCGTTCGCCAACGTTCACAAACAGGCTGTCGTCGCCGATATTCAGCGGTTCAAGGCCGGAAAGACGGCAGGCTACCGGAATTTCCGGCAGCTGGCGCGGCGGCAGGCCGGCCACCGCGCGGCTCATGGCGGCGATATGTTCCGGCGTGGTGCCGCAGCAGCCGCCGACAATATTCAGGAATCCGGCTTCAGCCCATTCGCGAATTTGCGCCGCCATCGTGTCGGCGTCCAGATCGTATTCACCAAAAGCGTTTGGCAGACCGGCGTTCGGGTGGGCGGTGACGTAGCACTCGGCGATACGCGACAGTTCCTGCACGTACTGGCGCAGCTCATCCGGCCCGAGGGCGCAGTTGAGGCCGAACGTCAGCGCATCGGCGTGGCGCAGCGAGTTATAAAAAGCTTCGGTGGTCTGGCCGGACAGCGTGCGCCCGGAGGCGTCGGTGATGGTGCCGGAGATCATAATCGGCAGATCGACACCCAGCGCTTCGAACTCCTCTTTAACCGCAAAGATCGCCGCCTTGGCGTTGAGGGTATCGAACACCGTCTCAATCAGAATCAGATCCGCCCCGCCTTCCACCAGCGCTTTGGTGGATTCACGATAGGCTTCCACCAGCCCGTCAAAGGTGATGTTGCGGTAGGCCGGGTCGTTGACGTCCGGAGAAATAGACGCGGTGCGGTTAGTCGGGCCGAGAACGCCTGCGACGTAGCGCGGTTTTTCCGGCGTGCGGGCGCTCCAGGCATCGGCGCTGGCGCGGGCCAGTTTCGCCGCCGTAAAGTTGATCTCCGCCGACAGGGATTCCATCTGGTAATCCGCCATCGCGATGGTCGTCGAGTTAAAGGTGTTGGTTTCAATGATATCCGCCCCGGCCTCGAAATAGGCATCGTGGATAGCGGTTATCACTTCCGGCTTGCTGAGAACCAGCAGGTCGTTGTTGCCCTTCAGGTCGCACGGCCAGTCGGCAAAGCGTTCGCCGCGAAAGTCCTGCTCACTCAGACGATAGCTCTGGATCATGGTGCCCATGCCCCCATCCAGAACCAAAATACGTGCTTTTAACTGCTGACGCAGTTGCTCAACTTTGCTGCTCACACTCGCTCCCGACAACGCTCAACCAGACCGAAAAAACTCAACAGACCATACTGGCACAAACCGAAGGGGTGGAAAAGAGAACAGCGGGCAAGATGAGACATGTTCAGCTTCACTCATCCGATCAGTCGGGTAGTGATTGCATTATCGCCAAATAAAACGAAAATCATTTCCACGATACAGAAAAAAGGAGTCCGCGATGGCGACCCCCGCTCCCGCAAAACGCGGCAGAAAACCTGCCTCTCCCGCCGCCGCTCCGGCTGGCGGACAAGTTCAGTCCCTGACTCGCGGACTGAAACTGCTTGAATGGATTGCTGAATCCCACGGCAGCGTGGCGCTGACCGAGCTGGCCCAGCAGGCTGGTTTGCCTAACTCCACGACGCACCGCCTGCTGACGACCATGCAGCAGCTGGGTTTTGTTCGTCAGGTCGGTGAGCTGGGACACTGGTCGGTAGGCGCGCATGCTTTCGTCGTCGGCAGCAGCTTCCTGCAAAGCCGTAATCTGTTGGCGATCGTCCATCCGATTTTGCGTCAGCTGATGGAAGACTCCGGCGAAACGGTTAACCTCGCGGTGCTGGACCAGAGCGACCATCAGGCGATTATTATCGATCAGGTGCAGTGTACCCAGCTGATGCGCATGTCGGCGCCGATTGGCGGTAAGCTACCGATGCACGCTTCCGGCGCCGGAAAGGCGTTTTTGTCGCAACTGAGTGAAGATCAGGTCACCGGTCTGCTGCACCGTCAAGGCCTGCACGCTTATACCCACGCCACGCTGGTATCGCCGGTGCATCTGAAAGAGGACCTGGCCCAGACGCGCAAACGCGGCTACTCGTTTGATGATGAAGAACACGCGCTTGGCCTACGCTGCGTGGCGTCATGCATTTATGATGAACATCGTGAGCCGTTCGCCGCCATCTCTATTTCCGGGCCCATTTCCCGCATTACCGATGATCGCGTGACCGAGTTCGGCGCGATGGTGATTAAGGCGGCGAAAGAAGTCACGCTGGCCTACGGCGGAGTGCGCTAAATGAGCGATCTGAAATCCTACTGGCAGGATAAATACCCTTCCGCTTTTTGCTGGTCTTTCGGCGATTCCGCGGCGCTGGCCGACGAGCTGGCGGCCCTGGTCGTCGCGGGGAAAAAGCGCGGCACCTGCGGCTCGCTTGTCAGCTATCAGCAGGAACAGCCGCCCGTGACGCCAGGGGCATATCACATTGTGCTGGACGGCAAAGGGAAAGCCATCTGCGTGATACGCACCCTGACGCTCAGGCTCATCCGTTTTAACGAAATGAGCCCGGAGCTCGCCGCGCGGGAAGGCGAAGGCGATTTGAGCCTCGCCTACTGGCAATCGGCGCATCAGGCCTTCTTTGAACGAGAGGGCACCTGGGCGCCGGATATGGAGCTGGTATACGAAGAGTTTGCCGTTATCGAAGCGGCCTGAGCCAGCCCGCCTGTTACCCCGCCTGCTGCAGATTGCCGTAACGCACGCAAAAGCGCTGACGGCGGCGATAGGCGTAGACATCTTCCACGTGGCCGTTGCGGATGCGCGTTTGCAGCTCCCGCCAGTAGTCGGCGCGCAGCAGGTCAGCATGCATCTCTTCAAATAGCGGCCCGATGCGCGGATCGGCGCACAGCCAGTGGCGAAACTCTTCCGGGAAAACATCGCCCGGCGAGACGCTATACCAGGGCTCGCTGGCGAGTTCATCTTCCGGGTAGCGCGCCGGCGGGATCTCGCGGAAGTTCACTTCCGTCATATAGCAAATTTCATCATAATCGTAGAACACCACCCGGCCGTGACGCGTGACGCCAAAGTTTTTAAAGAGCATATCGCCGGGGAAAATATTGGCGGCGGCCAGCTGTCGAATGGCGTTCCCGTACTCCTCCACCGCATCGCGCAGCGCCTGACCGTCGACCTGCTCCAGCCAGATATTGAGCGGCACCATCCGCCGCTCGATATAAAGATGGCTGATGGCGATGCGATCGCCGAGATCGGTAATTTTCGCTCCGGCCTCGGTTTGCAGCAGGGTCATCAGTTCGGGCGCAATTTGCCGTTTCTCCAGCACGAAGTTCTCAAACTCCTGGGTATCGGCCATCCGTCCCACGCGGTCGTGCTCTTTGACCAGCTGATAGCAGGCGCGCACGTGGGCGGCGGTCATCTCTTTTTGCGGCGCGAAGCGGTCCTTAATGACCTTAAATACCCGGTCAAATCCCGGCAAAGTAAACACCAGCATCACCATTCCACGGATCCCCGGCGCTTCAATAAATTGCTCATCGCTGCGGGAAATGTAGTGCAGGTATTCCCGATAACTCTCGGTTTTCGCATGCTTCTGGCAGCCAATCGCCATATACAATTCGGCGGTGGTTTTACCCGGGAGAATCTCGCGCAGCCACTCAACCAGCGCGCCGGGCAGCGGCGCGTAAACCATAAAATAGGAGCGGGCGAAGCCAAAAACGATGCTGGCTTCGGCGTGCGTCGTCAGACAGGCATCGACAAACAGTTCACCTTCATCGGAACGATGGATGGGGAGAAGAAAAGGCAGCGTCGCCATCGGCGTGACGAGTTTACCCACCAGCCAGGCCGCCTTATTGCGATAAAACAGTTCATTCGCCACCTGCAGATGCGAGCGGGAAAGCAACTCGCTGCCGAGCGCTTCCTGCAGGCAAGCGGTGATATATCCGATGTCGCGCGCGCTGTTTTGCCACGGCAGACGGAGAGGAAGATCGGATAACACTTTGCGTAATAACGTGTCCCAGCCCCGGTTCGGGAAGAAATCTTTAGCCAGCGGCCGCGGGATGGAACGTAAGCGCCGCTCCGGCTGCGAGCTGAAAATAAAAAGCCGCTCGGGAGTCAGCGAGCGGTGGTCAAACAACCGGCAATAGACGGAATTAAAAAAGCTCTCCGCAATTTCGAAGCGAGGGTAATCCGGCAGCAGGCGGGTATAGTGCTCTTTCACCCGCAGCAAAAATTCGGTATCGGTATTTTTACCATCGGTAATGCAGCGCAGCTGTTCGACGACCAGGCCGACATGGTGATCGTAAAGGTGAATACGCTGCTTCATCGCCTGCTGGACGGCATGCCAGTCAGCCTGTTCAAAGCGCTGCTGGGCGCCGGAAGTCACTTCAAGAAAACGACCATATTGGGCGTCAAAACCCTGCAAAATAGTTTGAGCAATCAATAATTCCAGGCCACGCGTCATCGCTTTCCCCCATCCAGCATCCGGTCATGCCGGTTGGCGCGTACGCTTATCCGGCCTACCGCTTTCGTAGGCCCGGTAAGCGCAGCGCCACCGGGCAGCAATCAGAACTGCGACTCTTCCGTCGAGCCGGTCAGCGCCGTCACCGACGATGTTCCGCCCTGGATAATGGTGGTCACCTTATCGAAGTAGCCGGTACCCACTTCCTGCTGATGAGAGACAAAGGTGTAGCCATCTTTAGCCGCCGCGAACTCCGGCTGCTGGACTTTCTCAACATAATGCTTCATGCCCTCGCCCTGGGCGTAAGCGTGCGCCAGATCGAACATGTTGAACCACATGCTGTGGATACCGGCCAGGGTGATGAACTGATACTTGTAGCCCATATCCGCCAGCTGCTGCTGGAAGCTGGCAATGGTTTTATCATCCAGCTTTTTCTGCCAGTTAAACGACGGCGAGCAGTTGTAGGCCAGCAGTTTGCCCGGATATTTCGCGTGAATCGCATCGGCAAAGCGCTTTGCCAGCTCAAGGTCCGGGGTGGAAGTTTCACACCACACCAGGTCGGCATAGGGCGCGTAGGCCAGCCCGCGGCTGATCGCCTGTTCGATACCGGCATGGGTGCGGAAGAACCCTTCGCTGGTACGGTCTCCGGTGATGAACTGACGATCGTAAGGATCGCAGTCTGAGGTAATTAAATCCGCCGCATCGGCGTCAGTACGGGCGATCACCAGGGTCGGCACGCCCATCACGTCCGCCGCCAGGCGCGCGGCAACCAGTTTCTGAATCGCTTCTTGCGTGGGTACCAGTACTTTGCCGCCCATATGGCCGCATTTCTTCACCGATGCCAGCTGGTCTTCGAAGTGTACGGCCGCTGCACCGGCCTCAATCATCGATTTCATCAGCTCGAACGCATTAAGCACGCCGCCAAATCCCGCTTCCGCGTCGGCGACGATCGGCAGGAAATAATCGGTATAACGCGGATCGTTCAGCTCAATGCCCGCAGACCACTGGATCTGATCCGCGCGGCGGAAGGTGTTGTTGATCCGATCGACAACTGCCGGTACCGAGTTTGCCGGATAGAGCGATTGATCCGGATACATGCTGGAAGCCAGGTTGGCGTCCGCCGCGACCTGCCAGCCGGAAAGATAAATCGCTTCAATGCCCGCTTTCGCCTGCTGCAGCGCCTGCCCGCCGGTCAGCGCGCCCAGGCTGTTGATGTAGCCTTTTTTCGCTTCGCCGTGCAGGAGTCGCCACATCTTTGCCGCGCCCAGCTGCGCCAGGGTACACTCTGGATTGACCGAGCCGCGTAGCTTCACCACGTCCTCGGCGCTGTATGGGCGGGTAATCCCTTCCCAGCGCGGTTTCGTCCACTCTTTGTTTAATTCTTCGATTTGTTGGGTACGAGTCTTCATGTGCAGATGCTCCATATTGTTGTGTGGTGAATTAGGCCAGAAGGCGATAGCCCGGCAGGGTTAAGAAATCGATCAGCTCGTCGGAGGTGGTGATCTGTTCCATCAGGCGAGCGGCTTCATCAAAACGCCCGCTGCTGTAGCGGTGCTCGCCCAGTTCGTCCTGAATCACCCGCATCTCTTCGGCCAGCCACTGGCGGAACAGCGCTTTGGTTACCGGTGTGCCGTTACTGAGGGTTTTCTCATGATGGATCCACTGCCAAATCGAGGTGCGGGAGATTTCGGCCGTTGCCGCATCTTCCATCAGGCCATAGATCGGTACGCAGCCATTACCGGAGATCCACGCCTCGATGTACTGCACCGCCACGCGAATATTGGCGCGCATGCCCTCTTCGGTTCGTTCGCCCTCGCAGGGGGCCAGCAGCTGTTCAGCGGTAATCGGCGCGTCGTCTTCGCGGGTAACCGACAGCTGATTTTTGTTCTCGCCCAGTACACCGTTAAAGACGGCCATCGCGGTGTCAGCCAGCCCGGGATGGGCGATCCAGGTACCGTCATGGCCGTTATTCGCCTCCAGCGACTTATCGGCTTTTACTTTATTCAGCACCTGATTGTTGCGTTCAGCGTCTTTACTGGGGATAAAGGCCGCCATACCGCCCATCGCAAACGCGCCGCGCTTGTGGCAGGTCTTAATCAGCAATCGCGAATAGGCGCTGAGGAAAGGTTTGTCCATCGTCACTACCTGACGATCCGGCAGAACGCGATCAGGGTGGTTCTTCAGCGTTTTGATATAGCTGAAGATGTAGTCCCAGCGCCCGCAGTTCAAGCCAACAATATGGTCGCGCAGGGCATGTAGGATTTCATCCATCTGGAATACGGCGGGCAGCGTTTCAATCAGCAAGGTGGCTTTAACGGTGCCGCGCGGCAGCTCAAAACGGTCTTCCGTAAAGCTAAAGACTTCACTCCACCACGCCGCTTCCTGCCAGGCCTGAGTCTTCGGCAGATAGAAATAGGGGCCGCTGCCTTTTTCCAGTAACGCTTTGTAGTTATGGAAGAAATAGAGTGCGAAGTCGAACAGGCTGCCGGGAATGGCTTCACCGCGCCAGGTCACATGTTTTTCCGGCAGGTGCAAACCGCGAACGCGGCAGATCAGTAGCGCCGGGTTCGGCTTGAGCTGATAAATCTTGCCGGCTTCATTGGTGTAGCTGATGGTGCCATTAACCGCATCGCGCAGGTTAATTTGCCCATCAATGACTTTGTTCCATTCGGGCGCCAGCGAGTCTTCGAAATCCGCCATGAAGACTTTCACATTCGCATTGAGCGCATTGATCACCATCTTGCGCTCAACCGGCCCGGTGATTTCCACCCGCCGATCCTGCAAATCCTCCGGAATGCCGCGGATCTTCCATTCACTATTACGAATGGAAGCTGTTTCCGAAATAAAATCAGGAAGCTTTCCGTCGTCAATTGCCTGCTGCTGCTGGATACGCGCCGCCAGGAGTCTGTTGCGCTCTGGCGTAAAGCGGCTCACCAGCTCGGTCAGAAACTCCACTGCCTCAGGCGTTAAGATTTGCTTTTCCTGGTCGCCATATGGCTGGCTAAAAGCCAGTTCGTCAGTAATTGTCGCCTGCTGCGTCATGTGCTGCTCCTCTTGGTTGATCCAGTTGGCGCGAACGTAAGATCGTTGTGTAGTTTTCGTTCAGCACAATTAAGACTACGCATTTATTTTTCAAAATCAAAAACAATTTCCATTTTTAATTTAATTCCAATTTAACCTATTGATAACAATATGAATAAAGTTTAATTACAATATGAGCTGCGTTTCGGAAATAAAAAAGGCACCCGAAGGTGCCAGAGGCAAAATGCTGAAACGCTTTAGGATCGCGTTGTGTAGAAGATTAATCCAGAGTCGGATTCATATGGCGTAGATCGTATGGCGTGATCTGGTAGACGTAATAATTCAGCCAGTTGATAAACAGCAGATTGCCATGGCTTCGCCATGTGGCGCGCGGTTTGTTCTGCGGATCGTTTTGCGGGAAATAATTGTACGGAACCTGCGGATCGAGGCCCGCTTCCACATCGCGGAAAAACTCGCTGGCCAGGGTATTGGCGTCATATTCCGGGTGACCGGTCACGAAGGCGATGCGTTTATCTTTACTGGCGAACAGGTAGGCGTCCCCCTCTTCCGTCTCCGCCAAAATCTCCAGGTCGGTGTAGTCGCGAATCAGCGCCGCCGGAAAATCGGCATAGCGCGAATGCGGGGCCAGAAAGCTATCGTCAAAGCCGCGGGTTAACAAGGCATGAGGTTGCAGGATATGGTGTTCATATACGCCGGAAATCTTTTCAGAGCGGGTCTGTTTAGGAATACCGTAGAGAATATTAAGGGCAGCCTGTACCGCCCAACAGACAAACAGCGTGGAGGTGACATGATCTTTTGCCCACTCCAGTACCTGCTTGATCTGCGGCCAGTAGGCAACGTCATTAAACTCAACAAGCCCTAAAGGCGCGCCGGTCACAATCAGGCCGTCAAAGTTCTGATCGCAAATATCTTCAAAGTTGCAGTAAAAGTTGTTGAGGTGTTCCGCCGGGGTATTACGCGATTCGCGAGCATCGATGCGCAGCAGCTGGATATCAAGCTGCAGAGGAGAGTTGGAAAGCAGTCGCAGAAACTGATTCTCAGTCTCGATTTTCTTCGGCATCAGATTAAGGATGAGCACCTTCAGCGGGCGGATTTCCTGAGTCGTCGCGCGAGTTGTCGTCATCACAAAGACGTTTTCATTACGCAAGAAATTGACGGCCGGTAGCTCGTCCTGCACCCGAATTGGCATAACTTTATTACCTCATAGCATACGTATAAACGTTTAGACATCCAGACAGCTGAAGATACCCAGGAATAAGGTGAATGTCGAGCCTGCAGGTGCAGGGTGAGAAAATTTCACGGAGATTTTTAGGTTAGAATATAAGAACAAATAAAAGGAGCAATTATGGTTATTAGTATCCGCCGTTCACGGCATGATGAAGGGGAAAAACTGGTTGCGATCTGGCGTCGGTCGGTTGATGCCACACACGATTTCCTGTCAAAAGAGTATAGAGTGGAACTCGAAACGCTGGTGAGTTCATTTCTACCCGAAGCGCCGCTGTGGGTGGCGGTAACGGAGAAAGATGAGCCCGTCGCCTTTATGCTTCTTACGGGTGAACATATGGATGCGCTATTCGTTGACCCTACGGTCCGCGGCTGTGGAGTCGGTAAATTACTGATTGAACACGCGCTAACGCTGGCGCCAAAGTTGACGACCAACGTTAATGAGCAGAATGAGCAAGCGGTCGGATTTTATCAGAAGATGGGCTTTAAGGTGACGGGGCGTTCAGAGACGGACGATCTTGGTAAACCTTATCCGTTATTGCATCTGGTACATGAGTAAAATATGGGGCCGGATAAGGATCAACTCCTGTCCGGTCATTCGCAGACCACAAAAACGCAAAAAGCCCATCCGTCAGGATGGGCTCTTCACTTAATTGATGCCTGGCAGTTCCCTACTCTCACATGGGGAGACCCCACACTACCATCGGCGCTACGGCGTTTCACTTCTGAG